>Ga0209164_1000279_pt1 | contig 143138 bp, 137 predicted proteins | sample MTBNYHSulfiMetaG_FD_187458 | JGI IMG/M metagenome (GOLD analysis project Ga0209164, IMG submission 187458) | Enrichment culture microbial communities from rom New York Harbor, USA that are MTBE-degrading - MTBE-NYH (New York Harbor Sulfidogenic)... | ecosystem: Environmental > Aquatic > Marine... | reverse complement strand
CTGAATCCGAGGAAGTCCGTCGGATCCATCATCGGCGAGCCCCTCCGGATAAACGGGCATCCTTACCGTGAAGTTTCCCGCGACGTCAGGGAAATGATCCGGCTGGTCGGACTGGGTCCCGCGAGCGAGGGGAAATATCCTCACGAATTTTCCGGAGGGCAGCGCCAGCGCATAGGGATCGCAAGGGCGCTGGTCCTTCGCCCCGAGTTCCTGTTGGCCGATGAACCCGTTTCCGCCCTCGATGTTTCCATCCAGGCCCAGATCCTGGCGCTGCTGCTGGATCTCAAGGCACGGTTTTCCCTCACCATCCTTTTTGTTTCCCATGATCTCAGAGTGGTCAGGAGCCTTTGCGACAGCGTTTCCGTCATGTATCTGGGACGGCTGGTTGAGGAGGGTCCTGCCGAAGAGGTTTTTCATGGGCCAGTCCACCCCTACACCGAAGAGCTGGTGCGTGCTATCCCCGAACCGGATCCGGAAAAGAAAAATGAGGATCCGGGTCTACCGGGTGAAGTCCCGAGTCCCGCGGATCCCCCGCCGGGATGCGCCTTTCATCCCAGGTGTCCCCTCGCCCGGGACATCTGCCGCGCCGTTGTCCCTGAGCTGAAGGAAAGGGCGCCGCGGCGTTTTGTTGCCTGCCATGTCCGATAGCCCCGGCAAGGTCCGGGATTCCGGGGTTTGTTTTAGAGCATCCGAAGCTTTTTCCCTTTATCTCCACATCCCCTTTTGCCGGAGGCTGTGCCCTTTCTGCCACTTCTACAAGGTGCCGGAGGTCTCTGACGACTGGAGGGTCTTTTTCCTGGCTGTGAAAGGGGAAACAGGGGACAGGTCCGGATCCATCAGGACCCTTTATGTCGGGGGCGGGACCCCAACCCTTCTCTCTCCGGGGTTTTACGAGGCCTTTTTCACCCATCTTGGCGAGCGTTTTGACCTATCCGGTCTTGGGGAGGCCACCATCGAGACCGACGGGGAGGTGACGGCCGGGGATCTCGAGGCACTTGCGGCGGCGGGTTTTAACCGTATCAGCATCGGGGTTAAATCCTTTGTGGGCCGCACCCGGCGAAAGCTGGGGCTCGGGCCGTTGCCTGACTGCGGCGCAGCCCTGGCCCGCGCCGCCGGATTTGCCTCAGTCAGCCTCGATATTCTCTACGGGGTCCACGGGCAATCCCCGCGGGATTTCGAAGAGGATCTGTATCTGGCCCTTGAACACCAGCCGGATCACGTGAGCCTGTACTGCCTCGAGGAAAAGGAGGCCTCGGGTCCCCGGGAGGGTGACCCGGATACGGTTGCGGCCATGTTCCGGCACGGCCGCCGGGCCATGGCGGCCGCTGGCCTGAGCCAGTATGAGATCACCAATTTCTCCCGCCCTGGGCACGAAAGCCGTCACAATATGACGTATTGGGAAGATGGAGATTATCTTGGCGTCGGTCCTTCGGCCCATAGCTCCATGACCCTTGACGGGGTCCGTATCCGTTGGCGCAACCGGGAGGACCTGGAAAATTACATGATGGATCCTGCCCACTGTCGCGAGGGGCTTTCAAGGGAGGAGGGAAGGGAAAGGGCGCGGGAGGCCCTTATCCTGGGCCTTCGGATGACCGGGGGTGTTTCGAGGATCCCTTTTGCGGGGAAGTATGGCTTCGATCCCCTGGATCTCCTGAAAAACCATCTCGGGTTCCTGGGAAAGGCCGGATTGGTAAAGTTTGATGCCCGCCGGGTGAGGCTGACGACGAGGGGCATGCTTTTAAGCAACGAGGTGTTTGTGAGAGTCCTTCAGGATCGTGAGGGCTAGAGCGCCGGGTTGGGGCTTGCCGGACACCCTTTTGCTGGTTATCTTATCCAGCGTTGGCGCAGGTGGACCAGTTCCTGGAGACACGATGAAGTCCGGACGGGATTTGTGACGAGATGGACAGGAAAATGATGGAGACCGATCCGACACAGCGTCGCCATGCCATTCTCATGGCGCTCATCGATACACACATCCGGACAGCCGAGCCTGTAGGGTCCCGTTGTCTGGTGGAGAGCTTCCATCTGAATGTTTGCCCTGCCACTGTCCGGAGCGTCCTCGCGGAGCTGGAAGCCGAAGGTTTTCTGAGACAGCCGCACACTTCCGCGGGGCGGATTCCCACGGAGAAGGCCTACCGGTATTACGTGGACTGCCTTCTGGGGCGGGGGCCCGGGGGTGCGGTTGGGCAGGTGGAGGGCGTTCGGAAGGTCCTCGAGGGATTTACCGGGGATATCGAGGATTTCCTGCGGCGGACCTCGAGGTTCCTTTCCGACCTGTCGCGATGCGCCGGGGTTGTCCTTCCCCCGAGGCCCCAGAGGGGGTCCTTCCGGAATGTGACCTTTATCAGCGCGGGCCGCAATGCCGTGCTGGCTGTCCTCGTTCCGGTTTCCGGCGTCACGGCCCATAAGCTGGTCCGGGTAAGGGAAGGGTTTTCACAGGAGACGCTGGACAGGATGTCATCGTATCTCAACAGGCGTTTTTCGGGCATGAGCCTTCCGGAGATGAAAAAAAAGGTCCAGCGTGACTTGAGCCGTGACGTGGAAAACCTCGAGCGGTGGATGGGAGAGGCCCTGAGGCTGAGTTCCGGTCTCTTTGAGGAAACCGGGGACCCCGAGGTCTATCTTGAGGGCGGCGTGCGCTTTCTGGAGATGCCGGAATTTCTCACGGACCTGGACAGCATGAGGTCGGTTTTCAGGGCCTTCGACGAAAAAAAAGAACTGGTGGCCCTTCTGGATAAAACCATCAAGGCCAGCGCCTTGACCGTATTCATTGGATCCGAGACGGGACTTGAAGGCATGGAAGGGACAAGCCTCGTCGTATCGACTTTCGGGGTCAAGGGGGGTCCCCAGGGGGCCGTCGGGGTTATCGGGCCGACAAGGATGGATTATTCCACGGTCATTCCCCTCGTAAATTCCACCGCGGCGGTAATAAGCGACAGGCTGCCTTATGTCGATGGCCGCTAGCGGAGCAGGAGGTTGGATTTTGAGCGATCGTCACCGGAAACATCCCGAAACGGAAAAGAAGCCAACTGATGCCTCCGGGCCGGCATCCGCCGGGCAGGAAGAAGAGAATTTGGAAACGGAGGAGGAAAGGGAGGAGAAAGAACCCTCCGTGGTCCTTTCCGCCAAGGAGTACCGCTCTCTTTTAGGTCAGATCCAGGAACTGAAAGACCGCTATCTTCGGACTGCCGCGGATTTTGACAATTTCCGGAAAAGAGAGGAAAAGGAGAGGCAAAATATCGTCTGTTATGCCAACGAAAAACTCATAGGGGATCTTCTTCCCATCCTGGATAACCTGGAGCGGGCCCTTGCGGCCGACACGGACGGCAACACGGTGGAAGGAATTCTTGAAGGGATCCATCTTGTCCGCAAGCAGCTTCATTCGGTCCTGGAGGCCTGCGGGCTGGAACCGGTGGAGGCCCTGGGGGCGCCCTTTGATCCCATGATCCACGAGGCGGTTGGCGTTCTTCCTTCCGAGACACAGGAGGAAGGGACGGTGGTATCCGAGCTTCAGAAGGGCTACAGGCTCAAGGGGAAGGTTCTGAGGCATTCCGTGGTTCACGTTGCAGGTCGGCGTTCCGGCGATGCGCCTGGAGGAGAAGAGCAATAAAAGGATGGCTTTAAAACGCGATTATTATGAGGTCCTGGAGATCACCCGGGACGCTTCCCCCGAGGAGATCAAGAAGGCTTACCGGAAGCTGGCTGTGCAGTTCCACCCCGATCGGAACCCGGGAAACAGGGAGGCCGAGGAAAAATTCAAGGAGTTGAGCGAGGCGTATTCAGTTCTCTGCGATTCCGAGAAAAGACAGCTTTTTGACCAGTTCGGCCATTCCGGACTCTCGGGCAATGGGGGCTTCCCGGGAGGATTTGACTTCGGCAATTCCTTTGCCGATATGTTCTCCGACATTTTCCAGGATTTTTTCGGTGTTTCCAGAACCCATCGCAGACAGCATGGAATCCGCGGCGATGACCTTCGATACCGGCTGGAAGTGGATTTCGAGGAAGCTGTTTTCGGGGTCCAGAAGGAGATCCGCATCCCCCGGCTGAAAGAATGTGACCGGTGTCTCGGAGACGGCATCGAACCGGGCTATACCCCGGTGGCGTGCCATGTCTGCGGCGGAAGGGGAGAGGTCCTCTTCCAGCAGTCCTTTTTCACTATGTCCAGACCCTGCCCCAACTGCGGTGGACGGGGGAAGATCGTTGAGAAGCCCTGCACCTCCTGTCGCGGGGAAGGGCGCGTCAGGAAGGAAAAGACCCTGACCGTCCGCATCCCTCAAGGGGTCAACGACGGGACCCGCCTCAGGATCCGGGGCGAAGGGGATTGCGGCCTGGGCGGTGGTGAATCGGGTGATCTTTTCGTTCAGGTTCAGGTACGGCCCCATCCCTTCTTCCACAGGGAGAACGACGATATCCTCTGCGAGATCCCCATCCAGATGGAACTTGCCGCGGCGGGGGGCAGGATCGAGGTGCCTACCCTGGAAGGGACCGTGGAGCTGAAGATCCCTCCCGGGACCCAGCCCGGGCAGGTTTTCCATTTCAAGGGTAAAGGGGTGCCAAGGATGGGCCGGAGCGGGAAGGGGGACCAGTTTGTCCGCGTTCAGGTCGAGATTCCGTTAAAGCTTTCCCGGAAGCAGAAAAAGCTCCTAGAGGAGTTCACCGAGGAATCCAAACCATCCAATTACAAGGCTGTGGCGGATTTTTATAAAAAGATCTCCGGATTCAAGGGGCGAAAAAGGTAGCAGTTTAAGGGTGGGGACAAGGCGGGGTCTCAAATGCCTTCGTCCTCGTCCTGCCGGGAAGCTGCCCACGACTTCATGGATTCCCTGGTCCTTTGACCTGATCGGAAGCTTTCCTTCCCCCCCGGCGGCCCTGGCCGCAAAAACAGATTTTCCTGTTTTCTACCCACCATTGCCGGTTGGCAGCACTAGAATCCTCTGAGCGGGTTTTCCAGGATCGGCCGGTACCCGAGTGCCTCCCCCAGGTGTTCCGCCGAAGGGAAGGCCTCATTCTCCAGGTCAGCGATGGTCCTCGCGACCTTCAGGACGCGGTGATAGCCCCTGGCTGTCATTCCCATATTTTTCATGGCCCCTTCCACGATCTTCCTGTGATCCCTTTCCAACCTGATCGCCTCCCGAAGCCTTTCCGGGGTGAGCCTGGAGTTTAAAGCGTCCGGTCCCTTGCCGAATCGGCTGTATTGAAGGGCCCGGGCTTTTTCAACCCTCCTGAAGACCGAGGGGGAGTCTTCGCTGCGCTTTTCGCACTGCAGGGTTTCCGGCCCCAGTGCCCGGACCTGGACGATGAGGTCGATCCGGTCAAGAAGGGGTCCGGAGATGCGTCTTCGGTAACCCATGATCGCCGCGGGGGAGCAGGTGCAGGGCCTTGTCTCGTGCCCGAGGAAACCGCACGGACAGGGGTTGGTGGTGCCCACGAGAAGGAAGTCCGCGGGGTAGCAGATGGAACGGGCCGCCCTTGAAATGATGATCTTCCCGTCTTCCACGGGCTGCCGGAGTGTCTCAAGGGCGCTTCTTTTGAATTCCGACATCTCGTCGAGGAAAAGGACGCCCCTGTGCGCGAGGGTGATTTCCCCCGGTCGGGGGTTGGTTCCGCCTCCCACAAGGCCGATGTTGGAGATGGTGTGGTGAGGGGAGCGAAAGGGCGGGGCATCCACCAGTCCCTGACCTGTGGACAGGAGGCCGGCAATGCTGTGAATGGCTGTTATTTCCATGGATTCTTCCGGTTCGAGACGTGGAAGGATCCCGGGGAGGCACCTCGCCAGCATGGTCTTTCCCGATCCCGGGGGGCCCATGAGAAGGATATTGTGGCCCCCGGCGGCAGCGATCTCCATGGCCCGCCTGGCCAGGACCTGTCCGCTCACCTCGGCGAGGTCCGGTCCTTTGTCCGGTTTCCGGACCAGGGGTTTTTGGGCTGCCTCAAGGTTCCCCCTTCCCTTCAGATATTCCGTCAGCTCCGCGAGGCGGCCGGCCCGCAGCGGGCGGCATCCTTCGACGAGGGAAGCCTCCGAGGCCATCTCCCCGGGAAGGATCATCCCTCTCAGGCTCCGGTTCCGGGCCAGGAGCGCCGCCGGGAAAGCCGGTTCCTTACCGACGATCTCCCCGGTCAGGGAAAGCTCCCCCATTACGAGATGGCCTTCCAGTGCGGAGACAGGAAATGCCTTTAATGCCGCCAGTATTCCCAAAGCAATGGGCAGGTCAAATCGGCTCCCTTCCTTTCTCAGGTCCGCCGGCGCCAGGTTGACCGTGACCCGGGCAGGGGGCAGTTCATATCCGGAATTTCTCAGGGCGGCGAGGACCCTCTCCCGGCTTTCGCGCACCGCGGTGTCCCCCATCCCGACGATGGTGAGGCCGGGAAAGCCGTTGGTGATATCGAGCTCCACAAAAACCGGGACGGCCTCCAGCCCCGATATGGTACAGGAAAGGATTCTTGAAACCAAGGATGACACCTTCCTTTCTGATGGGCAGGGGAAAATCAACCTGTCTGGGCCCTTTGTCCGGCAGGGTTTTCCTTTCCCTCGTCCGGATGCAATTTGAAAGCCAGGGATGCTTCTCCCCCCGATTTCCCGGACTGTATTTTTTGCAAAGTCAGGGTGAATGTAAAAAATATTTAAGGGGGTTAAGACAAAAAATTGTTTAAAAACAAAATGTTATAGACGACACTGGGCAGGCTTCCGATGGAGGGCCAGGCCAGAACTGTATATGTTTTTTGTACTACCTGGTTGTAAGGGGACAGGGCAGGAAATTTTTAAGATTTGAATTGGTTATATATTTCAATGTGTTATGAATTTTTCTATCCAATTCCCCGATTTGGTATGGATCGTGCTTTTCATATTGCAAAACGATTCAATGAACGTCCCGGGAACGGAATCCGGGGCATAAGAGGGAGGCAGTCGAAATGAAAAAGATAAATACCAGGACAGCCAGGTTTGGAAGGAAAGCAGCGGTGGTGGTAGGTTCTTCCCTTTGCCTCGCTTCGACGGCTTTCGCGGCCTCAGAAGGCGGCAGCGGCGGAATGAGCCCTCTCATGATGCTGTTCCTCGCTTTCGTGGGGGTCTTCGTTCTCATGCAGCTGATTCCCGCCTTCGTGATTTTCGGCTCCCTGGTTTCCGCGGTTTTCAAGAGATCGAAGAAAACGGCAGAAGCCCATTCAGCCAAGTGAGGGACGCGGGCAGCTGTTTGCGCGGCGACCTGAACCCGTGCCTGAGGGAGGGTGAAAAAGATGCCAGTTCTTCTTGTTGCTGATGAGGATCGAAAGAATCGGGACCGCATTGCCGGCCTGTTTAACGAAACCGAATACAAGGTTGTGGCTGCCGATTCCGTTGACGCGGTAATGAGGGATGTCCTCCGGAAAGATGCCAACGTCCTTATCCTGGGGAATGTGTTTGATGATATCCCCGCGGGGGACTTGATCCCCATACTCAAGAGCTGCAACCGGAACCTGACCATTATCCTGATCTCCAACGAGGTCCCCCTCCCTCTCATGAGGAAGCTGAGGAGGGAAGGGATTTTCTACCATGCTTTCGTGCCTCAGGAGACCGGGGACAGGGACGAACTGCTCCAGGCGGTCCAGTGTGCCTTTAAAAAAGTGGTCCACTGAGTCGGAAGGAAGCAAGGGGAGCGAAGGAAAAGGCCATGAAAAAGTTGATTTTCACAACCATTCTTCTTTCAGGACCGGCAGCCCGGTCAGCATGGGCCGCGGGATCCCCGGAGGCTGCAGGCCAGGGCAATCTCCTGATCCTCCTGTTCCTGGGGTTTGTGGCCCTGATCGTGGTGGCCCAGATGGTGCCGGCCATGATCCTGATGATGGAAACGGTCTCGGGTCTGGCCCGGGGGGCCGCGCGCAGGAAAGGGATGGTCCTTGCCGCCGAGATGGAAGAAGAAAAATAATGAACCTTTTTACTCTCCGGAAATGGTTTTAGAAAGGATTTGAAGCGACTGCCTCGGAATCCTTGCAGAAGATAAAGGGAAAAGAAAAAACCGGCGCGTTCCCGGTTGACAAACGAGCGTGAGAGAACATAACAGAAAGGAGATAGTAAAATGAAAAGCGTTCGAAACATTCTCGGGTCCCTGGCCCTGGTTATGGGCATTGCCAACCCCGCCTTTGCAGCGACGGGGCGCGTGGATCACAGCGGGCTTTTCGTTTGGGCCTTTTTCGGTCTTTGTGCCGTGATCGTGGCCGCCCAGGCTATCCCGGCCCTGATGATGATGGTGGGTACGGCGCGTGCCGTCGCCAAAAAGATGAAGGAGAGCGAGCCGGTCCCGGCCGAGAGCCAGGTCAAGAACGACTGAAATCAGGCGCCCGGCAAATAGAACAGGGAAAGGAATATCCAGAAAATCTGGCGGCCCCCACTTGCGGGGCCGTCCGGATGAAAAAAGAGGGGAGGGGATGATGCAAAAAACATTACGGGGTATTCTCCTGCTGAGCGCGGTGTCCCTTGCGTTCAGCATAACAGGGCCGGGGGGGCTCCTCCCGGCCTTCGCTTGGGATGATGAGGACTGCGTCGGCTGTCATGGCGATCCCTCCATTACGGAAGAGGGGGGCGCCTATTTGTATGTCGACTCAGCGCGTTTTGAGCAAACGTCCCATGCTGATGTAGGATGCACCTCCTGCCATGATTCCGTCAGCGATGACCATCCTGAAGATGGTCAGAGGCCGTCGCGGGCCGGTTGCGGGGAGTGCCATGACGACGTGGAGGCCGAGTACGCCGAAAGCAGCCATTCCGAAAGCGCGGACTGCACCGACTGCCACAACCCCCACAATGTCCGGCCACTCGTGGGGGTTTCAGCCTTCGAAGTTAACCGCACGTGTATGGAATGCCACGGGGAGGAGGATGTAGTGGCCTCCCACGGGGTCTGGCTTCCGCAGACCACCCTCCACATCAGATCCATGCCGTGCATTGCCTGCCACACGGCCTCGAAGGAGTTTACGGTCACCTTCTATGTGGAGTCCGTCACCCACGGAATGAGCCTGGACCCCACGGCCAGCCCGGCCACCCACGACCAGTTGATGGCCATGGCCAAGGGAAAAGACGGCGTGGCCTCGATCATGGATGGGGACGGGGACGGAAAGATTTCCATCGAGGAACTGAGGACTTTCTATCAAATGGCCAGGGCCCGGGATATGAGGCTGTGGGGGATGATGACCCCGGAAGAGGTCACCCATGATTTCACGACCCTGGACAACCGGTGGGACTGCAGCTTCTGCCACGCAAGGGGACCGGAAACCCTCCAGGAGAGCTTTGTGGCCCTGCCAGGACCTCACGGCGGCTACCAGAGGATCCCGGTCGAAACCAACGCGGTCCTGGGCGCCCTTTACGGGAGCCCCGACTTTTACATGATCGGCGCCTCCAGGTCGAAGGTCCTAACCCTTCTGGGAGCCCTCATCGTCCTGGGAGGTCTGGCCGTCCCTGTTTTCCACGGTACCGTCAGGCTTCTGACAATGCGCTACAGAAGAAGGGAGAAATAAGTCATGGAGGAGCACCAGGAAAAAATCTACCTTTACCCGACCCCTTTGCGCATCTGGCACTGGCTGCACGCCTTCTCGATCATCACCCTGATCGTCACCGGCGCCGAACTGCGTTTTCCCGAGTATGTGCAGCTCCTCGGCAACTACAAGGCCTCCGTCCGCGTCCATAACGCCGCGGGGGTAGTGGTAGGCGTTTCCTTCGTCGTCTGGTTTATCTATTACGCTTTCATGAAGCGGAATCTTTTCAGTATCTACATCCCGTCGAAGGAGGACATCAGGCACGGCATGGTTCGCCAGGCCCTTTTCTACGGGTTCCAGTATTTTCGGGGAGAACCCAACCCCCACCAGGTGACCCTCGACAACAAGTTCAACGCCCTTCAGAAAATGGCCTATATGGCCGTCATGCTCCTTCTGGTTCCCCTTGTCGTTGTCACGGGGGTGCTCCTGATGAACGTCGCTCCCCTCAGGGATATGGTCCTTGCCATTGGAGGGCTCAATTTCCTGATAGGGCTGCACTGGCTCCTGGCGTGCGCTTTTCTGGCCTTCCTCGTTGTCCATCTCTACCTCTCGACCCTGGGACACACCCCCTGGGCCCACTTTATCCCTATCTGGACGGGGTGGGAGGAGGTGGAGGGCCATCCCAAAGAGGAAGCATGACAATCAGGGGGCGGCGGCCCACCCGGGTCGCCGCCTTTTTACCGCCGGGAAAGGGATATTCCCCCTCATGGTCCGTGCCGGCCGATAAAAAACATCTGTTAACCCCCTTGACCATGCATGAGACAGGGACAGGCCGAAAGGCGCATCCGGTTCCTGATTTTTTACCGCAAAGGATATAGAATTTCCGGAAAGGGTCCGCTATAGTTTTGCCGATTGTCGGACGGAGAAGGGCAGCGGGAAGGAGAGAGAACCATGTTCAGGAAATTTGCCTCCAAGGAGATCGTCGATGTCGCGATGGTGGTGACAGGCTTTACCGTCGTCTGCTGCATCCTCCTCTACATCTTCATCAAGGCCGACATGATGCAGGGGGCCAAATCCTACGAATCGACCCTCGCCGATACGATTTACAGGTCCACGAAGTATGCAATGCTCAAATCGGACTTCAGCAGCCTGGAACAGATCCTGCAAAACATTGGGGAGCAGGAGCAAGTCGAGTACGCCAGGATCTTCAAGGGACTGGGGAAGGTCCGGTTTTCCAGCGACTCGAGGGAGATCGGGAACATGGTCGCCGGGGACTCTTCCGGCTGCGCCGGATGCCATCAGGACTCAGAACCGTCCTCATCCTCCGGTTCCATGGTCCACTCCTCCCTGTATCTCAACGAGAGGGAAGGGGATATTCTGTCCATGGTGGTCCCGATCCCCAACGGTCCGGATTGCTCCACCGGGGACTGTCACCAGTATCATCCTCCGGAGGATGAACTCCTTGGCGTTCTTGAGATAGGGGTCTCCCAGAAACAGGTGAACCATTGTCTGACGGTCCTGAAGTGGCGCATGGTCGCTTTCTGCGTCATGATCCTCATCCTCACTCTGGGAGGGGTGACCGCCCTGCTGTGGCGAAATGTCATGCTCCCTCTCAATCTGGTAACGGATTTCGCCGAGCGAAGGGCTGCCGGGGATTTTGACAACGAACCCCCGAGGGGGATCGGTGATCTCAAGCGCCTGGCGGACGCCATCGAAAAAATGGGTCCTCCCGGAGCGGGCTCCGACCGGAGAGGCAGGGATTCCGGCGGCCGGCCCTCGGATTCTTAAGTCGTCCGTTAAACTGATCGTCCTCACGCGAGGGACTTTGTCCTCCGCGAAAAAGAACGGGGAAAGGGCGGTTCATGCGGGAAAAAAAGGAGGCCTCTTCGGAAAACCTGGCCGGGAAAGAAAACCCGCGCGCCGAGATCGAGGGGCGCATCAGGACCCATCGTTCCCAGGCCAGGAAGGGAAGTTACGGTCTCGTCCTATTCGTCCTTATCAGCACCTTTGCGATCCCCGGATTCCGGTTCCTTCCGGACCTGCCCGAAAAAGCGCGGGAGGTCCTCGGTGCTCCCCCCAAACCTGAATGGATCGGCATGGCCCTCGCCGTTTATGTCTTTTCCGCCCTGATCCTTGCTCTGGCCAGGATCATACAGGGTACGGGCGGCTACCGGGGCTGGTCCCACCTGTTTTACATCTCCTCCTTCTACATTTTTTTCGGGTTCACCGAGACGGCGAGGGAATCCTTCTGGGCCGTTTTCGTTGCTGGACTCGTCATATTCGGTCTCGAGAATTTTGCCGTCAGGACCCACAGCCGGGAAATGATCGAGGAAGAAGAAGAGAAACTCAAAAGGATAACCGGGCCTTCCAGGACGTAACCCCGTTTCACCCCCGGCGGTTTGTCGCGGCCCAGCGTTCTCAAAAAAGAATAATTAGCCGTTTTCCCGCCAGGGATCCGCACGGAAAGAGGATCTTTTCCCATGCGTTTCGGCCTGCTGGCCAAATTTTCCATCATCAGCGCGGTGGTTCTCCTCTTCACCATGACCGTGTTCACGTTCTTTAACATCATGACCCTCCAGAAGGCCTTCATGGATATCTACGCCAGCGACGTCGACCGCCTCAGTGAGACGATCCTGCGGACGACGTACAACGCCATGCTCAGCGGGAGGACCCACGAAGCCTATGAGGCCATGGAGCAGGCGGGCCTCCAGGAAGGGATCGTGAACATCCGTCTCATTGACAAGGGCGGGATTGTCCGGTTCTCCCTGATCCCGGGGGAGATCGATACCTATGTCGATAAGGGTTCCGACTCGAGCTGCCAGATCTGCCATAAGGATGAGGCCCTTCTGAGGGATGCCTCCATCATGGACCGGACCCGTGTCTTCGAGACAGCCGACAACACGAAGGTCATGGGGATGACACGGGCCATCTTCAACCAGCCGGACTGCTACACGGGCGGGTGCCATTACCACCCCCCCGAAGCCGACCTTCTAGGGGTCCTCGATCTCGTCACGTCCCTGGAAGAGATTACGGGGAAGGTCGCCGAATACAGGAAAAATGTCCTGGTGGAGCTGGTGTTCCTTGTCCTGGCCCTCGCGGTGTGTCTGTACTATCTCATTTCCCGTCTCATCATTTCCCCGGTCAACACCCTCCTTGAACAGACCCGGGCTCTCTCGAGGGGGGAATGGCGTCTGGTGGAAAACGCGCCCAACGACGAGATCGGTGAGTTGGCCAACGCCTTCAACGACATGACCCTCAGCTTGAAAAAAGCCCGCGAGGAGCGGGAGCGCTGGGCCGCTACCCTTGAGACAAAAGTTGAGGAGAGGACCCGTCAGATCCGGGAGATGCAGTCCGTTCTCGTCAGGTCGGAAAAGCTTGCTTCACTGGGGGAGCTTTCGGCCGGGATCGCCCACGAGCTGAACAACCCCCTTACCGGGATCATTCTCCATGCCTCCATCCTGGACCGGAGCAAGGGATTCCCGGAGGATCTGCGTGAGGATCTGGAGACCATCACCGCGGAGGCCCAGCGGTGTGCCCGGATCGTCAGGAACCTCCTGGATTTCTCGCGGAAGACGGAACCTCAAAAAAGCATGGCCAACATCAATCAGGTTATCGAACGGGCCCTGGACCTCGTGAAAGACCTTTCCGTTTTCCACAACATCAAGATCATTAGGGAATATTCCATCGACCTTCCCGATGTGTTCGTCGATTCCGGGCAGTTGGAGCAGGTTTTCATCAATATGTTTGTCAACGCCAGCCAGGCCATGGAGGAAGGCGGGATTCTGACCGTCATGACAGGCCTCGATCCCGGGGGGAAGTGGGTCCTCGTTCAGGTCAGGGACACCGGAAAGGGCATCCGCGAGGAATATCTGGGCAAGATTTTCGATCCGTTTTTCAGCACCAAGGGAGCCAAGGGCACTGGTCTTGGCCTGTCCGTTTCCTATGGCATCGTTGAAGGACACGGGGGCACCATCGAGGTGCAGAGCGAGATGGGAAAGGGAACGGTTTTTTCCATAAAACTGCCGGTGGAAGACGGGAAAAAACAGTAGACCCCGTGTTTCACTTCCAGCGTGTTAATTCGGGAAAAACAGGCAGGGGTGAAAATAAATGGAGGCCGCAGGCCCGCAAGCTTTCCATGTAATTTCAGTTCTCCTTGCTTCTGCTGCTGGATATCCCGTGCCGTTTCAGCAGCGCCTGAAAGTTGGGCCGCAGCATCCCCACCTCGTCGGCCGCTTTGGTGATATTCCAGTCGTTGCGCTCCAAAGCTTTGATAAGGAAGGCCTTTTCCAGAGGAAGGACGGCTTCTTCCCGGAGCTTCTTTTTCATGACCTTGAGCTCTTCGGCGGATTCCGGCACGCGGTCCGCGCAGGAAGGTAACTCCCCTGCCATGAATTCGGTGACTTCCAGGTCTCCAGGCTGGATGATCTCCTCCTTGGCCAGAACTACGGCCCTTTCAATGATATTTTCAAGTTCCCTGATGTTGCCCGGAAAGAGATATTGCTTCAGGATGGCCATGGCGGCGGGGGAGAGCCCGCGGATCTCCTTTCCGATCTCCTCCGAATGGATCCGGAGAAAGTGATTGATGAGAATGGGGAGGTCCTCGATCCGCTCCCGCAGCGTGGGAAGATGGATCGGAACGATGTTCAGCCGGTAGAAAAGATCCTCGCGGAATTCACCCTTTGCCACCATCTCCTTGAGGTCCCGGTTGGTTGCGGCGATCAGGCGGATGTCGATCTCCATTGGAGCCGTTCCGCCCACAGGGGTGATCACCCTTTCCTGAAGGACCCTTAACAACTTGGCCTGAATGGAAGGGCTGATGTTGGAGACCTCATCCAGGAAAAGGGTCCCCCCGTCGGCTACCTTGAAAAGTCCCATCTTGGTCTGGGTAGCCCCCGTAAAGGAACCTTTGACATGGCCGAAAAGCTCGCTTTCCAATAGGGTTTCCACGAGGCTGGTGCAGTCGATGGCGATGAAGGGCTTGGTCCGGCGGTGGCTCATCTGATGGACCGCCTGGGCCACCAGGTCCTTTCCTGTCCCGCTTTCTCCGGTGATAAGGACCGTGCTGTCGGTGGGGGCGACCTGCTGGATCCTACGGCACACCCTTTCCATGGCGTCACTTTTGCCGACGATTTTTTCGCAGCCTCCCATGCGTTCGGTCAGCTGATGCGCCGGTGAATGCTCTTCCAGGAAGATGGCGCGATGTTCCAGGGCCTTTTCGACCTTCTCCAGAATAAGGTCCGCCGTGAACGGCTTCGGGATGTAATCGAAAGCCCCCATCTTCATGACCTCGACCGCGTTATCCAGGGTCGAGTAGCCGGTGATGAAGATGACAGGGACGTTTGGCTGGAGGATGCTGATGGATTTTAAAACTTCCATCCCGTCCATTCCCGGCATCTTCAGGTCGGTAATGACGGCCTGGAAATCCAGGGCCTGGAGCTTTTCCAGGGCCGAGTAGCCGCTGTCGCTCAGCTCGACTTCGTAACCTTCCCCGGTCAGGATGCGGCGAAGGCCTTCCCGGATAGCCTTCTCATCGTCAACGACGAGGATGCGGTCCCCAATCAAGGTTTCTTTTCTCCCTGTCCAGAATTGAGGCAAGCCCTGCCCGATGGCTGCAGAAGACTAACGCCCTTTTCCGGGCCGCTTCAGGCCCGGGAGGTTATTTCATCTACTTACAGAATAATGCGATGGGGCGCAAGTTGTACCGAAAGGGAGGAGAAGGGATAAAGGGAGAAGTCCGGCGTTCATGGGGTCCGTCGGGCAGGCGGCCCCTTTTTTCCTCCTTTTCCGGGGGCGAAGCTCCTCCGCCTCCTTGATGCCTCCCTCCTCCGACCTTCCTCGTATTCTCCGGAAGTCGTGTCAAAGGCCCCCTTGAGGTGGAGCATCCCCAGGATCGGGAACCACCTGCCGGAATCGATGGCGATGACGTCAAAACGGCAGGCCCTGGTCTTTTTGCGATAAAATTTCAGGTAGGTCATGGCCGCCCGTATTGTCCGCGAGACTTTTATGGGGTCCACCGTCTGGAGGGCGTTGACGAGGGCCCCCCTTGCCCTGGTCCTGACTTCCACGAAAACAACCATGTCTCCTTTTCCCGCGATGATGTCTATCTCTCCGCCCCGACAGGAAAAATTTCTCTGAAGGATCCGGTAGCCCTTGAGCCGCAGGCACCAGGCCGCGGCGAGTTCGCCCCGGCAGCCGGTGCGCAGATGGGGGGATTTCCGGGTTTTAAACCACATGGGATGGGGTATGCAAGGCAGGGGCCAGGGGGGGGGGAGTGGACGACCGGGCGAGACTGTATGAAAGGGATTAATGGGAGGCCTTGACATCCGGTTTTTCAAGGGAAAGCACAAATGCACGATTCAACAGGAAGGCGGCCAGAGCCCCGGGTGGTCGATTCATTGGCCTGGTCAGATGGTTTTTCGTCCCGTCGCTTCGTCGCTCAGTCGTTCTATGGTTCTATCGTTCTACCGTTCTATCGTTCAGTCGTTCTCTCTCACGTGTTCCCTCACTCCCCGAAAGGTTCTGCGGTGGATGGGGCAGGGACCGTAAAGGACGATCGCTTCAAGATGCTCCCTCGTCGGGTATCCTTTGTGGCGGTCAAAGCCGTACTGGGGCCATATCCGGTGGTACTCGACCATCAGCCGGTCCCGGTGGGTCTTGGCAAGGATGGAGGCCGCTCCGATGCATAGGCTGATCCTGTCGCCCCCCGCAAAGGTCCGGGAGGGAAAGGACATGGAAGGCGGCCGGTTTCCGTCCACAAGGACCAATTCGGGCCGGGGGCTCAGATTTTCCACTGCCAGGGACATGGCTTTAAGGGAAGCCTGGAGGATATTCATCCGGTCGATGTCGGGATTCTCGACCGTGGCCACGCTCCAGGAAACCGCCATGGACAGAATCAGCTCCCTCAGGACTTCTCTTCTGGCGGGCGAATGGCTTTTGCTGTCCATGTTGGAGGGCAGGGAGCAATGCGGGGGGAGGATTACCGCCGCGGCGCAGACGGGACCCGCGAGGGGTCCCCGTCCCGCTTCGTCCACGCCGGCGATGAGGGTGAAGCCCTGATTCCTGCATTCCTCGTCCGGAGATTGAAGGATGATCGCCATAAAGAGAGAATATAGGAGGGAAAATCAATAGGAAACAGGGAAGGGGGGGAGGATGAATTTCCGGTGTTTTTCCTTCGCCGCTCCTGGTTACCCCTTCCCCCTTCGCAAACTTCAGTACTTTTCCTTTTCCTTGATTCTGGCTTTCTTACCCTTGAGCTGGCGGAGATAGTAGAGCTTGCTTCTTCTGATCCGGCCTCTGCGGATGACCTCGATTTTGTCCAGCTTGGGAGAGTGGAGAGGGAAGACCCTCTCGACCCCGATTCCCGCCGTGACCTTCCGGACGGTTATGTTGGACCGGAGGGCTGCCCGCTTCCGTGCGATGACGACTCCTTCAAAAATCTGGATGCGTTCCTTCTCCCCTTCGATGATCCGGTAGTGGACGCGCACCGTTGATCCTATGGGGGTGTCGGGGATATCCCTCCTCATGTGTTCCTTCTCGAACATTTCGATGGTTTTCATGGCATCTCCGTTGACAGGCCTGTTGACAGGACGAAGCGTGTTTGTAAATTTGAGGTTCTCCGGAAAATGAGAATTATAGGGAAAAAATTTTGTCAGGCAAGGAAAAAATGGCCCATTTTCTTCAGATTTTTTCAAAAAGCGGATTTTTTTGATCGTTTTGCCACGATTTCAGAAAATCTTTCTCTTCCTGTGTCAGGTCTGCGGATTCCAGAAGGTCGGGCCGTTTTCCAAGGGTACTGAGGAGCGCTTCCTTTCGCCGCCATGCCGCGATTCGGGCGTGATCCCCTGAAAGGAGGACCTCCGGAACCTCCAGCCCCATGAATTCACGGGGGCGGGTGTATTGAGGATATTCCAGGATCCCGTCCGAGAAAGACTCGTTAAGGGGGGAATCCTCATCCCCGAGAACGCCGGGGATAAACCGGGAGACCGCGTCGATGACGGCCAGGGCCGCGAACTCTCCGCCCGTGAGGACGAAGTCCCCGATGCTCACCTCCATGAGGGGAAGGATCTGCCGGACCCTTTCGTCCACCCCTTCATAACGGCCGCAGATCAGGGCCATTTCGGGGTTCAGGGCGATTTGCCGGGCCATCTGGTGGTTGAAGGGGCGCCCCTGCGGTGAGAGGAGAAGCAAGGGCGTGCCTTCCGGAAGGCCAAGGGAATGAACAGCCCGGACAACAGGCTCTGGTTTCATGACCATCCCCGGGCCCCCTCCGTAGGGGTAGTCATCAACCACCTGATGCCGGTCTTCGGCAAAATCCCTGATATCCACCGGGTGAACGCGGATGATTTTCCTCCCGACGGCTTTTCCCAGGATGCTGGATGAGGTGCCCCCGGTGATGATTTCAGGGAAAATTGTCAGAACATGGAAGATCATGGTGTGTCCCCATCAACAAGTCCGGGAAGGCGGCAAAGTCGGATGACCCCTTCCCTGAGATCCACTTCCATGATGGTCCCTGAGGCGAAGGGAATCAGGAATTCCCTCCCTTCCCGGTCTTTTCCGCCAAGCAGCGGAGGCCCTCCCGTTTCGACGATATGCTCCACCTTCCCTATGGTCTTTCCCCCGTCGTCCAGGATGGTCAAACCCTCGAGGTCATGGAGGAAGAATTCACCTTCCTCCAGAGGCCGCAGTTCCTCCCCTGGAAGACAGATGGCCGTCCCCCTGAGGCTTTGGGCCTTTTCCATGGTGTCGACACCCCGGAGGGAAAAGAGGGGAAGCCCCTTGTGCATCCGGACGCCGAGCACTTCAACAGGGGTCCCATTTTCCTGGCCCAAAAAAACCCTTTTGGCCCCGGTGAGGGTAGGGAGATGGTCGGTCATGGGGCGGACTGCCACCTCTCCCCGGCGCCCGTGCGGACGGAGGATCCGGGCAACAATGAAGAGGTCATCCATGGGAGAGGGGGACGGCGGCCGCCGTGGCGGCCGCAGAAGATCAGGAGTTGCTCGTGCTTCCCCGTTTTTCGTCAAATTTCTTCAGGATCCCGGCCCTGGAAAAAAGGCTTCGCACCGTGTCGGAAGGGGCCGCGCCCTGGCTGAGCCAGAAGAGGGCCTTCTCTTCCTCGATGGTGACAGCGGCAGGGTCCTCACCGGGGGCGTAGGTGCCGATGTTTTCAATGAACCGGCCGTCGCGCGGGGAGCGGACGTCGGCCACAACAACCCTGTAATAGGGCTGTTTCTTCTTTCCCATTCTCTTAAGTCTGATGCGAACCGCCAAAGTGTGTCCTCCCGATAGAACCAAGTCCAGAGTAAATAGGGCAACTAATGAAAAATGTTATCAGATGCCGTCCCGGCAGTGAAGCACTTTCTATTATCGTTTATTCTCCGGTTCGTCAAATGGTTTGATGACTATGCAAAAAGTCCCGTATCGGACTTTTTGCGACCCTACTCGAATGCTCGACAGTCTTCCCGCCTTAAAAGGGCATTCCCCCAAGACCCCTTCCTTTTCCGAATCGCTTCATCATCTTTTTTGTCTGCTCGAACTGTTTTATCAGCCGGTTCACATCGGCGGGAGTGGTTCCGGATCCGGCCGAAATGCGTTTTCGCCTGCTGCCGTTAAGGATCTTCGGGTTCCGGCGTTCAGCGGGGGTCATGCTGTCAATGATCGCCTTGATGCGGGTCAGCTCCCCCTCGTCGACGTCCGCCGGTATGGAGGCCTTCATTTTTCCGGGAAGGGGGAGCATGGAAAGGATATCGGAGAGGGAGCCCATCTCCCTGATTTTTCCGAGCTGTTCGCGGAAGTCCTCCAGGTCGAACTCCCCCGTGCGCTGTTTCCGAAGGAGTTTTTCCGCTTCTTTTTCCTCAAAAGCCTTCTCGGCCTTGTCGATGAGGGTCAGGACGTCCCCCATCCCGAGAATCCTGGAGGCGATCCTCTCGGGGTGGAAAGGTTCCAGTCCGTCCAGCCCTTCACCGACACCGGCGTATTTTATAGGGACTCCGGTGACGCTACGCATGGACAGGGCGGCGCCCCCCCTGGCGTCCCCGTCGAGTTTGGTAAGGATGATACCCGTCAGGGTCAATCGTTCGTGAAAGGCCCTGGCCACGTTGACCGCGTCCTGCCCGGTCATCGCATCCACCACGAGGAGGATTTCCTGGGGGCCCGCCGCTCCGGCAAGGGCCGCTACCTCCTTCATGAGATCTTCGTCCACGTGGAGACGGCCGGCGGTGTCGATTAGGACGGTGTCGCACCCGGCCCGGCCCGCCTCGAGGGACGCCTTTGTGTATGCTTCGAGGGATGAGGATGAATCCGGAAAGGCGAACACGGGGACATCGATCTTCCTCCCCAGGGTGACCAGCTGCTCGACGGCCGCCGGTCGGCTCAGGTCAGCGGGAACCAGGCAGACCCGCAATCCCTGTTCCTTGAGATCCCTGGCAAGCTTGGCGCAGGTAGTAGTTTTCCCAGAACCCTGAAGGCCCACAAGAAGGATCCTTGTGGGAGGAATGGATGCCCTCGCAAGGGAAGACCGGCTTTTTCCCAGAAGGTCGGTCAGCCCCGCGTGGACGATTTTGACCACCTGCTGGGCCGGGGTCAGGCTTTCCATGACCTCCGCTCCCAAGGCCCGCTCGCGGATGCCCGAGATGAAATTTTTGACCACCTTGAAGTTGACATCGGCTTCCAATAACGCTAGTTTGATTTCCCGGAGGGACGCGTCGATATCAGCCTCGGAGAGCTTCCCGCGGGTCTTGAGTTTTTTAAGGACGCTTTCCAGTTTTTCCGTAAGACTCTGAAACATCGCAGCACCTCAAAACAGCGGGATCGGATTAGGAGGGTGTTTTGGGATCGGCCGCGCAAAACATGGCGTAATTACACACTTCATGTTTTCTGACCGTTGCCAGTTTCGGGAAAATATGGAATGATAAAGCGTTTGTCAAGGCGGTTCACAAAGCCCCTTCCTTGGGTGAAAACGTTTTTCAGAATGGGCCCGCAGAAAATCGGGCGGGATCGGACGGATTCGGAAAGAGTCGCGAGAGAGGAAGGCCCATGAAGACCCTTTTACTGATCATCATCAGCACCGTGTTCATCAACAACTTTGTGCTGGCCCGGTTTCTGGGGATCTGCCCTTTCATGGGGGTATCCAAGAAGATCGAGACGGCTATCGGGATGGGCATGGCGGTCATCTTCGTCATGACGGTGGCCTCGGCGGTCACCTGGAACATCCAGAGATACATCCTCATCCCCTTTGATCTCGGTTACCTTCAGACCATCATGTTCATTCTGGTGATCGCCTCCCTGGTCCAGTTGGTGGAAATTTTCATCCGCAAGGCCAGTCCGGCCCTTTATCAGGCCCTGGGTATTTTCCTTCCCCTTATCACGACCAACTGCGCCGTGCTGGGCATGGCGATTCTCACCATCCAGAAAGATTACAATTTTCTTGAGGCCATCGTCTTTGCCCTGAGCGCGGGGTTGGGGTTCACCATCGCCCTCCTCCTAATGGCCGGAATCCGGGAGCGTCTGGAGATGGCCGATGTTCCAAAACCTTTCGCCGGGACCGCTGCGGCTTATGTCACAGCCGGTCTCCTTTCCCTCGCTTTCATGGGATTCTCAGGAATGGTGAAATAAGCTATGATCACAGCCGTCGCAAGCCTGACCAGTCTCGGTATCATCGCCGCTTACGGACTCAGCCTGGCTTCCAAAAAATTCTATGTGGAAGTGGATCCCAGGCAGGAACTCATTGAAAGCAACCTCCCGGGGGCCAATTGCGGAGCCTGCGGCTATCCCGGGTGTTCCGGTTTTGCCGCTGCCCTCCTGGCGGGCGAGGCCGAACCTACCGCCTGCGCCCCCGCCAATGACGAGATTATCAACAAGGTGGCTGAAATCCTCGGTAAGGAGGTTGGGGAGAGGGTGAAGATGGTCGCCGTTCGCAGATGCGCCGGCGGCCGCGACAAGGCGGTTTATCAGGCCGAATACCAGGGGGTGAAGGATTGCCGTGGCGCGGTTCTTATCGCGGGGGCCGGCAAATCCTGCCTTTATTCCTGTCTCGGGTTCGGCACCTGCAAGTCCGTTTGCCCCTTCAACGCCATTACCATGAACGACGAGGGGCTGCCGGTCATCGACCCCGACAAATGCACGGCCTGCAACAAGTGCGTTGTGGCGTGCCCCAGGAATATCCTTAGCCTTCAGCCCGTGAGCCATCAGGTCCACGTGCGATGCAGTTCCAAGGATCCCGGCGGCCGGGTGAAAAAGGTCTGCCAGGTCGGATGCACCGGCTGCAGCATCTGCGAGAAGGTCTGTCCCGTCAATGCCATCACCGTCGAGGACAATCTGGCGTCCATCAATTCCGATCTTTGTGTCGAATGCGGAATCTGCGCGGCCAACTGCCCCCAGAACACCATTTCCGATGGTCTTGTCCCAAGGCCGCCGGTCTTCATCACTGAGGATTGCACCGGGTGCACCATCTGCGCCAAAATCTGCCCCTACGACGCTATCACAGGCCAGGCCAAGGAGAGGCATGTTGTTCATGAAAGCCGCTGCACAGGCTGTACCCTTTGCGTCGAGCGATGTCCGGCCAAGGCCATCGTGATCAAAAAAAGCGGGGGCAAAGAACTGGCCGTTGCCTGAGCCTAAGAGGGCCGAATGATGGAGTTCATATTCTTCTCGGCCTCCCTTTTTCTTCTTTTTGTCGCCACCCTGCACTACCTTCTTTTCCTGGTTTACAGGAATCCTGTAGTGCCCCGGGTGGCGCGCTTTTCCCTGTTCCTGGCCCTCGCGGCCCAGGGAGGGTTTTTTCTCGTCCGGACCCTGGGCGGGGGTAGGCCTCTGGGTACGAGCCTGTATGAGTCTCTCATTTTTTTCTCCTGGTGCATCGTCCTTTGCTATCTCCTGTTGACTCTTAAATACAAAATTCCCGTCCTGGGCGCGTTTGTCATTCCCATGGCTTTCGTCCTTTCAGCGGCCGCGGCGCTTCTGCCGAACAAGGGGACCGGAGAGATCCCCCCAGCGTTGAAAAGCTATTGGCTTTTTATCCATGTCCCCTTGAGCTTCCTCGGGGACGCGATGTTCGTTCTGGCTTTCGGGGCGGGAGTGATGTACCTGCTCCAGGAGAAACAGCTCAAGAGCAAAAAACCGGGGGTCTTTTACCATCGTCTTCCCAGCCTGGAGGTCCTTGACTCCATCAATTACAGAGCTCTGACCATAGGGTTCCCCCTGTTGACCCTGGGCATAATAACGGGTTCCATCTGGGCTCAGTACGCCTGGGGAGCCTACTGGCAATGGGACCCCAAGGAGACCTGGTCCCTGATCACCTGGCTCATCTACGCCGCGATTCTCCATGGACGGCTGACTGTGGGGTGGCGGGGGCGGAAGGCGGCCGTGTTTTCCATTGTCGGTTTTGCGGCGGTGCTGTTTACCTTTTTAGGGGTCAATCTGATACTCAGAGGCCTGCACTCCTATAACTGAAGGGTTTCATGGAGATCCTCCTCGTCGGACTCAGTCACAAAACGGCCCCCGTGGATATCAGGGAGAAGATCTCCTTTTCCGAAAGAAACATCGGTGAGGGGATCCGGGCTCTGGTGGAGTGCCCGAACGTCCACGAGGGGACCATCCTGTCAACCTGCAACCGTGTGGAGATCTTCACCGCGGTCAGCCGGAAGGAACTGGAGGCCGCCAGGAGGGTCATCGCGGAATTTCTGGCCGATTTCCACAAGGTTCCCCTGGCCGAACTCGAACCTCATCTCTATTTCATGAGCGGAGAGGCATCCGTTGCCCACGTCTTTCGGGTGGCGTCGAGCCTTGATTCCATGATGGTGGGCGAGCCCCAGATCCTGGGCCAGATCAAGGAGGCCTATAATTTTGCCTCCAAGGAGAGAGCGACCGGGGAGATCCTCAATCGCCTTTTCCACAAGGCTTTTTCCGTTGCAAAGAGGGTCCGGACGGAAACCCGGATCGCGGCCTGCGCCGTCTCCATCTCTTTCGCTGCAGTGGAGCTGGCGAAAAAGATCTTCGGTGAGCTCGGAGGAAGGACCGTTATGCTCATCGGGGCAGGGGAGATGGCCGAGCTGGCCGCGCGCCATCTGATGGGCAGCGGCGTGGGGCGGGTGGTGGTGGTCAACCGCACACTGGAAAGGGCTATTTCCCTTGCATCGGCCTTCACGGGGGAGGCGGCCTCCCTGGATGAGCTGGAGGACCGCCTGGCAGGGGCCGATATCGTCATCAGTTCCACCGGCGCTCCGGGGTTTGTCATCGACAGGGAGATGGTCCACAGGGTCCTGAAAAAAAGAAAAAACAGACCGATGTTCCTCATTGATATCGCCGTTCCACGGGACATAGACCCGGAGGCCAACAATATAGGGAATGTCTATGTCTATGATATCGATGATCTCGAAGGGGTGGTCCAGGCCAACATCAAGGCGAGGACTCTGGAGGCGGCCAAGGCGGAGGAGATCATCGCAGGGGAGGTGCGCCAGTTCATCGACTGGAGGCGGTCCAGGGAAGCCTTCCCCACTATCGTGAAATTGAGGAACTGGGCGGAGGATGTGCGTCGGGCCGAAGTGGAAAAGACAATAAAAAAGATCGGGAACCTGTCCGACGCGGATGCCAGGAGAATCGAGGCCATGACGGAAACGATCCTCAACAAGATCCTGCATCCCCCCGTTTCCCGGTTGAAAAGGGCTGCCCATCGGGGTGAGGATGGGGATTTGAATGAAATGGTCAGGAAACTCTTCGATCTTGACGAATAGAAGAAACCACGGCTTCAAGGACCTGATTGACACCTGGTGAAGCCAACCGAAATGTTGATCGCGATTTTTTTTAATTTCTGAAATTCCCCCGCAGGAGGATTACCTTGGCAACCCTCAGGATCGGCACCCGCGGCAGCCGCCTGGCCATCTGGCAGGCGACCTGGGTCAAAAGGCGGCTTGAAGAGCGTTACCCGGATCTTGACGCCAGTATCGTCTCCATAAAGACGATGGGGGACAAGATTCTGGACGTTCCCCTGGCGAAAGTCGGGGGCAAAGGGCTGTTCGTCAAGGAAATCGAAATCGCCCTTCTTGATGGGGGTGTGGACCTCGCCGTTCACAGTATGAAGGATGTCCCTACCCGGCTGATGGAAGAACTGGGCATCGTCGCGGTTACCGAGAGGGAGGACCCAAGGGACGCGGTTATCGGAAACACCCCGGTTTCCCTTTTTGAACTTCCCGCCGGGTCAAGGATCGGGACGAGCAGCCTTCGCCGTCAGGCCCAGATTCTGGCAGCCCGTCCCGATTTCGAGGTCCTTCCCCTGAGGGGAAACCTTAATACGAGGATGCGGAAGCTCCGGGAGGGAGACTACGATGCCATCATCCTTGCGATGGCGGGTGTCAAACGCCTTGAACTGGAGGGGGAGGTGACCGAGGTCCTCGATGTCAAGACCATGCTCCCCGCCATCGGCCAGGGGGCTCTGGGGATCGAGACGCGGGCGGATGACGAAAAGGTGAATGAGATGGTCTCTTTCCTCGATCACGAACCCACCAGGCTGTGCGTCGCTTCCGAAAGGTCTTTCCTCCACCGGCTGGAGGGGGGTTGCCAGGTTCCCGTAGCCGCCCATGGCAGGATAACCAAGGCTGGAAAGGTGCTCCTCGAGGGACTCGTTGCCGATGTCAACGGGACAAAGGTGATCCGGCTCGAGGGAGAAAGCGGGGCCGATCAGGTGGATGCCCTCGGGAGGGACCTCGCCGACAGGATTCTGGATGCCGGAGGCAGACAGATCCTCGAGGCCCTTTACTGCCGGGAACTGGAATGAGAAGACCGGGATGAAAAGAGCCGGCGGCCCCCTGGAGGGTATCGGTGTCCTCGTGACGAGGGCGAGGGAGCAGGCATCCGGGCCGGTTTCCGAGCTCGAGAAGCTGGGGGCGAAAGTCCATCTTCTGCCTGCCATAAAAATCGAGGAAATTGCCGAGCCGGAGGGACTCCGCGAGGCCCTCGAGACCATCACAGGTTTTGATCAGCTCGTTTTTTCGTCGGTAAACGGTGTATACTTCTTCCTTCGCCGCTCCGGCTCGATGGGTCTTGCGCCTTCCGGGATGCCTCCCGCCCTCTGTGTGGGTCTAAAGACGGCCGAGGCGTGGCGTGGATCGGGGGGGGTCGTCAGCGGGGTTCCGGCGAAATTCACCGCCAGAAGCCTGGCGGATATGCTGGGGGCCCGGCTGGAAGGGACATCGTTCCTCATCCTGAGACCCGAGAGAACCGAAACGGATTTGGCAGGTCTTCTCCGCGCGAGGGGAGCGAAAGTCCGGGAGGTGATCCTTTACCGGACCATCCCGGAACAGGCCGGCAGGAAAGACCTCCTCCGGTTCATGGAAAACGGGGATCCGGGGGCAATCTTGTTCGCAAGTCCCTCCGCGGTAAGGGGATTCCTTTCCATGGCCGGATCCGGTGACGCTGTCAGGCAGCTTCTTGCGATCTGCATCGGGCCTGTCACGGCAAGGGCCGCTGTCGGGGCAGGTTTTAAAAGCGTCCTTTCCCCGGAGATTCACACCTGGGACGGGATGGTCGAAATTCTTCTTGCCCAGGCAGACGCGATAAGAAAAAGGAGGCGATAGAACATGCAGTATCCCGTTTACAGGGCCCGGAGGATGAGAAGGAACGAAAACCTTCGCAGGATGGTCCGGGAGACGCGGCTGTCCCCGGACAACCTAATCTATCCTCTCTTCGTGGTTCACGGTGAGGGGATTCGCCGGGAGATCGGTTCCATGCCGGGGGTTTTTCAGCAATCCGTTGACGGGATTGTCAGGGAATGCCGGGAATGCAGGGACCTGGGGATTCCCGCTGTGATCCTTTTCGGGATACCGCGGAGCAAGAATGCCCTGGCCAGTGAGGCCTACGACCCGGACGGCTGTGTCCAGCAGGCAGTAAAGGCTATCAAGGACGCCGTCCCGGAACTGGTGGTCATCACGGATGTGTGTCTTTGCGAATACACCGATCACGGCCACTGCGGGATTGTGGAAGGAGACCGGATCCTCAATGACCCGACCCTGGAACTTCTGGCCCAATCCGCCCTGAGCCATGCGCGCGCCGGAGCCGATATTGTGGCCCCTTCCGACATGATGGACGGCAGGGTTGCCGCGATCCGCGACTGCCTGGATGAGGAGGGTTTCCACGATACCATCATCATGGCCTACGCGGTAAAATACGCATCCGCTTTCTACGGTCCTTTCCGGGAGGCGGCCGAATCCGCTCCGGCCTTCGGGGACAGGCGCTCCTATCAGATGGATCCCCCCAACCGCCTGGAGGCCCTTAGGGAAGCGGCCCTCGATATCGAGGAAGGGGCGGACGTGATCATGGTCAAGCCGGCTCTCCCCTACCTGGACATACTCGCCGAAATCAGGGAGCGCTATGACATGCCCCTGGCCGCTTACCAGGTCAGCGGGGAGTATGCCATGATCCAGGCCGCGGGCCGGCTGGGTTGGGTCGATCCCGAAAGGGCCATGATGGAGTCCCTCGTCTCCATCCGCAGGGCGGGGGCGGCCATGATCCTCACCTACTTTGCGAAGGAAGCGGCTCGCACCCTTTCCTGAACCGTGGGACGTGTTATGGCCATCGATTGGGGGGAAAAAAGGATAGGGATTGCCCTGTCCGATGAGAGCCGTGTGATCGCATCGCCTTTCGGCGTGGTCAAGAGATGCGGCTCTCTGGATCGCGATCTGGAGCAAATTTCGGTCATCGCGAGTCGGAACAATGTCTCGCTGGTGATTTTTGGTCTCCCCGTGCGCCTCGATGGATCCCAGGGACCAGAGGCCCTGGGGGTTCTCGAGGTTGCAGAGAAGCTTCGCAAGAAAGTGGATATCCCCGTAAAAACCTGGGATGAGCGCCTCAGCACCGCCGCTGCCCAGCGGATACTCCTTGACGGGGATCTTTCGAGGAGCAAGCGGCGCGGCCTTGTCGACAAAGTCGCGGCCGCGTATTTCCTCCAGGGCTACCTTGACAGCCCTTCCGGAAAGACATCGTGACCAACGGAGGCCGGAAAAGAAAGACGGGATTTATCTCCCTCCTTGCCCTGCTTGCCTTTTTCCTCCTTGCGGGGTCTTTGGCTGCTTATATGCTGTTCTTTTCCTTCACTCCGGCCGAAAGGGAAGGCAAAGAGGTGGTTGTACAGATCCCGGGAGGAGCCAATCTTTTGTCCGCTTCCAACCTTCTCAACCGTTCGGGAGTCCTCCGTTCGGTCAGGCCCTTTGTTTTTCTTGCCAAATTCACGGGCAGGGCCCACAGGATCCAGGCCGGTGAGCTGCTTTTCAGGACAGACATGACCCCTTTGGAAGTGATGGATGTCCTCACCCGCGGCAAAGCGGTGACCTATAATGTGACCATTCCGGAAGGGTTCAACATTTACCAGGTTGCCTCGGTCCTCGCAGACAAGGGGTTGGGCGACCGGGACCGGTTTTTGACCCTGGCAAGGGATGCTGGATTCTGCCGCTCCCTCGAGGTCCCGGCGGACACCCTTGAGGGGTTCCTTTTCCCCGATACCTATTCCTGGCCCAAAGGGCTTCCCGAAAAGGAGATCCTGGGCCAGATGGTGGCGCGCTTCAGAAAGGTCTATACGCCCGAAATGGAGGAAAGGGCGAGGGAGCTGGGCATGACGCGGCTGGAGGTGGTCACCCTTGCTTCCCTGGTAGAAAAGGAAACGGGGGTTTCCGAGGAAAGGGAACTGGTTTCCTCCGTTTTCCACAACCGCCTTCGAAAAGGGTATCTGCTTCAGACGGATCCTTCTGTCATCTACGGGATCGAGGACTTCGACGGGAATCTGACCAGAAAACATCTCCAGATGGATCATCCATACAACACATACCTGCGGCGGGGGCTTCCTCCGGGTCCCGTCGCGAATCCCGGCAGGGCTTCCCTCCTTGCGGCCCTTTATCCGGCCGACACCTCTTTCCTTTACTTCGTGGCCAAAGGTGACGGCACCCATGTGTTTTCCACGAATCTCGCCGAACACAACGAAGCGGTCCGGCGTTACCAGCTTGGCGGTGGAAGATGAAATATCCTGAACCGGATTTGATGCAGGAGACGGTTGCGGCCCTGATGTCTTCGGGGGGCGAATACGCGGACTTCTATTTCCAGGACGTCGCGGCGACCCACCTTGAGGCCGAGTCGGGACGGTTGGAACGCGCTTCAAGGGTACGGGAAGCGGGGATCGGTCTGCGCCTCATACGGGAAGGAGTGACCCATTTCGGAACGGCCGTCGATCTTTCTCCCGAAAGCCTTCTCGATCTTGCCTCCAGGCTCGCCTCGGGCGCCGGGCAGGTCATGGGCCGGCCGGGGATCCGGCTGAGCCATGTCCCGGAAGGCGCCCTTCCCCCCGGCGAGGATCCCTCCACCATAACGCCAGACGAGAAGGGGCGCCTTGTAATGAGGGCCGTCGAATCCCTGAGCAGGTATGACAGGAGGCTGGTGCAGGTCAAGGCCGTATACCGGGACTCCTCGGTTTTTTTCAGGATTGCCAATTCAGAGGGAAGCCTTTGCGAGGACCTGAGGAGATACGGGGTTTTCCTCGTCCAGGTTGTGGCCTCTGACGGCGAGCGTTTCCAGGTGGGGTACGAACCCGTTGGCGGCATAGGGGGTTACGACGTTTTCAGGGGGTTCAGTCCGGAGGAAGTGGCCGGGACTGCCGCCAAAAGGGCCCTGGTCATGCTTGAAGCGCCTGAGGCCCCATCCGGACGGATGACGGTCGTCCTCTCCTCGGAAGCCGGCGGGACGATGGTCCATGAAGCGGTGGGACACGGCCTGGAGGCTGATCTTTCCGGACAGGGGCTTTCCGTTTACATGGGAAAAGCCGGGGAAATGGTGGCATCCCCCCTGATCACCGTTGTGGATGATCCCACCCTCCCCGGAAAGCGGGGATCCTACAACGTGGATGACGAAGGCACGCCCGCCGCCCGGACGGTCCTGGTCGAAAACGGGTTCCTCGTCCGGTACATGAGCGACCGGCTGAGCAGTCTGAGGGATGGGATCCCTCTGACCGGTAACGGCCGCAGGCAATCCTTCCGCCACTGTCCCATTCCCAGAATGTCCAACACGATGATCGAGCCGGGGGGGCACGATCCCGGCGATATCGTCCGCAGTGTGGATCACGGCCTCTTTGTCAGGAAAATGGGAGGTGGACAGGTCAACACGGTGACGGGGGATTTTGTCTTCGAAGTGAGCGAAGGGAGTATGATACGGGGAGGGGAGATCGCCGAAGCGGTTCGCGGCGCGACCCTTGCGGGCAACGGCCCCGAGGTGCTAAAAAGCGTGGATATGGTAGGGAATGACCTTGGTTTTGGCATCGGGACCTGCGGCAAGGAAGGCCAGGGAGTCCCGGTCAGCGACGCACAGCCGACCCTGAGGATCCCCGAAATGGTGGTCGGAGGCCGGGACACCGGAAGCGTTCGTCCATGAAGCTGAATCTTCCCTTCAGGAAAAAAGAATCTCTAGCCGGAATCCAGCCCCAGGGGGAAGGTTCCGGAAAAGGGGTGCGGATCCTTTATCAGTTCCTTCTCGTCACCCTGGCGGTTTCCGTCATCCCTCTCCTGATGGCTGCCTACAAGCTGGTAGGCATCAACAAGGTCTATCTTGAGGATGAGCTGCTGGCCCTGCACAGCCAGGTGGCCAATTCAACCGCCGAAGAGATTTCCATAGCCATGTCCACTCTCGTCGGCAACCTGGAGATGGTCGCCAAGGCCCAGTCCGAGAACAGCCCCCTCGTTCAGGAACAGCGAGAGCAGATCCTTCTTTTCTATCTGGATCAATATCCGGAAATTTTCCGACTCACGCGATATTCCACTTCCGGGCGGGAGATGGCCCGGGTGACCCGCATCGGGCAGACCAAGGTTCCGGCACTGCCGGATCCCGTCCTCGCCTCCGCGGTCTCCGAGGCCTCCGGCGGACGGACTTATGTCAGCAGTCCGGTCGTCCTGGGGGCGACAAAGGTCCCTTCTGTCGCCATTGCCATCCCTGTTTTCGGGTCCTCGGGAGGGATCCAGAGCGTTCTGGTCGGAGAGGTCAGCCTTCAGAAAGTCCAGCAGACGGTTGAAAGGATCAACATCCGCAGGCAGGGGAACGCGTACGTGGTGGATCGCAATGGAACCCTGATCGCCCATCAGGATCTCGAAAGGGTGGCGGCTTCCGAGAATATGAGTTCGGTTGAGATCGTCGGGAAATATCTGCTGGCCGGGGTCAGCGCCGGCACGATCCCCTTCAAGGACAAGGTGGGCAAGGACATGATGGGGTCCTATGCCAATGTCAAGGGCCTGGGATGGGGGGTCGTGGTCCAGGAGCCAAGGGCGGACGCCTACCGCATTATCGCGGACATGACCTTGCAGACGGCCATATGGGCCGTTGTGGCGATCCTGGCGGCTGTTATTGCAAGCACTCTCCTGGCGATAAAACTCACAAGGCCCATCACGATCCTCGCCGGCAAGGCCCTGTCCCTCGCCAGGGGGCATTTTCAGGAGCGTGTGGACATCAAATCGCACAATGAGCTTGGTCAACTTGCCAGGTCCTTCAACCACATGGCCATGCAGCTGGAAAGGCACGACAAAAACCAGCGCGAGATGTTCATCGACACGACCAAAGCGTTGGCCGCGGCCATCGATGCCAAGGATCCCTACACACGAGGCCATTCGCAGCGGGTGGCCCAGATCAGCCTCCAGATAGCCAAAGAGCTGGGCCTCTCCCCGGCGGAACAGCAGAAAGTCAATATCGCGGCCCTTCTTCATGACGTTGGCAAGATCGGGATCGAGGACCGAATCCTTAAAAAGCCCTCGAAGCTTTCCGACGAGGAATACGGCATCATCAAGCAGCATCCCCGCTGGGGCGCCATGATCATGGGCCATATCAGCCAGTTAAAGGAAATCATCCCGGGAATCCAGTATCATCATGAGCGTCTGGACGGGACCGGTTATCCCGAAGGGCGGTCGGGCGATGAGGTCCCCATGATCGCCCGGATCATCGCCGTCGCGGATACATTCGATGCCATGACTTCCGACAGGCTCTATCAGAAGGCCCTCGATCCCCATTTCGTCGTAAGCAAGATGATGGAATGGAAAGGGACCCGGTACGATTCTGCCGCCGTCGATTCCCTGACCAGGATCTATACCAGGATCGTCAACAAAACCGCGTGACAGCATGAAACCCAAATCCTCAAAGGGCGGGGGAAAAACAAAACGCCTGAAATGGCGTACGATTATCATCCCCTTCTCCACCCTCCAGTTCTGGGTCAATTTTTTCATGGTGATCCTTCTCATCGCTGCCCTTTCCCTGGGCGTTTTCTACCTTGTCCTCAGTTCCAAGGCCCAGGCCAGGAAAATGATCGCGAGGGTGGAGAATGGGTTTGATCAGGCCATCGTCCTGGGCGTCAAGGAGCTGGCCTACGAGGATTACCGGACGATCCAGGAAACCCTTTTCCTTGCCAGGAAAAACTACGATGCGAGAAAATACGATGATTCCCTCATCCTTGGGGAACAGTCCATGGCGGCCCTGGAAAAGGCCCTTGAGCGCCTGAGGTCGGACGAATATTTCCGGCGGCAGCGGAGTGCCTCATTCCTTAATCTGAGAGGGGATATCCAGGTTAAGAAAGCGGGGTCCCTGAGCTGGGAGAATGCTCAGAAAGGCGTAAAGCTCAGCCAGGGGGATCAGGTCCGGACCAGATCTGGATCCAGCTGCGTGGTCCAGTTCGATGACGGCAGCCAGCTGACCATCAAATCCGATTCCCTCGTCCATATAGACGAACTCAGCGAGGATGTCCGCACCAGGACAAAGAATTCCGCGATCAAGCTTCTGGTCTCGGATGTGGAAGCCAGTATCCTTCGCCCGACCGCCAAAGGATCCCGATTCCTGGTGGTTACACCCGGATCGGTCGCCCAGGTCAGGAAAGCCCGTATGAATATCCGGGTCGATGAAAAAAACAACACGGAATACAGCCTGATCTCCGGGGATGTTTCCCTTTCCGCGGGGGGCCGGAATATCAGCCTCCAGGGAGGGGAGCTCCTCCGTGTCGCGGGGGAAGGCAAAGTGTTGTCAAGGGACAGGCTGGTCGGGGTCCCGGTCCTTAAAGGTCCGCCAAACCTTCACTGGAGCATCAGCAACGAAGAGAAGCAGTCCCTTTCCTTTACCTGGACCGCGGTGAAAGGGGCACAGGTATATCACCTTGTCGTGGCCACCGACCGCTATTTCAACAACGTGGTGTACGATAACCGGAAAATCAGCGGAACCTCCGCGACCATAACCGGCCTTGCCCCGGGGATCTATTACTGGAAAGTGTCCTCCCTGGATTCCAGGAAAAGGGAAAGCCTTTTCTCCGGTTTTTCGGTGGTCCGCCTGGTCCATGACCGGACACCTCCGTTTTTCGCCATGAACGACCCCATCGTTCTGGATGCGCCTGAGGAGAAAAAAGTGCTCCTTGCGGGGGCGGTCGAACCGGGAAGCCGTCTTTTGATAAACGGGTCCCCTGTGGCCCTGGCCCCCGACGGCTCTTTCAGGGTTTTCCGGGCGATCCTGGAGGAAAAATCTTCACTTGACATAAAGGCGATCGATGCTGCCGGAAATGTCCTGTCAGCGATAAGGGAACTGGAATGAAGATTCGCCTGTTCCCGATCATCCTGCTCCTGGTTGTCCTTTTCTCCCCGGGATGCAAAAGCGAGGCGACAAGATATATCCTCGCCCAGAGGATAAACGGGGTCGGGATCGCCCTTTATACCCAGGGGAATGTCAGGGAGGCGCTGGCAAGGTTTGAGAAAGCCATAAAACATGCCCCCGATTTCGCTTTTTTCAGGAACAATGCCGGGGTTGCCTGCTTTCACCTGGGAGATCTTGATCTTGCTGTCGCCCATTTCCGCCACGGGGTTGAGATCGACCCGGACATCGCCCAAATCCACGGAAACCTTGGAGCCGTCCTTCTCGTCATGGAACGTTTCCAGGAGGCCGAGAAGGAACTGGTTGAGGCTCTCAGGCTCGATCCGGACTATCTCCTCGCATACAGCAATCTCGGGGTCCTCCGATACCGGACCGGGCGGGTCGCCGAAGCCGTAAACCTTTTCCGGAGAGGCCTTGAAATCGATCCAGGTTTTGCCCGGCTGCATCACAATCTCGGGGAGGCCCTCATGTCCCAGGGTCGATACAAGGAAGCCGTGGAGCACTATAATCGTGCCCTGGAATTGAATCCCGACTCGAGCCTGACCTTCAACAACCTGGCCTGGGCCTATGCCCATCAGGGAGAGAATATCGAGGATGCCCTGGCACTTGCCAACGGTGCTATCGAACAGGATCAGGAAAACGGTTTTTTTTACGACACGCTGGGGTGGATCTATTTTCTTCAGGGGCAGTTTGACGAGGCCTATCAGGTCCTGGAAAAAGCCATTCAGTTCCAGCCCGCCATACCTGAGATCCGTCTCCATATGGGGGAGGTGCTTCGGTGGCAGGGAAAGTATGGCCAGGCCATGGAGGAATACGGGCGGGTGATAGGGCTTGAGCCTTACGGCAAGTGGGCGGAAAAGGCCCAGGGAGCCATCTGGGCGATAAAGGGTCTGTAAGGCAAAGACAAGACACGGAGATCGGAGTCCGCGGCTCTGACTTCCAGTCGAATCAGTCATTATTAAAATCAGGACGGGGTTTCCCCTCCGGAGCGGAAATGATCCTTAAAGGCACACTCGTTAATGTCCTGGCCATCTTTCTCGGCACCCTCATCGGGCGCTATCTCGGCCGGTTTATCCCTGAGCGGGTGCGAAGGACGATAATGATGGGCCTTGGCCTGGCGGTCATCCTCATCGGAATCCAGCTGGCCATTCAGTCCCGGAACCCACTGATCGTTATCGGGGCCATGCTCATCGGAGGCATAATCGGGGAAACCCTGGCCATCGAGGAGCGCCTCGACAATATGGGGCACCGGTTGCAGGCGAGGTTCAAGGACGCCGGCAGCGTGGCCGAGGCTTTTGTGACCGCGAGTCTCCTTTACTGCATCGGGGCCATGGCGGTTATGGGGTCCATTCAGGACGGACTCGGGCAGGAGCCCACGATCCTTTATGCGAAGTCGGCCCTGGACGGGATCGCGTCCATCGCCCTGGCCTCCACCCTTGGAATAGGGGTTATTTTTTCCATTATCCCCCTGATAATTTACCAGGGGGGGATTACCCTCGCGGCCGTGTGGGTGCAAGGGATCCTCACCGATCCCGTGGTCGCGGAGATGAACGCCACCGGAGGGCTGCTCATCGTGGCCATCGGGCTGGATATCCTTCAGATAAGGAAGCTTCCTGTCGGGAACCTGCTGCCGGCCATCTTTGCCGCCGCCGGGATCGCGATAGCGGTGGGGTGAGGAAAAACCGAAGAGGGAAGAGGGAACAGGGAAGGAAAAGGACCGAACGCTGGACCCGGAGACACGGAGACGTGGGGAAAGGAAACACCCCGGAGAAGGCGCAATTCCCCCTCCGGGTTCCTCCGCGGAGAGGAGGAGATTTTTTTCTTCCCCCTTCCTCCTTCCCCCTTCCCTATTCCGGAGACCTCCGGAGAGAGGAGGAATTACCTTGTCCTGCTATTTCAGGCATATAAAGGATGTCATGGAGGAAGTTGGCATCGAGATCACCCCGGCCAACAAGAAGGAGATCGACAGGATCCTCCACGGGATCGTCGATGTGCCCTACAAGGATTGTCCCGCCGCGTGGAAAAAGATCAAGGAAAAGGTCAAGGGCGATCCATCCCAAAGGGATCAGTTTATCGAAAGACTCAGGTCAGCTGTACGGGATTGAAATGAAAGGGTTCATTTGATAGGGAGCGCGGGACGGGTATCCCCCGGCTTCTGAAAAGGACCTGAATTGACTCAGACCATGAACCACAGACTCAGGATCAGGAACATCAGGCAGTCCGATTACCCCGATGTCAAGGCGATGATGGACAATCTATACAGGGGTATGGGGGGTGCGTGGACCCAGGAGCAGTTCGAAAGGCTCCTCGCCCTGTTTCCGCAGGGCCAGATCTGCGTGGAGGACAAAGGGCGGGTGGTGGCTTCGGCCCTGACTATTATCGTCGATCTCCGGAGATTGGGGGACAACCACACCTACGGGGATGTGGTTGGCAGGGGCGGGTTTCCGGCCCATGATCCGAAGGGGGATTATCTCTACGGGATAGATCTTTTCGTTCATGAGGCTTATCAGGGCATGCGCCTCGGGAGACGTCTTTACGATGCCCGAAAGGAGCTTTGCGAAGAGCTGAACCTCAGGGGGATTCTTATCGGCGGAAGGATCCCGGGATACTGCGAACACGCCGAAAGCGTCACTCCGAAGGAGTACATCAGCAAGGTCCGGGTCCGCGAGATTTCCGACCCCGTCCTGAATTTCCAGTTAGCCAACGATTTTCATCCCAGGAAGGTGCTGAAAAATTATTACCCCTCCGACACCGAATCGGGCGGGCACGCGGTTCTCCTCGAGTGGAACAATATCTTTTACGAACCCCGGACGCAAATCGACTGGGGCAGGAAAACCTACGCGAGACTCGGCGTCGTTCAGTGGCAGATGAGGCCCTTTAACTCGGTGGAGGATTTCCTCCAGCAGACGGAGTTTTTTGTTGATGCGGTGGCCGGCTACCAAGCGGACATCCTTCTCTTCCCGGAGCTTTTCAACGCGCCCCTATTGTCCCGCTTTAACCAGGAAAATCCTGCCGAGGCCATGCGTTCCCTCGCCGGGGACAGCGACGGACTCCGCGGGGAGCTCGCCCGGATGGCCGTGAAGTACAATATCAACATCATCACAGGCAGCCTTCCCGAATATGACGGGGAATCCCTTTACAATGTCTCCTACCTCTGCCGGCGGGATGGAACCTTCGATCGCCAGTACAAGCTTCACATCACCCCGGACGAGCAGCAATACTGGGGCCTGAAAGGGGGGGACAGCCTCCGGGTGTTCGATACTGATGTCGGAAAGGTCGGCATCCTGATCTGCTACGATGTCGAATTCCCCGAACTCGCCCGTCATCTTGCCGCGCAGGGGATGCAGATCCTCCTTGTGCCCTACTGGACGGACACCAGAAACGGGTATTTGAGGATCCGGCGGTGTTCCCAGGCCAGGGCCATCGAAAACGAGTGCTATGTCGCTATTTCCGGTAGCGTCGGCAACCTTCCCAGAGTGGAAAATATGGATATCCAGTACTCCCAGGCCGCTGTTTTCACCCCTTCCGATTTCGCCTTTCCCCATGATGCGGTAGCGGCGGAGGCCACTCCCAACACCGAGATGACCCTTATCGCGGATGTGGACCTGGATCTTCTCAAGGAATTGCGGGAGCAGGGGACGGTGAGGAACCTTCAGGGCCGACGGGATGACCTCTACGAGGTTTTGTGGAAAGGCCTGGATAAAAAGGAGTAGAAATTTGGATTTTGAAACCCCAACCGCCCTCGGTCGAACGGGGCTGTCGGTCAGCCGGCTCGGTATCCGGGCAGCGAACGGAGTTCCTGCCCAGGCCATCGAGAAAGCCTATTCGGACCGAGGGATCAATACCTTCTATCTTGGTGGGTCTGGGAAAAAACCCATGGGAGAGGCCTTAAGGGGCCTTTGCCGCAGGGAACGGGAACGGCTAGTGGTTATTTTCCAGACCTTCGACAGGTCGGGCTTCTTCATGAAATGGATCCACGAGAGGGCGTTGAAAGCCATCGGGTCCACCTATGCCGATATCCTGATCCTCGGCGGGGTCAACCGGGAACCTTACGGGGACTGGGTGGACAGGGCTGTCCGTCTGAAGGAGGAGGGAAAGGTAAGATTTTTAGGACTGTCCAGCGACAAGCCCTATCTTCTGGGGAAAATGGTTGCCTCCACTGATTCCCCTTTCGATATATTCCTTATGCGCTACAACGCGGTTGCCCCCGCAGTGGAAGAGGTTGTTTTTCCCAACCTCCCCAAGGGGGACCCTCCCGGGATCATCACCCGCACGGCGACGGCGTGGGGTCAGCTTCTGCAGGGCCGCCGCATGCCTCCGGGGGAAGAGCCCCTCACGATCGCTGACTGCTGCCGTTTTGCCCTTTCCAGCCCGAATGTGGACCTTTGTCTCATGGAACCTCGCAGTGAACAGGAGATGGCGGACGGGCTCGCCGCCCTGGAAGGGGGGTCCCTCTCCAGGGAGGAAATGGGAAGGGTGAGGTGGATCGGCGGGCATGTGCAGGGTCAGTAAGGAAAATTCTGCCGACTTTTGTAAACAATGCAGAAGCTTGTTTATTAAACTGGTCAACAATAAAAATTTCTGATAGACTTTCTTTCGGATAATCGTTTATGTTAGAATAGATAAAACGGTCCGGAGCCTTCGAACTTTCCGGTTCGTCCATTGAAAACCTTCGCAAAAACCTCATAAGCGTCAAACGGCTGCTGGCCTCGTTTTTGGTCGAAAAATACTTTGTATTTCAGGGACCGATGATTCAGGGGAGAGCTTATGGACCAACAGAGAAAATGTCCGCTTTTCATTCTAATCCTCATCCTTTCCTTCCTGGTGATCCCGTCTGCCGCCCGTTCGGAGTGGAGGATCAGCGGTGACACAACTTCGGTCCTGGAGTCCTACGAGGATCCGGTCGACGGGGAAAACGCCCTTCCCTTTTACCAGTACCTTCGCCTGGACCTGAAGGAAGGATCGGGCGAGGGTGCCCGGAGGGTGAGGGTATACGGCCGGGTTGCCCACGACTTCGCCGACGAAGTCGAACCGGACAGCCGCCTCTACTACGCCTACTTCGAGCAGAAAGGGATATGGAAGGGGGCCGATCTTCGCGTCGGGCGGCAGTGGATCAACACAGTGGCCGGATCCCCGATCATCGACGGCCTCCGGCTGGATACCGGGTCAGACGGCCTTTTTGGCATCAGCCTTTTCGGGGGAGGCTACGTCATCGTAGAGGACGACGATACGGACGACTACATCTGGGGGCTATCCATAAAGGATGACCTCTGGGACCGGACCGACCTCACCGCCAGCTATCTCCAGAAATGGGTGGACGGCGACCTCGCTACCGAGATGTTCGGGTTTTCCGGGCGCACGAGGGTAGCCACGAGGGGGTCGGCCTACGGGGAGTTCCAGTACGACATGCTTTCCCAGGTCATGGCTTATTATCTTGCCGGCATCAGGCTCGTACCCGGAAACCGCTGGACCTTCAAGGGCGAGTATTTCGGGCACACCCCGGTTTTCGATTCCACCGACATCTATTCGGTCTTCGCTGTGGATGAATACAGGGAGGCTACCGTAAGCGCCGACTACCGGGTGAACCGGTCCTGGACCCTTTTCGGCAGCTACACGAGGGAGATCTATGAATCCTTAGACGATTCGAACGTTGTCGAAGCGGGCCTGGAATTGAGGAAAACCGGGGGCTACGGCGGCTATGTATCGACCGTTTACCGCAGCGGGGAAGAGGATCTCAAAGGGATCAAGGTGGATTACCGGATGCCCGTCTTCTACGATGTCCGCCTGGACATCGGGGCTGAATTCAACGTCTACAGCCGCATTGACGACGAAGAGGATGACGATGACACCTCCGCCAGGCGTTACTGGGTGGAGGGAAGCAGAAGCCTCGGGGACGATATGACCCTGAGGGCTAAATTTGAGAGGGTTGAGAGCATCGTCTATGATTATTACAACCGGGGCCGGATAAGCCTCCGCTACCGGTTCTAAGGGAGGAAAGAAATGAGACGGACCCTGATAATATTTCTGGCTCTGCTCCTCCCCGTGGCGGCCTGGGCCGCTATGGAGATCGTCTTCGACCACCAATACCACCTCGAGGAGTATGAATCCGACTGCACCGTCTGTCATTACGAGGACGATCTCGACGTTGTCCCCCCCGTCGAAAGATGCCTCGACTGCCATGATGAGGATTTCATCGACGAGGTCACAATCCCCGCCAGGAAAACCCACGACAGCTTCTGGTACAAGGACCACGGGCCCTACGTCCGTGAAGGGGCCGAACCCGACTGTTCGGCCTGCCATCAGGATAATTTCTGCTTCGACTGCCACAAGGCCGGCTTTGCCGACGAGCAGGGGATGCTGAACGTACACAGGAGCGACTTCAGGGTCACGCACCCGATCCTCGCCCGGGCCGACGACCGGAGCTGTTCCTCCTGCCACGACCGGAAATTCTGCGTTGATTGCCACGATGACTTCGCCCCCGAGGACCTCGCCTTTGAATCCCATCGGAGAAGCTTCAGGGATATCCAGGTAGGCGGGTCCGGTGGGGCTCGTCATGAAATCTTCGACCCGTCCCAGTGCCAGACCTGCCACAGGGATTCTGTCCTCCCGACCCACGACTGGACTGATTCCCACGCGAGGGAAGCGCGGCGCAGTCTTCCCACCTGCCAGAGCTGCCACCCTTCGGCGGAGGTCTGCCTGCAATGCCACAGCGCCCGGGAGGGCCTGATCGTCAACCCCCATCCGGCGGACTGGGATGATATGAAGGATTACCTTGATGGCGCAAGCGACGGAAAGACGTGCCGGCGCTGCCACTAACCAGGGAGGTTTTGACAATGTCCATCAGACGAGATTTGGGAATTTTCCTCTTCGCCCTGCTGGCCGCGGGGCTGATCATGGGCTGCGGCATGGCTCAGAAGGACAGCGGGGGCGACCAGACCGGCGACGGCGACCTGTCCACCGTCGCCCAGGCGGTGGGGATCCACGTCTGTTACGACTGCCATGCCAATACCGCGGTAGACGGGGAGCGCATCTTTGATCAGTGGGCTTCCAGCGTCCATGCCAACATGAACGAGGACCCGGAGGTCAGGGATAACTGCAACCCCTGCCACAACCCGGTTGGGGACGATGTGAACCTGGCCCGGTACGTCGGAGTTGGAAACGAGCCAGGCGACAGGGCTGTGGTGAGCTGCGAGGGGTGCCACGGAGGCGGGAGCATGCACTACGGTCTCGGCCCCTTCCCCAACGAGGATCCCGGGACGGCCCAGGTCTGCGGCCACTGCCACGGCCTGGATGAGGAGGAGGGGGACCACCACAGCATCGAAAGCTACCGCTACTGGGTGAACTCGGAAGAGGACAACGTAGGCTCCGACAACGCGCCGTCCATGTCGACGACGGTCGTCGACGGGGTTGAGCTTGTGGTCTGGTCCCTCCCCAGCCAGGTCGACTGGGTCGGGACCTATGAAGGTCCCTATAACTTCAACGCCGACCGGACGATATTCGATTCCCACTTTAACGCGATATGGATCCTTAATGAGGACGACAAGGGGACCATATATTCGGTGCCCACCGCCCGCCTGGGTTATGTGAACCTGGAGAACGATTCCCCCAACACCGGGATGGCCAACGCCGACGATCCGCGGTCATGCCTGGCGAGCTGCCATAATCCCCACGAGTTCGACCTCACGATCCAGCTCCAGTACGCCCATGGGGCCCACCGGCCGGTGCCCCTGGGACCCGTGGATGGCGCGCCCCCTTCCGAGCAGCTGGCCTTCCACGCTGTGGACCACGGGGATTTTTCGGGAGCCTGCGACCGCTGCCACAATTCAGTCGGGTTCGCCGAGGTGGCCCCCGGGTTCGGAAGCTATGATTTTCCGAACGGCGACGGCTTCATCACCTGCAACGCCTGCCATGACGGAGAGGGCTACCCTTCCGCCTCCGACACCAGGATGAGGTTTGAGGGCGAGGTGGATCTGTTTAACAACGACGGTACCGTCATCACCACGGTGGATGCCGGTACCAGCGCCGTTTGCGTCTACTGCCACCAGGGTCGGGAGGATGCCAGCCGGGTCGACGGGACGAGTTTCCGCAACATGCACTACCTGGCCTCCGCGGCGGTCCAGTACGCAGAAAAAGGGTACGAGTACGAGGGCAAGACCTATGACGGGCCCATGGATGTGCACATCGAGGAGGCCGGGAACTGCGTCGGCTGCCACATGGACGATATCGGCTCCGATGAAGCGGGCGGCCACACCTTCCACGTCTCGGTCGAGACCTGTGCCGTAGGAGGCTGCCACGGCGGGTCCGTCAATGACTGGGACGACATCGGCATTACGGGGAACCCCGACGGGGATGGAGATCCTACAGAATCGGCGAGGCAAGAGGTCCAGGGGCTTCTTGACATGGTCCTCGCGGCCATTGAAGAGGCTGACCTGAATCCGGCCGACGGCATCCTGGATGTCTACCATCAGGAAGACTATCCCTATTTCGTCCTCAACGACGGCCAGAGCTGGAGTCTCAAGACCGCCGCGGCCGCCTTCAACTGGCAGTTCATCTACAAGGACCCCGGAGCGTGGGCTCACAATCCCGATTACACGGTTCAGCTCCTGAGGGACTCCTACGAGGATCTCACCGGGACGAATCTCCGTGGCCTGGAAATCCATTGATAAAGCTGTTGACGGTTTAACCAAAAGGCCGAGCTCAAAAAGCCCGGCCTTTTTTATTTCCCGTTTCGTTTTGTGTTTGACAGGTTTACGGAAATTATCAAGAGCGTCCCCTGGCAATTCCAGGGAATATGCTTCCAAGGATCTCCAGGATAAGAACCCACTTTCAAGAGGGATCCTGAAAGATGCAGAGCCGGGTGTAGGGTGGGGTCCAGGGACTCGGGATGGGAGAAAATGCGGATTGCACGACTTGCCCCGGCATTTCGGTTCCCGGAGGGTCTTTCTGATTGCTTATTCACCTTTTTGTGCAAGCTCCCGGGGCAGGGGAAGGATGAAAGGGGTCAAAAACCAAGGCCTTATGCACGTGTTTTTCGGTGATTGTAAAAAGCCATGAAGGTAGGGGCTGCCCGGGATGCCTGCAAATGTGCGTTTATTTTCAGGTTCAGGGACATAAAAACCAGAGGTGGGCCACTGGAGGCCATCCCTCCCGGGAAACCTGGGGAAGAGGTTCCTGGGGTAAGAAACACGGATAAGCCAAGCTTCCGACTCCTTGGTCAATGTCCGTTTTTTTTGCATTTCAAGGGGTGTCCTGGCAGCCTTTTTCCAGCCAACACGTGGAATTCAGGGATGCATGGCGCTCTCTTCCGGAAACGCCGATACTTTGCTCCCGCGGTCCCTTAGTCCGGGAGGACATCCCCCTGCGAGTCATACCCGAGCTCGAGATCCCCGGCAGAAAAAAAGAGCCCGGGCGTTTCGCCCGGGCTCAGCTCCCTCTTTAGTTCCGAGAGCATACTTGCGTGATGAGGCCTGTAATTCCTATGGCGCCCCCAACGGAATGGGTTCATCGAGTGTAACAACTCCGGTGTTGGCGTCAATCTCGTCCTGTTCGTACACGCCGTCGGGGTCCACCCAGCCCTGGGCATCGAAGACGGGATCCGTCAGCCAGAACTTCGTGTAATCCGACCCGTGGCAGTTGCTGCAGGACTCCGTGATGGCCGTCTTCCGGACGATGTTGTGCGGCGTTGCGTACTTCCATGTGGGCAGGGCCGTCACATCCGTGAGTATGCCGTCGACGGATCCGGCCTCGGAATACCTGAACACGTCCGTGTCGATGGGAACGTGCCTGAGGACCGCGTACTGCTTCCTGCCTTCCTCGCCGGATCTCGGATTGAGGCCGGCCCGGTAGGTCATCAGGGCATCGTTCTCTCCATTGGGATCATCCTCGTTGATGGTGTAGAAGGGCAGGCCCGTCGGGCTGTCGCCCGCGACGTCCACGTCCGTGTGGCAGCCGAAGCAGTTCTTGTAGGGCTGGGCGTGGCAGACCTGGCACTCCATGGCGCCCAGGTGGGCCTCGTCGTGGAGAAGGACGCTCTCGAAGGACGAGGTTTGATCCGGGCCGTGGCAGTCTTCGCAGCTGGGCGCTGTAGCCACGTTGTAGCGGTCACCATCGAAAGGATCCGGATGGCCTACCCCGTGCATCTCGTCGCCGAAGTAATCACCACCTTCAAGCGTGGTGTGGCAGTCCACGCAGGCGTAGCCATAGGCCTTGTGGACGTCGGGGGCCAGCTGGAAATCAGCCGCCTTCCAGGGGCTGTCGAGGTCGAAGGCCGTCTTGTTGCGCGTCAGCAGGGCGTTGTTTTGCCCGTAATACTCGTCCTTGACCCTGGAGCCGTGGCACGCGGTGCAGTTGTTGTCCATGGAGGGGACCTCGTTGAAGGCGTGACCGCTGATCAGGCCGCCCCCCGCCGTCGCCGGAACCGAGACATGGCACTGGCCGCAGGCCGTGCTGGCATCTTCTTCCGTGCCCACCGCGGTGTGGCACTTGGTGCACTGCTCATCGAAACGGTCGGCATAGGCCGGGTTGAATCCCCGATCCGTCAGAATCGTGTAATACCCGCCGAGGGTGGTGTGAAGTCCATCATCGGACATTCCCACGGTATCATCAACCCAACCGGCGTGGCAGTCGGCGCATTTTTCCGCGGTTACGATGCCGGCGAAATCCTCGGTGGAGTGGGCCAGGGCCCTGGAGTTCTCGGAGTTCATGCCTCCGTGGCAGGCGACGCACGTCAGATCCCTGTCAACATGGAGGATATCGTTGTTGGAGCCAGTAAAGACCGATGCATACTGCTCGACGGAACCGTCAAAAATCCAGACTTTCTTTGACGCCGGCACGGGCGTCACGGCTCCGCCTCAGCCCTCTCCTGTTGATGGAGGCGCTGCGGCCGCTTGAGGAGGATCGGCAACTTCGCGGTCGTAGAAAATGGCTGTCAGGCTCGTGTGGCAATCCATGCAGCCTGCCGGCGGGACATAATCGGCCAGGGCCGTAAGGTCGTCCTCTCCGCCATCGTTGACGGGGAAATCCCAGCCCCGAAGAAGGTCAAAATTCTTCAACTGACCGGACAAGATGGCGGAATTTGTGCTCCACCCGTTCATCCCGTAGAGGAGGTTCTTGACAGGGTAGCCGAGGATTCCCAGGGACATGGTGGCAAGCCCCCCGGTGTGGCCCGTGTAACAGTAGACGACGGTGTCGCGCGTAGGATCGATGATCCCGGAATTGGCTAGCACCGCGACGTCCTTGTAAGGGATTCCCATGGCGCCCGGAATCACTCCAAGGGCGTCCGCCGCCCCGCCTCGAACGCTGAGGATCTGGGGATCATTGGTTGGATCGCCGTCTTCCAGCTTCTCCGCCAGGGCGGTCGGATAGACATGCAGGTCGCGCTGGTCCGGGACCGAGTTCAGGTATATGTGGGCCCTGACGAGGATCTTATCGATCACCGTGTCCGCCTCGGCGGGGAAAGCCTCGAAGTCCGGATACTGGCCCTGTGAAATCCCGGGAACGGCTCCAGGCACGGTGGCCTTTTCCACGGTCACCCCGGCGGCAAGGGCGTCATCGAAGCGGGTTCCGGCGGGGACCAGATCCCTCCGGAAGGACCAGGAGGTCATCCCCTGGAACAGGGCCAATGCTTTGGGGTAGGTCGGCGTGTCGAGTTGGGCTACCGGATCCTCGATCCGTGCTACATTGATGAGAAGAATTCCCAGGTCGCCATCGTCGCCCCAGTAAGAGGCCACAACGACCTCCTGATCATCTGGGATCCCGGAAGTACCGTCGAGGAGGGCCTGTGGCAGCTCCTGAAGGGGGATGTTGATGGCTCCGGGGATGTGGCCCGCGGCATAGTCTTCCGGCTCACGGGTGTCGACGATGAAGGGATCGTCCTCAGGGTCATCGTTAAAAAGGCGCTTGGCGACATCATCCGGGGTAATGGTGTTGTAGCCAAGCTCGAGGACTGCATCCACACGCTCGGCCATCTCCACCAGGTCCTGGCTGGGGGTGGTGCTCGTCCCTATGACTTCCCCCGCGCCTGATGCCTGGTCGCCGTCATCGCCGCCGTTACCATCCCCGCAGCCTCCCAGCATCAGGGCACCGACGGCGATCATGATCACCAGGCCAAAAATGAGCCGGTTTCGAATCATGACTTACCTCCAGTTAAAATGTTGAAGAACTCCTTCTTTAGTGAACGATGCCGTCCCCCCTTCCCGATCACCTCCTTTCGCGGCCTTGATGGTCATGGCGGGGGGGAGAGCTTTTGGTGGGGACAAAAAACTGTTCTGCTCTGGTCAGGAATACTGCCGGTTTCAAACCCTGGACCTGAAACGGTTACATTCAAATACTTGCAGTAAAGTATAGCAAGGAGGCGATGCCAGTTCAAATAAAAAATCCCCTGCCGGCCGGTTCTTCGCGATCGTAAAAGACCTCCGGGGGGCTTCACATCCTCCTGTTTTTCAGGTACCCGGATCTCCCGGTTTTTTCCACGTGGAGACAGGCCTGCCTGGAGAGGGCGATGAGTTTTTCAGGCCGGGGTTTTTCCCCCTGGCCGGAAACCGCCGCCCCAAGGGCGAGGTGATATCTGGCGCCCAATTTTTCACGGAAACGTTTCATGAGATGGTCGGCATACCTGTCCACGAGGGAAGCGTAGGTCAGGATGACATATCGGCCCTGCGGCTGGCCCTTGATGTAGTTGTCCCTGACCTCCCCGTCGTTGATGACCTCGAGGAGGGTTTCCTCCATTTCCCCCTGGGCTTCCACGGAAAAGGGGTCTTCGAAGCCCGAAAAGTCCCCGGCCGGGTTGACGTGCACCGTCAGGATTCCGACGGTTTTTCCTTCGGAGAGGCGGTTGGCCAGTTCAGCCGTGAATTCCTCTTCCCCGGGGTGCCAGGCGGCCATGCCTCGCTGGGGGCTTACCAGACCGAGGGTGGGGAGGGAAAACCGGAAAGCAGTTTTCCTCCCGGGCTCGCTCACGGCCGAGATTGTCCCCCCGTGCCGCTGAATGATCTCCTTTGTCAGCGACAGTCCCAGGCCCGTCCCTTTGGGGCCCGTCTGCTGGTCCTCATTCTCTCCCGTGGGGATTCCCCTGAAGAACCGGTTGAAAATGAGGGGCAGTTCCTCTTCCGGGATGCCGGGGCCATTGTCGCTGATCTCGAAGATGGTCCTCTCTTCGTCCTGGAAAAGGCCAATTTCGATCTCAACCCCTTGTCCGCCATACTGGATCGAATTGGCGATGAGGTTAACCAGGGCCTGTTCAACCCTGTCGCGGTCGGCGATGAGGTTGGAAAGGTCCCCCTCAACGTGGATCCTGACCGTCGCCTTGATGGATTCCGCCTGGAGGTTCAGAAGCCTGACGGCGCTCTCCACGACCTCCAGCGGATCAAAGGGTTCCTTCGTGAGAGTCAGCTGGCCCGATTCAAATCTGGCCAGATCAAGAAAATCGTTGATGAGCCTTCCAAGACGTCGGCTTTCGTTATTGATGATGTGAAGATAGCGCTCCAGATGCCCGGGGACATCCCTGCTTCTTATCAGGAACTCCGAAAATCCCTGGATGGAGGTCAGGGGCGTCCGAAGCTCATGGGAGACCGTGGAGATGAGCTCGGTTTTCAGATGATCGAGCTTCTGGATCATCTGCCGGTCCAGGATCCCTTCAAGGACCATCCCGGAAAACCGGGTGAGAATGGTCTGGGAAGCCTTCCTCGATTCCTCCAGGGCGGCCGAACACTCCGGGATAATGGAGAGAAGAATCCCGAAAAGGCTGGCACGCGGCGGAAGGAGGCTTCTGAGGAGCCTGAACCCTCCTTCGTGAAGCAGTTCCCAGGAGAAGCCAAGCTCGACCAGACGGGTATTTTCCCGGAAGGGAGGATAAAGGGAGAGGGATGCCATCTCCTGGTAAATGGCATAACCGGTACCGAAATCCATGACGGAAAGGTTCTCCCCTGTATCATCTCCTGTGGTCCCCGCCCAGGACCGGTTGCCGTCCATTTCCCCGACGAGGACCATGTGGGACGCCGGACCCAGGATTTCCCGCGCGCCGCGGACGGCAGCGGGGATGAGACCGCCTTCAATGTCCCTTGAGCCTGCCTGGATTTCCTGGAGGGCAAGGGCGAGGGAGGTTCCGGAAAAGGATATGTCTTCCAGATCGTTGATCAGGGAGAGGTTTTCCATCCCCATTCCCGCCTGAAAGGCAAGGGTTTTGAGGGTAAGGAGGTTTTCCTCGTTGAACCCTTTATTCATTGCCGTGTCGGTAATATTCAGAACGCCAAGAAGCTTTCCGCGGGATTTTAAAGGGACGCTGATAAAGGATCTGGTCCGGTAGCGGGCGCCCGACCGGGCGGAAAAACGGATATCGTCATCCACGTCAGTGACCAGCACGGCGTCGCCGGTGGCCGCGACCCAGCCGGCGACCCCTTCCCCCATGGGTATCCGGACTTTATCCATATCTTCCGGATACCGTCCTGCCCAGGCCGTGAGGATCAGGTTCTGGCCGGCCGTATCCAGGGAAAGGATGGAGACCCGTTCAGCATCGAAAAGGGCAAGGAGCCTGTTGCAGAAGGAGCGGAGGATGGTGACCCTGTCCAGGCTGGAATTGAGAAGTTCCCCGATCTCCAGAAACAGGTTTTCCGTGATCCTTTGTGTCATAAAAAAATTTCCCTTGTCCCTGAAATTCCCTTGATACGGAAAAAAGTTTCAAACCATGGTAGATTTGAAACAGGGGTCTGCTATATGTCCAGTCAGGCATGCATTTTATCAGAGGAGATGACCAAAACGTGAAAAAAATCCCGGAAAATTACAAAATAGTGCTGCCCCCGGACAGGATCCAGGCCCGGGTCAGGGAGCTTGGGACGAAAATCAGCGAGGAGCTCCGGGGTCAATCCCCCGTCGTGGTCGGGATCCTCAAGGGGGCCTGCATTTTCATGGCGGATCTGGTCCGGGCCATGGAGGTCCCTGTGGAGATCGATTTCGCCCAGATTTCCAGCTACGGGGATGAGACGCAGTCCACGGGACGCATCAAGGTATTAAAAGACATTTCCACTCCAATCGCCGGGCGGCACGTTCTGGTAGTCGAGGACATCATCGACACCGGCAGGACCCTGCATTACTATCTCAATGAACTCCAGCAAAGAAACCCCGCTTCCCTGCGCCTGGCGGCCCTCATCAACAAGCCTGAGAGACGGGAATATACCCCCACCATCGATTACCTCGGCTTCACCATCGACAGCGGTTTCCTGGTGGGGTACGGCCTGGACTTTGCGGGGATGTGGAGGGAACTGCCCGGGGTTTATGAGGTGGTCGAAGAAAAGCCGAAAGCCCATAGCCCGAAGACAAGGGGTCACGAGTGAAAGGAAACGGGAGGTTTTCCTCAAGGAACATCCCCCCGGATGATGCCCCCTTGCCGGGGAGCCGGGAGCGGGACGCCGGATCCCGGCGACGGTCTTTTTGAACTTCGTCTTTTATATCGGGGTTGTCCTCATCTGGGGGACTACGTGGTTCGCCATCCTGTTTCAGCTCGGCGAAGTCGATCCCCTCGTTTCCATCATCTACAGGTTCTCCATGGCTGCCCTCATCCTGATGGCCTACTGCCTGGCTGCCGGGAGGAGGATGCGGTTTTCCCTGAAAAGCCATCTCTTCATGGCCCTCATGGGTTTTCTCCTCTTTTCCCTGAACTACTGGCTGTTCTACCTGTCCGAACTCTACCTGGCCAGCGGCCTTGTGGCCGTCGTTTTTTCCACCCTAGCGGTTTTTAATATCCTTTTCGGCGCCCTTTTTCTCGGTTCTCCGGTGAGGCCCCGGGTGCTATGGGGGGCCCTGCTGGGCCTCGCGGGGATCGGGATACTGTTCAGGCCCGAACTGGCTTCTTTCTCCTTTTCCGACCGCGGGGTTATCGGCCTTTCCCTGAGCCTGGCGGCTACCGCTTCCTCTTCCCTCGGAAACATCACCAGTGCCCGCAACCAGAGGGACGGGATCCCCGTTGTCCAGGCAAACGCCTGGGGGATGACCTACGGGACGGCTTTCATGGTTGTGTCTGCCCTGGTCATGGGTAAAAAATTCACTTTCGAGGTGACATTTCCATATTTCTTTTCTCTTTTTTATCTAGCCCTTTTCGGATCTGTTTTCGCCTTCGGGATGTACCTGACCCTGATCGGCCGGATCGGGGCGGACAGGGCGGCCTATTCCAGCCTCCTGTATCCCCTCGTGGCGCTCTTCCTGTCCCTGGAGTACGAAGGGTACCGGGCAACCCTGCCGGCCCTTGCGGGGGTCCTTCTCATCCTTCTGGGGAATTACCTGGTGCTGGGGAAGGGGGGAAAGCATCGTGATGGGGTGAGGGCGTGACGGGAAAGAACAGAAGGGAGAAGGGGGAAGGGAGAAGGAAACCCCTCCCAATCTCCCGGTTCCCGGTTTTCAATTCTCAATTCTCAATTCTCAATTCTCAATTCCCTTATTACCCCTCCCCCAGGGCCTGGGCCATATCTGTCTCAACGTCCCCGATGGGAGCCAGCCCGAAGTTGTCCACCAGGACCTGAAGGACGGGGGGGGTCACGAAGGCGGGGAGGCTCGGGCCCAGCTTGATGTTGCGGATGCCGAGGTGAAGCAGGGTAAGGAGGATGCACACCGCCTTCTGCTCATACCATGAGAGGATGAGGGACAGGGGCAGACTGTTGACGTCCGTGTCGAAGGCGTCGGCCAGGGCCAGGGCGATCCGGATGGCGGAATAGGCATCGTTGCACTGCCCGATGTCAAGGAGCCTCGGAATCCCGCCGATATCCCCGAACTCCAGTTTGTTGAAACGGTACTTGCCGCAGGCGAGGGTGAGGATGACCGTATCCTCCGGGGCTTTTTCCGCGAACTCGGTGTAGTAGTTGCGCCCGGGTCTGGCCCCATCGCACCCTCCGATGAGGAAGAAATGCCTGATGCCGCCGGACTTGACGGCCTCTATCACCTTGTCGGCAACCCCCAGAACGGCGTTCCGCCCGAAGCCAACGGTGATGAATTTCTCCTCGCCGTCCTCGGGGAACCCTTCCGCTTCAAGGGCCGCCTCGATGACGGGGGTGAAATCCTCGTTGGGCACGTGCACCACCCCCGGCCAGGCCACAAGGCCGGTGGTGAAGATCCGCGCCTCGTAGCTCTTGCGCGGCTTCTGGATGCAGTTCGTAGTCATGAGGATGGCACCCGGAAACGCCTCGAAATCCTTGTGCTGATCCTGCCAGGCGCCGCCGTAGTTCCCCGCCAGATGCGGGTACTTTTTGAGTACGGGGTATCCGTGGCACGGGAGCATTTCCGAATGGGTGTAGATGTTGATCCCCTTGCCCTCCGTCTGTTTCAGGAGGGTCTCCAGGTCCTTCAGATCGTGCCCGGAGATGAGGATCGCCTTTCCCTTGACGGGGGTGATGCGGACCCTGGTCGGTTCGGGGTGTCCATAAGTCCCCGTGTTCGCCTCATCCAGAAGCTCCATAACCCTGAAGTTGACCTCGCCCACCTTCAGCGCCATGTCCGTCAGTTCTTCGAGGGTGTGGCCTTCCGTAAGAAAGTCGAGGGCCTCGTGGAAGAAGGCGTTGACCCCGGGATCGCTCCTGCCGAGGATCCTCGCGTGGTCCGCATAGGCGGCCATACCCTTTAGTCCGAACAGGATAAGGTCCATAAGTCCCGCCGCGTCCTGTCCGAAGGACTTCCTGTGTTCCTCGACCCCAACCATGTCCGCCTGGGCCTGGAGGTCCTCCCGGTTCTCCGCGGGCTTAAAAAGGGCGGGGCCGCCAGGGTCCCGGGGTTTTTGCCCCGCGGACGCGCAGGCCTCTTCGTAGAGCCGGCGGGCCCGATCGCGCACCTTTATTCCATCACGGATCATGGCTTCCAGGCGATGGGGGTCAAAATTCACGTTGGTGACGGTGGTGAAGAGTCCCTCGAGGACGAAACGGTCCGCCTTTTCATCGGATGCACCGAGCTTGGCGGCCCGGAAGGCGTACTGGCTGATGCCCTTCAGAACGTGGATCAGAAGGTCCTGGAGGTCGGCGGTTTGGTCATTTTTCCCGCACACCCCGAAGCTGTCGCAGCCCGTGCCGTGGGCGGTTTGTTCACACTGGTAGCAGAACATGGTCAGAATCTCCTTTCGCGGTTTGATATTTAGCCATTTCTTTTTCTCATGGTTCTTTTTTACCGATGTTCACGGAAAAAACCTTGATTAAAGTCAAAAACAGGGAGGAAAAAATAAGGAAGGAAGGAGAAGAAGGAAGGGGGGAACCAGCGACGGGTCCTGATTCCCTTTTCACTCTTTTCTCTTCGCTTTTTTGATGTTCTCCGGGGAGTCGTTGGCAGGGGAGTTGACGGATCTTGAGACCTCCCAGGCTTCCATTTCCTTCGAGGGGTAGGGGGCGAGAAGGGGAGCGAGGGCCTCCGGGTCCTCAAGGTCCGGGTCGAGCCAGAGGTCCCTTTTCTCACGGGCGATGATGGCCGGCATCCTTTCGTGTATGTGAGTGAGGAGGGCGTTGGCCGGAGTGGTGATAATTGCGAAAGTCCGGATCTTTTCCCCGGCGGGGCCTTTCCAGTCGGAAAAAATTCCGGCAAATGACATGAGCCTGCCCCCGTTCAGGTTTATGTAAAACGGGATCTTGGCTTTGCCCTGGTCTTTCCACTCGAAGAATCCGCCGGCAGGGATGAGGCAGCGGTGTTTTCTGAAAGGGGTTTTAAAACTCGGTTTTTCCGCGAGGGTTTCAGCGCGTGCGTTGATCATGCGGTTTCCCACAGTCGGGTCCTTCGACCATGGGGGGATCAGGCCCCAGCGGCACAAAACGAGACGGTTTCCATCCTCCCGGACTACGACGGGCACATCCTGGGTGGGGGCGACGTTCCAGGATGGCCTGACCTCCAACGCGGCCCCTTGCAGGCCGAATTCCCGGTCAAGTTCGGGGAAGAGGGAAAACTGGACGTATCGGCCGCACATATAAACAGTCCCGGGGGCAGGTCCCCGATCTATGGGGAAAAGCCCCCAAATTCATCTTTAGGCAGGGTGAGGCGCCATAAACAGAAATCCCTCAGGTAACAGGGTCCCTCCCTGCGCAGGTTGCAACTGCCCCTTTGTTTTTAATCCTATCATATCCGCAGTCCTCCGGGAGATATCCTGACACTTCCGCGCCTACGGGCCTTTTCCAGGTCAAATGCCCGGGGCCCTTTCCTTTCCGGGTTCTTTAAAATAAACCGCTGGCAGGCACGATAAATTTTTTAAGGTAAAATTAATAAATGAGGCGGGGAAGGAAAAAACCCCTGGTAACGAGATCCTTCCCAGGATAGTCGGCTTATTATCGGTTTTTGTTAGGCTGAAAATGGAGGGAATGAAATGGCCCGGATACCGTGGGTTGACAAGGAAGAATGTACGAGCTGCGGATTGTGTGCCGCCAATCTGCCCGAGGTTTTCCGTATGGATACGGATAACCTCGCGGAGTGCTACAACCCGGAAGGGGGGAGCGAGGAAGAGATCCAAAGCGAAGCGATCGATGTGTGCCCGGCGGAGTGCATCCACTGGAAACAGGCGTAGGGACGATTATTCCGCTTATTCTCCTCTGAGATGTTTCCTTTCCTTCTCACCGGGAAGGATCCCGAAGAGCTGGCTTTCGATGACGGTTTCCCCGCTCTGGTTGGAAAAAGTGGCGCTGCATTTAACCCGTCCCGTCTGGTCGATTTCATCGATGACCAGGGTGCACGTGATGGTGTCGCCGAAATAGACCGGCTGGCGGAAGCGGAAATTCATACCTGAGGCCAGCATGGCCAGCTCGCCCCCTATCTCGGAAACGAGGCTCCCCACCAGGAGGCCGTGGCAGATGAGACCGTTAAAACCCTTTCCCCTGGCATAGGGGAGATTGGAGTGGACCGGATTGCGGTCCCTTGAGATCTCCTCGAACTCATGAGTGTCCTCGCGGGCGAAGGTCCGGACCGCGGTGAAGGAATCGCCGGCGGCCACCTTTCCTTCCAGCATCCTCTTTCGTATGTCAGACGGCATCACGGAGCCTCCCAAAGGGGACGTCCTCCGGCCCCTGCCTTCTGTCTTCTTTCTTCCTCCTTCACCCTTCATCCTTCCCCTCTCATCCTCTCCCCAGCCTTTCCTCCAGTTCCCTTCTGAACCTCTCCACGTCCCCGGAAACCCCCTCGAGGATCTCGTCCTTGCGGTAAAAATCCATGAACTGGATTTCCGCGAGGCGTGGCTGCGCGAGGATGTCGGGTTTTATTGAGGCCATCTTGCCTCTGACGACAGCCGCCTGAAGGATCTGGAAGGTGGAAAAAACGTTCTCCATCATGGAAGGCATGGGATTGCCGTCCTCGGGGGTTTTCGAGCCGGACACGTCGATGGCCGCGAGGATGTCGCAATCGTTGCGGATGAGATCGTGGGGAAGGGGATTCACCGTGCTCCCGTCGGTCAGGATCCTCCCTCCGAGTTTCAAAGGTTCCAGGATCACCGGCACCGAGATGCTTGCCCGGATGGCCGGCAGGATGGGCCCTGAGCGGAACACCACTTCCTTCCTTTTCCAGAAATCCGTGGCCACGATCATGAGCCTGATGGAAAGGTCCTCAAAAAGGGAAACGGGAAGATGTTTCCGGAAAAATTCCTCAACCTTTTTCCCTTTGATGATCCCCGAGGTGCTGAAGACCGAAAAATCCATCATACCCGTCATGCGACGGATCCCCATCCCCTCGAAAATCTCCTCGATCTCCCGGGCTTCCAGTCCGGCCGCATAGAAGGCCCCGATGACGGCCCCTATAGAAACCCCGGAGATAATCGAGGGGCGGATCTTCAGATCGTCAAAAACCTTCAGGAAGGCGATGTGGGACAGCCCCTTCGCACCTCCTCCGCCCAGGGCAAGACCTATGCGCCTGGCACCTTCAGCGCGAAGCCGGGTCCCGGACTTCCAGACTTGGTCTTTCCCTTCATCCTTCATTCTTTTTAGCCTTCTTTCCTCACCTTCAGAAAGTCCCCGCCCCCCATCGTTCCTGGATCTGGTACAGGCCCTTTTTCAGGAGAAGTTTGAGGCCTTTTTCCCTCCAGTGATCGTAGGGGACTGTGTGAATTTTACCATCGGAGTTGTTCCATGCAGTGTCGAAATAACGATGGAAATCTTCCATGATTCGGGGGGCGTTATCAACCAGCAGACCCGCCTCGAGATTCAGGTTGGCCAGGTTTCTTCTCGTCCAGTTGGCCGAACCCAGCAGTAGAATCCCGGTCCCGCTGCGGTGGTTGATGAGGGAGAAGGCTTTCAGATGATACTGCTCGCCGTGGGTATCGGCCCAGCGGACCTGAACGTCGCAGCTTCCCGAGAGCTCCATCAGCTGAGCCGCCGTGATCCGGTTGGGGACCCCGATTTTCGTCATCCCGAAAGCGTCGCGGTTGGCATCCAGAATAAGGCGAAGGGAGACTCCTCTCCAGGCGGCGTCTTTTAAGGCTTCCAGGATACCCCTTTCCGAAAGGTAGAACATGGAAAGGCGGATCTCATCCCTCGTGCTGGCGCTGTTTATCAGGCTGGTGACGGTCCGGGCGATAGACCCTTCCGTGAGGAGGGTTACCCTTGGCCATTGAGGTTGGTCCCCTTCTTGCGTGGCCAGAGCCGTCGCTTTTCGGGCCATGGAGGCGAGGGAGGATTTTATGCGGTCGGGGTTCCCGGCGCCGTCTTTTCCCATGGACTGGATGCTCCAGCGGATGATCTCCATCTCGGATTCCAGGGCTTCCAGGGCCGCGGCTCCCCGGACATGAAGGGCCATATTGGAATGGGCCGAACTGCCGTCGGCCGGGTTGAAGCTTCCAACAAGCATCTCCAGGCCATGTCCGGAGGATCCCGTGACGGCCACCTTACGATGGTTGGCCTTGAACCTGAGCATCCTGCCGAACTGGAGAAGGGAGATCTCCCGGCCGTCTTTTTGGAAGGGATTTTTAAGCCTGGGGGCTCGAACCCAGCCGGCGAGGGGGGGAATACGGAACGCCCTTTCCGCGAGGGACCAGTAGGGGGAAAAGAGGAGGTTGGAGTCCGGAAGACGGTCAAGGTCCGTAAAGATCACCGGAATCTCCGCCTGCGAAAGGCGATCGTAAAAGTCCGGGGCTGTGTCCCCATAAATGCGGTTGATGGGGTCGGTGAGCAGAAGGATATCAAGATCGGGCGCTTCTCCTTTTCTCCTGATCAGGGCCTCGGCCAGCTCGGTCGAGAGCTTTCGGTGCCCTTCGGGGACCGAACCCTTCCAGGGGTTCCAGAGGAACATGTCCAGACAGATGAAAGAGTCGGCCCTCCCGATCATGGCCAGGAGTTCATCGAAAATTTCCTGCCGGATTATTCTTTGGCCCGAAGCCGGATCCCAGGCTGTATCGTCGACAAGGAGGCGGATATCCCCGGGCCGGACCGGTACGGACGGCCCTTTAATGTCGGTACCCGCGGGCATGGGTCTGGAGGACGGAAACAGGATAAGAGGAAGGATAGCCGCAATACCCAGAACGCCCGCGATGATAAACCGGCGGTTGGTCGGTCCTGTCTTTTTCACCTGACCAATGTGCCCTCCCGGGTGCTTTAATGTCAATCGGTGCGTGTGACGGGCTGTGACGGGTATCTGCAAACGGGATTTTGTGTCAGTCGGGTTCCAGCGGCATCTTTGCCGGTTTTCCCGTTTCCGGTCTGTTGACGAGGTAAATCCCACCGGCAACGCATGCCAGACCCATCCACAGCGCCGGCGTCAGGGGATCTCCCTGGAAGAGGCCGCCGAAGATGACCCCGAACATGGGCGCCAGAAAGGTGAAGGCGGCCAGGCGGCTCACGGGGTAGGTGTGGATCATCCAGAACCAGAGGACGTAGCTGAAAAAAGCTACGATTAACACCTGATAGCCGACCGCGGCCAGTGCCTGGGTGGAAAGGGTCACCGGTTTTCCCTTGTCAAAAAGGAGCCATCCCAAAGCCAGCACCGGGATGGAAAAAAATAGCTGGGCAAAAAGGGTCTGATAATGATCGATGGGACGGCTGGAGGCGACTCTTTTAATATAAAGGGTTGTGGCTCCCCAGAAGATCGCGGCGGCGACTTCCATCAGGTCCCCGATCCAGTACCCTTCCGGGAGCTGGTCCATCCCCGACCGGAAGACGAAGACCATGCCGGCAAAGGCCAGGAGGAGACCGGATCCCTTAGCGGGGCTCAATCTGTCGTCATGAAGGACAAAGTGGGCCCCCAGGGCCACCCAGAAGGGATGGGTGTAAAGGAAAATAATAGACCTTGATGCCACCGTAAACGACGTGCCCCAGTAAAGGAAAAGAAAGTCCATTCCGAAAAGGATGCCGATTACAAGGCCGTGTTTGAGGTCTTCGCCCCGCAGCAGTACGGATTTTCCTTTCAGCCGGGCGTAAACCCAGACACAGAAGGCAGCGGTGGCCGACCTGACGGTAGCGGCGATCATGGGGGGGATTCCAACGTTACTGAATTTGATGGAAACCATGTTGCCGCCCCAGATGAGGCACACCAGGACCAGAAGGGCCATGCCGGTCAGGGAAATCTGCCGCGAAGCTGCGGGCTTCATGCCATTGCTCCTGTGGGGAAAGGTGTTTGCTGGAAGATCCCGGCGGTGCGCCGGATCAAGGGGGCCCTGCAGGTTAGTCCTGTTCGGGGACTATTTCCTTAAACTTTTCCCGGACCCCTTACTCCTGGACACTGGACTTCGCTTCCACCGTCACTGGCGCGACTGTTACTGTTTTCCCTGGGCTATGCCCTCGTTCCCCGGCCAGGGTGAGAAGGGGAAGGGTTTTTCCTCGAGATTGAAGGTCCAGTAGCGGATGATCCGGTAAATGTACAGGGAGAGCCCCTGCCCGAACTCCTTCAGCCGCGGGTTCACTTCCCCCGAGAAGAGGATAAAAAGGAATTGAAGAAGAACCACGGCCGTCAGGATGACTTCCGTCAACCCGTAAATTAGGACGAACAGGAGCATGAACAGGCCCCGCAGCCACGTTTTCCCGTTGGTAAGGTTGTTCCAGACATTCCCCTTCCCGGTCATCTCTCTCCTCCCGCGTGAAATTTCCCGATAAACACGTGATCCCTTACCCGAGGTTATCCCCAATCTGATAAGGGTTCAAGTGGACAATTGCCGCAAAGTTAGGTGCTCTGCCATTAGGGGGGCGTTCCTTTGCAGCGAGGGAAAAGTGGTTATATTGTCTGAAAAGTGAAGATTCAACGGATGGTAAAAAGGAGGTCGTGCATGATTGCCAAAAGGTGGTTCTTTTGGGGCGCAGGGGCTGGTTTAGCTGTTCTCTTTATGTTCGGCTCAGGCCCGTCGTCAGACGGAGCATCCGCCAGGGCCGGGGAGGGCCCAGGGAAGTATTTTTCATCCGCCAAGGGAGGGTATCTGGAAATGGAGAGGGTCGAACGGTCAAAGGACGAGTGGAAAGAGATTCTAACCCCCGAACAGTTCCACGTTTTGAGGGAAAAAGGGACGGAGAGGGCCTTTAAAGGCGCCTACTGGGACAGGAAGGAGGAAGGGATTTACAGGTGCGCGGGCTGCGGGATCGACCTGTTTTCTTCGGCGCATAAATTTGATTCAGGGACGGGCTGGCCCAGTTTCTGGCAGCCCATAGCCCCTGAAAATATCGAGACCGAAGAGGATCAGAGTCTTTTAACGGTCAGGACGGAGGTCCACTGCGCGCGATGCGGCGGGCACCTCGGGCATGTGTTCAGGGACGGCCCCCGGCCGACAGGGCTTCGCTACTGCATCAATTCGGTTTCCCTGGATTTTGTCCCCGCCGCAAGGGAAGAATAAAGCCCGGGAATGGGAGGGTTTTTGAGAAAGGGTTTTTGAGGAAGTAGGACTTTGTGTTCCTCCTGTGGTATCTTTCCAGGTTGAAATTCAAAAAAAGGAGGTTTCCCGGTGAGACGATGTCTTCCCCTTTTCCTGCTTCCTGTTCTGATCCTCGGTCTTGCCTGTCCCTCCTCCGCCGGTTTTCTGGATAATCTGTTGGGTCAGATCACGGGATCCGGAGGACCCGATGAGGAAACGATGGTTGCCGGGCTCAAGGAGGCCCTCCGTATCGGCACGAAAAACGCGGTTAGCTCCGTTTCCGTCCGGGACGGATATTTCCGGAACCTTGACATCAGGATTCCCGTGCCTGAGAAACTCGATAAGGCCGAATCCCTCCTGCGGAAGATGGGAATGGGGGAAAGGGTCGACGAGTTCATCCTGGGAATGAACCGTGCCGCGGAGACCGCGGCCCCTCAGGCGGCGGATATCTTTACCGAGGCTATCAGGCAGATGACCATCAACGATGCCGTGGCCATCGTGAAAGACGGGGAAACCGCCGCGACGGATTATTTCCGGATTAAAACCAGCGACAGGCTGTCCGCCCTTTTCCGGCCAGTCATCCAGGATTCCCTGGCGCGCGTGGGGGCCGTGAACAGCTACAAGAGGGTCGTCGGGGCCTACAACGCGATCCCCCTGGTGGAGGACGTGGGAATCGATCTGGAAGGCTATGTCACCGAGGAGGCGTTAGGCGGCCTCTTCTTCATGGTCGGCGAGGAGGAAAAGAATATCCGTCAGGACCCAGCGGCCCGTGTAACGGAGCTGCTAAGGGAAGTCTTCGGCAAATAAGGGCGAAAACCAGGTCATGTTTCGCAGGGAAGTCATCATCCACATCGATATCGAGGCGCCTCCCGAGGAAATCTGGCATCATTTGACCGATTTCGCGGCCTACCCTGAATGGAACCCCTATCTTTCCGGGATTGAGGGGAAAGCCAGGGCCGGTTCCGGTCTTGTACTGAAAATGGGCCAGCCCGGTGGGAAGCAAGTGGCCGCGAAGGTGACGGTCACCACGGTCCAGCCGGGCCGCAAGCTGGTCTGGCGCGGGCGGACCCTGATCCCGGGCCTCCTGGACAACGAGCACTCCTTCGTCATAGAAGACCAGGGGGGCAGGACCAGCCGGTTGACCCAGTCGGAGGTTTTCACCGGATTTCTGGCCTTTTTTCTTCCCCGTTTCCTCGGACAGCAGACGAGTCTGGGATTCGAAATGTTCAACGAGGTTTTAAAAAAAAGGGTTGAAGGAAAGAGGCAGGATTCGGGACAAGGGGCGCTGTCCGGATAAGGTATGCTGAGGCTCCCGGGTCGTCCCATGGCGCTGTGCCAGGGGGGTATTGCCCGGGATTTTTTGAGGGGTCTTTTTGTACTTTTAAAAGGACGGATGCGAGAGATCATTTTAGTCCAGGGAGGCAGGCCATGAAGCGCAATGTAGGTAATTGGGACAGGATCGTCAGGGGATGCGTCGCTGTTGTCCTCGCTTATCTTGTTTTCACCGGTCAGGTTGGCGGATTCTGGGCTGTCATCCTCGGGATCGGCGCGTTAATCATGGCCGCCACGGCGGTGTCGGCCTACTGTTTTACCTACACGGTCCTGGGCATCAACACTTGCCAACTGGGCGGGTGCGGCCAGAAGAACCAGAAGGGATAAGGACCTGGGGAGCCCTTTCAACCAGCCATGGAGCGAAACCCGCGCCCTGCGGATGGCGGCCGCAAGCCATCCTCCGGTCCCTGATGGACCTGGAAAAGCTCAAGGGCGAGTGTGATATCATGGCTTTCCGGGCCTCCGGGCCTGGTGGGCAGCACAGAAATGTCACCGATTCCGCGGTGCGCCTGAAGCACCGGTCCACCGGCATCGTCGTGATCGGAAGCCGGCACCGTTCCCAGCACAGGAACCTTTATGACGCGCTGGAAAGGCTTGCGGAAAGGATCATTCAGAGGAAAAAAGCCGCCAGGAGGAGGAAAAGGGTCCCGACGGTAAAACCGGCCGCGGTGCGTCAAAGGGAACTGACGGCAAAAAAGCGAAGGGGAAGGCTTAAATCCCTTCGGGGGAAAATTGAAGGGGAGTGATCAAGGGCTGAAGGGAGGAGAGGGAAGGGAGAAGGAGGAAGGGGGAAGAATTCCCGTCTCCCGGCGGTCATCCTATTTTCCATGTCTCCGCGTCTCGGCGTCCCCGAGTCCGTAACTAACCATCTTCCGGCTTCCGAAGCGGTTCCCTTCCGGCCCTTGCCCGGATCCCGTTAAGCTTTTTCAGGACCCCTCCCCGGAAAACGATGGCCGCAAGGAGCCTTTTTTTCCCCGGAAACTCAAGAAAAGTGATGGCGATAGTGATGGTCGCCAGGCCCTGGCCCGGGAGCACGAGCATCCCGAACCCGGTGACGAGAAGAAGGAGGCCGATAACTGTTTTAAGTCCTTTTACCGCCAGGGTGAGAAGGGGGAAGCGGCTCCTGAGGGATTCCGGCGGGGGATAGTGGGCAGAGAAATAATCCGGGCGCATCCTGACCACGGCCACCAGGAGGATCCCGGCGTAGAAAACCGCGGCCCCGATGGACGCCAGGGCAATCCAGGCCCATGTTTCGGGATGTTCCCGGATCCAGCGGACGGGTGAGAGTAAGGAATCCATTTTTATCCCGGGTCAGAATCCCTGAAGATCAAAAATTTCGGATGTTCTATTTTAACAGGGATGAAGGGGATGGAAGGGATAAAAAACAGAAGGGAGAAGAGGGGAAAAACAGAAAAGGGAAGGGAGAAGGAAGAAGGGGGAAGAATGACTGTTTCAGTTTGGACGTGGGACGCGGGACGTGGGACTCTCTTTTCTCGTTACCCCACCTCGTGCAGGGGCCGGACCCTGAATTTTGCCCCCATCCACGCCGCTATCTCCCTGCAGGCATCCACATCCACGTCCGGAAAGAGGACAACCGTCAGGGTGACATCCAGGCCGGCCTCCACACATTTTTTTGAAAAATCCAGCAGGGACCCGTAGGCGTCCGGTCCAATCCCTGGACGGCACAGCTTTTCATAGGTCCCGGAATCCTGGGCATTAAGGCTGATCGACACGGTATCGATGTGCCGGGACAGTTCCGGCACGACGTCTTTTCGATGAAAAAGGTTTCCCAGCCCGTTGGTGTTCAGGCGGATTTGGATGTCTGGATCGAGACGGCGGATTCTTTTCGCCGTTTCCAGTATCTCCGCCAGACGCATGGCTGGTTCGCCATACCCGCAGAACACCACCTCGGAACGGTCTTTCCACCCTTCCTCCTCGAGTGCCGCGATCATCTCGTCAGGGGAGGGATCCCTTTCCAGTTCCAGGTCGTGGCCTTTTACAACGGGGTTAAGGCTCCTCTGGCAGAAAACACAGGAGTTGGTGCACCTGTCGGTGACGTTTAAATAAACCGAGTCCCGGATCGTGTAGGCGATTTTTGAAGGAGGGAGGGGGACGGGAAGATTGAAAAAGCCAGTGGCGTTTCTCGTGGTGATGCGGCCGATATCTCTGATGGAGAGTCCCTTCACCAGGGCGATCCTTTCAGCCACGAAACGGACGTTGGCCGGTTCGTTTCGCTGACCTCTCAGTGGATGGGGGGCGAGGTAAGGGGAATCCGTTTCAATCAGGATTCGTTCCAGAGGGACCATGGAAAGGATTTTTTCCGACCACTCCCGGTTCTTTTTCCCCTCGAAGGTCACAGTTCCGGTGAAGGAAAGATAAAGTCCCAACCCCAGCAGGGCGGCCGCATCCTCTTCTGTCCCGGAGAAACAGTGCACCACGGCCCCCCTGGGAGGCAGTCCGGCCTCCTCCAGGATCTGGCAGGCCCTGGCATAGGCGTCCCTGACGTGGATGACGGCAGGTTTCCCTGCTTTGGCGGCCAGCTCAAGGTGCCGGCGGAAGGCTTTTTCCTGGGAGTCCCTGGGGGAACGTTCGAGGAAAAAATCAAGGCCCGTCTCGCCGATCCCCACCACGGAAGGCTTCCCTGAAAGCCGGGACAGCTCAAGAAGGGCTGGATCATCGACGTCGATGGCATTGTGGGGATGGACTCCAACCACCGCGGAAACTTCCTCGAATTTCTCAGCGATTTTGATGGCTCTTCGGCTCTCCGGGATTCCCGAACCGATGGTCACTATGTGAGCCACCCCCCCGGCGTGGGCGCGTTCAAGGATATCCTCGAGATCCCCCTTGAACTGGCGCATCTCGAGATGGGCGTGCGTGTCGATCAGAGTCAGTTTCATGGCCGGTTGGAAAGTTCGGGCGCCCGTACGCCCGGGAAGGCGGAAAAAAGGGTGTGAAGGGCCGCGACCAATAAACAGGCTGCGCCTTTACCCGCCCTTCGGTGACCCCGCACCGGATTCACCTTATTTTCATCCCCGGCTTCACCGGCCTGTCAAAGGTCAGCACCGAGAGGGTGTCCCCGTCGTGGGCGGCTAAAAGCATCCCGTTGGATTCGATGCCCATGAGCCGGGCCGGGGCCAGGTTGCCCACAACGACGATGGAAAGGCCCACGAGGTCCTCGGGTGTGTAGAACTCCCCGATCCCGGCCACAATCTGGCGTTCTTCCCCCGTGTCCACCTTCATGCGGATGAGTTTTTTGGATTTGGGGACCCTTTCGGCCTCCAGGATCCGGCCTGTAATGAGCTGAACCTTGGCGAAATCCTCGATGTTTATGACGTTTTCCATGGTTTTTTCCGCCTTTTTCTCTTCTTTTTGTTCGCCCGCGTTCTTTTGCTCCGTGGGGGGGGCCTCAGGAACCTCCTCGATTCTGGGAAACAGCGATGGGCCGCGGAATGTCCTGGTCCCCCCCGGCAGGCCGCCCCAGGCAACAAGGGAGGTCACGGTCTGTAGATCCTTTTTCGAGGCGACCCCCAACTGACGAAACATCTTCTGCCCGGTTTCGGGCATGAAGGGGGCGATCATGACAGCCACCTGGCGGATCCCTTCAAAGAGGGTGTACATGACCAGATCGAGGTCTTCTTTCTTCCCCTCCTTGTGCAGGGCCCATGGGGCGGCTGAATCGATATACTTGTTCGCGGAGCCGATAAACTCCCATATGGCCTTTAAAGCCCGATCATAGGAAAGGCTGCCCATCTGCCGGTCGAGTTCATCCCTCGCTGTCAGAGCTGCCCCGACGAGGGCCTGTGACAGGTCATTCTGCAAGGTTCCGGGCTCGGGGACCTCGCCGCCGCGGTATTTTTCCAGCATCCCGAGGGAGCGTTGGAGAAGGTTCCCGAGATCGTTGGCAAGATCGCTGTTTATGCGGCCGGTAAGGGCGGCCTGGGAAAAGTCCCCGTCAAGGCCGAAGGGGACCTCCCGCAGAAGAAAGTAACGGATGGGATCGACCCCGAACTCGTCCAAAAGGCGGTTGGGTTCCACGACGTTCCGGAGGGATTTGGACATCTTCCGGCCCTCGACGGTCCACCATCCATGGGCAAAAACCCTGAGGGGGGGAGCCAGGCCTTCCCCCTTGAGCATGGTGGGCCAGTAAACAGTGTGGGTCGTGAGGATGTCCTTGCCGATGAGGTGAGTGCAGTTTTTCCAGAGGGCTTCGAAGCGGTCGTCGTCAGTGGTGTACCCGGCTCCGGTCACGTAGTTGATCAGCGCGTCAAACCACACATAGGTCACGTATTCCCTGTCGAAAGGGATCTCGACGCCCCAGTGAAGGCGGCTTTTCGGGCGGCTGATGCACAGGTCCTCGAGGGGCTGTCTGAGGAAGCCGAGGATTTCATTGCGCCGTGAATCGGGACGGATAAAATCAGGGTTTTCCTCGATGTGTCTGGCAAGCCATTCCTGGTATTTGCTCATCCTGAAGAAATAGTTGCTCTCCTCGATCTGGACGACTTCCCTTCCGCAGTCGGGGCAGTTACCGTCGACGAGGTCTTTCTCGGTCCAGAATCTCTCATCGGGGACGCAGTACCAGCCGGAGTAGGAGGCCTTGTAGATGTCCCCGCTGTCGTAGAGCTTCTGAAGGAAGTGCTGGACGACGCGGATGTGGCGGTCCTGCGTAGTGCGGATGAAATCGTCGTTGGAGATGTTGAAGCGCCTCCAGAGGTCCTGGAAGCGGACCACCATCTCGTCGCAGTGCTGCTGGGCCTCAAGACCCCGCTCCCTGGCGGCCTGTTCCACCTTCTGCCCGTGCTCATCCGTCCCCGTGAGGAAAAGGACGGTTCTTCCGGCGGATCTCATGTATCGGGCGATGACATCCGCCGCGACGGTGGTGTAGACATGGCCGATGTGGGGGACGTCGTTGACGTAATAAATGGGTGTGGTCACATAGAACGCTTCGCCGCTCATTTCAGTTTCCCCTTGAGTTCATCAATGTCCATGGAAATCGTCGTACCGTCGCTCATGTCTATGGTCGCCTTTCTCGTAAACATATCGAAAAACCTGATTTTGCCGGTCAGTTCCCCCAAGGTAATTTTTTTGCCCGTCTTTGGAAGCCCTTCCAGCAGCTCCCGGTATTGTGCGTATTCGAAGCTCAGGCAGCACAGGAGCCGCCCGCATCCTCCCGAGATCTTGGCGGGATTCAATATGACATTCTGTTCCTTGGCCATCTTGACCGAAATGGCATCGAAGTCCTTCAAAAAAGTGCTGCAGCAAAAGGGCATCCCGCAGGGACCCAGGCCGCCGAGGAGCCTCGCTTCGTCCCGGATGCCGATCTGCCGCATCTCGATTCGGGTGCCGAATTCCTTGGCGAGCATCCGGACAAGTTCCCTGAAATCCACCCTTTTTTCCGCGGTAAAGTAAAAGATCGCCTTGGAGCGGTCCAGAAGGAATTCAACCCGGACAAGGTGCATGGGGATATCCCATTCCCTCACCAGGTTGGAGCAGAAATCCAGGGCCTTGCGTTCCAGTTCCCTGTTTTCCCGGTCCTTTTCGGTTTCCTCCGGAGTAGCTTTCCTCAGGACGACACGATCCGCGCATCCCCGGCAGTGCAGGGTCACCGGCGGTTCCGTGACGACTCCAATGGCCTTTCCCTTCTCGGTCTGAACCACCACTTCATCCCCCTGATGGAGGGTGTGTTCCCCGGCGAGGAAATGGGCAGACCGGTTCTGACCCCGGATGGCTACGAGGACTGTCCGGAAGCCGTGGGTTTCGGGGCTGTCTTTTATCGGTTCCGCCGTTTCGTCGGCGGGATTCTCACCGTTACAGTTTTCCATTGCGTCAGACTCTTTTCTCCCCGGCCCCCGTGTGCTTCCGGACGGAAAACAACAGCCGGTCCAGGGTCAACTGAATGTTTGTATTGGCTTCGAGGGATTCGCGGGCCTCCTCGATGCTTTCACAGACCGCCGCGATCTCCCCGTTGGTCAGTTCCCGGGCCATCTCTTTCAGAGAGGTGATCCCCGAAAGGGTGAGGATCTGTTCCTCCCGCCCCCCTTCCGCGAGGAAAAGAAGGTCCCGGTACCACTGGGCCATTTGCTCCAGCCTTTTCAGGGCATCCTGGCGGTTCCGGCCCCACCTCTGGGAAAGATCGAGGATTTTTGACGGGCTGGATTCCCCGATAGCCAGCAGATATTCAAGTTCCCCCTCCATCCCGCGGGAAAGGCCCTCCTCGAAAAGGCCAAGGGCCTTCGTCAGGCTTCCCCCCGCCATGGCGGCCAGCACGTTTGCTTCCCGGGTTTCGATCCCCCGATCCTCTAGCAGGCTGCGGAGGATGTCTTTGGCAAGGGTTTTAAAGGGAATAACCTGACATCGTGAGGCGATGGTGGGGAGCACCGCGCCCTTCTGTGGGGCGATGAGAATAAAACGCGTTGCCTCGGGCGGTTCCTCAAGGGTCTTGAGAAAGGCGTTGGCAGCGTGTGGATGCAGGAGGTGGGCCCCCTGGATCACGAAGGTCAGGGATCGCCCTTTCATGGGTTTGAGGAAGGCTTTGCCAATGATCTCCTCGCGGACCTGTTTGATCTCAATCCACCTTTTGCCACATGCCGGCTCGACCTGATGAAAATCCGGATGGTTCCCCGCGGCATAGAGGCGGCAGGATGGACAGGTTCCGCACGCCAGGGGGCCGGATTCGCAGTTCAGGCTGGCCGCCATCGCCGTTGCGGCCATGGTCCGGCCGCAGCCCTCCGGTCCCGTGAACAGGTAGGCCGTGGGGACCCTTCCCTTTTCAAGGGCCCTTTTCAGGATGCCAAGGGGGATTTCCTGACCCTGAATGCTTTCAAAACGCATGGGCGAATCTCGCGAAAATTTCCTCTATGACGGCATCGTGGAGGTCGGAGGGACCTTTTTGCGCATCCAGGAGGAGGAACCTTCCCGGGTCCCTTCCCGCGGAAAGAAGATACCCCTCACGGACCCGCCGGTGGAAGGACAGTTCCTCCTCGTCCAGCCGGGCCTCCGATCGGTCGTTGGTTTGCAAATTTCTCCTTTTCGCCCTCGCGAGCCCCGCCTCTGCCGGTAGATCCAGAAGAACGATCATATCGGGCCGGACTTCCCCCCTGGCCGCCTGGTCCACAGCATCCACCGTTTCCCTGGGGACCCCTCTCCCGTAGCCCTGGTAGGCGATGGTGGTTTCGGAAAACCGGTCGCAAAGGACGATCCTCCCCGAAAGGAGGGCGGGCCGGATCACCTGGCCCACATGCTGGGCGCGGTCGGCGCCGAAAAGCATAAGTTCCGCCAGACCTTCCATCCCGGTCATTTCGGGGTCTAAAAGGATATTTCTCAAAGCGGCCCCGAGAGGGGTGCCCCCGGGTTCCCGAGTTTCCAGCGGATCAAGGTTTTTCTGCCTCAGCGTCCGGGCAACTTTCTTGAGAAGGGTGCTCTTCCCGGACCCTTCAATCCCCTCGAATGTCACGAAAAGGCCCATCACTCCCCTCCGCATTGGGCCGGGTCCCCCCCGATCTTGCGGAGAAGGTGTTCCAGGAACCCGAAAAGGACTTCCATGTTCTCGCGCACAGCTTTGGGGCTCCCGGGAAGGTTTACGATGAGGGTCTTCCCGCGGACCCCTGCAAGGCCGCGGGTCAGGACCGCAGTGGGGACCCGCTCCCGGGCTGAGGCCCTCATCGCTTCCGGAATGCCGGGCAGCTCGAAATCCAGGATTGACCTCGTTGCTTCAGGGGTCCGGTCCCGCGGAGATGGGCCGGTCCCCCCTGTGGTGATGATAAGGTCCAGCCCGTCTTTGTCAGCCCAGGAGCGGAGCCTGCCCCGGACGAGGGGTTCCTCGTCGGGAAGGATCTCCCGATGGACCCATTCGACGTTGAATTCATTGCGCCCTGCGAGGCTTTCCTCGACAGCCGGGCCGCTCAGATCCTGGTATTCTCCCCGGCTGGATCGGTCGCTGAGAGTCAGCACCCCGGCCCTAATCCGCACGGGTGTTCCTCAAAAGAAGGTTGTCTGGGCAGAATACCATTCCCCTTGAGGTCTGGATCATGGTTGTTGTCTTTTTTGCGCGATAAACTGGTTGTTTGCGCATTTTCTTATAAATCCTTTGAGGTTAGAGCCGGAAACCTTTTAAAACTACACTATCAGGAACGTGACGGCAAGGAGGGGGAACGACGGGACGGCCAAACGACGAAACGAGGGAATGACAATGCGACTGGACGACCGAAGGACGGCACGAAAAAACAAAAAGCCCTTTCGTTGCTTCGTCAGTTCGTACCATCTTTCTTTCGTTCCGGCGCAACGTCGGGGAAGGTTCCAGCCAGGACCTTTCTTCACATTCCCATGGTGAAGCCGAGGATGACCCGGTCGGTTCTGCTCGTTTCCTCATTGAACTGGACAGCCGCGTCCACGCTGCCGTTGGCATCAATATAGGAGATCCCGGCAGTGTAATAGGTCGTCCCCGCGAGGTCCTGATAGCCGAGCCTGCAAAGGAGACGGGAAAGGGGTTTGAATTCGATCCCCATCCGCAGGTCCTCGTCGCCCTTGGAAAAGGGCCTTTCCTCAAGATCCGCGGCAAAAAGGATGTCAAGGGGGAGTCTCAGCGCTGCCCCGATCCCGGAGGTCCGTTCCAGAAGGTCCTTGTCGCTTCGATAGACGTTCCGGGCCAGGTAACCCAGGGAGATCCGTTCTCCCAGACCAAGAAGCACTCCGAGATCACCCGCGGCAAGATTTCGGTTGTCTCCATCCAGGTCCTCGTATTCCCCCATATGGAAGCTCTCCCCTATGGTCAGGACGGGATGGAGGGTCTGGGCGAAGGCGATGCCCCAGAGATTTTTCTCGAAACCGGCGAACCCGGGATCCGTGTAATAGTTAAAGGCCCCCCTTACGGACGAACTGGTGTCCACCACGGAGAGGACCAAGGTTCCCTCATCGGCTCCCCTTTCACGCAGATATTCAGCCCCGAGAGAGAAGGAGCCTTTGGAGGTCAGGGTCGCGGGGTTCCCAAGGGCGCTGCCCTTGCCCGGGCCAACCGCCATTATGGTGCCTCCCCGCCCCAGGTTTTTCGCATCCGTGCCTGTACCCGGGAAATACGGGTCCCCTGCGGCTGCGGCTGGGAAAAGGCAAAGGCAAAGGAGGGCCGGAGCGCAATAATGGAAACATCTCTTATTCATAGCATGCTTAAATATCCGGTAGTTCGGGATGGTGTCAAGGGCGGCCGGAAAAAAGCTTTGGAATTTCCCCCTTGCCACCTTGCTTTAAATGAAGTATCAAAACATCTTATCTTTTGAGGCTGGAATAAACTATGACGGAAAAAGAACTCGAATATTTCACCGAGAAGCTCAAATCCTGGAGAGAGGAACTCGTCAGCGAGGCCACCAGGACCGTTGACGACATGACCGAGGAAAAGACCCAGTTCGCCGATCCCACGGATAGGGCGACCATGGAGACGGACCGTAATTTTCTCCTCCGGATCCGCGATCGGGAAAGAAAGCTCATAAGCAAAATCGATCGGGCCCTTGAAAAGATCGAAGAGGGCACCTTCGGACTCTGCGAGGAGTGCGGGGAGGAAATCGAGTTCAAGCGTCTGGATGCTCGGCCGGTGGCTACCCTTTGCGTGGCCTGCAAGACCCTTCAGGAAGAGGAAGAAAAACTCCAGAAGAGCTGAGTCCTGCCCACCTTTCCCCGAATCCTTTTCCCCGGTTTTTCATTTACCTTTTCCGGTTTCCCACGGAGACCCGGCCAGTCGCCTTGAGATCCGGACAAACGGTTAGCCGTGGCGGACGATGTTTTCCAGAAAATGGCGTCAGGACCTTTCCTCAGAGGTAATAAAAGCTTTCCAGACCTCCCTGGAGCCTGAAGTCCAGGTTACACGGGCCGCCAATATCATTGCCGGAGGGCTGGGGGCTGACCTTTGCCAGATCCTTGTCCGGGGGCCTGAGGCGGGATTTTTTGTCCTGAAAACCTCTTCCGGCCAGGGCAAAAGGGATGATTGGGAATCCGGTCCGGTTTTCGAAAGGAATCTGCAACGTCTCGCGGATTCCTCCTCTGTCCATCTCTGGTCCAGGGAAAGGGAAGCCCCTGCTTTTCTCACCCCGGCCTTTGCCGAGGGTATGAATTGCGCGGCGGCGGTCCCGGTCCTCTGGAAAGGCCGGACCGTGGCCGTGCTTATTGCGGGATTCGCCCGGAAAGAGCGGGTAGCCAACCCTGTGGTGAGGGAGCTCCAGGTTGTTTCCTGCGCTTTGGCTCCCTACCTTCGAAGCAGTTTTTCCCGCCTGTACCAGATCCGGAAAAATGAGCTGGCAGGTCAACTCCTCAGAGTTTCGGAGAATCTCGGCGGGACTGGAAGCGTCCAGTCCTGTCTGGCCCAGATCGCCAGGACATCGGCCACCTTGACGGGTTCTTCCGGGGCAGTCCTTCGGATGGAAGAGGACCGCGATCTGTCTGTGAAGGCGTTTTTTGCCGCGGACCTGCCGGGCATAGAGGCAATCGGAACCCCCAACGACCTTCCTTTCGCGAAAAAAGCCTTTTTGAGCGGGCGCTCAGTGATCAGCAACCATCCGGAAGATGGTCTTTTACAGACGGGAGGTCCCGTCCGGCAGAACCTCCTTTGTGTCCCTTTTTCCCATGGAAGAACCCGGGGAGTCCTGACCCTCTTCGATCGCAAAGGAAAAAGCGGCCCCCTGTTTTTTTCCCGTCTGGAAAGGGAAACCGTAAGGGCGTTGCTCAGGGTGGGGGTCCTGTCCCTCCAGCATATCGTGAGCGAGACGGAAGTCAGGAACATGTCCCGATCCCTCGAATGGAGGGTGAGGGAACTGACCCTCCTCCACCATATCAGCAGGGCCGTTTTGGACAGGAACGAGGTCCATGAGGTCCTGCGATCCCTCCTTGAAGCCGTCACCAACCTGTTGGGATTTGGCTTTAATCGTGCTTTTCTCTTCATGAAGGACCCCGGGGAAAACGTCCTCCGGGGGGTGATGGGCGTGGAGGCCCTCCCCGTTCCCGCCGCGGAAGCGGTGATGGCAGGTCCTGTCGGTCCCTACGCTGTTCCACACAGAAACCTCGACCACAGGGTTTCCTCCCTTCATCTCCCCGTCCAGGCTGGCGGAGGAGTGCTCTCGCGGGCTGTCCTGGAGAGGAGACCCTTCAGGATACGGATGCCGGGGGACCGGGAGCTGCTGGGGTCCGAGATGATCCGACAGATCGGGGACATTCAGAGTTTCGCGGTCGCCCCCCTTCTTTCCGGCGAGACCGTCCTCGGTGTGATATGGGTCGATAATTTCAAAACCATGAGGCCCATACGATCCGATGACTTTCGCCTCCTGGTGACCGCTGCCGCCCAGGCGGCTCTGGCAATCGAAAGATCGGCCAGGGCCGAGGCCCTGGATTTGTTGAACCGGAAACTGTTGAACCTCCAGAACCAGCTGATACAGTGGGAGAAACTGGCCGCTCTTGGTGAAATGGCCGCTTCGGTGGCCCATGACATCCGGAACCCCCTGGTTTCCATCGGAGGCTTTGCGCGAAGGCTCCAAAAACTGATGCCGGGAAATGAAAAAGGGGAAAAGTACGCCCAGATCATCATCCAGGAGGTAGACAGGCTCGAATGGACCCTGGAAAATGTCATGTCCTACGCGCGAAGTTACGGTATGATTGAAAAAAAGCCTGCGAGGCTGTACGGTCTTCTCTCGGAGTGCGCCGAACTTTTTACGGAGAATTTCAGGAAGAAGAGAATCGATTTCAGGCGCTGTTTCGAGGAGGAAATCCCGGAGATCGTTCTGGACGAGCGGCAGATCAAACAGGCCCTGATCAATATCCTTTTCAACGCCGGGGAAGCTGTGGCGGACGGGGGGGTTGTAATGGTTTCGGCCAGGGTTGAGAACAGCGGCCGGGACGGTTGCGCTGTGATCGAGATTTCCGACAATGGGGGAGGGGTCGCCAGCGAGGATTTGGAAAAGATCTTCCTTCCCTTTTTTACGACCAAGGCGTCGGGGACAGGCCTCGGCCTTGCCATCGCCCACCGCGCCATTTCGGGCCACGGGGGTGAAATTCGGGTAGACAACCGGCCCGGAGAAGGGGTAACTTTCCGCATATACCTTCCCTTGTTGCCCGTGGAGAGGATGGAAGCGTAGGAAACCATGTCAGACGAGGAAAAGAAACACACCATTCTTGTCGTGGATGATGAAGAGAGTGTCCGGTTGCTCTACAAGGAAGAACTCGAGGAAGAGGGTTACACCGTGATCACCGCCGAGGACGGTGAGGAGGCCATCCGAAAGGTAGGCTTTTACCGGCCCGATCTCATTACCCTCGACATCCGTATGCCGGGCATGGATGGCATCGAGGTCCTCCACCGGATCAGGGAGATGGACAAGGACATTCCGGTAATCATGTCCACGGCCTACGGGGAATACCGGCATGATTTCAACATATGGGCCTCCGATGCCTATGTCATCAAGACGGCCAACCTGGAGGAATTGAAAAAGAACATCCGGCGACTTCTGGGTGATGATGCCCCGTAATCTCTCCGGCTCCCTTGCGGGCCGTTCCCCAATTTCAGGCAAAACCCCCTTTCTGATCCTGCTTGTCCTCATGGTCGTCATGGGTTCCGGCTGCCGCCGGACGCCAGAACCCGTGCGCGAAACGCGCTTCATGATGGGGACGCTGGTGGAGATTATCGTCTATGCGCGTGGAGAGGATGCGGCCGATGCCGTAAACCGGGCTTTTACGCGGATGGCGGAGGTGGAAAAAGCCACGAGCTGCCGGATTCCGGGCAACGATGTGGAATCGGTCCGGGAGGGGGCGGGAGCCTTTTTTTCGGGGGATGCCGCCCGCGTTCTCCAGGTGGCCCTTTCGACCGCGGTCGCCAGTTCCGGAGCCTTTGATCCCACCCTTGGAGAACTCGCGGATCTCTGGGGCATCGGGACGGATCGGCCCCGGGTGCCCGGAGAAGCCGGAATCCGGGATGCCCTGGGCCGTTCGGGTTATCAAAGGATCCCCGAATCAGGACGGTTCCCCCCCGGGGAAAAAGTGTGGCTGGACCTGGGGGGAGTGGCCAAGGGGTACGCCGTGGATGAGGCCGTCAGGGTCCTGAAAGATTCCGGCATAGGGGCTGGCATTGTCGATGCCGGGGGGGATCTTCGCACCTTTGGAGTCAAACCCGGGTCCTCCCCCTGGAGGGTCGGGGTCCAGGATCCCGATCAGTCCCAGGAACTGGCGGGGATTCTGGAAGCCGGCGAGATCTCCATTGCGACCTCGGGGGATTATCAAAGGTATTTCGAGGTGGAGGGCGTCCGATACCACCACATCCTCGATCCCGCCACGGGAAAGCCCGCGCGGTCCGGCCTGAAAAGCGCCACGGTGCTGGCCCCGGACTGCGCTCTTGCCGACGCCCTTGCCACCGCGGCATTCGTCATGGGCCCCGAACGGGGTCTTGACCTGCTGGAAAAGCGCGATGGCGTTGAGGGGATCCTGATTTCAGAAGACGGGATGTATCACACGACGTCCGGGATCGGTACCCGATACCCCTTCAGAAAAAAGCAGCCATAAGGAATGCCTGTTCGGGCGGCAAAGGGTTTTTAACTTGGACTATAGACGATGGGCGCTGGATCCTGATTTCAGGATCACCCTGACCCGGCCGAGGTTCTGGGACGGCCTTCTCCTTGCCTTGCTCCTTGCCGCCACTTTCCTCTCACCCAGGCTCCTCCCCGTTCGTTCTGAAGGAGAAACGATGCTGGTAAGGGCCGGGGATTCCGTTTTCCGCATCTCCCTTGGTGAGAATGGGCCCCACAAGGTAAGAGGGCCCCTTGGGGAGGCCGTTATCATGGTCCGGGACGGCGAGGCCTGGCTGGAGAACGCGCCGTGTCCTCTGAAGATCTGCGAGGCCATGGGGCCCGTTCGCAGGGCGGGGGATGTCATCCTCTGTCTCCCGAACAGGATCTATATCCGGGTGGAGGGGAGGGAACCGACCGATGCGGTCTCCCGGTAGGATAATGTCCCTTTCCATGATGGTGGCAGGAGCCTTTGCCCTGGCCTCCATCGAGCGGGCCCTCCCCAATCCCTTCCCCATGGTGAGGCTTGGGCTGGGGAACATCATGACCCTTCTGGCCTTTTCCACCCTCGGGATCTCCGCGGGGGTCTGGGTCGCCGTGGGCCGGGTCAGCCTCGTGGCCCTTTTGTGGGGAGGGGTGTTCGGACCCACCGCGGTCCTCTCTGCATCGGGGGCCGCGGCCAGCCTTCTTGTGATGGTCCCCCTCATGGCATCCGGCCGTTTCAGCCTTTACGGCGTGAGCCTGGGGGGAGCCTACGCCCATGTCATGGGACAGCTGGCCGTTGCGTCCCTGCTTTATGTCAGATCCCCCATGCTTCTCGGGCTTCTTCCGGTCATGGGCGCCGCGGCTATCGTGACCGGGATCTTTAATGCGTGGGTGGCCGGGAAGCTGGCGATGAGAATGGGAAGCGGGGGAGTGAATTCCGGATTGAGAATTGAAAATTGAGAAAAAATTGGGTATCAGAAACCGGACGAGGAAAAGAAAGATCCTTGTGCACCAGTACAAATGTGCACAAGTGCACTTGAATCCTCAATCCTCAATCCTCAATCCTCAATCCCCTTGTCCTTATCCAGTTGACCATCCTGTCCCTGTCTTTTCGCGCCCGCCAGGACCAGTAGTTTTCCCCCTCGCAGGACGTGCATCCGCCGACCACATCGATGGCATCCGCGGACAACCCCGCCGACTGGAGCTGAAACCTGGCCGCGGCATTAAGGTCCAGAAAAAGGCCCCTGGGCGAATCCTCGAAAGCCTCGTCGCAGCAGCCGGTTTCGCGGAACCGGTCCCTGATCTCTTCCCCCACCTTGTAGCAGCAGCGGCCGATGGATGGCCCAAGGGCCGCGACAAGGTCGGCCGCCCGGGATCCCGTCCCCTCGAGGAGTGCCTGGGCGGTTTTTCCCGCCAGCCCCAGCGAGAGGCTCCTCCACCCGCAGTGGACGGCGGCAGCGGCCCCGGATGAACTGTCCCCTATAAGAACGGGAAGGCAGTCGGCGGTCCTGATCCCGATGGCCGTTCCGGGGATGTCTGTGATCAGCGCGTCCCCTTCCTCGAACCGGAACGGGTTTTCCGGAACGTCCCGGCACAGAATGTCGAAGGTTTTCCCTTCTTTTCCTCCTTCTTCCTTCCTCCTTCCTCCTTCCCGATTCAGGACGATGATCCTCTCCCCGTGGACCTGCTTCAGGGTGATCATGTTTTTCGGGTACTCGTCCGGTTCTGTACTGCGCGTCCCGAAACCGTGATCGAAACCGGCCTCCAGCAGGAGGGATGAGTGCAGGAACGGGGTCATCGCTCCCCCGTGATCCAGTCGAAAAGTCCCGAAATGTCCTCAGGGGGCTCCGAGGTAAACGATATTCTCATTCCTGTTTCGGGATGGTTGAATTCCAGAAGCCAGGCGTGAAGGGCCGGACGCTTCAGCCGCCTCACCAGCGCTGTTGCCCAAGGATCCCCAAGGTTGATGGCCGAGGTGCCCCCGGAGTAGGAAGCGTCCCCGAGAATGGGGTGCCCCTCCGAAGAAAGATGGACCCTGAGCTGGTGCGTCCGACCGGTCCCAGGCGTCAGGCGGACCAGGCTTATCCCTCCCCTTCGCCCCAGCACCTCGTAATCGGTGACAGCCCTTTTCCCGTGGATCCTCACCCCTATTTTCTTTCGGTCTTTTTCCCTGCGGGCAAGGGGTTTATCGATGCGTCCCTGTTGAACGCCCATCTCCCCCTTGACCGCGGCGAGATAGACCCTCCCGATGGAATGGTCCCTGAATTGTTCCGAGAGGGCTCGATGGGCCGAATCGGTCTTGGCCGCCACCATGACCCCCGATGTCCCTTTGTCCAGTCGATGAACGATCCCGGGGCGGGTGACTCCCCCGATCCCGGAAAGGTCCTTGCAGTGATGGAGGAGGGCATTAACGAGGGTTCCAGAGGGGTGTCCATGGGCGGGATGGACCACTATCTCGGCGGGCTTGTCGATGACGATGATGTCGGCATCTTCGTGGAGAACGCTCAGGGGGATGGGTTCAGGGCGGATTCGGGAAGGTTCCGGCTCGGGAACTTCGATGGTGATGAAGCTTCCGGAGTGAAGGATGGAGGCTGCCTTGGAAGCGTTCCCGTCGAGGAGGACATGGCCGCCCTCTATGAGTTTTTTAATCCGGGAACGGGTCAGTTCCGGGCAATTCCGGGTCAGAAAAACATCCAGGCGTTCACCGGATTGTGTGCCGGCGACCGTAAAACTGACCCTGACCATGGAGAGTCTACCAGATTTCGGAGTCGATGTCCCCGAAACGCTTGACCAGAACGTCGACAATGGCCCGATTAAAGGGAGCCCACCTGGAGGGCATTTTCGGGTCGACCCTGGAATCGTAGAGCCTTCTTCCCTCTTCCAGGTTTTCCCTCATGTCGGTGAACAGGGAGTCGTTCTTGATGCCCATCCGGATCCTTTCCTGATTGTAGAGGGCGATATCCGACATGATGGTCCGCGCGAGCCTCTGGGCGTCTTTGACGTTGGTTATCAGCGTCATCCGGATTTTACCCCCTTCTCGAGCACCCTGGAAATAAAGGGTTCGGGAATCTTGTGCCTTTTGTCCAGAAAGAAAAGCAGGCCCAGACCAAGAGCCAGTCCCGCGGCGCACCCGATGATTGCCCCGGAGTCCTGCCCTGTTCGGGACCACCCGATGGCCGCCCCAGCAACAGCTGTCACGGTGGGCATTAAGTAGGCGGTGGCCGATGCCTTAAGAAGCTCGGAAGGGGGGAGGGAAATAATAACTTTATCACCCGGATGGGCCCCTGCCGTGTTAAGGACCATCATTTCCATGGTCTTCGTGGAGGAGGGGTGACAGATATTTCTGGCCGCGCAGGCGCCGCAGGCTTCAGAGCGAACGAGTGCCACTTTTGCGTGGTCCTTTTCAATGGTAATGACGGAAGCGGTTTCCTCAAGCATTCTACAAACTTAAGGGACCTGAAGAGGAAAATCAAGGGGCTTGGGCATTTTTGTGTCAACCTCCGGCTCTAACCGTCGAACCTCTTTCCAGTCAGGAGTTCATAGGCCTCCAGATACTTTTCCCTGGTTTTTTCCACGATTTCTTCGGGAAGGGCAGGGGCGGGGGGCGCTTTGTCCCAGGTGAGGGTCTCGAGATAATCCCTCACGAACTGTTTGTCGAAGCTGGGGGGGGTCGTTCCCGACTGGTAGGAGGATGCCGGCCAGAAACGGGAGGAATCGGGTGTCAGCGCCTCGTCGATAAGGAAAATACCCGATGAATCCTCTCCGAATTCGAATTTGGTGTCGGCGATGATGATGCCCTTTCCCCTGGTGTAATCCGCTGCTTTTTCATAAAGGGCAAGGGTGATGTCCTTCAATTTCCTCAGGATCCCCGGTTCAACCATCCGGGCTGCCTCATGCCAGGTGATATTCTCGTCGTGGCCCGTTTGGGCTTTCCGGGCCGGGGTGAAAATGGGTTCCGGGAGTTTCTGGGCCTGTTCCAACCCGGGGGGAAGGGCTACCCCGCAGACCTCCCCGGTTTTGACGTAATCGGTCCACCCTGAGCCCGCAAGATAGCCCCTGGCCACGCATTCGATGGGGAAGGGCTCGGTTTTGCGGACAAGCATGCTTCTTCCTTCAAGGATCTCCGCGTGTTTCTGAAGGGGGCGCGGAAAATCCTCCATACTGGCTGAAACGAGGTGGTTGGGGATGATATCGCCGAGAAGATCGAACCAGAAAAGGGACATCCGGGTCAGGATCTTCCCCTTGTCGGGGATCCCGTTGGGCATGACCACATCAAATGCCGAGACCCTGTCGGTTGCTACCATCAGAAGTGTGGAACCGAGGTCGTACACGTCCCGGACCTTGCCCCTCTTCAGCAGGGGGACTCCCGGCAAATCGGTTTTTGTGACTGCTCTTTCTGTCCCGGCGGTGTATGTCTGCGTCATCCTTTTTCTCCCCGATCTTTTAGAGGGTCGCCAAAAGTCCATGCGGGACTTTTGGCTCCACGGAAAGGGAAAAGTATCATTTTCCCTTTCCTCACGGATCCATAACGTGACACCCGATCATGGATCCGGGCGTCCCGCACCCGGGCCGCTTCGACGACTTTTGGAAAAGCCATCCTCTTTGACTGGGTCGCCAAAAGTCCATGCGGGACTTAGCGCTTCCCGGAAAGGGAAAAGCGTTGTTTTCCCTTTCCTCACGGATCCATGACGTGACACCCGATCATGGATCCGGGCGGCCCGCACCCGGGCCGCGGCGATGGCTTTGTCCAAAACCATCATCCTTTGTCGGCGCCACTCCCGGAAAAAAATCACAAATACATGAAGCCCTTCTGCTTTGCAACGGCTAGGGTCCTTGCGGGTCTTGTAAGGTGGCCGCGGTGTCTGCTATCTAGTAAACGGAGTTCAGTGCATCCCTGACCCTCAAACAGGCGGAGGAAAGCCATTCCCGCATGCCGTCAAGGAGGAGACCGTGGCCAGGACAGCGATATTTCTCCGCAAAAGAACGATTCTCTCCCTTCTCCTGGGGGTCTGCCTTTTTCCGGCCCCCCTTCTGGCCGGGGAAGGGGCGAATCCCGTGGACGGGGACTGGCTCATCCGGCATATCGGAGCGGAGCCGGCGACCCTCAATCCCCTGACTGCCACGGACATTTACGAGAGCACAATCAACGGGTATGTCTACGAGAGCCTCCTGGAAAGGGACAACCGGACCCTGAATTTGGTTCCCCTCCTGGCGAAATCCTGGGAAGTTTCCCCGGACCATCTCAGGTACACTTTTACCCTGCGCGAAGACGCGACCTGGCAGGACGGCACCCCTGTGACCGCCGCAGACGTAAAGTTCACCTTCGACCGCATCGTCGACCCGAAAGTGGACTGTCCCCACATGAAAAGCTATTTCAAGGACCTTGTCAGCGTCAAGATCCTGGATGGACGGTCTGTCCTTTTCACTTTCTCCGCGCCCTATTTCAAATCACTGGAGATGATCGGCGGGCAGAGCATCCTCCCGAAACATGTATTCGAGACGGGCGATTTCAACACCCACCCCGCCGGACGCCAGCCCCTGGGAAGCGGACCTTACCGTTTTGTGCGGTGGGAGACGGGAAAGGAAATCGTCCTGGAAAAGAACCCCGGCTACTGGGGAGAAAAGCCCCATCTGAACCGGATCATCTTCAGGATCATCACCGACGACAACGCGGCCCTGCAGGTCCTCAAGAGCGGGGATATGGATCTCATGGGCCTTACCCCGATCCAGTGGGTCAAGCAGACGGAAAACAAGAGATTCACGGAGATGTTCGACAAGCACAAATACTACGTGCCCGGCTACAGCTATATCGGGTGGAACTCGAAGCGCCCTTTCTTTGAGGATCCTCTGGTTCGAAGGGCGATGACGATGCTGGTGGACCGTGAAACCATCCTCCAAAGGCTGCGCTTTGGCTTCGGGAAGGTCGTTTCCGGGAGCTTCTTTTACGAAAGCCCGGAGTACGACAAAAGCATAGAACCCTGGCCCTATGATCCTAAAAGGGCGGCCAAAATTCTGGATGAGGCCGGGTGGGTGGATTCGGACGGCGACGGGATCCGGGACAGGGATGGGGTTCCTTTCCGCTTCGAGTTTTCCATCGTTTCGGGGGTCCAGTTCCACGAACAGCTCTCGACGATCCTGAAGGAGGAGCTGGCCAAAGTCGGGATCTCCATGACCATCAGGCCCCTCGAGTGGGCTCTTTTCACCCGGGTTCTGGACGAGCGGTCCTACGATGCCGTTACCCTGGGGTGGAGCCTTCCCGTGGAGGCCGACCCGTACCAGGTCTGGCACTCCAGCCAGATCGAAAAAGGGTCCAACCATGTGGGGTTTCACAACGAGGAGGCGGACCGCATCATCGAAGAGGCCAGGGTGACTTTCGACAAGGCCCGCAGGATCGAACTCTACAGGAAATTTCACCGCATCCTCCATGACCAGCAGCCCTATACATTCCTTTTCGTCAGCGAGAGCCTGGTGGCGGTGGACAAACGCTTCGCCAATGTCAATATCTATCCCCTCGGGCTGGATACGACCGAGTGGTGGGTGCCTGGCGAGCGACAGAAATATCATTGACGCTTGCGAGTCCAGAGTTAAGAGTCCAGAGTCCAGAGTCCAGAGAGAAGGGCGGTCGAATGCAAGGGAAAAAATCCTGCATCGGAAAGTGTTTTTTGCCGGACTCCTCGACAGGTTCCCTTCGATCCCGCCTTTGGCGGGACTCAGGGCAGGCTCTGAACACTGAACTCTGGACTCTAAACCCTGAACTCTGAACTGGGTCTTCATGAATCTTCGCGCCTATCTCCTCCACCGTCTTTTCCTCATCATCCCGACATTCCTTGGGATCACCGTCATCACCTTCCTGGTGATCCAGCTGGCCCCCGGGAGCCCGGCTGCCATGAAGGTGCGCATGGGGGAGCAGGGTTTTGTGGGTGACGAGGCGACCCGGGAGATCGTGGAACAGACCAAAGCCCTTTACGGACTGGACAAACCCATCTGGACCCGGTACGGGATCTGGCTCAAAAGGGTTGTGACCTTCGATTTCGGGAACTCCTACAAGGACCATCGGCCGGTCCTTGAGAAAATCGCCGAACGTCTTCCGGTCACCCTGGAGCTTAATTTCATCTCCATCTTCCTTGTGTATCTTATCGCGGTCCCCATCGGGGTCTTCTCCGCCGTCAGGCAGGGGAGCCTCCTTGACCGCGCGGGGACCATCGGCCTTTTTCTCCTCTATTCCCTGCCGAATTTCTGGGTCGCCACCCTCCTCATAATGTTCTTCGGGGGCGGGGATTTTCTGGACTGGTTTCCTGTTTACGGAATTTCCTCCCCCGGGATGGAAAGCGCGGTTCTCCTTTCCCGTCTCGGGGACCACCTGTGGCACCTGGTCCTTCCCGTTTTCTGCCTGACCTATGGCGGGTTCGCCGCGCTGTCGCGCTACCAGAGGGCAGGAATGCTCGAGGTCATCCGGCAGGACTACATCAGGACGGCACGGGCCAAAGGGCTCCCCGAGAAGGTCGTCATCTTCAAGCACGCCTTCCGGAATTCCATCATCCCCATCGTCACCCTTCTGGGTTACCTCCTTCCCGGCATGTTCGGTGGAAGCGTCATCATCGAGAGCATTTTTTCCATCCCGGGGATGGGACAGTTGGGTTTCGAGGCGGTCCTCTCGAGGGATTATCCGGTGGTCCTTGCCATCGCGACGATCTCCGCTATCCTGACCCTTCTGGGACTCCTCCTTTCTGATCTGCTCTACGTCTGGGTGGATCCGAGGATCACCTACGAGGGGGAAAAGTGAAAGGAAGGGAGAAGAAGCAGTCCTACGGACGCCTCGTGTGGCGGCAGTTCAGGCGCGACCCCGCGGCCATGGCGGGTCTGGCTTTCGTTCTTGCACTTTTCGCTCTGGCCCTCCTTTCCCCCTTTCTGGCGGGGAGCCGTCCCATCGCCGCCAGCCTTGGAGGGGATGTGGTCTTCCCGGCCCTGTCGGCCTCCCACAGGGCCATATGGGACCAGTCCGGGGAAGGGGAACGGGGCTGGTCCGTCTATCCCCCCATCCGGTACGGCCCGACGGACATCGACCTCATGGCCAACCTGGAGTCGCCCAGCCGGAACCATCTTCTGGGCACCGATGACCGGGGGCGCGACGTCCTGGCTAGGATGATCCACGGCTCCAAAGTCTCCCTTTCCGTCGGGTTTGTGGCAGTTTCCATCTATTGCCTCATCGGGATATTCCTGGGAGCCCTGGCGGGGTTCTACGGAGGCAAGGTGGATATGGTCATCAGCCGGGCCATCGAGGTCATGATGTGCTTTCCCACCTTCTTCCTCATCCTGGCCCTTCTGGCCTTCCTGCCGAGGAACATTTTCATGGTCATGGCGGTCATCGGGCTGACGGGGTGGACGGGAGTGGCGAGACTGGTGCGCGGGGAGTTTTTAAAGCAGCGCAAGCTCGACTACGTCACGTCCGCGAAAGCCGTGGGCGCGTCCAACCTGCGGATCATTTTCAATCACATTCTGCCCAATTCCCTGGCCCCCGTTCTGGTTTCCGCGACCTTCGGTGTGGCCGGAGCCATCCTGACCGAATCCTCCCTCAGCTTCCTTGGATTCGGTGTCCCGCCCCCCACGCCGTCCTGGGGGGACATCCTCTCCCAGTCCAAACAGTACATCGATTTTGCCTGGTGGCTCACAATTTTTCCCGGCGCCGCCATCTTCCTTACGGTCACCGCCTACAACCTGGTGGGGGAGGGTCTGCGGGATGCGGTGGATCCGAGGCTGAAGTGAGGAAAGGACAAGGGGACGACCGGACGAAACGACAAGGGGACAGCCGAAGAAACGAGATCGGTGGACCACCCGGCGGGGTGGCAAAAATAAGAATTTTAATGATTATTTTGACGTGATTTGGCGGGGCGAAGGCAATTTGCTGGTGCGATTATGTTTTGGTGTACTAGGACTATCTGTTTTCTAGTGCTTTTTGTAGAGCATCCAGAATATCTGCCTGTGGCTTTGTATTCCGAATCCACTGGGCCGGGGCCACCTCGCAACCTCAGCGCACCGGCCTTTACGAGGTTGGCCATTTTCTGCAGAAAGGTCCAGGGGGAAGATTCCCTATCCGGAATGAAGCTGGATTTCCCTTCCACCCGGAGGCTCTAAGGGCAGTGAACGATGAACTCCCATCTTGTGTCCGATTCCCCGGCACAGTTCGGAAAAATTTCAACCATAACTGTGGATGATGGATCCGAGAAGGGAACGTTCACCGATCGCCAGCCGTTTGTCCCCACGCACCCCGAGTCGAAGAGCTGCCTGTGCCCGCTAACAAGAACGATGCGGTCCTTTCTGGTGTAGGTCTGGTATTCGAAAAGGAAGCTACCCGAGGTTTTCCCCAGTTCAATAATGTGGGTTTCCGGACGGTCGGATCCCTGCCTTTTTACTTCGTCGCAACGGCCGATTATCGGACCTGCCTCAAACCCGCCCCCCCCTGCGCGGCGCTCGAGGTCCTGCAAGTCGGCAAGAGCTTCCCCGTAAAATGCGCAGTCCCGCGCCTGATCGAGAAGAAAACGGAAACTGGCTGCGTCTCCCGCGCCATAGGCCCGGTTGAGGGCCGATCCGAGTTCCCCGCAATCCGCTCTTCGCTTCTGGAAACCGGCAGCCCGGTCCAGAAGGCCGGCCGCTTCGGCATGGAAGGAACAGTCCCTTGCCTGGTCGAGGATGTCCCCGCACCGGGCAAAATCGTTCTCGTAAAAGGATCGTTCAAAGACCGAAAAGAGCTGGTCGCATCGTCCGGCACGCTGCACGTCCTGCTCCCAATCCTGGAGAAAACGACTGGCATCCTCGAAGAATTCACACCCACGAGCGGTCCCCAGAACCTCCCTGAACCGGCCGATCTCCCCCGCATCGCGGGCGGACAGGATCTCACTTTCGATCATGGCGCATCTTTCCCGCACGGATTCTCTCTGCTTCCAATCCCGGAGCACCTCAAGGCCCTCGGCATAAACCTCGCATTCCTTTCCCCCGGCCAGAAGGGAACGGAACCCCTCCAGGTCGTCATTTGCTATGGCCGTTTTCAGGTCCTTTTCCAGTGCGCCGCAGTAAAGCTCCCATTCCCAGGCATTCAGGTCGTCGGAAGCCTCCCCATGAAACGCGCACCCCTTGGCCTGCGGGAGAAGGGAGCGGAAAAGTCCAATATCCCCTTTTTCGGAAGCTTCGGAGAGGGCAAGCCCCAGCTGCCTACAGCGGTCCTCGGCCGGCTGCGGAGGTAATACTTTGGCAACACTTTGGCTGCTGCCTGTTTTGGCCGCGGACAGACATTTGTTTTTGGCCGCGCCGGCGGCCTGGTTACACACCGCCTGGCAGTCCCTGAGCTTGCCCTGAGTCTTTATCTCTCTTGGCCATTTTTCATTACAATCGCGAAGGCATCCGTAGTACTCGTCAAGAAAGTCCTTTCCGCATTGCACGAAAAGGGGATCGCTGCAGTAGCGGTCAGCGAAAGCATCGGAAATATAAGCGGCGATGAAACCGGCCACGTTCTGCCTGCACCCGCTGGTGTAATTGGCGATCTCGCAGCTGCGGTCCTGGTAAAAGGCCACCATCTCCGTAAACCTGGAAGTGTATTCCTTTCTCAGGGCGCTGCAGTCTCCCTGCATGCCCTTTTCCAGCGCCGCGTTTTTCCCGCCTGTCGAAATGGACGCGGATTCCAGTTCTTCAAGAACAAGGGTGACCGCTTCGTCAGGGCTGATCCAGGTCCCGGCCTGCGGGTCCTGCGATCTTACCCTCAATTTTTTCCCGGAAGTCCCGGACCCCTGGATCCGGATGTTTTCCTTTTTGAGTCCCTTTTCTTGCAGGAGCTTCAGGGCTTCTGCCGGCGTCATCAAACGGCCCTCAAGCCGGATCATTTCAAGGGCATCGTGCCCGATATCCTTGAAGTAATATTCGAACACCGCGCCGGGATCGGGGGCCTCCTGGAACCTCCCCGAAACGGCGATCCTCAGGATGCCGTCCCTCTCTTGCGGATCATCAGGGTTCTGGAGCCGGATCCTGGTGTCGGAGAACTTGCGGAAGGCGGTCCCCGGTCCCTTTATTTTGCTCCACATCGGGATGTCGCCCAGGGTGCCGGAGCCGGAAACATTCCTGTCTCCGGAAATGCGGTATTCCAACTTCACCCCCGCGGCCGTTTGCGGCTCGTAATTGTTGACCCTCACTCTCAGATTGTAGATCTGTGGCTCTTTGGGCACCTTGCTCAGTTCTATGTCTTCCAGGTCGACGTAAAGGGCGCTGAAGGAGGAGCGCCACAGGGTATAGGTGGCCTGGATGGCACGCCACCACTGTTTGTAGGGCATATTGATGACAATGTTATGTCTGGAGAAGGCCAATTCGCTGTCCTCAGCATCCAGGCAATCGCGAGTTTCTTTGGCCAGTTTTTTTATTGACTCTTCTATTCCCTCGGACCCCGTCCAGAAGGGGAGGATCCACCCTTCCTTTTTCTCCCATTGCGGCACCCATTTCCGTTCGTCACTGCAAACGGAATCAGCATGGCAATAATTTTCCACCCTGAATTCGTAAGCGAAATGGGTGCTAAAGAGAGTAGCATTCAGGGTGAACAACTTCAGATCGCTGAAAACCGGGTTGATATACCCTGCCGGTTCGAAGCCGTCGTAATAATTGGCTTCGAGCCAATCCGTATTCGGGTCCCTGGCATCCTTGGCGGCATAAAGGACCAGCTGTTGCCATCTTTCGTCCAGGAAAAGCCCGAAAGGCCCGATGACTTCCTTGCCCGGCTGGCGTCTCTTCCAGTTTTTCAGTTCCTTTATCGGCTGACCAAGGACGTGAAAGGGGCATGTCATGTCCTGGGCATAATGGGCGGCGTAAGCGGCATCCCTGGCGTTGTTTCCAGTGAAGGGTTTCTTTTCACTTATCAGGTGATCGTTTTCCAAGCCGATTTTCAGGTTCTGGAAATGGTCCTTGACCGCCTCCGGGGCTCCGCCGGCTCCCTGCGGGATTCCCTTTCCATTGGGGTTCAGTTTCGGATTGAAATAATGTTCCGAGTAACAGCTGTTTTCCTTATCATCCGGACCGGGGCCAGAGCCGGTTTTCGAGACGAAGGCAAATCCCTGGATCTCTTCGAGCGTCGGGAAATCGACCATCCTCTGGTTCCTGTGATTCAGCGCCTCCGGCCCGAGGATGGGGTGCAGGCCCAGTCTTTCATAGGCCAGTCTGTTGAATCGCTGGTGGGTACCGAAGTAGGTCTTGTTCGCATCCATAATGGAATAGGAGGACCAACCGGACACCTGCCGAACGTTCAGGGCAAAGGGAAGCACTATAAAGGCCAAAACAGTGAGGAATCGGGCAGGTCGCAGGGGGATCTTGCTGAGTGGGGGCGGTTCCGGAAAGAAGATATCCATCTTGTCCTCCTCCCCGGCAGAATCACGGGGGAAAAGAAACCGGGATCGGGGGTCTCCTGACGGGATATTTTCGGAATCGGGCAGGATGACAGGTCATGGGAGTATTTCATTTCCCCGAGGGGCTGATGTTAAGTATATCACCCGAAAGGGGCGCAGCAAGGGGCCCTGAAGCTCCGCACCTTTCCGAAAACAGCCTTGTAATTACCGGTTTCTGGACTTCTTTCGCCGTTTTTTGGCTACGCCTTTTATAACACCGGATTTCAAGGCCCTTATGAATCTTTCGGAAAAGACAAGGAACGGTCCAGAAGATTCCGGAACACTTTTCAGTTAAGGGGGAAGGGCTGGGTTGAGGAAGCCGCCCTCTACTACGTCGATGCCAGGGCTCGCCCTCCGAAGCTTTATGCGAAAGTGGACCTATCCCGGCGAAATCCCGACCGTGAAGCTGGACTCTTCCCGGCGAAACCTCTACGGAGAAGCTTGATGGTATCATCCTGATGTCGGCGGTTCATTTCCGGGAATCCGCTCTGGGGCAGCATCCGGGACCCGCAGTGATTAAATAAGTTTGTTTATTGAAGAACCAACCCATTCCGCCATAAGCGGTTTTTAATAAAAGACGTTTCAATAAAAAAAGTGCGACGAATTTTATTAATTTTTTCTCCGATTGTTTATTTAATTGGGATGAATATTTCCATACTCGTGGAAAGGGGGATCGGCCTTTTTGAAGAGACAAAATAAATCATTTTTGTCTCGTTATTTGTGCTTGTTCTTGGTTATTCATGAGCAATAATCGTTTCTTTGTTGGTAGTAATATTTTTAAAAGAAAGGAACAAAAGGAAGAGATGAGAAAATAAATATTTATTTGGAAAAAATTTTGGAAACCAAAAACAAGGCTATAAATAAAAACGATGGGGTGTACAGGGATGGCAATCGGCTGGCGATTTAACCGCCCTGACTTTCCGTGGCTGGAAGTTCCGCGTGCCTTTGGGCCTGATAGGGGAAGATGAACTAACAAGGCGACAAAAATTACGACTTGATGAACTGACGACCTGACGAAACGAAGACCTGACGAAATAGCGACTGGACGAACTGATGTTGCAACGAAGCAGCGACTTCGCGAACTAACGAATTGACAAAAAATCCTTGGTTTTTTCGTTTAAGTCGCCCAGTCGCCTTTATTGACCCTCCGCCCGCCATCTGCTATTTTTCCGCTCACTTTGCTGATGGGCATTCGCGAACGGAGGAAAAGTGGCATCCAGCGACAGTCCTTTCCGCCCGGAGGACACCGTCTTTCTGGCCTACCTCGTGGGCATTTCCGTTTTCGTCACCCTTTTCCACAAGGGGGTCGACGGCTGGTGGATCTACGTCCTGGTTCACTCCGCCGCGGCCGCGGGCGTCGTCTTCGCCTTGAGATCCCTTCCCTGGGAAAAGAATGGTGCCCTCCGGTTCCTCCGCTACTGGTACATCCCCCTTTTTCTCATCCTGTTTTATGAACAGATCGACTCCTTCATCCTCGGGATGCATGGGCGGTATCTGGACCATCTGATCGCCGATTTCGAATTCGGGCTTCTGGGCACCCATCCCTCGGTGTGGATGCAAAGGTTCGCAAATCCGGTTCTCACCGAGGTCATGAAGACCGCCTACAATTCCTACTACTGGATGGGGCCCCTGCTGGCGGTATCCCTTTACCGGGCGAGGGAGCTTGTCGCCTTCCGGCGGATGCTGTTTTCCGTTTCCCTGGCTTTTTTCATCTCGTATTTCGGGTTCATCCTCTTTCCGGTGGAAGGTCCCCGCTACCACCTTGCCCACCTTTACAAAGGCCCCCTTGACGGTTATCTTGTGACAGCTTTTCAGGATTTCATCATGGAGCACGGCGACATCCACGGCGGATGCATGCCCAGCTCCCATGTGGCCGTCGCCCTGGTGGTCCTTCTCCTGGCCTGGACCTACCGCAGAAGGTGGGCCTGGTGGATGACTCCCCTCGTGCTGATGCTGAGCATATCCACCGTCTACAACCGTTACCATTATGCCAGCGACGTGTTTGCCGGAGCGGCCATTGGGTATTTCTGTTTCTGGTGGGGGAAGAAGGTGTATGGGGAAAAGGAACAGGGAAGAAAGAATAGGGAATAGGGAAGAGGGAAGAAGGAAGGGAGAAGCCGAAGGCCCTGAGCCTGCCTGCCCTGAGCTCGTCGAAGAGTCGAAGGGGGAGAAGGGTAAATAGGTAAAGCGTAAAGCGTGAAGCGTATCGGCGTAAAGGGTAAGCGGCTGTTCGCACCCACGCCCATTCGCATAGACGTTATTGCGAGGCTTCCTACTGGCCTCTGGACTCTGGATTATATTTTTTTCGTTGGACGTTGGACGTGGGACGTTGGACGTATATCCCCGGGGGCATTTTCCATGGGGATGGGGTTTTTCTAATGCCGACCATTAAAATTGACCAGAACAAATGCAAGGGGTGCGTCCTTTGCGTCGACGTTTGTCCCCACGGGCTTATCCGCCAGGGCAGGGAAATCAACGATCAGGGATACCAGTTCGTCGTCCTGGACGACCCGGACGGGAAGTGTACGGGGTGCACCGTTTGCGCGCTTGTCTGTCCGGATATGTGCATCGAGGTATATAAATGAGGCACGACTGGACGACAATGCGAAGATGGCCAGACGGCGAGGAGAATACGGCCCAACGATGATCCGATTACGACTAAACGGCCATGGGAAGTAACGACCGAAGGAGAAAATGACGGAATGAAAATGCCAAAAACAGGTTCATTTGGTCGTTCAGCCGGTTTTTTCGCCGGCCAAAAGTCGCTGGATCAACAGGTATTTTCTCTGAACCCTGAACCCTGAACTCTGAACCGGATTTCCTGGAGGTTTCTTTGAAAGGCGGCAACCGGGTTCTTACCAAAGGCAACGAGGCCATTTGCATGGGGGCCATAAAGTCCGGCTGCCTGTATTACTTCGGCTATCCCATAACGCCGCAGAATGAGATCCCCGAGTACATGTCCAAAGTCCTGCCCGGGCTCGGCGGGGAGTTTGTCCAGGCGGAGAGTGAACTGGCCGCCATCAACATGGTCCTCGGGGCCTCCGCCCTCGGGGTCAGGTCCATGGCGACGTCATCCAGCCCCGGGATCTCCCTCATGCAGGAAGCCCTTTCCTACATGGCGGGGCAGGAACTCCCTGCCGTGGTCGTCAACATCGTACGCTGCGGCCCCGGGCTCGGCGGCATAGCGGCCTCCCAGGGGGACTACTTCCAGGCGGTCAAGGGCGGCGGCCACGGGGATTACAGGCTCATTGTCCTCGCCCCGGCAAGCGTCCAGGAGATGTACGACCTGACCATTCTGGCTTTCGACCTCGCGGACAGGTACCGGAACCCGGTCATGGTCCTTGGAGACGCGGTCCTCGGGCAGATGTTGGAGCCCATCCTCCAGAGAAGCGAGGCCCCGCCCCCGCCCGAAAAGCCGTGGGCCCTGACCGGGGCCAAGGGGCGCGAGAGGCTATATATCAAGTCCCTGTATCTAAGGGAGGGGGAGCTGGAAGCCCATAACCGGAAGCTCCAGGAAAAATACCGGGAGATCCGGGACAAGGAGGTCCGTTTCGAGGAGGTCCAGACCGGGGATGCCGAACTGGTGGTGGCCGCCTTCGGGACCTCAGCCCGCATCGCCCGCTCGGCCGTGAACAAGGCCCGCGCCATGGGCTTGAAGGTAGGATTGTTCCGTCCCGTCACCGTTTTCCCTTTTCCCTCCCGACGCCTTGAGGAACTGTCCGGAAACGTCGGGAAATTCCTGGTTGTGGAGATGAACACCGGGCAGATGGTGGAGGACGTGAGGCTGGCCGCGGGGTGCCGGGCAAAAGTTGATTTTTACGGCAGGCCGGGGGGAGGGATCCCGACCCCCATGGAGATTCTGGGAGAGATCGAGAAAAAATTCAGAAAAGAAGGATGAAGGATGAAGGACGAAAAGGAAATTAGCCGAATGAAATCAGGAGATGGAAGTCAGGCCATAATCCTTCTTCCTTCCTCCTTCTCCCTTCCTCCTTCTTGTTTCAGGAGTTTTTCATGAAATGCGTTTTTTCAAAGCCTGCAGCCATCAATGACTCGGTCATGCACTACTGCCCTGGGTGCGGGCACGGGGTTGCCCATCGCCTCGTTGCGGAAGCCCTGGACCATTTCGGGATCCTTGAAAGGACGGTTGGGGTCGCCCCGGTGGGATGCGCCGTCCTCATGTACGATTATTTCAATTGCGACGTCCTGGAGGCTCCCCACGGACGGGCCCCTGCCATTGCCACCGGGATGAAGCGGACACGGCCGGACCATGTCATCTTCACCTACCAGGGGGACGGGGACCTGGCGTCCATCGGCCTTTCCGAGATCGTTCACTGCGCCAACCGGGGCGAGAACGTGACCGTCATTTTCATCAACAACACCGTTTACGGGATGACCGGGGGGCAGATGGCGCCGACGACCCTTCTCGGGCAGAACACGACGACGTCCCCCTTCGGAAGAAACCTCAACGCCGACGGATATCCAATCCGGATGGCGGAAATGCTGTCTACACTGGAGGGGACCTCCTTTGTCGCGAGGATGGCCCTTGATTCCCCGGGGAATATCCTCAAGGCCCGCAAGATGGTGTTTACGGCCTTTGATATGCAGGTCCGCAACATAGGTTTTTCCTTTGTGGAACTCCTCGCGGCGTGCCCCACCAACTGGGGTCTCTCTCCCTCGGCCTCCATCAGGAGGATCAAGGAAGAACTCGTCCAGTATTTCCCCCTGGGAATTTTCAAGGAGAAGGTGAAGGCGGATTATTTATAACGACAAGACGAGGGCTGGTTTTCCCTTCAGTCGTTGATTCGTCCCGTCGTCCGGTCTTCGGATCGGTAATGTTAAGGTACCATAGGTCTCGACCTGGTTCTGCTCTTTCGTTCAGTCGTTCAGTCGTCAGGTCGTTCTTTCGCAGAGTCGAGGGTTTATGTACTACGACGTATTCATCTCAGGTTTTGGCGGGCAGGGGATTCTTCTGGCAGGGCAGCTTCTGGCCCAGGCCGGGATGGAAAAGGATCTCAATGTGACCTTCTTTCCCTCCTACGGGGTGGAGATGAGGGGTGGGACGGCGCGGTGCACCGTGGTGATCTCGGATGAGGAGATCGGGTCCCCCATCGTGGACCGGCCCACCTGCGTCATCGCCATGAACCAGCCTTCCCTCGTGAGATACCGGGATAGCGTAGCCCAGGACGGGCTTCTTGTCGTCAACAGCAGCCTCGCCAGGGTTGAGGATGCCTCACGGGACGACATCCGGGTCCATTCCATTCCCATGAGCGAGCTGGCCATCGAGCTGGGGAATGCCAGGCTCGCCAACATGGTGGCCCTGGGATCCTTTGCCCGGCTGTCGGGGATCCTCGAGCCGGAGGAGATTGTCGCCGCCCTCGAGGTGGTCATATCGGCCAGGAACAGGAGTTTTATTCCTCTTAATGAAAAAGCCATCCTTGAAGGTGCCCGTTTTGTAAAAAACGGTGTCTGACAGGAGGGAGTGAGCCATGCAGAAATCCGTGGAAGTGGGAAAGAAAATCAGGGAGCTGCGGGAAGATAGGGGGCTGACCCTTCAGGACCTGGCGGGAAAAACCGGCTACTCCTCCGCCCTTCTCTCCCAGTTCGAAAACCACATGATCAGTCCTCCCCTCGGGGCCCTTGTCATTCTTTCCCGGGCCCTCGGGGTAAAGCTGGCCGATTTCCTGGGCGAGGTTCCGGAGCAGCCCTATGTACTCGTCCGGAGTGGCGAACACGAGGTCTCATCAAGCGTGTCCTCCAGGGAGGGCGTGAACCTCGGCTACAATTACGAGGCGCTGGGCTTCGGGCTGGAAGACAACAGGATGGAGCCCTTTCTCATCACTCTCGAGCCCGTCCCCATCAGGGAGAAGCACCTTTCGGTCCACGAAGGGGAGGAATTCATCTTTGTCCTCGAGGGGAAAATGAGCATCAGGCTCAAGGATTATTCGGACGTCCTCTCCCCCGGGGATTCCATTTATTTCAAATGCACGATCCCGCACCACGTCACCTGCGAAGGCCAGGAGCCAGCCAGGATCCTCGCGGTCATCTACGCGGGGAACAAGAACGGTTAGGAGTAAGGGGCAGGGGGTGGGGCGTGGCAACCTGAGCTCTCCCGGGAGAAGGCAGAAAGGGGGGTAACAGTCCAGAGTCCAGAGGCCAGAGAAGACGACGACCCGACGAGCTGGCGAATGGACGAAGGGAGAAAAAACCGGGCATCTTTCTACCTACCTGTTACTTTCAACTTTCTACTTCTCGATCTCGCCCTCGCGCCCTCCCGTACCTACGCACGTAGGCTCTCACGCTCCTTTACCCCCTTCGGCAGGCTCAGAGCCTTCGGCTTTTTCCTCACTTTAAATCTCTTCTCCCCGGCCTGACCGCTAACATGGCCACCACCGTGAGGCCCCCCCAGAATATGGATGCCCACCGGATCACCATGGGATCGAGGTTGGGATAAAGGATGGGGCCGAGATGGCGGGCGATAAAGGACCCCCCGTACGTGAACCCGGGGTCGCCTCCCTGCCGGAGGGCTTCCTCCCAGACCGTCAAGGGGCAATAGACCCCCGAAAAAGCGAGAAGGGCCGTAATAGACATCCCGATGAAATGTCCCCACCGGACGATCGGTGAACGCAGCCAGAGGCCAAGGGGCAGGCCGACGACCATGAAGGAGGCCCAGAGGAAGTGGATGATCATGAGGAGATCGGCCGCATCGATCATCCGCTTCCTCTGGAGGACGCGGAGACGCGGGGACGCGGGGACGCGAAAAACAGTTTAAGCTCCATTACCGCCTTTCATGGAAAATTCCGGAGCGGGGAACCTTCCTTCTCGAAATAACAATATCTCCGCGTCACCATGTCCCCCTTTCCCCGTGTCAGGCCGCAGGCCGCGCAAAGGAGCGGCTCACTCCCATTTCCTCCGGTCCTCCAGGGGCTTCGCGTCCTCGGGGATCGTCCCCACCTCTACCTGGACCACCTTTACCCCGAGTTTGAGGACATCCCGGATTTTCTGCCCGATGGCCTGAAGGGCGGATTCCGGGAGGGGGAGAGGGCTTTCGATTTCAAGGATCATATCGTCCATGGCCCGTTCCCTGATCACCACAGCCCGGAGGCGTGTTATCTCAGGGAAACACGAAGCGGCCTGGGTCAGCTGGGACGGGTGCACGAACAGGCCGCGCACCTTGGTCACCTGGTCCACCCTTCCGAGGATTCCCGTCAGCCTGGGGCTCTCCCGTCCGCAGGGGCATTTATCGTAGACGGCCCTCGAAAGGTCCCCGGTGGCGAAGCGAAGCAGGGTGTTGAAGGGATTCAGGACAGTGACGACAACCTCCCCCGTTTCTCCCTCCGGAACCGGGTCAAGGGTTTCCGGTTCGAGGATCTCCACGATGACGGAAGGATCGAAGTGCATCCCCTCTGCCGCCTCGCACTCGTAGGCGATGGCTCCCACCTCGGCTGTGCCGTAGCCCTGGCGTGTCCTGATCCCGTGGACCTCCTGCAACTCCTTGCGCAGGCTCTCGGGAAGCATCTCGGCGATGACGAAGGCCTTCACAAGGGAAAGGACCAGCCCCGCCTCGGAGGCCTTTTCCAGAAGGACCTTGAGATAGGAAGGTAGTCCCACGTAGGCGTTGGCTTTTAAGTGCGCGGCGACCTGCGCCTGGATCTCGCTGTTCCCGATCCCCGCAGGGATGACGGCGCAGCCCAGGTTGCTGGCCCCTTCCTCGAACATGGCGCCGGCCGGGGTGAGGTGGTAGGAAAAGCAGTTCAGGACGATGTCCCTTTCCTTAAAGCCGCAGGCGGCAAAGGCCCTCTCCCACCGGAAGTAGGAATCCGCGCGGCCTTCCGGGTCGTAGATCGGTCCGGGTGAGGAGAAGATCCTCCGGAGCCGGCCCGGAGGAACCGTGATGAGCCCGCCGAAAGGGGGGTCCTGGCTCTGGATCCCGGGAAGATCCGATTTTTTCAGAACGGGAAACCTGCGCAGGTCCTCCGGGCTGTTCAGGTCATCGCTTGTCACCCCTTCCCGGGCCAGCCCGGAGAGAAAGCCGGGGGCTTTCTGCCAATCCCCGGCCATCAGTTCATGGAGCCTGGCGATCTGGAAGGGGAGCACTTCCCCGTAAGGCAGGTAATCGAGGTCTCTTTCGGTCCGGTGCATTGGGCGGTTCCTTTCCATTTTGAGATGATGAGGAAAACTCCATTCAAGGATGCCTGCAGGGGTGATCCACGTCAAGGTGTATGCAGGAAAAGCGGAATGGAAAATGCCCGTTGACAGATCTTGGCTATATGGCTAAATTGCCAAATAACCAAAAAGGATGGTACTGATCATGGAAAAATTTTCCTTGCGTTTAATGGAAAAAGAGGCAGCTGTTTTCAAAGCCCTTTCCCATCCGGCCCGGCTGTTCATGGTCGAGGAGATCGCGCGGGGGGAGAAATGCGTCTGTGAGCTGGTCAGGATGCTCGGCCTTGATGCCTCTACCGTTTCAAAACACCTGACGGTTCTGCGCAACGCCGGAGTGCTGGAAGACCAGAAAAGGGGAAATATGGTGTTTTTCCGGGTCAGGATGGAATGCGTCCTCGGATTTTCCTCCTGCGTCCGCAAGTCTCTGGAATCCCAGGCCCGGGAACAGCTGGAAGCCGTCGCTAGGTGAGGAAGGAAAGCAGAAGAGAGAAGGATGAAAAACACAAGGAGATAAGGAAGAAGGGAAAAGCAGAAAGGATGAAGGATGAAGAATGAAGGAAGAAACTCAAACCCAAGGCCAAATTTCAAAAATCAAAAGGGTCAAAAGCTGTAGAGGAAAGACCGATCCAGGGGACAGTTTTACGGATCAGCGATTAAAAGAGACCTCTGCAGAATTCCCGTAAACGAACACAAGCAGGGAGATAAAAAGTGAAAATCCACAAAAAAGCAGAATCCAGAGGAGATGAGGGGTCATGCAGCTGCGGGTGCGGCTGCGGGAAATCCGGCCCCTCTTATGAATCAGAAAAAACCGCCGCGGCCGGGCCAGAAAAGAAAATCCTGGATGTGGAACTTCTGGTGACCGACCTTGAAACCTGTGAACGCTGCGTCCCCACCGGAGACCAGTTGGGAAAAGCGGTCAGGTTGTTGCAGCCGGTGGCAGAGGCCCTCGGGATCGTGTTGCGGCATCGGGAGTATGTCATCAGGACCCGCGAGGAAGCGAAGGCCAGGGCATTGATGACCTCGCCCACGATAAGGCTTAACGGCAGGGATATCGAGCAGGAGATCCGGGAATCGGTTTGCGAATCCTGCGGGGACCTCACCGGCAACGACACCGTCGTCGAATGCCGCGAATGGCATTACAGGGGACAGGTTTTCCCTTCCGCGCCGCTTCCAATGCTCATCGAGGCGATCAGTGGTGCCATTTTGAATATCGACGAAATGCCGCCGGCGACGCCGGATCTGCTGAAGAAATTGCCGGAAAACCTGGAGCGGTATTTCGAAAACAGGAACCAGGACAAACCCTCATCACCCTGCTGCTGTTAGGAGAGTAATTTTCGCGGAATCAGATAAATTTCTCCGAGCGCAAGTCTTTAACCTTTGGATTGGAACGGAAATTAATATGGAATGGAAAAAGGAATATAAATCGCTTCTTTTCATCATAGGGGCCTTTCTGGCCCTTTTCTTTCTGCCCATCGAGTCGGCAAGGCTTCAGGGCGCCATAATCGAAGCCTTCGCCCTGGCAAAGTGGTACGCGCAGGAACACGTCATATTGTGTCTTGTTCCCGCCTTTTTTATTGCCGGAGCCATCACCGTTTTCGTGAGCCAGGGTTCGGTCATGAAATATCTCGGCCCGGCAGCCAACAAGGTGATCGCATACGGCGTCGCCTCCGTGTCGGGTAGCATCCTGGCCGTGTGCTCCTGCACTATTTTGCCCCTTTTCGCCGGGATCTACAGGATGGGGGCGGGCCTTGGGCCCGCGGCGGCTTTCCTGTACTCCGGACCGGCCATTAATATCCTGGCCATTATCCTGACGGCCCGGATTCTCGGGCCGGAACTGGGCATCGCCAGAGCGGTCGGAGCTGTGGTTTTCGCGGTGATCATCGGTCTTTTGATGCACCTTTTTTTCCGTGAGGAAGAGAGGGAGAAGGTAAAAAACGCGGCTGATTTTTCATCGGGCGACAGCAGGCCGCTCTGGCAGACGGTTCTGTTCATCGGTTTCCAGGTGGCCATCCTGGTTTTCGCGACATGGGGACGGCCTGAGGGGGCCACCGGCCTGTGGGCGGCGGTTTATTCCCTGAAGTGGGTCCTCGTCATGCTATCCGCGGCGGGTCTTGGACTGGTCCTGGCATTTTTCCATGGCATTCCGTTATGGAAGATAGCGGCAGGTTTTGCCCCTGTGGTTTTATTGCTGGCAGCAAGGCCGTTGTTTGCAATCCAGCAACTTTTCCCTCTCCTCGTATTTTCGGTTGGCGTGGCAGGCCTCTCCTTTGCCATCGGCAGCACCGAAGGGGAGGGGAAGGACTGGCTTGAATCCTCCTGGGGCCTGGCCAAGCTGATCCTCCCTCTGCTTCTTGCGGGTGTCCTGGCGGCGGGCTTTTTCCTCGGCAGGCCCGGCAGCGAGGGTATAATCCCTTCGGATTGGGTGGCCTCGGCGGTGGGAGGCAATTCTTTATGGGCCAACCTTTTCGCATCGGTAGCGGGCGCCTTCATGTACTTTGCCACTCTCACCGAGGTCCCGATCCTGCAGGGGCTTTTGGGCGCCGGCATGGGGAAAGGCCCCGCCCTTGCGCTTCTCCTGGCGGGTCCCGCCCTGTCGCTGCCCAACATGCTGGTCATCCGCAGCGTCATGGGCACCAGAAAAACGCTGGTTTTTGTTTTTCTGGTGGTAGTAATGGCAACGATCAGCGGCCTGATATTCGGAGCGATGATTTAATTCAGCAGAGAAAAACTGAATAGAGAAAGGGGAACAGGGAATAGGGAAGTTTTTCGTTGAACATTAAACGTTCAAGGTTAAACCCCAAACTTGAATTCAGGAGGTTTGCCATGAAGAAGCTTCAGATCCTCGGCACAGGGTGCCCCAAATGCCGGGAGCTTGCGAAAAGGACCGAGCAGGCCGCAAAGGAACTCGGCCTTGAATATGAGATGGTCAAGGTCGACAAGGTTCCCGATATTATAGCCTTCGGCGTCATGTCCACCCCGGCTCTGGCCGTGGACGGGGAAGTGAAGGTGGCAGGCAAGGTCCCAGGCATCGAAGATATTAAGGATCTCCTCCGCTGACGGGTGCTTTCCGGGAAATATTCGCCGCGGCCCCATCGGGATTTTTCGCGGCGGCGCGGATAGAAATTTTAGCAGTCCTGAAAATTTGCTGTAAGTGCTAAAAAATCTTTTTTCACTGGGGGAACCCTGACCGGCCCAACCATTAAAAAACTTGGTTTTCTGGATCGATTCCTGACCCTCTGGATCTTTCTGGCCATGCTGGCTGGAGTGGGCGGGGGATACTTTTTTCCGGGGATCAAGGATTTTGTGAACCGGTTCTCCGTCGGAACCACCAACATCCCCATCGCCATTGGGCTGATCCTGATGATGTACCCGCCCCTGGCCAAGGTGAAATACGAGAAGCTGGGGGAAGTGTTCCGCAACGGCAAGGTGCTGGTCCTTTCCCTCGTGCAGAACTGGGTTGTCGGCCCTATCCTCATGTTCGGGCTCGCCGTCGCCTTCCTGTCCGGGCGCCAGGAATACATGGTCGGCCTGATCCTCATCGGCCTTGCGCGCTGCATCGCCATGGTCATTGTCTGGAACGACCTCGCCAGCGGGGACAGGGAGTACTGCGCGGGGCTGGTGGCGTTTAACTCCATCTTCCAGGTGCTGTTTTTCTCTTTCTATGCCTACGTCTTCATTACCGTCCTGCCCCGCTGGCTGGGGCTGGAAGGGATGGCGGTGGACATCTCCATCGGGCAAATCGCCGAAAGCGTCTTCATATACCTCGGCATCCCCTTCATTGCCGGCCTTTTGTCCCGCTTCGTCGGGCTCCGGACAGTGGGGGCCGAGCGCTACGAAAAGGCTTTCATTCCAAAGATCAGCCCCATCACCCTCATCGCCCTGGTGTTCACGATCCTCGTGATGTTCTCCCTGAAGGGCGAGTACATCGTGAAGCTGCCCTTCGACGTCATTCGCGTGGCTGTCCCGCTGGTTATATATTTTCTCGTTATGTTCCTGGTTTCCTTCTGGTTGTCCATGAAGGCCGGGGCCACCTACGAGCAGTCGGCGACTCTGTCCTTCACGGCAGCATCCAACAACTTCGAGCTTGCCATCGCGGTGGCGGTGGCCGTCTTCGGGCTGGATTCCGGCCAGGCCTTCGCCGCTGTCGTCGGGCCCCTGGTGGAGGTTCCGGTCCTCATCTCCCTGGTGAATGTGGCCCTGTGGCTTAAACGGAAGTATTTCCCCTTTGCCGTCGAGACGCCCACGGGAATCTGCCACGTGTCGTGCGAGTCGTAGGGGAAGGGGATCTCGTGTAAATGTGTGTTTGCTTTTCGGTGTGCGTGCATATGAACGGGAATTGAAAGGTCAGTCTTCAATAAGGAATTCTCCATGACACGCTTCTCCAAAGATCCACCTGATTCCCAGGGACATGTAAAAAAGCGCGTTCTTTTTCTCTGCACCGGGAACTCCTGCCGGAGCTAGATGGCGGAAGGGTGGCTCCGTCATCCGCGCGGCGGTCAATTCGAGGCGTATTCGGCAGGGACGCGGCCCGGCAAACTGGGCCCCTGTGCGGTAAAGGCCATGCTTGGGGCCGGCGTGGACCTCTCGGCCCATCGGTCAAAGGGCGTAGATGATCTGCCAGACATCCTGTTTGACCTTGTCGTCACGGTCTGCGATGGGGCGCGGTAGGAGTGCCCCTTCTTCCCGGGAGGGGCGAAAAAAATCCACAGATCCTTTCAGGATCCGCCTCTTCCCGCGAAAGATACGGCCAACGAGGAAGAAGCTCTGTCTTAATTATTGGAGGGTCCGGGACTAGATCCGGGACTTTGTTTCCACCCTCGGGGAAAGCCTGAGGTCCGAAGACACCTGAAAAAACCTCCTTTTCCATCCCCGCGTCAGGGTGAATAACCTTTGACAGAAAATCTTTAAAATTTTTAAATGCTGTCCATGCGCTACGTGGTCCGTATCCTCGCCTTCTGGCTCATCCTCTCTGTCTATTACGGGATGGACTGGCTCAACCACGTCCAGGTGGCAAAATCCCTGGGCATGGGGATGGTCAGCATCCTCATGGTATCGTCCTGGACCGGCCTGAGGGGGCGTGAAGGGTTGTTGGGAAGGGTCCTGAACTTTATCGTTGTCCTTTCCTTCTTGTGCATCATCGCCTTCCAGGCATTCCTGAGGGATATCTTCGGGGTCGGCCACGACGACCTCGTGATCATGGAGGCCCTCTTTAACACCTCCGGCGACGAGGCCTCGGAATTCATCCTTCAGAATATTTTGTATATGGGGAAGCATTTTCTGGTCCTCGTCGTCGCCGCTGTCTTCTACTGGTTTGTCCTCGGATTCAGGAGTTCCGGGCCTGTTTCTCTGAGAAGGGGTGGAAAGGTCAGATGGCGTTTCGCGGCGGCCATCACGGCCCTTTTCTGCCTCGTCCACTTAAACCCTGTCATGCGCAAGGAAAACCCTTTCCTGTTTTTTCCCATCCGGCACGCCAAATGGGAGAGAAGGGTCGAGCACATCAGGAACCTCCAGGAAAAAATCGCCTCAGCCGCCTTGTCAGACGCTGCCCTCGCCTCCATGACCTACTCCGGGGAGGGTCGGAGGACCGTCGTTTTCGTCATCGGGGAGGCGACGGCCCGGCACAACTGGTCCCTTTACGGCTATGGGAGAAAGACCAATCCGAAACTGGAGGAACTCGGCGACCGCCTCGTCAGGTTTACCGACGTGGTCACCAACAAGGGCTCGACGGTGCAGGACATCGAAGCCCTCATCGGGCCCGCCACCCATGACGATCCGCGGCTTTTCGAGCGGACACCCGACATCCTGACCATAGCGGGTAAAGTTGGCTACAAGACCTGGTGGATCACAAATCACACCACGGACGTCACCGGAACCCTGGCTATCATCGCTCATCACGCGGATGTGACCATCAACACGAACAAGGGAGGGTCGCGGGGTGAGGGATCCCATGACGAGGTCGTCCTTCCCCGTCTGGAGGAGGCCCTTCGCGATCCGGCTCCTCTCAAGTTCATCGTGCTCCACCTTCTGGGGGGGCATCCGGCTTTTTATTTCAGGTATCCCGATGAGTACGCCGTTTTCAACGACGCGCAGGATGAGGTGACCCGGGAGCTTGAAAAGGCCGGCCGAAGCTATTTTGCCATCAAAGCCCGCAACTATTACGATAACGCCATGCTCTACGCCGATCATGTCCTTCGGGAAACCATCGAATTAACGATCCGGGAAAGCAGCGGGGACACAGCGTGGCTCTTTGTTCCGGATCACGGGGAGGATGTCGCCCATTACACAAATTACGCGGGGCACAACAACCGGGTCCTGACCATGTTCGAGATCCCCATGCTCCTTTGGCTTTCAGGGTCCTTTCCCCTGGAGGTCTATGATTTTGCGGCCGTGACGGCCCGGCCCTATCAGACCGATCTTCTGGACCACACTCTGCTGGGGCTCCTGGGGATCAGGGGGGACTACTACAACCCGGTCCACGATATCCTGGCCCCCGGTTTTGAGCCGTCTCCAAGAACGGTGGCGGGGAAGTCCTACCCGTGGAAGGAATGACAGGGAAAGAGGTATGACGATGGAGCCTTCCCGGGAAAACAGACTGGCCCGAAGATACGGCTATTTTCTGGGGTTGCTGTCCGCGATCCAGGTGACGGCGGGGATCTCCCTCCTCTCGGCCGTTCTTTTGTTTGGTGGGCCGAAAACCATGGCCCCGGCCGTCGAACACATCGGAATGTTCGGCCGGTCACTGACGTGGATAGCGGTTTTTCTCCTCCTCCTCGTCACCGCCGCCGGCCTGGTTTCGTTTTTCCGCGTCAGGTATGGATGGTTTTTCGTCTTTATCGTTGCCTCCCTCCTCCTCCTCGCGGCCATCCTTCAGGGACCGGGAACCATCGGGATCACGCGAATAGGTTTTTCCGTTATCCTGATCCTTTCGGGGCTGTCCTGGGCGCTGGCCGTCGTGTACTATCTCCGGGACCTTTACACTTGAGGGAAAAGGACCGGTATCCGGAAGAGGGAAAAGGGAACAGGGGAGAGGGAAGGAAAAGCCCAGGCCTTGAAATCAACCGTTTTCATCGTCGAGGATGACGCCAAGATAGCCCGGGTCGTCAAGGCCTATGTGGAAGGGGCCGGTTTTGAGGCCCGCCATTTCCGGAACGGGCGCGAGGCCTTTGCGGAAGCGCAGAAGGGGCTGCCGGACCTGGTGATCCTGGATCTCATGCTCCCCGATATTCCGGGGGAGGACCTTTTCCACGATTTAAAGGAAATGGGGGATGTCCCCGTGATCATGGTCACCTCCAAATCCTCGGAGGAGGAGAGGGTGGCCGGCCTGGCAATGGGGGCGGATGATTATGTGGTCAAGCCCTTCAGTCCGCGGGAGCTGGTGTTCCGGGTCCAGGCGGTCCTGAAGCGCTCCTCGGCATTCAAGGAGGAAGAGGGCAGGGAGCTGAGCTTTGACGGGGGCCGTCTTACCCTGGACGGAAGAACCTTTCAGACTACGAGGGATGGAAAACCCATCGACTTGACCTCGTCGGAATTCCGGATCCTTTTCACCCTGGCTTCGAGGCCCGGCAGGATATTCTCCAGGGATGAGCTCATCGGGCAGGCCCTCGGGTACCAGTTCGAGGGGTATGACCGGACTGTGGACGCCCATGTGAAAAATATCCGCCGGAAGATCGAAACGGATCCAAAGAATCCGGAGATCATTCAAACCGTCTACGGCGTCGGCTATCGGTTCGGCGGGAGGCTGGATGTTTAGGTCCCTCTGGGGGAAGTCCTTCCTTCTCCTCGTTCTCGTTTCGGCGGTCGGACTGTCGGCGGCCGTCCTCCTGCGGGGCATGATGATCAGGGATTTCAGGTCTTTCCTTGAGGGAGAACGGCTGGATCAGGTCTACATCGTCACTGCGGCCCTCGAAGGGTCCTGGGAGAGAAACTCCGGGTGGGAGGAAACTTCCCTGGCTGACACAGCTGCGATGGCCCTGATGCTCGGCATGCAGATCCAGGTCCTTGACGAAAAGGGGAGCCTTCTCCTGGGCACCGACGGGGCCCTTGAGGGGCTCTTGCCGCTCATGAGGCGCCGTGTGCTTTCCTTCCAGCCGGAACCCTTGCCGATCAGGGATGAATTTACCCCGTATCCCCTTTTCCTGGGGGGGGACAGGATCGGGACCGTGAATGTTGCTTTCCTTCAAAATGACCGGAGCGGCCTCTTCGTTGAGAGATCGGAAAAGTTTCTGCTTCTTTCCTTCCTGATCCTGGGGGGGCTCACTTTTTTTCTCAGTCTATGGGCCTCCCGCCGTCTTGCCGCCCCCATCCGGGCTCTTTCCTCCCGCGCAAGGGATTTGTCGGAAGGAAAGCGGGTTGAAAAGGTTCCGGTCAAAAGCTCCGATGAGATCGGGCAGCTCACCCGGGTGTTCAATGACATGGCGGCCAACCTCCAGACCCAGGAGAACTTAAGGAGAAAGCTCGTTTCCAACGTTGCCCACGAGCTGCGCACCCCCCTTGCCGCCATGCGGGCCGAACTGGAGGCCATGATCGACCGTGTTGAGCCTACGGGAGAGGACCAGTTGAGGTCCCTGTACGAGGAGACAGGCCGTCTGGCTTTTCTGCTGGACGGCATCGATGACCTGACCCAGGCCCAGGCGAGCTCATTGAATCTCGAGAGGCGGGAAATGGATGTCCTGCCTTTGCTGGGCAATATCCGGGAAAGGTTCGCAGCCTCGGCCCGGGAGCAAGGGGTCGAGGTGGTTCTTGAGGGGGGAAAGCCGGTTCGCGCCTGGGCCGACGCGGACAAACTGAGCCGCGTCATCATCAATCTCGTGAGCAATGCAGTCCGGGCCACGCCGGAAGGCGGCCGTGTGACTTTAAGGGCGGAGGCGGGGAAAGCGGGAGCCAGCATCGAGGTCGCCGACACGGGCGGGGGGATCAGCAGGGAGGACATGCCTCACATCTTCGAACGGTTCTTCAAGGGAAAAGGTGGCGGCCTCGGCCTGGGACTTAGCATAGTGAAAGAACTGGTGGATGCTCACGAGGGGAGGATCGAGGTCCGGAGCGAGGCAGGCAAAGGGACGACGGTGACGGTGACGCTGCCAGGGGAGAAAAATTAGCAGGTTAAAAGGAGAAAGAAAGAAGGGAGGATTTTTAAAACGAAGTGCCGAATTATCTTTTCCCTTTCTCCTTGTTACTGGAGCGGCCCGGGAAAAGGGCGGCCTTCACATTTTTTCATATTCTCTTCGAATTTCCTTCAAAGGGTTTTGCTAGAAAGGAGACAAGAAAATATTCTTCAAAACCCAAAAGGAGGTACAACAGATGAAGAAGAGAAGCTGGATGGTTGTAGCAGTGGCCCTCACCCTGAGCATGCTTATAGGCGGAAGCGCCATGGCCCGGTGGGACGGGGCGTCCGATGGCAGAGGCCAGAGAGGTTTTAACTGCTGGACGGCTGACGGCGCCGGCGATGTGGATCCTGAAAAGGTCATTCAGGTCAGGAAGGACACCCTGCCTCTCCGGGATGAGCTGTGGGGAAAGAAGCTCGAGCTTAGCCGTGAGTACAAGAAGGATCAGCCGGACATGCAGGTGGTCGAGCAGCTGAGGAAGGATATGGTCGAGATCCAGACAAGGATCGACAAGGTTGCCTCGGATCACGGCCTGACCAACTGGGGCGGAAGAGGCCTTTCCGGTGGCGGTCATGGCCGCGGACACGGAGATTGCGCGAGGGGTCGCTTCTAAATTCTTTTCGGGACGCGCCCGTGGGTATCGTCCCTGGGCGCGTCCTGGAAGTTGAGCCTATGAGAAAGAGCCTTTTTATCATTATTTTCCTCGTTTTCTCCCTGTTGTCCTTTGAACAGGCGCAGGCCGCCATGTGCGGTGCCGGGGACATGAGGCCCTACGGCGGATACTGCCGCGGGCCCAGGTGGGGATGGTACGGCGCGGGCAAAAAGGTTCGGACGGTCCAGCAGGTCCGCATTCTGGTTGCCGATTACTTCAGGGACGAGAAGCTGACCATAGGGGAAATTATCGAAAGGGAGCATTTTTTCGAGGTCCATATCCTGGACCCTTCCGGAAAGCAACTCCTGGATGTCCTCATCGTGGACAAGCGCAACTGCCGCATTCGATCCAAATATTAGCGCCGGAAGGGTTTTTCCCCTTGAAAGGGTTCCCCCCCCCCGTTTTTCTTTTCTGGGATTGACCATTCTTTCCCAATCAGCCCTTGAAATCCCGGGAATAAATATTAAGCTGTCCCTTTAAGGGATTTAAGGACGCGCCCCGCGCGGGGCACCCGGATCAATGACCCGTGTTGCAAGTCATGGATCCGTGAGGAAAGGGAAAACCGCGTTTTTCCCTTTCCGGGGAGCGAAAAGTCCCGCATTGGACTTTTTGCGATCCTGTCATGAGTCGTTCGCCGGAAAAGAGGGTGGCCTGATGTCGCTTTTAAGGACTGTACCCCCCGAAGAAGCCGTAGGGGGGATGAAAAGGGTTTACGACAGTTTTTCCAATACGCTGGGGATGGTCCCTCCCCCCCTTGTCGCTTCGAGCACCAGTCCTGTCCTCCAGGCCCTCCTCGCGTCCTGCCTGGTCTATTACAATGAGCACCGGACCCTTAGCCAGAAACTCATCTCCTGCATCCGATATATCACTTCCGTCATCTTTGACCTGGGGCCTTGCCTTGAATTTGGCAAAAAGGCGTTGAGGTTCCATGGGCTGACCGATGATCAGCTCGATGCCCTGGGAAGGGATCCCGCCTCGGTTGACCTGAAGGAAAAAGACAAGGCGCTGTTTCTCTTTGCCGTCAAGGCCCTGCGCGAGCCTGACCATGTGAGCCTGGATAATATCAAGGCCCTGAAAGAGATGGGATGGACCGATGCCGACATCTTCGATGCGTTAAACGTGTCCGCGGTTATGATCGGGCCCGGTCTGATGATGAAAGCCCTTAAAGTGGCAAAAGTCTGAAAGGAGAAAAATCTTTTGGAACAGCTGGCAGCAGATCCCGTTAAATCCGTTCTGTTCGTCCTGGTCCTGGCGGGCATCTTTCTTGGATACGTTTACTGGTTCAACCCGAAGCCCGTGGAGTACAAAAGGGCCCACCACAAAAGGGTAGGAGCGATTTTTATCGTGGCCATTGCCGGCACCACCTATCTTTTTTTCCCATCGGAAGTGAACATGGCACTCCTGGTCCTCGGGGTTATGCTCCTTTACATGATCAACGCCCGGCTGGTCCATTACTGTCAGAATTGCGGGAAAGTGATCCGGACGAGCATAATCAGACAGGTTCCGGAGAAGTGTCCCCATTGCCATTCCCTCTATATTCCGCCGAAATGACGCGCGCGGGGCGCCGTCTCGGCGTCGCCCTCCCGTAAATCCGGAAGAAGACCCGCCCCAAAAAAGTATCGATAAGGTCCAAATTTCTGCCGCTTTTTTCCCTGTTGTTCGCAAAATCCGGGATCTTGCCCTTGTGTCTGGCAATCCGCCTCCGGGGGAGGTAAAATAATATTGTGGTTAAAAAGAAAGGACAGACGGAGGGAAAATGGATCTTTCCCTGGGTTTAATGAAAGGTTTGAACCGCGGAAGGGGCCGTCGTCTCGCGCTTCACTCCTTCCGCGACCTGGAACGTTGCCGAAGGTGCTCCGACAAGGGGATCTACTGCGGGGGGCATCTTGTGGGGGCGGTCACGAAACAGGGAAACGGCTGGTATTTGTGGAAGATCGAGGACTCATGCGGAGCGGCGGAACGCGCGGATCTGGCCATGTACGAGGAAAATGCCATCTTTCTGGGCTGCTTTGAAACTCTGCGCGGGGCCAAACGCCGAATCAGGGAAGCTTTTGAACCAGGGGAAAGAAGAAAGTAACGGGTAGAAAGGGGGGATGGTTTCTTCTCCCTTCGGATCTTCTCCCCCTTCCACCTTTTCACGACCTCAGGGCAGGCAGGCTCAGGGCCTTCGGTCCTTCGACAGGCTCAGGACCTGCGGCTTCTTCCTTCCACCTTCTCCCTTCCTGTCTTTATGATATCCACCTTTTCCGTCGCCGGTAGTGTTTCACGTCCCGGTAGGACTTCTTCCCTCCGACCTTGGACAGCCCCAGATAGAATTCCTTCACGTCCTCGTTTTCCTTGAGCTTCTCCACTGGATCGTCCATGACGATCTTCCCGTTTTCCATGATGTATCCGTAGTCCGCGATGGAAAGGGCGATGCGGGCGTTCTGTTCGACCAAAAGGATCGTTGTGCCCTCCTCCCGGTTGATGCGTTGGATGATATCGAAAATTTCCCGAACCAGCAGGGGTGCCAGCCCCAGGGACGGCTCATCCAAAAGCATGACTTTGGGCCGGGCCATGAGGGCCCTGCCGATGGCCAGCATCTGCTGCTCGCCTCCCGAAAGGTAGCCGGCAAGGGTGTGCCTCCTGTGGGTGAGCCTAGGGAAATAGCCGAAGACCAGCTCCATGTCCTTTTTCACCTCATGGCGGCTTTTCCGGGTGTGGGCCCCGGCGATGAGGTTTTCATCCACGTTCAAGTCATCGAAAACCCGGCGGCCCTCCATGACCTGGAATATCCCCATCCTGACCCTTTTCTCGGGGTCCATGGTGTCTATCCGCTCCCCATTGAAAGTGATGGAGCCGTCGGTTACTTCCCCTTCCTCACCCTTCAGGAGGCCGGAGATGGCTTTTAAGGTCGTGGATTTGCCGGCCCCGTTGGCCCCCAGCAGGGCCACGATCTGGCCCTCGTTGACCTGGAGGGACATACCCTTGAGGACGAGGATGACGTCATCGTAGATAACCTCTACATTGTTGAGGGAAAGAAGGGGCTGAATCTGCCTGTTATTTTCCGCTGGAGGTTCTGCCATGGCTATTTATTCTTTCATCATTGCAGTGCCTGAAAGTATCGGGATCCTCGCCCCGGGCAGGATCCTTTCAGCGTTCGACCTTCTTCCTGACACGCTCATACCCCGTTACGCCGATACGTGAAAGGAGCGCGGGAGAAAACCTTTATTCTCCCGCGCTCCTTTGATTTACTGTCCCAGCCACTCGGGCTTGCGCTCGAGGTTGAGTCTGGTCACCGGAACGATGTCGCCCGCTGAATCCACTTTGTATACGAAAAGGGATGTGTTGGGCCTGTGGTCCGTGGCTGTGAAGGTAATGGGAGCCGCCGTCAGGCCTTTTGTGTCGAAATCGTTCAGCTGCTCAAGGGCGGCTTTTACCCCGTCGGCATCCAGGGTGGAGGCATTCTTCAGGCCTTCCCACATGACCATCATGGAAACCCATGACTGAATGTAATGGACGGTATGCGTGTCGTTGGGGTGCTTTCTCTGATGCATCTCCAGGATGGGTTCCATGCCCGGAACGTCCTCCCCGTAGAAAGTGAAGGGAGCCATGCCGAAGGCCCGTTCCTTGGCCGCGTCGCCGGTGAGTTTCACCAGGTTTTCGTCAAACCCCCAGACGTTGATGAGGAATTTCGTGTCCAGGCCAAGTTTGGCCGCGTCCTTGATGATAACGGCCGTGCTTCCCACCGTCCCTCCGATCCACGCCCAGTCCGGATTAAATTGCTTCATGTTGGTGAGCTGGCTCACGGCATCCGTGGCGTTAAGGGCGACAAACTGATCCTCCCCGATCTCGAAGCCGAGCTCCTGGGCCATGGCTTTCCCGGCAGGGATGGGGTTCTTGCCGTAGGGGTGGTCCGGGTAGATGAAGACGACTTTGGGCCTGCGCGTCGTATCGGTCCAGATGCTGTCCACGTACTGCATGGCTCCCCGGATGGCGTCCCCGTAGCTGGTGCCCACATAAAAGTTGTAGGGGGTCTTGGCCGGGTCGTTCAGGGCGGAGTCGTAGGAGGCTGACATGTAGATGATCTTGTCCCGGTTAACCAGCTCCTTCAAGGCATTGGTGTCTCCCGTTCCCCACCCCTGGATCAGGAAGATCCCCTGGTCCTTGTAGGTCTTGTAAAGCTCGACGGCCTTGTCGGGTTTGTAGCCGTAGTCGTTGGCGATAAGCTCGATAGGCCTCCCGTTCACGCCGCCGTTGGCATTGATGTATTCAGCCGCGTCGATGGCGCCCACGGCGTAGTCCTGCCCTACATCAGCCGTACCCCCGGTCGTGTCGAAAATCCCGCCGATTTTAATGGGTTCCGGGGGCGCTTCAGCGGGTTCTTCCGCCTTCCGGCAGCCCGCGACAGCCATGGTCAGCAGCAGCGCCGTGGCGCAGACCATTGCCATCCATTTTGACTTCGTGATTCCGTACCTCATATCAATCCTCCTTGGAAAAGTGTAAGACAGACCCCCCGCCGCTTCTTTTTTTCACCGTTTGGGATGACAGGACCTTACCAGAATAAAATGGCATTTTAATATGAGAAAGGCCAGAGCTTCCAGTAATTTTTTATCGTGTGCCACCGGGCCGCCAGGCCGTCGGGTTCGAAAATGAGGAACAGGATGATGATCAGGCCGAAAACCCCCTCTGTCATGCTCTGGAAAATAGCGAAGATGCCTGGGTAGACCTGGGTGAGGGCATGCTCGGGAATCCTCAGGAGTATGGGTAAAAGGGTCATGAACACCGCGCCGTAGATGGCCCCAAGGACGCTTCCGAGGCCTCCGATGATGATCATGGCGAGATACTGGACCGAAAGCCAGATCCCGAAAGCCTCGTCGTTGACCACCAGGACGTAATGGGCCCAAAGGCTCCCGGCCACACCCACGAGGAAGGAGGAAATTCCGAAGGAAAGGATCCGGTAGAGCCAGACGTTGACCCCGATGACCTCCGCGGCGAGATATCGGTCCCTGATTGCCACAAAGGCGCGCCCCGGCCGGGTCCTGGTCAGGTTTTTCGTGTAGAGAGTCGCGGCGATGACGAACGCGTAGATGAGATAGTAATAGGAGCGGTCGCTGTCTAATTCGATGCCGAAGAAAGTTGGGGAGGAAACCACGAGGCCGCTGCTTCCCCCCGTGAGGGCTGTCCAGTTCCGCATGGCGTAGCCGATGATGAACTGGGCGGCCATGGTGGCGATGGCGAGATAGAGTCCCTTGAGGCGAAGGGAGGGAATGCCGAAGACCATCCCCACCATCGCGGTGATGACTCCAGCCAGGGGAAGGGCGATCCAGAAGGGCAATCCCCCTTTCACCGTGAGGATGGCGGAAGCGTAGGCTCCGACGCCCATGAAGGCTCCGTGGCCCAGGGAGATCTGCCCGGTGAATCCGGTCAGGATGTTCAGCCCGTGGGCCCCGATGATGTAGATCCCGATGAGGTTCATCAGGTAGAGGGTGTTCGTGTGGAGGATGGCGTTCATGGGTTTGCTTATCCACGGGAAAACCAGGAGAAAAAGGAAGAGGAGCCCGATCCAGAACTTGACGAAAGGCGTCTGGAAGACGGCCATGTCCTCCTTGTAGGTCTCGTGGAATATCCCGCTCGGCAGCTGCGACATGGCCTAGACCCTCTCGATCTCTTCGGTCCCGAACAGGCCGTAGGGCTTGATCATCAGGATGATGACGAGGATGACGAAAGGGGCCACCTCCTTGACGCCGCCGCCGAAGTACTGGTCGAGATAGCCTCCGGAGAGGTTTTCCAGGATCCCGATGATGAGTCCGCCGATCACTGCTCCGGGGATGCTGTCGAGGCCTCCCAGGATGACGGCGGGAAAGACCTTGAGCCCGACGGTGGAGATGTTGACGTTGACGCCGTTGATGTTGCCTATCAGGATCCCCCCGACGGCCGAGACCACCGCGGCCACGCACCAGGAGACCGCGAAGACCTTCTTTACGCTGATGCCCATGGAAAGGGCCACCTGGTTGCTGTTGGCGGTAGCCCGCATGGCGATCCCCATCCGGGAATACTTGAAGAAGAGGGCAAACAGGACGAGAAACACCATCGAGGCCAGGAACGTGTAGATGTAGACCTGGGAGACCATGATCCGGCCCAGGTGGACCGGGGCCTGCGGGAAAATGGCGGGAAAGACCCTGATCTGCGTCCCCCAGATGGAGGAGACGATGGATTTTAAAACCAGGGAAAGCCCGATGGTGATCATTATGATGGAGATGACGGGTTCACCGATCATGGGGCGAAGGACGAATCTCTCTATGGAAAGGGCCAGAACTACGGAAAAAAGCATGGTCAGGATAAACCCGGCCCAGAAGGGGACCTGGTAGGTCGTAAGGAGCGCGAGGCAGACGTAGGCCCCCACCATGAGGAGCTCCCCCTGGGCGAAGTTGATGACCGAAGATGCCTTGTAGATGAGGACGAAGCCCAGGGCAACGAGGGCATAGACGCTGCCGATGGCTAGGCCCTGGATAACAAGCTGGAGGAGAAACCAGAGCTCCTGCATCCTAATCCCCTTCCGCGGCGCCAAGTTCCCGGATGATAACGGTCGTCTTGATCCGGGCCATTCTGCCGTCCTGGTATTTGATGGTCGTGTCGATGGGGATGTCCCCCGCGTCGGTGTACAGGGCCTCGATGACGTCCCGGTAGCGTTCCCCGATAAAGCCCCGCCGGACCTTTTTCGTCCTCGTCAGCTCGTCGTCATCTGCGTCCAGTTCCTTGTAAAGGAGGACGAATTTCCGGATGATGGCCAGGGGGTTGATCCGCGCGAGGTCCCGGTTGACCTTGAGCGCTTCCTCCTGAATCAGGTCGTAGACCTCGGGCCTGGAGGAAAGGTCGGTGTAGGTTGTGTAGCCGATGCGCTTTTTTTCGGCCCATTTCCCGACAATGGGCATGTCGATGTTGATGATGGTGGCGATGAAGGGCCTTTCGTGCCCGATGCAGACGGCTTCCTTGATGTAGGGGGAAAACTTGAGTTTGTTCTCGATGAACTGGGGGCTGAACATGGTTCCGTCGGCCATTTTCATGACGTCCTTGACCCGGTCGATGACGACGAGGTGGCCGTCCTCGGTGAACATCCCCGCGTCGCCGGAGTGGAGCCAGCCGTCCCTGAGGGTTTCCCGGGTCGCCTCATCATTCTTGTAATATCCCTTGAAGACGCTCGGACTGCGGGAGAGGATCTCCCCTTCGGGGGAGATGGTGATCTCGGTCTCGGGGATGGGTTTGCCGACGGAATCAAAATTGACGTCGCCGTCGTAATGGATACAGGAGATTCCGGAGATCTCCGTCTGCCCGTAGATCTGCTTCAGGTTGACGCCGAGGCCGTGGAAAAACCGGAATGTGTCCGGTCCCAGGGCCGCTCCGCCTGTTGAGGCCGAGCGAAGGTTGGTAAACCCAAGGCGGTCTTTCAATGCCCGGAAAACCAGGGCGCGGGTAAGGAAATACTGGAAAATCAGAAAAAGGGAAGGACGGCGTTTCTCGAATTTGCAGTCGGCAATCCTGTATCCGATCGGGAGGGCCAGGTTGAAGGCCGTCCTCTTGAGCCAGGAGGCGTCCATGACCCTTACCCGGATCGACGCGGCCAGGTTCTCCCATATCATAGGCGGGGAGAACATGACGTTGGGGGCGATCTCCCGGCGGTTTTCGGTGACGGTCTCGGGCTCCTCCGGAAAATTGACGGTGAATCCCACCAGGAGGGCTGAGGCGACCCCCATCATCTGCTCCCCGATCCAGGGAAGAGGAAGAAAGGAGACGTACTCGTCGCCCTCGAACTTGGGGTCGACCTTGATCAGATTGGCCGCCATCTTGAGCATGTTGGTGTGAGTCAGCATGGAGCCCTTTGGAAACCCGGTGGTGCCGGAAGTGTAGGCTATGAGGGCAAGGTCTTCACCCTGTGTTTTTTTCACCATGTCCCCGAAAAGATCCGGTGTCCTGCTTTCGGCGTCCCTTCCGAGTGCTTCGGCCTCCCTGAAATCCATAAGAATGTCATCATCATACCCGCGCATTCCCTTCGGGTCCGTATAGATCACCTTTTTGACCTTGGGGATGCTCTCCCTTAATTCAAGGATCTTGTCCACCTGCTCCTGATCCTCGGCGACAACGAACCTCGCGTCGGAATGGTCGATCACGTATCCGACCTCTTTAGGGGTGGAATCCTGGTAGATGCCGAGGGGGACCGCTCCGGCGCACTGCGCCGCCAGTTCGGCAAAAACCCATTCAGGGCGGTTGTCCCCCACGATGGCAACCTTGTCGCCCGGTTCAAGGCCGAGTTTGACGAGGCCCAGGCAGAAATGGCGGACGTGCTCCAGGTACTGGCGCCAGGTGAAGGACTGCCAGATCCCGAATTCCTTTTCCCTCAGGGCGACCTTCCTGTCGCCGAAGTTCCGGGCGTTCCGAAGAAGGAGCTTCGGCAGGGTGTCGGACGAGGAAACCTCGAGGGGTTGGGGAAATTCTTTAGGTTTTTTGGAGAACATCGATCCCATGTTATTCCGTATAAGGGAAGAATGAATGATGAAGGATTGAGGATGAAGGGTTATGGGCCAAAAAGCCGGACTGGCTATTCTTCCTCCTTCTTCTTCCTTCCTCTTTCTTCCTTCCTGTTTTAGATCTCCTCCTCGCCAAGGTAGGCGGAGACGACTTTCGGATCACTCTGGATCTCCTCCGGCCTCCCGAGGGAGATGCGTTCACCGAAATCGAGGGCGCAGATCCGGTCGGAAATGTCCATGATGACGCCCATGTCGTGTTCAATGAGGATCACCGTCACATCCCTTTCCTCGTTGATGTCGAGGATAAATCGGGCCATGTCCTCGGTCTCTTCCGCGTTCATCCCGGCCATGGGTTCATCCAGGAGGAGGACTTTCGGATTCAGGGCAAGGGCCCTGCCCAGTTCAACCCTTTTCTGAAGCCCGTAGGAGAGGGTTCCTACCACTTTTTTCCGGATGCCCTGGATCTCCAGAAAGTCGATGATCTCTTCCACAACTTCCCGGTTGGTGATCTCCTCCCCGCGGGCCTTTCCAAACCAGAGCCCCCCCGTCAGAAGGTTGGTGCGCATATGGAGGTGGCGTCCCAGCATGAGGTTGTCGATGACGGTCATGCCCCGGAAAAGTTCAATGTTCTGGAAGCTGCGTGCAAGGCCCAGGGCGGCCCGCTTGCTGGGGGAAAGTTTCGTAATGTCCTTTCCGTTGAAAACTACCTGGCCCCGGTCAGGATGGTAGAGCCCCGAAATGCAATTTAAAATGCTGGTTTTTCCCGCCCCGTTGGGCCCGATAATCGAGAATATTTCCCTCTCGCGGACATCGAAACTGACCCCGTTAAGGGCCATGATCCCCCCGAAATGAAGATAGATCTCCCTGAACTCGAGGATGGGCAAGAGGTCCTTCTCCCGGGCCGGCCTGAAAGGGACCGGAAAGATCTAAAACAATGTTTGGTATTTATGCGGGCGAAAAATTTCTATACAGTTACGCTAATTAAAGCATTGCTGTCAAGTGTGAGGCCAGGGTCGAAAAATCCCGTTAAAAATATCGTTTCAGGATGTTAAAGTAAAGTTTGTAAACTCCCTGAGGGATCGGATCCGGGAAAAACCCCGGCCGGAGAGGCGGCGGCGGTTGAGACGGGGAAAGAGCTCGACAGAAAAGGGAGTGAGGGGGGAAATGAGTGGAAGGGAGAAGGGTGAAGGGTGAAGGGAGAAAAGAGCGGGAGGCGGTTTTCTTCCTTGTTCCCATTTCCTCTCTCCCTCTTCAGTTTTTCCCGGAACATTAACAGTTTTTTTCAGGAGGCCCTTATGCTCGCCAAGGATTATATGACCCGAACTCTGGTGACAGCCCACCCGGAAGATCTGCTCATCGACGTCAGAAAGACCATGCAGGAGCAGGGGCTCCGGCACATCCCTGTGGTGGAGGATGAAAAGCTCGTGGGCATCGTGAGCCTCAATTCCATCCGGGACGCGGGCCCCTCCAAGGCCACGGATCTTTCGATCCATGAGATCCATTATGTTCTTTCCAAGATGAGGATCCGTGATGTCATGAAGAAAAAGGTGATCACCTGCGGGCCCGGGGACCACGTGGAGGACGTTGCCCGGATCATGCAGGAAAAGCGGATCGGGGCTGTTCCTGTGGTCGACGGGGGCAGGCTTCTGGGCATGCTCACCAACGACGACATGTTCCGGATCCTCATGAAGATCCTCGGGATGGACACCCCTGGAAAACGGATCACCCTGGAGATGGAAAGCGGACATGGGGAACTCATCGTCGACATCGTCAGGACGGTGAAAGGCGCCGGCAAATTTATCAAGAGCTTTCTATCTGTGGAGAGCCCGCACCCCGGACGTCAGACGGTCATTCTCCATCTGGACGGATCGGATATGGGTGGAGTCGTTGAATCCCTGAAGGACCAGGGTTTTGACATACATGCGGTGGACGACGTGGAATAGGGCGGCCGCATGCCGCCCTTACGACGGGACCACTTGACGAACCGGAGACTGAACGAAGCGGCGAAGAAACGACAGGACAAACGGGAGACCGAACGGAATAACAGGGAAGCGACAGGGTGAATAGACGAAACTAGGGAACGAAAGTTCAACTGAACGACGGCGCGGATTCACCCTTCCCTTTCGTCAAGTCGTCAGATCTTTTCGTCGTTTAGTCGTTCCGTCGAAAAATACTAAAGGGGCATTCATGAGCATCGGAGAGGTAAGGTTCGAGATCACAGACAGGGTGGGGATCGTCACCCTGTCCCGCCCGGAAAAGCTCAACTCCATGACGCGGGCCATGTTCAGTCAGCTGGCCGGGATTGTTTCGGAAGTGGAGAAGAATGATGAGATCCGTGTCCTGGTTATCCGCGGGGAAGAGGGGGCCGGGTTTTGCGCCGGGGACGACCTTTCTGAGCTCGTCAGAATCCAGCCCTCCGGGATAAGGGACTTCCTCATGATGGGGCAGGATATTTTGACGCGCCTGGAATCCCTTCCCCTGCCTGTCATTGCCGCGGTCGATGGAAACGCCCTCGGCGGGGGGCTGGAGCTCGCCCTCTCCTGCGACCTCATCTTCGCTTCCGAAAGGGCCAGACTCGGGCTTCCGGAGATCGGCCTCGGGATCATCCCCGGCCTGGGGGGGACAATCAGGCTTCCCCGGACCGTGGGGCTGGGAAGGGCCAGGGAGATGATCTTTTCAGGCCGCATCCTGGCCGCATCCGAGGCCCTGGCGTGGGGCCTGGTCCAGGCGGTCTTCCCGGAGGAGGGTTTTTTCCCGAAAGTCCTCGAGTTTGCCGGGGGCCTTTGCCTGAAATCCCGCATATCCCTGGCCCTCGCCAAATCCACCATCAACCGCGGGCTGGACGCCAGCCTGGAGGCGGGTCTGGCCCTCGAGAGGGAAGCCTTCTCCTACTGTTTCTCCCTGCCCGACGCGAAGGAGGGGATCAGCGCGTTTCTCGAAAAACGGAAACCCATTTTTGGAGGAACGCTGTCATGACACGGAGACACGGAGACACGGAGAAAGAGGTTTTTCACTGGGTCCCCGCGTCGCGAGCCGGAACATGAGCAGTGCTATCGGTCCCGGCTACACTCACGTCTATACGGGCAGCGGCAAGGGAAAAACCACCGCCGCCCTGGGCCTTGCCCTCCGGGCCGTGGGACGGGGTCTTGGGGTTATCGTCATCCAGTTTCTGAAGGGGTCCGAGGGATCAGGCGAACTCCAGGCCGCGGATAAGCTCGCCCCCGAGCTCCTTATCCAGCCCATGGGGCGGGGTGGGGTCCTGTCGCCTTCCGATTTGACTCCCGCGGACGGGGACATGGCGGCGCAGGCAGTTGACAGAGCCAGGGAGATCATTGCCGATCCTAAGTGGGACGTGGTTATCCTCGACGAGATCCTGACGGCCTGCTCCCTTGGTTTGGTCAAGGTCAAGGACATCCTCGGGATCATGGGTGCCCGGCCCGAGGGGGTCGAACTGGTGCTGACGGGGAGAGAAGCCCCAGGGGAGGTGATCGAAAGGGCGGACCTTGTGACTGAGATGAAAGATGTGAAGCATTATTTCCGCAAGGGGGTCCCGGCAAGGTCCGGCATCGAGCGATGAGACAAAACCAAACCCGGCAGTCCCCCTGGGGAGCAGGTGTCCGGTGATGGGGGGCACCCGGATTGAGAGCTTCAGGACGGGAGACTGCGCAGTCATAACCCTTTCTTCCCCGGATGGTTTGAACAGGCTCGGGGCGTGGGTCCTGGAGTCTCTGAGATCCGAGGTTGAAAGGGCCCTTGAAGGGAACTGCCGCTGTCTGGGGATCACGGGAAAGGGGAAATCCTTCGCCGTGGGCGCGGACCTCAGGGAACTTGCCGCCCTTTCCCCCAAGGCGGCGCGGGCCCTTTCCGATCTCGCCAACGGGGTGATCCGCCTTCTGGAAAACAGCGGGGTCCCCGTGGTGGCCGGGATCGACGGCTTCTGCCTCGGCGGGGCAGTGGATCTGGTCCTGGGCGCGGACTGGCGCCTTGCATCCTCTACGTCCGTTTTTGGCCACCCGGGCGCCGACCTCGGGATCATCACAGGGTTCGGGGGGACCCAGAGGCTTTCCCGCCTGATTGGACAGCGCTGTGCCAGTCAGTGGATCCTGACGGCGGCCAGGGTCGGGGCGGTCCAGGCCTATGAGGCCGGTTTTCTCCAGGAGGTCTGCGAGCCGGACGGGTTCCGTTCGGCTTTCGAAAAAAGGATGAAGGCCTTCGCATCGCTGCCCCGGGAATGGGTGGGGGAGGTAAAGAAAAGTTTAAGGTTGAATTTTTAAAGTTTAACGAAAAACCGAACAGGGAAGAGTTGTGAAGAGGAAAGAGGGAACCTGGTCATTGCATCCAGTCGACGGACAACCTGGGAGGGGTAAGAGCCAACAGGTTCCCTGTGTCCGGATAGGTCACTCATCCGCGCCTTTCCGACAAATGGGTTGCCGAAGTTTTCAGGCAGGGTCCTCGAGAGGTATTAAATCGCTGTCGCTTTTTTGCCGCAAAATCTGGTTATCTCGCGCTCCCTCGTCATGCCCGGGGCATGACTTGCTAAAGGCGCCAGGGAGGCGAGGAAGTCCAAATACCCTAACCCAGGTTTGGGTAGTTCAGGGTTTGGCTTCCTTTGCGGCTTTGCGTGAGGCTGCCATTCTGGCTTTGAAACTGAGGCACACTGACAGGAGGGTGAGTTGGATTTTTATGAAGTCATAAAAAATAGAAGGAGCTGCCGGGTTTTTACCTCGGAGCCCGTCGGCCGCGATGTTCTCGAAAAGATCGTCGAGGCCGCCCTTTGGGCCCCTTCGGGGAAGAACCGCCAGAATTGCCGGATCTTCGTGGTGACGGGAGAAAAGAGGGACACCCTTGTGTCCATTGCGGACCGTTCCTGGTCCTTTATTGAGGAGAGCCTCCGTGAGCTTTACGACGAAAGGATCGTTGCCTTCACCCGGAATTTCTTCCGGAACCTGGGCGGCGCTCCCGTGCTCCTGGTTTTTTATTCCGAGCCCACAAAAGAGGGGGCTTTTGTGGACCTTCAATCTGTTTCCGCCGCCATCGAGAATGCGCTGCTGGCGGCAACGCATGAGGGGCTAGGGTCCTGCTGGATGAGCAACCCCGTGCATCTGAAGGATGAGGTCGACAAGGCCCTCGGGGTCGAGGGCATGGACCTGGTGGCCTTTGTCCCCATCGGGTACCCCTCGAAGACCCCTCCGGCCCCGCCAAGGAAGGACGGGAGGGCGCGTTGGGTGGGATTCGAGTGAAGTCCAGAATCGAGAGTCCAGAGTCCAGAGTCGCAAGTTAAGAGGAAAGGGGCATTCCAAGGAGGTTGACATGTTTACGGGTAAAACTGCTTTAAGGCTTATGTTTGCGGGTTTTCTGGTGGCGATGTTCCTTTCCGGCTGCGTCTGGGAGGGGTCCTCGGATGAGGGTCCGGTTGCCGTGATTGTCGTCAATTCCCTTGAAGACGCGGTGTATCCGGCTACCGCCGGCACGGTGACCATCAGGGATGCTATCGGGCGCGCGGAACCCGGGGAGAAGATCACCTTCGACCCGGCCCTGGACGGAGGGACCATCGATCTAACCATTGTGGGGGAGGAGCATTCCATCCTCAAAGGTGAGGTGTTCGCTCCCGGATTCCTCGGTTATGAGGAGAGGGATTTTGGGGCTTCGGCCCTTTACGCCGCCAGGGACATCACCATTGATGCATCGGGCCTGCCTAACGGCATCACTCTTAATTGGACAGGCGGCGAAGCCAACCCTGCCCGCGTCCTGGCGGTGTACGGCGACCTGACTATGGAAAACGTCAACATCTCTGCCGGCATGGCCAGCGCTGTATTCCTCACCGCCTGCTATCCCTACGGGATGTGTTTTGATCAAACGTTCACCCTCGCCCGGGGTGGCGGTGTCGCCACCTGGGGCGTGGCACGACTGACGGACTGTGAGATCAGCGGCAACATTCTCAAGGGTCCATCCAGTCACTGGCGGGACCAGGCCGCCTACGGTGGGGGGATCTACGGGGATGTCCTCATCCTCGAAGACTGCGTTATCGGCGGCAACAAGGTCAAGGGGTACGGTGTGTCCGGCGGTGGAGTGTTCTCTACCGGCGGGTGGGATTCCACACAGACCTCGAGAATCATCAGGTGCGCAGTCACCGGCAACCGCATCGCCGGCCTGCACACCTACGGCGGGGGTGTTTACAGCGACGGCGGGGGCCGTGGGAATATGAGGAAGATAACCCTTGCAGACAGCACCATCGCCAGGAATCTCGTCATGCACAATCCCGACCTCGGAGAGCCGGCTCCTGAGACTGAGCGTTATTACCGCGGCGGCGGCTTCTACATGTCCAACGGGATGCTGGAGCTGCACGGCTGCACGATAGCGGAGAACCAGGTGATGGGCTACGCGGCGACCTTCCATGGGGAGCCGAACATGAGCGGGGGTGGTGTCGCGGCTACGGTGGGGGACGCACACGTGGTGGAAAACATGCAGATCAGCCAATCGATCATCGCCGGAAACACTGTGGAGGGAGAACCGCAGGACCTGTTCACAGGATCCCTCATCGATTTTTACAGCTGGGGGTACAACCTCGTCGGGGACCTGAACTTCGACTATATCCTCGCCCCTGTGCCCTGGTGGTCGCACTACCTGAGCCGGAAGCACTGGCCGAAGGCAGGAGACGTGGACGGCGTCGATGCCGCCGATGCCCTGGACCTGGATAACCCCGCGATTCACTCCACCATCCTTTCCGCCGGCGTGGGTTCGGGCGAACGCGCGGTCCTCTGGTACCCCCCGGCCGGGATAGCTCTTGATGCCGTCCCCGCCTCCGATTACGCCGTCACCTATGTCTGGGCGGGGTTCGACACGGCATCTCCCTTCGGGGAGGGGGAGGGTTTTCTCAACGATGTCCTTGACGAGGTGGCTTACTATTACGGGGACTACAGTTCCGATTTCGGCACGCAGGACCTCTCTGCGGTCACCTTCTACGGCCCTGCGGAGACGTGGCCGGGCGAACCGGAAAATGCCGACTGGATCGCCTTCTGGAGGGATCTTGACTCGGCCATCGCGGGAAGCCCCTGGCCGGACATGGGGCCCGAAAAACTGGGCGATGATTTCTGGGGCAGGCCATGGCAGGAGGGCGGGCCGGAAACCGTCCAGGTGCGCACCGGCTACGGGTCGCTTTCCGAAAGGGATCAGCTTGGGAACCCCCGCCCTGCAGGGTCTTTCGGGGATGTGGGGGCGATCGAGCTACAGTAGAGAAGACCGTTCGACTCGGAGACACGGAGACACGGAGACACGGAGACACGAAAAGTGGATTTTCTCCGCGTCTTCCCCTCCCCGCGCCGCCGTGTCCTTCGAAATCCGCCCGTGGAGATAAGGAATGCCTGAATTCGATGAAATAGCTTTTTCTTACAATATTGTGCCCGAGGCTGAAATCCGCGGACGGATTTCAAGGTTTCAGTCCCTTCTCGCTCGGGAGGGGATTCAGGCTGCTATCCTTCTCCAGCTCGTGGACCGGTTCTATTTTTCAGGGACCATCCAGGACGGCGTCCTCCTTGTCCCTGCCCAGGGCGATCCCCGCCTTCTCTGCAGGAGGAGCGTCGAGCGGGCGAGGGAAGAGACGCGCATCGACGTCGTTCCCCTCGCGAGCCTAAGGGAGGTCCCCCTGGCCCTCGGCGGAAAGCCGGGTGTTCTGGGCCTCGAGCTGGATGTGATTCCGGCCGCAACATTCACGCGGTTTTCCGCCCTTTTCCCGGGGGCGCAGTGGAGGGATCTGGGGCCGCTGGCACGGGGGGTCCGTGCGGTCAAATCCCCTTACGAGATCGAGCGGATCAGGGCCGCCGGTCTCCAGGTCGAGATGGTCATGGAAACGGCGAGGGAGGTCCTGTCGGAAGGGATGCGGGAGATCGATTTCGCCTCCCTTCTCGAGAAGCGGGCCAGGGAGCTCGCGCACCAGGGGATTCTCAGGATGCGGGGGTTTAACCAGGAGCTCTTTTATGGTCACATCATCAGCGGCTCTGATTCGGCCATCATGTCCCACCTTGACGCGCCGTCGGGGGGGATGGGGGTCAACCCATCAGTGGCCCAGGGCGCCGGGTTCAGGGTGATCAGGAAAGGGGAGCCCGTCAGCGTGGACTTTGTCGGGTGCGTGGGGGGTTACCTCATCGACCAGACGAGGCTGATGGTCATCGGGGACCTGGAGGATGACCTCCTTGAGGGGTTTGAACAGGCGGTGTCGATCCAGGACGGGATTGTGGAGCGGGCCCGGCCCGGGGTCCGGTGGAGCAGCCTTTACGAGACCGCAGTCCAGAAAGTGAACCAGCTCGGTGTTGGGGACCGTTTCATGGGGCCTCCGGAAGAGCAGGTGCGTTTCGTCGGACACGGTCTCGGGCTGGAGATTGATGAGTATCCCTTCCTGGCGCCCCGGCAGGACCGCGTCCTCGAAGAAGGGATGGTCTTCGCGGTCGAGCCGAAGATCTTTCACCCCGGCAAGGGGATCACCGGCATAGAGGATACCTACCTCCTGACAGAAGAGGGCGCCGAGAGGCTCACGGTAACGGAAAGAACAATCATAAGGGTTTGAAGGGAAGGGGAAAACAGAAAGGAAAAAGGATGAAGGAGGAAGGAGGAATTGCGTGCTAATGGCCTGAGAGTGTGGACGACGGGGCGAGGGCACGACTGAACGAGGAAACGAAGTGACTAAGAAACGATGACTTTGCAAATCTTTTTGTTTGTCGTCAGTTCGTCCATCCGTCCCGTTGTTCCGTCGTCCCGTCGTTCAGCCGTTTAGTCATCCATTCGCCCAGTCGCAAGACTCCGGCCTTTAAACAGGTTTTCCTCTGAACCCTGGACTCTGGACTCTGAACTCTGAACTCGACAGACCCTTTCCCTGTCCGGATAAACACGTTTTACAAATCCCGGCCTTTTTGGACGATTTTAAAAAATAGAACACGGTTAATTCCCCCGCTCACGAAGCGGTCCTGCCTTGGCCAATGGTGTCTCACTTTCCTTCCTCCGGGATGAAGAAGCCTCGGGAAGCCTCTTTTCCTTTGAAAAATCTTCCATTACCGAACTTTTCCACGCAATTTTGAGCCCTTCGGAAGATGCGGGTAAAAAGAGATTCCCGTCTTTTTCCCTTTTTCCTTGACAAGGCTAAAACGGTGTTATAGAAACGGTTATACTTCACACAGTAAAACGGCATATCGTATAACGAACCCAATACCAGACCCAGGGAGGAGAAGAGTCGACGATGGAGATAAAGGCGAAGATTCCCGATCCGAAAAGCGCTTTTTACCAGAAAGAGATCGAAACCATGCCTGTGGAAAAACTCAAGGCCCTTCAGCTCGAACGCCTCAGGAAACAGGTCAAAAACGTCTACGACAACAATCCTTATTTTCGAAAGGTTTACCAGGATGCCGGTTTCAACCCGGAGGACCTGAAAAGCCTCGATGATATCAGCAAGATACCCTTCATGGAAAAAAGCACGGTCAGGGAGGGGTATCCGACCAAGATCGTGACCGGGCCTGTCGGGGATATGAGGGAAATGCACAGCACCTCCGGCACCACCGGAAAACCCGTTCTCATATTCGCCTCCGAGCACGATATCGATCTCTGGGCCGACCGCAACGCCCGGGAGCTCTGGATGGTGGGGGTCAGGCCGGGGGATATTTTCCTCAACTCCTTCGGCTACGGTCTTCCCACCGGCGGCTTCGGCTTCCATTACGGGGCCCAGAGGATGGGTGCCTGTCCTATCCCCCTTTCCGGCGGGCAGTCCGACAAGATGGTGGACATCCTCGTTGATCTTCCCGTCAAGGCCTTCTGCGCCACCCCGTCTTTCGCCCTGTACGTCGGGCAAAAGGCCCAGGAAAAGGGTTTTGATCTCGCGAAGGATTCCACCTGCAGCATAAGCCTCCACGGGGCCGAGCCCTGGGCATGGTCCACGAGGATGAGGATCCAGGAGCTCTTCGGGACGAAGGCCTTTGACGAGTTCGGGATGACGGAATTCCTGGGGCCCGGGATGACTTGCGAATGCCCCGAGAGGACGGATTCCACCCCGCAGAGGATGCACGCCTGGGCCGATCACCTTCTGGCCGAGTGCATCAACCCCGACACCGGGATGCCTGTCTCGGACGGCGAGGACGGGGAAATGGTGTGGACCAACCTGGTCAATACGGGGACGCCCCTGATCCGCTACCGGAGCCGGGATTTGGCCTCGCTGACCTGGAAGTCATGCCCGTGCGGCCGCACCCATCCGAGGATGTCCCCCATCAAGGGACGTTCGGACGACGCGGTTTCCATTTCCGGGCTCATCGTTTTTCCGAGCCAGGTGGAAGAGGCTCTCGCCCGCTTCCCCGAAATGGGAGCCAACTTCAGGATCATTGTGGAAACCGACGCAAGGGGCATGGATTTTTTCACGCTCAAGGTGGAGCTCAAGGATAGAGGCTATCTCAGCGATGAAAACCTCGTGCAGGGCCTGAAGCAGAAGATGAAGGAGGCCGTAAAATCGGTTACGGACGTCAACCCCAAGGTTGTGGAACTCATCGGGCCGGAGGAACTCCCGAGGGTGACCAAGGGCGAAGGAAAGACCGCCAGCGCCCGCGTCGAGGACCGCAGGAAAAAGGAATAATCCGGAAAAGACGGGAAATATAAAAACCATCATTGAGGAAAGGAGGTGTCAGAAATGGAGCAGAGAAAGCGCATGAGGGCCCGAATCTCCGAGGAGGACATGAGGTTCTCGGAGAACATGGAGCCCAGGGAATCGTTGGAGACCTGGCAGAAAGTCATCTCCGCCGCATGGGACATGACCATCGTCGCCCTGGCTTACAATGACATGAGGATCCCCCTGAAAAGGGTGCCCGAAACCCTCGAGACGCTGGAGAAGGAGATCATGTCCGTCAGGGACGAGAAGACCCTGGCCGTCATCGAGGAGGAGATAAAGACGGGGATCCGGCATTTCTCGGACATCCTCGAGGGTGCCAGGGACAGCAGGGAACGGATGGACCGGATCCTCCGGGCGACCTGGAATCGCAAGATCGAACTCCGGAAGTAGTTTTCGGCTCGAACGGGAAAGAAAGGAGAACAGGTTATGGCAGAGGCGACGATCCCCATTTTCATGAGGGGAAAAGACAAGATCATGTCCCTCTCGGACGCCGTCAAGACATTCGTCAAACCCGGGTGCTGCATCTGCCCCGGGGGGTTCAGCTATACGAAAAAGCCCTTCGCCCTGGCAAGGGAAGTGATCCGCCAGAACATAGGGGACCTCTTCGTCACGATGAACGGCGGGGCGTCCATCTGCGAGTTCTGGTGCGGTGCGGGGCTGGTCAGCAAGATCGACACCACCTACATCGGGCTCGAGGGCATTCAGCCGGTGGCCTACAGCGTCCGGCGGTCCATCCAGGACGGGACGGTGGACATCGAGGACTACAGCAATTACGGCTATGGCCTCAGGACCGTTGCCGGACGCTACGGGTGGCCTTTCGCCCCCATGATGTGCGAGCTGGGCACGGACCTGATGGAGCACGACACCTTCGCCAAGATGGGCCTGCGCGGCAAGAAGGCCGACGGGTCCTGGATTCATCCCTCGATCGCTCCGGCAAGGGCGGCCGTCATCGAGGACCCCTTCGACGGTTGGGGACTGCGGCCCCACGCCTTCGAGGGCGGCGACAACACCTCCAACCAGACCAACCATCTGGAAAAGGTCCGCGAATCCACCGCCTACACGGGGAAGAAGGGCGTCAAGGTCGCCCTGGTGCCGCCCATCCTCCCGGAAGTGACCATCATCCTGGCACAGAGGGTCGGCGACAAGGGCACTACCCGCATCGAGGGGATCTGGGGTCCTGACAACGAGCAGGCTATCAGCGCCAAGTACACCATCGCCCAGTGCGAAAAGGTCGTTTCCGAGGACGAGCTCCGCGCAATGCCCACGCACAACACGATCTCGATGCAGTATATCGATGCCATCGTCGAGGTGCCTTACGGCGGGTATCCCGGCCAGGTTCCCTATTACTACGATTACGACTGGGATTTCTGGCGGGCCTACACACAGGTCAACCGGAAAGAAAAATCGGAGGTCGACAAGTACCTCAGGCAGTGGGTCATGGAGGACGAGTGGACATTCCTCTCCACCCGGCCCGGCGACGGCTATCCCACCATCACGGGCACCAAGGGCATCGAAAGGCTCTTCGAGCTTCGAGCCGACGCCCGTTTCGGCTACAAGCCCGGTCTGGCCAGGCCCCTGTAAGGGCGCGGCCTGATCCTTATTGCCTGAATGAGGAGGTAAGAAATGGCAATTATAAGACAGACCGATCCCAAAAAGTGGACTCACGTGGATGACACGGAATATGAGGCCTACTGCAAGGAGAAGGGGATCGATCCGGAAAAATACACGACGATGGAACTCCTTGCCATCGCGGCGGCCCGGCAGACCTACGATTTTTCTTTTATCTTTGCGGGAACGGGCCTGCCCATGATCGGCTGCATGATGGCCCAGCACACATATTCTCCCAACTCCCTGATCATCATGGAGGCGGGGATCCTGGATCCGAAACTTTTGGAGGTGCCCATTTCCGTGTCCGAGGCACGGGGGGGATACATGTGCTCCACGCTCTCGAACATGGCCGACACCTTCGGCACCTTCGCCCAGCGCGGCTTCTGCACCTTCGGGATGCTGGGCGGGGCTGAGTGCGACAAGTACGGCAACCTCAACTCCACCACCATGGGCGGCTACTATTCCAAGAGCGCCCGCGATGACGGGAAAACAGGGCCGGCCGTGCGTTTTGCCGGTTCGGGGGGGGCCAACCCCATCGCTTCCTATGCCGACGTGGGCCTTGCCCTGATGGTTCAGGAGAAGAGGCGCTTCCCCGAGGTCAACGAGTTCATCACGTCGCCCACCGGATCGCGGGGGCCTCTGGGTACCAACAAGGACCGGTTCCACTACGGCCTGTTCCGCGGCGGCTCAACAACCATCGTTTCCGACCTCTGCATCTTCCGAAGCAGCCCCGAAACGGGTGAACTGGAGATGTCAGAGATCTATCCGGGGGTCGATCCCCAGCTGGTCAAGGACAACGTCAGCTGGGAGCTGAAAACAGCCAAGGACTTCAAGGTTTTTGAGGCGCCGATGCACGAGGAAATAAAGCTCGTCCGGATGGTCTGCGATCCCCACAGGATCTACCTGGGACGCAAGACCAAGCGGGAAATCGCCGCGCACCAGTAAGCACCTGATACGCGGAGGGGGGAGGGCTTTTCTCCCCCTTCCGCCTGAATTTCATCAACCGGAGAAAGGAAAACAGGAAGGGCCTGGAAAAGTTTACCTGGCATTTGCGGCCGGGATGCTTTTCCGGCTTACGGAAGGGGCGAGATGTACGACGATTTTGATTTCAAGATCTGCGAGCTGGAAAAGGAAATGACCGGCGATGAAATAATGGGCAAACTGTCGGGATGGGAAGAGGCCCCCGGCGTCTTCACCCCACTTGGGGATCGCGGCTGCCGGTACTCCCCCGATAATCCGGTTTTCCCTACCGTGTACTTCGCCGAGGACGGGAGGACCGTCGAGGTGGTGACCAAGGACTGCTTTCTCGACGACGTGGAGGATTACCTCTGCAGGCTGGCCCAGAGGCTGGGGTGCAAGATCCTTACGGAACATCTGGAATACTATTAATTCAAAATTTCAGGTTTCATCAGAAGCTTTGGAACGAATCTGAAATTTTGAATCAGGAATTCGGGTCTATCGCCCCGGGGGGGCAAAAGGAATGAAGGACAGGCACACGAAAAACGCCCTGGCCCATGATTACTGGGTCAAGGGGAATGCCCTTTTCGATCAGGGAAAAGCGATTCCAGCCATTGAATATTTCAGGAAGGCCATCCGCGAGGACGCAAAATTCGCCGAGGCCTACAACAATCTGGGCATCGCATACTTCGAGCTTCGGGACTATCGGAACGCTCAGGACTGCCTGAAAAGGGCCGTTCTTTTAAAACCGGATTTTGTGGAGGCCCTTCTTAACCTGGGTTCCGCCTATCTCTTCGACGAGCAGCCCGTCGAGGGCCTCGAGGTGAAAACCGGAGGAAACAGGCTCCGGGATGCCGCCATGGCCTACGAGCAGGTCCTGAGCATCCAGCCGGATATGCCCGAGGCGTACATGCATCTGGGGCTGGTTTACGAGCAGATGCATCGCACCGATGAGGCCCTCAAGGCCTACAGGCGCTTCAAGGACCTCTGGGACGGGACGGGACGGTACCTGCATGCGGTCCAGGAGAGGATAGATCGCCTCGAATCGGGGAGAAGGTCCGGGATCAGCGAAGCCCCGCAGGCGGGGTCTCCATCTAAAGGTTGATGGCTTCGCAAAAAGTCATATACGCGGCCCGGGTGCGGGCCGCCCGGATCCAGGACAGGGTGCCACGTAATGGATCCGTGAGGAAAGGGGAAATGACACTATTCCCTTTCCGTGGAGCCAAAAGTCCCGCATGGACTTTTGGCGACCCTGTCAGGATGGCTTTTCGTAAAGCCATCGAAGCGGCCCGGGTGCGGGTCGCCCGGATCCAGGACAGGGTGCCACGTAATGGATCCGTGAGGAAAGGGAAAACCACGCTTTTCCCTTTCCGTGGAGCCAAAAGTCCCGCATGGACTTTTGGCGACCCTATCAAGTATCAATCCGCCGCGCGGCGGGAAGGTTCCCAGTGATGGGAATGGGGATGCCCTTCCGGTTTGCCCCCCCTCCCGAGGGGCATCCCCATGTTTTTTACACAAGGGTCGGGGTTTCCCGGCTTCTTTGCGGGGGTTGGTGACAGGATGATAAGACGCGACAAGAGTGAATACATCATCCATTCCGTGGATCATACCTTTGACGTCCTGGAGGCGTTTCAGGCACAGGAGCCCGAGCTGGGGGTGACCCAGCTGGCAAAGATACTGAAACTCCATAAAAACAACGTCTTCAGGATTCTGGCCACCCTCGAGAACCGTGGATACGTGGAGCAGAACCCGAGGACCGGCAATTACCGCCTCGGGTTAAAAGCCTTCGAGACCGGTCAGGCCTACCTCAGGCACATCAACCTCCTTTCTGTCTCCCGTTCGGAGATGGAAACCCTTGCCGCCCAACTCAGGGAGAACGCCTATCTGGCCGTTCTCCGGGGGGACTACGTCTTTTATCTCGATGAGGCCATCGCCGAGCAGACCATCCAGGTCACCTCACGTCTGGGGACGAGGGTTTCCCCCCATTGCACGGCCACCGGAAAGGTCTTCCTTGCCTTCATGGGCTCCCCCCAGAAGGAGGAGCTCCTCGCGAACGTATCCCTTGAGGAGATGACCCCCAAAACCATCACCGACAGGGGGGCCCTTCTGGCCGAAATCTCCAGGGCGGAGGCCGACGGTTATGCCCTGGACAACGAGGAATGGAAGGTGGGGTTAAAATGCGTCGCTGCGCCCATCCTCGACTATTTCGGGAGGATCCAGGGGACCCTGTCCGTCAGTGGACCGGCCGACCGGCTCCCCGAAAAGAGGGTGACGGATGAGGTTCTCCCCGCTGTCGTGGAACACGCCCGGGAGATTTCCCGAAAGATGGGATACAAGATCGGGAGGGGCAGGGGGAAGTAGACGTCCAACGTAAAACGTCCAAGGTCCAAAGCCCGAAGACCAAAGGACGCACAGCGCACAGGGCAGTTTCCACCTTCTTCCTTCTTCCTTCTTCCTTCTCCCTTCTTCTTTTCCCCCTCCCTTGACTTATCCTTCTCTCAAATTTACAATCTTGTTTTGGCTGTTAAAAAATTCACCGGGGTGCCGGGTTCGTCCATCAGCGGCGGGGCATCCCGGTTTCAGAAATCCGTAGAGAGCGGAGCGGAGGAGTTAATGACGCTGACAAAAAGGAAAAAATCCGATTACATCATCCAGTCGGTGGACCACGCGTTAAACGTTCTGGAAGCCTTCCACGGCGATGAGGACGAACTCGGGATCACCGAACTGTCAAGGCGGCTGAAGCTGCACAAAAACAATGTTTTTCGAATCCTCGCGACCCTGGAGAGCAGGGGCTACATTGAGCAGAGCCGGCTAACCAACAATTATCGCCTTGGGCTGGGCACCCTTGAAATGGGGCAGACCTATCTGCGGCACACAGGTCTTTTGAGCGTGGCGCGTCCGGTCATGGAAGACCTCAACCGGAAGGTCAATGAGAACGTCTATATCGGGATTTTAAAGGATCGCTACTGTTTCTACCTCGATGTCGTCGAGTCAACCCACACGGTCCGGGTCCTTTCCCGCGTGGGATGCCGTGTGCCCTCCCACTGCAGCGCCATCGGAAAGGCCCAGCTCGCCTACGAGGCCCCGGAGAGCATCGCCGAGATCATCGGGCGGAAAGAGCTCAAGAAGTTCACGGCAAAAACCATTTCGGACAAGGACCAGTTGATCGAGCATCTTGCGCGCGTCAAGGAACTCGGCTACGCAATCGACGACGAGGAGTGGGATGACGGCGTCCGCTGCGTTGGGGCACCCATCTTCGACTACACGAGGAAAGTGGTGGGGGCCATCTCCGTTTCCGCCCCGGCCGTCAGGATGACGATGGAAATGGTTCAGAAGCAGTTCCTGCCCCTCATCCGGGAGGCGGTCGAGGAAATATCCAACCGTTTGGGCTACAAGGCCCCGGGCAGCGCCAACACCGCCTGATCACAGGGCGCCCGTCGGATTGTATTTCCGCGCGGCCTGAGGCGCCTGGTTTCCCGCGGCTGTACCTGAACCGTCTTTTTCTGTGCCGGGAGAGTTTGAAGTGATTGAAAAAATGAGGCTGACCCCCTCCGAGTGCGTTCTCGTAATCGTGGATGTCCAGGAGAGGCTGGCGAAGGTCATGGAAAGGCGCGCCCAAGTGGTAAAAGCCCTGTCTGTCCTCATCGAGGCGGCCCGGCTTCATCATATCCCGGTGATCCTGACCCAGCAGTATACCAAAGGCCTCGGTCCCACGGTTGAGGAGGTCGCCTGCCGCCTGGAAGGGACCGAGGCGGTGGAAAAAATTTCCTTTTCCTGCTGCCTCGAGGAGCCTTTCATGAAAACCCTGGATGGTCTTGGCCGCGGGAAGGTTATCCTGGCGGGGATGGAGACCCACGTCTGCGTCCTCCAGACCGCTCTGGATCTTCTGGATTCGGGTTGCACCGTCCATGTGCCGTGGGATGCCGTCTGTTCCCGGGACGACGGCAACCGGGACTTTGGCCTCCGGTTCATGGAGCGGGCGGGGGCTATTCTGACATCGGCGGAAACCGTCGCTTTCCAGATCCTTCAAAAGGCCGGAACTCCCGAGTTCAAGGCTGTTTCCTCCCTTCTCAAATAGGCTGCCGGATGCAATACCCCGTCACCGAGGACAGCCCCGGCACCGAGGCCCTTTTATCGGGCAACGAGGCCATCGCCAGGGGGTGCGTCGAGGCGGGGGTTTCCCTGGTGACGGGCTATCCGGGGACCCCGACGACCCCGGTTATCGAGATCCTTCGAAAGGCAGGGGCCCGGATCCGGGCCGACTGGTCGGTCAACGAAAAGGTCGCCCTCGATGTCGCCATAGGGAACTCCTGGGCGGGGATGCGCTCCCTGGTGACCATGAAGATGTCGGGCCTCAATGTGGCCTCCGATTCCTTTCTTTCCCTTGCGGCTTCGGGAACCGTGGGCGGACTCGTCCTTTACGTCGGAGACGATCCCAACGTGTATTACGGGATGGTGGAGCAGGACTCCCGCTACTACGCCCTTCTCGCCTCGGCCCCGATGCTGGTTCCGGCCAACCCCCAGGAAATGCTGGAATTTACCCGCTTTGCCTTCGACCTTTCCGAGAGGATAGGCGGGCCTGTGCTCCTCCGGAGCACCACGGTCCTCTCCTACACCTACGGCAAGGTGGTCCTCGGCGAGATCCGCAGGGTGCGGCAAAAAGCCCATTTCACCTTCGATGTGGAAAAGTACACCAAGGCGGGTTCGATCCGATGCCGGCGGCAGCACGAGGAAGCCCTGGAAAGGGTCCGGATGGCCGGCGAGGAGGCCGCTACCCTGAACGTTCTCACCGACAAGGGCACGGAAGTGGGAGTGGTTGCCTCCTCGACCGCGTGGGACTATCTCGACGAGGTCCTGCACAAGAACCGCCTGGACCTGACCAGGCTCAAGGTTTCAACAGCCCACCCGGTGCCCAGGGACAGGATTCGGCAGGTCCTGGCCAGCGCCGCTAAGGTCCTCGTCCTGGAGGAATTAGAACCCATCATAGAGGCGGCGGTGAGGGCTGAGGCCTCCCTGATGAAAGACCCTCCAGCGGTCTTCGGCAAGGAGGACGGACTCGTCACCCGGGTCGGGGACCTTTCCCCGGACCAGGTGCGCGACTACCTCTGGGCCGTCATGGGCAGGGAACTTTCCATCTGCCCCGGCCTGGGCGTGGAGGAGGAAGCCGGGGCCATGGCGGTCCGGAGGCTCCTGACCTTCTGCGCCGGGTGCCCCCACAGGAGTTCCTATTACGCCCTGATAAAGGCAATGAAGGACCTCGGGATGGATCCGTCTAAAATTGTGGTGACGGGGGATATCGGCTGCACCATACTGGGCATGAACGAGCCTTTTTCCGTCTGCTGGACGGAGGTCTCCATGGGCAGCGGGATAGGCATTGCCGAAGGCTTCCTGGAAGCGGGCATCGATCCGCCCGTGGTGGCCACCATCGGGGACGGGACCTTCTTCCATGCCGGGATCCCCCCTGTGATTAACGCCGTTGCGGCGGGGAGGGATCTGCCCGTGGTGGTGTTCGACAACAACTGGTCCTCCATGACCGGTTTTCAGGAGACCCCCGGGACCATCGGGCAGGGGCACGATCCTAAAGTCTCCATCGAGGACATCTGCCTGGGACTCGGCGTCGCTTCGGTGAAGGTGGTCAACCCCTTCCGTTACCGGACCACGGTCAGGGCCTTCAGAAAATTCCTGAAGGAAAAGGGGGTCAATGTCCTTGTCCTCAGGGCGCCCTGCGCGGCGCGCCAGCCCCGGAAATGGCACCTGGCTATCCAGGTCAATGCGAAAAGATGCACCGGTTTTTCAAAGTGCGAAAAGACGTGCATCGAGGCTCTGGCCTGCCCGGCTTTGCTTAGAGATGGGGACAAGGTCCGGATCGACCAGGAAGTGTGTCAGAGCTGTGGGCTCTGCGTGCACTACTGCCCGGAAAACGCCATCCGTGGCCACCTGTTCGGGATCAGGAGGAGGAAGGTTGGAATATAACATCGTGGCCGCCGGCATCGGCGGACAGGGCATCGTCCTCTTTTCCGAGACCCTCGCGAAGGCCATGCTTCGAGACGGGCACAACCCGAGCTTCTACGTCCACTCTGGCCTTGCCCAGCTCGGAGGCTCGGTGAGAAGCCACATCCGCTCCGGCGACCGCATCTGCCCGAAGATAACCCGGGGATGCGCCGACCTGATCCTTTCCCTGGAAATGGCCGAAATCCTCCATGCCGTCCCCTATCTGAAAAAAGGCGGCAAGGCCCTGGTGAGCCGGGCGGTCCGGATCCCCTGGCACAGCGCCCTGAACCCTTCCCTGTACCCCACGCGGGAAGCCCTTGAAGGACTTTTTTCCCGGGCCGGCTGCGAGGCGGTCTTCGTCCCCGCCGACGAGATCGCCCGAAAAGTGGGGCACATCCAGGCCGTCAACCTCGTCATGATGGGGGCATTGGTCGCTGTCTCCGGGATCGTGGAGACGGAATCGGTGGTAATCACGATCCGGCAGACCTTCGGGAAGAAGGCCGACCTGAACGTGGAGGCATTCTGGAAAGGGTACGAGTTCATTAAAGGGCAGGACTACGTGTAGGACTACGTGTGACCGGGACAGGTGTTTTCTGAAAGGCTGAAATGAGCGTTTTTCAATCTGCATTGCCGACCCCCATCGGGGTTTTTTTATTGACTGCAAACCGGTCCTTACACGCAAAAACGGGAGGGCCTGCCCTAATTGCATTAGTGATATGATATATTAAAAAAAGACCGTTAATGAGAGAAAGGGGGGCGGTCAGGGAGCGGTAGATGGTTCGTTTTGGCTTGATATTAATGTCCTGATTTTCGGGGAAAGGAGATGGGTTATGAAAAAGATCTGGGTGAGCGTGCTGGTTGTAATGATCTCCCTTGGTCTGGTCGCCGTGATGGGCGGCTGCGGCGGCGACGGGGATAAAGGCCTGCCAAAGTCGCCGGCCGACTACCTTGGGCCCAATGAGCCCTCGGTGATCGATTCCACAACCGCTGAAAACTACTTTTTGGTGCCCTGGCAACTCGCAACCCTCATTGAGGAAATATCCCCTTCCGCGGTTGCCGAAAGCACCGAAACGATTGAAGGGTCCGTCAGTGGAAACGTAACCTATTGGTGGCGGGAGGAGGAAACCGAGAGCGACACAAAATATTACTGGAAAGGAGAAGAAAAGATCACCTTCGACAACTTCGTGGACGACGGCTCAGCGTTTGAAGGCGTGCTGGCGGGGGAGGGGAGCGCCTATTTCCAGGAAAAGGAAGTGGTGACCTTTTCCAGTGAGCCGCTGTCGCTGGATGTCATAGCTTTCCTTACCTACTATGAGCTTCAGCATCAGAACTATTCCGCTTTTTATTTCAGCGACGCCGGCAATGAAGAAGAGCGGAGCGGTTGGATGACGATGGAATTTAATGCCCAGAACGAATCACTTGAGGAGCCGTGGGATCGGACCTTCGGAGCCGACATCGCCCTTGCCGACTATTCCACCGACAGCTACGTGGCCGCTCTCGATGCCGGGGCAAGCCTTGCCTGGGACGGTTCCTACACCAGTTACGCCGGCCATGGAACCGTCTGCATTGAAGGTGATGCGGAGTTTGAGGGAATCGAGGGTTGCTTTGATGTCGTCTTCGACTTCATGTGGAACTTGAACGGCGAAGGGGAACCAGTCGAGTGGTATCCGATTGACGGCACAGCGGAGTATTCAACCCTGGATGCGTCGGTGCTGTTCTCCTTCGGGTCCTCGGCCAGCGATCCGACCTGCTACATGCTCTCCGTGGACGAGGACGGGGATGGGGAATACGACTGGGAGGATGAGATCTGCGAGGTGACCAACGGGAGTTAGTGCACGTTCGGAAGAGCAGATATCTTTTCAGGGAGGAGGCGGGCGTTGCCCGCCTCCTTTTTTGTTTTTTTTCCTTTCCACCGGTGGTCCGCGAGTGAGTAATATTGCCCGTGTCAAGTCGGGTTTGACCCTTTTGGACAATTCATTTCGCCTTCCGGAAAAAGGCGGACCTGAATGTGGAGGAGGTTCAAGAAAGGGTGCGAGTCCTTCAAGGGGCATGACTACGTGTGACCGTATTTCCGGATGTCGGAAACAGGGAGCGCTGTTTCCAAAAAAGGCAATTTTATTGAATTATAGTCAAAATTGTTATATATAAACCTTGCCGGTTAAAAACCGTGACCGAGTGACAAAAGGGGGTTGCCTATAGGAGAAGGCTTGTCAAGGGGGAGATTTTTGGAATTTTTTTGGGTTCTTTTTAATCAAGGAGGGTAGAATGCAAAAATTTGGGGTAAGTTTACTGGTTGTTTTAATGGCGCTGGGGCTGATGATGGTTATGGTCGGCTGCGGGGGCGACGGCGATGATGGGCTTCCCAAGTCGGACGCCGAGTATCTCGGGGACAATGAACCCGCGAGGATCGATTCCACAACGGCACAGGATTTTTTCATGGTGCCATGGGATCTCACCAACATCATTGAGGAATTTAACTTTTTTGATGAGGCATCCCTTTCCGCTGTCTATTCCACCAGCGGGACGATCTACGGGTCTGTCGGCGGGACCCTTACCTACGAGGTACGCGAAGAGGGCGAGGAAACCGCAACAAGGGACTATTTTGAGGCGGAGGCCAGGTTCACTTTTGCCGACTACGCCGACGATGGTTCATCCTTCGAGGGCGTGCTGGCGGCCGATGGAAGCATGTATTACTATGAAAAGGAAGTGGCGACCTACACCGGCGAGGAAGTGGTGCCGACAGGTGTCGGCGAAATGCTCACCTTAAGCCAACTGGCTCACCAGAACTATTCCGCTTTCTATATGAGCGATGGAAGCGATGAAAGTGAGCGGAGCGGGTGGATGACAATGGAATTTGATTCCGGGGACGAAGGCCTGGATGAGCCATGGGAAGCCAGCTTGGGAGCCGACATCGCCCTTGCCGATTTTGACGATAATTTCTTCCTCGGCCTTTTCGATTCCGGGGCCAGTCTGGCCTGGGATGGCTCCTTCACCACCTATTCCGGCCAGGGTACTGTCTGCGTGGAAGGGGAGGCGGTTTATCCGGTCATCGGATGCTTCGATGTGGTTTTCGACATGAAATGGGATGAGAACGGTTACGGAGAGCCAGTGGAAGATTATCCTGTTGAGGGATTTATGGAATTTTCGACCATTGAGGCTTCGGCTATGTTCGAGTTCGGCTACACAACGACTTCAGACTGCCCGCTCCTTTCTGTGGACGAGGACGGTGACGGCGAATACGACTGGTCCGGGGAGTATTGCGTTCCTGATTAGGGGAGAGCTTCCCGAAGAAGGTTTTTCCAGGGGTTCTTCGATTAATTTTCTTTCAGGGCCATCGTGTAGAAAATCGGGGAGGCGGTTATTACCCGCCTCCCCGATTTTTATTCAGGCCTGTGTTCTGTGGTGACGGTGCTCTATCCCGACGGCCCGGTTTTCAGCCCGCGGAGTTCTTCCGGCGCCGGAAAAAAACCGATACCGCCAGGCCTGGGAGAAGCACGCTTACCACGAGGGACGGTAGTGGTCCGATACTCAGGACTAGGTAGCAAAAAGCCGCGAGCGGGAGCAAGGCCGCCCTGGCGATGAACCTGAAAATATCTTTGGAGGCGACGAGGTTGGCCAAGGGCGGGGAGTGCCGGTAATAGAAGTCCACGAAGGTCCGTCCCGCCCTGTTGGTCATCAGATAGCGGTCCCGGAATTCCCTAAACGTTGCCACGTGGGGTTCCAGAGGGGAGCCGAAAGCGGCCGTGGCGATGAAGCAGCCTCCACCTCCGGAGCCTTCATCCGTGCTGTAGGGGGGAAGGACGCGGATGGCCCCGCTGCTGTCCACGGGGACGCCGTCAATAAAGAGCGCCACCCGCGTGATCCCGGGCAGTCTCCCGGCGAACCACCCCTCTCCGTCAATCGTTCCGATGGCAGGATCCATTACGGACCAGGAAATGTTTCCGGGAATGAGGCTCGTGAAAGGCTCATCGGACGTTTCCCCCGCCCGCAAGGTGGCGGAAAAAGGGGAGATGGCCGTGACGCGCCAGGGGCCCGTCTCCCAGGATTCAAGAGGGGCCTCCGGACCGTCGAAAGAGAGGGTGAAGGATACGACCCCCGGGGAAACGGGAGAAATCCTCCAAACACCCGCCGGATCTTCTTCCATGCCGGCCACGGAATCGTCGCTTGACACCGCCTGGGAGATGGAACCGTAGGAGGCGCTTATGGAATCCGTGTACATGGAAACGGGTACAGAGAGGCCGTCCAGAGGCACCAGGCTCGACCAGGGGTGAAAGGGCGCCAGGGCCCCCGCTAGGTTGACCCTTTTGCCTGATGAAACCTGCCCTGCAAGGCGGGCGTCAAAATCGCCGCCATCGATCACTCTGGCGATGGCTTCTTCCGGGGTCGTGTCCGGGTTGGCGGCGAAGACAAGGCCCAGAGCAGCGGCCGCTATCGGGGCAGAAAAGGAAGTCCCGCTGCTAACGCTGTACTCCCCGGGATCTTCGCCGGTCGAATAAATGTTTTCCCCGGGCGCCGCTATCTGGACGGAAGTCTTGCCGTAATTGGAAAAATCAGCCAGGCTTCCATCCACCTCTGTGGCGGCCACCGCCAGAACGTTGGTCAGGGGAATTTTTGTGAATTCCGCGGGGTAGACCGGCATGAAGCTGTCATCGTTGTCCTGGCCGCGGTTGCCGGCGGCCGCCGCCAGGACGATGCCGGCTTCTCCTGCTTGTTCGACCGCTTCCATAAGGGAAAGGGATCCCTGCGAGACGTGCCAGGAGGCGTTGAGGACCCGGACGGGTTTCCCGTCCCGGGTCATCCCGATGGCATATTCCATCCCCTCGATGATGTCCGTCACGTCCTCGATCCGCAGGGGCAGGATCCGGAGATGTCCTTTTCCGATGCCGGCGATGCCTTTGCCGTTTCCCCACATGGCGCCGATGATCCCCGAGATTTTAGTGCCGTGAAGGTAGGAACTGAAAAGATCCGGTTTGTCTTCAGGGATATTGTCGTTGTCCACCATATCCCAGCCGTTCACATCATCGATCAGTATGTTCGTGTCGTATGGGCTGTCCGAGCCGATGACGGCCAGTTCCATTGTGTTGGCGAAAAGAACCTCGTTGGGAAGGTCGACGTGTCCCGGGATGAACCCTGTGCTGTCGCTGAAATAACCCGACTGCCCGCACCCCGAGTCAAGGACCCCGACAGCGGCCGTCATATCCGGATCAAACGTCAGGGCCATCACTCCCCATGCCTCGGGGGCGTCCACATCCACATCCACGGGCACGGTGATGGAGGGAGGAAGGAAAAAATCGTCAAAAGGGGCCGCGTCCAGGTGCCACTGGTCCCCGGATTGAAAGAACGGGTCGTCGGGAATTTCCAGGGGCATCTGTTCAAAACTGACTTTGAAGTTTGGCTCGGCAAAATCCACCATCGGGTCTCTTTCCAGGATCCGGATAGCTTCCTTAACGTCTTGTCCGGGGCCGAGGAAAAGTCTTTCGATCCCGACTTTCGGGAACCTTTGCGACGCAATGGGTTTGACTTCGTCCCTGATACGTTCCCGCTCCAGCCCCGGGGCTTTCTCCCTGAATTTAACGAGGACCTCCCCGGGCACATAAGAATTTTCCTGCGGTCCTGCATCCGACCGGGGTGTGAGGAAAATCAGGCCCGCGGCCAATAGAACCAAGAGAAGAAAAAGCCCGGATCCCTTTCGGTTCATTAACATCCCTTGTGCTCCTTGAAAAATGCCACCGGTCTCCGGCCCGGAGGACCGGGATCAGCGGGGTAAAAAGTGAAGTCTTTTCCGGCCTCAGCTTCCCGAGTATACAACGGGGATGCTGCCGGATCAGCCGGATTTGTGGTCCTGGGATATTTCTCTTTCGATTATCACTGTTTTCTATCCGGTCCGGGTCTGATAAAATTAAAATTATGGATTGGACGGATGTATTTTCCCATGGATTTTGCAGGCGGCGGGTCCCACGACAGTCCGGATCGGTCGGGAGACGAGGAGAAAACACGGAATTTTCCTCCGGATCATTGACTCTGAACCCGCAAGTCATACTGGAAGGGGTTTCATAATGGCGATGAAAGCGCTCCGAACAGTCCCCATCTTGGTTGCCCTGCTTCTTCTCTCTTCGGTCCCGGCCTCGGCCCAGGGATGGTACTTTGACATCGGCCTCGAGTTTGTTGACGTGGGTGATGACCTTTCGGCCGTGGACACCGGCCTTGGTCTTGCCCTGGAATTCGGGTTCGAGTTCGCCCCCGGGGCGGCTGTTAACTTCGGCATCGGCTCCAGCGTCCATACCGAGGACGGTCCCGACCTGACCTATTCCCGTATGTGGTTCGGCCCGCGGATGACTTTCCAGGTCGGGGTTGTCAAGCCCTATATCGAGGGCGGCATCATGACCCACCTTATCGAGTACGACTTCTATTACGGCGACCCCTATTATCCCTATGATTACGAGATCGACGGCACCGGCCTTTATCTTGGCGGCGGCCTCCTCTTTCCCTTCCCCATGGGAGGGGCCGCGGGCATGTACGTCAACTTCGCTGACTGGGAAGGCGAGGGCAATTCGGGATATGTCGAGGACGAGGGGGATGTCAGAACGACCATCGTGGGGTTTAATTTCATCTGGGGGTTCTAATAAATTCAGAATAGGGAAAAAGGAATAGAGGAGAGTGAAGGAAAAGATTGTAAGGTGGTGAGGGTGTGGTGCCTGCGCTGGAAACGGCTTTCGGTGCATTTGCCCAGGTGCTAAGGAGACCGCCTGACGCAGGGAAAAAATTCCATCCAACGTCCAACATCTAACTTTGGACGTCGAACGGCAACACCTCTTAACGCCCCGGTGCAATGGACCAGGGCGTTGTCATTTTTTGTCACCTCTGTGTCCGGATTTGTCAAATTCATGGGATTTGCGGTCGCCCCTGACGGGGCAACATTTTTATAGGAACGAATTTATCTTTCAAAAACAATACATTAGAATGGACTTGTTAAAGCCGCGCCGAAACTTCGGTTGGAATGGAACGTGCAGGAAAAAATTGTTATTTTAGAATCGATCCCCAGTCGAGGATCGGAAGGAGGAGCCGCCAAGAAAGGTTAGCGGGCGGTACGGCACATCGAACGAAATTGTGGCATGGAAAGGAGGAGGTTTATGAGGAGTACCAATCGCATCTTAGTGATTATGGCTGCAGCGGTCCTTGGGGCAGGCCTTTTAATCGGCTGCGGAGGGAATGGGGATGGTGGAGGAGATGCCATCCTGGGTACCCCGTCCCAAAACCCCGGCACCACTATTATAAGGCAGCAGGTCCCCGTCGAGGACGAAAACGACGGCACCTTTGTCGGCTACGCCAACTACTGGGATCTGTACAACGATTTCGCAATTAGCGACGGAAGCGACGATCAGTTCGACGACGCCCTGGAGCTAACCGTCGGGTCCGATGAGTTTCCAGATGACCAGTCCTATTCTGAGCTGGCCTGGATGACCCCGGATCTAACCTCTGCAGATGGCCTTCCCATCCCGGCGGTGGCAGATTCGGTGTACGGTTCCTACGCCGCCTATTCCGGGACCTATGCCCTGTATCTTCCGGGGGGGCCCGAGGAGAGCGTTTTCCAGGACCTGGACCTGAGCGCCGCCGCAGGAACGGTGTCCATTCAGTGGTGGGATTACGTCTCGAATACTTATTCCAACTTCGAGAATGATCCCAATCATGGCTACAGCGTTGTCATCATGTCTGCGGACACGAACAGCCACCTGGAGACGCTTTTCTCCTACGATGTCGATACGACCACAAAATGGACCCTGCGCGAGGCGGACCTCACGGACTATGCCGGCGAGGTGGTCAGGCTGGCTTTCCAGTTCACGGGATCCGGTTATGGCACTAACGCTATGGTCGCTGTCGATGATGTGTCGGTCACCGACACGGAGGATGCCGAATTCGTTGCCAACGGCGGGTTCGAGGCTGGCGACCTGACCGGGTGGGATTATGTCGAGCCGGTCTACTCGACCAATTTCACTTCCGGGGCCCGCACCCTTGACGGCCTTTCCGTGACCCGCTCCTTCTTCACCTACCCCAGCCAGCTCTGGGCCAGGTACGTGGACGTCTTCGAGAACACTACGGGTGAGGCCATCGCCACCACTGTTGAGTACTACACAAACCTGGGATCTGATTATTACGGCATCATCTACTACACCCCCGAAACGGACGAGCGCGCCCTGACCACCTGGGACGGCGATTCCAGTGACCGCGACATCGGGCTGGTGTTCGGCCAGGCCGACGAGGTGGAATTTACCAGCGACACGAAGCTTGGCGGGGAGAATGGCGATGACTCGATTTATCACAGGTACGGTATCGATGTCCCCGCCGGCGGGAAGGTGGCCATCGTCAATTTCGTAATAATGACCGGGGAGGACACGGGAGAGACCGCTACGGATATCAACGCCGTGGCCACCCAGGTGGACCGAGCCGCCCAGGATATCGTGGACAATTTCTGGGATGACGGCATCTACAGGGACGGCATGACCCAGGAGCAGATCGACGCGATCATCAACTTCTAAAGCGGTTGGTCTGGACTGCTGTGAGGGGGCCTTTCGAGGCCCCCTTTTTTTCGACTGGCGCAGGCCTTCCGGTTTTCGCTTTGCGTTTCCTTTCTCCCTCCCTCCTTCCCGTGGTTGTTTGGTCCGGCTTCGCAAAGGCTTCGCCGCGGCAAGCGTTCGACGTTGGACGTTTGATGTCTTTCCCTTTCCCTCTCTGAGCTTTGAACTCCGGACTCCGGACTGATTCATTGACTCCCCCTGCCTTTCCTGCTAGCAAGTGTGTCATGGAAAAGGCGCCCGGCGCGGCGGTGGACATCTCTATCGTGGTCCCTGTGTTTAACGAAGCCGAAAGCATCCCCGAACTGGTGGAGCGGACCTTCGCGGCGATGGAAGCTCTGGGCCGTCCCTTTGAGATGATCCTCGTTGATGACGGGAGCACCGACGGAAGCCGGGAGATTTTCGCCCGCCTGACCCGGGAGCGTCCGGGCCTCAAGGTCATCAGGTTTTCGCGGAATTACGGGCAAACGGCAGCCTTCGCGGCCGGTTTTGACGCCGCCTCCGGCGGGATCATCGTGACGATGGACGGGGACCTTCAGAACCCCCCCGAGGAGATCGGGCGCCTCGTGGAGGACCTGGAAGCGAGGGACCTTGACCTCGTAAGCGGATGGCGCAAGGACCGCAAGGACCGTGCCCTCTCGAGGAAGCTCCCCTCTTTTTTCGCCAACAGGATCATCAGCAAAATAACCGGCGTAAAGCTCCATGATTACGGCTGTTCCCTGAAGGCCTACCGGTCAGATGTCCTTAAAGGGGTTCAGCTGTATGGCGAGCTTCACCGCTTTATCCCCGTCCTGGTGAGCATGGAAGGGGGGCGGATCGGGGAACTGCCGGTCGGGCACGCGGCAAGGGAAAAGGGCAAGAGCAAATACGGCATCCTCCGGACCTACAAGGTCATCGTGGACCTGATGACTGTGACCTTCCTGAAGCAGTACGGCGACCGTCCCCAGCACGCTTTCGGGATTTTCGGGCTGTTCCTCCTGGGGGCCGGCATCGTCATCGACGCCTACCTGGCCGGACTGAAGATCCTGACGGGGGTGGACATCGGCGGCAGGCCCCTCCTTGTCCTGGGCACCCTCATGATCATCGCGGGGATCCAGCTCCTTTCCATCGGTCTTCTCTCGGAGGTTATGGCGCGGACCTATTATGAATCCCAGGGAAAACCCCGATACAGGATCCGGGAGATCCTCGGGAAATAAACGCGAAGGCCGGCGGATCCTGTTCTGGGCCAAGGTCGCGGTCAGCATCCTTGCTCTATTCCTTATTTTCAGGGGCGCCGACCTCGGGTCCGTTTCAGGTCTTCTTGCCCGGAGCCGGAAGCTGCCATGGCTTGCCGCCTTCGGGTTCATGATCCTTTCCCAGGCCATTTCCACCCGCCGCTGGCAAATCCTCCTTAAGGTCCTGGATTTCGGCCTGGCCTGGCCCAGGGTCTTCAGGATCTATTTCACGGGGATGTTCTTCAGCCTTTTCCTCCCGACCGTGGTGGGGGGCGACGGGGTCAAGGCTTTTCTGGTGTCCAGGGATTGGAAGAAGGTCCCTCTGGCCATTTACACCCTCCTTGCCGACAGGACCGTCGGCCTGATGGCCCTCGGTCTTTTCGCGCTGGCCGGCCTCCCGGCCGTGTGGGGTAATTGGCCCGGCCTCCTGGTCAAGGGGGTGGCCCTTTCGGTCCTTTGCCTTTATCTTGTCGTTGTGACGCTGCCTTATTTTTCAGCCCCCGTGCTGAGACTGAGCCGGAAGCTCCGGGAGGTTCCACCGGAGCGCCTGTTCGCCTGGTGGGATAAAAAGGGGGAAACGGGAAAGGCGTGGCTGCTTTCCGTCCTGGTGCACCTTTGCCTTGTGGTCTCCCACGTTTGTCTGGCGCGTTCCCTGGGCCTTGGCCTTCCGGTCGGCGTCTGGGCCGTCGTTTATCCCGTGACGGCTTTCGTCGCCTTTCTCCCCATCAGCCTCAGCGGGGTCGGGCCCAGGGAGGCGGCCTATATCTATCTCCTCGGTTTTTCAGGCGTCTCCGGGGAAGCCGGCCTCGCTTTTGGGATCATGTGGTTTTCCATCGTGCTGGCGAGCGGGCTTATCGGAGGGGTTTTCTACGTATTCGGAGGTCAGTTGCGTGTCCGTGACGCGGTCTGAGATCAAAAAGATCCATCCTGCGCTGATCCTCGCTTCCTGGATCGGGGTGTGCCTGGCCGCTGTAGCGGTCAACCGGCCGCTGTTTGTCCTGATAAACGGGATCAAACTGCCTGGCCTGGATTGGGTCATGCTCTCGGCGACCCATCTCGGGAATGGTGCCGTGGCCGGCATGCTGGTCCTGCTCCTAACTCCCTTTCGGCGGGATCTGACCCTTCGAACCGCGGCAGCCATGATCGTCGCGGGGGTTCTGGTGCACATGATAAAGGATTTCGTACCGATGCCCAGACCGCCTGCCCTCATCGGCGAATCCGTGAATGTCCTCGGGCCAAGGCTGATGGGCAAATCCTTTCCATCCGGGCACACCGCGACGGTTTTCGCCTTGGCTTTTGCCCTGAAGGGCTGTGTCGATCGCCGGGTTTTCAAGGCTGTCCTTGCCGCCGCTGTCCTGGTAGGGGTCTCGAGGGTTTATACAGGGGTCCATTTCCCCGTTGACGCCGCATTCGGCGGCTTCTTTGGATGGCTAAGCGCCGCGGTCACGAGAGGCCCGGTCGGTTATTTCGTCCGGCATTGGCAAGGCCCGAACCCCTGCCTGGACCGTTTTTTCCTGTTTCTGGCCGCTTTGTCCGGCGTCTATCTGGCCTTTTTCGAGCCCATGATGCGGTACAATCCCTGGTTTCTCAGGCCTCTCGGCCTTGCAGGGCTCGGAGCCGCGGTTTTTCTTCTGGTCAGGGTTCCGGTCAAGGAAAGGGGGGCGATTTGAACCCCCGCGGTCCCCGCCCCGTCGTCCTTTTTCTCCTTTTCGCGGTTCTTTTCCTGGCAGGCCTCGGGGCGACCTCCCTGTGGGATGTGGATGAGACGCGAAACGCCCGGGCGGCCGAGGAGATGATGATTAATCACGACCTCGTCATCCCGACTGTCAATGGTGAGGTCCGTGCCCACAAGCCGCCCCTCCACTACTGGTTTATGATTCTTGCCTACAAGATCTTCGGGGTCGGCGAATTCTCCGCGCGCTTTTTCGCCGCCCTTTTCGGTGCGGCTTCGGTGTTTCTCACGGCCTGGGTAGGTTCCCTCGTCCTTGGCCCCGCGGCGGGGGGGCTCTCGGGTCTTATCCTCGGCGTCAGTTTCCTTTTTACCGTGGCGGCCCGTTCAGCCACGACCGATTCTTTCCTCGTCTTTTTCACCAACGCGGCGGTCATGGCGGGCTTTTTCGGGTCCCGCCGGAAAGGCTGGGCCGTGCTGGCCTGGGTTTTCATGGGGTTCGCGGTCCTTGCCAAGGGTCCAGTAGGGGTGGTTCTTCCCCTCGGGGCACTGGTGCTCTTCCGTTTGATGGATTCACGGTACGAAAGGGGCGGACTCGGGGGTCGTGGGAGCCGGATCCGGGCGGTGGCGGACCTTTTCCCCTTCACGGGGATCCTTCTCTTCCTCGCCGTGGCCATGCCTTGGTATGTCCTTGCCGGCATGAGGACCGGCGGGGATCTCGTGTCCTCGTTCATCCTGAAGCACAACATCGAAAGGTTCCTCTCTCCCATGGAGAGCCACAAAGGGCCCTTTTTCTACTATTTGCCTATCCTCCTGGCGGGTTTTTTCCCGTGGGCGGCCTTCCTCCCGCAGGCGTTCGCCTCCGGACTTCGCTCACCCCGCTTCAGGGGCCGCTTCCCCGGGTTCCTCAGGCTCCAGGTCATCTGGGCGGCGATAGTCCTTTTCTTTTTCAGCTTCTCCGGGACCAAGCTCCCCAATTACATCCTCCCCTGTTTTC
>Ga0209164_1000278_pt1 | contig 143419 bp, 134 predicted proteins | sample MTBNYHSulfiMetaG_FD_187458 | JGI IMG/M metagenome (GOLD analysis project Ga0209164, IMG submission 187458) | Enrichment culture microbial communities from rom New York Harbor, USA that are MTBE-degrading - MTBE-NYH (New York Harbor Sulfidogenic)... | ecosystem: Environmental > Aquatic > Marine... | reverse complement strand
GAATATGGTATTATGGTGAGCCAAGGTCAGATATCCTCCCTGTTTTGCAAGATTTTTAGGTGAAATCATTGTAGCATAAAACATGAGGATTCTGGCCTTTTTCTTTAAACTTTATGGGACAGCAGTGTCATCTGCCTAAAGAAATCCAAACTCAGGTAAATGAATTTACAGAGATTATTATCGACTATTTGGAACAAGTCTACATCATCTATTACAAACCCCACGACTGGATTCCAGCTCTTCGTATTGAGGTCCCAAAGGCCGTCTCCAACAATAGACATCGCCTGGCTATCGTTCTACAGGGGATCAAGCACCAATGCGCTACTCCTTCCATGCTGGAGCCTTATCCCTTGTATCTAGCTGATAGGACAGTCAAAGCCCTGTCTCGCGCCATTCCCGCCTTTCGCCAGGTGACAACACAAAGAATTTCTGAAAAATACAATGGGAACATTGGCGAAATCTTTATGGCCATGCATAGCTATCGCAGTGAAACGGGGAGATAAATATGTCTAATACCTCAAGAAGTCTGGACACAATTCTAGATCAAACCGAACGACTGGGGGTCGTGGGCTCCCCATCATCGACATCAGAGCTTGCCATAGATATCCTAGGATCTGCTGTGACCCGAAAATTAGTGGGGGAGTTGGCCCTTTTTTATTTTCCCCAGGACAATGCCCCACACTATGCACTTGGCCAGATTACTGAGGTGCAACTCCGCAATATATGGCACGAAGATCCCACCATGAGGAGCCTTATCCGTCAACGGGGGTGGGTGGATGCTGTTAGCGAGAGACAAGACACCCACCTCGGGAAAATGGGGGTGAGCGCTGTATTTCAAAAAGGTGGACCAACGGGCTATGAGCCAAGTATTCTGGGAACGGTCCCTTCAACCGGTACTCACATATACATTGTGTCAGACGATGTCTTGGATGAGGTTCTAAGTCCATATCAAGATCAAATTTTCTATCTCGGTCACGTCTATGGATCTAAGCCGAAACTCCCTCTTTGGTTTAAACACTTTGATCGAGGTCCGGATGGAGCTGGTGAAGCCTATCATATAGGAATATTTGGAAAGACTGGATCGGGAAAATCCGTTCTGGCCAAGATGATCCTATTAGCCTATGCCCATTATCCCCAAATGGCGTTGCTTGTAATTGATCCTCAGGGTGAATTTGCAAATGATATGAAGCCAGGGGGGAGTTCCAGTGAATTTCCCTTGCCTGTTGGAGACATTATAAGGAAATCAGGCAAGCAAATCGTTGTTTTAACTGTCCGTAATTTGGTCCTTGACCGATGGGAGCTATTCGAACAGATACTTTTTGAGTCTTTGTTATTTGAGCGGCTTACCGTCCCAAAGGGTGAAAACAGAGAACTTGCTTGTGGTATACTGGCTGATCGTCTTCAGAAAGCAAAAATAAAACTTTCAGATCTTTACCTAAGAACATCTTTTGACAAGGCTTGGGACCTTCTAGGAGAGGATCGTGTTCAAAAAATTTTCTACCGGACAGAAACATCCCGAGCTAGATTTAAAACAGCGTTAGAAGAAGCTGACCCCGAGGAATTCTATTCGCAATATTGGGGACCAGTTGCAGAGCTTTTCCGTGAAGATCGGCCAAGGGCCAAAAGCGTCAACAAAGCGCTGAGTTGGCTGCTCAGCGGAGAAACAAATAATCGACCCGTTTTGGTTCTCGATCTATCCCGAGAACAAGCAAACGGGCTTTTTTGGAATGAGCGGATTCAGTCCCTGGTCATCAAAAGACTTCTGGATGGGCTTAACCAAACCGCAGAATACTTCTATAAGGCGGGACAAAACCTCAACGCACTGGTTGTGATTGATGAAGCCCATAGATTGGCGCCTCGGGACCTCCCGAGGGAAGATGAAGCGTCTCGTGGAGTCAGGGGAATGCTCATCGATGCAGCTCGGACCACCAGAAAATACGGACTCGGATGGCTTTTCATAAGCCAGACTTTATCAAGCCTCCACCAGGAGATCCTTCAGCAGTTGAGGATATTCTTTTTTGGCTTTGGGCTCGGACTTGGACAGGAATTCCAATCCCTTCGCCAGCTAGTTGGAACCTCCGGTCCAGCTCTAAGCCTCTACCAGCTTTTCCGAGATCCTCATTCAGCTTTTGATGTCACCAGTCGTCAATATTCGTTCATGACCATTGGCCCTGTGAGCCCTCTGTCGTTCTCAGGCACTCCTCTTTTCTTCAATGCTTTTAATAAGATAGACGATTTCATAAACACAAATTCTTTGAAAGTGTAGCCTTTATGAGAAAGAGTCTATTCGTTATCTTGTCCCGGTGGGGCTCAGGCAATCCTGCTGGGACGGGATTGTCTGAGCCATCCGACCATGCTCAACAAGATCAAGGAGTATGGGCTTAACAAGTAGGGTTAGGACGGGAAGATTGAAGAGTCAACTATGAACCTGCCGGTTACACTGGATAGAGAGACCTTGGCGAAATTTTGCCGGAAGTGGCGGATACGGGAACTTTCGCTTTTCGGTTCGGCCCTGCGAGAGGATTTCGGCCCGGAGAGCGACCTGGATTTTCTGGTCAGTTTTGATCCGTCCGCCAGGTGGAGTCTGTGGGACCTGGTGACCATGCGCGACGAGTTGATGGCGCTGACCGGCCGCCAGGTGGACCTGGTCGAGAAAGAGGGACTTCGCAACCCCTATCGCCGGGAAAGAATTCTATCGACCCGGAAGGTGATCCATGCGGTCTGAACAAGACGACCAAGCCTACCTGTGGGACATGCTGGACGCCGCCCTGGCGGTGCAGGATTTTATCCGGGGCAAGAACGCGCTTCGGGAAATCTTGCCGTGGGAAACGGCTTAAGATAAGTAGATTGCTAAATGATTGAACGCCATTTCGATATTGCCTTCATGCGGACCTGGCTTTAAGGGAAAAGCAAATCCAGCAGAATTACCGGCCGGTCATTGCCGTGCACAAATGGTTCGCCCGCCGGCCCGGCACACTTTTTCGGGGGCTGCTCCTGTCTGAATTTTCGGGAAAACCCTTGTCGGAAACCTTTTATCAGCCGCATGATTTTTCCGGCCGGCTCATAGCCGACCCCTTCATGGGCGGGGGCATTCCCTTGCTGGAAGCCAACCGAGTCGGCTGCGACGTGATAGGTTTTGATATTAATCCCATGTCGTTCTGGATCGTCAAGCAGGAGATCGAACATCTTGATCTGAAGGCTTACGGCGAAGCGGCTCAAGCCTTACGAGTTAATTTAGAGAAAGAGATCGGGCCTCTGTATCGGACCCGATGCCCGGTCTGCGGTTCCACGGAAGCCCAGGTAAAATATTTTTTGTGGGTGAAAACGCTGGTCTGTCGGGGCTGCCATAGGGAGATAGACCTGTTTCCCGGTTATCTTCTGGCCACCGACGCCAGGCACCCGAAAAATGTTTTAGTCTGCGCAAGATGCGGGCAGTTGACCGAGACCGATGACCGAAAAAATCCGGGAAGATGCCGATTTTGCGGGGTTCAATTAATCACCGACGGACCGGCCAAGCGGAATCGAGTGGAATGTCCAAAATGCGGGACAAAAAACATTTATCCCAACCCTGAGGCCGGCGCTCCGCGCCATCGGCTTTTCGCTATTGAATATCATTGTTTTAATTGCCGAAAAACACATAAGGGCCGATATTTCAAAAAACCCGATGAGCTTGATTTTTCATTACTTGAGCAAGCTGAAAAAAAATGGCTGGGGATGTCTCCGCAGTTTGTTCCTGAGGATGAGATTCCCAGGGGAGATGAAACCGACCGTCTTCACCGCTGGGGATACCGGCATTATCGGGAGATGTTCAATCACCGGCAGTTGCTGGGGTTGGAGCGGTCGGCCCAATTAATCGCTGAAAACAAGAATGATCGCGTCCGGAACGCCTTGGCCACCAATCTGTCCGATTTGCTCCGTTACCAAAACCTTCTCTGCCGTTACGACACCATGGCCTTAAAATCCCTGGACATCTTTTCCGTGCATGGATTTCCGGTGGGTTTAATTCAATGCGAGTCCAACATTCTCGGCATCGTTAATCCGGAAAAGAAGACCTGCATCGGGAGCGGCGGCTGGGCCAACATTATCGACAAATTCGCCAAAGCCAAGGCGTATTGCGATAGGCCGTTTGAAGTGCGTCATCGCGGCCGGACCAAGGAAATTGTGCCGATTAAAGGCGAATGGATCGGCGACCGGCTGAACAATTCATCCGGCCATGAAAAACGCCGGGTAGAGCTTTACTGTGTTGACGCGGCCAAGGCCGATCTGTCGCCGGGGACCCTGGACGGGGTCTTCACCGATCCGCCTTATTTCGGAAACGTTCAATACGCTGAACTGATGGATTTCTGCTATGTCTGGCTGCGCCGACTGGTGGGCCAAGACTTTTCCGAGTTCAAGACATTATCGACTAGAAACGCCGATGAGCTGACCGGCAATGAAAATATGGGCCGGGATTTAAATCATTTTACCGAAGGTCTTTCCACGGTATATCAGGAGATGGCCAAAGCCTTAAAACCCGGCTCGCCCCTGGTCTTCACTTATCATCATAACGACCTCAAGGCTTATTATCCCGTGGCCGTGGCTATTCTTGATTCCGGTCTGGTCAGTTCGGCCTCTTTATCCTGTCCCGGTGAAATGGGCGCATCCATCCATATCAACAAAATCGGCTCCTCAATAATCGACACCATCTTTGTCTGTCGTTCAAAAGGAACCGTGCCGCGAAGGTGGCTGCCTGACAATCCGGCGGGCGTGGCGGAACTGGTCAAGGAAGATCTGGAAAATCTCCATAGAGCAAAAATCAAGCCTACGCCTGGGGACATCCGCTGCATAGCTTACGGCCACCTGATTCGTTTGGCGATATGGTTCTTGCGCCCGGGTTGGCGGAAAACGGACGATACTGTAACCCGGCTGAACAGAGTAGCCGGTTGGCTGTCTGAGTTCGGCGGCTGGCCTGAAGTCGAAAAGCATCTAAAAGATGAAAGATTTTGGGGGGCATCCATTTGCCGGGCACCGGGATTCGGTGAGCGAGTTGGTAGGGGACAGCCTTGAGTCGGCCGTTGAGGAAGTCCTCACCCGGGCCGGCATCAGCTACAGAAAGACCAAGCGGGCGGAACGAGTCGAGGGTTTCGACCAAGCCCCGGATTTCATTATTCCCAGTGAATTTAACCCGCAAATCATCATCGAAGCCAAGATCACCGAAGATGATGGTACGGCCCGGGATAAAGTCACCCGCATCCAGCACCTCGGCCAACTGAGTCTGGCCGGTCAGCCTCATGACCAGCCCAAATTCGAGGTGGTTGCCTGTATCGGGGGACGCGGCTTCGGGGTTCGCCGGGAGGACATGAAAAAGATGATCCTGGCGGCCAGGGGCAAGGTCTTCACTTTAAAAACTCTTGATAAAATGATCGAGTTCACGCGTTTAAGAGATTTTCGGACTAAATAAGGGATAGATCGTGGTCATTCTCGGGATAAACGTCACCGGCAGAGTTGTGGCGTCTGTTCGGGGCGCGCTGTCTGGGCTACGCCGGTTTAAGGACTCGGGATAAAGCCAAGCCACATTATCAAACCGTTATCAGGCTGTTTACTGATTGGATAAACGTTTGAAATAACGGAGTTATTGGTGGAGGCGGCGGGAGTCGAACCCGCGTCCGAGAACCTTCCCTTGAGACATCTACATGCTTGTTCCGTGTTTTATTTTCTCGTTCCTTTCAGCCCCCACGGACAGGGTCCGTCCGGAACCAGCGAGAGAGCATTTTCGCCCTTTAGGGTCCCTCGCACCCCCTCAGGCTAGCCTGCTGATCGTCGCCCAGCCTACCTCCGCAGGCCCGAAGCAGGTGGACGCTGGCCTTACGCGGCCAGGGCGTACTCGTAAGAGTCTGCCTTTGTGTTAAGCCCCGCCTGTTTAACGAGCCGGCGAGAACCTCGACATGCAATCTCAAGTTCAACTATCCCCGTCGAAACCGTTTCGCCCCCACAGGGTTTAATATTATTATAGGCTCAACTATAGAAAAAATCAAGTCCTTTAGCGGGACGGCCCTGGAAGTCCGGGCTGGGATTCCAAATTCACGGGTGGAGTTTTATAATGCCTTGGGAGGATGCCGAGCTTATGGCCAAAAGAATATTGAACCTCGTGTTTCTCTTGGGAGTGAGCGCCCCGATTATCGGCCTGATGATATTGACTTTAGGGTTGTGCGCCTGGGCTCCGGAAAAAACCCTGGTGGGCCTGCGCGGTTTTTTCTTACAAAATTTGGCCCGGGCGATGTGCCGGAGTCTGAAGATCAAGGTCCGGGAGCGGGGTTTTGCCCATTTGGTTCGGCGGGGCAAGGTTTTTCTGGTCTCCAATCATCTCAGTTATCTGGACATCGTGGTGCTGGCCTCGGTCCGGCCGGTGGCTTTCGTTTCCCGGCATGACCTGGCCGGCTGGCCGGTGATCGGGACCCTGGCCCGGCTGGTCGGAACCATTTTTGTCCACCGGGGGCAAAAACTGGCCAGCCGCAAACTGATCGAGACCGTGACCTCGGCCCTCCACCAGGGCGCCTCCGTCCTGGTCTTTCCCGAAGGCACGTCCACCGACGGCCAAGGACTCCTGCCCTTCAAGACCGCTTTATTCGAGGCGGCGGTCAGGTCGGGGGCCATGGTGCAGCCGGTGCTCTTGCGTTATGTTAAAGTCGAGACCAGGCCCCTCGATCTTTCGGGCCGCGATCTGGTCTGCTGGTATGACGGCCGGAGCTTTCCCAGGCACGCCTGGGACCTTTTAGGCCTCCGGGGCCTTGAGGCTGAGGTCTTTTTCACTGCTCCGATCGAACCGGGGGCGGACCGCAAGGCCCTGGCCGCCCAAGTCCGGCGGACCATGGCCGAATCATTCAGGCCTCTTATCAGCCGGGGTGAAGGGACTTTATTTCGATAAAAGCCTTTTTTCGGTCCGAGGTTTGTGTTAAAATATTCACTTAATACTCGTCAAGGTGATATGGGATGGGCGATTCTGGAGACAAGTTTGACGATCAAATCCGGCTTGAACCGGGCGGGCGTTTGATTATCGGCTCCCAAGTCATGTCCGAGGTGGTTTTTCAGACTCCGGGCTGTGATTTATGGTACAATGAGGTGGATGGGGCCCTGGCGGTCAAGCTTCTCCGGAATGTGGACCACCCGCCTTATAAAATCCGCCGGAGCCGGGATTCTGCGGGCCGACTTCAGGGAGAGCTTGAAGTGGGGGCCTTTTTGTCCAAAGTTGGTTATCGCCTTGATGCTGAGACCCGGGCCAAACCATATCGCTATCACCAGCAGTATCATGTCCTGGTGATTCAACTGGAATCGGGAAGTCGCTCCGAGTTGAAAGCCCGGGGCCGCGTGCTTGACGATTTTCCGGCCCTGGAAGACTGACCTTTCGGCTGGTATTTATAAATTGCATTAAATTCAACATGTTGTTTTGAAAAGACTAGGGCGGGCCTTTACTTTTTTGACTTACCATTAGGTTGGATTTTCGATGATTTAGCTCCAAATTTTTCTTGACAGTAGGCTTGGGCTAGGTTAGATTGTCCAAAAATGCACAAAGATGATCAGTCATTAGGGTCCAGGAGAAGGGATTATTTTCGTAAAAATTGTCAGAAGTCAGCGTGCTTGGGGACATCTCGAGCCCTTTGACCTTTGTGTCGGATAGGGATAGAGAAATCTTTTGTCAATGGAATAAGCCTGATTTAGGGCTTTATATAACGTGAATCGGTAATATTGATAAGACACCGGAAAACCAGAAAACAAGGAGGTGGTGAGAGGTAAAGGTTTCCAACAAGGGGTGGTTGCGTAATAACCACGCTAACATTAAGTATTCATCACAAAAAAAGCAGGAGGAAATAGATGCCGAGCTATGTGATTCTTGAAAAGTGCGACGGGTGCAAAGGTCAAGACAAGACCGCCTGCATGCACATCTGCCCCAACGACCTGATGGTCTTGGACAAGGAAAGAATGAAGGCTTATAACCGTGACCCGTGGATGTGCTGGGAGTGTTACAACTGCATCAAAATCTGTCCCCAGCAGGCTATGGACGTCCGCGGTTACGCCGACTTCGTCCCCCTGGGCGCCTCCGCCGTTCCGCTGCGCGGTTCCGAGGACATCATGTGGACGGTCAAGTTCCGCAACGGTTCAGTCAAACGCTTCAAGTTCCCCATCCGGACCACCCCTGAAGGCACGGCCAAACCCATGGGTGACTACCCCGAGGGCAGCGGCGATTTAGACAGCATTTACTTGATGTGCGAACCGGCTTGCTCGGGCGCTGATGACCTTCCCCAGATGTAATTAGGAGGTATGCTAATGGCGAACTTTCAAACTGTCGAGGTAACCACTGACCTCCTGATCGTCGGTGGTGGTATGGCGGCCTGCGGCGCCGCTTTGGAAGCTTCTTATTGGGGCAAAAAGAACGGCCTGAAGGTCGCCCTGGTGGACAAGGCCGTCCCGGACCGTTCGGGCGCCGTGGCCATGGGTCTTTCGGCTATTAACCAGTACATCAATTACGGCAAAGGCGTCAACACGGTCGAGGACTACGTCCACTATGTCCGTCAGGACCTGATGGGCGTCAGCCGTGAAGACCTGGTTTACAATATCGCCCGTCACGTGGACGGCACGGTTCACCTGTTCGAAAAATGGGGCCTGCCCCTTTGGAAAGACGAAGCCGGGAACTATGTGAACGAAGGCCGCTGGCAGCTCATGATCAACGGCGAGTCGTACAAGGTCGTCGTATCCGAAGCGGCCAAGAACGCCATGGCCGAAGCGGGCAACGAGATTTACGAGCGCGTTTTCATCGCCGCTCCTCTGCTGAGCGCCGACGGCAGCCGCATCGCCGGGGCCGTGGGCTTCTCCACCCGTGAAGACAAGGTGTATGTGTTCCGGGCCAAGGCGGTCGTGGCGGCCATGGGCGGCGCGGTCCATGTCTTCAAACCCAGGTCCACCGGTGAAGGGCTGGGCCGTTCCTGGTATCCGCCTTTCAACAGCGGTTCCTCCACCTACTTCGAGATCATGGCCGGCGCTGAGCTGACCTGTCAGGAAGTCCGGTTCATCCCGGTCCGCTTCAAGGACGCCTATGGTCCGGTCGGCGCTTGGTTCCTGCTGTTCAAGTCCCGGGCCGTTTCGGCTGGCGGCGGCGAATACATGGCCGTACGCAAGGATGAGCTGAACAATTGGGCTCCCTATGGTCTGGCCAAACCCATTCCGGCCAATCTGCGCAACTACCTGGGCATGCTGGACGTTGAAGCCGGCCTGGGGCCGCTCTATATGGAAACCCACGAAGCTATCGCCAATCTGGCCAAGCAGTACGCGGACGACCAGAAGGCCTTCAAGAAGAAGATGAAGGAACTGGAAGCCGAGGCCTGGGAAGACTTCCTGGACATGACCATCAGCCAGGCTCTGCTTTGGGCCGCCCAGAACATCGCCCCTGAGGAGAAGCACTCGGAAATCGCCGCTTGTGAGCCCTACTTCATCGGCTCCCACTCCGGCGCTTCCGGCGGCTGGGTCTCCGGTCCCCCGGACCTGAAGGGCAAAGGCGAACTGCCGGATGAATACTTCTGGGGCGGCGTGGGCAACATGACCACCTGCCCCGGTCTGTTCGCCGCCGGCGATGCTTCCGGAGCTTCCAGCCACAAGTTCTCTTCCGGTTCTTACGCCGAAGGCCGTTACGCCGGCAAGCAGGCCATCAAGTGGATCACCATGAACAACAACCTGCCGGATGTGGACAGCGCGGCCGTCGAGGCTCTGAAGGCCAAAGTCCTCAAGCCGCTGGACACCTACGCCCAGCACGCCGGCTACTCTTCGGACAACGACTACAACCCCAACTACATCAAGCCGTTCATGTTCATGTTCCGCCTGCAGAAGCTCATGGACGAATACGCCGGCGGCGTGGTCTCGGCCTTCAAGACCAGCAAGGCCCTGTGCGAACGGGGTCTGGAGCTGATGGAGTTCCTCAAAGAGGACGCCGAGAAGCTGGCGGCCGAGAACGTGTACGAACTGGAACGTTGCTGGGAGAACATCCATCGGATGTGGCAGGCCGACGCCCACATCCGGGCCATCCTGTTCCGCGAAGAGACCAGGTGGCCGGGATATTACTTCCGGGCCGACAAGCCCAAGATGGACAATCAGAACTGGCTGGTCTTCGTCAACCAGAAGTATGATCCCAAGGCCGGTCAGTGGACCGAACGGAAGGTCCCGGTCAAGAAGCTGATCGACTAACTTTCCGACCAGGCTTCCATAAAGCCGTCAGCGGGCGCCCCTTTGGGGCGCCCTTATTTTTCCGGGGCCGGGTCAAAAAAATATCGGCTTTTCGCGGGGAAATTTTCTTGCAAAAAAAATAAATTGTGATAGAAAGCGAATGTTATGGTCCTTTGGGATAAAGGCTTGCAGAAATTAGGAAAGGTCGGTCAGGTTATAAAGGCTCCCCGGCTATTTTTATTTGCCTTATGTCGTTAATAATTTCACAATATTTGACCGGGCTGGACCCCGGTCCGATGCTCGCCCCTTTAACCGACATGGTTTAATAGCGAACCGAAATATGTAACCCCGGAGGTAAATCATGGGAGAAGCGAAAACCACTCAAACCATCCTCGTCGTCGGAGGAGGGATCAGCGGAACCACCGCCGCGATTGAAGCCGCGGAAGCCGGTTATAATGTGGTCCTGGTGGAAAAGAATCCCTACCTGGGCGGCCGGGTGGCCCAGCTCAACCAGTATTTCCCCAAACTTTGTCCGCCATACTGCGGGCTGGAGATCAATTTCCGGCGGATGCGCCAGAGCCCCAACGTCCGTTTTTTCACCATGGCCCAGGTCGAATCCATTTCGGGGCAGGAAGGCGATTTCGACGTAACCATCAAGGTTCATCCCAGATACGTCAACGAGAACTGCACCGCCTGCGGCAAGTGCGCCGAGGTCTGTGAGCTGGAGGTGGACGATCCCTTCAATTTCGGCATGTCCAAGGTCAAAGCCGCCTATCTGCCCCACGAACTGGCCTTCCCCACCCGCTACGTCATCGATCCGGCCCTGATCGGCGCCGATCAGGCCCAGAAGGTCAAGGAAGCCTGTCCCTACGATGCTATTGACCTGGACATGCAGCCTCAGTCCTTTACCCTGAAGGTCGGGGCCATCGTTTGGGCCGCCGGCTGGTCCCCGTACGACGCTTCGAAGATCGAGTATTACAATTTCGATAAAAACAGCAACGTCATCTCCAATGTGATGATGGAGCGCCTGGCTTCAGTCAACGGACCCACCGGCGGCAAGATTATCCGGCCCTCGGACGGCAAGCCGGTCGAAAAAGTGGTCTTTGTCCAGTGCGCCGGTTCCCGGGATGAAAACCATTTGCCTTACTGTTCAGGCGTCTGTTGTCTGGCCTCTCTCAAACAGGCCACCTATGTCCGGACCCAAAATCCCGACTCAAAAGTGACTATATGTTTCATCGACATTCGGGCCATGGAAAGGCTGGAGGATTTCTACGTCAAGGTCCAGGCCGACGAAAACGTCTCTTTCATCAAATCCAAAATCGCCAAAATCACTCAGGACCCCCAAACCGGCGACGTCATCCTCGAAGGCGAAGACACCATGGACGGCCATTATGTCAAAATCCAGGCCGACCTGGCCGTCCTGGCCACGGGCATGGTCCCGAACACCGCCCAGGAAAAAATCCCCTTGGCCGTTCAATATGACGATTACGGATTCATAGCGTCCGATTCGGGCGTCCCCGGTATTTTCGGGGTCGGGACCGTCAAGCGCCCCAACGACGTCTCGTCCTGCGTCCAGAGCGGCACGGCGGCGGCCATCAAGGCCATTCAGTCCATTTCGAGGAGGTAAAGGTCCAATGGAAAAGAAAACTGCTGTCTATATATGCACCGGCTGCGGCATCGGCGAGGCCTTGGATGTCGACGGCCTGACCAAGGCGGCCAAAAAGGCGGCTATATGTAAAAACCATCCCTTTCTATGCAGTCCGGAAGGCGTTGACCTGATCAAAAAAGACATAGAAGCCGAAGGCGTCAACACTATCGTCATTGCGGCCTGCTCCTCCAGGGTCAACTACGACGCCTTTGATTTCGGCCACGTCCTGCTCGACCGGGTCAACCTCCGGGAACAGGTGGTCTGGTGTCAGACGCCCAATGACGAAGACACCCAGATGATGGCCGAGGACTACCTGTTGATGGGGCTGAAGAGGCTCGAAAAGATGGAACCGCCCCAACCCTACCTGGGGCCGGACGGGGCCGAGACCAAGTTCTCCAAGGATATCCTGGTAGTGGGCGGCGGAGTGGCCGGCCTGACCGCGGCCCTGGAAGCGGCCAAGGCCGGATGCCAGGTGGCTTTAGTGGAAAAAGAGGCGGCCCTGGGCGGCTTCGGCACCAAAATCAAAAAAACCACACCGACCAAACCGCCCTATCAAGAGTTGGAAGACACCGGCCTGCCCGAACTGGCGGCCGAAGTCCAGGCCAACGAAAAAATCAAAGTTTACACCGCGGCCGAAATAGAAAAGATCAGCGGCGGCCCCGGTCTCTTTGATACGATTATCAAATCCAACGGCAACGAGGTCAAGCAGCGCTTCGGGGCCATCGTCCAGGCCACGGGCTGGTCGCCGTACGATCCCAATAAGTTAGGACATTTGGGTTACGGCGCTTCGCCGGATGTGGTCACCAACGTCCAGATCGAGGAGATGGCCCTGGCCGGCAAGATCGCCCGGCCCTCGGACGGGTCCGAACCGGCGGCCGTGGCCTTCATCCAGTGCGCCGGTTCAAGGGACCAGAACCACCTGCCTTACTGTTCGGCGGTCTGCTGCCGGGCTTCCCTGAAACAGGCCCTTTATCTTAAGGAGCAGAACGAAGAAACCGCCGTTTACATCATCTATAAGGACATCCGCACCCCGGGTCAGGATGAGGAGCTCTACCGCCAGGCCCAGAGGGCCGGAGTCATTTTCATCCGGAGCGATCCCCAGACGGTGAAAGTGGAAGCCCAAAACGGCAAGCTGGCCGTCGAGGCCGAAGAGGTTTTGCTCCACGACACGGTCAGGATCGAAGAGCTGGACTTGGTCGTCCTGGCCACGGGCATGGTCCCCAACGCGGCCAAATGGCTGGAAGTCTTGGACCCGACCAAGCAGGAGGAAAAACAGGAAGAGACTGAGCCCGGCAAGCAGCCCAAGGTCAAAAACAGCGTCCTCAAGCTGGATTACCGGCAAGGGCCTGATCTGCCCAACCTCAGATACGACTTCCCGGATTCCCACTTCATCTGCTTCCCGTATGAAACCCGCCGGACCGGCATCTACACCGCCGGTTGCGTCCGCCGGCCCATGACCATGAGCACGGCCAAGGAAGACGCCGCCGGCGCGGCCATGAAGGCCATTCAGGCGGTGGAAGCCGTGTCCGTGGGCAAGGCGGTTCATCCCAGGGCGGGCGATTTGTCCTTCCCCGAATTCTTCATGCAAAGGTGCACCCAGTGCAAGCGCTGCACCGAAGAATGTCCCTTCGGAGCCATCAACGAAGACGAAAAGGCCAACCCCCTGCCCAATCCCACCCGCTGCCGCCGCTGCGGCATCTGCATGGGGGCCTGTCCGGAACGAATCATTTCCTTCAAGAATTACTCCGTCGACATGATCGGTTCCATCATCAAGAGTCTGGACATCCCGGAAGAAGACGAGGAAAAACCCCGGGTGCTGATCTTCGCCTGCGAAAACGACGCCTACCCGGCCCTGGATATGGCCGGGCTGAACCGCTTGTCCTACAGCCCCTATGTCCGGATCATTCCGCTCCGGTGCCTGGGCTCCATCAACCTGGTCTGGATCGCCGACGCCCTGTCCAAAGGCTACGACGGCATCATGCTCTTCGGCTGCCGGCCGGGCGACGATTATCAGTGCCATTTCATCCAGGGCAGCGAACTGGCCCGGGTCAGGATGAGCAAGATTTCCGAAACCTTGCAGCGTCTGGTGCTCGAACCGGAACGGATCAGAGTGGAAGAGATCAGCATCACCGACTGGCAGCGCATCCCGGAAATCATCACCGAGTTCATGGAGACCATCGACCGGGTCGGCCCCAACCCATATAAAGGCTTCTAGCCGAAACTCAACGGGGCGCCCAAGGGCGCCCCTGGCTTTTGTTCAGTTTAAATACCTCATACCAAGTTGCCTGCAAATAAAGAAACTATCAGGTCATTGCGAAGTTCGGCGCAGACGAACCGAAGCAATCCCTTGAAATTGGAATGAAATTAAAAGAGATGGATTCGTCACCCCGCTGCCGCGGCCCCGCGCTGCTTGGGGCTCGCCACGACCTGGGGATTTAAAGGCAACTTGGTGTTAATAAATCCCTAGCTGGCAGCCGGCGGCGATGGTCTGGCCCAATTCCCGACATTGGGCTAAGACTTCCTCGGTGACCTCGCCCCGGGCCACCAAAGGCTCATGGACCTTCTTCAAGGGGTAGCCCAAAGCGATCCGCTCGATGCCCCGCACCGCGCCCCGGCCGTCGTTGCCCGCGCTGACAAAGACCACGTAAGGCTTCTTGAAGACTTCCTTCCGGCCCCGGGCCGGTTCATAAGTCCGGTCGAAAAAGTCTTTGATCAGGCCGGCCATGAACCCGAAATATTCCGGCGAACCGACGGCCAGGCCGTCGCAGGCCAGCAAATCCTCCAGCCCGGCTTCCTGGGCTTGTTTGAGGCTGACCGTCACGCCTTCCACACTCGACGCTCCGGCCGCCGCCGCTTCGGCCATCTTTTTGGTGTTGCCGCTTTGGGAATGATAAATGACTAAAATATGCGTCAAAAATGAACCCTCCAGGAAAAGGAGCCGGCTGAGTGCTACTTGCCGGGCCGTCGATAAAGGCCCATCAGTTCCGCCCGGCCCAGGACATGGCCTTCCATGGCTTGAAGCAATCTTTCTTTAGTCACCCTGGCCGGCAGGTCCAAGACGGCGTCCAGGGCGTAAAGCTTGAAAAAGTAACGGTGTTGGCCTGAGGGCGGACAAGGGCCGCCGTACCCGTATTTAGGCCAACTGTTCAAACCCTGGCGGGCCCCGTTGGGCAGTTCCTGGTCGGCTGGGACGGCCTCCGGTAAAGACGACTCACCGGCCGGGATATTGTAGATGACCCAGTGAACCCAGGTCCCCATCGGTGCATCCGGATCATCCATGATCAAAGCCAAGGATTTGGTCCCGGCCGGCGGAGCGGTCCAGCTCAAAGGCGGGGAAATATCCTGGCCGTCACAGGTGTATTTGGAATCAATCGATTCACCTGGTTGGAAAGCCGGGCTGGTCAATTGGAAGGCTTCCGCTTGGAGGGCCAAGGTTGAGCCAAAAAACAGGGCCAGAACCAGGCTTGATAAAACCATGATCCTCATGATCCACCTCCGGCATTTTATTGAAGGCCGCCTGCACCGGCCTTGAATGAACCGTCCACATCCGGAATCAGACCGGCCTTGAGCTGGGTCTCTCAGGATGAAAACATTATGGCCTAAAATTCGCTGGTTGTGAAGGTGAAAGGGAAAAACCGACCAAATGTGGCGGAACAGTCGCAGGCCCAGAATACTTCGGAAATGCCTACAATATCTGCTCCATGAATTTCTTCAGGCGGGGATGTGACGGGTTTTCGAAAAAACTCTTGGGCGTGCCTATTTCCAGTATCCGGCCTTCGTCCATGAAGACCGTCCGGTCGGCCACTTCCCGGGCAAAGCCCATTTCGTGGGTGACGACGACCATGGTCATGCCTTCCTTGGCCAGTTGGACCATGACGTCCAGGACCTCGCCGATCATCTCCGGGTCCAGGGCCGAAGTCGGTTCGTCAAAGAGCATGATTTTGGGGTTCATGGCCAGGGCCCGGGCGATGGCCACCCGTTGCTGCTGGCCGCCGGAAAGCTGAGCCGGGTAGGCCTGAGCCTTGTCCTTGATGCCCACCTTGTCCAAAAGTTCCAGGGCCTTTCTTTCGGCTTCAGCCAGCGGCGTCTTTTTCAGCTTGATGGGGGCCATGGTCAGGTTGCCCAGCACGGTCTTATGGCGGAAAAGATTGAAGCTCTGAAAGACCATGCCCAGTTCGGTCCGGATCAGGTTGATGTCGTGGGCCTGGTCGTAGATGTCCATGCCGTCGACGATGATCCGGCCCCGGTCTATGGTCTCCAGACGGTTGACGGCCCTAAGGAGCGTGCTTTTGCCCGAACCGCTGGGACCAATGATGACCACCTTCTCGCCCGGATAAACTTCCAGAGACACGTCGTCCAGGGCCTTGAGCGGCCCGAAAAACTTGTAAACGTTCTCGATCCGGATGATCGGTTCAGCGGCGCTCATAGCGGCTGAGCCTTTCTTCCATGATACTGACCAGCTTGGAGAGGATCAGGGTGATGATCAAATAGATCACGGCCACCATGGTGTAGGTTTCGAAATAGTTGAAGGTGGTGGAGGCGTATTCCCGGCCCCGCCGGAGCAGGTCGGCCACGGCCAGGATCGACACCAGGGAAGTGTCTTTGAGCAGGGCGATGAATTCATTGCCCACCGGCGGCAGAATGGTCCGCCAAGCCTGGGGCAGGATGACGTAGAACATGGTCTGGGTCCGGTTGAAGCCCAAGGACAGGGAGGCTTCGGTCTGGCCCTTGTCGATGGATTCGATCCCGGCCCGGAAGACCTCGCCCATGTACGCGCCGTAACAGACGCTCATGGCCGTGACCGCCGCCACCATGGCCGGGACCTGGACGAATTTGGCCAAGGCGTAATAAATGTAAAACAACTGGACCAGGAGCGGAATGCCCCTGACCACTTCCACGTAAGTCGAAGCAATCAGATTGATCAGCCGGTTTTGGGAAATACGGCCCAGACCGGTGAACAGGCCGATGACCACGGCCACCAGGATGGAAGCCACGGTCACTTCGAAGGTGACCAGGATGCCGTCGGGCAGGAATTTGAAGATTTCCCAATAAGGGTCGGTTTCGAAAAGGAGCAGATAACCCAGGACGCCCAGGGCGCCGGCTAAAGAAACCCGCCAGGCCGAAACAAGTCCGATGTCCCTGGGCCGGGGTATGGCCGCCCCGTCGCCCACCTCAATGGTTACCGGCGCCGTGTCCTTGGTTTTAGCGGCCATGACCGTTTTTCATCAGGTTCGGCGGTCGGTCAAGAACGAAGCGGGCTCCCGGAGAAGCCTTCCGGGCCGGACTTTCAGTCCGGCCCGGCGTCGGTTGGACTATTGCCCGATCCACTTTTGGCGGAGTCCCTGATCGATCCCCTTGTCTTGGACAGCCTTGATGCCCTTGTTGATCAGGTCCAGAATTTCCTTGTTGCCTTTCTGCACGGCGATGCCGTAATACTCGACCTCACCCGTTTCGATCACGGCGGCGATTTTCAGGGTCCCTTTGTACTTTTCATTGGTCAGAGCATAATTGGCCGCCACCGGGTCGTCGCAGACCACGCCGTCGATCCGGCCGTTGTAAAGGTCCTCGATGGCCAGCCCGACTTCATCATAGGTCTTGGAAACAACGCCTTCGACCTTCTGAACCGCGAAGGTCCCGGTGGTGCTGATCTGGGTCCCGACCTTTTTGCCTTTCAGCTCCTCCAGGCTTTTGACCTGGGAATCCTTCCTCACCACCAGGGCCTGTCTGACCTTGAAATAAGGAATGCTGAAATCCATCTTCTGCTTCCGTTCCTCGGTGATGGAGACCGAAGAACAGATGGCGTCATACTGTCCACCGGCCAGGCCGGCGAAAATGCCGTCCCAGGCCACGGCCATGAATTTCGGCGTGAATCCGGCCAGTTTGCCGGCCTCGGTCATATAGTCGATGGAGAACCCGACGATATTTTTACTCTCATCCACAAACTCCATGGGCGGCCAGGTCGCATCCGTGGCAAAGACGATGGTCTTGGCCCAAGCCGATCCGGTCATCAGGACTAAAGCCAAGCTGATCAACAGTATTTTCTTCAGCATAACCAACCTCCTTATTCATCGGCATTATTTAAGACGTCTATAAAGCATAACGGCGGATAGACATGCTTGTAACACGATCCTTTGATTAAGGCAATAAAAAGATGAATTTATCTCACTCCCTCCCCGTTGACGGGGAGGGCCGGGGTGGGGTGGCCCCTCGTGCCCAAGCTCCGCCTGGACATTACATATCATGGGCTATCGACACCCCGTGTTTTTTGTCTTGGTAATTCATGCCCGGACATTTATAATAGAGATCATCAATACCACACAAAAATCCACGGAGGCAGGCATGTTTGATTTCTTGTTGACCGATCAGGAGAAAGCGGCCCGGGACGAGGTCCGGCGTTTCGTCAAGGACGAGGTGCCCAGCCAGATGGTCCGGGAGATGGACCAGGGCCAAATCGAATCGGGTCGGTGGTTCGTGGAAAAGGCCGGAACGGCCGGGATTCTCGGCCTCAGATTCCCCAAAGAATACGGCGGCCGTGACCTGAACTGGGTGGCCGACGTGGCCGCTTCGGTGGAAGTCGGGGTCCTGGGCACTTCCCTGGGCTGCGCCTACGTCATGCCCAGCATCGTGGGCGAAGCGGTCAATCGTTTTGGGACCGCTGAGCAGAAAAAGAAGTACCTGGCCCCGACCGTGGCCGGCAAGCTTTACAGCGCCGAAGCCCTGACCGAGCCCCGGGGCGGGTCCGACTTCTTCGGGGCCACCACCACAGCCGTTCTGGACGGCGACCATTTCGTCCTCAACGGCGAAAAACGTTTCGTGGTCGGGGCCCAGGATTCGGACTGGTTTCTGGTTTACGCCAAATCCGCCCCGGAAGCCCCGCCCCACGATTCCATCAGCTGCCTGATCGTCGAAAGGGCTCACGGGGTCGAGGTCCAGAACATCTATCAGCTCCTGGGCACCCGGGGCGGCGGCACCGGCCGATTGGTCTTCAAGGATGTCCATGTGCCCAAAGAAAATCTGGTCGGCCAACTCCACGGCGCATACGCCGTCTTCAACCGGATGATGATCCCGGAAAGAATCCTGTCCGCGGCCGGCTGCATCGGCGCGGCCAGAGCCGCCCTCGAGGTGGCCGCCCGCTATTCGACCCGCCGCAAGGCCTTCGGCCGGACCATCAACAATTTCCAGGCCATCAGCTTCATGGTCGCCGATTCGGCCGCTTCCCTGGACGCGGCCGCGGCCCTGACCTATGCCGCGGCCCGGCTGGCCGACACCGACGAGGACGCCCGGCGGCTGGTCTCCGAAGCCAAGAAAGTGGCCACGGAAACCGGCTGGCAGGTCATCAACAACGCCATGCAGATCATGGGCGGCATCGGCTACACCACCGTCTATCCCATCGAACGGCTCCTGCGCGACACCAGGTTGTCCATGATCTGGACCGGCTCAAACCAGATCATGGACCTGCTCATCCAGCATGAATATTACAAGACCCTAAAAAAGGAGGCGGGCCGAGCCAGGGACATCGAAGGGGACGCCCTCAATCCGGAGCAGGAAGTGGAAAAGCATTACGGTTGATCCTCCCCTCCCGCCCCTCGATTTCGCATTGCGGCCGGCCCGGTTTTTTCGGACCGGCCGCAGTTTCTCCGACCCGGAATCACCAACGGAAAAAAGCCGGATGTAACCTTTTCCGGGGGAAAAGGCTCTTAAGCTGACAACATTAAAAACCCAAAGGAGTTAGGCCCAGTGTCCAAAAAATTCAATCGACGGTCTTTCCTTAAAGGGGCTTTGGCCGCGGTCGCCGCCACCGCCGCGGCTAGGGCGCCTCTACCCCAAGCCGTTCAAGCCTCATCGGGAAAAGAGCTGGCCACCCTGCTGGACCTGAGCAAGTGCATCGGCTGCGAAACCTGCGTGGAAGCCTGCCGGGAAGTCAACCAGAAATATCAGCCTCCCGACCCAGTTCAGCCCATTCCCCAAATGTTCCCCAGCCGGGTGCCCGTGGAAGACTGGTCCGGGAAAAAGGAAGTGATAAATCGCTTGACCCCCTATAACTGGCTGTTCGTTCAGACAGCCAAGGTCAAAGTCAACGGCGAAGAGACCGAAATCTACATACCCCGGCGCTGCATGCACTGCCAAAACCCGCCCTGCGCCGATCTCTGCCCCTGGGGCGCGGCCCGCAAACTGGAAAACGGCCTGACCACCATCGACCCGGACCTTTGCCTGGGCGGGGCCAAGTGCCGGCAGGTCTGTCCCTGGAAAATACCCCAGCGTCAGAGCGGTGTAGGCCTGTACCTAAAAATCGCCCCGGCCTACGGCGGCAACGGGGTCATGTACAAATGTCACCGTTGTTACCAGCGCCTGGAAAAGGGAGAAATCCCGGCCTGCATCGAAGTCTGCCCGGAAAACGTGCAAACCATCGGGCCGCGGGACCAGATAGTGGCCCAAGCCCACGCTCGGGCCGAGGAAATAAACGGATACATCTACGGCGAACACGAAAACGGCGGCACCAACACCATCTACGTCTCCCCGGTCCCCTTCGAAGAACTTAACCGGGCCGTCGAGAAAGGCCCGGGCCGACCCCACCTGGGTCCCGTGGCCGACAGCATGGCCCAGGCCGAAAATCTGACCGCCGCCCTACTGCTGGCCCCGGTGGCCGGCGCGGCCGCGGCCTTCGGCCGGGCCCGAAAAATTCTCAAGGGCTTGGCCGAATCCAGACCAAAAAAGGAAGACGCCGATGAATAATTCTCCCTCCAGGACCGCCTTGAGCCGTCCGCTGAAATGGTTTTACCTCCTGGTCCTCTTTGCCCTGGTCTTCAGCGGCTTCGGCCAGATGCCCATCTTCAAGCGCTATTATCTGGCCGACCTGCCGGGCCTGGCCTGGACCGCCGACTATTACGTGACCCTGGTCATTCACTATTTGGCCGCCGCCTCGCTCCTCGGCCTGATCGCCTATTACCTCGTCTCTCAGGCCCTCCGCCGCGAACTTTGGCCGCCCCAGGACGGTCCGGCCTGGGTCCGGGCCTTCCTCTTGCTGGTCATGCTCGCCAGCGGCTCTATTTTGGCGGCCAGAAACTTGTCCTGGGTCCACCTGCCGCCCCGACTGATCGTGGCGGCCACCCTGACCCACGTGACGACCACTATGGTCTTTCTCCTGGCCGCGGCCACCTATTTCCGGTTCGGCCGCCGGAAGGCCTGACCGGGAAAGAAATCAGCAAAGCGGCCTTGGTCCCGCCAGAGACCCTACCGCCTCTCATGCCCGTCAAGCCTGTGGGGGGCGCACGGGCCGTGCGCCCCTGCCTGGGAACCCTGACTTGTTTGGGTAGTGGCGGGTTTCAAACCCGCCCTGCGCAGGCGGACGGGATATTTTCTGGGTCAATGCGCCAAGGTTCGTCATCTGTAGGAGCGGACCTGCGTGTCCGCCCCTCAATCCCCTCCCGTCGAGGGAGGGGATTGAGGGGAGGGTGAAACCTATATCGCCTGGCCCCTTTCCCGTCCTAACGGGACGGCCCGCGTTCAGCCCGGGAATTCATTCCCAGGCCCGTCCCCATAACGGTTTGTTTTTTTAAAATGGGTTCTTTTCTTGGACCTTCAAGGATGTTATTTTAACCGTCGTCAGCAGGTCAACACCCGATCACGGAACCGCCGGTCTTTTTGGAGCGCGGCGGTCCATCCGACAAGGAAAAGGAGCAGGTGCATGGGAGGCAAGGACCGTTCGGACAGATTTCTCGACCCCTGGCCGGTGGATGATTTCCGGGCTGAAGAATCCTGGCGGATTTTTCGGATCATGGCCGAATTTATCGAGGCGATTGAACTGCTCAGCAAACTGGGGCCGGCCGTGACCGTCTTCGGCTCGGCCCGGGTCAAACCCGGCGATGCCATTTATGAAAAGACCGTGGCCGTGGCCAAGGGACTGGCCCTAGCCGGCTTCGGCGTCATCTCCGGGGGCGGCGGCGGGGTGATGGAAGCGGCCAACAAAGGCGCGGCCGAAGCCGGGGGCCGGAGCGTGGGCCTGAACATCATCCTGCCCCATGAACAAAAACCCAACGATTACGCCAATATTAAATTGGAATTCCGCTACTTTTTCGTCCGCAAGGTCATGTTCGTCAAGTACGCCGTGGCCTATGTCATCATGCCCGGCGGCTTCGGCACCTTGGATGAACTTTTCGAAGCGGTCACCCTGATTCAAACCAAACGACTGCGGCCTTTCCCGGTCATCCTGGTCGATTCCTCCTACTGGACCGGGCTCATCGACTGGATCAAGGACAAACTTTTAGGGTCAGGACATATTTCGCCGGAAGACCTGGATATTATGCAGATAGTCGACGAGCCCGAAGAAGTGGTCAGGATCATCCGCCGGACTGTGGTCCTTTGAACCGCCGGTCCCCCGCCGGGACCGTCTTAGTGCTTAAAAGCCCTCTGGCCGGTGAAGACCATGGCCACCGGCGGATCGGCCTCGTTGCAGGCCTGGATGACTTCGTAATCCCGGACCGAACCGCCGGGGTGGGCCACGGCGGAGACGCCTTCCTTGATGGCTACGTCCACCCCGTCCCGGAAGGGGAAAAAGGCGTCCGAAATCATGACCGCGCCGGGGAGACCGGCCCGGTCAGCCTTGGTTTGGGCTTCGATCTCTTGGAGCAAGGCCCGGTCGGCCCGGCCCTGAGCCGCGGCCAGGGCCAAGTCCTTGTAAGGTCGGCCGTAACGGGTATAGCACAGGGCGTCGGCGTACTTGGTGTAGGCCTTGAAGACAGCGATCTCGGCCACCCCGACCCGGTCCTGCTCGCCGGTGCCGATGCCCACGGTCACTTGGTCCTTGACGTACAAGATCGAGTTGGAAGTCACGCCTTGTTCCACGGCCCAGCCGAAGACCAGGTCCTCGTACTCCCGCTCCGTAGGCTGACGGACCGGACGGTAGATGCGGCCTTGATATTCAGCTTCGGCCGGCTTGAAATCTTCCTTGGACCGGATGGCGTTGACCGCCGACTGTTGAACGATCAGGCCCCCGTCCAGAAGGCTCTTGAAGTCCAGAAAACGGGTCCAGGCGAATTCGGCCAGACGGTCCATGTTTTTCAGGCGGATGAGGCGCAGGTCTTTTTTTCGGGCCAGGAGGTCCACCACCCCTTCTTCATAATCAGGGGCGGCCACCACTTCCAAATAGTTGCCGACCAGCAGGTCGGCCGTGGCCTTGTCCACCGGCCGGTTGAAGGCCGCGGCCCCGCCGAAGGCGGCCACCCGGTCGGCCAGGTTGGCCCGATGGTAAGCCTCGGCCAGGTGGTCCGCCGAGGCTGCGCCGCAAGGATTGTTGTGTTTGACAATGACGGCCGTGGGGCGGGCGGTCAGGTAGCGCAGAATGCCCAGGGCCGCGTCAACATCGGTCAGGTTGATCTTGCCGGGATGTTTGCCGAAACGGATCAGGCCCGCTTCATCCAGTCCGCTGACCAGGTCTCGGCCCGGCCCGATGTATTCGATACCGCCCAGGACCAGGTGACCGTTGACCAACTGGTAAAGGGCCGCCTCTTGGCCGGGGTTTTCGCCGTAGCGCAGACCCTTTTCCACGACCCGGCCCGGGGACTCCTCGATCTTCCAGGTCCTTTTCCGGTAGACCAAGGTCGTTTCACCGAAAACGATCTTTATTTCTTCGGGAAAATGATCATCCATGACCCGACGGTACATAGCCTTCAGCTCGGTCATTTTTTCGGCCTCCATGAATCATTACGAATCGACCCCGTGGCATCCGCAGCCGGGATCAAAGGTAAATTATCGGTCGGGTAAAATCAAGCAGAGTTAAGGCGGGATTTTCTTTTATTTTGCGGGCGGCCCGGACAACGTCCGGGTCCGCCGTCAGGCGGACAAGAGGTTCAGCCAAGGAATCTCATAGGATTGCCGGCGGACCCTCCGGCTGAGACAAGCGCTGCACCACGCCTCTTGTTCCTTCGGAACTTCGACCATCCCGCCTGGAGGGCGGGATCGAAGCCACCCGTGCTTCACAGCATTAAGAGGGATTTATTTTCACCCCGTCTTGCCGCAACAGCTGCCGGGGCCGGCGCAGCCGGCGGCCTGGCCGGGGGCCGATCCGCAGCAGGTGTGGTCCCCAGGGCCGGGCAGATTGGTCCGGCCCAGGCCCGAGGCGGAAGAAGGTGCGCTGATCAGCTTTTTCACGTTAAGGCTGTCGCAGGACCCGCAACGGGCTTGCTCGGTGGAAGCCGAAACCAAAAATTCCGTCACCCGGCCGCACTCAAGACAAAGATATTCGAAAATAGGCATAATCAGTGGTCCTCTCTACGGGCCCCGCCGTTATGGCTCAGATAGTCTTCCAGGGCCTTCTGCACGGTCCTGACCGACAGGCTGATGCAATGGTGTTTCTGGGCCGGCACACCCTCTAAGGTCCGAAAAACGTCCCCTTCGGTCAGCCGGCGGGCTTCTTCAATGGTCTTGCCTTTAATCAATTCAAGGGCGGCCATGGCCGAAGAGATCGCGCCCGGACAGCCCAGAACCTGGATTTTGGCGTCTTCAATCCGCCCGTCGTCGATTTTCAGAAACACCTTCATCGTGTCTCCGCAGGTGCCGGTCAAGGCGGTGACCTGATCGGCGTCGGGGATGCTGCCCATATTGGATTTGGTTAAATAATAATCCACCGCTTTTTCCGAATATCCGGAACCGATCAGCATGTCCCGGATCAATGAGGGATCGGAAGTTCCAAGATTTTGATCATGCTCCATGACTCGATCCTCTGATTAGGTCCAATGGGTTGATTCGTCTTAAAATTTTTTCGCCGCCCCGGCCGGTCTAGATTGCAGGCCCGGTTGCGGTTTAAAAATTCATCTAAAGCCGGATATAACTATATTCAGGCCCGAAGCCTTGTCAAGCCCATAAACAAGTAAAATAGTAAAAGCGGGGCATGAACGGTCATGCCCCGATGTCCTGAAAATCAATTGGCCTTTTGGCGCTTGATTTTTCTAAGTCGCCTAGTCTCTTTCGATGATCGTGGTCATGCCCATGCCGCCGCCCACGCAGAGCGTGGCCAGTCCGGTGGTCAGGTCCCGCCGGGCCATTTCATAAATCAGGCTGACGATGATCCGCGCCCCGGTGCAGCCCACCGGATGGCCCAGACCGATGCCGCTGCCGTTGACGTTGGTGATCTCCCGGTTCAGGCCCAAGCCTCGTTCCACGGACAGGTACTGGGCGGCGAAGGCTTCGTTGAGTTCGATGAGCTGGATGTGCTTCAGGTCCAGGCCGGTCTTGGCCAGGGCCTTTTGAGTGGCCGGGACCGGACCGTAGCCCATGTATTTGGGATCGACGGCGGCCACGGCGTGGCCGATGATCGTAGCCATGGGTTTCAAACCAAGTTCCTGGGCCTTGTCCCGGCGCATGATGATCACGGCCGCGGCTCCGTCGTTCAGACCCGAAGAATTGCCGGCCGTGACCGTGCCGTCTTTTTCAAAGGCGGGCGGCAGTTTGGCCAGGGCGTCCATGGTCAGGCCGAAACGGATGTGCTCGTCCGCATCCACCATCTTGGGCGGGCCTTTCTTTTGAGGCACGGGGACTGGGACGATCTCGTCCTTGAACTTGCCGGCCTTGACGGCCGCTTCGGCGTTGTTGTGACTGCGCAGGGCCACTTCGTCCTGGTCGGCCCGGGAAATGTTGTATTTCCGGGCCAGGTTTTCCGCGGTCTGGCCCATGATGAAGGGCTCGCCCAGGACCCGGCTGCCCGAGTACAGGGCTTCCCACATGGCGTCGGTCATTTCGCCGTGGCGGAGCCGTTGGCCCCAGCGGGCCGTGCTGAGGACGTACGGGGCCGAACTCATGGACTCGACCCCGCCGGCCAAAACCACTTCCGAATCGCCGCACTTGATCTGTTGGAGGCCGAAAATGATGGACTGCATGCCGCTGGAACACTGGCGCTGAATAGTCGTCGCCGGAATTTCGTGGGGCAGCCCGGCCTTGAGCATGGCCGTCCGAGCCGTGTTGGCTTCGTCCGGACACTGGATACAGTCCCCGAAGATCACGTCGGAAAATATGTCTTTGGGCAGACCGGACCGTTCGATCACGGCGTTCATAACCAAGGCCGCCAAGTCGTGAGCCCGGACCGAACTCAGGCTGCCGCCGAAATCACCGATGGGCGTCCGGGCGCCGGCCACTATCACTACATCGTCATTCTTTTTCAAAACTGCTTTCCTCCTGTCCAAAATTATTTTTAAGTCCCCGACTATATCTAGGCCGCTCCTTCAAGTCAACGAGCCAAAGGCATATTTTTCAAAAAACAAAAGGTTTCTGGGCCGGGTCCGGATTCCTGTTGTCAGGGGCCGGCTTATTTGTCTAAAGTGGTGGACAATTCCTGATACCTTGGACGGCCTTATGTCGCCCCGCCCGAGTTGGCTTTTTTGGCTTTCGATTTTCCTGCTCCTCTGCCGGCCCTGTTCCGGTCCGGCTCAGGAACCCGGCCGAGGCGCGGTGGGGATCGATCAGGCCGCCTGGCAAGTCGACCGCCTGCCCTGGATGACCGTCCTGGTCACCGTGACCGATCAACAAGACCAGGTCTGGAAAGGATTGGCCGAAAACAACTTTTTAATTGAAGAAGACGGGGTCGTCAACCCCGTCCGCCCCACGGTTCAAGCTTTCGTGGCCGCCGACCGCGGCCTTGATTACGCTATCCTGATCGATCACCGTGATGACGCCCCCACTTCCCTGACCATGATCGGGCGGGCTGTGGAAGAATTCGTCAATCGGATGGGCTTTCGTTATTCCGGCGCGATGGTCAGCTATACGGATCAGCCCAGGGTCGTGGCCGGTCCCGCCCGCGACCCGGACCTGCTCGCTTCGGCCGCCCTGGCCCTTGACCCGGTCAGCGGTTCGCCCCAACCGGTCCAAGGTCTACTGCTGGGAGTGAAGACTCTGAATGAATCGACTCCCGCTTCCGTCCCAAAACTCTTTCGGAAGGTAATCATTTTTTTGACGGACGGGACCGGCGGGAATGAACCGTTCGCTCCGACCGCCGCCGGAACCCGACTTTTGGAATCGGGCGTCGAGTTGTTCACCGTTAGCTACGGTTCCGCAGATAATCCCGCCCTGGCCGAGTGGGCTGAACTGAGCCGGGCCTCCGGCGGGGCTTATTTCTTTGCCGCCCATCCCGACCAACTGCCCCCCTGCCTGGCCGCCTTGGCCGAACGATTGAAATATCAATACGTCTTGACCTTCCCCGCGGCCCGAATCAAACCGGACGGCCGGATTCACCGTTTGAAAGTCCTGGTGGAAGCCCCGGGCTTCAAAGGTGAAGGCCGGTTCGAGTTTGTCAGTCCGGCGCTGCCGGAGGCCGAGTCATGGCCTTGGCCCGGCCCGGCCGCCTTGGCCATGGGTTTGGCTGTTTTATTTTGGCTGGTCCGCCGGGGCGGTCTGAAAAAAGCAAGGCGGAAAAAATCAGGAATCAGACCAAGTTAAGGACAAAGGTCTAAATCGGGCCGGCCGGCCTTAAAAACCCATTTCGGCCAGCAGGTTGTCCACCGCGTCCTGGTCCAGTCGGCTTTCTCCGTCGGGGCCGGCCAGGGCCGCCGGGGCGGAGACCCTTTCCAGCATTTTGTCTACTTCTTCCTGAGCCAGCCTTTCGGTTTCCTTGGCCGAACGGATTTCTTTTTCCATTTCTTTTTTCCTGATCTTGGCCCCGAAAGAGACCAGCAGGCTGAGGAGCTGGACCTGAATTTGGGAGATGAGGCGGACGATCTTCATGATCCGCTGGCCGGACAAGTCCTGGAAAGACAAAGTTTCCATGATCCGGGTGACTTGGACGGTTATTTGGCCGATCAGTTCCCCGGACTGCTCGATCTCGCTGATGATGGTCTCCCGATCGTCGTTTTTGACGTAAGTGTATTCAGCCGGGGGCTTCGAGACGGATTCTGAAAGGCTTTCCGCCGGTTGGGCCGTGCTTTCGATCTCTTTCTCCAGGGCCTTGACGTTTTGGTCGATCAGGGCCAGGAGTTCTTCTACTTTTTCCGGGGGGAGGCCGCTTGGGGCGGGCGACGCTTCAGGGGCTTTCTCTTCGGCGATCACCTTTTCTTCCACCTGGCCCTCCACCGGCAGAATGGAATCAAGAAAGATGTTGGCTGCGGTCTGATTCATTTTCTTGATTATTTGCTTATATTTATCGCTACGAGCCCCCTGGAAGAGAATCTTGAGGATGGTGGTGATCGGGAAATTGAAAAAATTATCCTCCCGCTCCACGGTGGAAGCCGAATCGGACAGGGCCTTTTGGACCGTCTCGGCTTCGAAGGCCGCCTCCTGTTCAGCCCTCATGGCCTTGATATGGCTCTTGACCGTCTCGTTGGTGCAGAGTTCGTACAAAGTCTGGAAGACCACGTCCAGGTCGAAACGATAGGCGGTGACCTTTTGAATTTCGGATGGAGTCTCTCCGGCGGCTTCCTGGGTTTCTTCTCCGATTTTGGGCAGTCGTTCAACAAACTCTTTCAAATTTTTGGTCTGATCGAGCAGTCCGTTTAAAAAACCTGAATAAGCGCCCGGTTGTTGGGCCGGCGGAGTCTGAAGCGAACCGTCCTCCCAATCGACAGAATCGGAGCGGTCGGAAAGAAAATCAAGGCCCTTGATGTTGTCCAGATGAGTCTTGATCTCCTGGCAGTCCCGGGCCATGTTTTCGGTCAGGTCCATAATGTCCATGGTCGCTTTTTCGGTCATCTGGACGATGCCTTCGAGCTGGCCCTTGGCGTCGGCCAGCTCGACCCCGGTCCTCTCCAGGTCCACGGCCGGCAAGGTCTCGCCGGGGATGTCTTTAAGGGACAAGGACATCCGGCGGACCAGACGGCCGATTTCCGCGTACATCTCTTCGGATATTTCCCGGTAAAAACGGTCTTCCCAAAAATCGCCGCCTTGGGCGGGCTGAGCCGGACCGGTTTCTTTGGCCGTCTCTTTTTCCACGACTTTTTCCACCACCCGGGTCAGACTGCTGTCAGGCTTGACCGTGATCTGGTAAACGGCTTCACCGGTCTTGATCCTGAAAACCCCGGCGTTGAGCTCCAATTGAATGACCGGAAGATTTTCGTCCATAATTGTCCCTCGAAAGACTCTCAGGTTAAAATCCGGCCCAGGAATCGGACGGCCACATGATAGATTCCGGCTCCGGACTGGTATTCCGACCTTAAAACCTCGGCGATGGCCGTTATCCGGGCCTCCTGGGCGGGGTCTTTCGCTTCGACCAGGTCACCGCCTTCCTGCCGCCAGCCGTCGATATAGGTCTTAAGGATAAGGTGGCTTCCGACCGGGAAATCCTCGTCCGACTGAAATAAAAGTCCGCCGCCCCCGATGTTTCTGATGACGCCGGTCCGTAGTTCGTCGTCCGGGCCGGAAGCGGGAAACGGCCCGTACTCGACCCGATATTCCTTAGTCAGGCGCAAATAACGGCGCAGTTCGGCCACCGGACTGAAACCTCGTCAAAATAATTTTAAAAATAATACCGATTGGGCTCCGGGGTGTCAAACGAAGATTACGGTTAACTTCAGAACTTTATCCCCAGGCCGCGTTGCCTTGACACCCAGGCCGGGGCTGGGCTATTTTACCGAAAAAAGGACGGCCCGAGAATGTCCGTGGAAAAAGACCTGAACCTGAGCGGCGTGGAAAAGCGTTTGATTTACCAACTGGGCGGGGACATCGGTTTGAGCCCCCGGCCTTTCGCCGAACTCGGCCGCCGGGTGGGGCTGTCCGAAGAACAGGTCATTGAAATTCTGCAAAGTCTCCGGGAACGCGGCATCCTGCGCCGTTTCGGAGCCACCCTCCGGCACCAGCTGTCCGGCTTTACGGCCAACGCCATGGCCTCCTGGCGGGTCGAACCTGAGCGGATCGAGGAAGTCGGGGCCGTCATGGCCGCCTTCCCGGAAGTGACTCACTGTTATCAACGCCGGACCGTACCGGGCTGGACCAAGAACCTTTACACCATGATCCACGCTTCATCCGAAGCGGAATGCCACCGGCTGGCCGAACGGATGGCTCAGGCGGCCGGGGTCTTCGATTACGAACTGCTGTTCAGCGAGGAAGAACTGAAAAAGACGTCCATGAGGTATTTCAATGAATGAGCAGACATCCCGGAAGCTCTTTCAGGAGGCTTCGGCCCTGATTCCGGGCGGAGTCAACAGTCCGGTCCGGGCCTGCCGGTCGGTCGGAGCCGAGCCGTTGTTCATCGCCCGGGGCCGTGGGTCTCAGGTCTGGGACGCCGACGGCAACGCCTATATCGACTATGTCGGGTCCTGGGGGCCCTTGATCCTGGGCCACGCCCACCGGGCGGTGACCATGGCCTTGAACGAATCGGTCTCCCGCGGAACCAGCTTCGGAGCCCCTACGGCCTCGGAAGTCAGACTGGCCCGGCTGGTGGTCGAGTCCGTGCCTTCCATCGATCTGGTCCGTTTTGTCAATTCCGGGACCGAAGCGGCCATGAGCGCCGTCCGCCTGGCCCGTGGGGTGACCGGACGGCCCCGGATCATCAAGTTCGACGGCTGCTATCACGGCCACGCCGACAGCCTGCTGGTGGCCGCCGGGTCCGGGGTGGCCACCTTGGGCATTCCGGGTAGTCCGGGCGTGCCCGAGGCGATCGCCAAGTTAACCCTGTCCTTGCCCTATAACGACCTGGGTCAGGTCCGGGAGGCCTTCAAGCGATACCCCAAGGAAATCGCCGCGGTCATCGTCGAACCGGTGGCCGGGAACATGGGCGTGGCGCCGCCTGAGGCGGACTTTCTGCCGGGCTTGGCCGAAATAACCAAGGCACACGGCGCGTTGCTGATATTTGACGAAGTCATCACCGGTTTTCGTTTGGGACTGGGCGGGGCTCAGGCCTTGTATGGGATCGATCCGGACCTGACCTGTCTGGGCAAGATCATCGGCGGCGGCCTGCCCGTAGGGGCCTTCGGCGGCAAAAAAGAGATCATGTCCCGTTTGGCCCCGGAAGGGGATATTTACCAGGCCGGGACCCTGTCCGGCAATCCCCTGGCCATGACCGCAGGCTGGGCCACGATCAACGCCTTGAAGAACGACCCGAGCATATACCAGCGCCTGGAGGAAATGTCCGCGGTTTTGGCTGAGGGTTTGGTGGAGCGGGCTAAAAAATACGGCCACCAGGTTACGGGCAACCGGGTTGGTTCGATGATGACCTTGTTCTTCACGCCGGGACCGGTCAAAGACTATGCCGGAGCCAAAACTTCGGACACGGAAAAATACGCGCGGTTTTACCGGGGGATGAGGGGGAAAGGGATTTACTTGGCTCCGTCCCAGTTTGAGGCGACCATGGTCTCGGCGGCTCACTCCATGGACGACATCGAATACACTTTGCAGGCCGCGGATCAGGTTTTGAATTCTCTGGTCTGAAATGTTTCAAAATGTTCCCATGTTTCAGCCGACGTCCAAATTCCGGGCCGGTATAAAAAACCAAAGTAATCATTCAGTTATTGGTGCTCCGGCTTCCAGCTCCCGGGGGAATGGCGGTGATAACTATCTGTCATTCCTACAAAAGCAGGAATCCGTGTCTATCGGTCGGACAGAAAGAGACGGAAAAGGCCGCCGTTCACTGATATGTTATAAAAACCAAAAAAAAGTTGACTTGCCCCGGACCATGTGTTAGGAGAATGTGACGGATTACACGAGCGTTAAATTAGAGCAGTTACTTATACTAAGCCAGCCGGTCCATGATCCCGCCGGCTTTGAGGCCCCATGAAGCAAGGGGCCAAAGAATTTTTTAGATTACTAGCCCTGGTCAGTTCCATGGGGCTTGCCATGGTCCTGGCCACAGTGATAGGCCTTGCAGCAGGATATTTTTTAGATCAATACTTCGGCACTTCCCCGGTCTTGACTCTGATCTTTCTGGTTCTAGGAATCATCGCCGGGTTTCGAAATTTATATGTCATTATGAAGCGGACCCAGCGCATGGAAAAGGAGTTGGATGAGCGGTCCCAAAGAAAATGAACTAATGCTCGAGGTGGACTTGAACGCCTGGCTCATCATGATCGCCTTGAGCCTCGCCTCGCTGGTCTTCTTTCCCCTGGAAGTGACCAAGGGGGTGTTCGTTGGAGGCCTGTTGGTCGCGGTCAACCTTCACTTCTTGCGGCGGGCGGTGGTCAAGACCTTGACCCCGGGCGGCCGGGTCAGGCCCAATAGGATGCTGGTTAAATACTATCTCCGTTTCGTGGCCACCGGTCTCGTCATTTTCTTGCTGCTGTCTGAACAACTGGTGGACGCCTTCGGTCTGCTCTTGGGTCTATCTGCCTTCATTATCAATACTTTTCTGGTTATAATGCACCAAACGGGCAAAATTATTTACAAGCTGATCACCAAGGAGGCTGTCTGAGGCATGGAACACCCGATTCTCTTTTTGTCGCTCCTTTTTGAAACCTTCGGTTTGGAGGATTTCGCCCATCATTATCCCCATGTCATTTACTCGTGGCTGGTGGTTTTGGGATTTATCTGCGCAGGTTGGATCGCCGGCAAGGGCGTTCAGATCATCCCCAATAGAATTCAGAACTTCATCGAAGTAGTCATCGACGGTATAGAGAATTTTCAGGTGGAGATGATGGGCGAGGAAGGGAGGCGTTACTTCCCTTTGATTGCTACTATTGGATTGTATGTTTTCGCCTGCAACCTCCTGGGACTGGTTCCAGGCATGCTTTCACCTACGGCCAACATCAATACCACCCTGTCCGTGGCTCTGGTCACTTTTTGCGCCACCCATTACGTGGGTATCAGGTATCACGGAATCAAGTACATCAAGCATTTCACCGGTTCGATCCTGCCGATGGCCCCCTTGATGATTCCCATTGAAATCATCGGGCACCTGTCCCGGGTTTTGTCTCTGACCCTCCGTCTTTTCGGCAACATCATGGGCGAAGACTTGGTTTTGGCCATTCTGTTTTTGTTGGCCGGGAAATTCTTGGCCCCGGTGCCGATGATGTTTCTGGGTATTTTTACTTCCTTTGTCCAGGCCTTGATCTTCTCTCTGCTCTCCATGCTCTATATCTCGGGGGCGATTGAAGAGGCCCATTAAAAACGCTTTTAACCCTGTTTTTTAGGGAAAAGGAAGAAGGCATAAGTATCAAAATTGGAGGAGAACGCGTATGAAGAAAATTAGTGTCACCACCCTGCTCACCGCTCTATTCGTCTTGGGTCTGGCCGCCGTGGCCATGGCCGCCGAGACCGAGATCAGGGTAACCGGCTTGCAGGTGTTCCAACGGATCGTCACCATGGCCGGTCTCACCATCGCCGTAGCGGCCTTCGGTTGCGCTCTGGCCCAGGGCATCTCCATCAAGAGTGCGGTGGGGGGCATCGCCCGGAACCCGGAAGCTTCCGGTAAGATCACCGTGACCATGCTGATCGGTCTGGCCCTGATCGAGTCGCTGTGTATTTACGCGCTGGTCGTATCCTTGATTCTGCTGTACGCCTACCCGATGTCGGGACCCATAAAGACTTTGGTGGGCATGTAAGGAAACCGGCTCCTGTCGGACTGGGCGGGGCCGAGAGGCCGCCCCAGTCCGACGCCGTCAGCGCTTTTAATTTTTTTTAAAATGCTGTGTACTAGCTTTCACAATTCGCCCGCTTTTGATAAGGTCGAATGATGAAATTCTCCAAGATACCTTCGGCCACGATTACCAGGTTGTCGCTGTACACACGCAACCTGGAAGGGCTGGCCAAAGAAGACGTCAAGGTTATTTCCTCGGAGAAACTGGCCGAACGCTGCGGAGTCAATTCGGCTCAAATCAGAAAGGATTTGGCCTACTTCGGAGAATTCGGCGTGCGAGGGGTGGGTTATTACGTCCGGGACCTGCTTTTTGAGATCAAAAAGATTCTGGGATTAAACAAGGAGTGGAATCTCGGTTTAGTCGGCATCGGCAACCTGGGTTCAGCCTTGATCGCCCATGAAAATTTCGCCCGCCAGGGCTACCGGTTCGTGGCTGTTTTTGACAACGACCCCAACAAGATCGGCAAAAAGCTGCCCAACGGCCTACTAGTCGAGGACGTGACTTCCATTCGGGCGGCCAAGGAAAGGGCCAATATTGAAATCGGGGTCATTTCCACGCCGGCCTCCAGGGCCCAGGAGGTGGCCAACCGGCTGATCGAAAGCAACATCAAGGCTATTTTAAATTTCGCCCCGGTCCAGATTCAGGCCCCCAAAGGCTTTTGCGTGGAAAACGTTGATTTTACGGTCAAACTGGACAATCTGGCCTATCATTTAACTACGGAACTCTAAAACCCTCTTCCGCCGCCTGCACGTACAATCTGATTTAAGGCTCATCCCCCCAAGAGTCGGTGAAATGATCTCGCCCATAAGTTATGGCTGAAGCAGCCCGCCGTGGGTGTAATCCGGGAAGCCGATCAGTTGCAGGACGATTCCTTTCTGGATTTCCGATGGTCCGCCGCCGATCTGCAAGACCTTGGTGTCCCGGAAGTACCTGGCCACGGGGTACTCTTCCATAAAGCCGTACCCGCCGTGAATCTGGATGGCTTCGATGGCCGCCTTCAGGGCGAATTCCGCGGCGTAACATTTGGCCATGCAGGCCTCTTTTCGGGCGTCCTGGCCCTGGTTGTAAAGCCAGGCCGCCTTGTAGGTCAGCAGTCTGGCCATTTCTATGTCGGCGGCCATATCGACCAGTTTGAAGCCCGTGGCCTGGAGGGTGCCGATGGGCCGGCCGAAGGCCTTTCTTTCTCGGGCGTACTTGGCCGACTCCTCGAAACAGGCCCTGGCCAGCCCCACGCTCATGGCCGCCATCAGTATGCGCTCGGTCACGAACATGTGCATGATGTGATAGAAGCCCCGGTTGAACTCGCCCAGGATGTTCTCCCGGGGGACCCGGCAGTCTTCAAAGGCCAGTTCGGCGGTCTCGGAAGAGTGCCAGCCGAGTTTATTGAGCTTCTTGGCCACGCGGAAGCCGGGCGTATCCTTGTCCACAATAAAAAGAGTCTCGCCTTTTTTGCCGTGCTCTTTCTGAGTCTTGGCCACGACGATGGTATGCTCGGCGAAGGTGCCGTTGGTGATGAATATCTTGGCCCCGTTGATGAGGTAATAGTCGCCGTCCTGGACGGCGTTGGTTTGAATGGCGGCCACATCGGACCCGCAGTTCGGCTCGGTGATGCCTACGGCGAATCTTTTTTTACCTTTGATCGCGTCCGGCAGATATTTTTCCTGTTGTTCCCTGGTCCCGAATTTGTAAACCAAGGGAGCCACCAGGATCGAAGACACGCCTATGCCTGAAGTAAAACCCTGGCTGATTCGGCCGAATTCCTCGGCCAGGATGCATTCATAAAACTTGTCGGCTGGCACGCCGCCGAATTCTTCGGGGTAGCCCAGGCCCAGAACGCCGATCTCAGCCCATTTGGCCCACAACTGGTGGGGAAATTCTCCTTTTTCTTCATATTCATCGACCAGAGGGGCCATTTCCTTTTCGGCGAACCTTTTGATCATGTCCTGGAAAATGGCGTGCTCTTCACTCAAACTGAAATCCATATTATAATGCTCCTTAAGATTTGGAGACCCCCAGCCTTCTGGGGGTCCAGACCCAAAAATTTAAAGGGACAAACCTCCGGAAACGATCAGAACGTGGCCTGAAACGTAATCCGAAAGAGGGGAAGCCAGAAATAAAATGGCCCCGGCGGCTTCTTCCGGCGTGCCGGCCCGGCCCAAGGGGATCATCATCTTCATCATTTCCCGCTGTTTTTCCGGAATGCCCACCGCGACTTTATCCCCTTCTCTTTCCAGGCTGACCGCTTCTTCTTTAGGTTTGGTCAGCCTGGTGTCGATGAAGCCGTAAGCGATGGCGTTGGCCCTTACTCCAAACGGCCCCCATTCCTTGGCCATGGTCTTGGTCAGGCCCAGGATGGCCGCCTTGGCCGCCGAATAGTTGGCCTGGCCGGCGTTGCCGCTGGTCCCGGCCATGGAAGAGATATTGATGATCTTGCGGGCGACCGGTTGGCCTTCAGCCATCTCCTTTTTGGCCGCTTCCCGGAAATAGGGGGCCGCGGCCCTGATGATCTTGAAAGGTGCGGTGACGTGAATGTCCAGCATGGTCTGCCACTGTTTGTCCGTCATTTTGTGAACTACGGCGTCCCAGGTGAACCCGGCGTTATTGACGATGATATGCAAGGCCCCCCAGGCGTCTACGGCCGCCTTGACAATACCTTCGGGAAAATCAGGGGCGGTGATGTCGCCGATGTAGGTGACGGCCTCGCCGCCGGCCTTTTTGATTTCGGCCGCCGTCTCTTCAGCCGGCTGGGGGTCGATGTCGCTGACCACCACCTTGGCCCCTTCCCGGGCGAAAAGGACGGCGGCGGCCCGACCGATGCCCCGGCCCGAACCGGTGACGATCGCCACCCTGTCTTTCAGCATCTTGTCCATAGTCTCGCTCCTTTCTGGATAATCAAGTTCTGAGGGCGATCACCAGGATCGCCCCTACCCTGACTTTTCCTGGGGTAATATCCAAATCCAACCTTACGTCAAAAGGCCAAAACCCGATATTTTGGCCGGCCGATCGAAAAACGAGAGCAATTAACTCGAACCAGAGCTCAAAGGCGATCTCAAGCTTGGCGCGGGGACTTCCCGCTTCACGCCCAAACCCCTTAAAATGAAGTTGGTCAGGGCTTCGAGCATGGTTGCCGCATCATGATAAGGGAACATATTCCATCCCCTTAAGGGTGAGATGGACAGGTTGAAGACGATGATGTTGGCCGCCAGGTCGGGATGCCGGCAGTCAAAGACGCCCAGTTTGACGCCACGTTCGATCATGGCCTGGAAATCGGCGATGAATTGGGCTTCTTGCCGGAGAATTTCATGGAGGTACTCTCCTTCCAACGATTTGGTTTCAGTGTAAACGAAAAGCATTTCGTCCTTGAATTGACAGGTCAGTTCAAAAATGCTTCGAATCACGTGGACCATCTGGTCGACCGGGTCCTCGTAGGTCTTGCTGCTTTCATCAAAGCACTGGTGCAGACGGCCGAGGATATTGCTGTGGACCAGAAAGAGAATATCTTCCTTGCTCTTGAAATAATTATAAATATTGCCCAGGCCCACGTTGCTGGCCTTGGCGATCTCCCGCATGCTGGTGGCGTGAAAACCCTTCTTGCGGAAGAGCTTGAGCGCGCCCCGGTAAATCTGCTTCTGCCGCTCTTCCCGGCGGGACTGGTTTTTTTCCCTGTTATTCACTAACTACCGGGGGTCTCCGGCTCGAATCATCCGGCCGGTGCGAAATGTTTGATGTCCATGATCGTCCCGTTCTTATCCTCGTTCCAGACGATCCTGACCCTCATCCCGTTCCAGATTTGTTTGCGGACGACGTCGATCCCGCTCAGGTCGATGCCGCCCAAGAGGTGCATGAATTTGCAGTCCGCCCCGTCGAGGGTGACGAAAGCGGTCACAAAGGGCGGCGGGGTGGGCATGCCGAAATATTCGATCTCGGTCAGGGACCATCCGACCAGTTCGCCTTCCTGAGCCACTTCCAGCCACTCGCCCATGTCGACAAAACAGCGGGGGCAGAAAGTCCGGGCCGGAACCAGGACCCGCCGGCACCGGGGACATCGGTTGCCCAATATCTTTTCCTCTTTCAGGCCTTCAAAAAACCGATTCCAGGTCGGCCCCAGGGCCAGTTCATAGGTGACCAGGGCTTCGGCCTTGATGACCGGTTTTCCGTCTCTGCTTAAAGTCACCATCCGACTTCTCCTTTTCTCCGACCAGCATCACGAGATGGGCTGGAAGTACATGATGTCGAGCATTTCGCCCTTCTTCTCCGCACGCCAGACCGCCCGGACCCGGGTCCCTGCCTTTATTTTTTCTTTCAGGGCTGCGGAGTCGTTCAGGTCCAGGCCGCCGACCAGGTGGAGAAAGTTGCAGTCGGTTCCATCCAGATGGATCAAGGCCCCGATCAAGGGCGGCTGAACCGGCTGACCGAAAAATGGTTCGTTGGCCGTCATCCAGGTGACAATCTTCCCTTCTTGGGCCGCTTCGACCCATTCACCCATATCCACCGAGCAATGGGGGCAGAAAGACCGGGGCGGGACCAGCATTTTCGAGCAGGCGGGGCATTGGTTGGCCCAAATCTTTTCTTCCTTCAGCCCTTCGTAGAAACGGTTGAAGACCGGACCCACGGCGTACTGGTAGGGAAGCCAGATATTGTGTTTCAAGGTTTTGAAGTGTTTGGTCATCGGCCGCCTCCTAGAGTTCCGACCCAAGGATCATGAGTCCGTTGAATTGGCTGACCCCGCCTAGGCCGTGGGCCAGGCCGAGCTTGGCCCCTTCGATCTGGTGGGCCCCGGCCTGGCCGGTCACCTGCAAGGCCGTTTCCGCCACGCGGATCAGGGCGGTAGCCCCGATGGGGTTGGTGCACAAAACCCCGCCGGACGGGTCGCAGGGCAGTTCCCCACCCCGGGCGAAGACGCCTTTGAGCACGTCGTCACAGGCCCGGCCGGGTTCGGAAAAACCAAAGCACTCGTAATGGAGCATCTCGATCCAGGTGAAAGGATTATAAATCTCGGCCACGTTCAATTCCCGCCTCGGATTGCTTATACCGGCCAGGTCGTAGGCCTGCTTGGCCGCGATCATGGCGCATTGCCAAGCCACTTTGTCGCTGTCGCCGTACCAGTATTCGTCCCCGCAAAACCCCAGGCCCTTGACCCAGGCCGGCTTAAGCGACATCTTTTTGGCCTGGTCCTCGCTGGCGAAAATGACCGCGCAGGCCCCGTCGGAATTGGGACAGACGTCCCAGAACCTGATCGGATAGTTGATCACCCTGGAGTTCTTCACGTCCTCCAAGGTCAGGTCCACTTTTATATGCGCGTAAGGATTGTCGTGGGCGTCCCGGTGGTGATCGACCGAAATTTTGGCTGCGGCTTCCCGCGACTTCTCTTCCGGGATTTTGTACCTGGCCATCCATTGCTGGGCCTGAATGGAAAAGACGCCCGGAGCTCCGGTCAGAAAGGGCCTCAGATAGAAAGGCTCCATGACCGTGGACATGGTGGCCTGGCTGTCGCCTTCATACATCTTTTCCGAACCCACCACCAGGACCAGGTCGGCCATACCCGAGGCCACCCAATAATAGCCGGTGTGGGCCAGGGACATGCCCGTGGTCCCGCAGGTCTCGGTCTTCATCATGGGCTTGCCCACCGCCCCCAGGGCGTCGGCGAAATAAAAGTGAGTCAAGGCCACCCCTTCCATCATCGAAGGCATGGTCCCGCAAACTATCCCGTCGATGTCCTTCGGGTCGAGGCCGGTCTCGGCGAAAACGGCCTGGACCGCTTCCCGGACCATATCCGGATAAGTCACCTCGTTGCGGCGACCGTGTTTGGTCTGACCCACGCCGATAATTGCCACTGCTCTCGCCATAACGCCTCCTTAATCAGTACCGACCACGGCCACGGCATGAAACTGGCCGGCGAAGCCGTGAGTCCCGTGAGCCAGGCCGGTTTTGATCTTTTTGTCCACTTGTCTTTCCCCGGCCTGACCCTTGATCTGGAGGACCACCTCGGCCAGACGGTACAATCCCCGGCTGACATAAGGATTCATGGCCAGCACCCCGCCGGAGGGATTGACCGGGAGCCGACCGTCTTTTTGGGTGGCCCCGCTGTCCAGGAACCGGCCGCCTTCGCCTGGGCCGCAGAAGCCCAGGCCTTCGTACCAAAGCAGTTCCTGGAAGGCATAGGGCTCGGTCACTTCGGCCAGGTCGATCTCTTTTCCTGGATCATTGATCCCGGCCATCCGATAAGCCCGTTGGGCGGCGTTTTTGAGCTGGCCGCCCAGCAGGTCCCGATCTCCCAGATAAAAAGTGTCCATGGACGAACCAAAGCCCTTGAACCAGACGGGTTTGTCGGTCAATTTTTTAGCTTTCTCCTCGGAAGCCAAAATCATGGCCACGATGCCGTCCGATTTCGGGGCGCACTCCATCTTTTTCAAGGGGTCCATGACCCGGGGGGAATTAAGCACTTCTTCGACCGTGACCTTCTTCCGAAGGTGGGCGTAGGGATTGCCCAGGGCGTTGCCCAGATTTTTGACCACCACCTTGGCGCACTGCTCTTCGGAAACCTGGTGTCTGGTCATATAAGCCCTCATTTGCAGGGCCGCGGCGAAGGTCTCATTGAGGCCGACCTGGCGTTGGTAGAAGGGATCGGCGAAATAATGGGTCAAGGCGTCATTTTCCGGGTTTTCCGAGCCTTTGCAGATGCCCAGGACCAAAACCGTGTCGTAGTGTCCGGTCAGAATCCTCATGACTCCGTATTGAAAGGCCAGCAAGGATTCGCCGTCCTGCCTGGTCCCGCTCTTTAAAAAACCAGCGCCCGAATCCCAATAATAGGCGTTGGCGCAGGAGACCCCGCCGTGGAAGACGTCGGAGGCGGCGCTGACCACCGTGCCGATCTCTTCGCGTTTCAGGCCCGCCTTGTCCAGGACCTCCCGGCAGACCCGGTAGAGCTGGTCCAGGTAGTTTTCGCTGAAGGCCGTCCCGGGACTCTGGGCCGCCTCGACGATAGCCGCCTTTTTGTTCATGGCCTCACCTCTCTGTCGGTCATTGACCGCAATCGGTCGTCATTTAAGGAATCAACGGCTCCAGGGTTAATCAGAGGGCCGTCTGGGTTGTTCACCCACGGAGGCCCATTTCCGTCAAAATGATGTTCTTTTGAATCTGGGAAGTGCCGGCCCCGATGGTAAAGAGCTTGAGGTCCCGGTAGAGCCTTTCCACGGGAAACTCCTTCATGTAGCCGTAACCCCCGTGGATCTGGACGGCCTTGTCCACGACCCGCAGGGCCATTTCCGAGCAAAACAGCTTGGCCATGGAGACTTCCTTGTTGCACCTGATCCCGGCTTCGTACATCATGGCGCAGTGGTAGACCAGCCGCTTGCCGGCCTCCACGGCCGTGGCCATGTCGGCGATCATGTGGCCGACGGCCTGGAAGTTGGCGATGGGCTGATCGAACTGGATGCGCTGGGTGGCGTATTTGACGGCTTCTTCCACCGCTATCTCCGCGCCCATGTAGGCCAAGGCCGACCCGGACAGCCTCTCCATCTCCAGACCCTGCATCAGGGCGTAAAAACCGCGCCCTTCTTCACCCAACAGATTTTCCTTGGGCACCAGGCAGTCTTCGAAGATCAGTTCGGTCGTGTCCGAAGAATGCAGGCCCATCTTCTCCAGCTTCCGGCTCACGGAAAACCCGGGGGTATTGGTTTCGATGAGCAGCAGGCTGATGCCTGAGTGGCCGGGCCCGCCGGTCCTGACCACGGTGTTGATCACGTCGGCCTGGGTGCCGTTGGTGATGAACATCTTGCTGCCGTTGACCCGGTAATAGTCGCCTTCCCGGACGGCCCGGGTCTTGATGCCGGCGACGTCCGAACCGTGATTGGGCTCGGTAATGGCGATGGCCAGAAGTTTTTCTCCGGCGCAGATTGGTTTGAGGAATCTTTCCTTCTGTTCGTGGGTGCCGGCGTGGGCCAGGGAAGGGCTGGCCATATCGGTATGGACGAACAGGCTCATGGGAAAGCCCAGGGCCCCGCAGCGGCACATCTCTTCCCAAAAGACGATGTTGGTCTTCATGTCCGCCCCCTGGCCGCCGTATTCCTCGGGGTAACGGAGGCCCAGGAGGCCGAGTTCGCCCATTCTGGGGAAAATGGCTTTGTCGTAACAGCCTTTTTCCTCCCACTCTTCCACCTTGGGGGCCACCTCCTTCTGGACGAAACGGCGGAGCGTTTCCCGAAAAATTTGGTGTTCTTCCTCAAAGAAATAGTCTTTGACCATAGGCTGTTTTCCTTTCCGTTCGCTTATCGGCTTGGTCTTGCGAAAATCCGTCGGGTTTTTGGTGAATTTGGGAGCATCCTTATAAAGTTTTTGCCGTCCCGGTCAAAGCCGGCCTCAGGAGGCGGATGATGCTTTGGCCGGCGGGCTGAAATTTTTCGGCGACGAATTAGTTACGTACGTCCGTTCATATATTCTTCCAGCCCCTTTGTCAATGATTTTTCCAAGGGCCGAAGACCAGGTTTGTGGAGTTTAATCCCCGGCGGGGTCCGCCGTGTGCGATTGAGGCCGAATCGGGGCCGCCTCGGGCGGAAAGAAACGTTGGATTTGGCTAGGCTCACCGTCAACCTAGAGGGCGGGGGTCCGAAACTTTGTTGGGCGAACACATAGGTTCGCCTCTACGCAAACAGGTCGGAGGTCATCGGTGGGGGCGACGCATGCGTCGCCCCCACCGATGACGAACCCTGGCGCATTGACCCGGAAAATATCCCTTCCGCCCACGCAGGGCGGGTTTGAAACCCGCCCCTTGTATCTTGCGAATCGGTGGGAGCAAAAAAGGGCGGCCGGCAGAGAACGAAGCCGGCGATGACGCCGTCGCTTTCGGTCGTTTTCCCCAATTCCTGAAAGATGGTGAGAAAACGACCTCATTGACTTGTTTGATTTTTGTAAGTTGTGTTAAATTAAAACTGTTTTATTTTTTCATGGTTACAAGGATTTGACATGAAAGAAAATGAAAAGCCGAATCTGGCTTCGGAACCGGCCGGGGCGCCGGCGGAAAAGACGGAACAAGAACCGGGAGAAGAGTGCGCTCCGGAGCAGGGCGGTGAGACCAGGTCCGAGGCGTCGGCCGTTTCGGAAATGGGCGGCCCGGATTTGTCCGCTTTGGCCGATGCTTCGGTGGAGTCCTCGTCCCTGGAGTTGGAAAAGCCCCCGGAGGCTGAAGTCGAGCGACCCGAGGGCCGGACCGGACCCGAGGTCGGCCTGGGAAAGGAAGAGGTCGCCCAGGAAGACTTCCAGCCTTTCTACGAAAAAGAAGCCAGGGCCGAAACTCGGACTAAAGCGGTCAAGTCGATCTGGCTTTATTTTCTCCTGGGGTTTTTGGGTCTGACCCTGATCGGCCTGGCCTTGGATGCGGTTTGGCGGGGCGCGCCTTTTTGGCTCGAAGCGGCCGTCACGGCCGTGATCTGCTTTACTCTGATCGGGTTGTTGTGGAAGACCATCACCCTGGAAACCAAGGTCGGTTTGGAAGCCCTGGCCGTTTGGGTGATTGCCGCCGCGGCGGTCCTGTTTTACGGTCAAAACGATCTGGGTCCGGGCGGATTCATCCCCGGCGGCTTTGTTCTGCCGGGTTTGTTCGCTTTGGCCCTGGCCGCGGTCCTGACGGCCGTCTGGCTGGTCTGGCCGCGTCTTTTCTGGCCGCCGCTCCTGCTGACGGCCGTGGTTCTCTATGCCGGGCTGGCCCCGGCTCTGGCCTTATCTATGGGCGGGATGGACCTGAATAGTTTGCTTTTAGGTCCGCCGGGCATGGATTCGTGGCCGATATTTGTCCGAGCGGGATACGTGGCGGTTCAGGTCGTCCTGCCTTTGGGCCTGGTCCTTTTCCTGGCGCTTCAAGTCCGGACCTTGTTCAACCGCCGCTACCGGACTCATTGGGGGTTTCTGTACTGGGCTCTGGCCCTGGTCCTGGCCGGGGTGATCGGGCTGGTCGGCCTGGACCGCAACCGGCAGCCGGTCTTTCCGCCTTTAGCCGGTCTGACGGCCCGGTTAGCGCCTATTGATCAGGCTGAACCAGGCTCGGCTTCCACCGCGCCGACCGAGATTCAGCCCGAGGCGGCGTCTCCGGAGCAGCCGGCTTCGGTCCGGGAACCCGCGCCTCCGGCTCCTTCGGTCCCGCCGGCGGAAAGGCCGAAAGAATCAGAACGAGAACCGGCTGGGCCGACCACCGCTATTCAAAAAGAAAAGCCGGGGTCCGCAGAAGTCGTAACTCCATCCGCGCCTCCGCCCCCGGCCGAATCAGAAATCGTTGAATTAAAGGCCAGGATCGAGTCGCTGGAGGATCGGATCAAGGAATTAACCGAGCGTCTGGCCGCCCAGGATGAATTGCTTAAAGCCATCATGAATTACATCGGGGCGGAATCCGAAAAACCTTCGCCGCCGGAGACTTACGAGCCAGACCGCGCCGAACCGCCGGAGACCGAACCCCAGGAGGGTGAGGGGCCGGTCGCTCCGCCCGAAGGGCCGCGCCGGAGAATTTATCAGGATTACACTTAAAGCCCCCGGTCTGGACAGGAGGATAGTCTTTCCGCGGCCGGAAACCGGTGCGGGAAGCCTGAAGGTATGGTACAATAGCCTCTAATTCCCGATTCGACGGGGCGGAACTTGTTAAGGCGCGAAAGGAATCAAGGCATGGAACAGGGGATTACCCGCCGGGAGGCGATCAAGAGGCTGGCCAAGCTGGGCGGGGCTGCGGCTTTGACTGTGGGTTTTTACGGCACCCTTTACGGCCGGGAGGCCAAGGTCGATCCGGAGCCAGTTGTCCCGGCCACGGCTGATTTTCGGGTCAAGGGGGCCTCGAATAAGGTGGTGGTGGTTGAAGGCGTGGGCCAGACCTCGGCCGAGACCTTGGTCAAAGAAGCCTTGTCCCGTCTGGGCGGCATGGAAAAGTTCATCGCCCGGGGGGACGTGGTGGCCTTGAAGTTGAACGTGTCCTGGGACCGTTCGGCCGAGCTGGCCGCCAACACCAATCCGGAGGTGGCGGCCGCCGTGGCCGGCCTCTGTTTGGACGCCGGAGCGGCCAGGGTCAATTTTGTCGATAACACCATCAACGCGGCGGAAAGGACTTTTCGCAATTCGGGCCTCGAGGCCGCGGCCGTCCGGAGCGGGGCTCAGGTGATTTATCCTTCGGCCAGGCTTTTCAAGACCATGTCCCTGGGCGGGCGCAGGCTGAACCAGTGGGAAGTCTACACCCCGGTCATCGAAGCTGATAAACTGATCAATCTGCCGGTGGCCAAGCATCATGGTCTGACCAGGCTGACTTTGGGCATGAAGAACTGGATCGGGGCCGTGGGCGGCAACCGGGGGGCTCTGCATCAGGATATTCACCAATCCATCGTGGATTTGACCCGCTTCTTTCAGCCCACTCTGACCATCATCGACGCCGTCAGGATCATGGTCGGCAACGGGCCGTCCGGGGGCCGGCTGGCGGATGTGGTGGTCAAGAACACTATTATCGCCGGGACGGATCAGGTAGTGGTGGATGCAGCCGCCTTGCCTTTGTTCGACATGTATCCCGACGAGATCGGCTATCTGATGCTGGCTGAAAATCAGGGTTTGGGCCGGATCGAGCCCGAGCCCGGCCAACTGGTTGAAGTCCAGGTGTGAAGTTTTTAGGAGCAAAAGAGAGATGGGGCTGGCGCGGCTGGCGCCGAGTCAGCCAGGTCTTTTTTCTGGTTTTTTTTATTTATTTGGCCGCCCGAGCCCAAGTCCCGCGGGGATTCAATCAATACCTGTTTGATCTGGCCGCCCGGGGCCAAGACTTGCGGCTGCCGGCCCCGGTGACCTTCTTCTTCGACCTGGACCCCCTGGTCGGCCTGGGGACCATGATCTCCACCTGGACCCTTAAGCCTGCCCTGATTCTGTCGCTGGCCGTGCTGCTCGGGGTCCTGGTCATGGGCCGCTTCTTTTGCGGCTTTGTCTGTCCGTTCGGGGCGCTGAACCATTTTTTCACCCAAAAACCGCGGAGAAAAAACAGGGCCGAAAAGGCCGGGCTCAACCGGCCCGGACCCGACCGTCGCGTCAAGTACTATCTGCTTTTATTGTTTTTGCTGGCCGCGCTTCTGGGTTCGAACCAGACCGGCCTCTTGGACCCGATCTCCTTTCTTTTTCGGAGCCTGACCCTGGCCGTTTTTCCGGCGTTGGGATTTCTTAGCGACGGGGCCATGTCCCTGATCGCCCAGGCCCCCAAACCCTTCGACCTGGTCGGGTTCGTCGGCCCGTACGTCCTGGACCCGGTCTTCGGCTTCGGACTCCGCGCCTATCAAGGGGCCTTTATCTTCGGCGGTCTGTTCGTTTTTATCCTGGCCCTCAACCGTATCCGGCCCAGGTACTTCTGCCGGGTGCTCTGTCCCTTGGGGGCCTTGCTGGGTTTTTTCAGCCGCTACGCCGTGCTGAATCTGACCAAAGACCAGGAGCTTTGCACGGACTGCGGTTTGTGCCGGGTGGATTGCCAGGGGGCTTGCGGGCCTCATCCCGATGAACCCTGGCTGAGGTCCGAGTGCCACCTCTGTTTCAACTGCCAGGCGGCCTGCCCGACCGGGGCCCTCAAATTCAAATTTCAATTCAGCCGACCTGGCCCTGAGCCTTCGCCTCTCCCGGCCCAGGACGCCCCGGACCTCCGGCGTCGGGCCGTTTTGGCTTCCCTGGCCGGCGGGGCGGCCCTGGTCGGCTTCGGCCGGGTTTCCCTGGCCGCTCCCGCCCGCCCCGAACCGGCTCTGGTCCGTCCGCCGGGTTCTTTGGCCGAAGATGAATTCCTCGAACGCTGCGTCCGTTGCGGCTTGTGTTTGAAGGTCTGCCCGACCAACGTTCTGGTTCCGACGCTGACCGAAGCGGGCTGGGAGGGCGTTTGGACGCCGCGGCTAGATTTCAACCTGGGTTACTGTGAATACAGCTGCACCCTTTGCTCTTCGGTCTGTCCCACCGGGGCCATCAGGGAAATCAACGCTCGGGAAAAAAACGAAACCCCTATCGTCATCGGTTCGGCCTTCATCGATCGGGGTCGATGTTTGCCCTGGTCCGGCCAGGGGCCTTGTCTGGTCTGCGAAGAGGTCTGCCCGACATCTCCCAAGGCCATCTACCTGGTTTCCCAGGAGGTTTGGGTCGAGCCGAACAAAACCGAACGGCTTCCGGTCCCCCAGGTCAATCTGTCCGGATGCGTGGGTTGCGGCGTTTGCTCTTACAAGTGCCCGGTCAAGGGCCGGCCGGCCGTTTACGTCAGTTCGGTGGGGGAAACCCGCTCCGCTGTCAACCGCATCCTTTTGCCCGAGTGAATGGATCAGAGGGAGCTTCCAGCATGCGGCTTAAAGAAAGACGGGAGAGCAATCGTAGACGTCTGGCGGCTTTTCTGATTATCGCGGCGGTGGTTTCGGCCGTTTGGACCGGGGCCTGGGCCGAGACTCCGGAAGTCCGGCCTTCGGTCCTGGCCGGGACCTGGTATCCGAGGGACCCCAAAGAACTGGCCGCCCAGGTTAAGGATTTTTTGGCCCAAGCCCGGCCGCCCCGGATAACCGGCCGCCTGAAGGCGGTCATCGTCCCCCACGCCGGTTATGTCTACTCGGGCCGGACGGCTGCTTACGCCTACGCCCTACTCCAGGGGCAAAGTTACGAGACGGTCGTTCTGGTCGGTCCCAGCCACCGGGCCAGGTTTTCCGGGGCTTCGGTCAACCTTCAGGACTACCAGACGCCCCTGGGCCGCGTCCCGGTGGACCAGGACCTGGCCCGGCGGATAATCGAGGCCGGCGGCCCCCTGGTCGGCTCCCGGCCGGAGGTCCATGCCCGCGAGCACTGCCTGGAGATTCAACTGCCCTTTCTTCAGACCGTTTTGGGGCCGGTCAAGATCGCGCCCATCCTGATGGGGGATCAGGACCTGGCCGCCTGCCGGAACTTGGCCCAAACCCTGGCCGAAGTCTTGAAGGACCGCCGGGTCCTGCTCCTGGCCAGCACGGATTTGTCCCATTTTCATCCGGCCGACCAAGCCGAGGCCCTGGATAAAAAACTCATCGAGCGGGTCAGGGCCTTTGACCCGGTGCGGCTTCATCAGGACCTGGCCGCCGGGGTCTGCGAGGCCTGCGGCGGCGGGGCTTTGGTCACGGTGATGACGGCCGCTCAAGCCCTGGGGGCCGATCAGGCCGCGGTTTTGAACTACACTCATTCCGGCCGGGTCAGCGGGGATAATTCGAGGGTGGTCGGGTATCTGGCCGCGGCTTTGCTTGAGTCCGGTTCGGCCGGCTGTTCCGCCGTCGGAGCCGACCTGGGACTGAGTCGAGAAGATCAGCAGCGGCTTCTGGCCATAGCCCGGGGGGCCATCAGGTCCGGTTTGGAGGGCCGAAAGTTCACTATGCCCGCCGATCTTCCGCCCGAACTGCAACGACCGGGCGGCGCTTTCGTCACTTTGAAGCGTCAGGACCGGCTGCGCGGCTGCATCGGCCGGATCATGGCCGACGCCCCTTTGGCCGAAGTCGTGGCGGCCATGGCCGTCCAGGCGGCCTTTCATGATCCCAGGTTCGAAACGTTGAAACGTTGGGAATTGGCGGACCTGACCTTGGAAATATCGGTCCTGACCCCTTTCGAACCGGTCCAGGACCCGGCGGAGATCAAGGTGGGCCTCCACGGGCTGATGGCGGCCCGGGAGGGCCGGCGCGGTCTGCTGCTGCCTCAGGTGCCGGTGGAACACGGTTGGAGCCGGGAAGAATTTCTCCGGCAGACCTGCCTCAAGGCCGGTTTGCCGCCCACGGCCTGGAAGGAAGGAGCCGAACTGTACAGGTTCAGCGCCCAGGTCTTCGGTGAGGATGAGGAGGGCCGGAAGCCTTGAGCCCGGCCCTGGACTTAAGTGGTCCAGGGAGCGAAGATGAACCGCAGAGATTTTTTGCGTTGGGCCGGCCTGGCCGGGGCCGGGCTGGCTTTTTGGGGGCCAAGGGTCTGGGCCGCCGAAGACGCGGCCCCCTCGGTTCCTTTACCTGAGGCTTCGACCCAGGCCGATGACGAACGCTTTGTCCGACCGGCCATGTTTTACGAGCGGCTGGAGGGGAAGCGGGTCAGGTGCGGGCTCTGTCCGCGCGGCTGTCTGGTCGGCCCCGGCAACCGGGGCTATTGCAAAGTCCGGGAGAATCGGGACGGAGACTACTACACCCTGGTTTACGGTCGCTGCGTGGCCTTGAACAACGACCCGATTGAAAAGAAGCCCTTCAATCATTTCATGCCGGGGACGATGGTCCTGTCCGCGGCCGCGGCCGGCTGCAACGTAGCCTGCAAGTTCTGCCAAAACTGGCAGATTTCCCAGTTCCGACCCGAAGAGGTCGAGGCCCGTTTTCTGCCCCCCGAGAAACTGGTCGATCTGGCGGTTAAGAACAACATCCCCAGCCTGGCTTTCACCTATTCCGAGCCCACTGTTTTTTACGAATACATGTATGAAACGGCCCGGCTGGGTCGCGAAAAAAGCCTCAAATGCGTGGTTGTTTCCAACGGCTTCATTTCCACCGAGGCCGTCACCAAGTTGGCTCCCCACCTGGCCGCCTACAAGGTGGACCTCAAGGCCTTTTCCGAAGATTATTATCGGGAGATTTGCTTCGGACGGCTGGAGCCGGTCCTGAAAACTCTGGAGACCCTGGTCGGTCTGGGTCTGTGGGTGGAGATCGTCAACCTGGTCCTGCCGGCCCTCAACGACAGTGAAAAAGACATCAAGGCCCTGGCCCAATGGGTCAAGACCAATCTCGGTCCCATGGTCCCGGTGCACTTCACCCGGTTTTATCCCATGTACAAGATGCGCAATCTGCCGCCCACGCCGGTGACCACCCTGGAAACTTGCTACGAAACGGCCAAGGCCGAAGGGTTGAAATACGTTTATACCGGCAACGTGCCGGGCCATCCTTACGGCAACACTTACTGCCACCAGTGCGGCCGCCTTTTGATCAAGCGGACCGGCTTGTGGGCGGTCGAGGCCGATCTGAAGTCCGGCCGCTGCCCGGGCTGCCGGACCGAGATCCCCGGAGTCTGGTCTTGAATCGACTGTTGTTCCTGCTCCTGGTCTGGGCCTTCGGGGCTTTGGCCCTAGTGGCCCAGGTGGTCTTCCTCCGCCAGCTTTTAGTGGCCTTCTACGGCAACGAAACGGTCATCGCCTTAGTCCTGGCCGGCTGGCTGGGCGGGGTCTTTGTCGGGGCCAAATTGATGGGCCTGGTCCGGCCCGAGCGCGGCCGGTTGAAAGTCCGGCTGGCCGCCGGGCCCTTGCTTTGGCTGGCCGTCCTGGCCGGGCTCTTGATCCTGTCCTATCTGATCCCCGGCCTGACCGGTCTGGCCCCCGGAGAAGTCGCGCCTCTCCACCTGGTTCTGGTCTGGGTCCTGGCCCTGACCGGCCCGACCTCCCTTTTCGTCGGGGCCTTGTTTGTCCTGGCCGGGGCCTATTGGGCCGAACATTGGCAGCCTTGGGGTCACGGGCGGCAGGGTGTGGGCGGCGTGATCTTTTGGGTCGAATCGGCCGGCTCCTGCCTGGGCCTTTTGTTTTATACCTTCTTTCTGGCCGGCCGTTGGGGGCCGGTCCAGGTCCTTATTCTTTTCGGCGGGCTGGTCCTGCTGGCCGAAGCCCTGGCTCTGCCCCGGCGGCCGGCCGGCAAGGTGGTTTTATCGCTTTTGGTTTTGCTGACCGGGACTCTCTACCACGTATACGGTCTGGGGCCGAAGCTCGACCTGGCCGCGGACCAGGCCCGTTTCGCCCGAACCCAACCGGCTTATAAACTCTTGGCCGTCCAGGAAACGCCCTACCAACACCTGGCTTTAGCCCGGCGGGGCGGCGAGACGGCCCTGTTCGGCAACCAGATTTTCATGGGTTCCTGGCCCAATCCCTATCACTACCAAGTCTTGACCCTGCTTTTTCTCACCCAGGCCAAAAAATTCGACCGGGTCCTTCTGGCCGGGCAAGGTCCGGGCGGCTTCATCCATGAACTGTTGGGGCATAGGATCAAAGACCTGGTTTACGTAGCCTTGGACCCGGCGGAAACCCGGCTGACGGCCGGCTATTTGCCGCCGGAGATGGCCAGCGACTTGCAGGACCCCCGCTTGCGCATCATCCACGATGACCTGCGACGCTACCTGTCCAGTTCCGAGGGGGGGGCTTTCGACCTGATAATCATCAATGCCCCCGACCCGGACAACGCCCAGATCAACCGCCTTTATACTTTGGATTTCTTTGAAGAAGTTCAAAACCATCTTTCCCGGGAAGGCGTCCTGGTCGCTTCCATCAGCGGCGCGGAAAACTACTGGAGCTCCGAACTGCTTGCTTACGGCCGCACCCTCTATGAGACCCTGGGCGCAGTCTTCCGGGAGGTCGTTTTCACCGCCGGCGACCAGCATTATTTTTTCGCGGCCCGGGCTCCAGGGGTGGTCTCCGATGACCCTGAGGTCCTGGCCCAACGATACCGGGACCGCGGCTTCGACTCTCCCTATTTCACCCCGAAGTCGTTTTTGATTTTCTTTCATCCATTCAGCTTAAAATATCTCAAGGATCGTCTGGCTCAGGCCCCAACCGGCCGGCTTAACACGGACGCTCACCCCTTGAGCTATCTTTTGCGTCTGGTCTGGTGGGAAAAGATGACCGGCGGGCCATGGACCAAGTTCATTTTGGGATGGGCCCTCAAGATCAAGGCCTGGGGGCCGTGGGCCGCCGGGCTGATTTGTCTCCCTCTGCTGCTGATCCTGGTCAGGCCCTCTCCCAAACGAGCCGCGGTCTGGACCATGACCTTGACCGGAGGGATGACCATGGCCCTCCAGATTCTGCTCATTTTTTTGTTTCAGAACCGTTATGGGGTCATCTATCAGCAGATCGGACTTCTTTCGGCTCTATTTATGGCCGGATTGGCTTTTGGAGGCTTGATGGGGCGAACCATGGTCGGGGTGGGGTTCAGTCCGGCCAACTTTTTACCGAGCCTGGAGTTTCTCCTGTCAGCGGCGGCCGGTCTGACCGCCCTGACCGCCTGGGGTTTGATGCCTGATCTGATTCTGCCGCTGGCGGCAACGACCGGGCTGGTTTCCGGACTGGAATTCGCCTTGCTTTTCGCCCTTTATTTGGAAGACCGGACCAGGCCGGGCGTGCCGCAGGCTTTGTCGGGGCTGGAGGCGGCCGACCACGGCGGGGCCATGGTCGGGGCCCTGGTCACCGGTCTGATTCTGACGCCGGTCCTGGGTTTGGGTTTGACCGCTCTGGTTTTATGCTGTCTCAAGGTCCTGGGCGGGCTGGTCCTTCTGCGGCCGCTCCACGTTTGAATTTTACCAGTAGAAATGTTTCAGGAATTTAATTCGGGCATGTTGGCCGGTATCTTGGCCGCGGGGAGCAGGACGGTGAAGGTGGAACCCTGGTTGACTTGGCTGGAGACCTTGATTTCACCGCCGTGTTTTTCGACGATGCCCAGGGAGACCGAAAGGCCGAGTCCGGTCCCTTTGCCGGAGCGTTTGGTGGTGTAAAAAGGATCGAAGATGTCGCGGAGTTTATGCTGGGGTATGCCCACGCCCGTATCGGTAAAGGCCACGGCCACATTTTCCCGATCCTGGGTGTTATAGATGGAGATGCTCAGTTCGCCGCCGTTGGGCATGGCATCCAGGGCGTTGAGGATGATGTTCAGGAAGACCTGGATGAGCTGCCGGCTGTCGCCGTAGACCTGGGGAATGTCGGAGTGTATTTCGCCTTTCACTTTAACCTTGGCCAGTTTGATCTGGTTGCTGGCCAAGGCCAGGGTTCGATTTATGAGGTCTTCGATGTCCAGGGCCTCGGTCTCCATCTCGCTTTCCCGGGCGAAGTCCAATAGTTTCCGGACTATTTTTTGAGCCCGGTCGGCTTCATTCAACAAGTCATTCAGCATGTCCTCGCGTTCTTCATCGGAGAGTTCCCGGTATTCTTCCATGAGGGCGGATGAGGTCAGGATGATGTTATTCAAGGGATTGTTCAGTTCGTGAGCCACGCCGGCGGTGAGGGTGCCCACGGCCTTGAGCTTGTGGGTCTGGACCAACTGCTCCTGACGGCGAACCAATTGAACCATCATATGATTCAGAGCCATGCCCAGCTTGGAATATTCGTCGTTGTACCGTCGCCGGGGTATGATGGGGGTGAAGTCTCCTTCCGCGATGCGGGTGGTGGCCGCCATCATTCGATTCAAGGGGGCCAGCATCTGGTCGGCGACAAAGTAAGCCAGGAAGATAATCAGCAAAATGAGCAGGGATAGAAAGACGAGCGGAATTTTGTGGGACAAGGCCAGCATGGAGTTGACCGACTCGCGTTCTTTGGCCAGGAACTGATTGGCCACAGTAACCATCTCCGCGCCGTATCGGCGCAGTTCAGATTCCAGGGGTTCAAGGGCGGGGGATGGGTTTTGATTTTCGATCTCCTTGATTTTTTTCAGTAAATTTTCATATTGCTTCAATTGGGCTTGGATGGCGCCGTAGTTTGGCTTGCCCAAGACGCTGATCATCTCTTCGCCGTTGTTATTTAGAATTTCCCGGGCATTGTGAATATGCTCGAGGGCGTCGTCCAGGTTGGTTCGGTACAGGAAAAAGTTTTTTTCAAACCTCCGGGCCTGCTGAATCTCAACGGTATAATTCTGAGCGGCTTCCAAAAACCGGAGCTTATCCTGGATTTGGGAGACGTTAATCATGGAAAAGACGGCGATGGCCAGACTCAAGACGAACCAGGCGGCAAACCCCAGGATCAGGCGGGTTCGGATGGAGACGGAGGGCCGTTCTCTCAAACCCCGCTGGGCTTCTTCGGCAACTTTTTCCCAGGCCGGCGGGAATTCCTTTTCGGGATTATTCATATATTATTCGGCGCAACCGGGTCTAACTGTCCTTTATTTGGGTTTTTACATGGTTCAATCAAGCCGGCACCACCCCTTTATGGCCTAAAGACAGGGCCGCCTTGTTGATGACCGCTCTTAGGTCCCGGGGATTGAAGGGTTTGGCGATGAAGTCGAAGGCTCCTTTGACCAAGGCCTCGCGGGCCACTTCCACGGTGGCGTATCCGGTGATGAGGATGACCCTGGTGTGTTTGCATTTGGACAGGATATGCTCGAGGACCTGGATGCCGTCGACTTCTTCCATCTTGAGATCGGTGACCACGATGTCGAACTCTTTTTCATCCAGACGGGCTAGGGCTTCACGGGGGTTAAGGAAGAATTCCACGTCGAATCCGGCCTTGGTCAGGGCGGGAGCCAGGCGCTTGCCGACGATGGGCTCGTCGTCCAGGATCATGACGTTCAATTTTTCACCGTCACCTTTTTCCGCTTTCATTTCCATGATTCCTTCACCTCCCTCGCTTCGGGCTCCCATTTTTTGCTCCCTGACCACCATGATTTTATCCAGGGCCAGTTTGGTTTTCAATTCGACGCCGGTCAGACTATAACCCATTTCCGGATGTCCGGACTCGGCAAAAGTAATCCTGACCATCCAGTCGTCAATTTTTTTAATTTTATCACTCATGCTTTACTCCTTTGTCTGGAAACTGGGTTGCGCCCAACGGCCTTTTCCTATTTGATCCGGATTAAGCTTTAGGCCGCCTCCGGTATCGCCGCCGCTTCGATCAAGGTCGTCCTGATCCGCCTCCTTTGCCGGTAACCCCTGATCACATGGTAGAGTATAAGCAGGCTGCCGGAGATGCCGGCGAAAAAGAGCAGACCCTTGCTGGCCCCGTTGAAATACTTGTCCCAGTCAGGGTTTATGCTCAGCCATTCAAGCTGGCGCAGATACATGGGCACGGCCACGGCCCGGCTCAAGACGCAGAGCAGAATGATCAGGCCGGTGACCACCCTGATCATGACCTCCTTGACCACCTTGACGCCGTAAGCGCCGAGATAAACACCCAGCAGGGAGCCGAGGTACAGGAGCAGGGTCAGCCTGAGGTCGACGAAGCCTTCGAAGGCGTAATTCAGGGCGCCCCAGGCCCCCATGAACATGGCCAGATACAGCTCGGACCCGGCAGCCACCGCGGTGGGTACGCCGAAAATATAGATCATCGAGGGCACGCCGATGAAGCCGCCCACGCCGATGGTCCCGGCCAGGTAACCGGTGGCCAGTCCGCAGATCATGACCACCCATAAGGAGACTCGGACATTGGCCACCTTGAAATTGACATAAGGGGGGAGGTTAAGCTTGGAGATGAAGTCGGCGATTTTCATGGACGGTCCGCCGCCCTCCTCGTCTGACTTTAGAGCGTCCCGCAGCATGGATATGGCCACCAGCGACAGGATAAAGATAAAGACCATGCTGATATAAAGATTGGAGGCCGCGGTCCCGCCTTCGCCATGGCCTCCACTTTCTCCGAACAGGGCGCTGTTGATCATGACGGCCAGTCGGATGCCGATGAAAGAGGTCACCACCATGCACAAGGCCAGCCGCTTGTCCACGTTGCCGTATTCGCCGTGCTTCTTGCTGCCCATCATGGCCTTGCCGAATTTGTGAGCGATGTTGCTGCCCACTGCCACCACTCCGGGCACGCCCAGGTTCATCATCCCGGGGGTCATAAAGAAGGCCCCGCCACTGCCGATGAAGCCGCTCAGGGTGCCGCCGATGAAGCCGAGGACTACCACCTGAAGGGCGACGAAGAGGTTCATTTCAATAAAACGTCCAAACAGCAGTTCCACCATAAGCTACTCCTTGTTTCAGCCGTTTTTATTCCATCTTTATCAACTTCAGCGCGGCTGTGATCACCGAGCCGTAAAAATAAGCCACGATCGGGACCAGGATGAACACGACGAGGGACACTAGGAGGCCGGCGCCCCAGTGCGCCTTGGCCAGAAAGGTGTCTTTGATCGCCTCGGCGTACCATCCGGTCTGGGCCAGAAAGGCCAGGATCGGCTCTTCGTGGGTGAAAACCAGGAAATAGAGGAGCAAGGTCGCTCCCAGAAAGACAGCGGCCTTGACCAGGTCCCGTTTTCCGAACAGGTAGTGGCTGCCCAGTTCGTCCGCGGTGACCGCCGGGGCTTTGATCCGGTCGCCCAGGAAATTCCGCAGGTCCCGGGTGGCCCGGAGCATGGCGGCGTGGCCTTTCGATTTGAAAACTTCGCCGATAACCACCAGTGTATAAGGCATGGTACGGTCTATGGCGTTGATCAATTGATGCTGTCCGCCGTAAACCACCCGTCCGCCGCCCGATTTGCCGACCTTGGCCAGTTGGTCCAGGGTTGATTTGAGGCCGCCGTCATCGGCCGCCGGGTCCGAAGGTTCGTCTTCGATGCCGCCGTTGTATTGCCGAAAAGTCGGGCCGGCCGCTTCCTGGGCCGTTTCGACGCTGAGGGTCTCTTCGGGGTTTGGCGGCGCTCCCTCGGGGGCCAGTCTGATCAGCTCGACCGCGGCGTTCCACTTGGTGGCCAGCTCGACCACCTGCTCGTAAAGTTCGGAATCCGGCCGGAATTCTTCTTGGATCCAGAGGAGGTTGGTCATGGCCATGGTGGCCCGCACCTCCTTGAGCCTGGGCAAGTTTCGACAAACCGCAGGTATAAATTCGGCCACCTTGGCGTCTTGAGGCAAATAGGTGACCGTGACCACGCCCCGGTCGGCCCTGACTTTGACCCCGGCCCAATGGGTCCTTTCGTCCCGAGCCAGGGCCAGACGGGTCCTGGCGGCCAGATGCAGGTCTTCCAAGGCTTTTGCCGCGGCCGGGGTCATCTGAAAGTCGGGGAGCTGGGCCACGTTCATCAGAGCGGCGGCGGCGTTGTCCAGAGAGATATAGGCCAGGTTTATGACTACGTCATAGTTGGCCGCATCCTCCCAGGCGACCCCATACATCGAGTGAACCCATTTTTTTCTGTCCTCGTCCACTTCCTGGATGTATTTGCGGGCCTTGTCGCGGTCCAGGCCGAGGTTCTGCATGACCGTCCGGATGCGTTGTTCTTCGTCGGCCAGCACCCGGACCCGGAGAACATGCCTTACCCCGCTCAGGAGCAGGTGGCCGGTCCGACCGTGATAGACCAGCCCGTCGTTTTCCATGATCTTGTCGCAAAGATAAGCGGTGGAAAAAGCCAGGTAATGGTCTCTTTCCAAGGCCAGACGCTGGCTGAAGATGCCCGGCCTGACCATGGCCATCTCCAATTTGCCCACCGGGATGCCCTCCTTGGTGGCCGCCTCGATGACCTCCTCACGACTCAAGCAGGCGTAGCCCAGTCTCTCGGCCAATTTCTCGGCCAAGTCCTTGCCGCCGCTGAAGGTTCCTCGGGAAATACAGATGATTTGCATTTTTTCTACTCCGAAACTTTGTTCCTGATATTCTTTCGTCTCAAGACTTCCTGGCCGGGATCACAATCGGACATCCCAATCCGTCCTTCATCCTCATCAGCCAATGGTCTTTACTCCGCTTTCGTCCGGCCAACTCCGGCGGTCCTCCCCAGACGATGGTCTGGACCGACCTGGACCTGGCCAGAAACTTCATCAGTTCAGAAGAAGGATTGCCCATCCTGACCTCGGCTTCCACTTGAAGGCCCGACTGTCCAGCGGCATAGAGCAACTCCCTTAGAGTCTCGTTGATGCGCAGATTGAAATCCTGAACTTGGTCGGCTTCCTGGCTGTGCAGGGCCAGAAGCACCAGGATGACCAGGGAATATTCCATGCGTTTGGCCAATTCGATTGAATATTGCACCGCTTCAGGTCGGACCGATAAGGAATCGAAGAGGACCATTATTTTGCCTGACATTTTCCACTCAATCACCGAGTTGACCAAAAGAGAGAGCAATATTGGGGCCGAAGAAGACCAAGGAGGGTAATCTATGGAAATTAATGGCAGAAAGGCTGGAGGGATCTGTTGACTATTGAGACGCTATAGTTGCAATATTCAACAAATTTTGAAGCGTATATATGTAATTATTTGATATTAATAAACTAAAAAATACGTTGTCGTTTAAAACAGTCATGTTGCATATTGCATCAATCAATCCTCGATTTCATGCCGCCGCAAGTGCCTCCATAACGAAGCCCGGTCTATGCCCAAAAGCTTGGCCGCCTTGGTCCGGTTCCGACCGACCCGGTTCAAGACCCACTGAATGTAGTCGTCTTTGATTTCCTGGAGGGTTTTGAGATTGGACTCGGCCTGGTCGAAAGAAAAGACTTCCATCTCGGAAATATCCGGGGGCAGGTCTTTGACTTGAATCTCTTCATCATAGGCCATGGCCACGGCCCGCTCGACGATGTTTTCCAGTTCGCGCACGTTGCCCGGGAAACCGTAATCCAGGAGGAGTTTCAGGGCTTGTTTGGAAAAGCCTTTGAATTTCTTGCCGGTTTTTATTCCGGCTCGGGTCAGGAAGAATTGGGCCAGGAGGGGGATGTCCTGTTTTCGCTCCCGAAGCGGCGGGATGAAAATAGAGATGACGTTGAGGCGGAAATAGAGGTCCTGCCGGAAAATGCCGGCGGCCACCGCTTTCTTCAGGTCTTTGTTGGTGGCGGCGATGATCCTGACGTCGATGGCCAACGGTTGATGGCCGCCCACCCGGAGCACCTTCTGCTCTTCGATGGCCCGCATCAGTTTGACCTGCATGCTCAGGGGCATATCGCCGATTTCGTCAAGAAATAGCGTCCCCCCGCTGGCCGCTTCCAACAGCCCGATTTTTTGGGTCACGGCTCCGGTAAAGGCCCCTTTTTCATGACCGAAAAGCTCGTTGGCCAATAATTCTTCGGTGAAGGCCCCGCAGTTGATGGCCAGAAATTTATTGTTCCGGCGGGGGCTGTGGTAGTGAATCAGGGAGGCGGCCAGTTCCTTGCCGGTCCCCGACTCGCCGGTGATCAGCACGTTGCAGTCCGTCTTGGCCACTTGCCGGCTGACCCGGATCACTTCTTGGATTTCCTTGCTTTCGCCGATGAAAGCCGGTTCTTGGGGATGTTCCTTGACCCGGGACTCCAACTCCCTGACTTTTCGGCGCAGCCGGCCTTTTTCCACGGCTTGAGCGGCCAGGTGCCTGACCTCTTCCGGGCGGAAAGGTTTTTCCAGATAATGGAAGACCCCTTTTTTGGTGGCCTCGATGGCCGTGGGAATCGAGGCATAAGCCGTGACCAGAATGACTTCGATTTCCGGGTCCTGCTGTTTGATCCGGGCCAGGAGGTCCAGGCCGGTCATCCCGGCCATGACCAGATCGGTGATGACCAGGTCAAAGGTGTCGGCGGACAGACGCAGAAGGGCTTCATCGCCGCCGCCGGCCGCGGTGGTTTGATACCCTTCTTTGGCAAGAATCCGGGCCAGGTTCTTCCGGGCTATCTCGTCATCGTCGACTATGAGTATCCTTGGACCATCCATGGCTCGATCCCGTGCTGCATTGTTCCTTGGAGTTTTTATTTTATATTTTATAACCGCGGTCGATAATTAAGCAAGCCGTCCGATCACGGTTTAAATCATAAATAATATCGAATTCCATTTCTCCGGTTCACTTTTTGCGGTCCGCCGTTTGACACGGGGCCTTTTCCTTAGTAAATTTAGTTTATGAAGCCTTGTTATCTTATTGATCTGCCGCACCTTGATTATGAGGAGGCCCTGGACCTGATGCTCGGCCTGGTCGAGGCCAAAAGGAGCGGCGGCCTGACCAGGGAAGTATTAATGCTGGTCGAACATGAGCCGGTGATCACTCTGGGCCGCCGGGCCGGCCAGGGGGACATTCTGGCCCCGGACCATGTGCTGGATAAGCTGGGAGTGAAGGTCCGCCGGGTGGAGCGGGGCGGTTTGGCCACTTATCATGGGCCCGGCCAGAACGTGGCTTATCCGGTCTTTAATCTGGCAGGTTTTAAAATGGGCGTGGCCGAGATGGTCGGACTGTTGGAGGAAGTGATGATCGGGCTCCTGGCCGATTTCAGCCTCCAGGCCGGACGGCGGGCCGGGCAGCGCGGGGTTTGGATCGGAGCGGCCAAGATCGGCTCCATCGGGTTGGCCGTCCGGGGCGGGATCACTTTTCACGGCCTGGCTTTGAATCGGGACCCGGACTTGCATTACTTCGATCTGATCAATCCCTGCGGCCTGACCGGGGTGCGGATGACGGCCATGTCCCAGGAATTGGGCGGACCGGTGGACGCAGACCAAGTCCGGGACCGGCTCAAGGTTCATTTTTCCCGCTTGTTCGACCTGGACCTGATCCCTTGGACCCTGTCCCAGGCCCATGAGGCAGTGAAGACTTATGGCCGGACGTCAGCCCAAGCCCGAGTGGCTTAGAAGAAGAATCCCGGCCGGCGGACGGGGCGCGGCCGTGACCGGTTTGCTGGCGGACCTGAGCCTGCACACCGTCTGCCAGGAAGCTCATTGCCCGAACCAGGGGGAGTGTTTCGCCCGGGGCACGGCCACTTTTCTCCTCCTGGGTCCCAATTGCACCCGCCGGTGCACCTTTTGCGCGGTGGGCAAGGGCCGAATTGACCCGCCGGACCCGGATGAGCCGGCGCATACGGCCCGAGCCGTGGCGGAAATGGGTTTGGATTTTTGCGTCCTGACCATGGTCACTCGGGACGACCTGGCCGACGGCGGTGCGGCTCACGTGGCCCGGACCATTGAAACCATCAGGACGCTTTGTCCCGGCACGGGCCTGGAGGTGTTGATTTCCGACCTGGGCGGGGACGAAGCGGCCCTGGAGACGGTCCTGGCCGCCCGGCCCGAAGTGCTCAACCACAACATCGAGACCGTCCCCCGGCTGTATCCGGCGGTCCGGCCCCAGGCCGACTACCGGCGCTCCCTGGACTTGCTGCACCGGGCCGCGGCCTACCGGCCCCGCCCGGTGATCAAGTCCGGATTGATGGTCGGGCTGGGCGAAAGCCGAGACGAAATCGACCGGGTCCTGGACGATTTAAAGAAAGCCGGCTGCGACCTGGTCACGGTCGGCCAGTATTTGGCCCCGTCCGACCGGCATTTCCCGGTGGTCCGTTTTGTACCGCCCGAGGAGTTCGAGGACCTGGGCCGGAGCATTGAAGCCAGGGGGTTTGCCGGCTGGGCCTGCGGGCCTTTTGTCCGCAGTTCCTATCGGGCCGGCGAGCTTTATCGAAGGGCGAGGTCCAAGACCTCGAGCGAAGCCTGACCATATACCCAGACCGTTTTTTAACGACAAGAATCGAGGGGACCGGGGGCTCAAGGGGTTAACCGTATCGGGTTAAGCTTGGTTTCAAGGGGTGGACCTGGCTATGGCTGATGTATTGATCATCGATGATGAGTATTATGTCGGCCGGGTGCTTAGTGAATGGGTCCGACGGGCCGGACACGATCCCACGGCGGTCTGCACCCTGGCCGAGGGTTTCGAGGTCCTGACTTCGAAAGATTTCGACGTGGTTTTCCTGGATGTTTATCTGCCCGACGGCAACGGCTTGGAAGCCCTGCCGAAAATTCGCTCGGCCAGGTCGGGGCCGGAGGTGATCATCGTCACCGGGGCCGGCGATAAGGACGGGGCCGAACTGGCCATCAAAAGCGGGGCCTGGGACTATGTGGAAAAGACTTACATTTCCGAAGACCTGATCTTGTCCCTGACCAGGGCTTTGCAGTACCGGGCGGAGAAGAGGGCCTCCCGGCCGCCCGTGGCCTTGAAAAGAGAAAACATCATCGGCCGCAGTCCGAAAATGCTGGCCTGCTTCGACCGGCTGGCTCAGGCGGCCGGCGGCGAAGCCGCGGTCCTAATCGTCGGCGAGACCGGCACGGGCAAAGAGCTTTTCGCCCGGGCCATTCATGAAAACAGCCGACGGTCGAAGGGGCCCTTTGTGGTGGTCGATTGCGGGGCCATTCCTGAGTCCCTGGTGGAAAGCCTGCTGTTCGGCTACGCCAAAGGAGCCTTCACCGGGGCCGACCGGGCCAAGGACGGGCTGATCAAGCAAGCCGACCACGGAACCCTTTTTTTGGACGAGGTGGGCGAACTGCCTTTGTCAGTGCAAAAATCCTTCTTGAGGGTCCTCCAAGAACGCCGTTTTCGGCGGCTGGGCGACCGAGAGGAACAGGCGAGCGATTTCCGGCTGGCGGCCGCGACCAATCAAGACTTGCCGCGGCTGATCGAGGCGGGCCGCTTCCGGCCGGACTTGTTCTTTCGTTTGAATTCGCTGACCATCGAAGCGCCGCCGCTGCGGGAGAGGCCCGAGGACATCAGAGACCTGGCCCTGCATTATATCTCCAGGTTTTGCGAGCGGGACGGCCGGGAAACCAAAGGCTTCACCCCGGATTTTCTGGAAATGCTGGTCGCCTATGACTGGCCGGGCAACGTCCGCGACCTGATCAACGCCCTGGAAGAAGCCATCATCGCGGCGGGCGATTCCCCGACCTTGTTCCCACGGCATCTTCCGGAAAGAGTCCGTATCGCCGCGGCCCGGTCTGCGGTCAAAAGCGGGCGGACGAGGAAGACGTCCGGTGAGGTCTGGCCCAAACTGCGGGCTCTGCTCAAGGCCGAAATCAACCGGATAGAAAGAAAATATTTGCTGGACCTGATGGTTCAGACTAAAGGGGACGTGGAGGCGGCCTGCCGTCTGTCCGGGTTATCGCGCACGGCCTTATATAATCGGTTAAAAAAGCATCGGCTGTCCAGGTCGGTCTGGCTGACCTTGGAGTCTCCGCCGGATTTTTGAGTTTTATCCATTTTAGTTGGACCCAAGTTCAACTTTCTTGGACAAAGGTCCAACAAGGCGGATAAGCGGCTTGGTTCGGAAGCCGACTAGGCTCCGCGGCCGCCGTTATCAAGGCACTATTTGACCAAACGGCCGGGCCGGGTCCCTTGATTCTGAGGGGATGGGGCGCTGATTGGACCCTCCGGAGCGACCTGAACCTAAACCGCCGCCAATCCAGGCCTTTCATGGCCGGGGCGATCTTCCGGCCCGTGAATCTCAGGGGCAAAGCGAAGTGGGCGGACACGCAGGTCCGCCCCTACAGGCGCGCCGGCCCAACCAAGCGCAGGGGCGAACCTGGGTTGTTCGCCCGATGTCACACCCCCCAGCAGGTGTAGGGGCAGGCCCCCGTCCTTGCCCTTCCCGCCAGCCCTGATGACCACCGCTCGGATACAGGGCCGCCACAGGGGGCGGCCCCTACATTTCCGGTTGATTATTTCCCGTAAGGGCGCACGGCCGTGCGCAAGGGCGGACACGCAGGTCCGCCCCTACAGATGATGGTTCTCGCTCCAAGGCTCGGCCGGCTTATTTCGGGGAATATTCAACAACGCAAAATGCTCGACTTTGGTTTCACTTCAAAAGCCGGTCAAAACAGAAGAATCGGCCCGACTGGATTGGCATATTAATTGCCCGATCTGGATTGAAGGCGATATTTCTTTTGAAATTAAGATGTTGGCCTTAAAAAGCATAAAAAATCTGAATTAAGGCCGGGCAGTCGCCAAGATTTGAAGATCGGATCGGTCTGAGCAAGCGTGATGAACGAAGAAAGTAAAACCAAGGAAGAATTGCTGGGCGAGCTGAACCTTTTGCGGAGCCGGGTGGCTGAACTGGAGACTCTGGCGGCCCAACTGCGGGCGGCTTCCAACGCCGCATTAATTCGTTTAAGCGAGTTAAGGGAACAATTCGAAAAAGAACAGGACCTGCGCCGTCAGGCCGAATTTTGGCTTCAGGCCAAAGAGGCTGAACTGACGGCCGTTTTCGAACACGTTCCTTGGCCTATGATTATCCTTGACCGTCAGACCCTGGTCCGGCGGGCCAACCGGGCGGCCGGGACATTTGCCGGGGCCTCCCCCGAAGAGATTCTCGGCCGCCGGGGCGGTCAGGCCCTGGGCTGCCTCAATGCCTTGCTTGACCCCAGGGGGTGCGGCTTCGGACCTGTCTGCCTGACCTGCCCGGTTCGTTTGACCGTATTAAGGACCTTCGAGACTTGGCAGCCTCAGATAAAAGTCGAAGCCGTTCTGCCTTTTTCCGTGGCCGGCCGCAGGGAAGACCTGGATCTGCTGGTTTCGGCCATCCCGATGGTGGTCAACGGCGAGGCGATGGTCCTGGTGTGCGTGGAGGATGAAACCCAGCGGCGGCGGGCTGAACGGGCTTTACGGCAGGATCAGGAGAAACTGGAACTCAAGGTGCTCGAACGGACCGCTGAACTGGCCCGGGCCAACGAGGAATTGCGCCGGGAGATTGCGGACCGGAAGCGGATCGAGGCGCAATTAAGGGAAAGCGAAGAGAGATACCGCTTATTGGTGGAAAACGTGCACGAAGCCATCCTGGTCATTCAAGACGCCCGGATCGTGTTCGTCAACGAAGCCGCTTTGAAACACACCGGTATTCCAAGAAAAGCTTTTCAGCTTGAACCTTTTGACCGTTGGATTCACCCGGAAGATCGGCCGATGGTGGTGGAACGTTACGGGCGGCGGGCCAGAGGAGAGGACGTCCCGGATGAATATGATTTTCGGATCATCGACGGTCAGAACCGGGTCAGGTGGGTGACTCTCCGGGCGGTCCGGATAACCTGGACCGGCCGGCTGGCCACGCTGAATTTCATCGGCGACATAACCCGGCGAAAGGCCTCGGAAGAGGCCCTGCAAGCGGCCCTTCAAGAAAAAGAGGTCCTGTTGCGGGAAATCCACCACCGAGTCAAAAACAACATGCAGGTCATCGCCAGCCTGTTCAGCCTCCAGGCCAACGGCGCAGATGATAAAAAGGTTCTGGCCGTTCTAGAGGAAGGGCGGAACCGGGTGACGGCCATGGCCCTCATCCATGAAATCCTTTACCAGTCCGGGACGTTGGGCGAGGTTGATTTCGAGACTTACGCCGTCAGGCTGGCCAATATCCTTTTTCAGACCTACGGGGCGGGCCAGAGAGGCGTAACTTTTTCCGTAACCGCCCAGGGCGTGATCCTCAATGTCGATCAGGCGGCGCCCTGCGGTCTGGTCATCAATGAACTCGTTTCCAACTCGCTGAAACACGCCTTCCCGGCCGGCGGGCCGGGCCGGATCAGCCTCACGGCCCGGCCGACTGAAGCGGGCGGCCTCGAACTGACCATAGGCGATGACGGCGTGGGCCTGCCCGAGGATTTGGACTGGCGCGACCCCGGCACCCTGGGGCTGACTCTGGTCGTCGGCCTGATCGAACATCAACTGGGCGGAAAAGTGCAACTGGACCGCCGGGGCGGGACGACATTCATCATCACCTTGCCGCCCAAACCTCAAAGTTCAAACAAGTCTGAAGATCAGTCTTCTTAACATCAGTCCTTTGTAGCTTATCTGACGGTCAAGTCAGCAACAGGCAGGCGGCGAAAGCGGTTTTACTGTGGTCATCAGGGCGATCGGACGAGGGCGGGCGTCTATTTTACCCGGCCCCAATGAAAATGAGCTAAGTGGGCGGACACGCAGGTCCGCCCCTACGGGCGCGCCGGCCCAGCCAGGTGTAGGGGCAGGAGCCCGGGCCTGCCCTTCCCGTCGGTCCCAATGACCACGGCTCGGATACAGGGCCGCCACAGGGGGCGGCCCCTACATTTCCGGTTGATTATTTCCCGTAAGGGCGCACGGCCGCGCGTAAGGGCGGACACGCAGGTCCGCCCTTACTATTATGATGGTTCTCGCTCTCAGACTCGGCCGGGTTATTTCGGGTGATTGTTGACCACGCAAAATGCTCAAATGAAAAAAGGGGTTGACGGGAGATGAAAAGGGATTTATAGTTCATATTATGAACTATAAAGATAGAGCGACAGGGTCGACCCCGGGCCGGGAGCAGGCCCGAAGGCTCCGGCAACTGATCGCCGAAGTGGTGGGCTGCTGTCAGGAAAGGGTTCTGTTTGAGGCGAAAAGGTTTGATCTGCCGCCGGCCGAACTCAAAGGCCTCATGCTGTTTCGAGGCGAAAGATATTTGACGGCCAAGACCCTGGCCGCCCGGCTGGAGGTGGGCAAGAGCCGGGTGACCAAAATCGTGTCCGGTCTTGTAGCCAGGGGCCTGATTGAGATTCTGGACGACCCTAGGGACGGCCGGGTCAAGCTGCTGACCCCGACCAAGGCCGGTTTGGAAAAAATGGACCGGATCGAGGAATTCGTGATCGAGGTCCACGGCCGGCTGCTGGAGCAGATGGAGCCGCCCCAACGGACCACGGTCCTGGCCGCCCTGGAGTTGCTGCATTCAGCCATGGAAGCGGTCAAGCTCGAACTTAAGATCGGTTGATATGGTTTATGATATGAACATATATGTCACGTCCGGCCTCATTAAAGAATCGGCCTAGGGCCGTCGAGGCGTGGCGGGACGAAACAATCCTGACAAGGAGGAATGAAAGATGAGCGAGAAGAAAGAGCGGGCGGCTTTGATCTGTTCCCGGGACACGATCGACGGGGGGTACCCTGCTTTGATTCTGGGGATCAACGCGGCCAGAGAAGGCATGGAGACCAAGATTTTTTACACCTTCATGGGGGTCAACCTGGTCATGAAGGGCGGGGCGGAACGGGCCAAGTTCATACCGGGCGGCCTGCTCGGGGCCATCCCCGGCATGTCCAGCATGGCCACGGCCATGATGAAGAAAAAGATCGAAAAAGCCAACATCCCCACTCTGGCCGAACTCCAGGAGATGGCTCAGTTGGAGGGCGTGGAGCTGATCGCCTGCCGCATGACCGTGGATATGATGGAATTGAAAGAGGAAAAACTGGTGGAAGGGGTTTCGGTCTGGAACGCCGAAGAATTCCTGCGCTACGCCAAAGAGGCGAAAATCTGTCTTTTTACTTAAAGACGGCGGTGTTTTTCTTCGCGGCCGGTCGGAAATTTTATGGTAACTATTCAGTGAAGGCGGCCCTTGTATTTGGAATTGCAGATCATCGGGGTAAGCTTCAGTTCTTGGAAACGGTAAGGTTGCGAAAGGGGTGAGATCAGGCCTCTTGCGCCTGCGGCCCACGGCAGTAAAGTCGCCGGGCCCACCCAGAGAAGAAGTAAGCAGGGGCGCGGCAGGCCGCGCCCCTTGTATCTTGGTTTAGAGATAGGCGGAAGGCAGACACGTAGGCCCGTCCCTAAGCAGGCGGACCAGGGTGGGGGGCAAACGCGCCATGGTTCGGTCTTTGGCAGGGGCGGGAGGCAAGGCGCTCCTCCAGGCGGGCCGCCGCCATGACCCAGCGGAAAATGTCAATGTTACTTGTCAGGTTGCCGAAATCGGGTCCATGATGTTGCTTTTCCGGGAGAAATGGGTTAATTTGGCTTGGGGCCGGTTATCAGAGGGGATGGTTCTAAGGAGCAGGGACGGAAGTGCCGGCTGGCCCTTTACTTTTAAATCCACCTGATCGTAAAGTTCACCGTCCGGGTGAAAAAGTCCGGTTTGCTTTTTTTCCCTCTTGGCCGGGCGTTAGTGTATTTTAACCTCGGGTCTGATTATGAAAATCCTTCTGGTCGACGACGAAGAAATGGTCCGGAAGCCTTTTGAGAGATTTTTGTCCGAGTCGGGGCATGAAGTGATCACGGCCGGGGACGGAGTGGAGGCCCTGGAGATATTGGCCGGCCGGCCGGCGGACCTAATCATCACCGACTTGAGAATGCCCAGGATGGACGGCTTGGAATTGCTGAGGAGGGTCAAGGTCTTAAAGCCGGACCAGGACCTGATCATCGTCACCGGGTATGCGGAAATGGATTCGACCGTGGAGGCCTTGAGGCTGGGCGCGGCCAATTATCTGATGAAGCCGGTCAACCTGGAGGAGCTGGCCATCGCCGTGGACCGGATCGAGAAACAGCAGGCTCGGGACAGGAAACTGAAAGAACATGAGACCCGCCTGGTTCAAGCCCGCAAAATGGCCGATCTGGGTTTATTGGCCGGGGGCGTGGCTCACGAGATCAACAATCCCAATACATTTGTCCGGGGCAACGTTCAGACCTTGCAGCGCTTCTGGCCCACGGTGGAACAATTTGTGCGGCAGGCCCGGCAAGCCGGGGTGGAGCCTTCGGCCAAACTTGATTTCATCTTAGAAGAGACGCCGAAAATCATCGAGGCCATGCTGGAAGGAACCAACCGGATCAAAAAGATCGTGGAAGCCATGGCTTCTTTCACCGGGTCGGACCGGGATCGGCCGTTGATTCCGGTCAATATCAATGCCTGCGTGCATAAGGCTTTGGACGTTTTGGCCGAGGATTTGGAAACGGTGGAATTAAAAGTCAATTTGCAATCGAACTTGCCGCCGGTGGGCGGGCTGCCGGAAGAATTGGTGGACGTGACCGTCGAGCTCCTTAAAAACAGCGTCAAAGCGCTCCACGGCCGTCCCGAGCCGCGGATACGGATCACCACCGAGTCTCCACCCCACTTGGTTCGTTTGATGGTTGAGGATAACGGGCCGGGTATAAAGGCGGAGGATCAAAGCCGGATTTTTTCGCCGTTCTTTTCCGGCGACCCGCGGATCGGCCGGCCGGGATTGGGCTTGTCCAAGGTGTACGCCGCGGTCCGCCGTTTCGGCGGCGAGACGACCCTTTCAAGTAATGAAAGTCAAGGGACCGCATTCATCATCAGCCTGCCCGTTTGGGGAGAAAGGTGGAATTCATGAAGCTGCTCATCGTTGATGACGAAGAAGAAATACTCAACATGCTCCGCCGGAATCTGGAGATGGAGGGCTACGAGGTCAAGACCACGACCAAGCCGAGTGAAGCCGTAAACATGATGGAGGAAGAGCTTTTCAACCTGGTCTTGCTCGACATCAAGATGCCGGGGATGAGCGGCATAGAACTCCTTGAAGAGCTTAAGCGGATCAACCCTTTGGCCAACATCATCATGATGACCGGCTATTCTTCGATGGCCAACGTGGTGGACTGTCTCGGGTCCGGGGCCATGGATTATTTTGTCAAACCTTTTAATGACTTGGACCTTATTATCCAGGCCCTGGACCAGGCTCGTTCGCGGGTCGAGCGCTGGCGGGCGGCCATGGGCCTGAGCCAGTGAGGATTTGACCGTGGCGTCTGAAGAATCCCGATTAAAGGACCTCTTGGACGACTTCAGCCTCAGTCTGGTCATGGTCGATCCGGACAATTTAATTTCCTTGGGCGAACTTTTGGAAAAGGTGGAGACGCTGGCCCGGGAATTCGAGGGGTTGGATTCGAAAGAGGCCGGTTTGATTTTGACCGGTTTGAATAAGAGCCTGGAAGGGATCATCCTTGAACAGGTCCGAGACAAGGTTGCGGCTATGGAGCTCATCGGCCAGGGGGCCGCCCTGCTTCAGGAGCTAGAACGGAGTCTGGGGGCCGGCGTGCCTTTCAAGGGGGACCTGTCCGGTTTTTTGGCCGGGCTAAAGGCCGAGGCCGGCGTCACCCTGCCGGGCCTTGGGGGGCAGGCGGAATCAACCGAGGCTGTTGACTCGGCGGAACAGGCGGTCGGGCCGGAAGCGGCTCCAGCGGCCGAGACCTCCCCGGCGTCGGCTGAGGAGCCGGTTTCCGATTTTTCTCAAGACCAGGAACTCTTCTTCAGCTTTATCACCGAGGCCCTCGAGCATATCGAAACCATCGAAATCAACATCGTGTCTCTCGAGCAGGACCCGGAAGACAAAAACACCATCAATTCAATCTTCAGGCCTTTCCATACCATCAAGGGGGTGGCCGGCTTCCTCAATCTGCGCCAGATTCATCATCTGACCCACCAGGTGGAGAATCTTTTGGACGACGCCCGCAACGAGCGGATCAAGGTGACGCCGGCCCTGACTGATCTTGTTCTGGACGCCGTGGATATGGTCAAAAAGATGATCCACGACCTGCAAAGCTCCCTGGACAACGGCCGGCCGGCCCCGGCGGATTATGGAGAAAAGGCTTTAATCGACCGCATCCACATTTTGCAGCAGGGCGAAGCGGTTAAAGCGGAAGAACCGGCCGTGTCCAGATACGCCGGACAAAAAATTGGGGACATCCTGGTCGATCAGGGTCTGTTGAGTGAAGACGAGTTGGAGACGGCCCTTCAGGTTCAGGAAGGTGGACGTCTGCGTAGATTGGGAGAGATTCTGGTCGAGCGGGGGGTTATTTCTCCGGAGGGGCTGGAAGAAGCCTTAAGGCTGCAGGCCGAGGTCCCGGACAAGAAGCTGGGCGAGATTTTGGTGGAGGCCGGTCGGGCCGAGCCGGCGGCTGTCTCTTCGGCCTTGAAGGACCAGGAAAATCTGCGGGAGCGGAAGCTGGGTGAAATTCTTATTATGGAGAAGCGGACCGGGGCCCGGGAGGTGGCCGAGGCCCTGCGGGAGCAGAAAAAGGCTCCCGAAGGCGGTCCGGCGGCAGCGGCCCATACGGTCAAAATCGACACCATCAAGTTGGACAACTTGGTGGATCTGGTGGGCGAGCTGGTCATCGCCCAATCCCTGATCGCGGCCAATGAAAAAATCCGGTCCCTCAAGGACCAGAAGGTGGTCCGGGACCTCAACAGCATGGCCAGGATCACTTCGGAGCTTCAGCGGACGGCCATGGGCATGCGCATGGTGCCCATTCGCCAGACCTTCCAGAAAATGATCCGGCTGGTCCGGGATTTATCGCGTAAGTCGGGCAAACAGGTCGAATTGACCATGAGCGGCGAAGAGACCGAGATCGACCGCAACATGGTCGAAGCCATTTACGACCCTCTGATCCACATGATCCGCAACTCGATCGATCACGGGATCGAGCCGCCCGATCTGAGGGCTGAGAAGGGCAAGCCGATTGAAGGCCGCATTCACCTGCGGGCCTTTCACCAGGGCGGCCACGTGGTCATCGAGATCGAGGACGACGGCCAGGGGTTGAATCGGGATAAGATTTTGGTCAAGGCCGTGGAGCGCGGCCTGGTCGGGCCGGAGGACAACTTGAGCGACGCGGCCGTGTATAATCTGATTTTTCTACCCGGTTTTTCGACGGCGGACAAGATTACGGACGTTTCCGGACGGGGGGTGGGCATGGACGTGGTCAAAAAGGCCATCGACAAGCTCAGCGGCAAAGTCGAGATCAATTCGCGGCCCGACCAAGGTTCGACCATCACCATCCGGCTGCCTTTGACTCTGGCCATCATCGACGGGATGATCGTCCAGGTGGGACAGAACCGCTACATTCTGCCGACCATGGCCATTCATGAATCCTTCCGGCCTCAACCCGGGGACTACCACACGGTCAAGGGCCAGGGAGAAATGATCAAGGTCAGGGACAGCCTTTTGCCGTTGATCAGGCTGAATGAAATCCTGGGTGTAGAGACCTCGGTCACGGACCCGACCAAGGCCCTGGTGGTGGTGCTGGAAAACGAGAACCAGCGGCGCTGCGTGATGGTGGATGAAGTTTTAGGCAAACAGGAGGTGGTCATCAAGAACCTGGGGCAGGCGTTGAAGAACGTGAGGACTTTGGCCGGGGGCAGCATCCTGGGGGACGGCCGGGTCGGTTTGATTCTGGACGTGGCCGGACTGTTCGAGGTCAGCCAGGGATTCTCGGGGCGAAGTTTGGTCAGGCAAGACGAGACTTTAGATGAAGACTGGGGTATGGGGCCCACGTAAACTTTTTGTCTTCGGGAGGATGACATGACAGAACAGACCGCAGCAGCCGGGACGAGGAGCGTCAAGGAAACCGGCCGGAAGGGCGAAAAGGCCGGGCTTTTGGAACGAGAAGGCAAGTATTTGACCTTCGAACTGGCCCAGGAGAGCTATGGGCTGGAGATTCTGAAGGTTCGGGAAATCATCGGCATGATGGACATCACCGCCGTGCCTCAGACGCCGGCTTTTGTCAAGGGTTTGATCAATCTGCGGGGCAAGGTCATTCCGGTGGTGGACCTACGGCTCAAGTTCGGCCTTCCGGAAAAGGAATACACGGAACGGACGGCCATCATCGTGGTGGAGATCAGGACGGCTTCGGGTCCGGTCCAGATGGGCATCGTGGTGGATACGGTTTCTGAAGTCATGAACATCGCCGGTCAGGACATCGAAAGCACTCCGAACTTCGGGGCCAGACTCAAGACGGATTACATCCTGGGCATGGCCAAGGTCAAGGGCCGGGTGATCATCCTTTTGGATATAGACCGAGTGCTGACCGACGAGGAGTTGACTTTAGCCGGCGGCGCTTAAGAAGTGAACGGATTCGGTCTTGAACTGTCCGACGCGGAATTCCAGGCCTTTTCCGACTTGGTCTATAAAAAGGCCGGGATCAACCTTCACGCCGGGAAAAAGGAACTGGTCAGGGCCCGTCTGGCCAAACGCCTCCGGGAGGACGGTTTCGATTCCTTCGGCGAATATTATCAGTTCGTCATCAACGACGAAACCGGCGACGAACTAGTCCAACTCCTTGACTCCATTTCCACCAATCTGACCAATTTTTTCCGCGAGCCCAAACATTTCCAATTCATGGTTCAGGTTTTCCTCCCGGAAATCAGCCGAGCGGCCGCTAAAAAGGGGCGGCGTCTGCGCATTTGGAGCGCGGGCTGTTCGACCGGCGAGGAACCTTACTCGATCGCCATCACCGTCCTGGAGAATATGCCGGACCTTGAGCAATGGGACGTGAAGATTTTGGCCACTGATCTCTCCACCAAGGTCCTGGCCACGGCCCGGCGGGGCATCTATCCGTTCGAGCGTCTGGCCGATATTTCCCCTGAGGTCCTGAGGCGCTGGTTTCAGAAGGGCCAGGGAGATTGGGCCGGATGGTTCAAAGTCAAGGATCAAGTCAAGAGACTGATCGTCTTCCGCCGGCTTAATCTGATCGAGCCTTTTCCTTTCCAAAGATCATTTGACCTGATTTTTTGCCGGAACGTGATGATCTATTTCGACAAAAAAACCCAAGCCGACTTGACGGCCCGCCTGCATCAGGTCCTGGCCGACGGCGGATACCTCCTTATCGGCCACTCGGAAAGCCTGACCGGGGTCAACCAAGCCTTCAATTACATCCAGCCGACCATCTACCGAAAGAAGACGTGAAGACCGGTCTTGTATCTTCAGGCGTTTTGAGACGCCCCTTTTCGGTTTGCCCAATCCGGCCGGGGGCCGACTTGACCCGCTTCGGCTCCGGCCTTTAAGATAATAAGGATTCAGGAGGTTCCCGGTGATCAAGGTTCTAGTGGTCGACGATTCAGCCATTGTCAGAAAAATTTTTACGGAAGAACTGTCCAAGGAATCCGACATCCAGGTGGTCGGGACCGCGCCGGACCCGTACGTGGCTCGGGACAAGGTCCTTCAGATCAAACCCGACGTCTTGACTTTGGACATCGAGATGCCCCGCATGGACGGGATCACCTTTCTGCGCAAGCTGATGAAGCATTATCCCTTGCCGGTGATCATCGTCAGTTCGCTGACTCCCAAGGGCAGCGCCTTGGCTCTGGAGGCCCTGGAAGCCGGGGCCATCGAGGTGATGGCCAAGCCGGGCGGGTCTTTCTCGGTGGGCGAGATGGGCGCTCAATTGGCCGACAAGATCAGGGCCGCGGCCAAGGCCAAGCCGGTCAAAAAAGAGGCGGCCCAGGAGGCGGCCGGTTCGGCGACCATGACCTCCCGGGCCTTGGCCGAGACCACCAACAAGGTCGTGGCCATCGGGGCGTCCACGGGCGGGACGGAAGCCCTCAAAGAGGTTTTGACCAGGATGCCGCCCAACAGTCCAGGCTTGGTGGTGGTCCAGCACATGCCGGCCAACTTCACCCGGGCCTTCGCCGAGCGGCTCAACGGGTTATGCAAGATCACTGTGCGTGAAGCCAAGGACAACGACTCGGTCCTCCCCGGCGCCTGCCTGATTGCTCCAGGGAATTATCATATGCTCCTTAAAAGAAGCGGGGCCAGGTATTTTGTCCAGGTCAAGACCGGGCCTATGGTTCACCACCAGCGTCCCGCGGTGGACGTTCTATTCAATTCAACCGCCCAGTACGCCGGACCCAACGCCGTGGGCGTGATCATGACCGGCATGGGGGCGGACGGGGCCGACGGGCTGCTCAAGATGAAACAGGCCGGGGCCAAGACCATCGCCCAGGACGAGGCCAGTTCAGTGGTGTTCGGCATGCCCAAGGAGGCTATAAAAAGAGGGGCGGCGGACCGGGTGGTTCCGCTTCATTCCATTCCCCAGGCCATTCTGGATGCGCTTTGATGTGTGGGGTGGGGAGTTTTAAAAACAGACAGGAGAAAAAATATGGCCACGGCTTTGAATGAGGAATTGTTGGCGATTCAAGAGGAAGCGGCGAAGTTCGCCAAGGAACGGCTGGCCGTCCGGCCGGAACTGGGGACCAGCTCCGAATTTCCCTGGGACCTGTGGGGGGACATGGCCGAAGCCGGCTGGCTCGGCCTGACCGTGCCCCGGGATTTCGGAGGAAAAGGCGGCGGTTATCCGGCCCTGGCCGCGGCCGGGGAAGCCCTGGTCCGTCATGGCCACAACCTGGGCCTGGTCCTGTCCTGGCTGCTCCACAACCTGGTCGGCGGTCATCTCCTGCTCGGCTTCGGCAACGATGAACAGCTTAAACTGTACCTGCCCCGCCTGGCTCAAGGCCAAATGACCGGCTGCCTGGCCATATCCGAGCCGGAAACCGGGGCCCATCCCAAGTATATGAGGACCACGGCTGCGGTTGAAGGGACTTCGTTCCGACTGAACGGACGCAAGAGCTATCTGACCAACGGCCCCATCGCCGACCTTTTTGTGGTCATGGCCGTGACCAAAGAAGCGGGCGGCCGGAAGGAGATCACCGCTTTCCTGACGCCCAGGAACTCGCCCGGGGTGTCCCTGACCGAACCGATGAAGCTGGACTGCCTCAAGCCTTCGCCTCACGGCGGCCTGATTCTCGAAGATGTTTTGGTCCCGGCGGAAAATATTCTCGGCCGGCCGGGACAGGCTTACGAAAAAATCATCAAAGGGTTCCGGGGTCTGGAAGACGCCATGATGATGGGTCCGCTGGCCGGGGGCCTGGGCCGGCAGATCGAGCTATTAACCGGGCTGATCGCCGAGCGGGAAGTTTCTTCAACGGGTGAACTCAAAGAGGCCCTGGGGGGGCTTAGGTTTATCCAGGACGCCTTGCGCATCCTGGCCTATGAAGCGGCGGCCATGATAGAAAGCCGGGCGTCTCATCCGGAACTGGAATCGCTCCTCCTGGCCGGACGGCGGCTCTTCGGTCTATTCCAAGAGAACTTTCAAAAAATCATGGATCAGTTCGGTCTCCAAACCAAGCCGGAACTGGAGGTCCTCAGGAAGGACTTGGTCTTTGCCGCCGGCATCGGCCGAAACGTGTCCAGGCAAAAACAGATCAAGCTGGGCGAAGAGGTCCTGGCCGCCGGGCCGTGACTTCAGGCCGCAAGTCAAGCCAATTTTATCCTGACTTTTATTTGACCAGTTTCAAGGCCGCCTTGAATTCCGGAGTGCCGGCCCGGCGGAGCAGTTCATAGATGACCATTTCCGTGGAGGTGACCACCGCCCCGGCCTGACGCATTCTGGCCAAGGCTGCGTCCTTGTTGTGAAGGGCGCGGGAAGAAACGGCGTCGCTGACCACATGCACCATGAAGCGGTTCAAGGCGGTCAAGGCGGTCTGGGCCACGCATATGTGGGCCTCGATCCCGGCCAGGACCAGGACTTTCTTGTTGATTTCTTCCAGGCGGGCCTGAAAGGCTTTTTCGCCGAAACAGTCGAAGGTGATCTTGGAGATCGGCTCGAGTCCGGCCAGTTCGACTTTGACTTCCGGCACGGTCGGGCCAAGGTTCTGCTGCTCGGTCAGAACCACGGGCAGGTCGATTATCCGGGCGAACTTGACCAGGCGGACCACGTTGTCAAGGACCGCTTCTTTTTCACTGACTACGGGCAGGAGTTTTTCCTGGACGTCGATGACCACCAGCACGCAGTCTTCCTTGGAGATCAGGGCCGGATCGGCCGGCGTATTCAGGCTCATAGATCGGACTCCTTGTCTTCGGTCATTCTTCAAGCAAGTCAAATTCGATCACGTAAACGTTGGTCTTTTTTTCCCGGCCGATGGTCGAGGTCGGGGTGTCGCCGTAATCGTGGCCGGGCCAGACGATGGTCTCGTCGGGCAGGGTCATCAATCTTTTGATGGAATCGAGCATCAAGGGCAAAGAGGCCCCCGGCAAGTCGGTCCGGCCGCCGCTGCCCACGAACAGGGTGTCGCCGGTGAAAAGGTTGCCGTCGGAGAGGAGACAGAGTCCGCCGGGGGAATGTCCCGGAGTGTGAATAAGGTCCAGCTTGACCCGGCCCACCTGGAGGGCCTCTTCGTTTTCGATGCGGATATCGGCCCGCGGGGAAGGCTGGAAGCCCCACATGCGGAATATGTCCCGGCCCTCGGGTGAATTGAACATGTCATCGTCCGCGGCGTGCATGATGATGGGCGCACCGGTCAGTTCTTTCATCCGGGCGTTGCCGCAGGCATGGTCCGGGTGGCCATGGGTGTTGAAGATATATTTGATCTCCAGACCGGCCCGTTCGGCTTGGTCCGCGATGTAGTCTTCGTCCCCGGCCGGGTCAATGACCAGGGCCTCTTTGGTGGTTTCGCAGCCGATCAGGTAGCAAAAGACGGCCATCTGACCGACCAGGAGCTGTTTGAGGATCATGGGTTTCTCCTGAACATTGGTTTTTGGATAAGCGGAAACGTTTATTGCCCATAACATAAAACCGGGCGGCTTTCAACCGGGCCGCGGCCGTAAAAAAGACTACCATTATCTCGGGTTGAGGTAATATACTTGGTAAAAGAGGAATAAAAGAAGCAAGGAGTGCTTGTCGATGTGTTTAGCCGTCCCCGCCCAAATCCTGGAGGTCAGGTCCGATGGAATGGGCGTGGCCGATCATGCCGGGGTCCGGCGGGAAATAAGCCTGATGCTTCTGGACGAAGTGAACGTGGGCGACTACGTCATTATCCACGCCGGTTTCGCCATCCACAAAATCGACGAAGCCGCGGCCCAGGAGGCTTTGGAGTATCTCAAACTTATGGCCGAGGACCTGCCGCCGGACTTCGATCTCCAATAAGACAAATGCTCCGGCCTGGTGACGACTGCCTGAAGTAATCTTTTAGAATGCCCAAAGATTCCGAGCTGATCACCGTGGAAAACGGCCGGGTCTATCATCTGCGCCTGCTCAAAGCACAACTGGCCCGGAATATCATCCTGTGCGGGGATCCCGGCCGGGTGGACCTGGTCGTCGAATACTTCGATCCGGGCAGCCTGACCCATAGCGGACAGAACCGTGAATTCGCCGTCCGGACCGGGGCCTATCAAGGCCGGCCGGTCACCGTCATCGGCACGGGCATCGGGACGGACAACATGGAAATCGTCTTGATCGAAGCCTACGCCTTGAATGAATTCGCAAAAGCCGGAGAAGAAAAACCTAAAGGTTTAACCATCATCCGGGTGGGCACTTGCGGCACGCCCCAGAAAGACATAAAAGTCGGCTCTTTGGCCGTTTCCACTTACGCCGTGGGCCTGGACAGCACCGGGCTGTTTTATGACTTGCCGGAAGGACGCCTTCAGGCTGTCACCCTGATGATCGAAAGAGAAGCACGAAAAATGATCGAAACAGCCGGGTCTGAAACCGCCCGATTCAAGGGAAGGATTTTTCCTTATGCCTCGGAGGCTTCGCCTGAAGTGGCCGGGGCCTTGACCAAGCAAGCCCGGGGCGATCATGTGACGGGCATAACCCTGACCGCGCCCGGATTCTTTGCGCCCCAAGGCCGGGCCATCACCGGATTGGCGCCGACGGCGCCCGGACTTCTGGAGAGCCTGACCGCCTTGCAGGTCGAAGGCCGGCAGGTGGTCAATATTGAAATGGAAACCAGCCTCTTGTTTCACTTGGCCAAGATGATGGATTACCGGGCCGGGGCGGTGTGTGCCGTCATTGCCAACCGGGCCACCGGGGAGTTTTTGGAACATCACGAACCGGCCGTAAGGAGGGCCGTGATTACGGCCTTGGAAGCCTTGGTCGATCTGGACCAGCGCCGGGCTATTCCCCCAAGGCCATAAGGACTATTTCCATCAGGTCCATCACTTCGATCCGGTCGGCCAGATTGGCCGTCTTGACCGCGTCGGTCAGCATGGCCAGACAGTAAGGGCAAGCGGTCGCCAGTATTTCGGCCCCGGTTTCGACCGCTTCCCTGGCCCGAATTTCCGAAATTTTCGTCTCGGCCTCGACTTCGGACCACATCCGGCCGCCGCCCCCCCCGCAGCAAAAACTCTTGTCTCGACAGCGGCCCATTTCGATCAGGGCCAGGCCGGGGATGTTCCTGATAATCTCCCGAGGGGCCTCGAAAATCCCCTGATGCCGGCCCAGGTAGCAGGGATCGTGGTAAGTGATTTTTTGGTTGAGGACTTTGGGAAATTCCAGGCGGCCTTCCCGGAGCAATTCGGCCAAAAATTCGGTATAGTGCCGGACTTCCGGCCGGGGAAAATCAAGACCCAGGGCCTCGGCCACGTCCGGATAACCGTTTTTCAAAGTATCGGCGCAGTGGGGCGAAGCGGTGACGATCTTTTTGACTTCCAGTTCGGCGAAAAGTTCCAGGTTTTCTTCGACCAGCATTTCAAAAAGCCCGGCCTCGCCGACCCGGCGGGGCATGTCCCCGCAACAGGGTTCTTCCCGGCCCAAAACAGCCAAATCCACTCCGGCCCGCCGGAAGACCTCGACGGCCGACCGGGCCAGGTCCATGAGGCGGGCGTCGAAGGAAACGGTGCAGCCAGCGAAATAGAGCCAGTCGAATTCGTCTTCTCCGGCCAGTTTGACCTCGACTCCCTTGGCCCAGTCGCCTCGTTTGGACCGGGGCCTGAGCCAGGGATTGCCTTGTTTCTGGACCCCTTCCAAGGCCCGGGCGATCAAGGCCGGGGTCTGGCGGCCTTCTTCAATCACGGTCGACCTGACCGAGCCGATCAGGGCCAGAGGTTCAACCAGACCGGGACAGACTTCGGCGCAGGCCCGGCAGGTGGTGCACCGCCAGGCCAGGTCCGGATCGACCCGCGGGTCCTGGGTCAAGGCCTGGACGGACCGGCGGCGATACCAGGGCAGAAGATTGAGCCAGGTGTATTTGAGGTGGGTGTATTGACGGACCCGCTGGACAAAGTCACGTGGAGAAAGGCCTTCGCCGGCGGACCAGGACGGACAGACTTGTTCGCAGCGGTTACACCGGGTGCAGGCGTCGGACATGACCAGGTGGTCCAGGTCAAATTCCCGGCCCTGTTCTTCCCGCTGGTCCATGGTCAGAAACCGGCGCGGCCGACCGGTCCAAAGAAGATTGATCGGCGTGGCGATAACGTGGAAAAGCTTGAGGTAGACGAAACCGGCCACAAAACCCAGCCCCAACAGGGCGTGAACCCACCAGAGGACCCGATAGACGGTCAATCCGCCCGCTGAGCCGTCGGGCAGCCAAGCGGCCAAGGCCGCCCCGACCGGCGACCAGGCCAAGTCCGGTCCGGGGTTGACCTTCAGCCTGGCCCCTTCCACCAGAAAACCGGTCAGGCCGATCAGGAGGAGGAAGATCAGGACCAGGGCGTCCTGGAGCGTGGCCCTCATTTGGCGTCGTTTCCAGATATACCTTCGCCCCCCGGCCAGAAGGACGCCGACCAGGAAAAGCCCCCCGGCCAGATCGAGGACCAGGGCGTAGCCCAGGTAAAATTTCCCTTGGAGGACCGGCCAAATATATTCATGAACCGAAAGGATGACCGTGCCGAGAAAAAGGAGGATAAAGCCCCACATCAGGCTCAAGTGAAATAGACCGGCCCAGGAGTCGTCCTTCCAGATGCGGGCGTTGAAAAGGCCGTTGATTAGAAAGGATTTTAGATTGAATTTTTTATAGGACTCGTCCCGGCGGCCGGCCAGCCACCGGGAGATATGGTGGGACAGGCCCAGGCCGAAGATTATCGCGGCGATCAGGGCCAGCAGGTAAAAAAGCCAGACCGACTCGATATTCCAGAAAAAGGGGCGCAGAGCCGTCATGCCTCCTGATTTACGTGTCGACTAACAAAAGGCCTTTGTCTTTCCGACGGGGGCCGATCAACCTTTCAGTTTCTCCTTCAAAGCCTCGACCACCTCGAAGAGGTCGGCCGCAGCCCCGTAATCGGCGGCCCGAAAGATCGGGGCTTTCTCGTCCTTGTTCACGGCGATGACCAGACCGGCCCCGGTGATGCCGGCCAGATGCTGGAAGGCCCCGCTGATGCCCAGGGCCAGATAGACCTTGGGTTTGACCGATTTTCCGGAGGTGCCCACCTGGTGGGCCTTGGGCAGCCAATGTTTGTCCACCACCGGCCGCGAGCAGGACAGGGTTCCGCCCATCAGGTCGGCCAATTCCTTGACCAGCAGAATGTTTTCCTCATCGCCCACGCCCCGGCCGATGGAAACCAGGAGTTCGGCCTGGGTGATGTCGACTTCGCCGGCGCTCGAATCGACGTACTCGAGGACTTCCCGCCGGGACGGGGCCAGGTCGGCCGGGACCTCCAGATTGATGACGTGGGCCGGTCCCCGCTGAATTTGTTCGGCCGGAAAGGCCCCGGGCCTGACCGTGAGCAAGTAGCCCGGCGTTCCCAGGAGGTGGACCCGAGCGAACATCTTGCCGCCGTAAATCTGCCGGATCACTTCAGGACGGCGGTCGGTCACGGCTATCTCCAGACAATCCGTGGCCAGAGGCCAACCGGTCCTGACGGCCAAGGCCGGCGCTAGGTCCAGGCCCCAGGGCGTATGCCCGATCAAGGTCAGAAAGGGCCGGTGCTCGGCCAGCATCCGGCTGAGCAGTTCCGTGGACCAATCGGAATCATAATTTTTCAGCCGGTCGTGCCGGCAGACGATCAGACGGTCGGCCCGGGCCGCAATCTGATCCTCAAAGCCGTCTTCAGCTCCGGCCAGCAATACGGCCGTGACGCCGGCGGACATACTTTGAGCCAACTCATCGGCCTTGGTCAGCATCTGAAGTGAAATTTCCCGGAGTTCTCCAAGACGGTGTTCTATAACAACAAATATATCTGACATTTATAAATTGACCCCCGTTTCGCGGACAATGCGGATGATTTGGTCGGCGATTTGCGGCGGATCGCCGGTCAGCATCACCGCCCCGCCGGTGTCGGGCGGCGGCAAAAGCTCCCAGGTCATGATCCGGGGCGAAAGTTCTTTCGGGTCCAAGCCCAGACTATTGACTGCCCGGACTTCGAGCTCCTTCTTCCGGGCCTTGCGCACGGCCATGACCGAAACGTATCTGGGCTCGTTGATGCCGGTCTGGATGGTCAGCAAGGCCGGCAGATTGATGCGGGAAATTTCGTCCAGTCCGCCTTCCAATTCCACCTTGATCCTAGCCGTCGGCCCTTCCGGTTCAATGGCCGTGACCACGGCGGCGTGGGGCAGGCCCAAATGTTCGGCCAGCATGACGCCGACCAGGCCGTAGTTGTCGTCTTCAGCCTGGACCCCGGTCAAAATCAGGTCATAGTCCAGTTCTCGGACGACTTGGGCCAACACCTTGGCCAGTCCGAAGGGGTCCAACTCCAGGCCTTCAGAAGAGACCCTGATGGCCCGATCGGCCCCCATGGCCTGAGCCCGTCGTAGGACTTCCTCGTCATCCTCGCCGCCCACGGTGACGACCGTAACAGTCCCGCCCAGCCTCTCTTTAAGCAACACGGCCTCTTCCAGGGCGTAATTGTCCCATTCATTGATGGTGAAAGGGAGAGCGTCTTTTTTGACGTCCTTCCCGCCGGCGTCGATTTCCAGGTCTACTTCCTGGGTGATGGGCACTCTTTTGACGCAGACCACGATATTCATTCAGCCACCCCTCGTCGTTTTTTCAGTCATTCGGCCGGCGGGTTTGACCCGTCTTCGGCCCGTCTTGGCAGAAGCGGCCTTCCTTGGCCAGAGCGATGAAATGGGCCACGTCGATTTCCTTGGGGCAGACATGGGAACAGGCCCGGGCCGAATGACAGCGGGCCACGCCCTGGTCGCTGTAAATGATCTTTAAGCGTTCTTTCTTGGCTTTTTCCCGCGGGTCCATCACCCGGACGATGGCGGCCAGCATAGCGTTGGGGCCCAAAAAACCGGCCCGTCCGGCGATGCAGGCCGAAGCGCAGCAGAAACAGCCGATGCACCTGGTGGCGTCCACGTAAAAATCAAGCTCCCTGGGGGTGATGGCGTAACAATCCGCGCCGGGCGGGAGGGGCTCGGGGTCGATCAGGTAAGGTTTGACCCGGTCCAGTTTTTCGTAGGCCTTTTCCAGGTCGACCACCAAGTCCCGCACCACCGGAGCCACGTCCAGGGGTTCGATGCGGAATTTGGCGGTGCGGAAAAAAGCCACGGCGTTTTCGACTAAGAGTTCGCAGGCCAGGAGCGGTTTGCCGTTGACCTTGACCGCGCAGGTCCCGCACTGGCCGTGCTCGCAGGATGAATTCCAGGCCAGGCTCGGGTCTTGCTCGTCATTGATTTTCCGGAACAGGTCCACGAAGCGGAGGATACGGCCGGCTTCCAAGTTATAGGTCTGGGTCCAGGACCGGCGGCTGTCCGGATCGTATCGTTTTATCTCCAGGGTCAGACTGTAGGTTTCGGCCATGGGTTCCTCTAGTATTTTCTTTCGATCAGCCCGAATTTTTCGTAATTTTCCCCGCGGGCCTGGTACAGGCTCATGTCCACCGGACGGCGTCCGAAAGAGACCCGGCCGAATTCGGTCATGGCGGCCAGGGTGTGATAATGGTAATCGTCGTTTCTTTTGGGGAAATCTTCGCGGAAATGGGCCCCGCGGGATTCCCGGCGCTCGAGGGCGGCCGCAGCTATGACCATCGAACAATCCAGCAGGTTGTCCAGTTCCCAGCGCTGAATCAGCTCCTGGTTCATGACCAGGCTCCGGCTGGACAGCCCGGCCTTGTCCGCCCGGGCCTTCAGTTCTTTCAAGGACTCGACGGCTTCGGCGATGCCGGATTCGCTCCTGAAGACGCCGACCTTTTCGGTCATCATGGCCCGTAGAGCCTGGCGGATTTGACCGATGTTGTCCCGGCCGTCGGCGGCCAGATAGCCGGCGAACCTGGCCCTAGTCAAGGTCCCGGCCTCATCAGGAATCGCTTCCGGCGCTTCCTTCAGGTACTCCAAGACCTTTTCCCCGCCGAACCGGCCCATGGTGATCAGTTCCAAAATGGAATTGGTGGCCAGACGATTGAAGCCGTGAAAGCTGGCCGCGGCGCATTCGCCCAGGGCGAAAAGGCCGGGGACGATTTTATCGCCGTTTTTTTGGACTTCGCCCCATTCGGTCGTGGGGATGCCGCCCATGTGATAATGGTTGCTGGGCCGGACCGGGCAGAGTTCGTTTTTCGGATTTATATTGGCGAACTTGCCGAAAAACCCAGATATTTCCCTTAATTTGCAGTCATGGATGTAATCGGACAGGTGCCGCAGGTCTATCCAGACGTGTTCGATGCCGTGGTCGGGGTTGAGGATGCCCCGGCTGGCCCTGACCTCGGTCTCGATGGCCCGGGCCACCAGGTCCCTGGGGGCCAGGTCCTTCATCTTGGGGGCGTACCTTTCCATGAACGGTTCCAGGTCCTTGTTTCGGAGGATACCCCCTTCGCTCCGCAGGGCCTCGCTGGCCAAAATGCCCGGCCCGACGATCCCGGTGGGGTGAAACTGGACCGCCTCGGGGTCCATGACCGGCAGGCCGGCCTGAAGGACCAGGGCCAGGCCGTCGCCGGTGTTGTGACGGCAGTTGGTGGTCACCCGGAAGACCTGGCCGCTGCCGCCGGTGGCCAGGACCGTGGCCTTGGCCAGAACCCGAACGAATTCGCCCTCTTTCTGCTTGAAGATCAGGCAGCCCACACAACGTCCGTCTTTGAAGAGGAGCTCGGCGGCCAGGCTTTGATTTAGAAACGACACCCCCCGTTTGACCGCCTCGCCCCAGAGGGTGTCCACAATGCCCTTGCCGGTCCGGTCGGCCTCAAAGACGGCCCGGTAGGCCGTGGCTTCGCCGAAAAACAGGGTGTGGCCGCCGAAGGTCCTTTTGCTCAGTTTGCCTTCCTCGTTCCGGCTGAAATGGAGGCCGCGGTTTTCCAACCAGACGATCTCCTGCCAGGAGGCCTCGATGATCTTCTTGATGACGTTCTGGTCAGCGGTGCAGTCGGAACCCTTCCAGGTGTCGAACATGTGGTAAATGGTCCGGTCCGCGGGATCATGGGGGTCCACGGCGGCCAGCCCGCCCTGGGCGGTCGAGGTGTGGGACTTTTGGGGATGGGAGACCTTGGTCACGGCGATGACCCGGGTCGACGGCTTCTTTTCCAATATCTCGACGGCGCAGCGCAGCCCGGCCCCGCCGGCCCCGATGATCAGGACGTCACAGTTCAGGGTGGAAGCGATCTTTAATGAGCCTTTCATTGGGCGGCCTCTCTCACACCAACAAGGTCAACTTGACGCCGATCCAGCCGAAGACCGTCATGAGGACGATGACGGCCAAGGCGGCCAGGCCGGTGAGCACTTTGGAGGAAATATAATCCTTGGCTATGGCCAGCAGGCCGTACCCGCCGTGAAACAGGACGGCCAGCAACAGGGCCAGGTCTACGATCTTGATGAAGATATGCCGCATTCTATCAATCACCGCTCCGGCTTCATGGCTCAGCGAAGGGTTGAGGTGCATGAAAAACATGTGGGCGCAGATCATGACCAGCAAAAAACCGCCGGTCAGCCTTTGGATTTTCCAGGTCCAGGGCAGACCGCTCTGCTTCAATCTGGACCAAACCAAAATGGCCGCGGCCGCGGCGATTGTCAAGACGGTCAGCCAAAAGAAGACCGGGGAGACGGTCTGGTCGCCGATAATCATCAGCAGGCCCAGGACAAAAAGGTAGGCTCCGCCTAGGCCGAAGACCCAACGGATCATCAGGTCATCGTTGCGGAAACCGAAAATTTCATACAGGATCAAACGGCCGCCGTTAAGGGCGTGGAAGGCGACTGGAACGGCCAAAGCCCATTCCAGGAAGGAAAAAATAAAAAGGCTGTAGACGCGCATCTGGGCGTCGTAAGCGGCGGGTTGGTGCAGGTAGGACAGAGTGTAGATATGGAAAAGAAGATAGGCGGCCAGAATGATCCCGCTGATCCGGTGACCCCAGGCCAGGATGAACGGCCAGCCCCGGTTTCGAGCGTAAGCCGAAATGACCGGCGCATCGGCCAGGACCGTGAGGACCGGTTCTTTCAATCGTCTGGCGACGGCATCGATGTTCACTAGACCCTCCCAAGACTGCTGGTGTCGATTGAGGAATTGCTCCGAACCACTCGGTCTTTGAAAACAGGCTTCATTTCCCTTGCATTTCCAAAAAAGCCAGGAATCGTTCCAAGGCCACTTCGATATGTTCCCGGACGGTCTTTTCGATTTCCTGCTCCCCGGCCTGGGGGTCCTGAAAAATGGTCAAAATTTTTCTATGAATATCAATGGATTTTTGAAAATCTTCCTTGTAGTACTGGTAGCAGAATCGGTGCCAGACGCTGTGCATCCGCAGATTTTCCAAAATCTTGATCAGGACCTCGTTGCCGCAGGCGTAGATGAAGATTTCATGGAAAGCGATGTGGTGCTCCCGGAAGGCCTTGGCGTCCGAGACTGCGGCCGCGGCCTCCATGTTCCGGAGGGTGCGGGCCATGTCTTCGAGGTCCTCCTCGTTCATCCGCCGGTAAGCTTCGCGGGCGGCCAGGCCTTCCAGCACGGCCCGCACGGGGAAATGGTCCTCGATGTCCTGGCGGGTGACCGTTTTGACAAAAGTGCCCCGTCGGGGCACGATGACCACCAGGCCTTTCTTTTCCAGGTCCCGGAAAGCCTCCCGCAGGGGGGAACGGCTGACTCCGAACTGTTTTTGCAGTTTCGGTTCGACCAGTTGGTCTCCGCCCTTGAAGACCCCTTCCATGATGGCCTGGGCCAGGGTCTCGGAGATTCTTTCCCCCAGCAAAGTGGGCTTGAAATTGAAATTATAAATTTTATCTTCCTGGTCGACTAGCGGCATCTCTGTCCCGCCTCCTATATCCGAAAATCGACCCCCATGACTCCGCTTCGCCCTGACCCGGCCTCTCGCCCGTCACCCCTGCGCGAGCAGGGGTCCAGAGAAAAGGCTGTATCGAAGACCGGGGTTCCGCTTTTGCGGGAACGACGAATAGATTTCATCCGCCTTTCTCGCCCTCAGGATTCATACAGCCGGCGGATGGTAATAGCCTCGGGCGCACAGACGTTCAAACAAAGATCGCAGAGGATGCATTCGTCTTCGTTGTCTTGGTTGACCTTCGGCCGATCATCGCCGCCGGTCTTGTCAAATATGTTCACCGGACAGGCGCTCAAGCATTTCCCGCAGGCTTTCAGCCCCGAACATTTGCCTGGATCGATTTGAACGGCTATGAATTCGCCCATGGTTTTAGGTCTTTCTCTTTCGTTTTTTATGCCTTTTCAATCAGGTCCGCCAAACGCAAGACCCTGGCCGCCCGCTCCACTATCGGGTAATCTATGAACCGGCCCTCCAGTTGAATGCTGGCCGTGCCGGCGGCTTCGGCTTCTTCAAAGGCCCGGACCACCCGGCGGGCGAAATCGATCTCTTCCTGGGTCGGCGAAAATACCCGGTTGCAAACCGGGACCTGGCTGGGGTGGATGCAAAGCTTGCCCTGAAAACCCAGTTGTTTGGCCCGCCGGGCTTCTGTCTCCAGGGCGGCCGAATCTTTGAGGTCGATCATGAACGGGGTGTCCAGCGGCGGAGCGACCCGGGCCGCCCGGCAGGCCACGGCGATACGCGATCTTGGATAGATCAGCTCCTCGCCGGTCCTGGTCATCTCCGCGCCCAGGTCCAAAGTGTAGTCGGCCGCCCCGAAACTGACCATGACCGGGCGTTCCGGCTGGAGCCGGGCCGAAACGATCCCGAAGACGTTCTGGACTCCCCGGGCCGATTCGATCAGGGGCAATAAGGCCAGCCCGCCGGGAGGCAGACCGTTTTTTTCTTCAGCGGCCAGGAGCAGTCGGTGGACTTGTTCCAGGTCCTCCGGGCTTTCCACTTTCGGGACCATCAGACCGGCCAAACCCTCGACCACCACCGCTTCGATGTCGCCGTCGATAAAATCGCTGTCCGGACCGTTGACCCGGACCATGATTCTGCGGCCTTTATGCTCGCAGACCTTGTCCCGGACCACCGGCCTGGTCTCAGCCTTCCGAGTCGGGGGCACGGCGTCTTCGAGGTCGATGATGACCGCATCGGCCCCGGCGTCCACGGCCTTGTCGACCCGGTCCGGCCGGTTGCCCGGAACAAAGAGGGCGGTGCGAATCGGTCCGAAGTCAGGCGCGTTATGACTCAAAGCGGAGTTCCTCCTCCAGGCGTTTTAAAAAGGCCTTCATGAATTCGATCCTGTCCCGGCCGATCTTTTCCGCGGCCGAAGTATGGAAAGTGCCCTCGACCTTGGCCAGCAGACCGCGGAGAAAGACAGGGAATTCTTCCATCCGCCCGCTGAAGGACCCGTCGGTCAGTCCCCGGACCACGGCTCGGATCAGGCCGATGGCCCCGATGTATTCCAGGGCGTCGGCATCCTGGCCGATTTGGGCTTCGAGGGTTTCCGGGCGGGGGCCCCCGTACCGGCTGTGAGACTCCAAGACCTGGACGGCCGGTCCGATCTTTTCCTCGGGCAGTCCGGCTTCCCTGAGCACGGCCGCGCCCCGGTCCCGCCCGACCAGGTAGTGCTCTTTCCGGTTGATGGGCACCCCGATGTCATGGACCAGGGCCCCGGCGGTCAAAACTTCCAGGTCCGCCCCCAATTCCCAGCCCAATTTTTGACACCACTGGGTCATTCGGGCCACGTGGTCCGGGCTGGCCACCGGTTCATCGGCTAAGTCGGCCTGCACCTGCCGCCAAATCTTTTCCTCGCGCTGGTTAAGTTCCATCAATTATTCTCCAGGACTTGCCGCAAGATAGTTACGATATCGGAAAAGCGCTCGGCCACCCGGAGGCCGGCTTTTTCAAACATGGCTATTTTGCCCTTGGTCGTGCCGCGGTCTCCTTCGATGATCGTGGCCGCGTGACCGAAGCGCACGCCGGGCATGGCGTCGACGAAACGGCCGGCGATAAAGGCGACGATGGGGGTGGATATGCCTTCCTCCATGACCCGTTGAGCCAGGGTCTCTTCGATCACCCCACCCGGCTCGCAAAACAGGACTATGGCCCTGGTCTCCGGGTCCTGGTCGAACAGAGGGACCAAATCCAGAAAATTGGCTCCGACCACCGCGTCCCCCCCGATGCCGATGCAGGTGCTCTGGCCCAGGCCGTTGGTGGTCAACAGGTTGGCGATCTCCGTGGTCATGCCCCCGCTGCGGGAAGCTATGCCCACCGGCCCGGGCGTGTAGGCCTTATTGACATCCTGGACCGGACCGCCGGCCATGCCCAGCTTGACCCGGCCCGGCGAAATCAGGCCGAGGGTGTTGGGACCGATGATCCGGGCCCCACGCTCGGCGGCCACTTCGAGAAACTCAATCACGTCCCGCCGGGGCACCCTTTCGGTGATGACCACAGCCAGATTGATACCGTTGTCCAGGGCTTCCAAAACCGCGCCCTTGACTAGGGCCGGCGGCACGGAAATGACCGCGGCTTCGGCCGGATGCTCTTTCAGGGCTTGTTTGACCGTGTCGTAGACCGGCAGGCCGTGGACGCTTTGGCCCTTTTTGCCCGGCGTCACCCCGGCCACGACCCTGGTCCCGTAATCCAGCATGTCCTTGGTGAAGGAAGCCGCTTCCCGGCCGGTGATGCCTTGAACGATGACTCTGGTGTTCTCATCGGCCAAAATGGCCATGTCGTCCCCTCGTTATTTGACCTGGCGGGATGACTGGAGACTTTCCACCGCCCGCCCGGCGGCCTGGTCGATGGAGACCCGGCGGTCGCAGTAAGTCACCCCGTATTTTGACAAAATTTTAAAACCTTCTTCTTCCCAAGCCCCGGGCACCCTAAAGACCGCCACGGTCTCGGCCGGAGACCGGCCGCTTTCCAGGATGCCCTTGATGATGCCCCGGGCCACCAGGTCGACCCTGGTGTTGCTGACCACGTTCATGATTACGGCGATCTTGTCCACGCCGGGCTTGGACAGAATGAGCTTGGTCAGTTCCTTGACCTTGAAGACCGAAGGGTTCCCCCCGATCTCGCAGTAATTGGCCGGCCGTCCCCCATGGGCCTTGACCGCGTCGAAGGCGGTCAGCGAGGCCCCGCCCCCGCCGATGATCAGCCCCAGGGAACCGTCGAATTCGATGACCCGGCCGGCCACGCCCCGGTGATCCAGGCCGTCGATGGCAGCAGCCCGACGCTCGAATTCAGTGGCCGTGGACCCTGATTCCACGCGATCCGGCTGCTTTTCCAGTTCGGCCAGGTCAGGGTGCCGAAAAAGGGCGTCCGCATCGATTTCTATATGGGCGTCCAGGGCGACCAGCCGACCGTCTTTAGTCAGGGCCAGGGGATTGATTTCAGCCACTACGGCGTCGTAATCCAGGAAAACGTCGGCCAGCCTGGACAGGACTTCGGCCAGACCCAGAAGCTGCCGGCCCGAAATGTCGGTGTCGGCGATGATCTCCCGGGCCCGATACTGGGGCAGACGGGACCGGACCGAAAAATAGCCCCGACTGACCTTTTCCGGACTGACGGCCGCCAGTTCCTCGATGTCCACCCCGCCTTCCCTGGAAAATATGGCCGCCGGGGCCTTGGCCACGGTGTCGTAAACGATGCCCAGGTAGAATTCCTGGACCAGATCGACTTTTTCCTCAGCCAGAATCTTCCGGGGCCGGTATCCCCGCAGGTAGGTGGACAAGAGGCGGCCGGCTTCATTTTTGGCCTGGTCTGGGTCGGTCGTTTCTCTCACCCCGCCGGCCTTGCCCCGCCCGCCCAAGGGGATTTGGGCTTTGAGGACCATGGGTCGGGCGGTCCAGGTCAGTTCATCGGCCGAGACAATCACTTGGCCTGGGGGGGTTTTGATCTGGTATTGATTCAGGATGTTTTTGGCTTCGTATTCGAGCAGTCGCATGATGGCCTCAGGTAATTGTCGACAATCGACAGGAATCTAACAGGACCAAGCCCCGCCTGTCAACAAAAAATTGATTTTCGTTCCCAGGCGAAGCCTGGGAGCTAGGATGGAAAACCACCGGTCCAACATGATTCGGCCTGGGCAGGCCTCGTTCATCGAACCCCGGAAAAAAAGGTCGAAACATCGGAAATTTTATCCAGGTCCATGGCTCGGTCGATCAGAAGCCCGGCCTGGCGGTCGTCAAGAACACCGGCGGTCAGTTCTCGGAACTTTTGCCTCAATTCCCCGTCGGTCAAGGGGTTTTCCGGATCCCCCTTGGGATAATCGCTGGCCCCCTCGGCCCGGGACCCGTCGGCGTAAAGAATCTCGACCCGAGCCGGCCATTTTACCGGATAGGCCCTGGTCAGGTCCGGATCGGCCTCCACCTTGATCCTGAGCATCAACTCCAGGTTCTCCGTGTCCTTGATCCGAGCCGCGGTGAACTCCTGGAGACCGACCCGGCCGAACCTCAAGGCCGAGGCCACGCAGAAGGGCAGGCTGAACTTGGCCACGTAAGGGGTGTTCGGTTCGACTTTTTCGAGAAGATCCAAGGACTGCTGGTAGACCCTGACCGTCACCCTTTTAACTTCTTCCGGTTTGATCGACCGACCGCCCGTGGCTCGGAGCACCGCTTCCACCGCCGAATGGGTGTGCCCGCAGGAAGCATAATATTTCAGAGAGTTGCGTTCGAATAAAAATTCCCGGCCCAGGTCCTTGACGCATCGGTCCAGGTCAAAGTCGTTGGAAGTGGCCTGGAAAAAACCTTTTTCGCCTTCCAGGATTTTTCCGGCTCCGGTGAACCCCTTTTGGGCCAGCAAGGCGGCCAGCAGACCGTCGGCCGCGGCCTTGGCCGGGTGAAGCTGTTTGCTCATGGCGCTCTCGACCAGGAATTCCCATAACCCGGCGGCCTGGGTCCCGGCCGAACCCAAAGCCCACACGGTCTGTTCCTGATTCAACCCCAGGATTTTGGCCGCCCCGGCCGCGGCTCCAAAGACCCCGCAGGTGGCCGTGGTGTGCCAATAATGATAATGACTCAGCCCCACGGCCACGGCCACGCGGATGCCTATTTCGTACCCGGCGGCGATGGCGGTGAGCAGGTCTCGACCTGAGGCGCGCCCGCGCTCGGCCGCGGCGAACACGGCCGGCATGATGGGCGCGGCCGGGTGAAAGACCGATTCCCGGTGAAGATCGTCCATCTCCACCACGTGGGTGGAGGCGCCGTTGACCAGGCTCGCCAGCAGGCAACTGGTTCGGGTGCTGTCAGGGATGATCGTGGCTTCCGGACGGCCGCCCAGACTTTGGACCACGTCGGCCATGATCCGGACCGGTTTCTGGGTCCCGCCGGCCAGGGCTGACCCCAGCCAATCCAGAAAATAGGTTTTCAGCTTGCGGACCTGCTCCCGATTAAGATCATCGTCCGATAATCCGCGGATAAAATCGGCCAGTCGGCCGGTCAGGGTTTCTTCCGGCATAATCTTTCCTCAAGTCAAAACAATGACTCGACTGACGACGGTCGGGCCGTCGATTTCAACCGAGGAGACGCTCCCTCAAAAGGAGCGTCTCTCCGGACACATTAGGAATGACTAAAGGGCCTCCTTGAGCAACTGGGCCACGTCCTTGACTTCAAGCTGATAACCCCGGCTCTTGACCCCGTCGTCGAGCATCTGCAGGCAGATGGGGCAGGCTACGGCCATGACCTGGGCCCCGACGGCCTGGGCCTGATCCGACCGGCTCATATTCATGTTGACCTTGGGCAGATCATAGAACAGGCCGGTCCCGCCGCCGCCGCAACAATAAGCCGTGGACCGATTCTTCTTCATTTCCACCAGCTCTATTCCGGGAATGGCCCCCAGCACCTGGCGCGGTTCCTCGTAAATATTGTTCTTCCGGCCCAGGTAACAAGGATCGTGATAAGCGACCTTCCGGTCGATCTTTTTGGTCGGTTTGAGCCGGCCGGCCTCGAGCAGTTCGGCCAGGACCTGGGTGTAGTGCTTGATCTCCAGACCTTCCAGATCCGGATAAAAGGCCAGGAAGGCGTCATAGTCGTGGGGGGAAAGGCAGATCAGGCGTTTGACGCCCAGGTTCTTGATGTTCTTGGCGTTCTGGTCGGCCATTTCCATGAACAGGCCTTCTTCGCCCATCATCATGGCGAAGGCCCCGCTGTCCGCTTCCTTGCCGCCCAAAGCAGCCAAGTCCAGCCCCGCGGCCTTGAGCACCGCGACCAGGGCTTCGGCCATCTTGGTCGCCCGGTCTTCGTAAGGTACGGTCGCCCCAAAGTAAAGCAGATTTTCCGCCTTGTCCTTCAAACCCAGGTCGGCCGCCCACTTGTCCTTGGCCTGCTTGGAACCGCCGTAAGGGTTGCCCAGCTTGGCCAAGTTGTTCAGGGCGTCCCGGACCTGGGTCGGCACCTGGCCTTTTTCCGTCTTCAAGGCCCTAAACAGTTCGGCCGTGGTCGCTCCGCTGACCTTGATCCGCCGGTTGCCGTTTTGTTCAATGAACAAAGGTTTGTTCAGCGAACAGTTCCATTCGCACCAGCGGCAGCCGGTGCAGGAGTAAGTGATGAAGTCGCTCAAATCATCCAGGCTCAGCTCGCCCGACATGAAGGCCAGGCCGATCTGGGCCAGACCCCGGGCCGCCCCGATTTCGTTCCTGGCCTCGATGAAGACCGGACAACTCTCGACGCACAACCCGCAAAAGCAATTGAGGCAGGTCCAGAGTTGAGGTTCGTAGTCCTGAAGGGAGAAAACGGCGCTATCTCTGTCCATAGCCATGCCGATCACCTCCTAGAATCTCACGTTGGGGTTCATGATGTTTTTGGGGTCGAGCGCGTTCTTGATGGTCTTCATCAAGTTGTAGGCCTCTTCGCCGATCTCCCTTTTGACGATTTCAATCTCGATGTCCCGCGGGATGAAACCATGAGTGCCGGTCAAAGAGCCGCCGTGACTCCAGATCAATTCCGCGTAATCCCGGAACCAGCGCTTATATTCGTCGATGGTCTTTTTGTTGAAGGCCTTCCAGTTGGCCAGGGTCAGAGACCAGACCTTGGTCCAGCCTTCCTCGGCCGGCACCGGGGCGCCCGGGCTGAGGACGAAGACCTTGCCGGCCAGTTCGGGGTAGCTCTTCCCGTCCTCGATCCTGGCCAGCAGCTTCATGTAGTCTTTGTAAAAGTCAATGAGATGGGTGTTGGAGATTTGCGGGTCCAGGGGAAGAATCCGGTTGCCCATTCCGCCGGTGACCACTCGTTCGCTCTGGATGGCGGCCATGCTCATGTACTTCTCCATGGTCTCGTGCATCCGGCCGATGAAATCCGTGGGCGGCATGTCGTCCCGCCAGAAACCGTTGTGTTTCTTGCAGACTTCCTCGGCGTGGGCCTTCATGGCCTCGACCACGGCCGGCTGTCCCAGGATGTGATAATCCACCAGCATGACCACGTCTTCCGGCCACTCGATGTTCATGCTCTCCTTGACCGCCTGGCGAAGCTGCCACTGATGGTAGGCCTTGGACCGCCAGATGACCCCGGCGTTGTTCGGAGACCTAAGCTCCATGTAGGCGTGCAGGGCGTCCTCCATGCTTTTGAAAGCCCGGAGGCCGTAGACGTAAGCCGGCGGATTGGGAATGAACCTTTCGGTGACCTTGGTGATGATGCCCAGGGTCCCCCTTGAGCCGATGAACAAGGACATGGTGTCAAAACCCACCACCGATTTAGTGGGAAACTTGCTGCCCCGGCCCACCTGGACCACGTCGCCGTTGGCCAGGACGACTTCCAGTCCCCGGATGTGGTCCCGAGAGCCGCCCCAGCGGTTTTCGAACTTGTTGTAGCCCGATATGGCCGCCCGGGATCCAAGGGTCGAACTCCGGTTCATGGTCGGGAATTCCAAAGACATGTAGCCTCGTTCGGCCAGATAGTTGATGTAGTCGACCACCCTGACCCCGGCCTGGGCCACGATGCGGAAAGCCGGCTCGTCAAAACTGAGAATCTGGTCCATGCTGGTGGTGTCGATGACGATGGCCCCCGGCATGCTTTCGGCCCCGTACGTGCAAGTCCGGCCGCCCTGGGGAATGAGCGGAATCTCGTATTTGTTGGCGTAATTGACGATGGCGACCACGTCCTCGGTCGTCCGCGGACGGACCACGGCTTCCGGCGTGAAGTCGCTCAACTTTTCGTGAAGCAGAGCTTCGGGTCCATGGGTGATCCGATGGACGATCCTGGTGGGCAGGTCCAGACAGACCTGCTCCTCCCCGATGCTCCGGGTGATGTCTTGAATGCATTCCTGAAAGGCTGCCATAGAAAACACCTCCTGACCTGTGGACTTCTTAAGTCAGAAACAGGCAGTTAAATTTAACAATTAATCCAAAATACGCTGATAATTCCCGCTGGCCATGGCTCGAACCTCGCTCTCGGAAAACCCCACGGCCAGCAGGCTGGAGATGAACATTCTCACCCCCTCGACCACGGTCGGATTGGGGAGTTGACCGAAATCGGTGAAGAAAATGGCGTTGTCCGGGCCGACCGCACTGATCATCCCGGCCACTTCCCGGAAGTCCTGCCGATCAAACAAAGGCATGCAGGGCAAAAAGGCGTAACTGAGCAGAGCGCCCAGGCCGGCCAGCTCCTTCTGGGCCTCAATCGGCATCAGGTTGACCGAACAATTGGGGTGGCAGACGATGATCTTGCGAACACCGATGGTTTTGGCTTCCTTGACCAGGGCCAGGGCCTCCCTGGCCCCCAGGTGGCAGGTGTCCAGAATAACTTCGGCTTCGGCGATCAGTTTGAGGATGTCCCGGACTTCAGGCAGAAGCTCATCGCCGTCCAGTCCGCCTTTGAACACGGACAGCCCTTCCCGAGGCTCGGTTCTTTTGACGAAGGGGTCCAGCCAGGGCGTCTCCCGGGTGACCCGGACCTTCTGGATGGTCAAGGCCGCGTCGATGCTGGGCATCCAGATGATCCTGGCCCCCAGGCGTATGGCCTTGTCCACCGTCTCCGGGTTGAGGCCGCCCACGGTGTGGTTTAAGACGATCCCACCCAGCAGGTCGATGCCCGGAACAATCTGACTGGCCACGTAACAGCGGTCGGCCGTGTTGGTGTTATGGTCCTTGATGCCCAAGGCCCTCATCCCGGCCGCCCGGGCGTCCCGAGCCACCTCGACCACATCCTGGAGCCGGGGCACGATGTCCGGACCGGCGTGGATGTGCAAGTCGGCCGCCCCGCGCATCAGTTCCCGCACTTTTTCCCTCATTACCTTCCTCCCTGCGATTCAGATGTTTTTGCCGACCCTTTTCAGAACCGGTTCAGGTATCGGCGCGAAATAAGACCTGGCAGACCATGACCTCGCTTTGAACCTTTTCAAACTCCTGGGGAAGGTCGGAAATCTTCTTGAAAAACTTTATTCCCAAGGACGGGGTCCTCAGTCTGAGCAATTGGTCCAACTCCGGCCCAATCCTGAAAAATCAGCCATGATGTCCCTTCTTTCTTTTTCTAGGTTTGGCCAATATCCACCGCCTGAAATCCCGGCGGCCTCCCCTTAGCTCTCTGAAAAATCCCCGAGTCTAAGGGGAGGCGTTTATTGTGAAGCCCAAACGTTTAAACGGCCAATTCGGTCAACGACTGCCTAAATCCGTGATCTCGAAAACATCACATGGGGATCTTGGCCGCCGTAGCGAACTTTTCTTCGTGCTGTGGAATCAAAATGTCGGCCAGGCCTTTGATCTTCAGGGCGCTGTCAAAAGCGGCCAAGGCGTCGCAATGAATGCCCGGAGTAAAGACCGGCCAGACCGCCTTCATCTCATCGGGCACCTCAAAATTAGCCGCCGTGGAGCAAAAACCGCTGATCACGGCCAGACCCTGGTCGGTTTCAATGCCTACGGCCTGAGTGCCCGGGGTGTGGCCCGGCGCGGGGATGACCCGAATGCCCGGCACTATTTCACATTCACCGTTGACCGTAACAAACCGCACGTCCACATACAGTTCCTTGGGATAAATCCCGGCGAACAAGGCGTGCGGCGAATAAGCGAACTCCAGTTCCGCCTCCTGGCAGATCACCTTGGCGTTCTTGCACAGCCCGGCGTTGGCGATGTGGTCGAAATGCAGGTGCGTGGCGATGATATAGTCGATGTCTTCCGGTTTCTTGCCGAGCTTGCCCAGGGCCTCTTCAAAGGTCTGAATGTGTTCGCTCCCGCCGTGCCAGTAGGTGTCGATGGTTTCCTTGCTGGCCCCGGTGTCGATCAGGACGTCCTTGCCGCCGGCGTTGACGTACCAGGCCACCACCGGCATCATGATGCCCGTGCCGAAATTGTTAAAATAGGTCATCAAACTTTTGTCCAAACCGATCTTCGAAACCAAGACTGGATAGATCACGTGACCCATAATGCACCCCCTCGTTTTTGCTTAATTATTGAATTAATGAGAAAAACGCCGAAAAAAATTCATCCCCCCTTCCCGGTCCGATTTCTTTCAGCCGGTCCCGGAACCGGCTTATCAGCCTACTTTGAATTCAAGCCGTGGCCGTCTGGAAATTCCGGCCGATGTCGCCGTCCAGCCCCAGTTCCTTCAACTTGGCTCCGGTCGGGACGCCCTGCTCGCTCCAGCCCCGATGACGGTAATAATCGGCCAGCATCACCGCCAGATTCGGAATATGGCCCTCGCTGCCGCCCTCCTTCAAAGAGAGGGCCAAGAGTCGTTTGGGCAAAGTGTCGTCTTTATGGCTGAAGCCCAGCTTTAAATTGATCAGCCGCTTCAGGTTTACGGCCCGCTCCCCGATCTGCATGACTTCCCGGTGGTCCACGTCCCAGCCGGTGGCCCTGGCGATCAGTTCGACCAGGTGGTGGCTGCGCACGCCGCCGTACATGGAAAACTTGCAAGTGACCATGGCTTCCATGACTTCGCACATGTCCTGGAAAATCGCCGCCCACCGGCCTTTGCCCGCCGGGTCGAAACGATCCAGCGGCTCGGGGTAGCCCAGGTCCGGAAAGGTGATGCCCCGTTCCAGCCAATAGACGGGCGCGGCGATATGGCAGCCGCCCCGGGCCGCGGTGGCGTAACCCACGGCCCAACTGCCAAAACCCCGGGGGTCGTGCATGGGCAGTTCAAAGCCCTTGGTGTGAATAGCCGCTTCCTCGGCCCCGCCGCCGAGGCGCTCGGCGGCCCGGCGGGTCCCTTCAGCCAAGACATCCCCCAGACCCTGGCGGCGGGCGATCTTTTCCACCAGAGAGACGATGCTCCGGCCGTGGCCCCAGGACAAATCCAATCCGTCCAGGTCCTGGGCCGTCAGCAAGCCTCGCTCCCGGCATTCCATGGCCATGGCGATGACCGCGCCCGTGGAGATGGTGTCCAGACCGTAGCGGTTGCACAGGTCATTGGCCTTGGCGATGGCCCCCAGGTCGTTGTTCAGACAAAGCGGGCCGAAAGCGGCGATGGTCTCGTATTCCGGCCCCTTGCCCTTGAGGCCGGCGTATTCGCCTTCCTTGACCTCGATCAGACGGCCGCAGCCGATGGGGCAACCCCGGCAGGTGCTCTTGCCCGTCAGGATGGCCGCGGTCACGGCCGGACCCAACAGCGGCTTGATCCCTTCATCCCAGGCCCCTTGAGTCCAGTTTTTGATGGGCACGTCGCCTTTGGCGTAAATGGCCTCCATGGCCGCGTTGGTGCCGTGGGTGTGGAGGGCCTGGCGGCCGGCCGAGTCCTTAATCATCCTGAACAAAGAGCTTTTCAGTTTGGCGAAGCCCTCTTCATCGGCCAACTCAATACGGCTGGTCCCCCGGACCGCAATGGCCTTGAGATTTTTACTGCCCATCACCGCGCCCAGACCGCCCCTGGCCGCGGCCCGGCCGTGGTCGTTCATGATCGAAGCGATCCGACACCGGTTTTCCCCGGCCGGACCGATGCAAAGCACACGAATTTTGAGGTCGCCCAGTTCCCGCCGGAGAATCTCCTCGGTCTCGTAAGTGTCCCGGCCCCATAAAAAACCGGCGTCCCTGACCTCGGCCCGGCCGTCGGCGATCCAAAGATAGACCGGCCGGTCGGCCCGGCCCGAGACCACGATCACGTCGAAGCCGGCGTACCTGAGCTCGGGGCCCCAGTACCCGCTGGCGTGGGCTTCGCCCCACCCCCCGGTCAAAGGCGACTTGGCCGCCACCACGTACCGGGCCGAACAAGGGGCCGGGGTCCCGGTGATGGGTCCGGCGGCGAAGACCAGGTCCAGGCTCGGGTCAAAGGGGTCCTTGCTCCAATCCATCCCGGCCAGAAGCCTGGCGGCCAGGGCGCTGCCGCCTAAATAAAGGCGGGCCTCGGTTGGATCGACCTGGCTGAAAGTGATAGTCGGGCCGGAGAGGTCCACGTTGAGGATTCGTCCAGCGTATATGGACATAAGCGGCCTCGGGCGGCTGGGGTTGTGGGTTTGAAAGTATTTTCTTGTTCGATTGTCGACAGTCGACTGATACAAAAAATATGGCCTCCGCTCCGGCTTGTCAACAGTTTTTTGCACCCGGGAATAACCTTTCAATGAAGCGGGGCATTTTCCGTCTCTTTCAGCCGAGCCGACGCAAGTGGATTCCTGCTTTCGCAGGAATGACGCATACTTAGCAACGTCATTCCGGCGCAAGCGGAAATCCGGACCACCGATCACTGAAAGCTTACAGCCAGGGGGTTGTCTCACTGATGAATCAGATCAAAATTATCCGGATTGAATCAGTCCGCCAGGGGCCGCTAATTCGGACCGCGGCGGAAAAGGTTGTAACAGTTAGTGAATCGGTCCTGAACCGTCCGGGAGATTCTGGTGGTGATGATGCCGTACTCGTCTAAAAAATATTCTTCGAGGATTCTTTCGCCCAGAAGCTCTTCGGTCTCATGGATGGCCGAAGCGTCCAGATTGGAAGGGGCCTGACCGTCGGGGTTGAGGGTCCGATCGTAAGGGAACAGTATTTCGTTCCAGTAAACCGGATCGCCGGCGGCCCGGCCGGTGTCCGGATCGAGTTCGTTGCATTCAAGGTAAAGAAATCGTCCGATATTATGTCGGGGATCATAGGCCGGGCAGGCCACCCGGACCACCTGACCCTTGTCCGGCAGTTTCAGGCCTTTTTCAAAAATAACGTCCACGTATTCACTGCCGTCCCGGCGAACCCGGATCACTCCGAAATGATTATTCAGCCGGTCCAGGACCTTCAAGTCGGGCGAGGCGGCCTGGATGGCCGCACCGATGGCCACCGCGGCGAAGGGATAGAGCCCCTGGTGAATCTTGGCCCGGCCGAAGCGTTCTCTTAACTTCTTGGGCACGAAATTGAGCAGGGTGCCGCCGCCGACCAGGACAATCCGGTCCGGGGGTTCACCCCCTTCTCCGGCTTCGGCCAAGACCAGTTCGACCAGGTCTATGGTCCGGTCGAGCAAAGGCTCGACGGCTTCCTGAAAGTCCTTGATCGGTATGGTCGCCACTTGGTCGCCGGCGTCGACATGGAGTTTTTGGGTGTAAGGGCTGATGCTTTCCTTCACCGCTGTGACCCGCTGAAGCAGGTTGACCTTTTCGGACTCCCCGGCCCGCCGGCCGAGGCGGTCCTCGACCAGAGTCAAAAGGGCCTGGTCGAAGTCGTCCCCGCCCAGACGACTGATGCCTCTGGAGATTTTGGGATCATACCGCCCCCGGCGGATGCTCAAGAAAGTGGTGTCGAAAGTCCCGCCGCCCAGGTCGTAGATAATCACGTCCGCCTCGACCCGGTCCCAACGCTTGTACCTTTCATGGACGAACTGGATGCCCGAAGCGCAAGGTTCGTCCAGGATGCGGAGTATCCCGAAACCGGCTGCCCGGAAACATTTCAGGGTGATGTACCGTTGGGAGCTGGAAGCATTGGCCGGCACGGCGATAACGGCTTCTATCTCCGCCTTCTTAAGGTCCAAAGCCCGTAAAACGGCCCGCCGGAGTTCCCTTAAAAACCCGGTGACAAGGTCCTCGACCAAAACTTCCAGACCGCCGACTTGGATGGTTTTCCCTTGGCGCCAGTCCTGAAGGCGGCGTTTGATGGACCTGACCAGGACGGCCCCTTCATGGAAATGGTCCAAATAACAAGCCGCGGCCGCCGGACCATAATAGGCTTGACCGCGATGGAAGGCGATGGCCGTAGGGACGTGGTCGGTGGCTAAAATTTCGCCTTGATAGTCCCAGGGCAGGGTCAGGACAGGATAATTGCCCGCGTCGGCCAAGGAAACTATAGTATGAGTCGTGCCGAAATCTATACCGACCCGAATGACGGTTGCAGGTTTTCGTCTTTTTTTGGCCATGGACAGCTTCGGCGGCCTCCGAAAAAATCAAACCAGACTTTTTCAATTTTATCACCGGCGGGCGGGGAAAGACAACCGTGCTTGAATCACCTTTTTTGAAGGGCGCTTCAGGATCAGGTCTTGACAATGGTTCGGCGGCGGTTAAAATATGAATATATGTTCATATACTCAAGGAAAGACTATGAACCAGCCACCAAATCACACCAACCAACCGGAAACCTGCCGCGTCAGAATCGTCCACCTGGACCGGGTCGAAAAAGCCAGGCAGGAAGCCGTCGACAACCCTGAACTCCAGCGCCTGACCCTGACCTACAAGGCCCTGGCCGACCCGACCAGGCTCAAAATGGTCATGGCCCTTTTGGGCGGCGAAATGTGCGTCTGCGACCTGGCCGCCTTTCTCGATCTGACCGAATCGGCCGTCTCCCACCAGCTCCGCCGACTCAAGGACCTGGCCTTAGTCAAATCAAGGCGGGCCGGACAAATACTTTTTTATTCCCTAGACGATGCCCACGTGGCCGATTTGCTCAAAATCGGCCTGGAACACGTGCGCGAATAAAAAAATGGAACCCGTCATGTCTTTTTTACTGAGCGTGCTTCATCAAGCCTGGGGACTCCTGTTGGAGTCTTCGGTTTACATCCTCTTCGGCCTTCTGGTCGCCGGAATCCTCCGCGTCTTTCTCAGCCCCCATACCGTGGCCCGGCATCTGGGCCGCGGCCGTTTCAGTTCCGTCTTCAAGGCCGGCCTATTGGGCGTCCCCATCCCTTTATGCTCTTGCGGGGTCTTGCCCGCGGCCGTCTCCTTGAAGAAACAAGGGGCCAACAACGGGGCGGCCACCGCCTTCCTGATCTCCACCCCCGAATCAGGCCTGGATTCCATGGCCATCACTTACGCCCTCTTAGGACCGATCATGACTATCGCCCGGCCGGCGGCCGCCCTGGCTACGGCCGTGGCCGCCGGGGTGGCCGAAAACCTTTTCACCCAGAAAAAAAATGAAAACACCATCCTCCCGGACTTGACCTGCACCGTCGACGCCTGTTGCGACGGCTGGGACTGTCCGCCGGAAGAGCACGCCCGGCACCATTCCTTAATTGAAAAAATCAGGGCCGGCCTCAAATACGCCCTGGGCGAGGTTTGGAGCGACATCGCCGCCTGGTTCCTGGTCGGCCTGCTCCTGGCCGGGCTGATTACAGCCCTGGTCCCGACCGAACTCATGAGCCTCTACCTGGGCGGAGGACTCCTGTCCATGCTCCTGATGCTGGCCGTGGGCATCCCCTTGTACATCTGCGCCACGGCTTCCACGCCCATCGCCGCGGCCTTGATTATGAAGGGCGTCAGCCCCGGGGCCGCCCTGGTCTTCCTGCTGGCCGGTCCGGCCACCAACGTCACTTCCCTGACCGTGCTCTTCAAGGTCCTGGGCCAAAGGGCCACAGCCATCTACCTGACCGCCATCGCCGTTTCGGCCGTGCTGTTCGGCCTGGCCGTGGATTGGGTCTACGTGGCTCTGAGCCTTTCCCCTTCGGCCATCGTCGGTCAGGCGGGGGAACTTGTGCCCGGCTGGGCCGAATGGTTGGGGGCGATTTTCCTTTTAATCCTCTCCATCCGCCCGGTGGCCCGCAGTCTGACGGCTCGCTTCAGGCCCGGTCAGGTCCATGAATCGTGCCTGACCGCCGATGGTGACGACCCGGCCCAGACTTCCACCGGCCGCGGCCCGACCTGAAGCTGTTCATAGGGACCGGTCGGGTCCTGAAATGACCATCTGGAATCGCCATTAAACAAATCAAAACAGGACGAAGGGATGGTTTGACTTAGCCGGGCCTTTGGATTAAGTAAAGGTATAAAGTTCATGAGGTTGTAAACATGGCCCGATCTATTGTCGAAAGAATCGTCGAACTCCTTGCCCCGGAGGCCGAAGGCCGCCGAGTGGTCGACGTCCGCATCGGCCTGGGTTACACCGCGGTTCAGCTTGACGACGAGGCCGCCGGGACGGCTTATACCTTCAGAGATGATGTGCCGGGAGGCTGTAACGTTTTCGTAGGGAAAAGGCCTTTGGCCGGACGCCCGGCCCATGAACTGCTGGCCGGCCTCCTTTCCTCCAACCCCCTCGAAGCGGCCGTCGGCCTGGCCGCGGCCAACGCCCTGGTCAATCGGCCCCATCCGGATTTTTTCCCCGGGGACATCCTCGAAGCCATGACCCTTCGTCCCACGGACCGGGTGGGCATGGTCGGTTATTTCGCGCCGGTGATCCCGGAGCTTGAGAAAAAAGTGGGAGAACTTTTGATTTTCGAACAATCGAACCGGCCCGAACCCGGCGCCCTTCCGGCCGACCAGGCCCTAAGCCGTCTCTCTGAATGCGACGCGGCCCTGATTACTTCCACCGCCCTGATCAATCACACTATCGACGATCTCCTGGCCGCGGCCAAAAACTGCCGGGAAGTGGTCCTCCTGGGCGCGTCCACCCCGCTCTGCCCGGCCGCTTTCTCCCGGACGCCGGTGACTCTGCTTTCCGGCATCGTGGTCGATTCACCCGTCGAACTGCTCAGGGTGGTCAGCGAAGGCGGCGGGATGCCTTGGTTCAAGGGTCTGGTCGCCAAGGTGAATTGCCGGGTCCGCCGAGCTTGAAGGCGGCCGGTTGAAATTTGATAGGGAGATTTTCTGAAGGAGGAGCGGCCTTGCTGGAAATTTTCCAGAGATTGGTTCAGGAACTGGCCGCCGGCCGTTCGGCCGTTCTGGCCTCCATTATCCGCCAGGCCGGGTCGGCCCCCCGGTCCTTGGGGACCAAATTTTTGGTCTGTGAAGAACGCTCCCTGGTCGGGTCCATCGGCGGAGGCTTGCTGGAAGCCATGGTTATCGGCGAGGCGGAGAAGCTCATGGGCCGTGACCTGGCCAAGATCATCGAGGTCAGGCTGAGCAGTCAGGAGGTGGCCGGCACGGACATGATCTGCGGCGGCAACGTGGACGTCCTGCTCTGCGCGTTCACTTCGGACAACGTCAAGACCCGGGAGGTTTTGGACAGGGTGCTCCGGCTGTTGGAGAAAGGCGGCCGGGGGGTTTTGGCTGTGGGTCCACTGCCTCAACCGGACGAATCGGCCGAAATCGGGCTGTTTTTTTACCGGCCGGGAGATGAATTGATCAGGCCGGCCGTCCTGGGTGATGAAATCGCCGGACTGATTCGAGAGCACACGCCCGGAGTCCTGGGGGCCAACGCCATTCAGATCGTCACCGAGGCCTCGGGCGGCCGAGCGTTTGTCATAGAACCGCTTGTCTCAAGGCCCACAGCGGTCATCTTCGGCGGGGGCCACATCTCCGTCCACCTGGCCCCTCTCCTGGCCATGGTCGATTTCCAGGTGGTCGTAGTCGACGACCGGCCGGAATTCGCCGACCCGGAACGCTTCCCCCGGGCGGACCGAACCGTGGTCGCCGATTACGGCCGATGCTTCAATCAGCTCGAATTTACGCCGGAAACTTACTGCGTGATCGTCACCCGGGGCCACCTGCACGACAAGACCGTCCTGGAAAACATCCTGGGCCGGCCGCACCGGTACGTGGGCATGATCGGCAGCCGCCGCAAACGCAACATGATCTACGAGGCCCTGATGAAGGAAGGAATGGACCCGGAGAAGCTCAAGGCCGTCCACTCCCCGATCGGTCTGGACATCGGCGCGGAGACGCCCGAAGAAATCGCGCTGTCCATCGCCGCCGAGCTGGTCCAAGTCCGGGCCGCCAACCTCCGGCCGGTCAAGGACTGGAAGGTCTAGTCCCGCCAAGGGCCAGAGTCGAGCCGAACCACGGACGGCGGCCTATTTCCGGTTACTGGTCCGGTCGGACCCTACCCCAGAATTTCTTTGACCAGGACGTCGATCTCCTGGAGGTCTGCCTGGAGCATGTTGCGGACCATGGCCCGGAGCCGCCCGATGCTCTTGACCTGGCCCGAACCGCCGCCGGCCAGCCATCTTTCCACCTGGGCCGTACACTCTTCCCCAAGTTCAGACAGACCCCGGTGAACCGCGCTGCTGGGGTCGAATTCGGGGATAGGCAGTTCCAGGACCTTTTTGTGGATATGGCGTGGCCCCCAAAGGCCGCGGCTTTGCATGGGTTTGATCAGACGGTCAAGCTCGGGAGAGTTTAAAACAGCCCCAAGGTAAAAGGCTTCTGCGGGGATGTCGGTCCCCCAATAATAGCAGGTGGTGTCAGTCAAAAATCCTTTAGCCGTCAGTGCCTGGGCGCCAATCTCAAACCGGACAGGCTTATTTTTGACCACCGTGCAGGTTAGAAAAGTGCCCGCAGCATTATATGTAATCAGAAATTTTTTCCTGGGACTTTGCGAGGTCAGCTTGCGCCTGTAATCCAGCCATTCCAGCGCGTTGAAGCGCTCTGATTTACTGCTTCGGCGGTCTTTCCATTCCGCCTCGACCTTCTTCAGCCAATTTTCCAGGTGATAAAAGCCTTTATGATGAGCTTCCTCCGAATCTATCAAACGATAAGTCCGACCCGCCGGTTCAATAGGCAGCACCAGCAAGCGAAAATCAAGATGCCCGAACGGCAGGAGGTCCGTGGCCAGCAGCGTGGCATAGAGAAACGGGCTTTCCACGTTGCCGTCCATTCGCAGGTTTTGGTAAGGCTTCTTGGACTTGGCCATGACGGCCGGATCGGCCTCAAGTGGCGGCATGTTGGGATTGAAGCCCAGCGGCGATCTTTTGACCCTGACAAACCAGAAGGGGCGGGGAACGATGGTGGCCCCTTGGGCGAAGAATTTTTTATAAAAGCTTGGCCCCGTAGCCTTGCCGGCATGGTCCTTGGCCCAGTAAGAACGTTTGCCTTTGGTGTGCAGATGGAATTCCACCGGCTCGAAGGTCAAGGCCTGCGCGGCCTCCAGCAGGGAAGCATTCTTTCGTTCCAGTCGGCCGCTGATGACTTCTCCGGTCAGTGGATACTGGGCTTGGTCGCTCAAGGTTTTGTCGGCGAAAAGGGCGCAAGCCGGGACGTTGAACAGAGGGCTCACCCGGTCGCAGTCCCAAATCTCACGCCAGAAAAGCCTTAGACCGGGTCCTTCCTTCAAGATAAAGGTCTTGCGGCGGAGGCTGTCGTGCTGGTCGGCCGTGAACAGGCTGCGCGGCAGGACAAAGGCGACGGTCCCTCCCGAAGTGAGATAAAGATCAGCCGCGCGCACGAGAAAAAGGGCGGCCACTTCGAGATGGGTCATCAAATGAGCCCGGGCCTGGAGCAACCCATATTCTTGGGTGATCTGTTTTTTTAAAACGGCCTGATAATTGGGTTCCAGGTAGCGAAAAGCGATCCAGGGCGGATTGCCGACCACGAAATCGAATTTGCCCTTGAAGAAGAAGGGTTTGTAGACATTCTTCAGGACAAAGGCCCAGATGGTGTCGCGGTCGGCTTCGATAAAGGCCTTAAGGGACTCGGCTATCCGGAACAGGCTTTGGACCAGGGCTTCATCATCGGCCGAAGGAAAGCCTTGGGCCTGGAGAAAGACTTGAAACTTTTCTTCGGTCGCCCGCTGGTTTCGGTTCTGCCAGGCGAAATCCTTGGCCGCTTCTATGGCTTGGTCGTATAACCCCAGTTCCGTTTTAAGCAATTCTCCGTTGACCCAGATTTCTTCCGAGTCGATCTCGATTTTGTACACCCCGCTCTCGGCCATCTGGGTCAGTTGTTCCGGCAGTCGAATGGTGTTGGCCAGGTAGATGGGGATGGTCACTGAGCCTTTTCGTTTCTTAAGAAGATCTCCCAAAGCCAGGATGTAATTGGTCTTGGCCACTATCACGGCCAGGGGGTGGATGTCGGCCCCGCAGACCGCTCCCAGGATGTGGTGCAGAGTCTTAGGGGCGTCCCCCAAGCGCTCCCGTTTTTCCCTGATGGTCAGGTAAAGAAAGGTGCCGGACCCACAGGCCGGGTCCAGGACCGAACCCTCTTGTTTTTCGTCCAGGAGCTTGTTGACTATCCGGTGGGCCAGCCAGTCCGGGGTGTAAAACTCGCCCAGATCGTGACGGGTGGCCGGATCGACCAATTCCTGATAAAGGGCTTTGAGGACATCCTCGGTCAGTTCCCGCAAATTATAGTTCTGCAGAAGGCTGAACAGACCCCGGGCCACTTCGGCCGCCGTCTTCCTGGCCTCAGACCTGGCCGGCCAGGAGAAAAAATCCTCCTCGATGAAATTTTCAATGCCTTGCTGTTTAAACAGCCGCCCTTCCAGCATGTCCACTATTCCGGCTTCGTCCGGCAGAGTCCGGCTCTCGGTCAGCCGCCTCCAGGCCATGAGCTTGGCCAGGGTGGCCAAGTAAGTGTGCCGGACGAAGAGTTCATCGCCGGCCACCACGGACCCGTAAACGATCCGCAGATACTTGTCCCAGCTTTCGTAAAAGACGCCGAAAGAAGTCCGGTCCTTGATTTGGGTCCAGAGAGTCAAGAGGGCCTGGGCCGAACTTTGAAAGGCGTGGCTCTTTTCTCCAAAATCCCGAACGATGGCCTCGCTGGTCGGCGACAGAATTTCTTGCCGCCGGAAATAGCGGTCCAGCCAGAAATAGACCTCAGGTCCTTTGAGCTTGCGCCAGTCCGTTTCTTCCAGGACCCTCAGGTCAATCTGGTCCGGGGAGAGTTCCAGGGCCTTGGGTTCGGTCGATCTCGGGGAATAGACCAGAAAGCGAAGGCCGTCCGTGGCCAGGGCCAGGTAGGGCCTGCGGCCGTCCGCCGGCTCCTGGGACCACAGAATGGCCGCGTACCGCCGGAGTTGTTCTTCGGCTTCCTTCCGCTTCTTGGGAATATCGACCTCGAATTCGATAATAACGTTGCCGAACAGATTGTCGGCCCGGCCTCGCCAGAGCCGGTCCTTTTGCTTGACCTGGAGGGTCTGTTCAATGCCGGAAACATAGTCTTCGATGAATCCAGGCTCCAGGCCCAGCAGCTCTTGAAGGAACATGCTGAAGCGATGGGAACGGGCCGACTCTTTGTTCAGGCCTTCCACCTCCTGTAAATAACGGCTCAGGGCTTCATCCCAGCCTTTATGTCGCGGGTCCGGAATCCGGGCGGCCGTTTCGGTGAGTTTAGTCTTCTTCATGGACCCAAATTTCTCTTTTATTTGTTAAGCCGGCGAGCCAGTTCATAGGCGGCGGCGATTCTGATGATTTTAACATCAGACAGCCCCTTAATGTCCAGCAGCCTTTCCAACGGCTGGCCGGCCAAGCCCTGAAGCGACCCGAACCGGTCCAGAATCTCTTGGCCTATCTCTTGGGCCGATTTGTTTTTTATCCCGGTCGAGATCAATACGGCTAATAGTTCGCTGTCGGTCAGACTGCCGGCGCCCAGATCTCTAAGCTTGCCGCCCGGATGCTTCCATCTGGCGCTCAAAGGCTTCCTCCGGTCCATAATGTCGCCGGGCCGGTAAACGGTTGATTTTTATCAATACATCTCAGTCCGGCCTATTTCCGGTTATACCAAAGCAAAAAGAGGCCGATGATGACCAGGAGGGAGCCCACGCCCGCGGGCGAACCGCGGGACACTCAGAGCAGCGGGGCAAATTCATCGGCGTACAGCGGGGAATAAAGGGCCTGGTTCCCGACCCCCAACAGGCGGTAGGCCCATAAGCCCACACCGGCGGCCACAACCGCCAGGCCGATCCAAAACCAGGGTTTCTTACGGCCCACCAAGCCCCCCCTTAATCATCCGACTTATCCGACATGGCGATCATTTCCAGGGTCAGATCGGTCTTGATGGCCTCCAAATAACCGATCAGTTCCGGAATGTTTTCCGTAAAGGTCATATAGGAAAACCTGGCCCCACTCTTTTTTTTGCCGATGACCAGGGCCTCGGTCACCTCGTCGGTCTCGTCACGCAGGCAATTCATAATGTCCTGAACCACATTGTAACGCTGAAATTTCAAAATGGTCATCTATAACTTTCTCCAAGGATCCGGCGGACCACGGCTCCTTTGGGGGCAAACTCTGACCAGGGCGGCCTCCGGAAACGCCGGGCCGCCGGGGTAAAAACTCAGGCGGGTTTGCCCGGCGGAGCGGCCAGAATAGCTTTCAGGAAAAAATCGGTCTGCCGGCGGACATACTCGGCCGGATCAAAGCGTTTTTTATAATGCCAATGTTTCAAGGCCCAGGCGTGCCCGGCCATGACGATGTTATAAGCCGCCAGATTGACGTCCATGTCCTTAAAGACCCCTTTTTCCATCCCTTCCTGCAGGATTTCCTCAAAGACCGACACGTGTTCGATCTCGGCGGCCATGATCTTCTTGCGGCCTTCCTTGTCCAAGGTCCGCGATTCCCGATAAACCAGGATCACCTTGACTATTTCCTCGTGAACGATGGAAAAATAGACTTCCATGGCCCGGCGGAGCTTTTCTTTGGGGTCGTCCAGGGCCTCAAGCTCCGGCCTGATCCTGTCTTTGAATATCCTGGTGAACATCTCCATGATCAGCAGCATGACGTCCGATTTACGGCTGAGATAATGATAGGTCACCGGCACGCTGATACCGGCCAGCTCGGCTATTTCACCGACCGAAGTGTTATGCAGGCCTTTTTTTTCGTAAAGCTCGCTGGCCGCTTCCAGGATCATCTTTTTTATGTCGTCCGGTTTGGCCTGATCGTTGAGTTTGGTGGAAACTCTCTTCATGGCTTCCTCCCTTTTGCTCGTGTTAGCCGAAACGTCATACCCAAAGGCCCCCTCTTTTTATTAAATCTTCTTCTATATCCCGGTCTACTGTCAATGCTTTTTCCCTCCCTCCGGTTTATTGACCGGTGCAGGCCTGGGGTTGAAACCCCAGGCTATATTCGTCCGTCCCTAACGGGACCGGCGGGTGAATCATTAAGGCGCATCAACCTCATGGCCGTCCCAGCGGGACGGCCCGCGTGCAGCCTGGGAATTTATTCCCAGGCGCTGCTTGGCTCCAACAAAACTAAATTTGCGGCCGGCTCCCAGGCTCCGGCTTCCACGAATCCATGACAAGTAACCGCCGGGGGCTTGTGGGAAAAAGATATTTCTGTTACAGAAGTTCTCACCCTACAGCCCGGTCGTCGGCAAAATCGGCCGGACAGGATGAACAATATGGAAGAGCAAGACATAAAAAGGCTGATCGCCTTGGATCATCAATACCTCTGGCACCCCTTCACCCAGATGAAGGGCTGGTTGGAAGAAGAAGCGGTCATCATCGAAAGAGGTCGGGGTGACTTTCTGTACGACCTTCAGGGCCGGGTTTACCTGGACGGAATTTCTTCCCTGTGGGTCACCGTCCACGGTCATGGTCGGCCGGAAATAAATCAGGCCATTAAAGACCAGGTCGACCGGATCAGCCACTCGACCCTCCTGGGTTTAGGCAGTCCGCCCTCGATTGAACTGGCCGCCCGGCTGGTCGAAATCTCGCCGCCCGGACTGAAAAGGACCTTCTATTCCGACGCCGGGGCCACGGCCGTGGAAATCGCCCTGAAGATGGCCTTCCAGTACTGGCAGCAGACCGGCTCGCCCCGGCGCAAGCGTTTCGCCGCCTTGAACCTGGCCTACCACGGCGACACCATCGGCGCGGTCAGTGTCGGCGGCATGGACCTCTTCCATGCCGCTTACCGGCCCCTGCTGTTTAAAACGGTCCGCTTGCCCAGTCCTTACTGTTACCGCTGTGAACTGGAAAAAGACCCGGCCGACTGCGGTCTGGGCTGTGCGGCCGAAGCTGAAAAAATCCTGGACCGGGAAGGAGAGACCCTGGCCGCCCTGATCGTCGAACCTTTAGTCCAAGGCGCAGCCGGCATGATCACTCAGCCTGAAGGGTACTTACGCCGCCTGGCCGCGGCCTGCCGCCGAAACGGCGTCCTGTTGATCGCCGACGAAGTGGCCGTGGGTTTCGGCCGAACCGGGACCATGTTCGCCTGCACCCAGGAACAAGTCGCCCCGGACATATTGTGTCTGGGCAAGGGCCTGAGCGGGGGATACCTGCCCTTGGCCGCCACCATGACCACGGAAGCGGTCTTCAAAGATTTCTTGGGCGAATACGATGAATTCAAGACCTTTTTCCACGGCCACACCTTCACCGGCAACCCCGTCGCCTGCGCCGCGGCCCTGGCCAGCCTGGACCTCTTCATCAAAGATGAAACCCTGGAAAGTCTCCAGCCCAAGATTCAACGCCTGGCTGACCGCCTCAAGCCTGTTGGCGAGTTGGAGCACGTCGGTCAGGTCCGCCAAAGGGGCTTCATGGTCGGGATCGAGCTGGTCGAAGACAAAGAAACCCGGCAGCCATACCCTTCCGGCCTTAGGGTCGGTCACCAGGTCATTCTGGAAGCCCGCCGCCGCGGGGTCATCCTGCGTCCTTTGGGCGACGTCCTTATCCTCATGCCGCCTCTATCCATCGCCCCGGAGAATCTGGACAAAATCGTCGAGGTCGCCGCAGCCTCCATCAAGGCGGTCACTCAAGGCTGAAAACATGCCGGGAGTTTGGGAGGAACATATCCGCGGCCGCCTGGAAGCCCAAGCCAAGGCCGATCTTACCCGCCGCTTGCTCAGCGTGACCCAAGTCAGGGGGCCGGAAATCGAGGTCGAAGGCCGGACGGTCCTCCTCTTTTCCAGCAACGACTACCTCGGGTACAGCCAGCATCCGGCCTTGAAACAGGCCGCCCGCGAGGCTGCCGAAGTCTGGGGGACCGGGGCCGGCGCTTCCCGGCTGATTTCCGGCAACCTGGCCCTTTACCAAGACCTGGAAACCGAAGCGGCCCGGTTCAAACACGCCGAAGCGGCCCTGGTCTTCGCCACCGGCTTCATGGCCAATCTGGGTCTGATCGCCAGCCTGGTCGGCCCCGGCGACCTGGTCCTGAGCGACGCCTTGAATCATGCCAGCCTGATCGACGCCTGCCGCCTCTCCCGGGCCGAAATCAGGATCATGCCCCATGCCGATCCGGAAGCTTACGCCGTTGAATTGAAAAAGGTCGAACCAGGCCGGCGGGTCCTGCTGCTGACCGACGCCGTTTTTTCCATGGACGGAGACCTGGCTCCCTTAGCTGAACTGGCCGAATCGGCCCGGAAATATGAGGCCCTCCTGGCCGTCGACGACGCCCACGGGACCGGGGTCCTCGGCCCGACCGGCCGGGGCAGCCTGGAACACCTGGGGGTCGATCCGGCGGGGATAGTCCAGGTGGGCACCTTCAGCAAGGCTTTAGGCAGTCTGGGCGGTTTTGTGGCTGGTCCCGCCCTGGTCATCGAACTGCTGCGCAATCGGGCCAGGACCCTGTTTTATTCTACGGCCCTGCCGCCGTCCGTGCTGGCCGTCAACCGCCGGGCGTTAGCTTTGATCGACGAAGAACCCCAAGTCCGGGCCAGGCTCCAAAAAAACGTCCGCCTGCTCCGGGCCGGTTTGAGCGAAGCCGGACTCGATCTGCTGCCCGGACCGGCGGCCATTGTCCCGGTCATGATCGGTGAACCCGGACCGGCCGCAGCCCTGGCCCGGGAGCTTCTTCAAGACGGCCTGTTTTGCCCGGCCATCCGTCCGCCCACGGTTCCGCCCGGTCAAAGCCGTTTGAGACTTTCAGTCATGGCCGTTCATACGACCGAACAAATCCGGCGGGCCGTCGACCTGATACCTGCCGCGGCCCTCCGCCTGGGGATATTGAAATGAAAGGCGTTTTCGTGGTCGGGACCGACACGGAATGCGGCAAGACCATCGTCTCCGCGGCCCTGGTCGCGGCCTTGCGCCGCCGGGGTCTGGACGCTGCTTACATGAAACCGATCGGCAGCGACGGGATTCGGGTCGGGAAACGGCTGGTCTCGCCCGACGCTGTTTTCGCGGTTCGGGCCGCCGGCCTGACCGACCCCTGGGACCTGGCCAATCCCATCTGCCTGCCCGGGGCCCTCTCACCCCTGGCCGCGGCTGAAGCGGCCGGCCTGACCGTGGACCTGGAAACCATTCGGCCCGCCTGGATCGAATTATCCGGACGCCGGGAGTTCGTCGTAGTGGAAGGCGTGGGCGGACTGCTGGTCCCCCTGACCGCCGAAACTTTGGCCGTGGACCTGCTGGCCGGCTTTGGGCTGCCCGCCCTGGTCGTGGCCCGGCCCGGCCTGGGGACGATCAACCATACCCTCTTGACTCTGGAAGCCCTGGAACGCCGTGGAATATCATGTCTGGGCTTCTGCTATTGCCACCAAACCGGCCAAATCCAGGACCCCAGTCTGCCGACCAACGCCCGGCTGACCCGGCTTTTCACCAAAACCCCTTTCCGGGGCGCCTTGCCCTACCTGGCCGGCCTGTCAAAAGAAAATCCCGACCCGGAGGTCATGGCTCGGGCGGGAGAGGCCTTCAGCCCTCTTTTGGCGGAACTGGCCCCGAATTACATGGCTTGAAAAGAAAGCCCGGCCGCCCTTTCCACCAAGGGTGTAGTCAAGAGGCTAAACATCCAGATAGGCTTGGATGATTTCCAGCATCCGGTGGGCGTTGGCCGAAGCGTTGGCCATGATTTCTTCGCCCGTGAGCGGATAAGGCGACAGTCCGTGGCCGTGGTTGTCCACGGAGCAGAGGGAGGCGTATTCCAGGTCCAGTTCCTGGGCCACCGTGGCTTCGCTGGCCATGGTCATCCCGACCATGTCCGCGTAATGGGCCTGAAACCTGATTTCAGCCTTGGTCTCGAGCCGGGGACCGGCGTTCTGCCAGTAGATGCCCCATTCCAGCACCGAAATTCCAGCCTTCTTGGCCGCCGCCGCCAACTTGCTCCTGACCAGATCGCTCAATTCCGGCGTGATATGGCGGTTCTCTTCGTTGAAGACCGTGGGCACGTGGCCGAAGGAGATGTAATCGTGCGGGATGACGATGGCGCCCGGGGCCAGAGACGGCCTGAGGCTGCCGGTCGAGTTGAGCCCGATGACTTCGGTCACGCCGATCTTTTTCAGCGCCGAAAAGTTGGCCGGATGATTGATCTTGTGCGGCGGAATGAATTTTTCCCCGCCCAGGCCGTGACGCGGCACGTAAGCCCAACGCTCGGTCAACAAAACCGAAGCCGGCCCGAAGTCGGTCTCCACCGTTCTTCTCTCCGCTTCCTTGAAATAATCTTGCCGGTAAAAGACCGTCCCGGCCACCAAACCGATTAAATCAGCCATTTATTTCCCCCCTGACCAAAGCCGCCGCCCGCCGGGCGAAGACCTTATCGCTGCCGACCCGTCAATTGATCGGACAAAATCAGACCCAGGACGGCCAGACATTCCATGTCCAGAAATTGCGGGGCCGAAACGTCGAAAAGTATCCGGGCCGAAGCCGGAAAATCCTCGTCCCCGTCGTAAAAAACCAGGGCCAAAGGCACCCGGGGCAACGCCGGAAAACGACAGGAGAAATCCCCGCCCAGATCGGTTTCCAGCGGCCCGCCGCCCAAAGCGGTGGCGGCCTTTTCCAGTTCATTCATCCGGCCGGAAAAATGTTCGGCGATGTTGTTTTCCACCAGCCCGCTGAAGGCTCCGTGGAAAAAAGCCCCGTCCTTGAAGTCCCGATAGGCCGCCCATTGGCCGGCCAAGTCGCCTTGTCCGCCGTGGAGAATATAATAAGCCAGAACGATGCGCACGGTGAAATCCAGTTTGCCGCCGTCTTGGGCCCGGACCCCCGCCGGTCCGACCAGACAGGTCCGGTTCAAAAAACCAACGGCCACATTCTCTCCGGCGTCCCGGGCCCCTAGATGAAGCATGGCGTGGCGGTAGTCGGCCCGCTCCAGCCTGACCTTCAGGCCGTCATACACTTCTTCGTAATTTACCGGCTGACCCGTCCTGAACATGGCCGAAACTCATAACACAATTCCCGTGTCCTGAAAACCCCGAACTGGGGCCGTGGATCAGAATAATAGTTATTGACAGAATTCTTTGATCTTCGCAGACTTAGTGACACTCACTAAATTGATTGGGGAGAGTTTTCATGGCCGAGTATGATATTGACTTCCGGATCTTTCGATCTAACTTCATAAAAATATGCGTCTGTTAATTGATAATGCTTAAAGTGGCCACATACAACGTCCATCAATGGATCGGCCGGGACGGCCGCAGAGATCCCGACCGGGTGGTGAAAGTGATCCACGAGCTTCAGTCCGATATCATCGCCTTGCAGGAAGTCACCTTGCCGTTGGGTCAAAGCGATGACGTTGATGGCGATTTACTGGAAAAGCGGACCGGCCGACGCACCGTCCTGGGTCCGACCTTTTTTCGGGGAAACCAAAGTTTCGGCAATGTTCTATTGACCAGCCGACCGATTTTGAAGGTCCGGCGGATTGATCTGAGCGTAACCGCCCGGGAGCCCCGCGGCGCCCTGGACGTCCTGGTCGGAGTCGACGGCGTTCCGGTCAGGATTATCGCCGCCCACCTGGGCCTGCGATCTCAAGAGCGATCATTTCAAATCGGTCGTCTTTTGGAGGCCGCATCTTTGGAAACCGAGGTCTTGACCGTCATAATGGGGGATTTTAATGCCTGGTTTCCCGGCAGTGCCGTGCTGCGAAAAATAAAACGTCTTTTTGGACCTTCACCAAGGATTGGGACTTATCCCGCCCGGTTTCCGATTCTACCCCTGGACCGGATTTGGGCCCGGCCCGCGGCCCGCCTGGTCGACGTCCAAGCCCACCGCTCTCCCTTGGCCGGTCAGGCGTCCGATCATCTGCCTCTAAAGGCCAAAATTGTCATGATTTAAAATGAGTTCGACCGCCCAGCCCAGGCGGTCCGGTCGGGTTGGTTCCGGCCAAACAGCCTTCCTCGACCCGGACTAATGACGATTTTTGTATAAAGCACTCTAATCAGCGCCGAACCTGCGTTTCACCCAAAGACCACCTAAAGCCGCGGCTGCAATTATCCCGCCCAAGAGGGCCAGGTTGCCTCCATGAGGGTCTTTGATGAAGGAATGGGCCCGATCAGCCAAAAGGGTGATAGCTGCAACGCCGGGGGCCATTCCCAGTAAAGTCCCGATCACGAAATCCCGAAACCGGATATGGGAAGCCCCGGCGATCATGTTCACTATCGGGAAGGGGGCCAGGGGCAGGTTGCGGACGATTACAATTGAAACCACACCGCTTTTAGCCATGCGTTTGCTCAGGCGGTTCAGCCGCTTCCCAGCGATTTTTCGGATGGTTTCCCGGCCGAGGTTGTGGCCGAGGCTGTAACTTATCGAGGCGCTGAAGAGGCAGCCGATCAGGGAATAAGCCATACTTAGGAACGGGTTAAAAACCAGGGCCGTCGCTCCGATCAGGATAGTCACGGGAAACATGACCAACCCCCCGGCAATGAAGGCCGCGGTGATATACAGGGGGGCGATGGAGTTGTCCCGGAGCATCGAAGTCCATCGGGTGATCGCCTCTGGGTTCAGCCATTCGGCCAGGGGACCCCAACGCCAGGCCGCGGCCAGGGCTCCCACGACTAGGACAAAGGCCATTAAGGCGGCCGCCCGGAACATCCCCCTCGAGTCAATATCCTTGGGGAGAATGATTTCCATCAGTCTGTCTAGATTGACCGGTTTTTCAGGATCAGCCAGTTCGGGGCTGGGCAGAATCGGCAAATGGGTCTGTTTTTTTTCCACTTGAAGCGGCTTCAGGGTGCGGCCGGGGCCGCGTAGTTTTTCTATAGCGTCTAAGAAAGAACGGCCGGCCTTGATTGTTTCCCCGACTTTTTCCGGCAAAACCCCCAGGTGTTCGCCGAGCAAGTCGTAGCGGAAGGAAGCGATGGCCGCTTCCACCCGGGCTTGCCCGCTGGCTTCGATGGAAAGGTCGCATTCCGTATCCAGGCCCATGGACCGGTTGCTCAAGTTGGCTGAACCTATCCGGAGCAAACAGTCGTCCACCACCATGGCCTTGGCATGGACGTTTATGAAATTTTCGTCCAGCCCCGGAAGGTAAGGAAAGTACACCCCCAGCCGTCCGTAGCGGTCCGCCTCTTTAAGGTGGTTGATGTTCCGGGCCTGAAGGCTGTTGACGGTGCTTTCTTCAATCCAACCTTTACTTTGCTTGGGCAGAACAATGACGATTTCAGGCCCCTCGGGCTCCTCAAGCCGGCCGGCTAGGGCCTTGGTCACGGCCCAGGAGGAAAGGAATTGGTTTTCCAGATAAATGTACTTAGAAGCCCAAGCAATGGCTTCCAGGTACTGAGCCTCCACCTCTCTGACTTCGGGCCGTTCTTTATAAAGCGGTTCGGTCCTGGCGATGGCCGCCTTTACGTCGGTCAGGTGCGGTGGGAAGTCCGGCGGCCAGGGGTTCGAATCGTCTGCCCGCGGAGCTGAAAGCTTCCGGCCCGTGGCCCTTTCCCAGCGCAGCCTGAAAAGATGGCCCAGGTCCCGGGCCGTCTCGCCCTCGACCAACATCTGGATGTCGTGGAAAGGCTGATAGGCCTGACCACCCGGATCAACTCGGCGGGGATCGTCCGGCCGATGTTCTCGGGTATCCCAGCGTCTCTTGGTTAAATCCAGCCCGCCGACAAAGGCGATTTTATCGTCAATCACCACTATTTTCTGGTGGTGGGAGGCCCCGATCGGGTGTTGGTCGTCCATCCTGAAGTGGACCCGCCGGTGGGTCCGCCAACCGAGTTTGAACAGAGGCAGGGGCTCTCTTTCGAAGGCGTAGATCATCGCAAAATCCCAAACCAGAATATAGGCCTGTAGCCCCGGAGTTTTGGAAACCACGGCGTCGAGAAACCTGCCCAATCGATAGGCCTCTAAGTGAGCCGGATCGTCCCGAAGCAGATAGACCCGACTGTCTATATCCCAGCCGCAGATGTATATCGACTTTTGGGCCTTTGAAACCGCTTGAACGAAGGCCTTGAAATAGTCTTGGCCGTCGATGAGAAAAGCCGCCCGATCGGCCCGGCTTATCCGCCAACAGTTCCGGCCCTCGACCAGTAAGCCCTGGGACGCTGCCGTCAAAGCTTTTAGACCTCCTTCTTTAGGCCGCCAAGCTCTTAAAGGATGAATCAAGGCCGCCACTGCCCGATTATGTTATTTTAGCCTAAAGGTTTTGATCGAACAACCGTCTTAATCCCGCCTAAACATGGCTATTGACAAAATTCTCCGGTCTTTGTAATTTTTAGTGACACTCACTAACTATCTGACCGGGGCGGAGGTATACCATGGCCGATTATGATGTGGTCGTCATAGGGGCGGGCAACGGCGGCCTGACCGCGGCCCTCAGCCTGGCCAAAAAGGGCGTCAAAGTGCTCCTATTGGAAAGGCATAACGTGCCGGGCGGTTGCGCCACCAGTTTCATCAGGGGACGCTTCGAGTTCGAGGTGGCCCTGCATCAGCTCAGCGGGCTGGGACGGCCCGAGGCGCCCGGTCCGCTGCGGAATCTGCTGGCCGGCCTCGGGGTTTTGGACCAGCTCGAGTTCGTCGAGATGAGCGACCTTTACCGGCTGGTCCTGCCCGGTGAACTGGACATAACCCTCAAGGCCGACCGGGCCGAGGCCCTGGCCGCCTTGAAAGAGCAATTCCCTCGGGAAAGTCAGGCCATAGATCGTTTCTTCAACTTTCTTTACAGTTTTGCCATGGAGTTGGTCGGCGTGGTCTTCATGCGAGACCCCGAGGCTTCGCCGGACAAGTATCCTTTATATTTCCGTTACGCCCTCAAAGACAGCCAATCGGTCCTGGACGAGTACTTCCAGGACCCCCGGCTGAAACTGGCCGTCGGAGCCTATTGGCCTTACGTGGGCTTGTCTTTCCGCCAAATGGTTTTCAGCGACTTGGCCTTGGTCTTGTTCTCCTTCCTGGAGTTCAAACCATGGCACCTCAAGGGCGGTTCCCAAATGATGTCCAACGCCATTCTGGACGCCTTTTTGGAAGCGGGCGGCCAGGCCAAGTTCAACTGCGGGGCCAAAAAAATCCTGATCTCCAACGGCCGGGTGCGCGGATTAATCACCGAGTCCGGCGACGAAATCTCCACTGATTATATCATTTCCAACGCCGGAACCATAACGACCTACGTGGAACTGATCGGCCCGGAGCTTGTCCCGCCGGAGGTTTTCACCATTCTGGGGCAAAGCACCGTCGGTCCGTCGGCCTTCACCATCTACATGGGTCTGGATTGTGAACCGGCCGAGATCGGGGTGACCGAAGAGACCAATTTCCTTTGCACCGGCACGGACACGGACAGGGCCTACGCCCGCTTCAAGACCTTGGAAAAACCGGAGATGACCCTGTTCACCTGCTACGATGTGGCCGACCCGGATTTTTCGCCGCCCGGAACCTGTCAGGTCTCCCTGCTGACCCTCCACTACGCCGATCCCTGGCTGGGCGTGTCACCCACCGCGTACGCCGAGACCAAATACCGGTTCGCCGAAAAGTTATTGGAGATCGCCGACCAGGCCTTTCCAGGCTTTCGGGACCATATCGAGGAGATGGAAGTGGCTTCGCCCCTGACCCATTTGCGCTACCTGGGCCACCCGGGCGGGGCTATTTACGGATTCGACAAGTTCGCCAAGGATTCGAACATGTTCGTTCCGCCGACCTCCCCCATAGAGGGGCTTTATTTCGCCGGGACCTGGGCCGGAATGGCCGGTTTTCAACCAACTCTGCAGTCCGGCCAAACCGCGGCCGGGGCGGTACTCAGGGCCTTGAGCCGGAAGTGAGGCAGCCGATGAGTTCAGCGGATTACAGACTACAGATTGAAGGTTTTGCGGAAATCCAAAAAGAGATCGAAGTATTGCGGAAATACCGCACCGACTACACCACCTATAAAGGGCGGGTGGTTCAGTTGATCAATCTGCTTCACCCCAAAGTTCTCCGTTTGCGTGTTTCCGAGATCAGGGTGGAAACCGGGACGGCCAAAACATTCCGCTTGGTCTCGGCCGACCATTATCTGCCGCCCTTTCAGGCCGGCCAGTACATCAACCTGTTCGTCGAAGTTGACGGGGTCAGGACCAGCCGGCCCTACAGCCTGTCGTCGCCGCCCAACCAGACCGGGTATTACGATATCACGGTCAGGCGGGTGGCCGACGGTTTTGTCTCCAATTATCTTCTGGATGAGGTCAAAATCGGTGACGTTTTCGAGAGCACCTCACCGGCGGGCAACTTTTTCCATAATCCGCTTCTGCATGGACCGGACCTGGTCTTTCTGGCCGGGGGCAGCGGTATCACGCCTTTCATGAGCCTGATCCGGGAGACGATCGACCGGGGTTTGGACCGGCGTATCCAGTTGATTTACGGCAGTATGTCGGAGGAGGACATCGTCTTCCGGGATGAACTGGCCGACCGGGCCGACCGTCACGGCAACCTGTCGGTCCACCACGTCATTTCCGCACCCGCTCCGGGTTATCAGGGACTGACCGGATTTTTGACCGCGGAATTGATCAAGTCGACCGTGGGCGACCTGGCCGGCAAGACCTTTTACCTGTGCGGTCCGGAAGCCATGTATTCTTTCTGCCTGCCCGAACTGAACAAGCTGGGCCTGCCACGAAGAAGGGTCCGCACCGAGGTTTTCGGTCCGCCTAAAAACGTCACCGCCCAGCCGGGCTGGCCCCAAGAGGTCAGCGGGGATAAAGAGTTCAAAGTCCGTTTCGGAGATCGGGTGGTGTCGGCCCAGGCGTCCGAGCCTTTGATGAATGCCCTGGAGCGGGCCGGGGTGGTCCTGCCCAGCTCCTGCCGGTCAGGCGAATGCAGCCTCTGCCGGACCAAACTCCTGGCCGGCCGGGTCTTTCATCCGGCCGGAGCCAGGCTTAGGAAGTCGGACCGGCGCTTCGGGTACATCCACCCCTGCCTGGCCTATCCTCTGAGCGACCTGGAGATCATGATTTGAGGCGGGCGGCTTTCGCGGCTTGGTTGTGGGAGTGAAAAAAATAATAATGACTCGCTCCCCTGGGGTATCTCCCGGTCTTGGAGGCTCGGCTTTTTCCGGGCCGGCCCGAAGGCCAGGCTCCGGGCGATATAGGTCAAGACCAAACAAAACCCGCCGAGGACCCGGCGGGCTGATTGATTCATTGTAGTCAAATATAAGCGATTTTCCGGAAAATGTCAAGCAGGATCAAGGGGAACAGAACGGGACCATTTGGGAAGAGCGCGGGAAAAGTTGGGAAAATTTGAACCCGGATTTTTTTGCGGGGACGGGTTTTGGAGGCGGTCTTGAGAGATAAACAAAGGTGACTGACGGCCTGCGATACGGACCAACATCACCGCCGGTCCCTCCGTCTGCCCGGATATGATTACACCCGTGGCGGCGCGTATTTCGTGACCGTCTGCACCCTCAACCGGGCCTGCCTGTCCGGGGAAAGCGTGGACAAGGAAATGAGGTTGAATGAGGCCAGCCGGATGGTGCAGGAAGAATGGTTGCGGTCGGCGGAAGTACGCACGGAAATCGAATTGTCACCGGATGAATTCGTCGTCATGCCCAACCACATTCACGGCATCGCGTGGATTACCGAGGTAGGGGCGCACGGCCGTGCGCCGGTGCCCAAGGGCGAACCGTGGCGGGTATGACCGGTTCTTCCCGCCGAAGCGTATATCATCGTCTTTGGGAGGCGGCCTGATGTCCCGTAAACCTGTTACGGACACGGCGGGTCGACCCTGCCAGCGACCGACGAGTTATTCCCAGGGGACCCATTCTCGCCGCGCCGCCGATCCGGACGACACCCCGTGACCAGCCAGGTACGGAAATTCGTGATGAGCCTAAAATATTTAGCTTGGCCTACATGAACATAAGGTATTGAAATGCTCGCTTCCACCAGTAAAGACATTTGGCGGACTGAAAAATATCCAACATTATCGCCATAATTTCTATTAATCCTTATAAAAAATCCGCCAAACAGTTGTTCCGTCCGGCGGCCCAGGCTCGGGCCGTCTCCAGCAACCAGTCCTCCAGGCCCGGCTCCAGGTAGAAACGCGGATGGAGAAGATCGTCCCGAGGATCGATCAGACCTCTTTTCACCGCGTAATCGGCCAGGGGCGTCTGGGGGTAGATGCGGGCCCCCAGGGTCAGCCGAACCGCTTCCGGTTTTATCCGCTCGACAAATTCGAGGCTTTCCGTGGCCGTAGCCTTTGTTTCGCCGGGCAGGCCCAGCATCAGAAAGCCCATGACCCTTATGCCCGCTTCGGCTAAAATTCGGCGGTCCCTGGCTACGTCTTCCCGAGTGAAACGTTTGTTCAGTCGCCGCAATACGGCGTCGGACCCGCTCTCAAACCCCAGGCTGACCGAGACGCAGCCGGCCCCGGCCATCAATTCGGCCAGCTCCTGATCCAGCCGACCTGGATAGACGATACAGTTCCAGGCGGGCTTGAGTCCCTTGGCGATCATGGTCCGACACAGGTCCTTGGCAAAGGAAGGCGGCAGGTTGAAAGTGTTGTCGGTGAAAAAAAGCCGCCCGAACCCGGCCTCAAGGTAAGCCTCGACCGCCTTGGTCGGCGAACATTTGCGGATAATACCGCCCTCGATGACTGGAGTGGAACAGTAGGAACAGTTGAGGGGACAGCCGCGCCTGGTCTGCACCGGGAGCATCAGTTCCGGGTCTTTGGGGGCCGAGGTGAGCCAGGCGTAGGCTTCGGCCCAGGGGAGAGCATCCAAAGAGGCCGAGAATTTCCGGGGAGCGGCCTGTTCCCGGCCGGGAAGATACAGGCCGGGCAAGTCCCCCACTTCTCTCTTGGCTTCCAACCGCCGGAGAATTTCCACGAAGACGGCTTCACCCTCCCCCTGAACGCCCATGTCGGCTCCCAGGTATTCGAGGGCCGCTTTCGGGAAAATGCTGTACCCCGCCCCGCCCAAAATCAGCGGCGCTTCACAATAGGTCCGGCAAGTTTCTACCACCAACCTAGCCTGTTCCAAAAGAAAACGGGGGTTGACCAGATTCTGATCGTCGATGTTGCGGACGGAAATGCCGATGGCCTCAGGTTTAAACTCGTTGATGGCCGCGGCGACCCTTTCCTGGGGAGCGTCGGCCCTCATCAGATCGACTAGTTCCACCTCATGACCGCTCCTTTGGGCCGAAGCGGCCACAAAGGCCAGGCCCAGGGGCCGGGTGACCATATTTATGTCTTCCCGGTTGGCGGAAAGAAGCAGAACGCGCATGATATGCACCTTAAATCCTAAATTGTTTATATAGTAGTTTTAAACGTAAATCTTCAGAGAGTCCAGACTATTACTCGAAATGATTTCCGCCTCGAAATAATGGTTTGCTTTCTCGGCCCGGATTGGGGGAGATATTTTTGTTACCGAAAAATCAAAAAAGGAAATCGTCGATGACGGCCTTGACAATGAACCGACCGGATTATGCCCGGTGTGGTCAGTCCGCCTGTCAAGCCCCCACTTTTTGGTCCAAGAGTTATGAGAGTTAAGGTGATGACGCCTTCCCCATCATCGTCGGCGGACATGTTCATATCATTGAAAAAAAATCAGTCGCGGTTATCAGCCTGAATTGAACCGTCCCGGCTTCCAGCCCGTAAAATTTCCCTTGTATTTTATATTTTTTTTGTTAAATTTAAAAGACAGTAGGCTCCTGGAGCCGAACAAGAAGCAAAACCTTGGCAAGCAACTCGGGCAGATGGAAGCTGGCCTCGCCGTCCCCGCATGTTTTCCGTCAAAGATTTTGCTATTTCATCAATAGGAGAAAACCTATGGCTTCAATTAATTTGTATGTGGGCAATCTTTCGTTCAACACTTCGGAATCCGAACTGACCGAATTGTTTGCCGCCTATGGCCAGGTCCTCAGCGCCAAGATCATCACTGACCGCTATTCCGGCCAGTCCCGTGGCTTCGGCTTCGTGGAAATGTCCAGTCGGAGCGAGGGCGAGCAAGCCATGGCCGATTTAAACGGCAAGGAAGTCGACGGTCGTCAGCTCAAGGTCAATGAAGCCAAACCGCGGACGGACAATCGACGGGAAGGATACAGAGGCGGCCGCGGGGGCGGCGGAAGATACTAAATAGGGAGTGATTTTTAAAGAGTCGGCGCCTACTTTTGTTCAAAATAGGCGCCGGTTTTTTCGGTCTTTTGACATCGCTGGTTTATTCAGGGGGTGTTACTTCCACTTGAATATTTGCGGGATGAATTGGAGAACAACATCGAGGGGCCCGGTCTTGGCCTCTCGTCATTTCTATATGGTCTTGTCTCTGAAGGTTGGGAACGGCCGCAAGCTGAGACCCGGCCTAGGAGGGGCAAGTCTGAATGGAGGAAAAAAATGGCTAAATGGACCGTCGAACAGTTGAAGTTTGATCCGGCCAAGGAAATCTGGTCCAGAAACGGGATATGGTCGGTGGAAGCCGAAACGCCTCAGGAAGCCCTGAAATACGCCTTTACCAACTATCTGGATAAAGCGGACGAGTTTGATCAGGTCATTGCCCAAGCCAAGGCCGAACTTTACGGCCTGACCGTGACCGTGGGCCAAAAGACCTGGTCGGTCAAGCCGGCCGGGGCGGGCGTGCCGGGTTGATTTATCAACGGGAAAGCTCCATTTTGACCAGATAATTAATAGATATTGCGATCATTTTTCAATTGAAAATCTATAACAATCTTTTTTCCCTGATCGCAAAAAAACACGCCGGCTCAGAGCAGAGCTGTAGGCCGGCCTGCTGCATTCGTCCGGTCTCTATGATCCGGCAAGAAGCCCGGCCTTTCTCTTCCACCAGCCCTGTGTTACAATCATAAAAATCATGGCTTAGGGAAGGCCCATGCCCAATCTGGTTGTTTTCACCGACCTGGACGGGACTCTGCTCGATCACTACACCTATGACTGGACCCCGGCCCGACCGGCCCTGGAAGGCCTGGAGCGGACCGGGACCCCCCTGGTCTTGGTTTCATCCAAGACCCGCCCGGAAATCGAGGCCCTGCGCCGGGTTTTAGGCAACCGCCACCCCTTTGTCCCGGAAAACGGCGGGGCCGTCTTCATCCCCGAGGATTATGAACTGGACCTCCCGCCGGAGGCCGTCTCCATCGACAGGTATCGGGTGCTGGTCCTGGGCCGGCCTGCCGCCGAAATCGCCGCGGCCTTCGATCAAATGGCCGCCCGGCTGCCGGTGCGGGCCTTGTCCCGCATGACCATCCCGGAAATAGCAGCCCTAACCGGATTGAGCCCGGACCAGGCCGCCGGGGCCAAAAACCGGGAATTCGGGGAAGCCTTCATTCTGGATAATCCCGAAGTAGGAGAAGAGCAACTGGCCGCGGCCGTCCGGGACCTGGGCCTGCGCCTGACCCGGGGCGGCCGTTTCTACCACCTGCTGGGCGAAAACGACAAGGGCCGGGCCGTTGCCCTTCTGGCCGATCTTTACCGCCGGAAGAACAAAAAGCTGATCACCGCCGCGGTCGGGGATTCCCCCAACGACCGGCCTATGCTGGCCGTGGTCGACCGGCCCTTTCTGGTGGCCCGGCCGGACGGCGGCTATGCCGAAATCGACTGGCCCGGCCTGACCCGGATTCCCCTGGCCGGCCCGGCTGGATTCAATCAGGCCGTGCTTTCCCTTCTGCCTTCATGACCAGGAGATAAAATGCCCGATTTGATCGACTTGCGCAGCGACACGGTCACCAAACCCACGCCGGCCATGCGCCGGGCCATGTTCGAAGCCCCGGTCGGCGACGACGTCTTCGGCCAAGACCCCACGGTCAACGCCCTCCAGGAAAAAGCCGCCGCCCTTCTGGGGCACGAAGCCGCTCTGTTCGTCCCCTCGGGGACCATGGCCAATCAACTGGCCATCAAGATCCTGACCAGGCCCGGCGACGAGGTCCTGCTCGAAGCCGGCTCCCACCCCTTCAATTTCGAATCCGGAGCCGCGGCCGTCATCAGCGGGGTGCAGCTCCACCCCCTGCCCGGCCGCCGGGGGCTTCTGTCGCCGGAACAGATCACCGCGGCCGTCCGGCCCGACGATCCCCATTTTCCGCCGACCCGGGCCGTGGTTCTGGAAAACACCCATAACCGCGGCGGGGGGACGGTTTACCCCTTGGCCGCCGTTGCCGCCGTCAGGGCCGCGGCTCAGGAAAAGGGTCTGGTTATGCACCTGGACGGGGCCCGCCTCTTCAACGCCTGCGCGGCCACTGGGGTCAAGCCCGCCGAGTACGCCCGGCATTTTGAAACCGTGTCCTTCTGCCTGTCCAAGGGCCTGGGCGCGCCGGTGGGTTCCGTCTTGGCCGGTTCCAGGGATTTGATCCATCAGGCCCGCCGCTGGCGCAAGGTCCTGGGCGGGGGCATGCGTCAGGCCGGGATTCTGGCCGCCGCCGGTCTCTATGCCCTGGACCATCACCTCCAGCGCCTGGCCCAGGACCACGAAAACGCCAAGCTCCTGGCTCAAGGTCTAACCGAAATTCAAGGGCTGGTCTTGGACCCGGACGAGGTCGAGACCAACATCGTCATTTTCCAAGTCACCCGCCCGGGTCTGACCGCCCCGGACCTGGCCGCCCGGCTCAAGGCCGAAGGGGTCCTGGTCCTGGCCATGGGGCCGGACCGAATCCGGGCCGTGACCCACCTGGATGTGGATACGGCCGGCATCCGCCGGGCGATTGAGGTCATGGCCGAGGTGATGAGACATTGAAATTATTCGGTCGAACCGTTCTCCGCGCCCTGGTCCTGATTCTATTGCTCTTCGGACTTTTTGTTTTCCATCCGGCTGAATCCGCGGCTCAGCCGCCCGAGACCGGACTTAAGGAGACCATCGGCCGTCTGGCCCAGGAGTATCGGACTGAAACCGCTTTAGGCGGCCCGACCCACAAACTGGGCGCGGCCCTGACCAAGACCGCCCAAACCTGGCTGGCCGCGGCCCGAGACGTGAGTCGGAAACTTGAGGACCGGCAAGCCCGAGCCTATTTAGACCAAGCCGAAAAGAGCCACCAACTCCGCCTGGCTCAGGACCTCAGCCCGGAAAACGTTCAAATATCCGGTTTGAACCTGCTCTACCAAAGTCTGAACGCCCTGGCCTTTATGCTGGCCCGGACCGATGAAAAGGCTATGGAAGAAATCAAGGCCACGGAACAGCGGATTCTGGCCGTGATCGACCAGGGCGGGACCGGACCGCCGGCCCTGGCTGCTTTGTCCGGGGGAGTCCTGACCATGTTGGCCTTCACCGCCCGCCAGGTCGATGACCGGGGCCGGCTGGCCGAGACCCTTTCGGTCGAATTCGAACGTCGCCGCGCCGTGGACGCCAATATCTACCGGCTGGAAAAAGTTAATCCCCAGGAAAGGATGCTCCTCTTGACCAACAACCATCTCCAGGGGGCTCTGTCCATGGTCCAAATCATCGGTTTGATCCTGGATGAAAAATTGAAGGAAGATTTGCGGCGGATAGAAGCCCAGTTGGTCAAGGCCAAGGACCAGGACCTGGAAAGCCAAATATTAGCCGGAGCCCAGGCTTTGGCCCAGGCCGGCTTCCTGACCGCTCCGGCCTTTCAGAATTTTGTCCCGCCTGGAAGGGAATAATCCACGATGGACAAAACGACCATCGCCCCGGCCGGTTCCTCGGCGGAGTCAAAGGGGCTGGACCAACTCTTGTGGGAAGTCCTGTGGCGGCCGCTCGGCTTTCCTCGCAACATCCGTGATTCATTCAAGCTCGAGGGCGAGTCCATCGAGATCGTGGCCAAGGCCGGAGGGAAACTGGTCGGCGGCCTCGTGGCCTGCCGGATTTCACCTTCGGAAGTCGAGATTCGGCATATAGCCGTCCAGGCCGAATACCGGGAGCGAGGGCTGGGCCGACGGCTGGCCGCCCATCTGATCTCGATGGTTACGGCCCAGGGTTGTCGTCGTATACGGACTATCGCCCGGAACACTTCGGCCGGATTTTTCAGGAAACAGGGTTTCACGGCCTCGGCCGACCCGCCGGCCGGACATCCCGATTTCGAAAAGCACGGGATCACCTTTGAGTTGATGACCAAGGACCTCGAGTAAATCCACCCTCCTGGGGCGCTCACCGCTTCCAAATCAAGGGAAGGCTGAAAAAATTCTTTACATCCGTCTATGTTTAAGTTAAATAAGATTACTGTAATCCAAACCGACTTCATTCTGATTTGAGGTGACCAAATGACCGAAGGACAAAATACCAACAAAATCTTGATTATCGGCTGCAAGCGGGCCATGGACGACGTCTGCATCGGCTGTTCCCGGTGTCTGGTGGCTTTCAACCGGCGGGACGGCGAGTTCGCCCGGTACACGGACCAACCGGGGGCTCAGGTTTTGGGACTGCTCAATTGCGGGGACTGCCCCGGCGCGGCCATCGTCACCCGCCTGGCTCAACTGGCCCTTTGGAATTCAAAGCTGGGAGAAAAACCCACGGCCGTCCACGTGGGGCCGTGCATCATCGACCACTGCCCTTACGCCCAGACCATTATCGGCAAAATCAAGGCTAAAGCCGGCATCCCGGTCTACGAAGGGACGCACACTTATAAGCCCGACAATATCTTCGCTTGATTTCCTCGGGGCTCCATGGCCCGGTTTTTTCCCATGGAGCCCCGATGATCGTTGCGGGGGCGGATTTTAATCTTGGTACATGGAGTCGATCAGATCGGCGTATTTTTCCTGGACCACTTTGCGCCTGACCTTCAAGGTGGCGGTCAGTTCGCCGGTCTCCATGGAAAACTCCTGTTTAACGATCCGGTATTGTTTGACGGTTTCGTATTTGGCCAGCCGGTTGTTCAAGCCGGCCACGGTTTCGTCGACCAAGTTTAAAAATTCCTGATCATCGAGAAGGTCCTCCGGCCGGGTAAAGGCCAGCCCTTTTTCCTGGGCTACCTGGGCGGCCCGTTCCAGGTTGATGTTGACCAGGGCGGTCAGGTATTTCCGGCGGTCGCCGATGACGATGAACTGGGAAAAGAGCGGGTCCTGCTTGAAGAGATTTTCGATCTTCTGCGGGGCGATGTTTTTGCCGCCGGAGGTGATGATCAGGTCCTTTTTCCGGTCCACGATTTCCAAAAAACCGTTGTTAAAGACGCCGATGTCCCCGGACCTGAAATAGCCGTCTTCAGTGAAAGATTTGCGGGTTTCTTCCTCCATTTTCCAGTAGCCCTTGAAGACATTGCCGCCCTTGAGGAGGATTTCGCCGTCCTCGTCCAGTCTGATGTCCACGCCGGGCAGGGGTTTGCCCACGGTGCCGATGCGGTGATCGGCCAGATTGCTCATGGTCGCGCCGGCGGTGCATTCGGTCATGCCGTAGCCTTCGACTACGGTGATGCCGGCGGCGTTAAAGAAGCGGATGATTTCCTTGGCCGTGGGCGCGCCGGAAGCGGTGATCCAGCGGACCCTTCCGCCTAAGGCTTGTTGGAGTTTCTTGAACACCAAAGCGTAAGCCAGGCGGTATTTAAAACCGAGCCAAGCCGGGATCGGTTTCTTTTCCTCCCGCAACCGGCTTATCCGGTCGCCGATTCTTTGGCCCCAATAAAAGACCTTTTGTTTCCACGGCGGCGACTGCTCGACCTGGCCGATGATTCTCTGGTAGATTTTTTCGCAGACCCGGGGCACGGCCAGGACGACCGTAGGCCTCTTTTCCTGGATGTCCTGGACGATGGTGTCGAGGCTTTCGGCGTAGGAGGCGGTCAGACCCACGTACAGGCCGTACCAGTGCCCGGCCACTCGTTCGAAGACGTGGCTTAAAGGCAGGAAAGGCACGGTCTGATCGGAATCGAAACCGTACCGGGGCCGGACTTGTTCCAGGGACCTGATCTCAGACATGATGTTGCCGTGGGTGATCATGGCCCCTTTGGGCACGCCGGTGGTGCCGGAAGTGTAGACGATGGTGGCCAGATCGTCCGGGGTGACGGCGGCGGCCAGCCTGGTGAACAGGCCGGAGTCTTCCCGGCGTTTGGCCCGGCCCAGTTCCAAAAGATCGGCGAAGGAAAGCAGAAAAGCCGGGCCGAGGTCCGCGCCGCCCGGGTCGATGACCACGATTTTTTCCAGGCGCGGGCAATCATCTTTGACGGCCCAGGCCTTGTCCAGTTGGGGCTTGTTTTCGACCACCAGGACCTTTGAGTCGGAGTTGTCCACGATGTACCGGATTTCTTCGGCGGTGAGGGTCGGATAGACGGGCACCACGCAGGCCCCGATCCCCAAAGCGCCCATATCCGTGTACAACCACTCCAGGCGGTTTTCCGAGAGCAATGAAATCCGGTCGCCCTTGGCTACTCCCAGGGCGTGAAGCCCCAGGCCCGCGGCCCCGGCCCGTTCGTAATACTGGTTCCAAGTGGCCTGTTCCCAGCGGCCGTCCAGTTTCTTTTCCACGGCCAAACGGTCGCCGTATTTTTCGACTCGGTTTTTAAAGACCTCGTTGATGGTGCTCTCCGTCATTTTTTTCGGCCTCGCTTGTCGGGTGAAATTTTATGGAGCGCCGACCAATCACGCCGCCCTGAAGCAGGCAAGCCTTTTCGCCCTAAAGATGCTGGTGAAAGGGACGATAATCAAAATAGATTTCAAGCCACTGAAACGGACTTGTCACTAAAAACCGATCAGTTGAACGGACGCCCACACCGGATAAAGACAAATTGTTTCCGGAACTTTTTTAAAATAACCTAAATTTTTGATAACGGTCAAGAGCTGGATTTCAAATGGTGTAATTCAGCGAAGGGCGGCCGAAGTTATTACGTTGTCATTCTGATCCCTGGGCGGGGCGGGCTATTGGGGCAACGCCGGATTGAGAACGTGGGGCAAGACCAAGGGCAAGTGAAAACTAAGTGAAAACGGGAAACGACCCCTTGAAAAATGTCCAGGGGCCGTTTTTTTGGAAAAGCATGGTGCCCGGGGCGGGAATCGAACCCGCACGAGGCTTGGCCTCAAGGGATTTTAAGTCCCTTGCGTCTACCAATTCCGCCACCCGGGCTTGCCCGCCTGCGGCGGGCTTGTGGGTCTTTTTATCCCTTTTGCCGGACCGATTGTCAAGAAATAAGCTCAAGCAGGGAAGGGCGGCCGCCGGGAAGGAGGCGCTGAATATAAACAGGGCCGGACAAGATTCAGGGCTTTTTATGGAACAAGACTATCCGGTTGGTGTTGGTGCCGGCCTGGTTGTTGCTCACCCCCCAGATATTCGAGGTCTTGGTGAATTCCTGGAGGTTGACCAGTATCGCCTCGCAGGTGAACCCGGCCCCCAGTCCTAAAGGAACAACCTGTTCGTCCAGATTGATTTTACGATTTTTTACTTCGCCGACTTCGAAGGCCACCCAACCGCCCGGCCGGGTGATTCTGAACAATTCCCGGAAGACCGGAGCCATGGCCGCCAGCCATTCATTGAGAGTAGCTGCCATGGTCATGGTCCGGGCCACGGCTTCGGCGTCAAGGTCGTTGAACCAACAGCGCAGCCAATTGTCCTGCGGGTATTGGACCACGTTAAGGAAAGGGGGCGAAGTGACGGTCAACCGGACCGAGTTGGAAGGAATCTCGGCGGTTTGGTGGGCCGGTTTGGTCAAGAACAGGCCGGTCCGGCCGGCGGCCCGCAAATTGTGTTTTAGGGCCGGGTTCAGGTTCTTGAGCAGGCTCTTGGTTTTTTTCAAGATCAAGTCCCGGGTGTCGCGGTAGTCCGGTTGTTGCCGGCGCTGCCGGTTGATTTTAATCTGTCTTTCCGGCGAAACGGCCTGGTTGGGGGGCAGGGTGTAGACCGAAAAGAAGCCTTTGGAATGACCGGTCAATCGATTGGTGGCGGTCAGGCGTATCCATTGGTCGAGTTCGTCTTCGCGGCCCTCGGTTTTTCGGTTGAGCAGATAACGCCGGAGGGAGACGATCTCGGCCTCGGTTTGGGGATGAAAAAACATGGACAAGTCGATCTCGGCCCTGGCCGCCGGGTCCAGAGGAAGGCTTACGAGTCGTTTCTTAAGCTCGGCCGGGTCAGGGGGGAAGAGGCGGGGGCGGGTGAGGATGCGGCTTAAAGGATTGACGTCGTTGGCCGCTATTCGGCGGTTCAATAAAGCGGCTTCGATCACCGTGGTCCCCCGCCCGGAAAAGGGGTCATAAACCAGATCGCCGGGTTTGGACAATAGTTCGATAAAGAAACGGGGCAGTTGGGGTTTGAAGCAGGCCCGGTAGGAGATTTCGTGGATGGACGAGGCCTGTCTTTGCTTGGCCGTCCAGAATTCATTGACGAATCTTGATATTTTAGAGCCGTTTATTTCCAGGTGGTCGACTTGGGTTTTTTTGCGGTCGGAGGGGAACAGGCTCAAGTTCGCCTCGTCTCCGTCGAAGACGAAGTCAGCCAGATATTCGGCGAGGTCCTCGGAAGTGTTCAAGGTCATTTTCGATTAAAAACATCCGGATTAAAAGAGTTTGCCTTCTTTTTCCTGACCCAGGGATTCCATCTCTTCGAGGGAAGGCAAGGCGTCCAGGCTGGGCAGGTCGAAAGTTTCCAGGAATTTTTTGGTGGTGCCGTAGATTATGGGTTTGCCGGGCAGGTCCTTGCGTCCGGCCACTCGGATCAGTCCTTTTTCCAGCAAGGTTTTCAAAACCCCGCCCACGTCCACCCCGCGGATTTTCTCGATTTCGGCCCGCAAAATAGGCTGGCGGTAGGCGATGACGGCCAAGGTTTCCAGGGTGGCCCGGGAAAGGCGGGCGGGCGATTTTTTTTTCATTCTGAGAATATAAGGAGAAAGTTCCGGCCTGGTTCTGAATTGATAGCCGCCGGCGACGTTACATAATACATAAGCCCGGCCGGTTTCCTCATATTCGGCCGCCAGTTCGTCCATGACCTTTTGCAGGCGGTCGAGTGACGCGCCTTCAGTGATTTCGCTGATCTTTTCCAGACTGAGCGGTTCTTCGGCGACGAAAAGCAGACCTTCCACGATGGTTTTCAGACTGAGGCTCATTCCACTTGGTCCTCCTCATAGTCCCGGTCTTCTTCCCGGTCGGGTTCGTTCGGCTGGGTCTTTACGAAATGAGGCTGGTCGGCGAAGAACAGCATGATGACCTTGGCGGTTTGGTGTTGATACAGCCGCAGGCAGCCGGTCCGGGCCAATTCCAGGACGGCCAGGAAGCTCAATATGAACTCAGCCTTGGTCCGATCTTTGGCGGTGAGTTCTTCAAAGGAGGCCTGCCGCTTTTCTCGAAGGAATATAATGATCTCGTTGATTCTTTCCTGAAGGGTCCTGGTCTCCAGGTAGATGTCAAGGCCGCTGACGGCTTCGAACTTCGAGACCAAACGTTGGAAAGCATCGATAAGTTCGAACAGGCTGGCCTCGACCAATGCTTCTTCAGCCGGGGCCAGACCCAGGTCCGCCAGGGAGACGTCCCGGGTGAAGACGTCGCGGTCCAGGATGGCCCGGCGTTCCAGGGCTTCGGCGGCATCCCTGATTTTCATATGTTCCAGGAGAGGGCGGACGATGGCCATGCGCGGGTCTTCTTCCTCTTCCTCCTGGTCTTCTTCCAAAACGGGCAGGAGCATTTTGGATTTGATCTGGGTCAACGTAGCGGCCATGAGAAGAAATTCGCCGGCCAGTTCGATGTTCAGCGATTCCATCAATTCCAGGTAGGCCAAATATTGGCTGGTGATAAGGGCGATGGGGATGTCGTAGATGTCCACCTCGTTTTTCTTGATCAGATGGAGCAGAAGGTCCAGCGGGCCTTCGTAAATTTCCAGCTTGACATTGAGGTCCATCAGTCCGGGCTGTCCTTATAGTCCGCCCAAGAGAAAGCGGGCCAGAAATCTGATGATGGGGAAGATGATCTTGCCGACCACGCCGGTGAAAATGAGCAGCAATAAAATGATGAATCCGAAAGGTTTGATTTTTTCATACTGCAAGGCCAGGTCAAGAGGCAGAAGACCGGCGGCGATGCTGGAGCCGTCCAGAGGCGGAATGGGCAGAAGGTTGAAAACGGCCAGTCCGATGTTGATCATCACGCCGGCGTGAGCGATGAGCACCGCCGGTTTGAGGAAGAAAAAAGGCAGCCATTCGGCCTGGGCCGATAATATTCTGAAAAGAAGGGCAAAGATTCCGGCCAGGACCAAATTGGCCGCCGGACCGGCGGCGGCCACCCAGAGCATGTCTTCCCGGGGACGCCGGAAGTTTAGAGGGTTGACCGGGACCGGTTTGGCCCAGCCGACCATGCGGGTGATAAAGAAGACCAGGGTGCCGACCAGGTCGAGGTGTTTGATGGGGTTCAGAGTCAAACGTCCGGCCAGGCGGGCCGTGGGGTCCCCCAGCTTGAAGGCCGCCCAGCCGTGGGCGAATTCGTGCACGGTCACGGCCAGTAAAACCGGAACGGCCAGAATGGAGATGGTGGTTAAAAAGTCGTTCATTGATTCAGATAATCCCGTTTTGATTAAGCCGAAGGCATAAAGTGCCGGCGCAAGTATTCTTCTTCATCTTCACGTGTATCGATCTCCCCGTCGAGCCTGGCGTCCAGAAGGGCTCGGAAGATTTTTTTGAATTGAGGCCCAGGTTCGAAGCCCAAAGCTATCAGGTCGTCCCCGGTCAATTCCGGTCTGACGTGTTTCAAATGGGTGAAGTAGCTGGAAACCGCTCGGGAGGTGGCCTCCCTTGTGGTTTTGGCCATCATGAACAGCAAGGATTCTATAGACAAGGGGTGAAGCAGCCAATAGACTTCACTGGGGCGGATATGTTTTTTCTGATAAAGCCGGAGCAACGCCTTGTCGGCCAAAGGCTTTTCATCAACCAGAACGTTTCTTTCCTTTTTCAGCAGACTGAGCCGCTGGCAGACTTCGGCTGTTTCCTGCTGGGTCAATCCATCTAAAAGGCCCATAAAATAAACCAGCCAGGCTTGGTATTCCTCGGAAAGATAAGTCAGGTCAAACCAGCTCAGCACCTTCTTGATCCGCCGAAAAAAGTCTTTGCGGGCGGCGTCAAGGGTCAGGCTGGGGTGGATGAACTTGAGCAGTCCGAACTCGGCCATCCTTTCCACAGCCGGACTGGGGTCTTCTTCACGCAAGATGAGCCTGATTTCTCCGGAAAGACGCCGGCCGGAGAGTTTGCGGAAGAAATCGTGTTTGACGGCGTTTTGGATCAAGTTGGCCGTGAGTTTTCCGATCTTGAAGCCGAAGCGCTGTTCGAAGCGGATGGCTCGGAAGACCCGGGTGGGGTCATCAACGAAGCTCAGATTGTGGAGGACCCGGATGAAGCCCTCCTTGATGTCTTTGAGCCCACGGAAATAATCGATCAAAACGCCGAAATTTCTTTCGTTCAAACAGACGGCCAGGGTGTTGATGGTGAAGTCCCGGCGATAAAGGTCCATGCGGATGGACCCGCTTTGGACCACGGGCAGGGCGCCGGGGGATTCATAGTATTCCATCCGGGCCGTAGTGACGTCCACCTTGAAGCCGTCCGGGAAGATCAGGACGGCCGTGTTGAATTTACGGTGCTGGCGGGCTCTGACTTCCGGGTGATGTTTGGCGAAGGTTTCGGCGAAATGAATGGCGTCGCCTTCGATGACCACATCAATGTCCAGGTTTTCCTGACGCAGGAAGATGTCCCGAATAAAACCGCCCACGGCGTAAGCCCCATAGTCGAGCCGGTCGGCGATCCGTCCTATTTCCGCCATCAGTTCGACTAATTGTTTGGGGAGCCGCTCGCGCAGGAGGTTGAGGACCTTTTTGGTCCGTCCGGACTTGGCGTTTCCGGTTTCGTCGATCAAAGACCCCGGAACATTGGTTTCGCTGGCCAGGATATTGAGCAAGTCCGTCCTGGTGATGACTCCTACCGGCCGCCCATTTTCGACCACCGGCAGAATGCGCTGTTTCTGTTCGATGATGACCGAGGTTATCTCGGCAAAGGTCGCTTCCGGCTTGATGACTTCGAATTCGAGAGTCATGAACTCCTTGACCGGATAACTGCTCAGGCCGTGAAGCAGGGCCTTTTCCACGTTCTGCATGGAGATGTAACCCAGGATGGTCCCGTCATCAGCCGTCACTAAAAGCACATTGATGTCATAGCGGACCAAAAGCTTGCGGGCTTCGGCCAAAGACCCCTCCGGATGGATGGAAATCGGCGGAAAGGACATTATATCCCTGGCCGTCCGCACCGGTCCCAGGGTCGCGTTCAGAGAAGCCAGCAGCCGGTTTTCCACCTGGGCCAAGGTCATGTCCTTTATCGTGGCCGCCGCGGCCGTGGGGTGGCCTCCCCCGCCGAGGTGTCTGGTTACTTCGCCCACGTCAACTTGAGACAACTTGCTTCGGGCTACCAGATAAATCCGGCCTTCCATTTCGGCTAAGGCGAAAATCACGTTGATGTTGCCGATGGCCATCATCTTGTGGACCAGGACGGCCACTTCATCCACGTATTTCTCGGTGGTGGCCTGGGTGATGACTATTTCCACGCCATTGATGTTATGGGTATGGACCGAATTGAGCAGTTCGTTGAGCAGGGCCACCTGTTCCACGGTCAACTCCCGGCTGATCAGCTCGGAGACCACGTTTAAATCAGCCCCTTTTTCCAGGAGATAGGCGGCGGCCTGATAATCCCTCGGGGTGGTCGAGGCAAAGGTGAATGAGCCGGTGTCTTCGTAAATGCCCATGGCCAGGACTGTGGCCTCGTCCGAATTCAAAGGTATGGACCTGGCTCTAAGGATTTCCGTCATCAAGGTAATATTGGCCCCCACCTGATCGACTATTTCCACTTCACCTTGCAGGTCGCCTTCATCGTCGGGATGGTGATCGTAAATATGGAGGCAGAGGCCTTCGTTTTCCAGAATCTTTTCCAAAGGACCGATTCGCCCGGCTTGACGCGTGTCGACCATGATCAGACGTTTGACCTCGGCCATATTGATGTCCTTGACCTTGGCCACGTTGAACAGATAGAGCATGGATTGAATGAAAAAGTTGCGCAGATTCTTTTCCTGGGAGCCGGGAAAGACTATCACCGCGTTGGGATAGAGTTTGGCCGCGGCCAGCATCGAGGCCACCGCGTCAAAATCTGCGTTGGTATGGCAGGTGATGACCTCGAGGGCCCCCTTGGGCAAAGGCTTGATCTCCGGAAGATTGGTCGGACTGAAACGCATTCGGCTGAACCTTAAGCCCGGGGATGGTGTTTTTGGTGAATTTTCTTCAACCTCTCCCGGGTGACATGGGTGTAAATCTCCGTGGTGGAAATATCGGCATGCCCCAGCATCATTTGAACCGACCTGAGATCGGCCCCGCGTTCCAAAAGATGGGTGGCGAAGGAGTGTCGAAGGGTGTGGGGGCTGATTTTTTTACGGATGCCCGCCGCTCGGGCGTAATCTTTAATTTTCCGCCAAAAATATTGTCGGGACATCTTGGTTCCACGACGGCTGAGAAACAAATATGGACTGGTCGATCTGGTTAGGAATAGACTCCGGCCTTGTGCCAGGTAGTTCTGAATCCAGGACTTAGCCATATCCCCCAAGGGCACCAGCCTTTCTTTGGACCCCTTGCCCATGGTCCGCAGGTAACCGACCTCAAGATTGACCTGGCCGATTTGCAGGGCGATAAGCTCCGAAACTCTCAAGCCGGTGGCGTAAAGAGCCTCCAACATGGCCTTGTCCCGCAGACCGCCCGGGGTGTCGATTGCGGGGGCGGTCAAGAGCGAATCCACTTCCTCGAGGCTCAGGGTCTGAGGCAAGGCCTTGCTGCTGTGAGGGGCCTCGAGGTCGGCGGCCGGATTGCTTTCAATCAAGCCTTCTTTAAGGAGAAAGCTGAAGAAATGTTTCAGGGCTGAAAGCGATCTGGCTCGGCTCCGAGCCCCGACGCCGTTTTCGCTAAGAGTCAGCATCTGGTTCATGATGAAGGACCGGGTCACTTCCCTGGGCTCGGTCAGACCCTTGCTCAGGGCAAAGTCGGCGAAACGCCGGACGTCCCGTCCGTAAGCCTCGATGGTGTTGGCGGCCAGACCCTTTTCCACTCTGAGGTGGTTCAGGAACAGGTCCAGACAATCGATGAAAATCTCTTCCAACATGACCTCGACAAAAAAAGGGAGGGTCTCGCCCTCCTTCACCCGTAAACCCCCGCTGTCTCGATTGATTAATCCGACTAGCAAAATATCAGAACCGGCGGTTCTCGTCAAGTTTTGCCGAAAGACAGCGCCGCTGATAAACAGGCTCGATCAGGATAAAAAAAATCAGGTTTAGGGGTGACCTTCAGTTTAATTTTATACCCCCAAGCCCAAGACTCCTCCGATCTGAGCCGTCGCCAAAGTCAATAAGTAGGCCAGGACGGTGGTGTAAAGCATGGCGAACAAGCCCCAGGACCAACCCGCTTCCCGAACGATGACCACCAAGGTGGCTACACAAGGGGAATAGACCATGACGAACAGGATCAGGGTGAAAGCCGTCAGAGGGTTCCAACCAGGCTGAGAAGCCAGTTTTTCGGCCAAAGATTTTGAGGCTTCTTCCTCGGTTTCACTCAAGGAATAGGCCGTGCCCAAGGTCGAGATGACCACTTCTTTGGCCGCGAATCCTCCGACCAGGGCGATGTTGGTGCGCCAGTCAAAACCGAGGGGCCGGGTGATTTTTTCCAATAAGAGGCCGAGTCGGCCGCCCAAGGAGCGCCGCAAAGCCAGGCCGGCTTCTTCCGCTCCGATTTCCTGGAGTCTTTGACGGTAATTCAGGTAGCCCTGGGCCGGGGCGTAATAAGCCTTCAGTTCGGGACAAAGAGGACCTTCCTGGGCCAAACCCAAAGCGGCTCGGGCTAAAGAGTGGTATTCGGCCTGGGAGTCTTCGCCGGCCTTTTTGATTTTTTGGGCCTGAATAAGTTGATAATATTCATTAAATTGGTGCAAAGCCTCGAGGTCCGGCAGGATTTTACCGCCGGGTCCGGCCAAAAAGGCCTGCTCGGCCCGGCTTCGTTGATTTTGGAAGTCTTCGACTACATCTTCCGGGAGGGCCGGAAAAGTCATGAGAGCCCAGATGATGACGGAAATGGCCAGGATGATGGTCCCGGCTTTCTTAATATACTCCCACACCCGCTCCCAGGAATGGATAAGCAGGCCCCTGAAAGTGGGCAGACGGTAAGGGGGCAGTTCCATGACAAAAGGGGTGTGTTCGCCGCGGAGCACGGTCCAGCGCAGGATTCGGGCGGAGATCAGGGCCAGGCTCCAGGAAATGAGGGTCAGCAAAAAGAGCATTCGGCCTTCGTGGCGGGCGAAAAAAGCGGCGATCAAAACGGCGTAAACCGGGAGTTTGGCCCCGCAGTTCATCAACGGGGTGACCATGATGGTGGCCAGGCGTTCCTTGGGATCGCGCAGAGTCCGGGCGGCCAGGACGCCGGGCACGGCGCAGCCGCCGGCGATCCCGCCGCCGATCATCAAGGCCAAGACCGAGTTGCCGTGGAGGCCGAAGGTCCTGAGAATCCGGTCCATGATAAAGGCGATTCGGGCCAGGTACCCGGAGTCTTCGAGAATGGCGATGGCGAAGAACATGAAGGCGATCAAGGGCACGAAGCCGATCACCCCGCCGACTCCGTCGATCAGCCCGGAAACCACCAGCGACTGCAAGAGGCCCTCGGGCATGATCGAGGTCGCCGCCCCGCCCAGCCAGGTGAAAAAGACTTCGAACCAAGCGACCGGAGCGCCGCTGATCCAAAAGATTAAGTTATAGATGGAGTAGAGAATGGCCAGCAGAATGATCGGTCCCAGGAGACGATTGAGCAAGACCAGGTCGATCTTGTCGGAAATGGTCCGCCTGAAGTCGCCTTCGGAGGTGACGGCCTGTTTGGTCACCGAGGCTATGAAGCCGTATCGCTGATCGGCGATGATCCCTTCAGGTTCGTCATCCAAGGTGGCCCGAAGGTGCCTGGTCAGTTCTTCCACGGCGGTTTTTATCTTCCGGCCGACCGCTTCATCACGGCCGACCAAGTTCAGGACTTCCTGATCGCCTTCCAGGCATTTAACCGCCAGCCACCGGGCCGGATACTTGTCGGTCGGAAAGCGGCTCCTCATTAAAAGATCGGATATCTCACGAATTTTAAGATCCAGGTCCGGCCCGTATCTGATGTTTTTCGGCCGCCATTCATGATCCGCCTCAGCCACCCGAACCACTGTGTCGAGCAAACGGTCCAGGCCTTTCCCCTGGCGGGCCACAGTCGGGACGACCTCGACTCCCAAAAGGGTCTTTAATTTTTCCAGGTCGATTTTCAGGCCTATGGATTCGGCCATGTCCATCATGTTAAGGGCGATGACCAGAGGCACGCCGATTTCCATGAACTGGAGAGCCAGGTAGAGGTTCCGGTCCAGATTGGCGGCGTCGACCACGTCCACGACCACATCCGGGCGTTCCTCCAAGATGAAGTTGCGGGCCACCAGCTCCTCAAGAGAGTAGGCCGTCAGAGAGTAGGTGCCCGGCAGATCGACCACGTGGATTTCATAACCGTCATGCTGGAGGCGGCCTTCCTTTTTTTGGACCGTCACTCCCGGATAGTTGCCCACATGAGCCCTGGCCCCGGTGAGGTGATTAAAAAGGCTGGTTTTGCCGGCATTGGGGTTGCCGGCCAGGGCGATGGTGATTTTTTTCGTCATATAAAAAAGACCTGACAATCAGAGGTCATCGGTCGACCTCGACCTCGATGAAATCGGCTTCGTTGTTGCGTAAGGTCAAATTATTGCCGCGCACCTTGATGTTGACCGGATCGTTAAGTGGGGCCCGGCCCTGAATAAAAATCTCGGTCCCGGTCACCAGACCCATATCGCGGAGGCGCCGGTTCATTTCCCCCTGGGCCCGGACCTTGACGATCGTCCCTTTTTCGCCTGAATTCATATGACGCATGCTGATGATTGTCATATACCAACTATCTGTTTTTGCTGTAGATTAAGTAGAAAACCTCGGGTCGGCGAACGATTCTCTTGTCCCCTGATTTCCCTACCTTACTCCAAGGGGGAAAGAGGATGAGGCGATCTTGATCAGGTTTTTCCTGAATCCGTCGACCTTAGCGAGCAAGAAAGCGACCGGTTGTCCTTTTCCATGGAAAGAGGGCAACTCTGACCGCACCCGCAGCCGGACGATTTGGGGGAGGTCCAGATTCCCCTTGACCAACGGGCCAGATACCACACGGCCAAAACCAAAGCAAAAAATACGATCGCCGCCTGCCACATCTTATTTTTCTCCGGATTCTCCGCTGTTTTCAACCGGAGCGACCATTATTTTTCGGCTCAGGCCCCGGCCTAAAGCCAATCGGCCGCCACGGCAGGAAACCACCAGGGGACCGCCGTTTCGGTGCAGGACTTCCACTTCGACGCCCGGGATCAGTCCCATGTCCGAAAGGCGATGCTTTAAAAAAGCCCCGCCTTCGTGGCCGACGACCACCACTCGTTCACCGCACTCGGTTTCGGACAAGGGTACGGCCGATTTTCGGGCCGAAGCGCAATCCCGGCAGAGCCCATAAATCTCCATGCGATGTTCCAAAGGAACAAAACCCATCTTTCTGGCGAGTCGAACCTGTAAACCTTCCATTTCCGGGCTGACGAATTCCTGGACCTTTCCGCAGCGGGTGCAGATCAGGTGGTCGTGATGGTGGCCAAGATGGCGATGTTCATACTTGGGTTCATGATTCTCAAACTTCTTGACCTGGGCGAAACCGTACCGGCAAAAAAGGTCCAAAGCCCCCTTGACCACGGCCTCGTCCAGGTTCAACCCCCGACTTTTCAGTCTTTTTATCAGTTCGGCCTCGGTCAGATGTTCTTCCGTGGCTAAAAATGTGTCCAAAACAGCCAAGATGTCTTCTATATCAGCCACGCCCTGCTGGGTCAGAATCCGTTTGAGTTCATATTTTTCATTTTGATGCAAACCAGCCATACCTTATAACCTGCTTACCTTTTTATCGGTCGGACTCCTCATAGTCCTGATTCATATTGAGACTCAATTTCAATAATATATCCTTGAACGGTTTTGTCAAGAACCTTCTTTGTTTTTTTGTTGACAATCCGGGCATAAACCAAAAATTTCAAGTTTATGGCCGTCTACAGCGAATCCGAACCTCGCGCCCACGTCCCTTTCGATTTCAGTCAGCCGCGGATCGGAAAACTCCTTGACTTCACGGCATTGAGTGCAGCGCAAGTGACAATGGTGCCCGCGGCCGAAAATGGGTTCATAATGCATATGCCCGTCTTCATGGAAAACCTCGGCCAGGAGACCGGCTTCGATTAAAAGAGGAATGGTTCGATAAATCGAGGCTTTTGAGACCGGCCGGTCAACCTGGATGCTCGAATAAAGTTCTTCAACGTCAAAATGATCCTGACGGGTCAAGACCGCCCGGGCCACGGCCTCCCTTTCCCTGGTGTATCGCAGCCCTTTCTTTTTAATAAATTCACGAAAAAGGCGGATTTCAGACTCCATATGACGCCTCGCCCCCAGGTACCGAGGATCGACTTAAACTTAACCCGGCGAGGGGATCATGTCAATTTTTATTTAATCCAAAGAGGTTAAGCCCTAATCATTGTTGGGAGACTCGGTCAGAGCAAGGATAAACGGCCCGATAGTCCGGGAATCGCCGCCGCCGACCATTGACAGAAGGTTTTATTCTGGAATAAATTGAGCCCAGGCTCAGAATTCAGGGAGGAGAACCTTATGGAGATAGTCTACCGCCCCATCGGAGTCATTCACAGCCCTTTAACCAGCCGGGAAGGCGCTCCGATCCAGGGGGGATTGGCTCCGGAAACCCGCGGCCGGGTGGAAATTTTCCCTGAATACGAAGAAGGACTGCTCGACCTGGAAGAGTTTTCCCACATCATTTTGCTCTATCATTTCCATTTATCTAAAGACTTCCAGTTGCGGGCCGTGCCCTTCCTCGATGACGCCGCCCACGGGGTCTTTGCCATCCGGGCGCCCAAACGCCCCAATCCCATCGGTTTTTCCGTGGTCCGCCTGGAAAGACGCGAGGGCCGGATGCTTTACGTGGCCGAGTTGGACGTGATCGATCAAACCCCTCTTTTGGACATCAAGCCGTACGTTCCGGCCTTTGACCACCGTCCGAACGCCCGCTGCGGCTGGCTGGAAAAACATTTGGCTTCCGGAAAACTGCGGACCAAGGCCGATGACAGATTCGCCTGACATATGTTCGGAACTTGTTGGGCCGGGGTTGAAGCGAGGCGCGGGCGGCCTTGAACGGGCGGCCGGTTTTAAACCATCAGGAAGTCAGCCGTCTTTGGTTTCGGATTCCGCATCTTCCTCTGAAGAAGCCGGCAGGCCGAAACCTTTACGCACCATGAGGTCCGTCAAAATTTCTTCGACTTTGTCGGCTACCTCGAAAAGAAGGTCCGCCGTTTCCAACATCTCCAGGCGCAGTTCCTCACCGCCGTACTCGAACTGAGCCCGATAGGTCCCGTCATCCAGGCGTTGGTTCAGTTTTTTAAGATCATCCAAAAGGCTCATCCCGCAGAACCATATCAACGGAAAAGACCGAGGACAGAAGCCGTCCCCGGTCCTATTTTACTTCATCGAGGCGATTTGGCTTCAAACCCTATTTAAACCAGCACTTGAGGCCGGCCAGGAATCCTTGAGGCTCCCGGCTTTGAAGCAAAAGCTCCAGCTCCCCCCGGTCAAAATAGATCCCTTCGCAAACCGAGCAGCGGTCGACCATGATCCCGCAAAGCTGAGTCTCCGTCATTTCATGGCCGCATTTGGGGCAACACATCCAATGCTGCTCTTTAAGGGCCTTGGCCCGCTGCTCGGCCCGCCTGGAGTCCAGGGCCTGCCTCTGCCGATCAATGATTTCCCGGTTCGTCTTGTAAAAAAATTCAGTCTCTTTGTCGTAACTCTTTTCCGAAATATCTTTTTCGGCCATTTTCCCCTCCCAGGTCAATGTTCAGGCGCCCGGCTCATGCCCGGGCGGCTCATCCCCCGAATTTTTCCGTTCCGTCCAAGTCGGGACAGGAAACAGAAACAGCGGATGTCAGCCAAGTCTACCACAGAATCAGTCTCGGGAAATACTTTTTTCATCCGGTCCCTTGCTGCCGGCCCGGCAGTCGGGACGCAGTCAGGTCGGAACGCCCAGTCGCGGGAAAATGACCGCCTGAAGCAAAACCCAGAAAGCCACGGCCAGTAAAACCCACAAATATTCCATGAATTCTCCTTTTCAGCCTACGGCCGAAGACAGGTTTAAGCTCAAGTAAACCCGCCGGAACTGGAACAGCCGGCGGAAGAACCGCCGCCGAGCGAGGCGAAACAAGACATGGCCTTTTCCAATCTCTTGGACCCGCAGACCGGGCAGACCACCTCTTCCCGGCTGCTCAAGACCAGGGTTTCGAACTTGTTCTCGCAATCCAGGCAGACATATTCGAAAATAGGCATCTTTTCATCTCCTCTCCATCATCGGCTTTGAGGTTTTCCTCATTAAAGAGAGCATCGCGGAGAAAAGGTTTCAGGTTGGCGGCCGCTGATCCTGTTTCTCCGGGACCGCAGCGGCTGAACTTTTCAGTAATAATTTTATCAAAGCAAAACCTCTTGCCGTCCGACTTTATTTAATGATAGGCTTTTTTTCGGCCGCCGCAAGGCCCTTCTATCCTGAAACAAGGCGGGCGGCCTGGGCGGAATCAGTGATCCAACCACGCGCCTGTAGCTCAGCCGGATAGAGCGCCGGACTTCGAATCCGTAGGCCGCAGGTTCGAGCCCTGCCAGGCGCGCCAAAAAAAATCAAGGATTTAGGCAATCAGCTTAACCCCTTAAATTTTTCTCTGCTACCCTATAGCTACCCGGAAATAAAGCCCCAGGTCAGGGCCGGGTCCGGGCCCCTAGTCCGGGCCGCCCGCCGGGGCCGGTCCCTGAACCAAACTTCGTTTAAACAGCTTCATATTTTCTCTTGTTCATTATTTGGTGTAGAGGTCAGGCGTTTACAGGTAAACCCAGGGGCCAGACCGCGCCCTCTTTCCTTTTTTAACTTATTCTCCTACGCTTCGATTTAAGACGTTTTTGAATTTTCGGGGATATGCGGCCAGTCATGGGCCGGAAGTTCTTCAGGCAGTCGGGCCGGGCCGCTCACGGGGTTTTATAGGGCAAAACTCGGCCCAGGATTGACGATCTCGGCCGCCCCTATGTTTGGCATGGGTCAGGCCGAGAACACCGCTCAGGGCCGCCCAGGGTCTAAAAAAAAGCCCCGGACAGGAGGTAGTCCAGGGCTTAAGGCCGATGTCAAGGAAAAAGTTTACCGGTAAACCGCTCAGGCCCGCTCGCCAGGCTGAAGCAAACCATGCTTTTCAAGATAGGCCGCCTGCTTCGACTTCGGCCAGGCGGCCCGCGCCTTCAGGTCGTAATAATCGGCCGAGTCCCTGTCCGGCGTGGCGTGAAACCAAAAGGCCGCTGGCCTCGTGCCGGGGTGCTTTTTAACCCAAGCCCCGGC
>Ga0209164_1000276_pt1 | contig 144343 bp, 153 predicted proteins | sample MTBNYHSulfiMetaG_FD_187458 | JGI IMG/M metagenome (GOLD analysis project Ga0209164, IMG submission 187458) | Enrichment culture microbial communities from rom New York Harbor, USA that are MTBE-degrading - MTBE-NYH (New York Harbor Sulfidogenic)... | ecosystem: Environmental > Aquatic > Marine... | reverse complement strand
CCGAAAGAGACAAGTGTGAACAGGCCGAACCGCCAGTTGCGCACGAGAAGTGCGACCAGAGCAAGCGCGATCGCCATCGCAAGCGCCGGCGGCCATTGCAGTGCGGTCTCAAGGACGTCGATCAACGTGCCCAAGACCGTGGAGATGCCATCGAACAACCACCGGAAATTGACCGTGAGCCAATCGACGCCGGAGTCGACCCAGTCCCCGATCGGGATGTAGAGGGATTCGATCATGCTACGCTCCCTCCTCTGCGCTCGCTGCGCCGTTTCGCGTCACGCCGCCGAGAGCGGCAAGCAACGTCACACGCGGAATCACGCCGACGAGCCTCCCCCCGTCAACGACCGCGAGCGGCAAACGGCTCTCGGCCGAAGGAACCAGCAGGTCCACAAGCGGCGTTTCGGGTGACACCATGTGCACGTCGGATTTCACGATGTTGTCTAGGCGGTGTTCGCCGCCTCGAATCGCCTCGATGACCTCGTCATCAAGAGCAGCACCAACGAGCCTGCGTTGCGGGTCCACCACGAACAGCGCGCTCACCTGACGCTCACGCATCTGCTTGAGCGCGGCTTTGGGCCCCTCACGCCGAAGGATGGTCGCGATCGGCTCCTCCATGACCGCCGCGGCCGTGAGCACACGGGAGCGGTCCACGTCCTGCACGAACGCTTCGACGTAGTCGTTCGCCGGGTCCGTAAGGATGTCTTCGGTCGTCCCTATCTGGACGATTCGGCCGTCCTTCATCATGGCGATACGGTCGCCAAGGTACATGGCTTCGTTCAAGTCGTGCGTGATGAACACGATGGTCTTCTGCAGCTCCTGCTGTAGGTTGACGAGTTGCTCCTGCATCTCGCCGCGGATGAGCGGGTCGAGCGCGGAGAACGCCTCGTCCATAAGCAGGATGTCGGCATCGGTGGCGATCGCTCGGGCCAGACCGACCCGCTGCTGCATACCTCCGGACAACTCGCCCGGGAAGGAGTCCTCCCAGCCCGCGAGCCCCACGAGGTCGAGCGCCTCGACACCACGCGCCCTGCGCTCTTCCTCGGCGACTTTGCGCACTTCGAGCCCCCACATGGCGTTCTCGATCACAGTCCGATGTGGGAACAGGCCGAAGTGCTGGAACACCATGCTGATCTTCTCAGCACGCATCGCACGCAGCTCCTGCGGCGCAAGCGACATGATGTCGGTGCCGTCTATGATCACCTGCCCGTCAGTGGGTGGGTGCATCAGGTTCAGACACCGCACGAGCGTGGACTTGCCGGACCCTGACAGGCCCATGACCACGAATATCTCGCCGCTTTCGACCTCGAAAGTCGCGTCGATGACCGCCGGCACCGAGCCGGTGGCTTCTTGCACGGCATCCCGCGGATGCCCTTCTTTCAGCATCTCGAGAGCCTTGCCGGCTCTTCGGCCGAAGATCTTGTATACGTCCTTCACTTGGATCGCGCTCAAGGGCAAACCTCCCGCACAGCAACGGGGCCGCAACTCGGCGCGCCAAAACCATCGCGACATGCGGAACATGCGCGCGGTCCGTGCTGTGTACTTGTCTGTTGTTGTCTCGTTCTCGGTCGGCCAATACGTGCCGGCGACCTGTATGGCGTGCGGCGTTGGCGACCCGGGCAGGCCGACGCCCCACTGCGATGTCCGACCGGAGGAACCGCCCAGGCTGGGAGCTCTACTCCGGTCGACGCCATGCGACCCGCACACGGCGGGCCAGCACTATTACCTTAGCAGCATGCATGCCGGGGGGCAAAAGCGCACATCACAGCGGTGCAGCCATGTGAATCGAGCGGAATGCAGCGACAAGAGCTGTCGGCCCCAGCTCCTACTTCACGAACTTGATCATGGAGAAGGAGTCACCGGACCTGTGCAGGCACTCGTTGTGGATGACCTGCTTCTCGCCCTTGACGTGCTGAATGTTGCCGCACTTCTCGCACACGGCGAGTCCGCAGACGGAGCAGTGACCGATTCGTGCGGTGCCGACGGCGCCGCAGTGCGGGCAGAACCTCCTGAGCGGCTCGGACACAGCACTCCCCCATGCCGGTGGGTTCGAGTTGGCCGACAGCAGCGTACCGCACGCGGCACGCTACGCGATGGTGCGACCCACCGCCTTCGCTATCGGCTCTAGTTCGGTGACGAGTTGACGGATTCCTTCAAGATCGAGCGATTGCGGGCCGTCGCACAGGGCCTCGCGCGGATTGGGGTGGACCTCGACCATCACGCCGTCCGCGCCGATCGCGACCGCAGCCCGGCACACAGCCGGCACCAGGTCTGCCTGGCCCGTGGGATGCGAGGCGTCCACGATGATAGGCAGCACCGACAGCTTCTTGACCACCGGCACCGCAGTGATGTCGAGCGTGAAGCGCGTGGCGGTCTCGAAGGTGCGGATGCCGCGCTCGCACAGGATCACGTTCGTGTTGCCTTGCATGGTGATGTACTCGCTTGCCGCCAGCCACTCCTCGATCGTGGCCGCCATGCCACGCTTGAACACGACCGGCGCACGCGATTCAGCCGTGACGGCGCCGATCTTCTTGAGCAGCGAGAAGTTGGCCATGTTACGCGTGCCGATCTGCAACACATCGGCATACTCGTGCACGATCTCCACGTGCGCCGAGTCCACGACCTCCGTCACGACTTGCAGGCCGTACTCGTCGCCGACCTCGCGCAGGATCTTGAGCCCCTCCTCCTCGAGTCCCTGGAACGAGTAGGGCGACGTGCGCGGCTTGTACGCGCCGCCGCGCATCACGCGAATGCCGAGTTCCGCGCATACCGACGCCACCTCGCGCATCTGCTCGCGACTCTCGACGGAGCACGGTCCGGCGATCAGCGTCACCGCACCGTCACGCTCCACGGTGCTCGCTCGCTCCTCGGCCATCTGCCTCAGAGCTCCTTCATCACGTGCAGGATCGCCTCGTAGATCTCGCGCAGGTTGTCGGCGTACAGCGGCCCCTCATTGCAGCGTGCGAGCGCGGTGAAGATCTCCTCCTCACGCTTTGGGTCGTACAACCCGAGCTTGACCTTCGGCTTGAGCTCGCGGATCTGAAGCGCCTTGACCGCGCGTTCGTTGAGCAGTTTCACGATCCGGCAGTCTATCGCGTCGATCTCGGATCGCAGCGCATCGATCTGCTCTCGTGCGACAGTGTCATCGTTCATCCGGGTGCCCCCTTGCGGTAGTGCGCACGCTGCTGGCGGTGTGGGCCGTATTGTACGACGAAGCGCGATCCTGTCGTACCGCCGGTCTGCCGAAGAACCACCCTCGCGAGCGACCGGGAGCGCGCCGGCTCACGCCTGAGTCAGGAACGCCGTGTGGTGCCACACCTCACCGGCAGGAACGGCCCCCGCAGAGCGAGGCACAGCACGTTCTCGTCCGGCACGCCTTCGCACGTCACGCCTTCGGGGTGGGTGAAGCCGAACCGCTGGTAGAATGCCGGGTCACCGACGAGCACGCACCCCTCGGCCCCGCGCGACCGCAGCTCCTCGAGCCCAGCCTCGACGAGCGCGCTGCCGATCCCTGCGCCCTGGAAGGCCGGCAGCACCCCGATCGGACCGAGAAGGAACCAGCCCTCCTCCGTGTCTCCCATGTGCGCCGCGGAGAACGCGATGTGGCCGACGACCTGCCCATCCACCTCGGCTACGAGCGAGATCTCGAGTGCGTCGTCCTCCCTGAGTGTCTCCACGATGAGGTGCTCGGTCTGCCGGCTGTACGGGTGGTCCGAGAAGGCCTCGACGTTGACGTGCCGGATGGGCTCGTAGTCTGCCGGCGACTCGGTACGGATGGACGCTATGCGGGCCACTCGCGCACCTCCGCTCTCACGGCCGCCCTACTCCCACTCGATCGTGCCGGGCGGCTTGCTCGTGATGTCGTAGGCCACGCGGTTGATGCCCTCGACCTCGTTGATGATGCGGTTGCTCATGCGCGCGAGCAGATCGTGCGGCAACCGCGCCCAGTCCGCGGTCATCGCATCTGCCGAAGACACCGCACGGACAATGATCGGATGCCCGTAAGTGCGCTCATCGCCCATCACGCCCACCGAGCGGATGTCGGGCAATACCGCGAAGTACTGCCACACGCTGCGCTCCGTGTCCCACGTCGAGATCTCCTCACGCACGATAGCGTCGGCGCGACGCAACAGCTCCAGCTTCTCGTGAGTGATGGCGCCGATGATGCGCACGGCGAGTCCCGGGCCGGGGAACGGCTGTCGGTGCACGATCTCGTCGGGAAGCCCGAGCTCGGCTCCGACGGCACGGACCTCGTCCTTGAACAGCGAGCTCAGCGGTTCGATCAGGTCGAAGTGCACCCCGGGCGGGAACGGGATCAGGTTGTGGTGGCTCTTGATCTTGGCGGTGGCCTTGCCGGCCCGGCCACCCGACTCGATCACGTCGGGATACAGCGTCCCTTGCGCCAGCCACTTCACGCCCTCGAGCTTGGTGGCCTCCTCGAAGAAGACCTGCCAGAACTCCTCGCCAATGATGGTGCGCTTGCGCTCGGGATCGGTCACTCCCTCAAGCAATGAGAGATACCGGTCCTCGGCCTGTACGTGCACCAAGTCCACGTGGAACTGGTCGCGGAAGACGCGCACGACCTCGTCGGCCTCATCTAGCCGGAGCAACCCGTGGTCCACGAACACGCACGTGAGCTGGTCGCCGATCGCTCGGTGCAGCAGCGCGGCGACGACCGAGCTGTCCACACCGCCTGAAAGCCCGCAGATCACGCGGTCGGAGCCGACTTGCTCGCGTACGCGCTCGACAGTCTCGTCGATGATATTGACCATCGTCCACAGCGGCGGGATGCCGGCGATGTCGTGCAGGAACCGCTTGATGACCTGCTGGCCGTGCTCGGTGTGCGCGACCTCGGGATGGAACTGCGTCGCGTACAGCTTGCGCTCGGCGTCCTCCATTGCCGCCACCGGGGTAGTACCGGTGCGCCCGGTCACCACGAAACCCTCGGGGGCGGTACCCACGCTGTCGCGGTGGCTCATCCAGCATTGCGAGCTCTCTGGTATCTCCGCCAAGAGCTCTCCGCCGCCCCCCAACACCTCGAGTTCCGCGAAGCCGTATTCGCCCACGTCGGTCCGGGGGATCTCGCCGCCCAGGTGCAGCGCCATCTCCTGGATGCCGTAGCAGAAGCCGAGCACGGGGATGCCCAGCTCGAGCACGCGCGGGTCCATGTGTGGCGCACCGTCGGCGTACACGCTCGCCGGGCCCCCCGAAAGGATGAGCGCCGCGGGTGCGCGGCGCTCGACTTCCTCGGCAGAGATGTCGTAGGGCACGATCTCGGAGTACACGCGCGCCTCACGCACGCGGCGCGCGATGAGCTGCGCGTACTGCGCGCCAAAATCGAGAACGAGGACGACCGGCTGGTCTTCGTGGTACTGCGACACGCCGGCCCCTAGCTGCCCATGCCAACGCCCTGCGACTGCTGGAGGACCTTGCCCTCCGTCTGCAGCGCGGGCGCGACCATGACCTCGGCCTTCTGGAAGGCCTTCAGGTTCTCATAGCCGGTCGTGGCCATCGAGGTCCGCAGGCCGCCGATCAGGTTCAAGGTGCCGTCGTTCTCGTGCGCCGGCCCGAGGAGGATGTCTTCCAGCGTGCCCTTCACGCCGGCGCGCACGCGGGTGCCGCGCGGCAGGTCCGGGTGGAACGTGGCCATGCCCCAGTGGTAGCCGCGGCCGGGCGCCTCGGAGGCAGCTGCGAGCGGCGAGCCGATCATGATCGCGTCGGCGCCCACTGCGACGGCCTTGGCCAAGTCACCGCCGGTGCGCATGCCGCCGTCGGCGATGACGTGCGCGTACGTGCCTGTCTCCTCGAGGTAGCGCGTGCGAGCCGCTGCGGCGTCCGCGATGGCGGTGCACTGCGGCACGCCAATGCCGAGGACCCGGCGCGACGTGCACGCGTGACCGGGACCCACGCCCACGAGCACGCCGATAGCACCGGCACGCATCAGGTGCAGCGCGCCCTGGTAGCTGCAGCACCCGCCTATGATGCACGGGATGTCGAGGTCGCGCACGAAGGCGTTGAGGTCGAGCGGTTCGTCATAGCTTGACTTGTGCTCGGCCGATACGACCGTGCCCTGGATGACGAGGATGTCGAGCCCGCCGGCGATGGCGGCCTCTATGTACTTGTCAACGTTGTTGGGCGTCAGGGAGGCCGCTGCGATCACGCCGCCGTCCTTGATCTCCTTGACGCGCTGCGTGATCAGCTCGGGCTTCACGTCCTCGGCAGCGTATATCTCCTGCATCTTGCGCGTCGCTTCCTCCTTCGAGAACGAGGCGATCGCGTCGAGCTGCGGCGCCGGGTCCTCGTAACGCGTCTGGATGCCCTCGAGGTTGAGAACAGCCAGGCCACCGAGCTTGCCCATCGTCACCGCGAACGCGGAGTCCACCACGCCGTCCATGGCGGATGCGAGCACCGGCAGGGGGAAGGTGTAGTCCTTGCCACCGAAACTGAACGTCCACGTGATGTCTATGTCGCGCGGGTCACGTGTGCGCCTTGAAGGCACGATGGCTACGTCATCGAACCCGTATGCGCGGCGTGCCGTCTTACCCCGTCCGATCTCGATCTCCATACTGCGCTGCCTCCCATGGCCTCGTGGCGTACGCGTCCATCTGCCCCGATATGCAAAGACCAGTGCCGCCTGGCCGAGAACACGGCACACGCTGCCTGGTCTGATGTGGGCCGCCGACATGCGGCGCTTCACGGGCCACAGTGCCCCGAATGCGACGCTTCGAAGGTGCCCTCGGTGAAAGTATTCTACGCGATGTGGGAATGCATATGAACGCAAACCCGCTATAATGGCGCACAGAATTCGCCCCTCGGGCCATCGGGTCCCAGGAGCTACCCATCGGAGCAGGTCGTATGCGGTCACGCAGCACACGTCGAACCACGCCGCTCAAGCGCTCCGGAGCCCGCCGGGCCGGCGTGCTCCTCGTTGCGTTCGCACTCGTCGTATCGCTCGCACTGCCCGCCTCTGGTTTCGCCACGGACGTCTTCATCGACCCCGGTCACGGCGGCAGCTACCCGGGGGCAACGTACGCCGGCGTGCGCGAAGCCACGGTCAACCTGTGGCTCTCGCTTGAGCTGCGAGCCGTCCTGCGCGCCCGCGGCTACGGCACCCGCTTGTCCCGCGAGGGCGATTACAACCCGAACACCGCGGATATCGCCACGTGGCACTGGGACGACAACGCAGGCACGTACGGCTACTACGCCGACGGTCGCGTCGGCGCCTACCCCATCCCTTACGACGACCTGCAGGCCCGCTGCGACATGGCCAACGGCTGGGGGGCCGACATCTTCGTGTCGATCCACAACAACGCCGCAGGCTCCTCGGCAGCTCGCGGTACGGAGACCTACTACAACTGGGACAATCCCACCGACGCCTTGCTCTCCAAGAAGCTTGCGGGTCTCGTGCAAGAAGAGGTCTGCAAGGCGACCGGTATGGCGAACCGCGGCACCGGCGGGGTGGGCTACTACGTGGTCAAGTGGGCAAACATGCCCGCGATCCTGGTCGAGGGCGGCTTCCTGTCAAACGCGTACGACCGCGCGTTGCTCATGACGCCGTCGTTCCGCCGAAGAATGGCCGAAGGGATCGCCAACGGCATCGACCGTTTCATGGCCGAGGACCCGTTCAAGCCGGTCTACCCGCGCCTCGCCGGAGTCAACCGCTACGAGACTGCGGCACAGGTCGCGCGCAAGGGGTGGCCCGGCGGAGCGGAGCGGGTCCTGCTCGCGTCCGGCACGGCGTGGCCGGACGCGCTGGCAGCGACCCCGCTCTCGGTCAAGCTCAACGCGCCGCTTCTGCTAACGCGGCCTGAGGCGCTCTCCCCGGAGACGGCCGCTGTGCTCCGGGAGCTGGCGCCGGAAGAGATCGTCGTGCTCGGGGGCGTAGGAGCGGTGACCGAGGCGGCCAGCACCGCCGCGGCCAGCACCGTCCGGCAGGTCCTGGCCTCCCGGTCCACGGCGACGACTCCCCCGTCGGGTCCGCTCGTTCGCCGACTCGCAGGCCCGACGCGATACGACACCGCGGTCGCGATCGCGAAGGAACTCGGGGTGCCCTCCAGCGGTGAGGTGGTCCTAGTGAACGGCGCGACCTTCCCCGACGCGCTGTCGGCGTCGGCGTACGCCGGCAGAACCGGGGCCCCGGTCCTGCTCACGGAGCAGACTACGATCACTCCGGTCGTGCGCGAGTTCCTGGGCTCCCAGGAAACGAGTCCCACCCGCGCTCTGATCGTCGGCGGGCGAGGTGTCGTGGACACGAAGATCTTCCAGGAACTCGCCGTCACGATGTCGGTGCGCAGGGCAGCGGGTGCGAACCGGTATCTCACTAACCTCGCGGTGATGCGTATGCTGTGGCCCAGGGGCGACATCGCCCCGTACGTCGCGACCGGGATGGACTTCCCCGACGCGCTGTGCGCCGGTTCTATGGCCGCACGCGACCGTGAGCCGGTGATGCTGCTGGCAGGCCAGGTCATGTCTGCATACCAGCGCGAATTCCTCATGCACGAGGAGTCGCGCATCGAAGGATTCACCGTCGTCGGCGGCAACGGAGCCGTACCCTACGTCGCCGATTGGGAACTGCAAAAGGCGATGCGGCGCCACTAGCTGCGCGCCGAGCGATACCGATCTGACCGAAGGGACGCATATGCGGACGCACGTCGTGTTCACGCTCACGGGACCGGACCGAGTGGGCATCGTCGAAGAGGTGACCGGGGAGTTGCTCGGCCTCGGGGGAAACGTCCAGGGCAGCCGTATGGCACGGCTCGGCGGCGAGTTCGCCATGCTCGTACTTCTGTCGCTCCCCGAAGGGTCCGTCGACCAGGTTCAAGCCGCCTTAGACCGGTTCGCGGCACGCGGCTACCGCGTCGGGTTCACTCCGACCCGGCAGCACGAAACCGGCGCGTTCCCAGAGTGGCGACCGTACTCAATAGAGGTCGAGGGGGCCGACCACGAGGGCATCATCCACGACATCGCGCGCGGTCTGGCCGCTGCCGGCATCAACATCGAGTCGATGGATACCGAGACCAAGCCCGCACCCGCGAGCGGGACACCGCTTTTCCGCATGGTGGCCCAGGTCCTAGTGCCTCCCGAGCTTGCCGAAGAGTCGTGGACCGAGACGCTGCGCGACGCAGCAGATCAGGCCAACGTCGACGTAGAGGTCTCAGCCCGCCAGTGATGGGACTTGGACAAGCAGCCTGCCTCGGGTAGGGTTGCTCTCGCAGTGTCTACCGGGAGGAGCGTCCGTGCGCGTCGGCATGTTCTGTGACATGTATATGCCGCACTTGAGTGGCGTCACCAATCACATCAGGCTCTACAAGCGCGCGCTTGAGGACCTCGGACACGACGTATGGGTGTTCACGTTCGGGAGCCGCAACTACGTCGACGACGAGCCCAACGTCGTGCGCTCGCCTGCCGTCCCGTGGGGCAGGACCGGCTGGCAGGCCGGTCTTCGGCTTGCCGAGGAGGCGCGCGAGCTCATCCCGACCATGGATGTGGCCCACACGCATCACCCCTTCCTGTCGGGACGCATCGCCATCAAGCATGCGGGTGCAGCGGGCATCCCGGTTGTGTTCACGAACCACACCCGCTACGACCTGTACTCGGACGCGTACGCCAAGTTCCTCCCCAGGCGCGCACGAATGGACTTCCTGCGCGCGTACCTGCACGAGTTCGTCCACGAGATCGACGCTGTGATCGCACCGTCCGAGGGCATCGCGGAGTGGCTTTCCGACTTCGGCGTGTCGGATGAGGCCGTCGTGATGCCGAACGCCATCGACGCGCACGCGTTCGCGCAGCCCGCCAGTCCGGCGTCCAGAGCGCTGTTCGGGTTCGCCGACGACACGGTTGTGCTGTGTTACCTGGGCAGACTCGGCCCCGAGAAGAACCTGCCTCTGTTGGTCGACGCATTCGTGCAAGCAGCCACGACCAACCCCCGCCTGTGCTTGCTGCTGATCGGCGACGGCCCGAGCAGAAGCATGGCCACCGAACGCGTGTGGGCGCACGGGCTTTCGGACCGCGTGCACTTCGCAGGCAAGATCCCGTACGAGCACGTGCCGGACCTGCTCGCCGCTGCGGACGCGTTCGTTACGGCATCGGTCTCCGAAGTCCACCCGCTGGTCGTGCTCGAGGCGATGGCCGCCGGCCTGCCGGCCATCGGCGTCCGTTCTCCGGGGGTGGGCGACATCGTGCGGCACGGCGAAACCGGATTCCTTGCCTCCGAGGACGCAGGCGAGCTGGCCAGGCGCATGCTCGACCTCGCTTGCGACCGCCAACTCCTCGGTCGGCTCTCGGATGCCGCCCGCAGCGCCGCCATGGACTACGACATCGGCCCTGCCACGACGCGGCTGGTGGAGCTTTACGAGCGCCTGCAAGCCTGACTCGACCTGCATCTGCCATAATCGCCGCATGTCGCCGGAGGCACTCATCGAGGCTCTCAAGCTGGGGGGCGCCGCGTTCATCGTGGGCCTGTCCGGTGCCATGTCACCCGGCCCGTACCTCACCGTCACCATCTCGCGCACTTTGCGCCAGGGCCGGCTCTCCGCTGCCCTCATGCTCGTTGGCCACGCCATGCTCGAAGGTGCGCTTCTCGTCGGATTCGCGTTCGGCCTGCAAGAGTTCCTCAAACGCCCGACAGTCGCATCCGGGATGGCGCTGGTTGGCGGAGCGGTGCTGCTATGGATGGGGTTCGACCTGCTCAAGGGTGCGGCCAGTGGCGCGATCGCCGCGGATCTCGAAGTGGCCGAGGACCCGTCTTCGTTCGGCCCCATCCTGCACGGCGTACTTGTCTCGTTGTCCAACCCCTACTGGACGCTGTGGTGGGCCACGATCGGAGTCAAGCTTGCCGCGGACGGGCTGGCGATCGGCTGGATAGGCGTGGTCGCGTTCTTCATCGGCCACCAGCTGGCCGACATCATCTGGTACGGCTTCGTGATCCTCGCGGTCTCGGCCGGCCGAGGGCTGCTCTCGCAGCGTCTGTACCGCGGGATCATCGGCGTACTCGCGGTCTTCTTGCTCTACCTGGGTGCGACGTTCGTATGGGAGGGACTGCCGTGGTCGTAGCGAACGACAACGGCAACCAGATGCCCGCAGGCGCCGACGCCGACTTGCTGCTTTCCATCCGAGGCGCGCGTGTCGTGCGCAACGGCACCGAGATCCTTCACGTGGAGTCCCTCGATGTCCGCCGTGGCGAACACGTCGCGCTGCTTGGACCGAACGGCGCGGGCAAGTCCACCCTCCTGCGCCTGGTCACACGCGACGTGCGGCCGATCGCCACAGAGCCGCCGGCCGTCACGCTCGCCGGGCGGTCGCGCTGGGACCTCTTCGAAGCACGACGCGTCTTCGGCCTGGTCTCCGATGCGCTGCAGGAAGACTACGACCGCGCTGTGAGCGTGCACGACGCGGTGCTCTCGGGCTACTTCGGCTCGATCGGCGTGTGGCGCCGCGACGAGGTCACACCCGAGATGCGCACACATGCCGAGGCGCTGATGGCCCAGCTCGACATCGCCGAGCTGGCCGAGAGGCGCATGGACACGCTGTCGACCGGAGAGGCACGCAGGGCGCTCATCGCCCGCGCGCTCGTGCACGACCCTCCCGCGCTCATCCTCGACGAGCCGTGTGACGGGCTCGACCCAGGGGTGCGCGCGCGGTTCATCGATACCGTGCGTGACCTGGCGCGCGGCGGGCATACGCTCGTGATGGTCACGCACCACATCGCCGACATCGTGCCAGAGATCGACCGGGTCGTCATGCTGTCCGGCGGTCACGTGATCGCCGACGGTCGCAAGTGCGAACTGCTGACCTCCGAGCGCGTAAGCGAGCTGTTCGGCGCGGTGCTCACGGTCACAGAACGCGAGGGATTCTTCGAGCTGCAGGGGTGAGGCCCTCGGAGCCGACTGAGGCCTAGTCCTGTCTGCTCTGTTCCTCCGTGGCGTCTACATGCTCCACGTGCTCCACTGTGCTCGCAGAAGCGCGCGGGCTGATCGCGCGAATCAACATCACGATGCCCCAGCCGATCAGCGCATAGACCGCGATCGCCAGGAGCACGCTCCACTCGAACACGGCACCCTCGACCTGTTGGGTCTGGAACACGGCCTCAAACGGTGCCATGAACGGCGCTGAGAGACCGTAGACGAGGTTGACGAATCCAGCGTCGGGGTTGGCTCCGAACAACTTGAGCGCGAACCGGAACGCCAGGATGATGTCGATCGCGGCGACTACGAAGTACACGATGTCAGCCGCGATCGTCTCAACCGAACGCTTGCGCTCGGTGTGCACCTCGGAACGTTGTGTCCTCCCGCGTGATCTTGCAGTGGTGTCGGCCATGCTAGCCAACTCCTCTCGCGATCCACAGTGGCCGCACCCCGATGGGTGCGGCAGCTTCCGGAGGCGAGCGCAAGCCGACAACTATCGGCGAGCGTCACCCGTATCGTGCGGCCATATTGAGTTGTTATACCCACGAGCCACACGGTTCGAGACCGGGGAGCTGTCGCGCGGATCCGGTGCTGCACTCCCGCGTGGCTGCCCGGCACACCGAAAGGACCCCGGGCTGGTACCCGGGGTCCCTCCTAGGCCTATCGATTACTCAGCGCATGGGCGCCTCGTATCTACATCATTCCCATTCCGCCACCCATAGCTGCGGCTGCAGCCATGGGATCCTCTTTCTCGGGAAGATCGTTGATCGTGGTCTCGGTTATGAGGATCAGCGCAGCGATCGAGGCGGCGTTCTGCAGCGCGGAGCGGGTGACCTTGACCGGATCGATGACGCCCATCCCCATCAGGTCGCCATACTCGCCGGTGGCACCGTTCAGACCGAAGCCCTTGGTCGCCTCGTTGCGTATCTTCTCTACCACGACGGAGCCTTCGAAGCCCGCGTTTGACGCGATGGTCTTCAGCGGCTCGTCGAGCGCCTTGCGGATGATCTTGACGCCGATCATCTCTTCCTCATCGAGCTCGAGCGCGTCGAGAGCGGCTGACGCATCCACGAGCGCCACGCCGCCGCCGGCGACGATGCCCTCTTCCACGGCTGCGCGAGTGGCCTGCAGCGCGTCTTCGATGCGGTGCTTCTTCTCCTTGAGCTCGACCTCGGTGGCCGCACCAACCTTTATGACTGCCACGCCGCCGGAGAGCTTGGCCAAACGCTCCTGAAGCTTCTCCTTGTCGAAGTCCGAGTCGGACTGCTCGATCTCGGCCTTGATCTGGTTGATGCGGGCCTTGATGTTCTCTTCGGTGCCCGCGCCGTCGATGATCACGGTGTCTTCCTTGGTGATCTTCACGGTCTTTGCACGGCCGAGCATCTCGAGTGTGACGTTCTCGAGCTTGATGCCCATCTCCTCGGAGACGACCTCGCCGCCGGTCACGATGGCGATGTCCTCAAGCATGCGCTTGCGACGGTCGCCGAAGCCCGGCGCCTTGACCGCGACGGACGTGAATGTGCCGCGCAGCTTGTTGACGATCAGGGTTGCGAGTGCCTCACCCTCGAGGTCCTCGGCGATGATCAGCAGGTTCTTGCCGGACTGCATGACCTTCTCGAGCACGGGCAGCAGGTCTTGGATGTTGCCGATCTTCTGGTTGGCGATAAGAATGAGCGGCTCGGAAAGCACGGCTTCCATGCGCTCGGCGTCCGTGACCATGTAGGGCGACACGTAGCCCTTGTCGAACTGCAGGCCCTCGACGGTCTCGATGTCGATACCGAAGGTCTGGGATTCCTCGACGGTGATGACACCGTCCTTGCCGACGATCTCCATGGCCTCGGCGATCTTGTCGCCGATGGTGTCGTCGGCCGCGGAAATGGCGCCCACGTGCGCGATCTCGTCGCGGTCCTCGATGTCCTTGGCGTTGCTCTTGATGCCCTCGACCACGGCCTCGACCGACTTCTCGATGCCGCGCTTGATGGCGAGCGGGTTGGCGCCGGCGGCCACGTTGCGCAGACCCTCGCGCACTATGACCTGGGCCAGCAGCGTCGCGGTGGTGGTTCCGTCACCGGCAACGTCGTTGGTCTTGGTCGCGACCTCCTTGACGAGCTGGGCGCCCATGTTCTCGAGCGTGTCCTCGAGCTCGATCTCCTTGGCGATGGTCACGCCGTCGTTGGTGATCGTGGGTGCGCCGAACTTCTTGTCGAGCACCACGTAGCGGCCCTTGGGGCCGAGTGTGACCTTCACCGCGTCGGCCAGCTTGTTCACGCCGGCCTCCAGCCCGCGGCGGGCCTCCTCGTCGAAACGGATCTCTTTGGCCATCTAGGCTCGTACCTCCTTCACGAAGACGGATCGGGTAAGGCAGGTGCTCGTGGCTACCTGCCGAGAAGATGCGCGTCTCAGTCCTCGACGATCGCGTAGATGTCGCGCTCTTCGAGGATCTTGTACTCGACACCATCGATCTTGATGTCCTGGCCGCCGTACTTGCCGTAGATCACGACGTCTCCGACCTTGACGTCGACCGGGATGCGTTCCCCGTCGTCGTCGCGCTTGCCCTCGCCGACGGCGATGACCTCGCCGCGCTGCGGCTTCTCCTTGGCGGTGTCGGGGATGACCAGACCGCTCTTGGTCTGCTCCTCGGCCTCCGCCGGCTTGACGATCACTCGATCGCCCAACGGCTTCAAGTTCATTCCTGCCCTCCTGCTTCCGGGTCCAGGCCTACATGACAGTGCGATACAAGGGGCCCCTCTGGCGAACGAACCCCTCCTCGGTGTGTACCGTCGCGTGAGGTTATGTACCCGATTCGCAACCTACTACCACCGACTGCTAGCACTCGAAGCCATCGAGTGCCAGCGCCAATGGATTGTAGTATGACACGACGGCGCATTCAAGCCCCTCTTACAGGGATTTATCGTACAGGGTTGAGCGGCACGCGCTTAGATTCCGAGGATCGCGGCCGTCTGGGGCGGTGTTCTCAGCCGTGCGCTCGACCGTCCACTAGCCCAGCGGCAGGTTCGGCACCGCCTCGGCATCGAGCGGCATGAACTCCCCTCGGCGGAGACGGAACGTCCCCGCAGCGGCGATCATCGCAGCGTTATCAGTGCACAGCGCGAGCGGCGGCACCGCCAGCGCGATGCCCTCGCGCTCGAGCGCGACCCGCAACCCCTCACGAAGCGCTGGGTTGGCAGCGACTCCCCCGGCGATGCAGAACGTAGATACGCCCCACTCGAGCGCGGCACGAACGGACTTGTCGATCTGCACGTCGATCACGGCCTGCTGGAACGAGGCGGCAACGTCGGGCACCGAGATCTCTCGCCCGGCTTCGCGCTCGTGGCGCAGGTGGTTGATCACAGCGGTCTTCAGGCCCGACAGCGAGAAGCGGTAGTCGCCGGAGCGGATCATCGCGCGGGGAAAGGCGATAGCGTTCGGGTCTCCCTCCTTTGCCAGTCGCGAGATCGCCGGCCCACCCGGGTATCCCAGGCCCAGGACCTTCGCCACCTTGTCGAACGCCTCACCCGCGGCATCGTCGAGAGTCTCGCCGAGGATCTCGTAGTCGCCCCATCGCGGCACGTACACCAGAGACGTGTGCCCGCCGGACACGACGAGCGCCACGAGCGGGGGCTCGATGCTCGGATCGGCTAGGACATTCGCGAACAGGTGCCCCTCAAGGTGGTTGACGCCCACCAGCGGCACACCGCTGGCAAACGAGAGTCCCTTGGCGTACGCGACACCTACCACCAGAGCGCCGACGAGGCCTGGGCCGTACGTCACAGCGATCGCGTCGAGGTCGGTCAGGCATACCCCGGCCTCCTCCAACGCTTTGTCCACTACCCCGACGATCGCCTCTGTATGCTTGCGAGACGCGATCTCCGGCACCACGCCGCCGAAACGGGAGTGGAAGTCGACCTGGCTTGCCACCACACCCGACATGACCTCGAAGCCACATCTGAGCACGGCAGCAGCGGTCTCGTCGCACGAAGTCTCGATGCCCAGCACGATCTCACGACCACGCAGGCCCCGGCCTCCGAGTCCTCCGCCTGTCTCGGAGGGTCCGGTGAACGAGTCGAGCCCCTCCTGCCCGCGCGCATGAAGGGCCTCGATAGCCGTGAGCTGCTGCGGTGCGGACAGGTCGTCGGTCCACATCAGCAGCGCGTCCTCACCGGTCTCGGAGTAGTACGCTTGCCGCCGTCCCGCCTCGGCGAACCCCGCGGAGCGGTACAGCGAAAGTGCGGCGCTGTTGCGCTCCCGGACTTCCAGTGTGATACGGCCGATACCGCTTTCACGGGCGGCAAGCATGAGTCGGGCCAGCAAGGCCGCTCCGATACCCTGCCCGCGCGCCTCGGGCGCCACGGCCAGATTCATCACGTGAGCTTCGTCCTCTACGACCGTCAGCCCCGCGTAGCCTATCACCTCACCGCCGGACTCCGCCACGAGCCACACGCGGCCCTCGGCGGTCGATTCGTGGGCAAAGACGGCGCGACTCCAAGGCGTCGGGTAGCTCGCCTCCTCGATGGCGACCACGGCGTCCAGGTCACCGCCGCGCATGCGCCGCACGACCGCGCCCATCACGCACCACCACCCTCACGCGGGGTGTCGGCGCCGTTCGGGTCGCCGCCCACGCCGGAGCCGGGCACTGCGCCGTTCGCCGAGCTGCTGCGCGCGCGCTCGCTCTCCTCGGCATCGGACAGCCGCGTGTAGATCGGCAGCAACGACCCGGGGTCCCCGTCGCCGGCCGCATCCCTCACGAGCGCGTCTTCGAAGGCCTGAAGCACTCCTGCGCCGCTCGGGAACCACACATCTTCGGGCAGCACGCACCCGCTGCCGCCGAGTTCCTCGGCAAAGATGTCGCGGTACTTGCGCAGCCCGTTGCCGGCGACGCAGAGTCCCACCCCGCCGTACTGGCGTGCCCATTCGCGCGCAACCTGCCGAGGAGACGCCACGTAGTCGTCAGAGCGCCGTCTCACGCCGCCTCCGGACAGCTCGAAGAGCGTGGGGTAGACTTCTCCGCGCATGGCGTCGCCCACCACACCGAGCAGCCCTGTGCGCGGGAGTGCGCGCCACGCGACCGCGTCGAGCGTGCCGACCCCGTACAGCGGCACGCCGCGCCCGTATGCGATTCCCTTCGCCGTGGCCACCCCGATGCGGACGCCGGTGAAGGAGCCAGGTCCTCGGCCGACCACGACACCCGAGATGTCGTCGGGCGCGAGCGAATGCGCCGCGAGCGCCTCGACGATCGCGGGAACCAGGCGTCCGAGAGCGGCGCGCGGAGCGGCAAAGTCGAACTCGTCGATTACGCGCACGTGACCACCGTCGAACTCACCAAGGGCCAGCGCACACACGTCGGTCGACGTGTCGAGGGCGAGCAGAACGTCGCTCACGGCAAGTCTCCCCCGCGCGTAACGCCCGCGAGACCGTACAGCGCGGAGATCCATTTCTCGGCGAGCTGCTCGCCGCGCGGACCGACACCGCGTACCTCAATGCTGCGCCGGGTGTCGTCCAGCATGCCGATACGAGCGAGGGCGTAGTGCGCCGGCATCGCGTCGGGGAAACGGTCGCCCCATTCGACGACGGAGACACCGTCGGCCTCCAGCGTCCCCCAGTAGTCGATGTCTACGAGCTCCTCCGACCTCTCGAGACGGTACAGGTCGATATGGTTGAGCGTGAGACGCCCCGGATACACCAGCAGTATGTTGAACGTGGGACTCGTGACCGGGCCCGCCACGCCCAGGCCTTCCGCAACGCCCTTAGTGAGCGCGGTCTTCCCTGCCCCGAGTTCGCCGGTCAGCAGCACCACGTCCCCCGGTTCGAGGCACCGGGCTAGCGCGATTCCGGCCGCGTGCGTCGCCTGCGGGTCCTCCAACGTGAGCGTCCACATGCTCGTCATCCCTCGAAGAGCGAGCCCTGGGTGGGCTCTGGGGGTTCTTGGGACTCCGGGGGCTCTTGGCGCGCGCGGGACGTTTGGGATGCATGGAGCGTGTCGGATGCTTCGGCCGCCTCAGTGCCCTCCTCCGAACCGTCCTCGGGGGTCCACAGCAGCTCGGAGAGCACAGAGAAATCGGACAGGAGCACGTCGCGCTTGCTGCTGTCGTACAGCGCGGCCGCCGGGTGGAAGATGGGCAGAACGGTGAACTTTCCCGCATGCTGGACGGTCCCGCGCAACCGCGTGATCCCGGTGTTCGTCTTGAGGATGAACTTGGTCGCGAAGTTGCCGAGCGTGACGATGACCTCCGGGTCGATCAAACGCACCTGTTCGCGTAGGTACGGCGTGCACGCCTCGATCTCTTCGGCCTGTGGGTCCCTGTTGCCCGGTGGGCGACACTTGAGGATGTTGGCGATGTACACCTGGTCCCGCGTCAGCCCGATCGACGCCAGCAATTCGTCGAGCAGCTTGCCCGCGGCGCCGACGAACGGCAGACCCCGCAGGTCCTCATTCTTGCCTGGGGCTTCCCCGATGAACATGACGCTGGCGTGCGCGTCACCCGCGCCGAAGACGAGGTTCGTGCGCGTTTCGGCGAGCGGACAGTGGTGGCTCGTCATCATGTACTCTCGGAGTTCCTCGAGCGACTCGAATCGCCTGTCCATCCCGACCTCCATGGCGTCGCCTACAGCCAGGTCGTCACCTCGTCCAGTGGCCGTCTCGCCGGCTTACCTGCCGACTCTGCCGAGTATCCGATTGGCAGCACCGCGACCGGGGTAATCGGCTCTTGTACGCCGATCGCCTGCCGGACAGCCGCATCATCGAACGCGCCGATCCAGCACGAAGCAAGGCCGCGGTCCACGGCGGCAAGCAAGATGTTGTGGGCCGCCGCGGCGGTATCCTGGATCGCGTACAAGCGCTCGCCCCGCGCTCCGTAGCGCGCGGCGCATGGCCTGGGATCGACGGACACAACGATTGTGGCTGGCGCAGCGGTAGCCCAGCGCTGGTGCAATGCCTGGGCGAGGCGCTCTCGCGCCGCGAGACTGCGGACGACAGTGAAGCGCCACGGCTGGATGTTCCCGGCCGAGGGCGCCGAGACAGCGGCCAACAGCAGCGCCCGGAGGTCCTCTTCACTCACGGTCTGCTTGGCGTTGAAGTGACGTACGCTCCTGCGCCCGCCGATGACATCCCTGAACTCCATACGCGCCCTTCCGTCGGTGTATGCTCGTGCATGGGGACAATGTCGTGCGGCAATGGCCGCATGGCCCATTCTAAAACAAGGAAACCGAGCGCATGGCGGCGAAAGATGCGGTACAGGGGGTGAGTACGCCTATGAGCACTCAAAGACCAGATGTGACCGATGAAGACATCGGAATGCGTACGTTCCAACTCCAGAAGGCCAAGGCCGTCGAGAGGGCGGTCGAACGGTTGCGCGCGGGCCTGAAGGGTGATTGGGCAACGCTCACGACGCACGAGATCGAAGAGCTCGAGTGGGTACTCGGCGAACTATGGGCGTATGCTGCCCGCGCCGAGTGGCAGGACCTACGCTTCGGCAATCTAACGATGCACGACGTGCGCACCATCCTGCGGCACGGTCGCGACATGCGCAAGCATGCACGCAACGCCGTCGATGTGCTCAACGACGTGGCCGAGGTCGTGAAATCCAAGGGCTAACTCGCGTCCGACATGACCGCATCGCACCGTTATGCAGGACGAACGCCGCCCCCACGGGCGGCGTTCTGTTCTTGTCCCGCCTAGCGAAGGCGGTTCCTTTATGGAGGTGGGGCGGTATCCGACACCCCCCGGTTGGCGACACCGCCCCACGACTGACGAAATCTGCAGTTGTCCGCTTGCGCAGCTCGTTCGGACGTTCGGACGCCTAGAAGTTGCGTTGCTGCTCCTTCTTCTTCGACTCGATCTTCCTCTTCACCTTCTTTAGGCGGAAGAGATCTTCGCGCGCGCGCTCGTCAAGGGTCTGTCGGATGTAGCCGACCTGCTCCCTGAGCTGGGGCACTGTCACCTGTTCCAGGGCGTTGACGCGCCGGTTCGTCTTCTGGATTTCTTCACCGAGTCGCTTGAGTCGAGTCTCGATGTCAGCGTATTCGATGATCACGTCGAGAATGCGCTCGAACTTGTCGGCCGACTCGTCGACACGAGACGAAACGCCCGTGACCGAGTACCCACGCGTGAACGACGAGCGAATCGGGCTCTCGCCCTTCGTGACGACCGGGACCGACACGCCCATGATCTTGGTACCGGTCATGTCCACCACGATCTCGCCTTTCGTGGCCATGCCGGCGGAACGCAGCGCGACTGTGCCGTCAACGGCCTTGGCCACTGCGAGGGAGTACTGGGCCTCAGAGACCGACTTCTGCAGCGACTCGGAGAGACGCAGCGTTTCGTCCATGACGCCCATGAACTCGATAAGCAGCGCATCGCGCTTCTGCTTGAGCAGGTCCATACCCTGCTCAGCAAGCTTGATCTGCTCTCTGCGCTCGAGAAGCTCTGCCCGTGTTGGCCGGACTTCCTCCATGCGTCAGCGGCCTCCTACAAATCGCCCTGTTCCTGTGCGTTCGGATGGTAGGTGTCGATGAACTCACGTACCCGCTTGAGCTCGCCCATGGGTAGTCCGGCCATGAGTTCCCAGCCGATCGTGAGCGTCTCCTCGATCGTGCGACCCTCATCGCCCTGACCGACGATGCGCTTCTCGAAGTCATCGGCGAACCGCAGGTAACGCCTGTCGGTGTCGGACAATGCCTCTTCTCCGACGATGGCTACGAGCTTGCGCAGGTCACGGCCTTGCGCGTACGCAGCGTACAGCTGGTTGGCCACAGCGCGGTGATCTTCGCGAGTCTTGCCCTCGCCGATACCGAGGTTCATCAGACGCGACAGGCAAGGCAACGTGTCGATCGGCGGGAACACGCCGCGGCGATGCAGATGGCGCGAGAGCACTATTTGGCCCTCGGTGATGTAGCCCGTCAGGTCGGGGATCGGGTGCGTGATGTCGTCGTCCGGCATCGACAGGATGGGCAGCTGCGTCACGGAGCCCTTGCGCCCCTTGATGCGCCCCGCACGCTCGTAGATGGTCGAGAGGTCCGTGTACATGTAGCCGGGGTATCCTCGGCGACCGGGGACCTCTTCGCGCGCGGTCGAGACCTCACGCAACGCCTCACAGTAGTTTGTCATGTCCGACAGGACCACGAGGACCTGCATGTCCTTCTCAAACGCCAGGTACTCGGCGACGGTCAGCGCGCATTTCGGGGTCAGCAACCGCTCGACCGTCGGATCGTCAGCGAGGTTGAGGAAGAACACGACGCGCTCCAGAGCGCCCGTGTCCTCGAACTGCTGCATGAAGTAGCTCGCCTCGCGGTGCGTGATGCCCATCGCGCCGAAGACGATGGCGAACTCCTCACCGGAGATGACACGCGCCTGCCGGATGATCTGAGCGGCCAGCTCGTTCGCCGGTAGACCCGAACCCGAGAAGATCGGCAGCTTCTGACCGCGCACCAGCGTGTTCAGGCCGTCGATTGCCGAGATGCCGGTCTCGATGAAGTCGGCCGGCTTCTCGCGCGTGTACGGGTTGATCGGGTTCCCCGTGATGTCGAGTCGCGCTTCGGGGACGATCGGCGCGCCACCGTCAATCGGGTTGCCGACGCCGTTGAGCACTCGGCCGAGTAGCTCCGGCGAGACCGCGATGCGCGCGACCTCTTCCAGGAACCGGATCTCGGTCATCTCTACGTCGATGCCCTGCGTTCCTTCAAAGATCTGGATGACGGCCACGTCACCCGAGACCTCCAGCACCTGCCCCGAACGATGAGCCCCATCGGGCATGCGGATGGCGACCATCTCGTTGTAGGCCACATCGTGCACGTTGTTCACGAAGACCAGAGGACCAGTGACGTACTGGATGGTCTTGTAGTCGATGGAGAGAAGCGATCGCTTCGGGGCCTCCATTGTTGCTGTCTCCGGAGCCATCTAGTACACCTCGATTCCTGCGATATCTTCGGTCAGCTTCGAAACGAAACCGGGCATCATCTCGATGGCCTCGTCGTGCGGTGTGGTCTTGAGCTGCGATATCTGGTCCTTGACGGGCAGTTCGAGGATCTGCCGAAGCGAGACACCTCGGTTCAGTGCCGCCGTGGCCGAGTCGTAGAAGGCCATGATGACCTTGAGCATCAGGTACGCCTTCTTCGGCGGGCAGTACGCGTCGACGTCATCGAAAGCGAACTGCTGGAGGAAGTCCTCACGCAGCATGCGCGCGACCTCCAGGATGATCTTCTCGGATTCCGGCAACGCATCGGGACCGACGAGCTGCACGATTTCCTGCAACTCCGTTTCCTTCTGCAGGATGAACATCGCGCGATCGCGGTACTCATGCCAGTCGGGGGCCACATTCTCGGCGAACCACACGCTCACCTGCCCGAGATACAGCGTGTAGGACTTCGTCCACGAGATCGCGGGGAAATGGCGGCGGTGGGCCAGCGACGTATCGAGCGCCCAGAAGGCGCCGGAGACGCGCAGCGAGTTCTGCGTCATCGGCTCGGACATGTCGCCACCCGCAGGCGAGACCGCGCCGACCATCGTGACCGATCCGACCCGGTCGGTATCGGAGCCCAGCGGCTGCACGCGACCCGAGCGCTCGTAGAACGTCGCGAGTCGAGTGGCCAGGTACGCGGGGTAGCCTTCCTCGCCGGGCATCTCTTCGAGCCGCCCGGATATCTCACGCAACGCCTCTCCCCAACGAGACGTCGAGTCGGCCATCATGGCGACGCTGTAGCCCATGTCCCGGTAGTACTCGGCAAGCGTAGCGCCCACGTAGATGGACGCCTCGCGCGCCGCCACCGGCATGTTCGACGTGTTGGCCACCAGAACGGTCCGGTCCATGAGGGGAGCGCCGGACCGCGGATCTTCGAGTTCCGGGAACTCCGTGAGCACCTCAGTCATCTCGTTGCCGCGTTCGCCACAACCGACGTACACGATGATGTCGACGTCGGCCCACTTGGCCAACGATTGCTGCGTGACCGTCTTCCCCGTGCCGAAACCGCCCGGGATGATTGCGTTGCCACCGAGCGCGATCGGGAAAAACGTGTCGAGAATGCGCATGCCCGTTGTGAACGGGTGCGTGGGATCGAGCTTGCGCTCGTAAGGCCTTCCCACTCGGACGGCCCACTTCTGGCTCATCGTGAGCTTCGTGCCGTCCTCAAGCGTGGCGACCGCCTCGTCGACCGTGTACTCGCCGGGCGGCACGACCGAGGCGATAGTCCCTTTGATGTTCGGCGGCACCATGATCCTGTGGATGATGGTCTGCCCTTCGGGCACTGTGCCCAGGACGTCGCCCGCCACCACGGCTTGCCCTTTCTCAGCGACAGGGGTGTACTCCCACTTCTTCTCGCGGTCCAATGCCGAGGCGACCGTTCCACGCTCGATGTAGTCGCCGCTTTGCTCGGCCACGACCGGGAGGGGGCGCTGCACACCGTCGTAGATCGACGAAAGCAGTCCCGGACCGAGTTCGACCATGAGTGGGCCTTCGGTCGACTCCACCTTGTCACCCACGCTCAGGCCGGACGTGTCCTCGTAGACCTGGATCGTCGCCAGGCCGCCTTCGAGCCGGATGACCTCGCCCATGAGGCCCTGTTCGCCCACGCGGACGACGTCGTACATCTTCGCGCCCAGCATGCCGTCGGCAACGACGACCGGACCCGTTATCTTTGATATCGTTCCAGCAATCATCAGCCTCGCCTCAGTGTGATGTCGAATCCGATTGCCCGTCTGATCAGTCGGGACAGGTACGCCCGGTGATCCTCGCCCATCTCGAGCTTCTCGCGGATAGGAAGCGAGATCACGATGGGCCGGTAGATCGAGTCGATCTTCTTTTGCGTGCGCTCGTCGATGTGGGCCATCATCCGTTCGTTGACGGCGATAATCCCGCTCGACTCCTCGTCGATGAGCGCGTTGAGCCGCTTGCGCGCCATGTCGGGCGAGTCCGCGACCTCCACGTCGACGCCCGCAAGACGGAAACCGTCCGCGGTGTCCGAATCCGTGAGGACTACGAGCTTATACAAGGATGAGCTCCCCCCTCACGCGTTCGACCGGCATGCCGACGGCCTTCCCCTTTACGATGATGCGCAAGTTCGTGATCTCGTTCTGCTTGCCGTACAGGTACGCGATCGCCACCCCCACGCCTAGCGGGTCGCCGGTGGCCAATGAGAGCGCCTTGCGCATCAGGTAGTCCTCCAACGCACGCTCGAACACGGCGATCGAGTTCTCTTCCAAGAACTTGATCGCGGCATCGTCGAGCGTCTTGCCGTACGGGGTCCCGCGCAGACGATCGAGAACCTCGTCAACGTCGGACATCTGCGCGAGTTCCTTGTACAGGTCCTCGTTGATCGACCGGCCGCCGGGCAAGAAGAACGACTCAACTTGCACGCTCTCCATGTCCGCCTTCTGCAGCCGGAACACCATCACCAGATTCAGGATGTCTGTCTGTATCCCGAGGATTCGCATGGCCATCTTCATGTTCGTCCGACGATGGCCGAGACGCTGTGCCGCCCAATCCGTGTAGTAACGGTCCATAGCCAGCTCGAGTTCGGCCAATTCGCCGCTCTGCATGAAGGCCGTGTAGCCCTCCCGCATCGCGCTGGCGAACGGCAGACCCCAGGTGGCGGCTGTGTCCACGACCGCCTTGATGTCGTGCTGCATGGCGAGTGCCTCGAGGTCGATCTGTGTGAGGTACCCGACTGGAAGCAGTCCTTCCTCGATCTCCTCGGCCGTGAGTTGCATCTGCTTGCCGCGAAGGATGGTCTTGATGTTGAACACATCCCAGCGGCCGAGGAGCGTTGTGAGGATGTCTCTGGCTTCTTGGTTGAGGAATCCCATGACCTTCTGGAAGGTTCTCACCATGTTGCTCTTCAGCGCTTCGTCGATTTGTGCCGCGTCCCGTCCGTGGATCAGCGACTCCTCCAGGTCCGGGCCATACTCGGTATCCGCCAGGTCCTGGATGAGGTGACTGAGGTCGGGCGCCGCTATGAGGCCGTCGAGATAGGCACGGTCGAGGAGCCTCGAACGCATGCCGCGAATGCGGGCGTTCGAGTACCCGTAGTCCTTGCCTCCCGGTGCGCTTGTGCGAGCAGTGACTGCGCTCCCTTTCATGAGAACAGAATCTCCGCAACGTCAGCCTGGATGAACTGGCGGACCTTCCCGAGCCTGTCCTCGAGGGTGTTGCGACGCAGGATGCGTCCATCGCCGTAGACGATGACCAACCCGCCACTCGTTGAGATGTCCGACTTCACCGTCGCTGACACGCCCATCTCCTCGAGCGTGCGACGCGCTAGATCGGCATCGGCCGGGTCCACCAGGACCTCCACGTCACCTTCGAGGCCTTCGGCCGCCTCTTTGGCGAGCGCTTTGAAGGTGGCTGGATACGAGTCCGAGTCTCGGAACGAGCGCATGCTTTCGAGTGCCGAGTCGAAGACGGCGACCACGCCGTCTTGCTTCAGGGCGGCCACCTTCTTCTTCGTCTCGAGGCGCGCGCTGTTCACGGACTGTGAAGCCTTCCGGCGCGTGGTCCGCTCGGTCTCTGCGACCAAGCTGTCGCGAATCTCTCGGGCCTTGTCGTTGGCCTCTTCGATGATTGCGTCAGCCTGGTCACGCGCATCTTCGAGTATGTGCTGGCACTCCTGCTCGGCCTGTTCCTCGAGAGCTCGGAAAATGTCTTCAAGGGCCATGAGTCAGGTTCCTTCCGCGGTCTTTGTGCTGCGGGGCATGCCCCCTAGCCGTTGATCATGATCGCGGACACGAAACCCAGCAGGACGATGATCTCCGGAAGCGCCTGGAGCGTGATGATCCAGATGGAGACCTCGGGACGCTCTGCGAGCGTGCCAGCGCCTGCGGAACCGATCTTGGCCTGGGCATAGCCAGCGCCGAGCGCCGACAGACCCATTGCGAGACCAGCGGCCATCGCCTTGCCAACTGCCGTCTGCCACTCTACGGGACCCTCTGCGACGGCCTCTTCCGCGAACGCCATGGCCGGCACCAACCAGGCAGCTACCAACGTGCTGCCGAACACCCACTTTGCGAGCCGATTCTTGATCATGCGCTCTTTTCACCTCCGGTTTTCGTGAACGGCTGATACTGCTGCTTGCCCGTCTCGTAAAACTTCCCAAAGAACTCCAGGAAGTTAAGACGCAAAGCGTGGATGGTCGGGCTGAAGGCACAGATGATGAAGTTCAGCCCGTGGAGCAGGATGCCGACGATCGCACCCAGCACGATGTTCCCCATGTCCGCCACGATCTGGTTGACCGCGTCGGCGAAGATGGCGCCGGCCAAGCCGACGGCCATGATACGGATGTAGCTTGCCATATGAGCCACGGATTCCACGGTCTCGACGACGCCCATGACGCCGCCGCCCCTGATCGCATAGTAGAAGCCGCCGAACGCCAAGGCGGCGAATACGATCTGGCCCCACAAGGCCCATGCGCCGAAGAATTCGGCACCGATCAAGAAGCCGGCGAACACACCCATGCCCAACAGGAATGCGAGGATGCCCGCCTTCTCGTACAGGTGTTTCCTGTGTTTCGTCCGAATCGCGTTGATGACGCCCATCACCAGGCCGAAGACCACATGGACCACGCCGACGGCTATCGCGATGTACATGAAGTTCGTTACAAGGGCGACCCGGTGGAACGTCGGAATCACCCCGAACCACGCTGCGGGGTCGTGCCCGGACACCAGCCCCAAGGTCGCGGGAACGTTACCGAACATCTCGCCGTACACGATGCCGAACGCGCACACCATGGTTGCCGCCGGCCCGAGGATCGATGTGGCCAGCTGGATGCCCGGGCTCTCGCGGAACTTCACTCGCAGCCAAATGACGATTCCCAGCATGATCAGACCGTAGCCCAGATCGCCGACGATCATGCCGAAGAACAGCGGATAGAAGATGAACAGGAGCCACGTGGGGTCTACCGTGCCGTACCGGGGCGTACCGTACGCGGCGAGTAGGAACTGGAAAGGCTCGACAGCCTTGGGGTTCTTCAGGGCGACCGGTGTGTCGGCAAACTCCTCTTCCTTGATTTCGGTCTGCTCGACGATGATGTCCTCGCCCCAACGCTCCTTGAGCCCCTTGCGCAGATCTGGAACGTCGCGCACCGGCATCCATCCGGTGATGACGAACGCGTACTCCGTGCGACCGAACTTGGGGATTGCCGAGATCTCTTCGGTCTTGTCGATCAGCACGTCGCGAATCGCCGTGAGGGTGAGCTGCCACCGCTGCGACATCTCCTCCAGCTCCGACCCGACCTTGGCCAAATCGGACGGCAGGTCCTTCTTGCGATTCTTGAGCTGGTCGTAGGCTATGTCGAACGGCATGCCCTCGAACTCGGAGGGAAGTCGGATCTGGTTGACGTTCTCCATCGCCAGGAACTTGTGGACCGGCTCGGAGTAATTCCTGTTGAACACGACGATTGCGGCAGTGGTGTCTTCGTCGACGTCCGTCGACACGATCTCACACTGCTTCTTTGTGATCTTGTCCAATTCTTCCTTGAGCTGCTCGAGTGCGCTCTTGTAGCGGCGCTCAACGAGCAGCGCCACCGAATCGTACGCGCCTGTAGTAACGATCTGCTTGGCGAGCGGCTGGATCTTGTGAAGGATCGGCTCGTAGCGCTGGAGCAGGGACATTTCGGATTCGATCGCCGTGTGGCTCGAGGCGAGTGTGGAGGTGCGGTCCTCGACCTCCTCTATCACGCTGGCGACCTCGTCGGTCAGCTCGTCGGCGTTCATGTGATACAGGCGCTCGTACTCCGCCCTGCGCTTGGCGGGATCGATCGGGGTCTGCTCCCGATGCAGAGCCTTCAAGATGGCACGCACCCGGATCAGCATGTCCTCCATGCGGTCCTGGTCGCGCTGCTGCGCCTCGTAGATCTCCATTTGGTCGAGAGGTACTTCGCCGGAGGCGATCTTGCGAGATAGGTCTTCGATGTGCAGTTTGCCTTGGTCATGAATCAGACTCACGACCTCGAAGAACAGGTTCTTCGGGCCGATGATCTCGACCTTAGCCATTGGAACAAGCACTAGCGACACCCCCCAGGTGGGTCACTCGAAGGTAACCTGGCACGCCTGTCACACGTCCGTGATGGACTTCACGGCAAATTCGACAGCCTTGTCTTTGCGCTGCGTGATCGTCTCCTTGAGTGAGGCGATCTCACTCTCGGCGTTCTTGTGGATCTCCTCCACCTCGGCTTCGACCTCTTTGATGACGGACTTCTCGTGGGTGCGCGACAGCTCCGCACCCTCCTCCTCGGCAGCACTCAGGATCTTCGTCGCCTGCTTACGCGCCTCCGCCACAATGTCTTCGGCCTGCTTCTTGGCGGAAAGCACACGCCCGGAGATCTCCATCTCCTTCTCGCGAATCAGATGGAGCGGCGAGTTGTCGTCCGTGGCGAGTGTCTCTTGGTGGAATCGGAGTTCCTCGAGAACCTTGTCTTCCACGCGGCTGTCCCCCCTGTCGGAAGCACTCGGGATTCCGCGCAGCAACCAACTGCGCTACCGGCATCGCTCATGGGTTGGTTTCGACGATGTTGCGCACCGCTCCTGCTAATTAGTTCCGAGGATGCGAGCACGAGTAGCGTGGCGGCTCGGGGTGAGTGCTCGGTGCATGCGGTAGCCTTGCTCGAACAGCCCCGCCGGTGTGGAGGACGCCGGCCCCCGGACGTTAGCGGTAGAATCGCTCCATGCGCATGCCGAAGGCACAGGCCATCTCGTAATTGATGGTTTCGGCGTGCTCGGCGATCTCGTCCATAGAGATGCTCTCGGCGCCCTGGCGCCCGACGATGATAACGTCCTCACCTGGGGCGACGTCGAGTTCACGGGGTATCTCGATCACGATCTGGTCCATTGTGACGCGCCCGATCTGCCGACATCTCACGCCTCCGACCAACACCTCCATGCGGTTCGAGAGGATGCGGTGGATGCCGTCGGCATACCCCAAGGGAACGGTCGCGACCGTGGTCGGGGAGACCGCCCGCCACGTCAGACCGTACGACACCCCCTCCCCCATTCCGATCCGTTTGACCAGGGAGATCTGAGCGCGAACGGTCATCGCCGGCCGAAGATCGACGGCCCCGTACGTCGCCCTGCCAGGATGGAGCCCGTACATCGCGATTCCGCACCGCACCATGTCGTAGTGGGTCTCGGGATGCAGGATCGTCGCAGCGCTGTTCGCCGCGTGCACGATGCCCGGACCGGCACCCTCCGTCTTCATCTGGGCCAACGCTTGCTCGAACCGATCGAGCTGGGTGGAGAAGTCCCAGTCCCCAGGGACCTCGGCGGTGGCGAAATGTGTGAACGTGCCTTCGTGGTCCAAACCCGGGAAGTCCTTCAGCGAGGCAGCGAACTGCGCGGCTTCCTCGGCCCGCACGCCGGTGCGATTCATTCCCGTGTCCACCTTCAGATGGAACCGTGCGCGCACGCCCGCGCTCGCAGCCGACCGGCCCAACGCGACCGCGAAGTCGCGTCGCGCAACGGTAGAGATGATGCCGTGCTCCACGAGCAGGCTTGCCGAGGAAGGTGGGGGTTCGGAGAGCACGTGCAACGGCTCCTTGAAGCCACTCTCCCGCAGGTGAACAGCCTCGTCAACGGTGGCAACGCCAAGGCGGTCCGCCCCTGCCGCCAGCGCAGCGCGGGCAACTCGTTCCACGCCGTGGCCGTACCCGTCGGCCTTGACGACGGCCATGAAGATCGTGGAATCCGGCGTGCGTGACTCGAGAGTACGGACATTCTGGGAGACGGCATCGAGGTCTACCTCGACCCACGCCCACCTGCGATCCATCGTCACCCGCTACTCCTCGACCAGAAGCGAACGCACGACGTCGGACTTGCTCACGATTCCCACGAGACGCCCCTCGTCCAGAACGGGCAAGCGGCTCACGTCCCGCTCGATGAGCAACGTGGCTGCATCCTCCACGCTTGAATTCACGTCGATCGTGGTCGGGTCGGGTGTCATCACCGCACGCACGTCGGCGGCAACGGCCTTCTTGAGTTCGTGCTCGAAACGAGCCGTGGCGGGCGGATACATGATGAAGCCGTCGAGCAGGTGCAGGTACGTCGGGAACTCGAGCTTCACGTCTTGCATGATGAGATCGCCCTCTGTGACGATGCCCACAAGCCGGTCGTCCTCGATCACCGGCAACGCGCCGATGCGCTGGTCGACCATCAGACGAGCGGCGTCCGTGACCGAGGCCTCCGGCGTCACGGTGACCGGGTCGGTTGTCATGATGTCGCGAACCGTGAGCTCAGCCATGTTCTTCCTCCACGCTCGGGCCACGCATCGTCGCGCAGCCACCCGTCATCCAACAGCGCTTTCCTCGCACGCCACGCACTCACTCCACGCCAAGGAGTTCGAGCACCGCGGCGGGCAGGTACTCGGGCACGTCCTCGGCCGTCACGCACACCCCGCTCATCGCCTCGGCCGCGTGATCGCCCGCCCGCCCGTGGAGATGCGCGGCAAGCGCGCCGGCCTCAAGGGGCTCCAGGCCTTGCGCGAGCAGCGCTCCGACCATACCGGCGAGAACGTCACCGGTTCCGGCCGTCGCCAGAGCGGGGCCGCCGGCCAACGTCATCACCTGACGGCCCCGGCCGCTGATCACCGTGCGGGCGCCCTTGAGCACGCAGGCAAGCCTGGGGCCGGTGAGCTGCGCTCCATACCCCAGTCTATCCGACTGGACCTGAGCAGGCGTGGTGTCGAGCAGTCGGGCGAGTTCGCCGGGGTGCGGAGTGATCACGGTCGGCGCGGTTCGGTCGAGAAGCGCATCGGTAGCGTCCACCATGGCGTTCAGGCCGTCGGCATCGACGACGAGCGGGGCGTGTAACTCGCTGACGACGTTGCGGGTCACGAGTACCGCGCCGTGCGCGACAGTCAGGCCCGGCCCCAACACGACCGCGTCGAACTCTCTGGCCACGTCGAGTATCTCGTCGGTCACCTTGGACGCGAGCGTGCGCGACGGATTCTCCGGCAGGCCGACGACGACCGCGGACGTCAGCTTTGCTTGCAGGACCGGTTGAATGGACTCTGGCACAGCAACAGTCACGTAGCCGGCGCCCATCCGCTGAGCGCCACGCGCTGCCAGCGCGGCGGCGCCGGGGAACGAACCTGACCCGGCTACAACGAGTACTCGGCCTCGCGCGTTCTTGTGGACGTCTGGCGCGGACGTGGGCATGAGCCCCGCGTAGTCAGCCGGCTGCCATATCTCCGGGTCACCCGGTTCCCCCAGCATCTCCCACGGGATGCCGATATCGGCCACGATGACCGTTCCGGCGTGCTCGGCCCCCGGGTAGTTGATGATCCCGACTTTGGGCGCCGAGAACGTGACGGTCACGCGAGCGCGCACTGCATGCTCGTCAACCAGGCCGGTGCCCGTATCTACGCCCGAAGGCAGGTCGATGGCGAACACAACGGCATCAGAGGCGTTGATGGCCTCGATCCAGGAGACGAACGGCTGCCGCACGGGACCGGAGAACCCGATGCCGAACAAAGCGTCGACCACCGCAGCATACTCGCGCAGCAGATCGATCTGCATCTCCTGTTCGGCCAGAACCGTGAACTGCACGCCGGCTTCCACGGCGTGCGCAGCGGCCTCCCCCGCGATGCCGCCGACTTCCTCGGGCGCCACGGGAGTGTACACGTGCACCGTGCGGTCGTGCATGTGGAGTTCGCGAGCAACGACCCACCCGTCACCGCCGTTATTGCCCTTTCCGGCGACAACGACCACCGCGCCGTAGGGGACACGCAACCCTACCTCACGCGCGACCGCAGAACCCGCGCGACGCATCAGATCGCCGAGGGTAACCCCCAGCTCGGCGACGGCCCGCTCCTCGGCACGGCGGGCAGTCTCATTTGTCAGCGCGTAGATCACGACTGCTACTCCTCCGGGATCTCCTCGGAATCGGTCGGCTGCGAGGGTTCGCCGTCCCGTCGCTCATCCTCCTGGGGTTCATGCCCGTTCTGGGAGTCCTGTGCGCCCATTTCGTCGAGCATCGCGCGTGCTTCCTTGAACGATGCGGCGATCTCGGCCTTGGGATCGGGCGGCAGCTCCGGTGGCTTCGGCCGTGCTGCTTCTGTGATGGCCACTGCCGAGGCCACGGCGGTCGTATGCGTGAACGAAAGCGACAGGTGCATTTCCACGACACCCCGCTCGCGGGCGACCTGCCCCGCCCGTCCGTGCAGGATCGGAACGGGGCGACCGCGGTCGTCGCGGCTGACCTCCACATCCGTGAAGCGCATCCCCGTGAAACCCGTTCCGAGCGCCTTGAGAACGGCCTCCTTGGCGGCGAAACGCATGGCGTAGTGGATCTCGGGCTTGTTGCGCTTGTCGCAGTACGCCCGCTCCGACTCGCTGAACAGCCGCTCACGCAGCCGCGGGCGCCGCCGGAGCGCCTCGCGCATCCGGTCGATCTCGACGATGTCCACGCCAAGGCCAGCTACGATGCCTCTTGTGCCGGCATCAGCCGTGTCGTCGGTCCCCGTGTCGGCTGCGCCGGTGGTGTCGGCAGACATGCTCACTCCACCGTGACCGACTTGGCTAGATTACGGGGCTGGTCGACGTTGCAGCCTCGCAACTTGGCGATACGGTACGCGAGCACCTGCAGTGGGACGGTCGCCGGGATGGCCGAAAGCGCGTCCGAGGTCGCGGGCACGTGCAACACGTGCTCGGCATGCCGACGGATGTCCTCGTCACCGTGGGTAGCCACTACGATCACCTGCGCGCCTCGCGCGCGGACCTCTTGGATGTTGCTTACGACCTTCTCGTAGGTCGGCCCCTGCGTCGCCACCACGACAACGGGGACCTGGTCGGTTATCAAGGCGATCGGACCGTGCTTCATCTCCCCAGCCGCGAAGGCCTCCGCGTGGATGTAGCTGATCTCCTTGAGTTTGAGCGCGCCTTCCATGGCCGTCGGCACGCCTACTCCTCGGCCGAGGAACAGCGTGGAGTACACGTCCTTGTACGCCGCAGCACACTCGTCGATCGCCTCGAGGTCTACGAGTATCGCCTCCACCACGTCCGGTATGCACGTGAGCTCTTCCCACAACGAGCGGATACGCTCTTGGGCCAGCGTACCCTTGGCCTGAGCGAGCTTGAGCGCAAGGACCGTCAGGGCCGCGATCTGGGCGGTGAACGTCTTCGTGGCGGCGACGCCGATCTCCGGACCCGCGTGCGTGTAGATGACACCGTCGGACTCTCGTGTGACCCGCGATCCCACGACGTTCGTGATCGCGACGACCTTCGCGCCCCGGTCTCGTGCCTCGCGCACTCCCGCAAGGGTGTCGGCCGTCTCGCCGGACTGGGTGATCGCGACCACCAAGGTCTCGTCGTCCACGATGGGGTCCGAATACCGGAACTCGCTCGACACCTGGACATCGACGGGAGTCCGTGCCCACTGTTCGATCAGGTACTTTGCCACGATGCCCGCATGGTACGAGGTGCCGCACGCGAGTATGAAGACGCGGCGTATCGAAGCGACCTGCTCTGGCGTCATGGCCAACTCGGACAGTTGGATCGTGCCGTCCTCGCCCATTCGTCCGCGCAGTGTCTCGCGGATCGCCTTGGGCTGCTCGTGGATCTCCTTGAGCATGAAGTCCTCGAAGCCGCCCTTCTCGGCCGCGTCCAGGTCCCACTCGACGCGCATCATCTCAGGCTCGACCGGCGCACCCGACTCGTCCGTCACGAGCACACCGTCGGCACTGACTGTGGCCACCTGGCCGTCCAGAAGAACGAGCACGTCGCGCGTGTACTCCAGCACCGCGGGAATGTCACTCGCGACGATATTCTCCCCCGCCCCCACACCGATGACGAGCGGTGAGTCCTTCCTGGCCGCAACGATCTCGTCCGGCCGATCGAGATGCACAACGCCCAGTGCGTAGCTGCCCTCGAGACGGGCGATGGCATGACGCGTGGCATCGGCCAGATCGCCTGCGTAGTACGCCTCTATCAGGTGTGCGATCGTCTCGGTATCGGTCTCGGACCGCAGCATATGTCCCGCTTGCGCGAGCTCTTCACGCAGCTGCATGTAATTCTCGATGATGCCGTTGTGCACGACGGCGATCCTGCCTGAACAGTCCAGATGCGGGTGAGCGTTCTCCTCACTCGGCCGCCCGTGCGTCGCCCAGCGGGTGTGACCGATGCCCACGGTCCCCTGGACGGGTGATGCCTTGACTGCCTCGGTAAGGTTGACCAGCTTGCCTATCCGTCGAACCACGTTTAGGTCCCCGTCGCTGACAACGGCGATCCCGGCAGAGTCGTACCCACGGTATTCCAGGCGTGCGAGCCCCCCGAGCAGCACGTCACGTGCTTGCCGAGGTCCGACGTATCCAACGATTCCACACATAGGTTTCGGTGCCTTTCGTCATCAGCGTGCAATCAAGCACGCGGGCATGAACCCCTGCGCCCGCGGCGCACGCATACGGATCGAGGTCCTCGGCGAGGATACGTGCCGAGGCTCGGGGCACGGTGATGCCCCTGGATGTCGAGACGCCGGTCCGCCATCGCTTTGTTCCGTGGGTCACCCCACGGGTTTGTCGATGTCGTCACGACCCCGGCCGGGCCGGAGAGCCATCCGCCGAATCCTTCGATCAGCTCTCTCCTCGTCAACTGGCCGACGCTCGAATGCGTCGCCCCTGCCAGTCCTGGCGCTTAGCGGTGCGTGCTCGGGCTCAGGCATCATCCCTTCCTTGCGTTCGGTCGGTCCGCCGGTATTGTACCAATCTCGAAGCTCTCCGCGCGCGCCCGGCGCTCGGACCCGGTACGACCCGTGATGCCGCGGGGGCGTAACCCCGCACGACGATCGGACGTTGAAGGAGCAAAGGGGTACGGCCAGGGTGGCTCGGCGGATCGGCTTGCTCGCACAACCGAAAGGGGCATGCACGTGAAACCGACCAGACTGACCGGACTTGTCCTGACAGTGCTGATCGCCGGATCAATGGCCCTGCCCGCTGTCGCTGTCGCGGGCGGCGACAAGGTCCAGCATGGTCGCCCGAGCGAGGAGATGCCGTACGCGGGCGCGGGGGACCGGACCGACGGACAGTGGGGCAACCCCGATGCACACTTCGGCAGCTGATTCGCGAGTAAGCTACGCGCGGGGCGGCACGTAGTGACCGTACCCTCACCCACCGAGCCGCTTGACGCTACGAGGCGTTCGGCGGCTCGTTCTCGGGTCCCATGAGGATGATGCCCTCTTTCAGCACCACCTCGTACGTGCGCAAGGGGCGCGGATGGCGTACGAACTCGGCGACCGACTGGACGGCCCCCTCGTACTTGGTCCATCTGATCACGCGACCGTCGGAGATGTCGAACTGGGAGCCGTGCCACGGGCATGTGAGCGTCGTACCGTCAAGCGTCCCTTTGACGAGATGCGCGTGCATGTGCGGGCACCGCCCGTCGGTCGCATACACCGTACCCTCGACCTTGGCCACCAGCACCTCGTGGCCCTCGACCTCGACAGCCTTCATCTTGCCGTCTTCGAGGTCATCGATCCGCATGAGTTCGACATATCCGTCCACCGCCGCCTCCTTCGAACGGGTCCTCGTTGCAAGTTCATGCCCTGCTGCACCGACGAGGAACCGCGTGGCGCGAGGTAACCGCGATGTCCGTTCAGGACGAAAGCGTCACGGGGCTATCTCGTCGAGCCACTGGACGATCTCGAGGAGGCCAAGGTATTCCTCACCGCTGCGCACCGGAAGGTAGCGGACGTGTACCGGCCGGCCGTTCTTCTCGGAAAGGAAGGTGGCCTCGTCTCGCCACCCCTCCCGCAGCTCGCCGATGAGCCTGGCTACTTCCGGCCGCGTCCCTGGTGAATGGCACTCCACGACGTTCGTGCCGATGTTCTCCGGACGCCGATTGAATATCCTGTACCTGCCCGTGTAGAACCGCACGATGTTGTCGGCATCGGCGAATGTCACGTCAGCCGGCAGCGACTCCAGGATGGCGCGCAGCTCGACCAACGTCAGGGCGCCGGTATCCAAGTCGAAACGTTCGTTCGCTCGCGCGGGCCCAGACATCTGTCAGCCCAGCTCCTGCGCGACGACCGCCGCAAGCGATTCAACCACTGCGGCTGCCCGGTCCTCGGTCTCGGCCTCCGCCATCACACGCACGACCGGCTCGGTGCCCGAAGCTCGAACGAGAACTCGGCCGTCCTCCCCCAAATCGGCCTCGGCTGCCTTGATGGCGTCCGCGACCGCGGCACTCGTGGCCAGAAGTGCCTTGTCGGCAACGTGGACATTGCGCATGACCTGGGGATACCGAGTCATGACCTTGCGCAGCTCGGATAGTGGCTGCTGCTGGTCCCGGACGACTGCGCCAAGCCGGAGCGCGGTGATCAGCCCGTCGCCGGTGGTGGTGTGCTCCATGAAGATGATATGACCGGATTGTTCGCCGCCCAGCCGCGCGCCGGAGGCCTGCATCTGCTCGAGCACATACCGGTCGCCGACCTTCGTCTTGACGAAGGTGATCCCGTGATCGCGCATGGCGACCTGAAGACCCATGTTGCTCATCACCGTGCCGACGAGCGTGTTCCCCTCCAGTTCGCCACGTTCCTTCATGTGCACCGCGCACAGTGCCATGATCGCATCGCCGTCGACCTCGTCACCACGCTCGTCGACCGCAAGCACACGGTCTGCATCGCCATCGTGGGCAATGCCGAAGTCGACGTCATGTGAGGCAACGAGCTCGCGGAGCGGCGCCAGATCCGTAGACCCGCAGCCGACGTTGATGTCCATCCCGTCCCACGTGTCGTTGATCGCCACGACCGTTGCTCCGAGTTCACGCAGCGCCATCGGGGTGGCGATCGACGCGGCACCGTGTCCGCAGTCTACCGCGACGCGCATCCCTTCCAGGTCGCCCTCGATGCTGTCGAGAACGTGCGTCACGTACTGACGAAGCGCGTCCTCGACGGCAACCACGCGCCCCACGTCGGATCCGGTCGGCCGCTCCCACTCGCGCCTGTGGTGGGTGAACTCCTCGATCTCGTCTTCCAGGTCGTCTGGCAGCTTGAAGCCGTCCCGGCTGAAGAACTTGAGCCCGTTGTACTCCGGCGGGTTGTGGGACGCGGAAATCACCACGCCGCCGTCGGCGCCCAGCGTACGGGTAAGGTAGGCGACCGCGGGGGTCGGCACCACGCGGCATGTGAGCGCGTCAGCCCCTCCCGACGTGATGCCCGCCACGAGTGCGGCCTCCAGCATCTGGCCGCTCCGGCGCGTATCGCGACCGACGACGATCCGGCCCCTTCCCTTCTCGCCCAGGAAATGGCCGGCCGCCTCGCCCAACCGGAACGCCAGCTCCGGTGTGAGCTCTTTGTTGGCCACACCGCGCACGCCGTCGGTGCCGAACAGTCGCGTCATGTCGTGTGCCCCTCCATCCCAACACACAGGGCCCGCCGCGACGGCGAGCCCTGAATCGATCGTGCCTGTCCTCGCAGCTCCTAGCGCTTGGAGAACTGCGGGCGCTTACGCGCCTTCTTCAAGCCGTACTTCTTGCGCTCCACCATACGGGGGTCGCGCGTAAGCAGCCCGGCCTTCTTCAGGTCGTCACGATACTCGTCGCCCGCCTCCAGAAGCGCGCGCGCGATGCCGTGGCGAAGCGCGCCGGCCTGACCGGACACGCCCCCACCCCGGATCGAAGCGACGACGTCGAAGCGGCCCAAGGTCTCGGTCACCTTGAACGGCTGCTCGAAGACCGCGACATGCTCGTCGCGGCCGAAGTAATCGGCGGCCGGACGGCCGTTGACGGTGTAGATGCCCTCGCCGGGCATCAAGCGCACGCGCGCCACCGAGGTCTTGCGGCGACCGGTGCCCAGGTAGACAGCTTTCTCTTCGGCCATGTGCTAACCCTCCAGGGTGATCTCGCGCGGCTTCTGGGCCTGGTGCGGATGGTCGGGGCCGGCGTAGACCTTGAGCTTCCTGCCCATTTGGCGGCCCAGAGTGTTCTTGGGAAGCATGCCCTTGACGGCCTTCTCGATGACCCGCTCGGGGTGACGCTCGAGCATGCGGGAGATCGGGATCTCCTTCAGGCCGCTCGGGTACCCGCTGTGGCGGTAGACCATCTTGTCGTTGAGCTTGTTGCCGGTCAGGCGGATCTTCTCGGCGTTCACGACGACGACGAAGTCGCCCGTGTCCACGTGCGGGGTGTACTGGGGCTTGTGCTTGCCCTTCAGTATCTGCGCGATCTCACTCGCGAGACGACCCAGCACCTGGTCGGTCGCGTCGACCAGGAGCCACTCGCGCTCGACTTCGCCGGGTTTGGCGTGGTAGGTCTTCAAGTGGTCCTCCAAGACGTCCCTGCATTCAGTGTTCGCTGAGTTCACGGGGCTCAAACGAACCCTTTGACTATAGCCATGTGCAAATGGTGCGTCAACCATTCCCACGCCACCGGGCGTGTCCATCCGCCTTCCGACCCCCACCCACTCCAAGACCTGCCGAGGAGCCTGCCGCGCTTAGAGCCACATATCGTCCGCGTAGCAGACATGCCACAGCGTAAGTCCCTCCGGCGGCGCCGTGGGACCGGCTGCCGTTCGGTCGCGAGATTCGATCACCTGGGCCACCCACGCGGCGGACCTTCGCCCGTGCCCGACCTCGGCCAATGTGCCCACGATGACGCGGACCATCGAGTGCAGAAACGCGTTGCCGACGACACGGACCACCACCGAGTGCTCGCCGAGCTGCTCCTCGGGGTACACCTCGACACTCTCCAAAGTGCGAACGGTGTTCTTGCCCTCGGCCGACTCTGCGACACAGAAGCTGGCGAAATCATGCTCGCCGATCAACGCGCGGGCCGCCTCGCGCATCGCCTCTAGGTCGAGGGCGTGCTTGACCCACCACGACGTTGGCCGGAGGAACAACGGTGGCACCGGGCCGGGTACGATGCGGTAACGGTATTCGCGGGTCTCGGCGTCGAAACGCGCGGAAAACCCGGCGGGCGCGATGCGCACACCAGTCACGACGACATCGGGTCCCGCGATGGCATTGAGCGAGCGGAGCAGATCGTGCGGAGCGGGTTCGTCGCCCGTGGCGTCGAAGCTCATGACCTGGCCGAGGGCATGCACACCGGTGTCCGTGCGCCCCGCACCGACGGTCTGCACATCGTGCCGAAGGATAGTGCCCAGCGCCTCTTCCACGCGACCCTGCACGGTGGGAAGACCGGGTTGCCGGGCAAACCCGCGGAAGGGCGCGCCGTCGTAGGAAACCGTCAGAACGAGCGTGTGCCCAGCCATTGGCCCTTCCTCACAGGTACATCGCCACCAGGACCATGGATCCAACGCCGACGACCATGACCAGCCAGTCGCTTGCGGCGAGTCGGCTCTCGTGCAAGCGCGTCCGACCCCTGCCTCCACGATAGCACCGGGACTCCATGGCAACCGCAAGGTCCTCGGCACGCCGGAAGAGGTTGACGAACAAGGGCACGAGCACCGGCACGTAGGCCCGTGCGCGAGCGAGGGGCCCTCCTCGGTCGAAGCGTGCGCCGCGCGCGGTCTGTGCGACGACGATCTTCTCGGCTTCCTCGGCGGTGGTCGGGATGAAGCGAAGCGCGATCGTGAGCATCATCGCGAGTTCGCCGACGGGAACCCGCACGCGCTCAAGCGGCGAGAGAACACTCGTAAGCGCATCGGTTAGGGCGACGGGGGACGTCGTGAGCGTGAGTAGCGACGTGCCCAGCACCAGCATCACGATCCTGAGGGCGAAGAACACGCCGGTCACCAGCCCGGCGCCATCGATAGCGAGAGGCCCGAGCCGTATGAGCGAGACGGTGGCGGGGTTCCACCGCAACGCATGCGCCAGGAGAGTGAAGGCCAGCAGGAACGATACCGCCCGCAATCCGCGCACGACCAGTCGCACCGGCACTCGAGACGCCGCGACAGCACCAATGGCGAGTGCCGCGCCCACCGCGAGACCCGCGAACCCGGAGACGCCGAACAGCAGCGCAGTGTACGCCACCACAAGGGCCATCTTCGCCCGGGCCTCGAGCCGGTGGGCAGGCGAATCGATCGGCACGAACTGGCCGAACGGGACAGGCGGTCTCATGCCGGCCACCCCCCGCCGGCAAGGATCGAGCGCGCGGCCTCGTCCGGGTCCATCGTCAGGGCACCGCTGAGCACGCCCCGCTCCCGCGCGGCCAGCTGGATGCGGAGCACCTCTGGTATCCCCAGCCCCGCATCGCTGAGTACGCGCGGGTCTTGGACCAGCTCCTCGGCAGGCCCGTAGTACGCCGTCCGGCCCTCACGAAGCAGCAATGCGTCATCGGCTCGGCCCAGGAACGCATCGAGGTCGTGTGACACTACGACGACACCTCCGTCTGTGCGAAGGTCGTCGATCAGCGATAGCACGGCTGCGCGCCCCTGGGCGTCGAGCCCCGCGGTCGGCTCGTCGAGCAGCACGTACCGGGAGCGGAGCGCCAGCGTACCCGCCAGCGCCGCCCGACGCGCTTCACCGCCCGAGAGCGAGAAGGGCGAGCGCGCCGCAAACTGTGCGGGCGGCAGTCCCACGCGCGTCAACGCGCCGCGCGCGATCTGTTCCGCCTCGGCTTCGCCTACCCCCTGTTGCCGTGGGCCGAACGCGACGTCCTCGAGCACAGTCTCGGCGAACAGCTGAGTCTCCGGCGACTGGAACACCAGGCCGATGCCCCCGGGCGCACCGACCCTGTCACCACCCGCGTGGCCGTCGACCTCGACCTTCCCGGCCTGTACGGGAATCAGGCCGGCCGCCATTCGCAGCAGGGTCGACTTGCCCGAACCCGTCGGCCCGGCCACCAGGGCAAGCCTCCCCACCTCGGCGGACAGGTCAACCTCATGCAGGGCCGGCTGCGCGAAGCGAGTGTCTTGCCCGTAGGTGTATGAGACCTGTGTCAGCTGGAGGGCCACAGCGAGTTCACCACACTGTCGGCGTCCATAGCCACAGCCGGCACAGGGACTCCGGCTGCGCGCAGGTTATGCGCCAAGCGACCCGCGGGCGGCAGGTCGAGTCCCAACTCGGCGACCTGTCCGGCATCGCCGAAGAGCGCATCCGGTCCCCCGTCGAATGCCGCGCCGCCGCCCTCAAGGACGAGCACGCGGTCTGCATCGGCTGCATCAGCGACGTGATGCGTCACGTGGACGATCCCCGTACCGCCGGTGCGGAGCTTGGCCAGTACGCCCAGAACCTCCTCGCGGCCGTACGGATCGAGCATCGCAGTCGGTTCGTCGAACACAAGGTATGCGGGCTCCAGCGCGAGCGCACCTGCTATCGCCAAGCGCTGTTTCTGTCCGCCCGAGAGCAGGTGCGGCTCACGTCGCTCGAATCCTGAGAGTCCTACGGCATCAAGTGCTTTCGTGACGCGTCGGCGCAGTTCCGGTCTGGGTATGCCCAGGTTCTCCGGCCCAAAGGCCACGTCCTCTTCGACGAACGTGCCGACGATCTGGTTGTCGGGGTTCTGGAAGACGAGCCCGATGTGACGCCGTATCTCCCAGATATCGGAGTCGGAAGCCGTGTCGAGACCATCTACGGTCACCGAGCCGGAATCGGGCACAAGGAGCCCGTTGAGCAGTCTGGCCAAGGTGGATTTTCCCGAACCGTTGCGCCCGAGCATGACCACCATTTCTCCCGGGGCCACCGAGAGCGACACGTGCGAGACCGCCGGGGAGCCTGCACTCCCCGGATACGTGAACGTCACGTCGCGTACGTGGATCATCGGCGAGCTAGACCTTTCCCAAGAGCCGTCGAGATGACGAGGGCCCCACGGTCTACCGCGGGGCCCTCGGTTGCGCCTGTGCGCACGAAGCGGCGAACCGCTTCGACGATGCTAGTCCACCAGCTCCATGATGACCATGGGGGCGGCGTCTCCCTTGCGGGGTCCGAGCTTGAGGATGCGGGTGTAACCACCCGGGCGGTCCTCAAACCGCGGCGCGATGTCGGCGAACAGCTTGTGAACGAGCTCCTTGTCGCCGAGTTCGGCCATGGCCAATCGACGAGAATGCACGTCGCCCTTCTTGCCCCATGTGATGAGCCGGTCGACGAGTTCCCGGACTTCCTTCGCCCGCGGCTCGGTCGTCTTGATCCGCTCGTGGGTGAGCAGGGCAATGGCCAAGCCCTGGAGCATCGCCTTTCGATGCGAGGCATCAGTGCCGAGCTTGCGACCCTTCTTCATGTGTCTCATGCTGCGCGTCTCCTACTACTGCTTGAGTCCCAAGCCCATCTGCTGGAGCTTGTCTTTGACTTCCTCGATGGACTTGGCTCCGAAGTTCCGGATGTTGAGCAGGTCGCCCTCAGTGCACTCGACTAGCTGCCCAACGGTGTTGATGCCCTGCCGCTTGAGGCAGTTGTACGAGCGGACGGACAGGTCCAGATCGTCGATGGAGGTGTCTAACACTGTGTCGGTCTCGTCGGCCGCGGCCGCGAAGATGCCCTCTTCTGGCAGCGATGATGTGGCCTGGTCGACAAAGAGCGCCATGTGCTCGTTGATGATGCGACCAGCCCTGGCCACAGCATCACTGGCTTCCATGGCACCATTGGTCTCGACCTCGAGGATGAGCTTGTCGTAGTCCGTCCTCTGACCGACACGCGTGTCCTCGACCACGTACGTGCAACGGGCGACCGGGCTGAACAGCGAGTCGACCGTGATGACACCGATAGGGTCATCCGCGCGCTTGTTGCGGTCCGCGGACACGTATCCTCGGCCGACACCCACCCGAATCGACATCTCGAGCTTCGCGCCCTTGTTGAGTGTCGCGATGGGATGCTCCGGATTGACCAGTTCGAACTCGGCGGGAACCTTCAGGTCCGCGCCGGTCACGACACCGGGTCCTGTGGCCGACAAGGTGGCCATGGCCTCCTCGGCATCGATACCCGCCTCGCGGAACACGAGGCCCTTCACGTTGAGCACGACATCGGTAACGTCCTCACGAACACCCTCGATCGCAGTGAACTCGTGCTGCACTCCCTCGACACGGATCGAGGTCGCCGCGGCACCTTGAAGCGAGGAGAGCAGGACCCGGCGCATGCAGTTGCCGAGCGTGTAGCCGAAGCCGCGCTCGAGCGGCTCGACGATGTAGCGGGCTACGCGATCGTCGACCTGCTCCACCGATACCTGCGGTCTCATGAACTCTGTCATCTACTGAGCCTCCTTGGCGTGTCCGAGCGTCCTACTTCGAGTACAGCTCGACGATGAGCTGCTCGCGGACGGGCGCGTCGATCTGGTCGCGCTCGGGCAGGGACAGGACTTTGCCGGAAAGCTTCTCGATGTCCACCTCGAGCCACCCGGGAACCTCGACCTTTTCGGAAGAGATCAACGAGGTCTTGATGACCAACAGGTCCTTGGACTTGTCGGTCACGGCGATCGAGTCACCGACCCGCACCTTGTACGACGGGATGTTCACGCGGCGACCGTTCACCGTGATGTGACCGTGGCGCACGACCTGGCGCGCCTCGTCGCGCGACTTCGCGAAACCGAGCCGGTACACGACGTTGTCGAGGCGGCTTTCCAGCAGGCGCAGTAGGTTCTCGCCCGTGATGCCGCTCTGGCGCGTCGCGGTCTTGTAGTAGTTGCGGAACTGCTTCTCGAGAATGCCGTAGACCCGCTTGGCCTTCTGCTTCTCGCGAAGCTGCGTACGGTATTCCGAGTCGCGTGGCCTACGCTTAGGCTGCTGACCCGGAGGGTACGGGCGACGCTCGATAGCGCACTTGTCCGTGTAGCAGCGATCGCCCTTGAGGAAGAGCTTGATTCCTTCGCGGCGGCACAGTTTGCAGTCCGCCCCGGTGTAACGTGCCATTCGTCGATCCTTTCGAAGTTACACGCGGCGCCGCTTGCGCGGCCGACAACCGTTGTGCGGGACGGGGGTACAGTCCCGGATGCTCGAGATCTCGAGCCCTGCGGCCTGAAGCGACCGGATAGCGGTCTCACGGCCCGATCCAGGACCCTTCACGAACACCTCGACCTTGCGCACACCGTGCTCCTGGGCCATCTTCGCTGCCGCCTCAGCGGCCATCTGCGCCGCGAACGGCGTGGACTTGCGCGAACCCTTGAACCCAACGGTGCCGGCTGACTGCCACGAGATCACGTTGCCCTGGGGGTCCGTGATGCTGATGATCGTGTTGTTGAAAGTACTCTTGATGTGCGCCTGGCCGACAGCGATGTTCTTGCGTTCGCTGCGACGGACGCGCGTCTTCGCGGTCTTCTTCTTGGCTGCCATTCCTACTTGCCCTTCTTCTTGGCACCGATCTGACGGCGCGGACCTTTGCGCGTGCGCGCATTGGTGTGCGTCCGCTGACCGCGAACCGGCAGACCACGGCGGTGACGCAAACCGCGGTAGCAGCCGATCTCCATGAGGCGCTTGATATTCTGGCTCGTCTCCCGGCGAAGGTCACCTTCGACCTGGAGGTTCTTGTCGATGAATTCGCGGAGCCGGACGACCTCTTCTTCCGTGAGGTTCCGGACGCGAGTGTCGGGATCGATGCCGGTCTCGCGCAGAATGCGCTGACTGGTCGTAAGGCCGACACCGAAAATGTAAGTCAGGCCGACTTCGACGCGCTTCTCGCGCGGAAGGTCGACACCTGCGATTCGGGCCACTGGCTACTCCCTCCTGCCTTCTAGCCCTGCCGCTGCTTGTGACGCGGGTTGTCACAAATGACGAACACGCGCCCGTGACGGCGGATCACTTTGCATTTGTCACACATCTTCTTGACCGAAGGACGTACCTTCATCGTTCTCCCTCTCGGTCTTACTGGATCCTGCACTACGTACTACCGCATCTATCTCGACACCCAGCCGCAGGTGCATTCTTGTCTCTGGACGCGCGTTCTCCACGGCACCGGGCGTGTCTACGGTACCGGAAGAACGCGCTACTTGTACCTGTAGGTGATGCGTCCCCGCGTCAGATCGTACGGGGACAGTTCGACGACCACGCGGTCCCCGGGCAGGATCCGGATGTAATGCATCCGCATCTTGCCGGAGATGTGCGCCAGCACCTTGTGGCCGTTGTCGAGCTCAACGCGGAACATCGCGTTAGGCAGCGGTTCGACCACCGTGCCTTCCATCTCTATGGCGTCGTCTTTCTTAGTCACGTTAGGCGTATCTCTCCCGTCAGCGGCCAAGAAGCCGCAAATGCGCAGTATAGCAATGCATTCCCCGTTAGTCCAGGTTGCAGCCGCTATTCGGTTGTCAGGACCACCGGTCCGTGGGGCCCGATGGCCACGGTATGCTCGAAATGGGCGGACAACGAACCGTCCTCGGTCACAACCGTCCAGCCGTCGTCCAGGCTGCGGACCGCAGCACCACCAGCGTTTATCATCGGCTCGATGGCCAGAACCATGCCGGTCTTCAGCGTGGGACCCGTGCCCGCAGGACCGAAGTTCGGTACCTGCGGTTCTTCGTGCATCTGCCGGCCTATACCGTGCCCCACATACTCGCGCACGACAGAGAAGCCGGCGTCTTCGGCAACGCGCTGTACGGCGTTCGAGATGTCGTACAGGCGCATGCCCTCCCTGCATGACGCGATGCCGGCCTGGAGGGATGCCGAAGTGGCGTCAAGGAGTCTGCGGGTGTCTGCCGACACTTCACCGACCGCGAACGTCATGGCACTGTCGCCGTAATAGCCGTCCACGATCGCACCGACGTCCACGGAGAGGATATCGCCCTCTGCGAGAACTCGGCCCCGCGTAGGGATCCCATGGACGACCTCGGAGTTCAGGGACGCGCAGATCGTGGCCGGGAAGCCGTGATACCCCTTGAACGCGGGCTTAGCGCCGGCATCGCCGATCGTCGCCTCGGCAAGCTCATCGAGCTCGGCGGTGGTCACACCAGGCCGTACCGCGTCCCCCACGAGTCGCAAGGTACGAGCGGTGATCCGCCCAGCCTCGCGCATGATCTCGATCTCGTCGGCAGACTTGCGAATGATCACCGGGCGCGCTACCCCTCGAGGACGGCGCGAACGTCGGCGAAGACGGCGTCGACGGGACGGTCGCCGTCGATCGTCTGCAGCAGGCCTTTCGTGCGGTAGTAGTCGACCAGCGGGGCCGTCGAGCGGTCATAGACCTCGAGGCGGTTGCGTACGGTCGCCTCCGTGTCGTCATCACGCTGGTACAGCTCGCCGCCGCACACCGGGCACACGCTCGGATCTTCCGGCGCGTCAACGAGCAGACTGAAGACGCGGCCGCACGACCGACACGTGCGCCTCGCCGTCAGACGTTCGACGATCACATCGCGGTCGACATCGATCTCGACGACCGCATCGAGCGGCCGGTTCATGTCGGCCAGTGCGACATCGAGCGCCTCGGCCTGTGCCTGGGTGCGCGGAAACCCGTCGAGGATGAAACCGGCTTCGGTGTCCGACTCCTGCAGCCGGTCCTTGACAAGGCCGATCACAACCGAATCGGGAACCAACTCGCCGGCATCCATGTACCGCTTGGCTTCTAGGCCCAACTCGGTCCCATCGGCCACCGCCTTGCGCAGGATATCGCCGGTGGAGATATGGGCCAGACCCCACGTCTCGATCATCTTGGCGGCCTGAGTACCCTTGCCCGCGCCAGGCGCTCCCAGTAGCACGATGTTCATCGGTTCCTCCTCCTCGGCAGAACGCGCGAGCGTCTGCGACTTCCCTACTTGAAGAACCCGTCGTAGTGCCGCATTTTGAGCTGGCTTTCCAGCTGCGTCATCGTCTCGAGCGCAACGCCCACCATGATAAGGATCGATGTGCCACCGAACTGTTCGAGCACGGTCACATCGGTCACCCGGAAGAGCATGGTCGGGACGGTCGCGATGGCCGCCAGGAACAGCGCTCCTGGCAAGGTGATGCGATTCATGACCTTCTCGATGTAGGTGACGGTGGCCTTCCCGGGGCGGACCCCCGGTATGAAGCCGCCGTTCTTGCGGAGGTTGTCCGCAATGTCGATCGGGTTGAACACCAGTGCCGTGTAGAAGTAGGCGAAGAACACGATGAGCGCGGCATAGAACACGTAGTAGAGCCACCCGCTCGACAGCGCGTTACCAACCGACTGCAACGTCGCGTTGCCGGTCAGTGTCGCCAGCTGTGCCGGGAAGAACAACAGCGCCGAAGCAAAGATGATCGGTATGACGCCTGCGCTGTTCGCCTTCAGCGGGATGTATGTGCCGGCGCCGCCGTAGACCTTGCGCCCCACCACGCGTTTCGCGTACTGAACAGGGATGCGGCGCTGTCCGCGCTCCATGAACACGATCGCCGCCACGACGAACACGAAGATCACGAGGGTCACGATCACCATGATGGTGTTGCCTAGCAGGATCGACTGCCAGATGGCCATGGGGAACCTGGCGACGATGCTCGCGAAGATCAGCAGTGACATGCCGTTGCCGATACCGCGTTGGGTGATGAGCTCACCCATCCACATGATCATGGTAGTGCCCGCTATCAGTGTGATCACGATGACCACGTTTGTGAGCAGGTCGAAGCCTGCTGCTCCACCCACATACTGGCGGAAGACGGTGAGCAGGCCGATCGAGTTGAGCAGCGCAATGCCGAGCGTGAGATACCGAGTGGTCTGGATGATCTTGCGCTGACCCGTCTCGCCTTCCTTGGACCAGCGCTCGACTGCGGGTATCACACCCTGCAGTAGCTGCATGATGATCGACGCCGTGATATAGGGCATGATGCCCAGCGAGAAGACCGCAAACTGCTCGAGAGCACCGCCCGAGAACAGGTTGAGCAGGCCGAGTGCGGCCTGGCCCTCAATGAGGTTCTGGATCTGCTCGATGTCCACGCCCGGGACAGGGATATGAGCACCGACCCTGTACAGGCCGATGATCAGAAGCGTGAACAGTATCCGACGCCGAAGCTCCGGGACCCTGAACGCATTGGCGATAGCTTCGATCACAGCGTCTCGACCGTCCCTCCAGCCGATTCGATCTTGGCGCGTGCGGCACCGGACACCTTGTCGACCTTGACGGTCAGCGACTTCGAGATCTCACCGTCACCGAGCACCTTCACCGGAACGGTCTTGGACTTGATGACACCCTTGTCGAAGAGCGAGTCTACGTCGACCGTGTCGCCCTTCTCGTAGATCTGCTCCAGCCGCGAGACGTTCACGACCGCGTACTCCACGCGGAACCGGTTCTTGAATCCGGGCAATTTCGGCAGCCGCATTGCGAGCGGGTTCTGACCGCCCTCAAAGCCCGGGCCCTTACCGCCGCCTGAGCGGGAAAGCTGACCGTCCTGACCGCGCCCAGCGGTCTTGCCCTTGCCACTGCCTTGGCCGCGGCCCACACGCTTGCGGTCTTTGCGGCTCCCGGGGGCCGGCGTCAAATCATGAATCTGCATCCTGCGTTCTCCTTCGTATCGCTTGCCGGTAGACCTATTGCCCACCGCTGCCGGCCGCTCGCCGCCGGCTGACTCTGCTTCCACCAAGCTTGCTGCTCACACACCCACCCGCGACGGTGCTACCGTACTTCCTCGACCTTGACCAGGTGCTTGACCTTGAAGATCATCCCGCGCACGGTCGGAGTGTCGTCGTGCTCGGCACTGTCGTTGATGCGCTTGAGGCCTAGGGCACGCACCGTGCGCTTCTGGTCCGCCGGCGAACCGATGACGCTCTTGACCTGGGTCACTTTGAGCTTGCCTGCCATGTCGGACCTACTCCTCCCAGCCATAGATCTGGCCGACGGTCATCCCGCGCTTGCGGGCGATGGCCTCGGGGCTCGAGAGCGACTTGAGGCCCTCGGCAGCAGCCTTGAGCATGTTGAGTGCGTTGTCGGTGCCAAGGGACTTCGAAAGCACGTCGGTGATCCCGGCCAACTCGAGAAGAGCGCGAACGGGTCCGCCGGCGATGATACCGGTACCTGGCGCCGCCGGCTTGAGCATCACCTTTCCCGCGCCGAAACGGCCGAGCACCTCGTGCGGGATCGTCCCCTCACTCAGCGGGATGCTGAACATGTTCTTCTTGGCGTCCTCGATGCCCTTCTTGATGGCGATGGGCACCTCCGAGGACTTGCCCATGCCGACACCGACCTTGCCCTCGCCGTCGCCGACGACCACCAGCGCCGTGAGCGCGAAGCGGCGACCGCCCTTCACGACCTTGGCGACACGGTTGATGTATACGACTTTCTCCTGCAGCTCCGATACCGGGGCTTCTCTGCGCGCCATACTCTAGATCCTCCCTAGAACTTCAGTCCGGCGCTGCGGGCACCTTCGGCCAGCGCCTTCACGCGGCCGTGGTACAGCCGGCCGCCACGATCGAACACGACCTCAGTGATGCCCTGCTCCTTCGCACGCTTGCCGAGGAACTCTCCGACGGACTTAGCGGAGTCGGCGTTCGAGCCCGTCTTCAGCGCGCTGCGTAGCTCAGGGTCGATGGACGACGCGGACACCAGCGTGGTCCCAGCAACGTCATCGATCAGCTGAGCGTAGATGTGGGCGTTGCTGCGAGTCACGCTCAGACGCGGGCGCTCGCTTGTCCCGGTCACCTTGCCGCGAACGCGCCTGCGACGCCGCGCCAGTCCCGCCTGCTTGGCCTTCAGTCTTTCCATGCCCTCACTACTCTCCTTGCCTTCAGCGTACGGTGGTCACCGTCGCGTAGCTTACTTCGCGGTCTTGCCGAGCTTACGGCGAACGTGCTCGCCTTCGTAGCGCACACCCTTGCCCTTGTACGGCTCGGGACGGCGCCAATCCCGGATCTCGCTGGCGACCTGGCCGACCCGCTGCTTGTCGATGCCGCTGACCGTGATTTTCGTCGGCACCGGCACGTCGAAGGTTATGCCTTCCTCGGCCTGAACGAGCACCGGGTGGCTGAAGCCGAGTTGCAGCTCCAGATCACGGCCCTTCAGCGCAGCTCGGTAGCCGACGCCCACGATCTCGAGCTTCTTCTCGAAGCCCTCGGAGACGCCGATGACCATGTTCGCTATGAGGGAGCGCGTGAGCCCGTGGAGTGAACGGTGCTCGCGCTCGTCGCTCGGACGCTCGACGACAACCGCATCGTCGGCCATCGAGATCGTCATGTCGGGGTGGAACGTCTGTGTCAGTTCGCCCTTCGGGCCCTTCACCGTGACGGTGCTTCCGTCGACCTTGACGTCGACGCCGGACGGGACCTCTACGGGCTTGTTGCCGATTCGTGACACGGCTTCTCGCTCCTTTCTTGCGGTCCTGTCCGCTACCAGATGTACGCGATGACTTCGCCGCCGACGCCGGCCTTGCGGGCGTCGCGGTCGGTCATCACGCCACTCGATGTCGAGATCACGGCCACACCCAGGCCGCCCAGAACTCGCGGCAGGTCGTCCTTCTTCGCGTAAACGCGCAGGCCCGGCTTGGAGATCCGGCGGATGCCGGTGATCGTCCGCTCCTTCTTCGGCCCGTACTTGAGTGTCACCTCGAGGCTGTCTTGGGGGTTGCCCTCGACGACCTCGTAGTCCTCGATGTAGCCCTCCTGCTTCAGGATGCGAGCGATCTCCACGAGCTTCTTGGACGAAGGGATCGTGGTAGACGGCTTGAACGCCGCGTTCGCGTTGCGCACCCGTGTGAGCATATCGGCTATCGGGTCTGTCATGCTCATCGTTCGTTTCCTCCTATGATCCGAAGATGACGTCCCTCTCGGTGGTTCACCCGGACCCGTGGTCCGCGCGCCTGCCAAGACGGCCTTCCTCGGCGTGCCTTCCTACCAGCTGGCCTTACGCACGCCTGGAAGCTCGCCGCGGCTCGCAAGCTCGCGCAGACAGATACGGCACAGTCCGAACTGTCGGTAGTACGCGCGAGGGCGTCCGCACCGCATGCAGCGGTTCACGCCGCGCACCGAGAACTTCGGCTTGCGCTTCGCCTTGGCGATCATCGATTTCTTTGCCACCGGTTACCTCCTTCTCGCGGCGCGTGTGCGCCGGTCGAATCTATCGCACGAACGGGAAGTCGAACGACGCCAGCAGCGCCTTGGCTTCCTCGTCGGTTTTCGCCGAAGTCACGATCGTGATGTCCATGCCGCGGACACGGTCGATCTGGTCGTAGTCGATCTCGGGGAAGATCAGCTGCTCAGTCACGCCCATCGAGTAGTTGCCCCGGCCGTCGAAGGAATTGGCCGGCAGCCCCCGGAAGTCGCGCACACGCGGGATCGCCATCGACAGGAGTCTGTCGAAGAACTCCCACATCCGGTCGCCACGCAACGTGACCTTCGCGCCGATCGGCATACCCTGGCGCAACTTGAAGCCGGCGATCGACTTCTTGGCCCGGGTCACCATGGCTTTCTGCCCCGTGATGATCGCCAGGTCCTCCATGGCCGAATCGAGCTGCTTGGCATCCTGAGACGCCTCACCGACGCCCATGTTCACCACGATCTTCTCGAGACGGGGCACCTGATGGACGTTGCCGTATTCGAACCGCTCCATCAGGGACGGAACCACCTCGTCCTTGTACTTCTCCTTGAACCTCGGTACCACCGGTTCTACCTCCGTTGTCCTTCTCAGGCTCGCGGATTTCCGACCCGCAGCCTCGGTTGACCGGTCTCACGCGACCGGAGTCGCGTTACTTGTCTATGTCCTGTCCACACTTCTTGCAGGTGCGGATGCGCGTGCCGTCCTCGCGACGGCGACCGACGCGCGTCGGCTCCGAGCAGTTGGGGCACAGCAGCATCACGTTCGACGCGTGGATCGTGCCCTCGACCTCGAGGATGCCGCCCTGCGGCTGCTTGTTGGTAGGACGCTGGTGCTTCTTGATCATGTTCACGTGCTCGACCACAAGACGCTGCGTCTCGGGATTCACGCGCAAGACGCGGGACTCCTTGCCCTTGTCCTTGCCCGCGATCACCCTGACGCGGTCGCCCTTGCGGATGGTCATCGATTTCGCCATCAGCGCATGTCTCCTTACAGCACTTCCGGGGCGAGCGAGACGATCTTCATGTACTTGCGGTCACGCAGCTCGCGCGCAACCGGGCCGAAGATACGTGTGCCCCGTGGGTTGCCTTGCTGGTCGATGATGACGGCTGCGTTCTCGTCGAACTTGATGTAGCTGCCGTCAGGTCGACGCATCTCCTTCTTGGTACGCACGACCACCGCGCGGACGATGTCGCCTTTCTTGACCTGTCCGTTCGGAATGGCCTCCTTGACCGTGCACACGATCGTGTCCCCGACACGAGCGTAGCGACGCTTGGAGCCGCCGAGCACCTTGATGCACAGCACTCGTCGTGCTCCCGAGTTGTCGGCTACCTTCAGCCGGGATTCTGCCTGGATCATCTCTTCCTCCGTCGTATGCCGCCGGCAAGCCAGAGGTGCGCCCGTGCGAGACGCACATGCACCGCCGGTGTTACTTGGCCTTCTCCACGATCTGGACGAGCCGCCAGTGCTTCGTCTTCGAAAGCGGGCGGGTCTCCATGATCTGAACCACATCGCCCACGTTGCACTCGTTGTTCTCGTCATGCGCGTGGAACTTGGAACTGTGGGTCATCATCTTCTTGTACAGCGGGTGCTGCTTGCGGTCGCGGACCTCGACGACACACGTCTTGTCGCCACCGGCGGACACTACAACGCCCTGACGCACCTTGCGCCTACTACGGTCTTCACTCATCGTCGCTTCCTCCAACATCGGCCTTACGACGCCTGCGCCTCGCGCGCCGCACGCAGTTCACGGGCACGCATCTCGGTGTGCAGACGAGCGATATCCTTCTTGACCGCCTTGATCTTGGCGGGGTTGTCCAACTGGCCAGTGGCAAGCTGGAAGCGCAGATTGAACAGCTCGGCGCGCGAGTCCTTCAACTTCTGAGCGAGCTCGCTCTCTTCCATGTCTCGGATCTCTATGGGCTTCATCTATGCCTCACCGCCGGTATCGGCCCGACTCACGAACTTGCACCTGATGGGCAGCTTGTGCGCGGCCAGGCGCATCGCCTCGCGGGCGACCTCCTCGGACACACCAGCAACCTCGAACATGACGCGTCCAGGCTTGACCACCGCGACCCACTTCTCCGGGTTGCCCTTTCCCGAACCCATTCGCGTCTCCGCTGGCTTCTGGGTGACCGGCTTGTCCGGGAAGATGTTGATCCACACTTTGCCGCCACGCTTCATGTGACGGGTCATCGCGACACGGGCAGCCTCGATCTGGCGGTTCGTGATCCACGCCGCCTCGAGGGCCTTGAGCCCGTAGTCGCCATACCGCACCTGCGTTCCGCCCTTCGCGGCTCCTTTCATGGAACCCCGCTGGACCTTACGGTGCTTCACTCGCTTGGGAAGCAGCATGGTTACGCCTTCCTCCCACCCGCGCCACGCCGGCGACGCGCCGGGGGCCTGTCTTCCTGGGGCAGCGACGGGATCTCCTGACCGGGCAGGACCTCGCCGCGGTATATCCACACTTTCACGCCGATGGCACCCATCGTCGTGCGTGCGTCAGCCGTACCGTAGTCAATCTTGGCGCGCAGGGTGTGCAGCGGCACGCGACCCTCGCGGTACCACTCTCGGCGACCCATCTCGGCGCCGCCGAGGCGGCCCGAACACTGGATGCGGATGCCGAGGGCTCCGCCCTTCATCGCCGAAGCGACCGCCTTGCGCATCGCGCGGCGGAAAGCCACACGACCCTCGAGCTGCTCTGCCACACTTTGTGCCACCAGCATGGCGTCGAGCTCCGGGCGCTTGATCTCGACGATGTTCACCGCGACCGCGCCACCGGTGAGCTTCTCGAGGTCCTTGCGGAGCTGGTCTACCTCCGCGCCCTTCTTACCGATCACGATGCCGGGACGGGCGGTCCACAGCTCCAGGATGGTCTTGTCACCCTTGCGCTCGATCTCGACGCGCGAAACCGCCGCGCGACGCAACCGCTTGGCCAGGTACTCGCGAATCGCGATGTCCTGCTTGAGCACCTGACTGTAGTCCTTACCTGCGAACCAGCGGGAGCGCCAATTCTCGGTGATGCCGAGTCGGATCCCAACGGGATATACCTTCTGGCCCATCGGCTAGGCCTCCTCTCGCTGCTTGACGACGACGGTGATGTGGCTCGTCCGCTTGTCGATCCTGTGTGCTCGACCACGTGCCTGCGGACGGATCCGCTTGAGCGTGGGACCCTCATCGACGAACGTCGTCGACACGTAGAGGGTGTCACGCCTGATCTTCAGGTTCTTCTCGGCGTTCGCAACGGCACTGTCCAGCACTTTCTCAACGACCTCGGCGGCGCCTCGTGGCGTGAACCGGAGGATGGCCGAAGCGTCATCGACGGACTTGCCGCGAATCAGGTCAACGACCTGCCGCGCCTTTCGCGGGCTCACGCGAACGTAGCGTGCGACTGCTTTGGCTTCCATGTCCTACCTCTTGCCCTTCTTGTCTGACGCGTGGCCGCGGAACGTGCGGGTCGGCGCGAACTCGCCGAGCTTGTGCCCGACCATCGACTCGGTGACGTAGACGGGCACGTGCTTGCGCCCGTCGTGCACCGCGATGGTGTGACCGACCATCTCCGGGAAGATGGTCGACGCGCGCGACCATGTCTTGATGACTCTCTTCTCGCCCGCCTCGTTCATCGCGTGGACGCGATCGAGGAGACGCGGCTGGACGTATGGTCCCTTCTTCAAGCTCCTGCTCATGCTTCTGCTCCAGCTTCCTCGACTACCGCTTGCGGCGGCGGATGATCAGGCGGTCAGAGGCCTTGCCCTTCTTGCGCGTGCGGTGACCCTTGGTAGGGACGCCCCACGGACTGACCGGGTGGCGGCCGGCGGTCTTGTTCTTGCCCTCGCCGCCACCGTGCGGGTGGTCGACGGGGTTCATAGCGGTACCGCGCACGGTCGGGCGAATGCCCTTCCAGCGCGCCCTTCCGGCCTTACCGATCGAGATGCCCTCGTGGTCGGCGTTGCCGACGGTGCCCACTGTGGCGCGGCAAGTCAGTAGCACCCGGCGCATCTCCGAAGAGGGCATGCGCAGAATCGCGTAGTTGCCTTCCTTGGCCATCAGCTGTGCCGACGTCCCCGCCGAACGTGCGATGGCAGCGCCCTTGCCGGGCTGGAGTTCGATCGCGTGCACGACCGTACCGGTGGGAATGTTCGCCAACGGCAGCGCGTTGCCCGGCTTGATGTCCGCACCCTGACCGGATTCGACCATGTCGCCCACTGAGAGCTTCTGCGGCGCCAGGATGTAGCGCTTCTCGCCGTCCAAGTAGTGAAGCAACGCGATGCGGGACGACCGGTTCGGGTCGTACTCGATCGTCGCCACCTTCGCAGGGACGCCGTCCTTGTTGCGCTTGAAGTCTATCTTGCGGTAGCGCCGCTTATGCCCACCGCCTTGGTGGCGCGTGGTGATGCGCCCGTTGTTGTTGCGGCCGCCTTTCTTGTGGAGCGGCTGCAGCAGCGACTTCTCGGGCGTCGTCGCAGTGATGTCGGCGAAATCCGACACCGTCTGGAAACGGCGACCTGGTGAGGTCGGCTTGTACTTCTTCAGTGCCATCGCGTCTCCTTCCGTCCGCTGGCCGGACCGCCCGCGATAGCGGGGCTCTTCGCCCCTAGCGGTTCCGACTCCGGACTACCACGGTGCCGGGTGACTCCATTGCACCCGCGCACCGGTAGTTCACTGCCTACGTTACGGCGCCTCGAAGTACTCGATCGAGTCGCCTTCCTTGACCGTGACGATCGCTTTCTTCCAGGACCGGGTGTGGCCCCGGGCCCACCGCAACCGTCGCGGCTTGCCGCTCACGTTCATCGTGTTCACAGCCGTCACCGTCACGCCGAATATCTCCTGGATCGCCGAGGCGATCTGGGGCTTGGTCGCCCGCTTGTCCACCTCGAAGGTGTAGCGGTTCTCCGCGATGAGATCGTAGGACTTCTCCGAGACGATCGGGCGGACGATTATCTGCCTAGGATCCGTCATCTTACGCCAGCACCTCCTCGAGCCGGTTCAGCGCCGGCTGAGTGATGAGCACGGCGTTGTTGTTGACGAGGTCATACGCATTTGCCTCAGACGCGGTAATCGCACACACCTTCGGGATGTTGCGGAAGGACAGCACGGCGTTGAGGTCCTCATCACCGACCACGATGGTCACTCGTCCTTCGATGCCGAGGTTCTTGAGCACCTGGCCGGCTCTCTTGGTGGAGGGGGCATCGAAGTCGAGCGCGTCTACGCAATACAGAACGCCGTCAGCCTGCTTGGCGGACAAGGCGCTGCGCATAGCGAGCTTGACGACCTTGTTCTGGACCTTGAACCCGTAGCTGCGAGGCTGCGGGCCGAAGACCACGCCTCCCCCACGCCACTGCGGGGCACGAATGGTGCCCTGACGGGCACGGCCGGTGCCCTTCTGGCGCCACGGCTTGCGACCGCCGCCGCGGACATCGCTGCGCCCCTTGGTGCTGTGGGTGCCTGCGCGGCGAGCGGCGAGCTGGCTGCGCACGACCTGATGTACGGCGTGGGCATGCGGCTCTATGCCGAAGACCGCGTCCGCGATCTCGGCTGAGCCCACCTTCTTGCCCTCGGCGTCTTTGATCTCGATGGTTGCCATCTCTGTCTACTCCTTGCGAAACGTGACGATTCAGCCGAACAGTGCCGCTACACGCCGCGGATCGTCAGCAGCGCGCCCTTCGCGCCAGGTACGGCGCCCTTGACCAGGAGCAGGTTCTGCTCGGGATCCACCTTCACGACCTCCAGATTGCGCACCGTGGCCGTCTTGTTGCCCATCTGACCCGCCATGCGCTGACCCTTGAAGATGCGGGACGGCGTGGCGGCTTGACCCACGGAACCCGGTGCACGGTGGAAGTGCGATCCGTGACCGCCGGGCCCGCCGCCGAAGTTGTGCCGCTTGATGACACCGGCGAAGCCCTTTCCCTTGCTCACGCCACTCACGTGCACGTGGCTCGTGCCCTCGAGCATGCCAACCGTCCACTCGTCGCCGACCTTGACGGTGTCACCCTCGTCCAGGCGTACCTCGATCAGGTGAGCCTTGGGGTCGATACCGGCCTTCTCGAAGTGCCCGGCCTTGGGCTTGTTGAGCTTCTTCGGTTTGATGTCGCCAAAGCCGATCTGAGCGGCGGAGTAACCGTCCCGCTTCAGCGTCTTGAGCTGGCTCACCACGCAGGGGCCGGCCTCGATCACGGTAACGGGGACGAGTCGATCGTCCTCGCTCCAGACCTGGGTCATCCCCAGCTTTCGTCCCAACAGTGTCGCCTTCATGTCCTCTCCGTCTTCCGTATGCGCGGTCTTGGGGCTCTCACGGTCGCGCCCTTACGCGACAATCCCAGCGGACCACGATCCAAGCAGCCATTCGGCTGCGTTCGAACCTACAGCTTGATCTCGATGTCTACGCCAGCCGGCAAGTCGAGACGCATCAACGAGTCGACCGTCTTCGGCGTCGGCTCGAGGATGTCGATGAGGCGCTTGTGCGTGCGCATCTCGAAGTGCTCGCGGCTGTCCTTGTTGACGTGCGGCGAGCGGATGACGCAGTACAGGTTGCGCTCCGTCGGCAGCGGGATCGGCCCCGAGACCTTGGCACCCGTCTTCTGGGCAGTGTCCACGATCATCTTGGTCGACTGGTCGACGATCTCGTGGTCGTAACCCTTGAGCCGGATCCTAATCTTCTGGTTCGCCAACTCTCAACCCTCCGTGTTCAACAAACGAGACGATGCAGCCTTTCGCTACTTCAAGATCTTGATGACACGACCCGAACCGACGGTGCGGCCGCCTTCGCGGATGGCGAAGCGCAGGCCCTCCTCCATCGCGATCGGGTTGATGAGCTCGCCGCGCAGCTCGACATGGTCGCCGGGCATGACCATCTCGGTGCCTTCCGGCAGGTGCGCCACTCCGGTCACGTCCGTGGTGCGGAAGTAGAACTGCGGGCGGTAGCCGTCGAAGAACGGGGTGTGACGGCCGCCCTCTTCCTTGGTAAGAACGTAGACCTGGCCTTCGAACTCGGTGTGCGGGGTGACGCTTCCCGGCTTGCAGATGACCTGGCCGCGCTCGATCTCGGTACGCGAGATACCGCGCAGCAGCAGGCCGATGTTGTCGCCTGCCTGGGCCTCGTCGAGCAGCTTCCTGAACATCTCGACACCGGTCACGACGGTCTTCTTGGTCTCGTCGTGGATGCCCACGATCTCGACCTCGTCGCCGACCTTGACGATGCCGCGCTCCACACGGCCGGTGGCAACGGTCCCGCGGCCGGTGATGGTGAACACGTCCTCGACGGCCATCAGGAACGGCTTTTCGATGTCACGGACCGGCTCGGGGATGTAGGAGTCCACGGCCTCCATGAGCTCCCAGATGGACTTCTTCGCTTCCTCGTCGCCCTCGAGCGCCTTGAGCGCCGAACCCTTGATGACAGGGGTGTCGTCGCCGGGGAACTCGTACTCGGAGAGCAGCTCGCGCACTTCCATCTCCACGAGCTCGAGCAGCTCCTCGTCGTCGACCATGTCGGTCTTGTTCAGGTATACGACGATGTAGGGCACGCCCACCTGACGGGCGAGCAGGATGTGCTCGCGGGTCTGGGGCATGGGACCGTCGGCTGCGCTGACCACCAGGATCGCGCCGTCCATCTGTGCGGCGCCGGTGATCATGTTCTTGACGTAGTCGGCGTGACCCGGGCAGTCCACGTGAGCGTAGTGACGGTTCTCCGTCTCGTACTCGACGTGTGCGATCGCGATCGTGATGCCGCGCTCACGCTCCTCGGGAGCCTTGTCGATATCCTCGAACGGCGTGAAGTCCGCCATGCCGCGCGCGGCCAGACACGAGGTGATCGCGGCGGTCAGGGTCGTCTTGCCATGGTCCACGTGACCGATGGTGCCGATATTGACATGCGGCTTGGTGCGCTCGAATTTCTTCTTGGCCATCGCTCGCTCCTACACCTTCGACCCGTCGCCGCCGACCTTCGCGACGATCTCTTCGGCAACGGACTTGGGAACCGGCTCGTAGGCCGAGAACTGCATTGTGTAGCTCGCACGACCCTGCGTGCGCGAGCGCAGATCGGTCGCGTAGCCGAACATCTCGGAAAGCGGCACGCGCGCTCGGATGACCTGGCCGCCACTGCGAGGCTCTATGCCGTCGATGTGGCCGCGGCGCGAGGACAGGTCGCCCATCACGTCGCCCATGAACTCCTCGGGCGTGACGACCTCCACGGCCATAACCGGCTCGAGCAGTTGCGGCTTCGCCCGGCGAAGGCCGTCCTTGATCGCCATCGAGCCGGCAATCTTGAACGCCATCTCCGAGGAATCGACGTCGTGGTAGGAGCCATCGATCAGCTCGACTTTGATGTCGACGACCGGATAGCCAGCGAGGATGCCGGACTCCAAGGCTTCCTGGATACCCTTGTCCACGGCGGGGATGTACTCGCGGGGCACAACGCCACCCACGATCTTGTTGTCGAATTCGTAGCCGGCACCCGGCTCTTGCGGCACGACGTTGATCACGACGTGGCCGTACTGGCCGCGGCCGCCTGTCTGCCTCACGAACTTGCCTTCGACGCCCTCGGCAGGATTGGCCGCTGTCTCACGGTAGGCGACTTGCGGCTTGCCGACGTTCGCCTCCACCTTGAACTCCCGCAGCAGCCGGTCGACGATGACTTCCAGGTGCAACTCGCCCATGCCGGCGATGATCGTCTGGCCGGTCTCCTCGTCAGTACGCACGCGGAACGTGGGGTCTTCTTCGGCGAGTTTGGCCAAGGACTGGCCGAGCTTCTCCTGATCGGCCTTGGTCTTCGGTTCGATCGCGATGTCGATGACCGGGTCCGGGAAGACCATGGACTCGAGCAGGACCGGGGACTTCTCTCCGCACAGCGTGTCACCGGTGGTGGTGTTCTTGAGGCCCACGGCCGCAACGATGTCGCCTGCGGTCACCTGCTCCACGTCCTCGCGATGGTTCGCGTGCATCGCCAGCAGGCGACCGATGCGCTCCTTGTGACCTTTCGTCGCGTTGATCGCGTAGGACCCGGCGTCCATCGTGCCGGAGTAGACACGGAAGTACGTGAGCTTGCCCACGTAAGGGTCCGTCATCACCTTGAACGCGAGCGCGGAGAACGGAGCGGCCGGATCGGCCGGGCGCTCGACCTCTTCGTGGGTCTTGAGATCGTGTCCCTTGATCGGCGGGACGTCGAGCGGCGACGGCAGGAAATCGATGATGGCGTCGAGCAAGGGCTGCACACCCTTGTTCTTGAAGGACGCGCCGCACGTGACTGGTGTGATGGCGCAGTCGATCGTGGCCTGGCGGATCGCGGCCTTGATCTCGTCTACGCTGATCTCCTCACCCTCGAGATACTTCTCAAGCAATGAGTCGTCGTACTCCGCCGCCGCCTCCACGAGTTCGTGGCGATAATGCTGGGCATCCTCGGCATACTCCGACGGAATCTCCTCGACGGTCGAGTTGATGCCCTTGTCGTCCTCGTTGAAGAGGCGGGCGTTCATCTCGACAAGGTCGATGATGCCCTCGAAGTTGTCCTCGGCGCCGATGGGTAGCTGGAGTAGGACCGGACGTGTGTGCAGGCGGTCCCTCATCATCTGCACGACGTTCTGGAAGTCCGCACCGGTGCGGTCCATCTTGTTCACGTAGGCGATACGCGGAACGCCGTACGTGTCCGCTTGGCGCCAGACCGTCTCGGACTGCGGCTCGACACCGCCGACGGCACAGAACACCGCGACAGCCCCGTCGAGTACGCGCAGTGACCGCTCGACCTCGACCGTGAAGTCTACGTGGCCGGGCGTGTCGATGATCTGGATGCGGTGGTCCTGCCAGAAGCACGTGGTCGCGGCAGACGTGATCGTGATGCCGCGCTCCTGCTCCTGCACCATCCAGTCCATGGTAGCGGCGCCGTCGTGGACCTCGCCGATCTTGTGAGTCTTGCCCGTGTAGAACAAGATGCGCTCGGTCGTGGTCGTCTTGCCGGCGTCGATATGGGCCATGATCCCGATGTTGCGGGTCTTGGCAAGCGGGTATTTCTTCGAAGCCATGGTGTCCGAGATGTCCTTCTTCTAGTGGGTTCTCAAGGGTGGCGCCGCGACTACCAGCGGTAGTGGCTGAACGCGCGGTTGGACTCGGCCATCTTGTACAGGTCCTCACGCCTCTTCACCGAAGCGCCCAGGCCGTTGGCCGCGTCCATGATCTCGTTCGCGACCCGCTCGGCCATCGTCTTCTCCCGACGAGCTCGGGCGAAGTTGATTATCCAGCGGATGGCCAGGGTCGTGGAGCGACGCGAGTTGACCTCCACAGGCACCTGGTAGGTGGCGCCGCCGACACGTTTCGGCTTGACCTCGAGAGTCGGCCGGACGTTGTCCATCGCCTTCTTGAAGACCGACAGCGGGTCCGACCCCGTCTTCTCTTCGACGATCCCGAACGCTTCGTACACGATGCGCTCGGCCGTGGACCGCTTACCGTCCCACAGCACCTTGTTGATCAGCTGGGTGACGAGTCGGTTGTTGAACACCGGGTCCGGCGCGACTTCGCGCCTGGTTGCTGCGGCACGCCTCGGCATGTCTTACTCTCCTCGCTCGTGACAGGGCCCGTCACCTGTGCAGGTGCGGGCCACGTTCCGTTCCTGTGGTCGTCGTGCTAGCTCTTCTTGGCACCGTATCGCGAGCGCGCCTGGTTGCGGTCGGACACACCGGCCGCGTCTAGTGTCCCGCGGATGATCTTGTAGCGAACACCCGGGAGGTCCTTCACGCGGCCGCCACGCACGAGCACGATCGAGTGCTCCTGCAGGTTGTGGCCGATGCCCGGGATGTAGGCCGTAACCTCCATGTGGTTGGTCAGGCGGACACGGGCGACCTTGCGCAGAGCCGAGTTCGGCTTCTTGGGCGTGGTCGTGTACACACGAGTGCATACGCCGCGTTTCTGCGGGTTGCCCTTCAGCGCAGGCGTTGCGGTCTTGTCCGCCTTCGCCTTGCGGCCCTTGCGGACCAGCTGGTTGATCGTCGGCACCTGTTGCTCTCCTTCACTCAGATACTCTCGCCCCATCACAGTGACGTACATGTCTGCGCACGTCACCGCGCATGAAGCCGCAAGGTGGAACTCTAACAAACGCCACCGTGCATGTCAAACGCCACGCACCCGGGCGTATCCATCCCGCTTCGCTCCGGCACGCGAGATCCATGAAACACGGTGGGCGCCCCGCTTGGAGGGACGCCCACCGACGACATTCGTACAGCTAGGCGAGGCTAAGACCTCGCTCAGCGAGCCGGTGCTCGATCTCCTCGAGCGCCTTGGCGCCTAGACCCTCGATGCCCAAGATCTCGTCGGGCGTCTTCGTCACGAGCGTGCGTACGTCGCCGATTCCGGCGGTCGCCAGCTTCATCTCCCAGCGCGTGGATATGCCGAGTTCGCTGACGGCCAGCTCCAGAGCGTCCTCGCCCGTAGGCATCGCTGCCGACGGCTCTTCGGCAGACTCGGACTCGGGCTCGAAAACCGTGCCGGCAAGCGTCCGCGCGGATTCGTCGTCCCCCTCCGACGCACCCAGGTCGGCGAAGAACGCCGCGGCCTCGCTTGGAGTCAAGCCAGCGCCTTCGTCGGTGAGAGTCGGTCCGGGCAGCATCGCCTCGAGCTCCTTGAGCTCCTCGGGAGCGAACTCGGGCAGCGGGCCTTCCTCAGCACGACTCCATTCGGCTGACTGACCCTTGTAGGTCAGACGGACGTTACGGTAGCGCTTCATGCCGGTCGCCGCCGGGATGAGCTTGCCGATGATGACGTTCTCCTTCAGGCCGAGGAGCTGGTCCTCTTTGCCCGCGATGGCAGCATCGGTGAGCACCCGGGTGGTCTCCTGGAACGAGGCCGCCGACAGGTACGACTCGGTGGCGAGCGACGCCTTCGTGATGCCAAGGAGCACCGGTGTCGCCACGGCGGCGTCCTGGCTCGCGCTCACGAGAGTCTCGTTGGTGTCCTCGAACACGAACCGGTCCACCAGCTGGCCCGGCAATAGGTCCGAGTCACCAGGTTCGAGCACGGTCACCTTGCGCAGCATCTGACGCGCGATGACCTCGATATGCTTGTCGTTGATGTCGACACCCTGGCTCCTGTAGACCTCCTGGACTTGGCTCACGATGTAGCGGAGTACTGCGCTCGGTCCTTTGAGGTGCAGCAGGTCGTGCGGGTTCACGGAGCCTTCAGTGAGCTGCTGACCGACTGCAACGTCAACGCCGTCCTCGACCCCGGGGCGCATGCGCGCGCGGCGCGAGACGGTGTAAGACTTCTCCGCACCCTTGTCACCGTGCACGGTAAGCGTGCGGGCCTTCTCAGTGTCCTCGATGACCAGCTGTCCGCTGATCTCAGCAAGGATCGCCTGGCCTTTCGGCTTGCGAGCTTCGAACAGCTCGGTGACACGCGGGAGGCCATGGGTGATGTCCTCGCCGGCCACACCGCCGGTGTGGAACGTACGCATCGTCAGCTGCGTTCCCGGCTCGCCGATGGACTGGGCCGCGATGATGCCGACCGCAGTGCCGATGTCGACGGGACGAGCGCTCGCCAGGTCCCAGCCGTAGCAGGCCTGACACACGCCGTGGCGCGCATGGCACGTCATGACCGTGCGCAACATGACCTTCGCGACGCCGGCCTCGATCAGCTCCGCGATCTCAGCCTCGGACGCCAAGTACTCCCCAGCGGCCTTGTGTACCTTTCGGCCACGCGGTGCCTTGGCGTCCTCGAGCAAGCATCTGCCGACGAGCGTGTAATCGACCTCGCCGGAATCGGTCGTCAGCGAGAACTCCACGCCTTCGTCCGTGCCGCAGTCACTTTCGCGCACGATCACGTCTTGGGCAACGTCGACCAACCTGCGGGTCAGGTATCCGGAGTCGGCGGTACGAAGAGCCGTGTCCGCCAGACCCTTGCGGGCGCCGTGTGTCGAGATGAAGTACTCCAAGACGGTGAGACCCTCGCGGAAGTTCGCCTTGATCGGCCGGTCGAGGATGTCGCCCTTCGGGTTCGCCATCAGGCCTCGCATACCAGCCAGCTGGCGAATCTGCTTGATGTTACCGCGGGCCCCGGAGTACGCCATCATGTAGATGGGGTTGAAGCGGTCGAAGTTCTCGGCCATCGCGTCGCCGACCTGGTCGGTGGCGCGGGTCCATACGTCCACGATCTGGCGGTGCCTCTCGTCTTTCGTGATGAGTCCGCGCTCGTACTGCGACTCGATGGTGTCCACGGTCTCCTCGGCACTGCCGAGGATCTGGCCTTTGTCCTCCGGGATGACCGCGTCGTAGACGGCGACGGTCACGCCGGCACGCGTGGCGTAGTGGAAGCCGAGACGCTTGAGTTCGTCGAGTATGTTCTCCATCTCGTTGGTGGAGTAGAAGTTCGCTGCGTCCTCGACGATCTTGGAAACACCCTTCTTGTCGATCTCGCGATTCACGAACACGTGGCCGGCCGGCAGCGACTTGTTGAACGTGATGCGCCCGACCGTGGTCTCGATGCGCTCGCCCGCCTCCCGAGGCCGCTGCTTGATGCCGCCGTCCTCGTCGAGGTACTCCTCGATGAGGTCTTCGGTCAAACGCGCAGTGATCGGCGCCTGCAAGTCGAGACCGCTGCGGCTGTCGTAGGCCAGCATCGCTTCTTCGAAGCTGAAGAACGAGCGTCCCTCACCCGGCATGCCGGGTCGCAGGGCGGTCAAGTAGTACAGGCCGATGACCATGTCTTGGGTGGGTGTGGTCAACGGACGGCCGTGAGCCGGAGACTTCACGTTGTTTGCCGACAGCATGAGGATGCGTGCCTCCGCCTGCGCCTCGGCGGACAGCGGCAGGTGCACCGCCATCTGGTCGCCATCGAAGTCGGCGTTGAATGCCGTGCACACCAGCGGGTGGATGCGGATCGCCTTGCCCTCTACCAGCACCGGCTCGAAAGCCTGGATGCCGAGGCGGTGCAGGGTGGGCGCGCGGTTCAACAGCACGGGGTGCTCTGCAATGACCTCTTCGAGCACGTCCCACACGACACCCTTCTGCCGATCGACCAGCCGCTTGGCGGCCTTGATGTTCTGCGCGTGGTCCAGGTCGACCAGGCGCTTCATCACGAACGGCTTGAACAGCTCGAGCGCCATCTGCTTGGGCAGCCCGCACTGGTGCAGCTTGAGTTCGGGGCCGACCACGATGACTGAACGGCCGGAGTAGTCGACGCGCTTGCCGAGCAGGTTCTGCCGGAAACGGCCTTGCTTGCCCTTGAGCATGTCGGACAGCGACTTCAGGGGCCGGTTGCCTGGGCCGGTTACCGGACGGCCGCGACGGCCGTTGTCGAACAGCGCGTCAACAGCCTCCTGGAGCATGCGCTTCTCGTTGTTCACGATGATCTCGGGTGCACCGAGGTCGAGCAGCCTCTTTAGGCGGTTGTTGCGGTTGATGACGCGACGGTACAGGTCGTTCAGGTCGCTCGTGGCGAAGCGGCCACCGTCGAGCTGGACCATCGGTCGAAGGTCCGGCGGGATGACGGGGATCGCCTCGAGGATCATCCACTCGGGACGATTGCCGCTCGTGCGGAATGCAGCGACCACCTTGAGGCGCTTGACGGCTTTCTGCCGCTTCTGGCCCTTGCCCTCGCGGATCTGCTCGCGCAGCTCGGCGGACAATTCCGCGAGATCGACCTGCTGGAGCAGGTCCTTGATCGCCTCGGCACCCATGCCGCCACGGAAGTAGTCGCCGTAGCGCATCTTCATCTCGCGGTACAGCGTCTCGTCGTTGATAAGCTGCTTCACCGAGAGCTTCTCGAAGGTGTCGAATGCTTCCTGCAGCAGCGCTCGGCGCTCCGCATGGTCCTCTTCGATGTCCTTGACGTCGCGCTCGGCTTCCTTGGTGATCTTCTTGACGCGGTCCTCGACCGGTGTCTCGTCCTCGGGCTCCTCACCCTCTTCGGGCTCGATCTCACCGCGAGCGACAGCGATCAGACGATCGCGCTCCGCCTCGACCTCGGCGATCTCCTCGGCCATCTCGGCCTGCAGACCCTCGATGTCGGCGGCCAGCTCGTCCTTGAGCATGGCTATGTCGGCTTCGCGGTCCTCCTCGTTCACCGAGGTGATGATCGACGAGGCGAAGTACAGGACCTTCTCGAGGTCCTTGGGGGCTATGTCGAGCAGGTATCCCAGGCGGCTCGGCACGCCCTTGAAGTACCAGATGTGGCTCACCGGCGCGGCGAGTTCGATGTGGCCCATGCGGTCGCGGCGCACCTTGGCGCGCGTGACTTCCACGCCGCAGCGCTCACAGACGATGCCCTTGAAGCGCACGCGCTTGTACTTGCCGCAGTAGCACTCCCAGTCCTTGGTCGGGCCGAAGATCTTCTCGCAGAACAGCCCGTCCTTTTCCGGCTTGAGTGTTCTGTAGTTGATCGTCTCGGGCTTCTTGACCTCTCCGCGCGACCACTGGCGGATCTGCTCTGAGGAGGCCAGACCGATACGGAGCCGGTCGAAGTTGTTCACATCGACGTCGAGCAAGGCTACTCCTCCTCGTCGCTGTCTTCGCCGGCTATGTCGAGCGCGGCGATATCGTTCTCTATGAGTTGCGCGAGAGCGTCGGCGTCCTGTTCGGACTCCTCTTCTTCCCCGCTGCCAAGGTCCAAACCGAGTTCCTCGGCGGTCTTGAAGATGTCCTCTTCTTCTTCCTTCAGTTCGATCTGGTCGCCGGACTCCGAGATGATCTCGACGTCGAGACACAGGGACTGCATCTCCTTGACGAGGACCTTGAACGACTCGGGGATACCCGGCTCTGGGATGTTCTCACCCTTGACGATCGCCTCGTAGGCCTTCACGCGGCCCAGCACGTCGTCGGACTTGATGGTGAGGATCTCCTGCAGCACGTAGGCAGCGCCGTAAGCGTACAGCGCCCAGACCTCCATCTCACCGAAACGCTGACCGCCGAACTGCGCCTTACCACCCAGCGGCTGCTGGGTGATCAGCGAGTACGGGCCGGTGGAACGCGCGTGGATCTTGTCGTCGACCAGGTGCAGCAGTTTCAGCATGTAGATCTGGCCCACGGTGATGGGCTCACGGAACGGCTCGCCCGTTCGCCCGTCGTACAGCGTGGTCTTGCCCTCACGCGTGAGCTGAGGCGTGACCGGCTCGAGCACCTTCTTGCCGAAGCGCTTCGCGTACTTCAGTCGCAGGTTGTGGTTCGACAGCTCGATGGTGTCTGAGATCTCCGCCTCACGCGCCCCGTCGAACACCGGCGTGGCAACGTGGATCGGCCCTTCGACCGGTGTGGTGGCCGAGGCGTCCTCGGTCCATCCATGACTCGCAGCCCAACCGAGGTGCGTCTCGAGCAGCTGACCTATGTTCATTCGGCTCGGCACTCCGAGCGGATTGAGGATAATGTCGACGGGGGTACCGTCGGACATGAACGGCATGTCCTCAACGGGCAGCACCTTCGAGATGACACCCTTGTTGCCATGGCGACCGGCGAGCTTGTCGCCCTCCTGGATCTTGCGCTTCTGGGCGACATACACGCGCACGAGCTCGTTCACGCCGGGGCTCAAGTCGTCACCCTCGTCTCGGGTGAACTTCCGCACCGCGATGACGCGCCCGGTCTCCCCGTGCGGGACCTTGAGCGAGGTATCTCGCACCTCGCGGGCCTTCTCGCCGAAGATCGCCCGCAGCAGCCGCTCCTCGGCGGTCAACTCGGTCTCACCCTTCGGCGTGACCTTGCCGACCAGCACGTCGCCGGGAAAGACCTCGGCTCCGATGCGGATGATGCCGTCCTCGTCGAGGTTGGCGAGCACGTCCTCGCCCACGTTCGGGATCTCGCGGGTGATCTCCTCGGGACCGAGCTTGGTGTCTCGGGCCTCGACCTCGTACTCCTCGATGTGGATCGATGTCAGAAGGTCCTCTTTGACCACGCGCTCGGAGATGATGATCGCGTCTTCGTAGTTGTAGCCCTCCCACGGCATGAACGCGACGAGGAGGTTCTGGCCCAGAGCCAGTTCACCCTGCTCGGAGGCCGGGCCGTCGGCTAGCACGTCGCCGGCTTTGAGCTTCTGGCCCTCGTACACGATCGGCCGGTGATTGATGCACGTGCCCTGGTTCGAGCGCATGAACTTGGGGAGCTCGTAGGTCTCGGTCTCGCCGCTCTTGGTCTCGATGACGATCGACTGGCTGTCGACCGAGGAGACCGCACCCGCGCTCTGGGCGACGATGATCTCGCCCGTGTCGACCGATGCGCGGTACTCCATGCCGGTCCCCACCAGCGGGGAAGACGGGCTCAAGAGCGGCACTGCCTGCCGCTGCATGTTCGATCCCATAAGCGCACGGTTCGCGTCATCGTGCTCCAGGAACGGGATCAGCGCCGTGGCCACAGACACCATCTGGCGCGGAGAGACGTCCATGTACTGGACACGCTCGGGCTCCACCTCTTCAGGCTCCCCACCCTTGAGCCGGCACAACACGCGCGGGTTCAGGAACTTGCCGCTCTTGGGATCGAACGGTTCGTCCGCCTGCGCGATGATGTAGCGCTCTTCGACATCGGCGGTGAGGTACTCGATCTCGTCCTTGACCTTGCCCTTGGCAACCTTGCGATACGGCGTCTCGATGAAGCCGTACGGGTTGATGCGCGCGAACGTCGCGAGCGAGCCGATGAGACCGATGTTGGGACCTTCTGGCGTCTCGATCGGACACATGCGGCCGTAGTGGCTGGGGTGCACGTCGCGGACCTCGAAGCCGGCACGCTCGCGCGACAGACCGCCAGGGCCGAGGGCCGAAAGGCGGCGCTTGTGAGTCAGGCCGTCGAGCGGGTTCGTCTGACCCATGAACTGCGAGAGCTGCGAGCTGCCGAAGAACTCCTTGATGCTGGCCACGATCGGCCGGATGTTGATCAGCGACTGCGGCGTGATCTCTTCCACGTCCTGCGTGGTCATGCGCTCGCGAACCACGCGCTCCATGCGCGCCAGCCCGATCCGGAACTGGTTCTGGATCAGCTCTCCCACGCTGCGGATGCGTCGGTTACCGAAATGGTCGATGTCATCGATCTCGGCATCATCGGCACCTTCCCACAACCGCACCAAGTACTGGACTGCTGCCAGGATGTCTTGGTTGGTGAGGGTCGACTGCGCATCGGGCAGGTCGACATCGAGTTTCTTGTTGATCTTGTACCGTCCGACCTTGGCCAGGTCGTAGCGCTGCGGGTTGAAGAAGAGCCCTTCGAGCAGTGACCGAGCGGACTCGACAGTGGGCGGCTCGCCCGGACGCAAACGCTTGTAGATCTCGATCAGGGCCTCTTCACGCGTCTCGGTGAAGTCCTTCTCGAGAGTCTTCTCGATGCACTCGGCGTTGCCGAACAGCTCAAGGATCTCCTCGCGAGACTCAGCGATACCGAGCGCCTTGAGCAGCACGGTCGCCGGCTGCTTGCGCTTGCGGTCGACGCGCACAGATACGATGTCGCGGCGGTCGGTCTCCAGTTCGAGCCACGCCCCGCGCGCGGGAATGACCTTCGACGTGAAGATCGCCTTGTCAGTGGTCTTGTCCAACTCCTCGGCATAGTACACTCCGGGTGAGCGGACGAGCTGTGAGACGACCACACGCTCGGTCCCGTTGATGACGAAGGTGCCACGGTCGGTCATGAGCGGGAAGTCGCCCATGAAGACCTGCTGTTCCTTGATCTCACCGGTCTCTTTGTTGATGAAACGCACCTCGACGAAGAGAGGTGCCTGGTACGACATGTCCTTCTCTTTGCACTCGTCGACGGAGTACTTCGGGTCACCGAACTCGTGACTGCCGAACTCCACGGCGAGGGTTCCGGTGAAATCCTCGATAGGCGAGATGTCAGCGAACGTCTCGCGCAGACCGTCCTTCAGGAACCAGTCGAAACTGTCCCTTTGAATGGCTATGAGATTTGGTACTTCGAGGATCTCGGGAATCTTTGCGAAGGTGCGGCGCTGGCGTGTGCCTGCGCTGGCGACGGGGGAGCGTTCTCCGCGGGGCACCAGGCGATTCCTCCTTCAGACAGCGGGGTGGCGATACAAGAGTCGCAAATTATCAAAATACCCATTTCGCCACCGGGATGCAACACATTTTCCTGAAGTCACTCGCACCGACGGGGCGCTGATGGCCGGGTCGCGCAACGGCGGCCCGGCCATCCGAGTATGCCCCTTCGAACGGCGCATCGTGCGCCGACGGAGTGGTTTGGCGCTACTACTTGAGTTCGACGCTGGCGCCGGCGTCCTCGAGCTTGGACTTGGCCTCCTCGGCCTTGTCCTTGTCGACACTCTCGAGCACGGGCTTGGGAGCGCCGTCGACGACCTCCTTGGCCTCCTTCAGGCCAAGCGAGGTTAGCTCGCGGACCACCTTGATGACCTGGATCTTCTGGTCACCGGCAGCGGTGAGGACAACGTCGAAGGAGTCCTTCTCCTCGGCAGCGGCCTCGCCACCAGCGGCAGCGCCGGCAGCTGCAGCAACGGCCACGGGAGCAGCCGCAGACACGCCGAAGACCTCTTCCATCTCCTTGACGAGCTCGGCGAGCTCGAGAGCAGGAGCGCTCTTGACCCACTCAAGGACCTCTTCACGAGTGATGTTCGCCATTGTGCGTTCTTCCTTTCGATCTCACGTTCGTGCCCGGCGGGTACCAGCCGCACTCGACACGTCTCTTCCACGTCTCTAGGCTGCCGCTTTCTGGTCGGCAACCGCCTTCATAGCGCGAGCGAGTGCACCCGCAGGTGCGTTGGCCATCGACATGAAGCCACGCACGGGGTTGAGCAACGTACCCATGAGTTTCGCGATGAGCTCCTCGCGAGAGGGCAGCGACGCGATCGCCTTGATGCTCGCAGCATCGACGACCTCGTTGTCGAGGAAGCCGGCCTTCACCTCGAGTGCATCGTGTTGCTTCGCGTAGTTCACAAGAGCCTTCGCGGCGGCAACCGGGTCCTCCGGGGTGAACACGAAGGCTGTCGGTCCGACGAGATGCTCGTCCATGGTCGGCATCGCGAGTTCGCGCAGGGCGATCACCGTGAGCCGGTTCTTGTAGATCTTGATCTCTCCACCGGCCTCGCGAACGAAACCTCGAAGTTCCTGCATCTCCTTGACGGACAGACCGCGGTAGTCCGCCAGGATGATCCCGCCGCTACCGGTGATCTTGTCTTTGATCTCGGCAACGACCGCGGACTTCTGATCGTTCGGCATTCCGTCATCCCTCCTTTCTGCGCGCGCCCGACATCTGCGACTGCGAGGCTGACTTAGATTCCTCGCCGAGGACCACGCGCGCACCTGACGGCGCGAACGCCGCAGAAACGAAACGTGGCCCCCGCCGGTCGGCGGGGGCCACGGTCACAAACGCTACCGTACGACTGCAAGAATCGCTGTCGTGTGCCCCACCTCGGCTGGCGGACCTGCTCTCCTTCGGTCCATCAAGCCCGTACGCTCGGGCGCCTGCTGTCTTCGGCGGATGGTCATGCACGCGTTATGTGTTTGTCAGCGCTCGGTAGTATGCACGGCCGAGGTCCCGAGCGCAACCCCAGCCACAAGATCGGTGGCGCTACGCCTCCAGCAGGTTGCGTGTCACCGCCGGATCCAGCTTGATTCCCGGACCCATCGTCGTCGCGAGTGTGATCGACTTGATGTACCGGCCCTTGGATGAGGCCGGCTTCACCCGCAGGATCTCGTCAAGCACGGTGCCGTAGTTCTCCACCAACGCGCTCTCGGAGAAGGAGGTCTTGCCGATCGAGACGTGCGCGATGCCGTACTTGTCCGCGCGATACTCGACCTTGCCGGCCTTGAGCTCGCCGACCACCTTCGCCACGTCGTTGGTGACGGTGCCGAGCTTCGGGTTCGGCATGAGCCCTCGCGGACCTAGCACCTTACCCAACTTGCCGACCTTGGCCATCTGGTCGGGGGTGGCAACGGTCGCGTCGAAGTCCGTGAACCCGCCGGAGATCTTGTCCACGAGATCGTCGGAGCCGACGACATCCGCACCGGCGGCTTCGGCCTCACGCGCGGCCTCACCCTCGGCGAAAACGGCCACGCGAACCTCCTTGCCGGTCCCGTGCGGCAGCGACACGCTACCTCGGACCTGCTGATCCGCCTGACGTGTGTCGATCCCCAGCCGGAAATGCACCTCGACGGTCTCATCGAACTTGGCGTTGGCGCCGGCCTTGGCGATGGTGAAGCCCTCGAGCGGCGTGTAGAGGCGACCGCGCTCGATGGCGGCCGACGCCTCTCGATAACGCTTGCCCTTGTTCATGGGTGGTTCCTCCCTCGTGGTCGACGAGCCGGGCAGGCTCTCCCACATTCACGCTGCGCCGGTATGACGCTGCGTCCTAACCTTCTACGGTGAAACCCATCGAGCGGGCGGTGCCTTCGATGATCCGCATCGCACCCTCGATGTCGTTCGCGTTGAGATCGGGCATCTTGGTCTCCGCGATCTCACGCACCTGCGCCCGGGTCACAGTCGCGACCTTCTCGCGATTCGGCACGCCAGAACCCTTCTCAACCCGCGCCGCTTGCTTGAGCAAGACTGCTGCCGGCGGAGTCTTGGTGATGAAGTCGTACGTGCGGTCCTCGTACACCGTGATCTCGACCGGGATTATCGTGCCCATCTTGTCCTGCGTAGCTGCGTTGAACGCCTGGCAGAACTGCATGATGTTCACCTGGTGCGCGCCGAGAGCCGGACCGACCGGCGGAGCCGGATTGGCCTGACCTCCGGGAATCTGCAATTTGATGAAACCGGCGACCTTCTTGGCCATCAGTGACTCACGTCCTTATGTGTCCAACGCGCCACCCATACGTGGCGAATGCCTTCGTCCGTTCCTATCGACACACCGGCAGAAGCCGCCGCGGGGCATCACTCCCGCTGCGCCCGGCGCGTGTAGCTTACAACTTGGCTACCTGGTCGAAACCTACCTCGACCGGTGTTTCCCTGCCGAAGATCGACACCATTACCTTGACCTTCGTTTGGTCCAGATTCACCTCGGCGATCGTGCCGTCGAAGTCCGCGAACGGACCCGATGTGATCTTGACCGCCATTCCCTCGTTGAAATCCGTGGACGTCTTCGGCTTCACGCCTGCCTCGGTCCGCTTCACGATCCGGTTGAACTCCGTGCGCGACAGCGGCACGGGCTTGCCCTGCGAGCCGACGAAACCCGTGACGCCGGGCGTGTTGCGCACGACATACCACGAGTCGTCGTCGAGCTCCATCTGCACCAGGATGTATCCAGGGAAGACCTTCTTCTCGGACGTGACCCTTCGGCCACCTTCCTTGATGTCGGTCACGGTCTCTTTCGGGATAAGCACTTGGAAGATCTTGTCCTCCATGCCCATCGACTCGATGCGGTGCTCGAGGTTCGTCTTGACCTTGTTCTCGTAGCCCGAGTAGGTGTGTATGACATACCACTTCTTCGACATCGGGCTACCCGCCGATCCTGCCGATGAGCTGGACGAGCTGCGTCGACAGCGTGTCGACGATGAGCGTGAAGACGATGAAGAACGCAAGGGTGGCAATAACGACGAGGCTCGAGTTGATCACCTCGGGCCGCGAAGGCCATACGACGCGCTTGAGTTCTGAGCGCACGTCGCCCAGATAGCGACCGAACCTCACGAACACGTTCGGTTTCTCGGCCCTTGCCTTCGCCATATCACCAATCCATCCAGTCCATCAGCCGCACATGCGGCTCGCGTGCGACCGCCGCGGATACATGGGGCGCCCGCGGCGGCGTGATCGTCGTGGCAGGGCAGGAGGGACTCGAACCCCCAACATCCGGTTTTGGAGACCGGCGCTCTAGCCAATTGGAGCTACTGCCCTGTACCTACCCACCGGACCCGTGTCCGCTGGGTCCGCTAGCGAGTCTCCCGGTGCACCGTGTGGGTCTTGCACCACTTGCAGTACTTCTTGAACTCGATGCGCTCGGGATTGTTCTGCTTGTTCTTCTTGGTGGTGTAGTTCCGGCGCTTGCACTCGGTGCACGCCAGCGTGACCAACGTTCTCATCAGTCCTCCAACCGAGCGCACGCGCAACGGATCGGCGCGGGCGCGGTAGGGTACTCTAGCACCCTGTTTTCAGCGATGTCAAACAACCTACGAGCGGAATCGACGGGGCCCGGCGTCGCAGCCGGGACCCCGTCGCTCGCTCGGTTCAGCCAGTCGCACTACTTCAAGATCTTGATGACACGACCCGAACCGACGGTGCGGCCGCCTTCGCGGATGGCGAAGCGCAGGCCCTCCTCCATCGCGATCGGGTTGATGAGCTCGCCGCGCAGCTCGACATGGTCGCCGGGCATGACCATCTCGGTGCCTTCCGGCAGGTGCGCCACTCCGGTCACGTCCGTGGTGCGGAAGTAGAACTGCGGGCGGTAGCCGTCGAAGAACGGGGTGTGACGGCCGCCCTCTTCCTTGGTAAGAACGTAGACCTGGCCTTCGAACTCGGTGTGCGGGGTGACGCTTCCCGGCTTGCAGATGACCTGGCCGCGCTCGATCTCGGTACGCGAGATACCGCGCAGCAGCAGGCCGATGTTGTCGCCTGCCTGGGCCTCGTCGAGCAGCTTCCTGAACATCTCGACACCGGTCACGACGGTCTTCTTGGTCTCGTCGTGGATGCCCACGATCTCGACCTCGTCGCCGACCTTGACGATGCCGCGCTCCACACGGCCGGTGGCAACGGTCCCGCGGCCGGTGATGGTGAACACGTCCTCGACGGCCATCAGGAACGGCTTTTCGATGTCACGGACCGGCTCGGGGATGTAGGAGTCCACGGCCTCCATGAGCTCCCAGATGGACTTCTTCGCTTCCTCGTCGCCCTCGAGCGCCTTGAGCGCCGAACCCTTGATGACAGGGGTGTCGTCGCCGGGGAACTCGTACTCGGAGAGCAGCTCGCGCACTTCCATCTCCACGAGCTCGAGCAGCTCCTCGTCGTCGACCATGTCGGTCTTGTTCAGGTATACGACGATGTAGGGCACGCCCACCTGACGGGCGAGCAGGATGTGCTCGCGGGTCTGGGGCATGGGACCGTCGGCTGCGCTGACCACCAGGATCGCGCCGTCCATCTGTGCGGCGCCGGTGATCATGTTCTTGACGTAGTCGGCGTGACCCGGGCAGTCCACGTGAGCGTAGTGACGGTTCTCCGTCTCGTACTCGACGTGTGCGATCGCGATCGTGATGCCGCGCTCACGCTCCTCGGGAGCCTTGTCGATCTGGTCGAACGGCGTGAAGTCGGCCCAGCCCTTCTCGGCCAGGGTCTTCGTGATGGCCGCAGTAAGTGTGGTCTTGCCATGGTCCACGTGACCGATGGTGCCGATATTGACATGCGGCTTGGTGCGCTCGAACTTCTTCTTCGCCATGAGTCTCCTCCTTACGAGACCTCCCGACGGTGCCGGCGCCCTCTCCGGCCGGCCCCGACCGTCATCGAATACTCTCACATTCACATGCGTTTGCGTTGGTTGATCTTGAACGCCGGCATTAACGCCGACGCGTGATGCCATGGTAGCGGTGACTGGATTCGAACCAGTGACTCCACGGGTATGAACCGTGTGCTCTAACCGCTGAGCTACACCGCCACGAGGACCGACCTGTCCGCTCGTGACGACGCACCGGTCGGAAGCAATTCGTGGAGCCCACAACCGGACTTGAACCGGTGACCTCTTCCTTACCAAGGAAGTGCTCTGCCGACTGAGCTATGTGGGCAGAAAAGCGATGGGAGTCTTGTTGCGCTCCCAGTGTCTTCGTGGTGGGGGCGGATGGATTCGAACCATCGTAGGCATAGCCAACGGGTTTACAGCCCGTCCCCTTTAGCCACTCGGGCACACCCCCACAAAAAAAAGAACCTGCTCTGTGCGCTTTTCAAGTTGCACGCCTGGCTGAAAGGCATAGGGATAGTACGATATGGGCTTCGCGAGTGTCAACGACGACAACGGTGCCGGGCGTACCCATTCGGCAGCCGCGTCCGCGCTTGTACCGGACGTTGCTCCCAGGCTAAGGATACAACCCGGAGAAGATCGAGCCTACGGCATTGATACCCGGGATCGCACGGTCGATGTCACCGCGAGGGATGAGCCGGAACCACGCGATATGGTCGCCAACGGTCACCGGCCGCGGAGTGTACGCGTCGTAGTGCCCCTCGAACCACGTGCGTACCGGACGGACAGGCAGGATCCTCAGGTCGTCCCGCTCGACGAGCAGCTCTGAGAAGAAGACCTCGTCAGGTCCGGCCAGGAGTGCTCGGACCTCCTCGGCGGGCTGCGCGATCGCAAGCCAGTAGTAGAGGAGGTCATCCGCCTCGGAGCTAAGGACCCACCCCGGTTCCCGGGTCTTGGTGTTCGAGATCGATTTGAATGCGTAGTGCCCGGCATCCGATCGGTAGAACGGCAGGTTCCGGTCAAAGGCCTTCGCTCGGTCCAAGCCAAAGTACGAATCCGGCTTCACTTTCGCGTTGCGCAGCCGCCCGCTGGTCTGGTACGTGATGTCGACACCCGCGGCACGATACGCCGCGGCCTTCTCGCTAAGCACTCTCACGGGCCCATGGCCGCTGCGCTCCAAGTACGCGGCCACGATGCGCTCCGCGACAGCCTTAAGTAACGCGTCCGCTGACTGCGACATCGGACCCCCTCTCCAGGCGGACTAGCGACCGAGACGTTCGTCAGCGACGCGGAGGCGGCGGCTCAATACTTCAAGCAGCTTGACCGCGATGGACGGATGGCTCTCGAGAAGGGCTTTGAAGTCCCAGCTCGACAGCATCAGGCAATTGGTTGCCTCGAGTGCCTTGATGGTCGCGGAACGAGGTGCTTGGTCCAGTAGAGACATCTCGCCGAAGAAGTCGCCGGGCCCGAAGGTACCGAGCGACTGACCATCCCGGAAGATCTCGACCTGCCCATCCAAGATCAGGTAGAACGCCTGCCCAGGAGTCCCCTGGGTGACTATGATCTGTCCCGGCTGGAACCCGCTCTCTTGCGCAACCGCTGAGATGGCCGAGATCTCGTCGGGAGTGCAGTTGGCGAAGATCGGTACGCGAGACAAGAAATCCTCATGCGCCATGATCGACTTCTCCCGTTCGAACATCGTCCGACACCTGCACATCCGCACACCTGGTAGACCATTTATAGCAGAGTTGTCGGACGCTTCGCGCCGTTTTCATGCACAATGGTGTCCGATAAGACTCGGCCACGGAGCGTCAATGACCCTGCTGCTCAACCTGTACCTCGGTCATCTGCTCGGCGACTTCGTCTTGCAGCCGGGCAAGCTCGTTGCATCCAAGCGGACCGGCCTGACCGGACTGCTCGTGCACGTGGGCATCATCGGCCTGTGTACCGCAGCGATACTCTACGCGGACCTCGCATCTTTGTGGAACATCGTGTTGCTGGCGATCGCCGCGCACACAGCGATCGAGGTCGTCACCATTCGTGCACGCGAGATGGAGCAGCTCAGCGGCCTGTCGGTGTTCCTCATCGACCAATCGCTCCACATTTCGAGCCTCGCCGTTCTGGTGTGGGTCGCCGAACCTTATGCCCCGGTTGAAAGCGTGACCACGTTCGGCCAGCAGCCCGGTGCGACCTGGATCGCTGTTGCGTGCGCATTCGTAGGAGTGACCTTCATGGGGTCCATCATCATATTCGAGGTAGTGAACTCGATCGGCCCGAGCGAGTGGAACCGCGACATCCTGCCCTTCGACGCAGCACGAGTCCTTGGCATGATCGAACGGGGGGCAGCGCTGCTACTCGCGGTAATGGTGCATCCGCTATTGATCGTGCTTCCGTTCCTTCCGCGCGTCGCAGTCGCGTTCCGGAACCAGGAGCCGGAGCGTGCACGGCAGATGGTCGTCGCGACGACCGGTCTCGTCGTGTGTCTGACGACGTGGATACTGGTCCTGATCGTGGCCATGACTACGAGTACGGCGGTGTGACCCGATACGCGGGAGGTGGCGGATGACGACGCAAGCCGTGCGGAAGAACCAACACGTGTTGCGGTGGATACGCGGAACGGCTTTCGGTATCGGTACCACCTGGGCACTGGCCTCAATGTCGTTCACGCCTGGAGCAGCGGCATACGGCCTTGGCATCGCGGTGGGCGTTCTGGCGATGTTCTCGCCTGGCCTCGCCGTGCTTGTCTCGATCATCGTGCTCGGCCTACCGATCGTAGCGGCGGATTTCGTTGTCGGTGTGGTGTTCATAGTCATCGGTTTCGCAGCGATCCAGTATCTTGGCCAGGACAATGGGCGGGTGTACCTGTTCGTCCTGTACGCGTTCATCGCTTCCGCCTACGGACCGGCATGGGTCGTGGCGGTGGTTGCCGGATATCTGATGGGCGCCTCGGAGGGCGTTGTCGTCGCACTTGTCGCCGCGCTCGTCGTGGAGATGGCCGGATTAGCGAGCGGCAGGGACGCCATCGGCGTCATCGTGACCGGCGGCACCGCTCCCGGAGTCGTCGACTTCACTTCCATGCCGGACAACCTGCTGACATTCGGGTGGATCGCGGAGGCCGTTCGGCAGGTCGATCCCGGCAGTTCCCTGGAGGTCTTTGCCGGCGCACGGTTCATCGCCCTGCTGTTCGTCCAGCCCGTGATCTGGGGTGCGTCGGCCGTCGTCACCGGACTCGTCCGTCGTCCGCTTGACGACTCTCGCCGCCAGTACTTCGGGTTGCTCGCAGCGTTCGCAGGCGTGTTCACCGCTGCGGCTGCAAGTGCGGCGGCGCTGGCGACGTTCGGCGCGGAGGTCCCGCTGGCTTCCGTGGGCGTGTCCGCAGGCCTGTCCGTGGTCGCGGCGGCAGTGATCATCGGCATATGGGAGTGGGTATTCCCGCCGATAGCGACCCGCACGAGCGTCCCTCACATGAGCTCGATGGAGGCAGAGGACGCGGATGTGGACGAGCTGCTGCGGCTCATCTCGACGGCAGAGGACCAGCTGGCAAGCAAGCACACGACCGAGGCTACCGTCATGATCACAGACATGAAGTCGTTCTCCGCGATGACTGAGGAAGAGGGCAGCGTGATCTCCGCCAAGACGATCCAGCGACATCGCGACCTTCTGCTGCCGGTCATCGCGTCGTACCACGGGAACGGTAAGTCCACCGGCGGAGATGGCCTCGTGGCTGCATTCAACTCGGCAGGCGACGCTGTGCATGCTGCTGTGACGATGCAGCGCACCCTACGCGAGCACAACGCCGCACACAAAGGTGAGCGCGACATCTTCATCCGTGTCGGCATCGCCAACGGCGAGGTGGTCCTGGACCGGGGTGGGCGACCCTTCATCGGCAACGCTCTGAACCTCGCGGCGAGGGTCATGAATCTCGGTGACGGCGGCCAGGTGTTCACTACCCGAGCGGTGCTCGACGCAGCCCACGCAGGCGACCTGCGGACGTACCGGCACGGGAGCGTGGAACTCAAGAACATCGCCGACCCCGTCGAGGTGTACGAGGTCTTGTGGGACGAGGGTCAGGAGCCCGGCAAGCCTCGAGGGTTCTGAGCCACGGTGAGGGGCTGCGCGTCGACCTGGGCATGACCAACGCCAAACCGAGCCCGACGCGGACTGCACCGCTGCCTGAGATGCACAGAGGCGCCCAGACGGGCGCCTCCGGATGCGTTCAGTGGAGCTGGCGGAGGGAGTCGAACCCACAACCTACTGCTTACAAGGCAGTTGCTCTGCCATTGAGCTACGCCAGCGAGCGTCGCCTATTGTAGACGCTGGCGCGCGTTCGAGGCCAGTGGGCGCCGGTGCGGTGTCAGCACATGCGGCAGCGGTCGATCTGCGCCTCGATCTTGCGCTTGATCCGCTGCAACGCATTGTCGACGGACTTGGCGTGCCGGCCCAAGTTGTCGGCGATTTCTTGGTAGGAGCGACCCTCCATGTACAGCCGCAATACCTGACCTTCGAACGGCGAGAGGGCCTCTTTGAAGCCCCGGCGGATGTAGTCACCCTCCCATGCCGAAATCACCATCTCGGCAGGGTCGCATGCCTCTTTGGCCGCGAGGATATCGGTGAGGAGTCGCTCCCCGTCGTCGTCCGACACTGCCGGACGCGAGAGCGAGACATAGGTGTTGAGAGGCGCGTGCTTGCGCCGTGTGGCCGTCTTGATCGCGGTGATCATCTGGCGCGTGACACAAAGTTCCGCGAACGAGCGGAAACTCGCCTGTCGAGAGGGGTCGTAGTCGCGGATGGCCTTGAACAGGCCGATCATTCCCTCTTGGATGACGTCGTCCCGGTCGCCACCGACCAAGAAGTACGAGCGGGCCTTGCATCGAACGAGACTCCGGTACTTGCGAACCAGTTCGCTGGATGCTCTCTGGTCGCCTGCCTGGGCGGCCATCACGAGCGAGAGTTCGGTTCCACGTCCCGGTCCAGGCATAGCATTTGCGGCTCTAGCTTGTGCGTCCAATCACAATCCCTCCCGCGGTAACCCCTCGTTGTGAGACAAGGGGAAGGACGGCGCCTCCGGCACGGCGCGGGAAAACTCGCCCCACGAACATACTCAGCCCTCTCGGCGAGTGTCAACGAATCTCCGACAACCTGAAGAAGTCTGTCCCAAGTCCCGCAATCTCCACGTTTCTCGGCAACCGCGGAACGACTCAGCGCTCACCCCTCGCCCACCGAGCGAGCGACTCTCGGGTCTTAGCGTCGATTCGCTCGGAGATGGTCGTTCTGGCCGAACCAGCCGGATTCGACTCGTTGGCCTCCGCGGTGTGCTGCTCGATAACGTCGACGAAGCCTGCCGACGACATGCGCTGTGCTCCCTGACCGAGAACGACCCACTGCGTCTGCGCATCGGATGTCACGACCGTCACCTGGTCTCCCCGCCGCCGATACGCCCCAGCCAGTTCCTCGATCACCGCATCGGCATCGCGACCGTGAGCGGAGAAGACAACGCCGACGCCTGCAGCTTCGTGTCGCTCGCCGGTAGACGACGGATTGGACGCGCCGTCGAACACTACTGTCGCATCCCAGTCACGACCCGCGTACGCGGCCACGTCTGCGACAAGCTTCGCTCGAGCGGCGTCGAGATCGCGCCGTGCCAGCTCTCTGTACCGCCCCGACACGTGAATCACGTTATAGCCGTCGACTATGAGCGCCGCTGCCACGCGCTCACGTCCCGATACGGCTGCGGCGCACCCATTCAAACATCAACACTGTTGCCGCCTGGGCGACGTTGAGAGAGCCGACCTTTCCCGCTACCGGGATGCGGACAAGGAAATCGCAGTGCTCGCGAGTCAACCGTGCCAGCCCTGTGTCCTCGGCCCCCATAACCAGCACGAGCCGACCCTCCAGCGGGGCTTCCCACAGCACCTGCTCGGCTTGTTCCAAAGCGCCGACCACCCAGAATCCCTCTTCTTTGCAGCTGTCGATGGCGCGCACAAGGTTCGTCTCCTGAGCGACCGGCAGGTGCGCGAGCGCTCCTGCCGACGCCTTCATCGCGGAAGGGCTGACTGAAACGCTACGACGGCTCGGAATGACCAGCCCCGCAGCTCCGGCGACCTCGGCTGACCTGGCGACAGCTCCCAAGTTGTGCGGGTCGGTCACGTGGTCCAGCGCGACCACGAGCGCCCGATCGGCGTGTCGGGTGGCCGACAGAATGTGCGCGAGAGGAGTGTACCGATACGCCGGCACGATCCCGACGACACCTTGGTGCGAGGTTCCTCGGCACAGCTCGTCGAGCGCTGGGCGAGCGACATGCTCTATCGGGACGTCCGCTTCCTGGGCGAGTCTCGCGATCTCGTCGAGGGCCTGTGCGCGCTCGACACCCCGAGCTATCAGGACCCGCTCGAAGCCGACCCCGGCACGCAGCGCCTCGATCACAGCGTTGCGGCCTTCGACAAGGTCGGACATGTCCTCAGCCCTTCGGCGAGTAGGTCACGCGCGCGCCGCCGGGCGTGTCGTCAACCGTGAAGCCGAGGTTGCCCAGGCCGTCACGGACAGCGTCTGCCGCAGCCCAGTTGCGGTCGCTGCGCGCGACGGCCCGCGCCGCGAGGAGCGCGTCGACCGCTGCGTGCGGGTCGCTGCCCTCGTAGCCTGCCAGCGACGACGCGAGTTGGATGACCTCGGTCGGGTAATCGCTCGACGTCTTGGACGGCTCGGTCGCGACGCCCAGCACCCCCGCGAGCCGCTCGATGGCATCCCGTGCTTGCTTGAGTACCGGAGCGTTCTCGCTGTGCGGACCCAACCCATACTCGCCCAGGAACTTGTTCGTCGTGCGAACGAGTTCGAACACCGCTCCCAGAGCACCAGCCGTGTTGAAGTCGTCGTCCATCTCGGCGACGAACTTCGTCTGGGCCGCCTCGATCGCTTCGACCAGACCGGTGCGGTCTTGCGCCGAGGCTTCCTCGGCAGACCATCCGGCGTTGCTCTCGAGGTACATGTCCACGTCGCGGATGGGCGTCATAAGACGGTCGTAGGCCACTGCCGCCTCTTCGAGGCGGTCCGGCGAAAAGTCGAGTGGGCTGCGGTAGTGGGTCTGGAGCATCATCAGGCGGATCACCGGCGCAGGGTACTTCTCCAGCACGTCCTTGAGCAGCATGAAGTTGCCCAGGGACTTGCTCATCTTCTCCTGATCCACCTGAAGCAGACCGCCGTGCAGCCAATAGCGGACGAACGGCTGTCCAGTGGCTGCCTCGGACTGTGCGAGCTCGTTTTCGTGATGCGGGAAGATGAGGTCGCTCGCCCCGCCGTGGATGTCGAATGTGACTCCCAGCTCCCGTTCCGACATCACAGAACACTCCAGGTGCCAGCCCGGCCGGCCCTCTCCCCACGGCGACGGCCAGTGCGGTTCGCCGGGTTTGGCGGACTTCCACAGTGCGAAGTCGAGCGGGTCGCGCTTGCGCTCGTCAACGTCCACGCGTGCCCCTGAGTTCATCTCGTCGATGTCCCGCCCGGAGAGCTTGCCGTACTCGCGGAACGAGCGGACGGAGAAGTAGACGTCTCCGTCCACCTCGTACGCGTGCCCGGAATCCACAAGCCGTTGCACCATCTCGATCATCTCGGGGATCGTCTCGGTTGCCTTGGGCTGCACGGTGGGCGGCATGATCCCGAGCGCCTCCATCGCACTTTGGAACGCCTCGGTGTAGTCCGCGGCGACCTGGGCGGCCGAGCGGCCTTCCTCGTTGGCCCGATTGATTATCTTGTCGTCGACATCGGTGATGTTCTGCACGAACCGCACGTCATACCCACGGAACTCGAGATAGCGCCGTATCACGTCGAAGGAGAGGAACGTGCGGGCATTGCCGATGTGGATATGGTTGTAGACGGTCGGCCCGCACACATACATGGATATGGTGTCCGGCTCACGGGTCACAAGCTCCTCTTTGCTGCGCGTCAGTGTGTTGTGCAGGCGAATGGCCATCGTCACTTCCTTCGGCGGTCGTTCATCGGTCGTCGGCTTCGGCAGACCGCTGACCCGGTTCGGTCGCTTCCGACCCGGGTTGCAGGCCTCCCGCCTCCGGCGGCTCACGAACACCGGCAGGGTCCGTTCCATGGTACTCGGCAATCGACGCTTCATCGTCAGAGACTCGTGCCTCTAGACGATCGACCCTGCGCTGCAGCGCGCGGAACATCTCGACCACGGGATCGGGAAGGTCCTCGTGGTGCAGATCGACGGTGTCCACGCGCCGCCCTTCGCGCACCACCACGCGCCCGGGTACACCGACAACGGTGCAGTTCGGGGGGACATCGGACACCACGACCGCTCCGCCTCCGACTTTGGACCAGCGGCCGATAGTGATATCGCCCAAGACGGTCGCCCCCACGCCCACGACCACACAGTCCTCAAGCGTGGGGTGGCGCTTGCCGCGTTCCTTGCCGGTGCCGCCGAGGGTCACCCCCTGGTAGAGGGTCACATCGTCATGGATGACGGTCGTTTCGCCGACGACCACTCCCATCCCGTGATCGATGAAGAAGCGGCGACCGACCGTGGCGCCGGGGTGGATCTCGATACCGGTGAAGAACCGCGTGATCTGGCTCAGCCAGCGCGATAGACCCCGTCGGCCATGTTGCCACAGCCAGTGGTTGACTCGGTGCCACCACACGGCATGCAGACCCGGGTAGTTCATCACCACATTGAACGTGGACGTGGCTGCCGGGTCGCGGTCCTTGACAGCTTGTATGTCCTCGCGGACCAGATCGAACATGGGGGAAGCGTCTTCCTTCGGTCACTCGCCGCCGGGTGGGCCTATGCTCGTCACATCATCCCCGACGGGAGTGCCCGACTCAAGCGCTCCGGAATCCTCCTCCTGCCGAGGAGCCCGAGCGCGCCCACCAGCTGCCGCATCGGCTGACGTGTCGCGCTCCAGCAGCACGACCGCCTGGGCGGCGGCGCCTTCCCCGCGACCGATGGCGCCGAGGCCTTCGGTAGTCGTTGCCTTAAGCCCGATCGCGTCTATCGCGACGCCCAAGCGCTCGGCGATCGCAGCCCGCATCGCGTCCCTGTAGCTCGCGACCTTGGGTTGCTCCATGACGAGCACGATGTCCGCGTCCAACAGGCGGAACCCTCGCTGCCGCACCAACTGTGCGACGCGCGCGAGAAGCTCCATGCTCGAGACGCCCGCATACCGCGGGTCGGTGTTGGGGAAATGCTGACCAATGTCGCCGGCTCGCATCGCGCCGAGTGCGGCATCCATGAGTGCGTGCACGATCACATCGGCGTCGGAGTGTCCAGACAGGCCCAACTCGTACGGGATCTCCACGCCGCCGAGGACCAGCGGTCGGCCGGCGACGAACGCGTGCATGTCATACCCGATACCGATCCGCAGTTCGCTCACGGCCGTGCCTCCCTGCCGGCGAGGACTGCCTCGACGAACGCGATGTCCTCGGCCACCGTGACCTTGATGTTGTCGCGGGGACCCTCGAACATGCGCACCGTGCCACCGAACGCCTCCACGAGCGACGCGTCGTCGGTGCCGGCCAGTCCCGACCGGAAGGCGGCAGCGTACGCATTGCGCAACACCTCCGCGCGGAAGACCTGCGGCGTCTGAGCCGCCCAATAGCGGGTGCGGTCCGGCGTTCCGAGTACGACGCCCTCCTCCACGAGCTTGAGCGTGTCGTACGACGGATGGCCGACGACCAGCCCGTCGGCCCCGCTCTCCCACAGCGCAGCGACGACCGCGTCGATCAGCAGGTCGGTCACGAGCGGACGGGCCCCGTCGTGTACCACGATCGCCGAAGAATCCCCGGCGGTTGCATCGAGACCGCGCTCAACGGAGTGTTGCCTGGTCACGCCACCTGCGACAGCTACCAACGGCTTCGTCGGGGCGATCGCTTCGCGCACGGCGGCGCCGTACTCGTCGACACGGTCGGGGTGGCATACCAAGACGATCTCGGACACGCTGCTCGCGCGGTCGAAAGCGCGCACCGTGTATGCGAGCATGGGCGATCCGGCTATCGAGACTAGCTGCTTGCCGCCCGTCTCGCCGAATCTCTCCCCACTCCCGCCGGCGACCACGATCGCCGAGGCGTCGGCGGTTCCAGTCTCAGGCCTCGGCGTCATCCGCGTCGACCCTCCCTGCGAACCGAGCGAATATCATGCGGCCGGCCGACGTCTGGAGGACCGATGTCACCTCGGTGTCGACCAGGACTCCGATGTGCTCCCGTCCGTCCTGGATCACGACCATCGTCCCGTCGTCCAGGTACCCCACACCCTGGCTTTGCTCCTTGCCCTCCTTCTGCACCTCGAGCCTGAGCGACTCTCCTGGCAAGAACACGGGTTTGAGGGCGGTGGCGATCTCATTGAGGTTGATCACCGTCACGCCCCGGACGCGGGCGACCTTCGTGAGGTTGTAGTCGACGGTCACCACCGCAGCCGACATGTCTTCGGCAAGGCGAAGCAGCTTGCCGTCGGTCTCCGGGACGGTGGGGTAGTCGGCCTCGAAGGCCTCGATGTCTAGGTCGCCCCCAGACAGACGTGTGAGCAGATCGAGACCGCGGCGACCTCGCGCCCGCTTGGCGTCGTCGGCAGAATCGGAGAGCGTCTGGAGTTCGCTGAGTACGAAGCGAGGCACCTTCAGAGCGCCCTCGAGGAGGCCGAACTCCACGAGCTCGACGAAGCGTCCGTCGATGATCGCGCTCGTGTCGAGCAGCTTGACGGTCGCACCTGGTTGCGTGGATGCGCCGGCAGGGGCCGAGCCGGCCAACCGCGGGAAGGAAGCAGCGATGTCGTCCCGCTTGAGTAGCGCGATACGCAGACCCAGGTAGCCTCCCATAACGAACAGGGTGACTGTGATGAGCACCGCCAACCACATAGGTTCGAGCAGCCTCAATGGCCAACTGACAAGCAGAGCGATGAGCAGGCCGACGATCATGCCGGTCGCGCCGAGGGTGAAGTCCACCGGCGCCATCTCGCTCAGGCGCTCTTCGGCTCGCTCGTAAAGCAGGGCCAGTTCTCGGCCGAAGATCCCGCCGGCAACGTATCCGATCGAAGACCCGAGAAGGATAAGGATGAGGATGACGTAATACTCGGGCAGGCCTGTCGTGTCGGACCAGTCGACGAGTCGGGATGCCGTGTAACCGCCCATCGCCCCCGCTGTGACCAGCACGAAGCGGGTGATGTGTACGATCATGAGCTGGACTCATGCGGTGATGACCGCGTTCGCCCCCACCTCCCCTCGAACCTCCTCGCACCCACACGGGTGGGGCGCATCTTGCCGGTAATCCAGTATACGCGAGTAGTGCGACAGGATGGGTGCGCCGGTGCGCAGAGTCGATCTAGGGTGATGTCTAGGACCGGGCTGGGGGACCAGATCAGGACAGGTGCGAACGCATCCGCTTCAGGCCCTCCGCGATCGATGCCGCTCGGCGAGAACCGACACCGTCGACCTCGTCGAGGTCGCTCTCGCTGGCGTTCTCCAAGGCCGCGATCGTGCCGAACCGTTCGACAAGTCGATTCACGACCGATGTGGGCAGCATCGGGATCCGCCGCAGAATGCGATATCCACGTGACTGTACGTGGTCTTCGGCGCTTCTCGACTCCGCGGGGAGTCCGAGTGCCTCGGCGACCACCGAGGGCTCCAAGAACTGCTCTGGTGCAAGCTTGCTTATCTGCGTGCGGACGGCAGCCACCTTGCGGGGCGCCGGGTCGGTGGAGTAGTCGCGGAGCAGCAGTGCATACTCGCCGTCCACGTTGGCGGTCAGCTCCTCGGCCTGCATGCGGACGAGTCTGCCCTCCGTGCCGAGCTCGGAGATGTAGCGTGAGACCTCGCGCGACACACGGTTGACCATCTCGAACCGGCTGAGCACGTCGGTGACGTCTCCCACGGTCACAAGGTCGTCGAATTCCAGAGCGGTCAGTCGCTCCAGCACCTCGTCGAGGCGAGCGCGATAGCGCTGCAGTGTCTGCAACGCCTGGTTGGCTTTTGCGAGGATGACGTCGATGTCCTCAAGAATGAGCCGGTTGCCGCCCAGGTACAGGCTGACCACGTCTCGCCGCTGTGAGATCGAGATCACGAGCGCCTTGGTCTGACGGCTCACGCGCTCGGCCGTGCGATGACGCATCCCTGTCTCGGTAGTGGGCAGCTCGGGGTCCGGAACGAGGTGTACGTTGGCCTTGCGTATCCGTTCGCAGTCGCCGTCCATGATGATCGCGCCGTCCATCTTGGCCAGCTCGAACAGCTGTTGAGGAGTGAACGGGATGTCGAGGTCAAAGCCTCCGTTGCACAGCTGCTCGACCGCAACCTCGTCCCCGATGACGACCAGCGCGCCCGTGCGAGCAGCGATGATGAAGTCCAGACCCTCGCGCAGCGGCGTGCCAGGAGCGACCTTCTCGAGTTCGGACCTCAGATCGTCGTCGGCGACCGGTTCCATGTCCACTCCCTTCCAGGTCCGGGAACATGCACCTCACACCCCACGCTCCCGATTCTGCCACGACAACAGCGGCCTGACCAGGAAGGTACCCGGTAGCCGGTCCTCGATCGCGCAGGTGAGCGCCGGCCGGCTGATTCAGCCGATGAGGGAGAGAGCCTCTGCCACGGTCGTGCACCTCTGTAGACCGGATGTCTCGGCACCGGATCGGCTCGGCGCGTTGGCGACCACGCGCTTGAACCCCTGCTGCGTGGCCTCGCGCGCGCGGGACGCAGCGTGCGGCACCGACCGGACCTGCCCGGTCAGCCCGATCTCGCCGAAACTCGCGATGTCGCCCGGAAGCGGCACGTCGCTACGGGCCGACGCGAGCGCGAGAGCGAGCGGCAGGTCGACCGCCGGTTCGGTCACGCGCACCCCGCCTGCCACCGACACGAACACGTCGTGCCCGCCGAACGCCAAACCGCCACGGCGCTCCAACACGGCCAGGACCTGCAATAGCCGGTTCGTGTCCACCCCCGTGGCAAGTCGTCTGGGTACCTGAAGGTAGGTCGGCGTGACGAGTGCTTGCACCTCGACAAGCAACGGCCGGCTGCCCTCCATCGCCACCATCACCGCCGAGCCAGGAGCAGCTTCCGCCCTCTCACCAAGGAACAGACTCGATGGGTCCGTGACGCCTTCGAGACCGGCCTCGCCCATCTCAAAGACCCCGATCTCCGATATCGAGCCGAACCGGTTCTTGACCGCCCGGACGATACGGTACGCGTGGTCTCGGTCCCCCTCGAAGTACAGGACTGCATCAACCATGTGTTCGAGGACGCGCGGCCCGGCGATGGCGCCGTCCTTGGTCACGTGGCCCACGATGACCGTCGTGACCCCCAGGTCCTTGGCGATCCGCATGAAACGTGCGGTGCTCGCCCGTACCTGGCCGACACTCCCAGCAGCCGAATCGAGCTCGGGATCGACTGCGGTTTGGACCGAGTCGACGACCAGCAGGTCCGGCCGTCGTTCACGCACGACGTGTTCGACCGCAGTCACGTCCACCTCCGGCAGAAGCATGATGCCGTCTGCTGTAACGCCGAGCCGACGCGCTCGCATCCCCACCTGACCCGGCGACTCCTCACCGCACACGTAGAGCACAGACCCACCGCGCTGCGCAATGGCCGACGATGCCTGTAGCAGCAGCGTCGACTTGCCGATGCCCGGCTCGCCGCCGAGCAGCGCGAGCGATCCCGCAACGAGCCCGCCCCCCAGAGCGCGGTCGAGTTCCGCGATGCCTGTCGAGAGTCGCGGGCTGTCCTCGCCACCGGCTTGGGCCAACGCGACGGCACCCACGGTGGTAGGAGTCACGTGAACGGAAACGGACCGCTCGACACGCTCTTCGACGAAGGTGCCGAACGATCCGCAGTCGGAACACTTGCCATGCCACTTGTGCACGGTCGCACCGCACTCTTGGCAGCGCCACAGAGTCCGGCTCTTGGCCATAGGGGCTGTGCCTACTCGCCCGAGGCGCCGCCGGCAGCAGCATCGCCGCGCGAGCGCGACGAGCGCTTCGGCATGCTCGGGGCCGACGCCTTGTCGCCGGTCGACCCCGCGGGGACGGCTACTGTGCCTTCACCCTTGCGGAACGATACCGTGTCGTCATCGAGATGGACCTCGATGATGTCGCCCTCCTGCCACTGCCCTGCGAGCATCTGCTCCGAAAGCGGGTCCTCGAGCAGCCGCTGTATCGCGCGGCGCAACGGCCGTGCGCCGAGCGCGGGATCGAAGCCCTCGTTGGCCAACAGCTCACGGGCTCCGCGATCTAGCGCCACGTCCATGCCCCGAGCGTGAAGCTGCTCGCGCAGACGCGATACCATCAGGTCGACGATCTCGAGGATCTCCTCGTGCGTGAGGTCGTGGAACACGATCACCTCGTCGACGCGGTTGAGGAACTCGGGCCTGAACAGCTTCTTGAGCTCCGCCGTCACGCGGTTCTTGAGCTCGGCATAGGACAGCCCTGCCGTTTCGTGGGTCGTGAAGCCGAGACTCTGGCCCTTGATGATGTCACGAGCACCCAGGTTGCTGGTCATGATGATGATGGAGTTCCTGAAGTCGACCTTGCGACCTTGCGCATCGGTCAGACGCCCCTCCTCCAAGATTTGCAGAAGGACGTTGAACACTTCGGGATGCGCCTTCTCGATCTCGTCGAACAAGATCACGGAGTACGGCCGGCGACGAACCGCTTCTGTGAGCTGGCCACCCTCGTCGAAACCGACGTAACCCGGCGGCGAGCCGATCAGGCGTGAGACGGTGTGCTTCTCCATGTACTCGGACATGTCGAGCTGGATAAGCGCGTCCTCACTGCCGAAGAGGAACGATGCCAATGCCTTGGAGAGCTCGGTCTTGCCGACTCCCGATGGGCCGAGAAAGATGAACGAACCGGCTGGACGCCGTGGGTCCTTCAGGCCCGCACGGGCACGCCGAATGGCCTTGGAGACAGACGTGACCGCCTCGTCCTGGCCGACGATGCGCTCGTGCAGGCTGGCCTCCATGCGCAACAGCTTCTGCGTCTCTTCCTCGGTGAGTGAGGTGACCGGCACGCCGGTCCACATCGAAACGACCTCGGCGATCTCATTGCTGCCGACCTCGACGACCCGGCGGTTGTCCGGCTTGAGCCACTCCTCCTCCATCGCGCGCTTCTCGGACAGAATCTGCTTCTCCTTGTCGCGCAGCGACGCCGCCTTCTCGAACTCTTGGGCCTCGATGGCCGCTTCCTTCTCTGCGCGAACGCGGCGAAGGCGGTCCTCGATCTCCTTGATGCCAGGAGGCGCGGTCATCATCTGAATGCGCATCTTGGACCCGGCTTCGTCGATCAGGTCGATTGCCTTGTCCGGCAAGAAGCGGTCGGAGATGTAGCGGTCCGCCAAGGTGGCAGCCGCCGATATGGCCTCGTCGGTGATGCTCACGCGGTGGTGCGCCTCATAGCGGTCACGGAGGCCCTTGAGGATCTCAACGGTCTCCTCGACGCTCGGCTCGCCCACCATGATCGGCTGGAACCTGCGCTCCAACGCAGGGTCCTTCTCCACGTACTTGCGGTACTCGTCGAGGGTGGTCGCACCGATGGTCTGCAGTTCGCCGCGGGCGAGTGCGGGTTTGATGATGGATGCCGCATCGATTGCGCCCTCGGCAGCGCCGGCACCTACGAGTGTGTGCATCTCGTCGACGAACAGGATGACATCGCCGCGCTCTCGAATCTCCTTCATGACCTTCTTGAGACGGTCCTCGAACTCACCGCGGTACTTCGACCCAGCCACGAGCGCCGCAAGGTCGAGCGTGTACAGTTGCTTGTCCTTGATGGTCTCAGGGACTTCGTCAGCGGAGATGGCCTGGGCCAAACCCTCGGCAACGGCGGTCTTGCCCACACCCGGCTCGCCGATCAGCACCGGGTTGTTCTTGGTGCGCCTCGAAAGGATCTGCATTACCCGCTCGATCTCGAGCGAGCGCCCGATCACAGGATCGAGCTTCCCGTCCTTCGCCGCGCGCGTGAGGTTGCGGCCGAACTCGTCGAGCAGAGCGCCGCTCCCGCCCCGGCGCTCCTCGCCGGACTCTGCTTGCTTGCCATAGTGGCCGGAGAGCAGCTGGATGACCGCAGAGCGCACCTTCTCCAAGTCCGCCCCAAGGTTGAGCAGCACCTGCGCGGCGACGCCCTCACCCTCGCGGATCAATCCAAGCAAGATGTGCTCGGTGCCTATGTAGTTGTGGCCAAGCTGTAGCGCTTCGCGCAAGCTCAGCTCGAGCACCTTCTTGGCGCGCGGGGTGAACGGGATGTGGCCTGTCGGCACGAACGTTCCTCGGCCGATGAGTTCTTCGACCTGGGAGTGGACGTCTTCGAGAGAGATGTTGAGGCTCTCCAGCGCCTTGGCGGCGATGCCGTCCTGCTCGCGAATAAGGCCCAGGAGCAGGTGCTCCGTGCCGATGTAGTTCTGGTTGAGCATCCGGGCCTCTTCTTGCGCATACACGATGACCCGGCGTGCCTTCTCGGTGAAGCGTTCGAACATGTTGGTCCCCTTATCGCTCCCGGCACCCGTCTGCGAGGGTCCGAGTTCGCGTATAGATAGAGAATCGGCTCGATGGTGCCCTAAGTATACCCCTCGCGTGATGCAAAGGACGGGCACTCGCTCACGCGTTGTCAAGCAAGGGCGATGCCAGCAATCTGAGTCGAACGGACTCACATCCGTGCAAGTCCGTCGCGGTTACTGCGATTCCGGCCGCATGTGCGGGAAGAGGAGCACGTCACGGATCGACGCGCTGTCGGTGAGCAGCATCACGAGACGGTCGATGCCGATGCCGAGACCGCCACACGGCGGCATGCCGTACTCCATCGCCCGCAGGTAGTCCTCATCGAAGCCCATCGCTTCGGCATCCCCCCAGGCCTTCGCGGCCACCTGAGACTCGAACCGCTCGCGCTGATCGATCGGGTCGATGAGCTCGGAGAAGGCATTCGCGATCTCCCGGCCGGTGACGATCAGCTCAAAACGCTCGGTGAGTTCGGGTTCACCCGGCTTCTTGCGCGCGAGAGGAGACGTTTCGAGGGGATACTCGGTCACGAACACGGGACCTCGCAGCCCGTGCTCAACGAGCTTCTCGAACAGCTCGGTGATGAGCTTGCCCTTCCCCCACGACGGCTCGTGCGGCACGTCATGCCGATCGCACAGCGCCCGCAGTTCAGACTCGGACCGCGTGAACGACACGCCTTCGCCCGCCGCCTCGCTCGTGAGCTCGACCATCGTCCTGCGCGGCCACGGGAGCGCCAGGTCCACCTCTTGCCCCTGGTAATGCAGCACCAGTGTGCCGAGGACCTCTTTGGCAACCGTGGTGATCAGCGACTCGGTCAACTCCATCATTCCGCCGAGGTTCGTGAAGGCCTGGTATGCCTCGAGCATCGTGAATTCGGGATTGTGACGCGGGGACATGCCCTCGTTGCGGAAGCTTCGATTGATCTCGTACACGCGTTCGAAGCCACCCACCAACAGCCGCTTCAGGTACAGCTCGGGCGCGATACGCAAGTACAAGTCCATGTCCAGCGCATTGTGATGGGTCACGAAGGGTCGCGCGGTTGCCCCTCCGGGGATGGGGTGGAGCATGGGCGTTTCGACCTCGAGGAAGCCGCGTGACTCCATGAACCGCCGGATGGCCGAGATGACGCTGAACCTGGTCTCGAAGACGTGCCGAACGTCGGGACTCGCGATGAGGTCCACATAGCGTTGCCGGTACCGGGTCTCGGTGTCCGTGAGGCCGTGGAACTTCTCGGGCAGCGGTCGCAGCGACTTCGAGAGCAGTACGACGTCTTCGGCCGAGATCGACAGCTCCCCCCGACGGGTCTTGAGCACCCCGCCCGTCGCTCCCACCCAGTCCCCGAGGTCGAGATCGGAAACGCGAGAGAATGAATCCTGCCCCAAGACGTTCACGCGGCAGAACAACTGGATCTCACCGGTTCCGTCGCGCACCACGACAAAGCAGATCTTGCCTTGGTCGCGCTTGGCTACCACGCGCCCCGCAACAGAGACGGTGTCCCCAGTCTCGGCCCCTGCCTCGAGCTCCGCGTACGACGCGATAAGATCGGCTGCGCTCGCGGTGACGTCGAAGTGGTCCGGGTACGGCTCTCCGCCGGCTTCGCGGATGCCAGCGAGCTTCGCTCGTCGAACATCGAACGGATCGTCCGAACTCTCCGCCGACGGCAATCCCGTGTTGTCCCCCTCGGACATGTCGCTAGCGCGTGATCTTGATGACCGTGTACTCCAGTACACGTCCGGACGGTGTGTTGACCTCGACGGTCTCGCCCTTCTTCTTGCCGATGATGGCTTGACCGACAGGCGACTCGTTGGAGATCCGATCACGCGCGGGATCTGCCTCGGCGGAGCCGACGATCTGGTACTTGTGGACGTCGCCGCTATCGGTGTCCTTGAGCTCAACCTTGCTGCCCAGCGTCACCTTGTCGCTCTTCTTGGGCGACTCGATGAGTGTCGCGTTGGCGAGGATCAGGTTGATCTCGACGATGCGGCTTTCGACCCACGCCTGCTCGTTCTTGGCGTCGTCGTACTCGGAGTTCTCGGAGATGTCTCCGAACTCCTTCGCTTCCTTGATGCGCTCCCCGACCTCGCGGCGCCTCACGGTCTCGAGGTAGCGAAGCTCCTCTTCGAGCCGAGTCTGGCCTTCTAGGGTGAGTGCGATCTCCTTGTGCATAGTGCAGGACTCCCGTGGGACGGACCGCGCTGCGGTACTGCGGCTACACCACGGGCTGCCCCGAGGGGCAGCCCGTCAAAATGTCCACGCAAGTATACCCAAAATCACGGCGCCGACAAGGGGTGGGGCCCTAAGGTCCGCGCGCGTGTGCGCAATTGGCTGTCCCGAGCGCTATTCTTCCTCGTCTTCCTCGTCGTCGCCCTTGTCCTTCTTGGACCTGGCTGACTTGTCAGAGGTTTCGGGAGTCTCTTCGTCCTCGTCCTCGTCCTTGCCCTCGCTGCCTTCACGGATGGCTCGAACCGTCTTGCCCAATGACTTGCCGAGCTGCGGCAGGCGCTTCGGACCAAAGATGATGAGGATGATCACCAGGATGATGATCAGTTCCATGGGTCCGAGTCCGGGAATGATTGCAGCCATCTTCCCTCCAGTTCCGACGCCGTTCGATACTGTTGACCGGCTGAACAGCCGGATACACGACTCGGGCTAGCGTAACACCATCGTCAGACGTGCGCCACGTTCTCGATCCGAGCAAGGTAGTAGAGCGTGTGCAGCAGCTCGCGGACCGGATCGGTGTTGTGCAACCGCACCTCCGGGGGCACTCTAACCACCGTCGACGTGTAGTTGAGTATGACGCGGATGCCGGATGCAGACATCTGGTCTGCAACCGTTTGGGCGGCCTCCGGGGGTACGGCAATGACACCGATCCGAATGGACTGCTGCCGCACGACGCGCTCCATGTCTGCGACATCCTGCACGATGATGTCACCGATGCGGGTGCCTATCTTGTCAGGTGAGTTGTCGAGAATCGCCGCGACGACGAATCCTCGAGCGCGCAGCCCACTGTAGGCGGCGATTGCAGCTCCCAGATGACCTGCACCGACAAGGATGATGCGGTGCGTGTGATCGGAGCCGAGGATCCTTTGGATCTTGTCGATCAGCGTCACGATCTCGTAGCCGACGCCTCGCTTGCCGAACGAGCCGAAATGGGTGAGGTCGCGGCGTATCTGAGCCGGATTGATGCCGGTTAGCTCGCCAAGGCGGGCCGATGAGACCGTGTAACAGCCGTCTTGCCGAAGCTGAATGAGCACACTCAAGTACGTGGGAAGACGTTCAATGACCCCTTCGGGGATTCGCTCTCTCTCCAATGCGCTCACGTCGATCCCACCTCGCTCCTGCGTGCAGATATCGTAACAATAGTTACAAGCGTGAACAAGGTGGAAATTCGATCGCGACACGCGTACTTCATGCACTTCTGCGAGCGCCGGCACACGGTGGCGATCGCCTCAGATGTCCGCGCGCTGCAGACGCGACACCACATCGGCCCTGGTGACGATGCCGACCACGCGACCGTCACGAACCGCAAGCACGGCGCCAGGTCGTTCGCCTGCGAGCCTGTCCATGACCTCGTCAACGCTGGCATCCGCCTCGACGATGAGCGTGCTCATGTCGGTTTCCGCCACATCGAGCACTCGAGTGGCAGGCCAGTCCTCGCGAGGAACCCTCTTGACGCCCGCCAGAGAAACGAGACCGACGACGCTGCCGTTGACTACCACTGGATACCTGCTGTGGCGCCCGCCAAGGAAGTAGTCGTGAGCCAACTGCTCCAGCGTGATCTCGCCGGGGGCGACGGTCGGCTCGGGGGTCATGATCGCCGCCACAGGCACGTTGGACATCCTGCTCTTAGCAGCCTGCTGACGGAACGCGTTGTCGGCGAGAACCGCGATGAACCAGCCTACCAGTCCGAACCAGATGAGGTTCAACTGTCCGTTGAGCACGCCGATAACGGCCACCGCAACCATGGAGTAGCCGATGACCTGCCCCGCTCGGCTGGCCCACAACGTCGCCTTGAGCACATCACCAGTGATGCCCCACAGGATTGCGCGAAGCACACGGCCGCCATCAAGGGGGAACCCTGGAAGCAAGTTGAAGACGGCGACGGAGAGGTTGATGAGCGCTAGGTACTCCAGCGGCGCCCACAGGACGTCAGAAACGCCGAAGGACCTCGCCCCAACGTAGAGGATGTAGAACAGCGCAGAGAGCACCAGGCTTGCGCCGGGACCCGCTGCGGCCATCACGAACTCCCGGCCCGGGCCTTTGGGCTCCTCCTCCATCTGCGCCACACCACCGAAGAGGAACAGCGTGACCTTCCTGATCTTGATCCCCCCGGTGCGCGCGACCAGCGAGTGGCTCATTTCGTGGACGACGATGGACGCGAAGAACAGAAGCGCGGTCAGGGCACCATTGAGAACCGCGAGCCAAGTAGGCCAGTCGTAGTAGGCCGGGAAGTAACTGAACCCGAGCGATGCGGCGACTAGGACGAAGATGACCAACCAGGTGGGGTTGATCTCCACGGGAATCCCGAAGATGCGCCCGACCTTGAGTGAGGGCAGATTGAACACTATCGTCTCCGCACGCGGGGTCACCCCGCCGTCGTCTAGAAGGCCGCGCCCTCAAGCGCCGACGCACAGGGACACTCGCGCTCGGCGGGCAGGGCAGGAATCATCTCGTACAGGAGTGCCTTGACCTTCTCGTTGTTCTCAGCCGCGACACGGATGACTTCTTCGTTGGTGACGGCAGGGACGTCACCCGCGCCGGCATCGTAGTCAGTGATCAGGGAGATGTTGCAGTAGCAGATCTCGAGTTCTCGCGCGAGGTAGCACTCGGGATACTGCGTCATGTTGATGACCTCCCAGCCCTGAGCGGCGAACCACCTGGACTCGGAGCGAGTAGAGAATCGCGGACCCTGGATCACGACGACCGTGCCGGTCGGATGTGCCTTGATACCGAGCTTGCCAGCGGCGTCGATGGCAACGGACCGCATGGTGGGGCAGTACGGGTCGGCGGCCGACACGTGCGTCGTGGTGGGGCCGTCGTAGAACGTGTCCTTCCGGCCCCACGTACGGTCCACGAACTGGTCGCAAATCACGAAGTCTCCGCGCTCGACGTTCTTCTGCAGCGAACCGCACGCATTCGGGCCGATGATCCTCTCGACGCCGAGTGCCTGCATCGCCCACACGTTCGCACGGTAGTTGATCATGTGCGGAGGCAGCTGGTGGTCTTTCCCGTGGCGAGGGAGAAAGGCAACCGACCGACCGCCGATGGTGCCGTGCATGATTGTTGACGACGGGGAACCGAACGGCGTGTCGACTTTGAACTCACGCGGGTCATCAAGCAGCTCGTAGAAACCGCTGCCGCCGAAAACTCCGACTTCTGCCTGCGGGTACGCCATTGATCTCCTCCTACTGCCGGGCCACTCTCGGTCACTTGACTGCCGTCGATTGTAGAGTATTCCCACAACAGCTGGTTCACGCGGGTATGCGAGTGTACTCTTCGTCCTCAGCACGGTTGTGCGCCCGCTGGTCCTCACGCGCGATGGGGGCATACAGGGGTCTGCGGAACAGGTTGTCGGCATCCGTCCAGCGTTCATCCAGCGCCCCTGCTCCTGCGAGCAGCGAAATGAATCCGTCGGCCTTCGCGTCCAAGTTGTCCGCATGATGCAGGAGCAAGGCCTCGACGGTCGATGGACGCTTTGGGGCGCCCCACTCCAGCTCGCCATGGTGGGAGAGCATGGCGTGAGACAGTCGATCCATGAGGCCAGCGGGCAAGCCCCGAACTCCCCGACACGACTCACGAAGACGCCTCTCACCCAATACGACGTGTCCGAGGAGCCGCCCCGCGTCGGAGTACCGTATACTTGCTGCGGTTTCTAGCTCGTCGACCTTGCCGATGTCGTGCAGCAGAGCCGCGGTCACCAGCAGGTCGCCATCGACCGCAGGGTACAGCTCGGCTAGGTGCCTGCAGATCGTCGCCACCGCAACAGTGTGCTCCAGTAGTCCTTGGACATGCGCATGATGGGTGCTTTGAGCCCCCGGCGACCGGCCGAAACGCTCGAAGAACTCAGCATCGCCGAACACGGCCTTGAGCGTGCGGCGCAACGCTCGGCTCTTGACAGAATTCGCGAGATGCCTGAACGCGCGCAACACTTCCTCGGAATCCCGCGTGCTCGCCTGGATGTAGTCATCGGGGTCGTAGGTGTTGGCGGGACTGAGATCGTCAACGGATACGCGCTTGATGCCTCGGAACTGAGTGACGACGCCCCGGACGCGGACGATCGAATCGACCGGCACAGCCGTCACGTGGGCCGAGGGCTGAAAGCAGACAGCAGGGATCCGTCCGGTCTTGTCTGCGAGTTCCAGCGAGAGGTATGCGTCGCCGGACCTCGTGCTCCGCATCTCCCGACCGACGAGCACGAACGACGAATCGACACGCGTGCCGACGGCAAGCTCCTTCGAGTACTGGGTCTTCACGACGAACCTCCCGAACACAGCGAACATCAGAGCCAAGGTAGCGATTGGGTCTGACATCGCCGGTCGGTCAGTTCACACGCCTCACGCGTGCCGGAGCCGCCGATTCCAGGCCGTACCGTTCGGCTGCGCTTCCTTCTCGAACGGCCAGGGTCAGCCAGCCCGAGGAATCGACAAGCGAGATAGGCTCACCGACCTCGACGTCGGAGAATGTCGCCCCGAAGGACACGTCGAGCACGAGGTGCCCGAAGCTGAGTTCTAGCCGGTCGGATGTGAGGCCCAAGTCGTCGAGCTGGTCGCCGCCGACCCCGAGCCTCACCGAACCGAACCGGTCGATATCCACGATTTCCGTGAAGACGTAGTCACCCTCGACTCGTGAGGTCAGGAATGGCGGAGGCACCAGGGTACGCGGATCGACGGCAACACCGAGTGCCTGGGGTTCGACACCGCACGCAAGTGCCGCCGCAGCCGGGGCCATGACGTCCCGAGCATGGAACGTCGCCAACGGCCGACGGAAGTCGATGTTCTCCGGGTCGATCGCGTATGCTTCTGCGATGCCCCCCGCCCGTCCGGCTGCGGCGATCAGGACTCCGTTGTCGGGTCCAACCAGTCTGGTGCCACCATGCGTGAGTAGACACAGGTCCGCGCGCCCGCCGCCGACACCCGGGTCGACCACCACCAGGTGGATCGCCTCGGGGAGCTGGTACACGCCGGCAGCGGCGACCGCGGCAGCCTTTCGCACATCGAACGGCGGGATCTGGTGGGCGAGATCCACCACGCGTGCCTGAGGACATGCCTCGAAAATCACCGCGTGACACACGCCCACCCAGGTGTCTTCGAGACCGAAGTCCGACACGAAGCAGACTATGTTCTGCACCTGACCTCCATTCGCGGCCGATCTTCCCCACTATACGCCGAGGTGACCTGAAGACGGGACAGGTACGACACGCATGCACTACGATGAGGCGAGCCACGATGGAGGTCAGATGAGCAGACACCCGGTCCGCATCGGCACGATGGTGGTCGCCTTGTGCGTCACTGTCGCCGTCGCCTCAACTTCGTGCGCTTCGACAGACATCCAGTACGTCGATGAGGACGCCGCCTACACCTTCGAAGAGGTCGAGGCACTGGCCGAACAGGTCGACCCACCGCGGTTCGCCGACGGACCGACCGCCGAGGCCGAGTCGCTCAGACAGCAGCGGCTTGTCGATCTCCGCTCGGCGTCAGATGGCGGCGCAGAACTGGCTGCTCTACTGACCGAGCAGTTTCCCGACGAGAAGCGCTCCGTGCCCTACTATGCGGAGGAGGCAACAGTGAACGGTGCTCCCGCGTGGATCGTGCTCGAGGTGTGGGGTCTCGAAGGTGGCACGTTGGAGGACACGCGGTTGTGGGTGTTCGAGCGTGAGAGCGGTCGCGTCATGCTCTCGGCGACATTCAACTGAGCCGAAGTGCCTCTGCATCACGCAGGAATCGCGAGCTGCTCACCAAGGGCGCTCTCCCGTATGAGATCGGCGTGGTGTCGGCGAAGCTCAGTCTCCACCTCCCTCGCGCTCAGCCCGGCTGCGACCAGATCGCGCCGGACGGACTCCAGTATGAAGCGGGCCTTCGTCTGAGCGTGTTCCGTGCGGGTAGAGCGCAAACACCGTCTGCGCACGACACCCCAGAAGTAAGCGCGGATGCGACGATCCGACGCATCGCTACCATCATTCAACAGCACATGGGCAGTGATACGTGCAGCGTCGTGCGCGAGACTGCAGGGTATTCCGCGGTCGCGCACGGCTTCATCGACGATGCGCTGCAAGCGGACTGCGGGTGCGTGTGTCTGTTCGGACATGCGATGACTCCCTTCGAACGTGTGTTCGAGGGAATGCTACCGCGTGTGTCTGACACGCTCCGCGAAAACTCAGTCGACGGGGAAGATCAGCGCAATCGCATCGCGGCTGACGGCGAGATAGCTCGGCTCGTAGAGCAGCTCGTTTCCGTTGAGGTCAAAGACCTTCGCGTCGGTGATGGCGAAGAAGTCCTTTGCCTTCGAGTTGAGAGCATCCGTGAGTCGACTACCCGCAAGGACGTGCATCTCGCCCTCGATGCGGTAGATACTCGTCGCGATGACGACTTGGACGCAATCCTTGCTGGTGTAGACCACGCATGCCCCCTTCTATCGTTGACCCCGTCTGAAGCGTACCGCATGCCACCCTCATCGGCGAGATACCCCACCTCACGCGAGTCCCGCGGCTCGCAGCATCGCCACGCGTATCACCGCAGCGAGCCACAGCTCAACCAGAGACAAGCCGACCGCGAGCAGGACGGGCAGCCATGCCTCTCGCAGCCGCTCGAAGCGTCGCTCGAACGCCGGTAGCAGACAGACTATCACGAGGTTGACCGCAGTGAATGTGACAAGAATCGCAACTGTCACGAGCAGTGGATACACTAGGCCGAGGTACGGAAACATCCACGAGGTGAGCGCGTATGAGACCGGCAGAGCAGCAACATACAACGCGAGCTGGCCAACGGTTCCCAGCGCCCTCGACGATCCAGGTTGGCGCCACAGTTGCCCGTTGAGCATGGGGTACGTGAGACCGGCGATCGCCAGACCCGCGCCCAACCCGGTGAAGAGCCTGATCTCATTTGTGGTTTGACGCAGACCGGCATACGAGGTCACGCCGTCAAGCGCCATCAGAGCGAGCATGGCGACCAGAGCCGCCACCGCGAACGCGGGGGGAGGCTCGGATGAGCGTCGTCGTCGGTCGATCAGGCGCAAGGCGATCAGTCCGAGCGCGAATCCTACATAGATTCCCGTGTCCCGAGCGCACACTGGAACCTGGACCCCACCGCCGAAGAACGAACGCTCCGGGAGCTGGTGGCACAGCCCGAATCCCAAAGCCATCATCCAGCGCTCTAGCATAGAACCTCCGGGAACAAAGACGGCGACAGGTCGCACGAGGCGCCCTGCCGCCGGAGTCTTCTGGTCGGGATGGCGGGATTCGAACCCACGACCTCTGCGTCCCGAACGCAGCGCTCTACCAAGCTGAGCCACATCCCGACGAGCCGCTATGATACACGCTCGCGCCCTTGAGGGCAAAACCCCCGCAAACGCCGGACCATGCGGGTTGACCTGCGATGAATGTGCCCCGCATCGCGCTGCCCGCGATCAGACAGCCTGCAGCGACGGATATGGGGCCAGACGGAGGCCCGGTCCCCTTCCGAGGGCCGGGCCTCCGGTCTCGCAACGGTTTCGGCTACTGGCCGATGAACTCCTGAGCCCTGCGAACGTGGCAGAAGGAGCAGTACGTCTCCTCGTGGCAGTCAAAGCACGGCTGCGCACCGTCCTCGCGCACAGTGGCGGGGTGCGCGTTCACCCACGGCCGAGTTTCCGTGTATCCGTGGTGGCACTTGTTGCAGAACGCCCCTGAGTGGCAGTTCTCACAAGTCGCCCTGTTCAGCGCTTGGTCGGCGAAACCGGCTGCGTGCTCACCGCCGTTACCGGCACCCTCGGCACCGTAGTCGGCGGGATGCGGCATGGCCAGACCGTGGCAGTTCATGCAGAACGCCGCCTCGGTCCCACCTTCGCCGTGACAATACGTACAGCTGTCAGCGTTGTCGTCGTACGCCGTCGGATGCGATGCGGCAGTGGAAAGACTCGGCCTACGCGTCCAACCTTGCTGGTTGTGCGATGCAGGAACGACGTTCAGTGACGTGTGGCAGTTCACGCAGAACGCGCGGTCCTCGTGACATGCCTCGAAACAGTCCGCCGCGCCGCTCTCGTTGACGACACCGCCGTGCACCTGGCGCCACGGAGTGGTCGTGCTGGCCCCTTCGTGGTGGCAGTTGCTGCACAGCTCGGGGAACGTGTGGCAGTTCGAGCAGGCCTGCGGGTTCTCCTTGCCTGTCTTGGCGTGGAACTCCTTGAAGTCCTGCGGGTGAGGCATCTCGAGCACGTGACAGCCGCGGCAGAAGTTGTTGCCATTCGGCATGTCGGCTCCATGGCAGATCTCGCACGATGTCGGCTGGGACTCGAAATTCGCCGCGTGCACACCGAGTTCCTCGAGAGGTTTGCGCAGCCAATCGGCGGCCTGGTGAGACGAAGGCACGGGCTGCAGCTGAGTGTGGCAGTCAAAGCAGAACTGGACCTCGTGGCAACGCTCGAGGCAGCCTTCCGTGCCGTTGTCCACCACGGTGGATGCGTGCTGCGTCTGCCATGCGACGGCGGGATCGAACTCCCAGTCAACGGCCGTACCGTGGTGGCACGAGTCGCAGAAGTACGTCTCGCTCTGGTGGTGGCAGAACTCACACTTGTCGGCCATCGTCTGGACGACGGCGGGGTGCTCCTTCTCGATGAAGGCCTGCGGATGCGGCATCTCCATGCCGTGGCAGTTGGTGCAGAAGTTGTCCTTGTGGCACGTGGAACAGTAGTTCACCTGCTCGACGGGGTCGAGTTCCCACTCCTCGTGCTCGCCCTCCTCGGCCTCTTCGCCATACGCCTGTGAGACGCCGATCAACGAGCTCTCCTCGTCGCCCTCGGACTCGGTGCCTTCCTCGGACTCGGTGCCTTCCTCGGTTTCGGTGCCTTCCTCGGACTGCTCCTCTTCGGCAGCACCTTCCTCGCCGTGCTCGCCCGCTGCCTCGGCCGCTTCGACGCGCTCGATCTCTTCGAGCGCCATGTCCGCGTGTCCGGCCGGGTAGAAGTCAGCCGCGAAGTGGCTTTCCGGCTTCAGTTCGAAGTCGCTCGGGTGGCACGCCGAGCACGTGCCGGGTGCATCGGCGCCCTCTTCGAGACCGTGGCAGCGGAAGCACGCCGTCATGGTCATGAAGTCGGGGTGGCCAATGTTCAGTTCGCCGGACTCGGGATCCACGTTCACGAACTCGATGCCGTCCTCATTGTGCGCGACCCTGTTGTGGCAAAGGGTGCAGTGGACGTTGTTCTCCGAGTGCACCTCGTGGTCGATGATGATGCCTTCGCTCGGAGTAACCTCCCGATTACCGAGGTTGTGGCACTGCGTGCACTGGCCGGAACCCATATGCTGGGCGTCCTGAGCCAAGTGTGAGCCCCCGTTGAGCGGAATCTCGAACTTGTCGGTCGCGGTGAGGTACAGCTCACCCAGAGCCTGCGCCTTGTGCAGCACGAACGTGATCGGGTCGGCACCCACCGGCATGTGGCACGCCATGCAAGAGATCTCGCCGTGGGTCGAGTTGTTGTAAGCGGTGATCGTGTCATCTTGCACCTTGTGGCACACCTCGGCGCAGAACCAGTAGGTGGAGGTCACCCCCAACGCCGTGATGACAAAGGCCGCGAGAAAAATGACGACTGCACCCGTCCAAATGATGTACCGCGGCCTACGGACCGGGTCTTTGAACCCGGCCAGTGAGATCTTCGGCATGTCCACCTCTCCCTTGATTCGGGGCCCACACGCACACGTGAAAGACGGCACAAGACCGGTCTTCCGCTACGATATCGAAACCTGCCCTGCTGCTCAACATGTCCAGGCGTGCCGCAGGGACCCAGTCCCGGCTCACCTTATTGTTCGCCGCGTGCCCGTCGATTCCTACAGTCGAACCTCACTCTCACCGCCCTACTTGAAGCACTATCGAGACCTCCACCGGTGCGTCCATCGGCAGTCGGGCCACGCCCACGGCCTCACGCGCGTGCCGCCCGGCTTCTCCGAAGGCGGCCACGACTACCCCGCTCGCACCGTTCACCACGGCTGCCTGGCTCCTGAACCCCGACGCCGAAGACACGTAACCGACAAGCTTGAGGACTCGTACCACGTCATCGAGATCACACACTGTCGCTGCCGCGGCGAGCGCGTTGAGCGCGCACGTCTCCGCGCACGAGAACGCCTCGATCTCGGCCACCGTCTCACCCACGCATCCCTTCGCCAGCAGCTCTCCATTCACCGTGGGAAGTTGGCCGGACGTGAACACAAGCGTATCGGTACGCGTGGCGGGCACGTACATGCCTATCGCATTTGGGGGCTCCGGTATCGAGAAACCTGCGTCCGCGAGCCGTTGCGTGACGTCCCCCATCGACCCCATCACCTCGTAAGCAACGCGTCGGCGAGATTGTTCAGGTCCATGATCGCGGCGGCAATCTGACGGGAGGTCTCAGCTGCCTGCTGGCTCACCTGCGCGACCTCCTTCATGGACAGGACGACCTGGTCCGATGCAGTCCTTTGTTGTTGCGTGGCGATCGATATCTGCTTGGCAGCGTCGGTGGTCTCCTCTACCTGATGGACGATCTTGTCGAGGGACTCGGCGGTGGCCTGGGCCAACCCCTTGCCCTCGTCAACCTTCTTCGCGGCGCGCTCAGTAGACATGATCAGCTGTGACGTCGATGCCTGGATCTCTCGGACGACGCGCCCGATCTCCTGGGTCGATTCGGTGACCGAGTCAGCAAGCTTGCGAATCTCCTCGGCCACGACCGCGAACCCCTTGCCCGCTTCACCCGCACGAGCCGCCTCGATCGCGGCGTTGAGCGCGAGGATCTTGGTTTGCTCGGCGATATCGTCGATGATCACGAGCACGCGCCCGATCTCCTGACTGCGTTCGCCCAGGGCGAGGATGCGGTCGGAGGCTTGCTGTGTCGAAACGCGGATCTCGTCGATGCCGTCGGTCGTGTCGGAAACGGCCTGCATTCCCTCTTCTGCGCTGGCGAGCGTGCGCTCGGCAACCGCGACAACGGCCGTGGAGTTCTCGGCGATCTGCTTGGACGTCTGGGCGAGTTCCTCGACGGTGGCCGACGTCTGTGTGACTGCCGCAGCCTGCTCGGCCGCACCCGACGCCTGTTGCTCCGTGGCCGCCAGCACCTGAGATGTAAGGGCGCGCATGTCGTTGTTCACAGACCGAGCCGACTCCAGAAGCGTGCGGAGCCTGCCCAGCAACGCGATCAGCTCCTGCTGCATGCCCTCGGACGTGTCTTCCTCACTCAGCTCCACGTCGAAGTCCGAGCGCGCGACCTCCATCACGCCGACGAACTGGGCGTCCGATGTCCGCACCGCGATCACGGCGCACAACAGGCCGACGAGCTCTCCTGCGATGATGCACACTACCCAGAAACCGGCCCACAATACGGTCGAACGCGGTTCAACGAAGTACTGGGCTATCAGCGGAAAGATCGCCCCGACGATCAGGCCGAGGCTGAGAGCGGTCACGAGCAAGCGCCTGTTCGCGCCCGACAACCCAAGAATTCGACGCACAGTTCCCTCCCGGCCGACGGTGTCCGCGGCGTACGCCCCTCGCAGCGCCATACTACCAGGAGCGCGTCCGGGGTGACCAGGCGCGCCCCGCACATCGGCCTTGCCGTAATGATACCCCTTGGGGTATAATCGCTTCCTACACGGACCCTGAGACGAACGGAGTTGCCCCGACTATGCCGGACGTACGTATCGACAACGACGCCTGTGACAGGTCCCCCGGTTGCCCTTCTCGGCGCGTGTGCCCCACCGGGGCCATCGTGCCGCTTGAGGGAGGCCTGTATCCTGGAGCCAACGGGTATACGGTGGTCGACGAACTGTGCCGAGGATGCGGCGTGTGCGCGCGTATGTGCGCCGGCGGCGCGGTCCGACTGGGCTGACTGGGAGAGCCGAGATGACAGACGCACACGTGAACGTGCAAGTATTCGACCTGCCGGCACAAACGGCGTGCTTCAGTGGCGGTTGAGGCCCCTCGTGGTCTCCGGAGGAGATCACCGCGATCATCCGCGCCGAGATGTCGCGTCGCTACGGCGATCGGGCATCGATCGACTACCATGACGTCCAGTCGCCGGACGTGCAGCGCGAGTACGCCGCCGTCCTTGACGAGATCGACAAGCGCGGACTGCTCTACCCTGTCACAGCCATCGACCGCGTACCCGTCTACGACGGTGCGGTATCGTACCCGGCGATCCTGCGCGCGATCGAGAACAAGCTTGCAGCGCTCGCTGATCGGGCCTGATTCCCGAGACTGCGACCCGATCTACGATGCCGCCGTGACTACTCCGGCGGCATCACTTTGTCCAGGAACATGCCGAGGAGCCCTTTGGACATGAACGTGTCCCACGCTGACCGGCCCTCCTCGGCAGGTAACGTAGCGTCGTATCGGCGACGGGCTGCAGGGTCGCTCAGCACGGCGTACGCGGCATTGATTCGCTGCATCGTGCGCGTGGCGTGGCCGCGGCGTTCGGAGGGCACCACGTCAGGATGGTACTTGAGACACAGGGCCCGGTAGGCCCGATCGATGACTTCGGGATCGGCGTCTCTATGGACCTGCAGCGTCCGGTAGTGATCCACCGCGTCCTCCTAGTGGCGCGCGCACGTTTGCTCGGGCACGAGCGACGGTTCCAGATACATCTCGACCGGCGCAGGGCACCGCTTGTTCGCGAGCTGCATCGAATCTGGACACACACTCACCAGTACCGCCGAAGACGAGGCCGCTGACGCATCAGGGCCCTCCCCGTCGCCGACGCCGGGCGTGACCGGCGCGCGCCGGTGCGCGACCGCGCCGCGCATGAAGTACTGCCAGATCCGGGCGGGATACGTTCCTCCAGCAACCTTGATGCCGTGCACGTCCACCATCTCGATCTGGCCCTCACGATACCCGACCCACACAGCACACGACAGGTCCTCGGCATATCCGACGAACCAGGCGTCTCGGTACTCCTGCGTGGTCCCGGTCTTCCCTGCGACCCAAGTGTCCGGGATCTTCGCGGCGCTACCGGTCCCGCGCTCGACTACGTCGTGCAGCATGAGCGAGGCCTGCATCGCCGTCGACTCGGGCAAGACCCGCTCGGTCCGTGGCCGGTTTTCGAACAGCGTCTCTCCGCTGTCCGTGCTCACCCGCAGGATCCCTGTCGGGTGTGCCCGAACGCCACCCGATGCCAGCGTTCCGTACGCCGACGCCATCTCCAGCGGCGTGACCCCGTGGGCCAGACCGCCCAGCGCGATCGCCGGATTGGCGTCGAGCGGCGTATCGATGCCCATCTTGCGAGCGGTCTCAACCACGTTGTGCGGACCCACCTGCATGACCAGACGGGCGTAGACCGCATTCACTGACCAGGTGGTCGCCGCCCGCAGAGTAAGCGTTTCGTCGTGGAACTCGTTCTCGTAGTTGGTCACGCGCCACGTCCCGTCCGAGATTGGAACGGTGTAGGGTGACGCGGAGAACTCTTGCTCGGGCCGGACTCCCTGCTCCAAGGCGGCGACCAGCACGAACGGCTTGAACGCGGAGCCCGGTTGGCGCCGCGCCTGGACCGCGAGGTTGAACTGGTTCTCCTCGAATGCCCGACCCCCGACCATCGCCACCACACCGCCTGTCTGGTGGTCCACCGCCACGAGCGCTGTCTCTGGATCTCCCGCCAGCCCGAGGTGGCGTGTGACGGCCTCTTCGGCCAGTTCCTGAAGCTCGGGCTCCAGTGTGGTGTACACGCGAAGGCCACCGCCGTATACGGCCTGTGCTCCGAGCCGCTCGACAAGCGTTTGACGAACGTACTCTACGAAGTACGGAGCACGGCCACCGTCCTGCTTTGGTGGAGACACTGTGACCGATGTCTCGACCACGGTGCGTTCCTGCGCGCTCGTGACGTATCCCTGCTCCGACATCGCTCGCACGACCGCGTCCCGGCGCTCCTGCGCCGCTTGGGGATGCTCGAGCGGAGAGTAATCGGCAGGTGAGTGGATGAGTCCGGCGAGCAGGGCGCTCTCGGCAAGTTCGAGCTGCGAGGCCTTCTTGCCGAAGAACCTGTGTGCCGCGCTTTCGATGCCGTAGGCGCCGTGGCCGAAGTACACAGTGTTCAGATACGTCTCAAGGACTTGGTCCTTGTCCGCGCGAGACTCCAGATCGTACGCGAGCACAGCCTCCCGTATCCGCTGCGTGAGCGTGCGCTCGCCGTCCGTGCCCAAGACCTTCACCAGTTGCTGGGTGATTGTCGAACCACCTCGTGCGGACCGGCGGTCCTCGGCACTTGAGCGAAACGCCCGGTAAATGGCAGCGAGGTCGACGCCGTTGTGCTGGTAGAAGCGCTCGTCCTCGATGGCGACCACGGCATCACGAGTGTGCTGCGGGATGGACTCGAGCCCAACGACCGTGCGGTCCTCCTCGCCATGCCACTCCGCCAGCACGCTGCCGTCTGCCGCGTACACGATGGATGTCCGCGCCGTCTGGAGGGACTCCCCGCCCGAAGAGATGTCCGGAAGTGTCGCGGAGAGTCGATGTAGGTAGAATGCGGCAGCCAGAAGGACCGCCAGCACAACGACAAGTACGCCGGCAGCCACCTTCAGGATGGATGCCAGGCGAGTAGAGAGGAACACGCTCACCTCCCTGCTCAGACCGCGTCGAGTACACTCAGCGAAGCACGCCTACGCTGGACACGCGAGCCAGAAACGCAGGCCGCACGGACTACGAACGGACCGACACGATGGTAGCACGCGATCGGGCTGACGGGGCCGTCCGACGACCCCGCACCACGACCAGGCTCTTCAACACCTGGAGGTCGTGGCTCGGCCGAGGATCGGCCGCCGCCGTGCGTGGCGCGGACGGTGCAACCCGCTCCTTGCGACGCTTCTTGACGACCCTCCCCGCAGCATTCACGAGCGGCGTCCTACAGCCGAGAGATGCTCGCGCGATCGCAGTCTTCGGCATGGTCGCGTTCGCTGTGGGGGCCGCACTCTCCATCGGACTCGCCTCGACGGGTAGCGGCCTTGCCGAGGAGGTCTCTGGTGCACTGGTTTGGGTGGTATGGCTGCTCGTGCGCCTTGCCGTACTCCGGATCGTTGGAGAGCCGTCCAGCCCGGCGGAGCGTGCGGGAGTCGTAGCAGCATGGGGAATGGGGCTCGTCGCGTTCGCCGTCCCTGTCCGCCGGCTGACGGGCGTGTCCGTAGAGTGGCCGCTGTCGGTCCTGCTCACCTGGCTCGTTCTGCGCGCATCGGCGGTTCCCGATCGACGTGCCCGACGCGCGGTCCTGGTCGCCTTCGGCATCGAGGTCGCGACGGCGCTGGCAGTGTTGCTCATGAGAAACGCCGAGGTCATCGGAGTGCTGTTGCGGGGCTGACTGCTCGGCTCGCCCCTAGACCGCTGCCAGCGATTCGCTGGCACGGGTCCCCATCTCGGCCACGGCGACGCCGGCGAGCACGAGTCCGGCCCCCGCCCACTGGATCGCGCCCAGCCGTTCGCCGAGCAACAGCGCGGCGAACACGATCGTGAACAGCGGCTCGAACGTCGAGAGAAGCGCCGCTTGTGACGCGCCGAGCACGCGTATCGCGGCCCAGTACAGCAGGATGGCCGCGAACGTCGGGATGACCACGAGCGCGGCGAGTAGACCCCAGGTCCCGGCGTCCCACCCTGCTGGTGACAACGTCGACCCCGTCAGCAGGGCGGCGCCGCCCGCGAGCAACGCGGTGAACAGCACCAGGTAGCTCATCATCACCGAGCGCGAACGCCCGGGCAGCCACCGGTGACTCAACACGCTGAAGGACGCGTATCCGGCACCCGCTCCCAGGCCCAGCACGATGCCGGCCGGGTGCGTCGTCATCGATGCCGAGAACGGGTTGACGACCAGCACGCAACCGGCGAACGTCAGCACCACGGCGGCGAGCCGTCCACGAGCCTGAGGAGCTTGCCCGCTCAGCTTCTCGACCACGGCGACCATGGCGGGATACGTGTACAGGAGAATGCCGACGACCGATGCCGACGCGTACGTCAGGGCGAAGAAGAAGCACAGCGATGCTGCACCGTATCCGGCAATCGACAGCAAGGCGAACCGGCGCACGTCGGCTCCCGGCACCTTCAGCCCACCGGGGTGCCGTATCGCCGTCCAGCCGCCCAGAAGGACGAACGCGACGCCGAACCGCCACGTGAGCAGCTGCAGGGGTTCAGCTCCTCGGCGGTATGCAAGGGAAGCGATGACCGCGAGCAGCCCGAAACAGGCAGCAGAGACCACGGCGGCAAGCACACCGGACCTGTGCGTCATGACCCTCCTTCGACAACGAGGCAACAAGACTCACACGGCCCCGATGTCGAGTCAAGCGCGCATGCTAGACTCGACGCGCCTTACCGTCCCAACCGCGCAACGAGTGTTAGAGGGGATATGTGCGCGATGCGCAACAGGCCGCGTAGCGGCCTTAGATGGGCTGCCGTCATCGGCTGGATGAGCACGATATTCGTGCTCTCGTCGATCCAGGGATCGTCTTTCCCAAGCGGCTCGTCGTCTTTAGGCCATTTCGTGGAGTACGCCGTACTCGGCGCGCTGCTCGTATGGGCGCTCGTTCCGCACGCGTCCACGTTGCGGGCGGCGGCCATCGCCGTGCTCGTCGCATCCGCGTACGGTGTCACCGACGAACTGCACCAACTGCTGACACCCCAGCGCGCCGCAGACGTGTACGACTGGGGCGTGGACACCGTGAGCGCGGCCGTGGGGGCGTTGGCTGTGGCGGCAGCTGTGGCCTGGTTGTCACGAAAACGCTCGGGGCCGCCACTCCCCCATGACTCGGACGGCCCCGAGCGGTCCCAGTGATCCCGGTGTCTCTCTAGGCGAACAGCTCCGTGAAGTTGGCGGCCATCTTGCGCACCCAGGCAAGGAACCCGGCCTGGACGCGAGCGGCCAGCGCCTTCATCGTGATCGCGTTCGAGACAGTCGCATCCACGGTTTCGGTCGTGTCAGGCGTCGTTGTCGGCTCGATCGAGCCTGTCGGCTCCACAGAGTCCGTGGGCTCGACCGACGGCGTCTCATCGCACGTGCGAAGCTCGAGACGGTCCCGAGTACGGTCGCGGTCCCCCTCGCCCGGACACTGCTCGGCATACTCGCCGACGCGAAGCTCGGTCCTCGTGCGGATGCGCTGCTGGGCCTTCGGCTGCTCTCCGTCGGCGGGCGTCTGGTCCTGCGTCTGCACCTGCTGACACGTCGCGGTGGCCGTCTTCGGCTGCGGCGCCTCTTCGTTGCTCGGTTCCGTACCTCCGGCGCCCGCTGGAGCCTCGGCGTCCACGCCGGTCTGCGCGGCGACGGGCTCTGGCGACTCACCTTGACGGGGAGCGTCCGGCGCGTTGGCTTGCTGACCGAATGCCGGCACGACGGCGACGAGCAGGACGATGAGGACCAGGGGCAGTATCTTGCTGACTCTCATTGCGGCACTCCTCGGTTACTCACGCCCCTCCAACAAAAGGAACGCCGAGGAACCCGCAAAGGTTACGGGGCAGACGAGCCGGAACCGCCCGGACCCGGTCCGGGTTTGGGCGCCTCGGGCTCTCCGTCGGTGCCTGGTCCCTCGTTCGGCGCCTCGTCCGGCCCCGGGCCGGGAGCATCATCGGAGCCTGCGGGCGCGTCGTCGGCCGGTTCCTGCTGCTGCTGCTGCTTGGACGGCTCCTGAACCGGATCGGGCTCCGGCGACGGAGCGGGGACTTCGTCGGCCACGCGCTGGCGTACGGGATTGGGAGCGTCCTCCACACCCTCTTCGATCTGCTCCACCCGCTCGCGGGACTGCGCGACGTCGCCTTCCGCCTCAACAGCTCGCTGAGCAGCGTCGCCGAAGTCCTGGGCGGCACGCTCGATACGGAACTCGTCGGCATCCTGTTCCATGAGCCGCTCGACGTCCCGCACACGTTCACGCGTGAGGTCAACGAGAGCCTCGGCACGGTTCGTCTCGCCCAGCTGCAGGGCGACCCGAGCTTCCTCCATCGCCCGCTTGACCGGATAGAGGGGACTCCCGGGCAACGCAGAGGCGGCCGCGTAGCTCACACCACCAAGGCCGATGGTGAGAGCGGTGAACGCCGCTGCTGCTCGCGTGAACACGGCCCGCGCCAACACGGGGCGCTGCTGTGATGCGGCAGCGGACAGCACGTTGTGGCGGATGCGCTCGCGCGAACCCTCCGGCATGCGTACGACCGAGCGGCGAACGATCTGCTCGACCTCGATCTCGCGTCCGCTATGTCCCTGTGTCGTGTCAGCCATCATTGGCCATCTCCTCGAACATCCGGCCCAGATTGCGTAGGGCCCGATGCTGCAGCGCTTTGACCGCGCCTTCCGTTCGGCCCAGGCTCTCGGCGGTCGTCCGTATGTCCATGTCCCAGAAGAAGCGACAGGCGATCACGGCCGCCTGGTCCTCGGTCAGTTCCGACACCGCTTCACGTACCCTCTCGTCCTCTATCCGTCTGGCAACGAACTCATCGACCAGCACGGGGTCGCTCCCCACGTGCATCTCGACGTCCTCGATCGCCTCGGGTATCCGCCGGGCCCTGCGCACATGGTCGATGGTCGCGTTGCGGGCTATGCGGAACAGCCATGCGGCGAACGGCAGACCGCGTTGGTCGTAGTTGGCGATCGCCTCGAACGCCTTGAGGAAGACGCTCTCCGTGACATCCTCGGCATCGTGCGCGTCGCCGATTCTGGACCGCACGAACGCGTACACGCGATCGACGTACGCGTCGTAGAGCCGGCCGAACGCTTCGACATCGCCCTTGACCGCCCGGCGGACGAGCCTGTCAACGTGCCTGTCATCCATCGCGGTCATCCGCGGTGATGCTCCAATCACTTAAACGTCACGCGCGGTGGCAGGGATACGGGTTGGCGACAGGTGACGGCCGTCACAGAGCGACGATGGTGTCATTCTCCAGCTGCAGGTAGAAGCACGAGACCCTCACGTGGGGCATCGCCTGCCCGATATGATAGGCGACCTCACGCATGTCGTGCTCCTGCCGAGCGCGAAGCGCACTCGGCGTATCAGAGAAGCGAGCGTGGTACCCACCACACGAACTGTGCGCGGTGAGCAGCACGCGTCCGTGTCCTTGGCCGAAGATCGAGAGCAGGGTGCCGATGTCGGCGGCAAGATCAGCTCGGCGCGCGCCGGAGAACGGCAACAAGCCCCCAACGTTGCAGATGTAGGCCTCTTCGGAACTCGACCGCGGGCCAAGGCCCAGTGCGCTGCGGTGTTCCTCGCGCTCGAAGAAGGCGTCGAGCCGGGGGTCCGAGCACCGCAGGATGACGGTGAAGCCGGTCGATGTCATCGCAGTCAGTAGATGCCGGTCTCGGCGGCCTGTTGGGGATCGACCCCGAGCTGCCTGACCTTGATCTTGAAGTCATGCGCGTTGTGCGCCATAGCCATGGCGTCGTCGAGCGTAATCTGGCGATCGGTGTACAGCTGGAGCAGCGCCTGGTCGAACGTCTGCATGCCGTAGTATTCGCCCTCTTCCATGGCGTCGCGGACCATGTAGGTCTTGTCGGGATCGGTGATGTACTCGCGGATCGTGCCCGTCATCACCATGACCTCCACCGCAGGGACCAGCCCGCCGTTGATGGACGGGATCAAGCGCATCGAGACGATGCCTTTGAGCGTGGCAGCCATCATAAGCCGAATCTGTTTCTGCTGGTACGGCGGGAAGAAGTCGATAATGCGGCTTACTGTCTCTGTTGCGTCGATGGTGTGCAAGGTCGATAGCACGAGGTTGCCTATCTCGGCGGCCGTGAGCGCTGCCGACACGGTCTCGTGATCGCGCATCTCGCCGATGAGAACCACGTCGGGGTCTTGGCGCACCACGTGGCGCAGGGCATCGGCGTAGCTTTCTGTGTCGATGCCGATCTCGCGCTGGTTGATGATGCATTTCTTGTCCTGGTGCAAGACCTCGATAGGGTCTTCGATGGTGACGATGTGACCATCTCGCGTGCTGTTGATGTGGTCGATCATCGCGGCGAGCGTGGTCGTCTTGCCTGATCCGGCAGTCCCCGTCACAAGGATGAGGCCGCGCGGCTCATCGGCAAGTCTGCGGATGATGGGCGGGAGGCCGAGATCTTCGATCGTCGCGCGTTCGGTAGCCACCCTCCGCATCGTGATACCGACGCTGCCGCGCTGGTGGAATACGTTCACGCGAAAACGACCCACGCCCTTCAGCGAATACGCGAAGTCGGCCTCGCGGTGGTTCTCGAAGGAACGCTGCTGACGCTCGTCCATCATGCCCACAGCAAGCGCCTTTGTCTGCTCGGGAGTCAGGCGCTCAAACTCGTCGTGCAGCACGAAGAGCCGCCCGTTGAGGCGGATAGCAGGCGGGCTCCCCGCTTTCAGGTGCAGGTCGGAGGAGCCACGCTCGGTCATCAGCTGCAGCAATCCGTCAATCTCGGCCACGCGGTATCACCACCCGACAGCATATATCGGCTCGATGCGGCGTTCAGCTGAAAGGATACCGCACGAAACGTGGTGGCCGACACGGAGATAGCTACCCGCCGACGAAGTCGCCCGTCTAGGGCCTGCAGGCACCCACGTAGTCGCCCCGGTCCAGGGGAGCCACCCGTACGACGTCGCCGGTGCGCGGCGAGTGGATGTACTGCCCACCGCCCACGTAGATGCCCACGTGATGGATGGGAGAACCAAAGAACACTAGGTCGCCGGGTTGGAGATCGGCGCGCGAGACCCGCTCGCCGCTGCCGTACTGTGCGCGAGATGAGTGCGGCAGTGACACGCCCACCTGCGAGTAGACGAACATAGTGAAGCCGCTGCAGTCGAACGCGTTGGGGCCGGAGGCGCCCCAGCGATACGGTGCGCCGAGGTACTGCATCGCGATGTTGACGACCTCGCTGCGTGGAGCCCGCGTAGGCGGCGGGAAGGTCCGCTCACTTCGGCTGCGGGAAGACGACGTGGAGCGGGACACTGCGGCACGCGCCGCAGCTTCGGCACGGGCTCGTTCGGCCTCTTCGAGCTGCGCGATCTCGCTCTCGATGCCGGACAGCAGCCGCTCGCGCTCGGAGAGCTGCGCCTCTACGGCGTTCTTGTTCGCCGTCATCTGGTCCAATACGACCTTGGCCTCGGCCTCGCGCTCGGCCAGGACGTTGGCGGTGCGCTCTGCCTCGCGACGGACCGCCTTGAGCTCGGCGATGGCGCTGGCGTCACCCTCATTGATGTCGGTAAGCACGTCCCACGTCGACGCGAACTCATCGAAACTCGACGTGCCCAGGAGTACCTCGATGAAGGACAGAGGGCCGTTGCGGTACATCGACTCTGCACGCGTCGACAACATCACGTCGAGTTCGTCGATGCGCGCGTTGGCGGCATCAAGTTCGGCCTGGGATTCCTGGATATCTGAAACGATCGCGGCGTGCTTCATACTGGCCTCGTTGTAGGCCTCAGCCGCGACTTCGACCTTGCGGTCGAGTTCGTCGATCTGTGATTTGACGCGACGAGCCTCTGCCTGCTTGTCGCTGATAGTCGGGGCCGCATGAGCGGGAATAGTGCCCAGAAGCGTGGCATAAGCCACGACGGCGACGACGGCCATTCTGAACCGGGGCTTCAGCATGAACCTCCCAATCCGGCTGCAGTCAACCGCGCTATTCTAGCACGGGAGGCAACGTTCAGGCCAATGCCGAGCACAGCGCGTCGACGAGCCTGACGGCCTTGCGCTGCCGCTCTCGCTCGTCGGCACCTGCGACCTCGCCTATGTCGACGACGACCGTGCGCGTCCTGCCCGTCGCCAGCGTCAACGCGGTCATCAGACGCGCGGCCGCGCCGGCTGCGTCCTCGCCGAGCTGGACCAACGAGACGTCGCCATCGGCAGGCTCCTTCGACACCAGGACCACGAGCACATCGGCCGACGCGGCATCTTCATCATCGGCAGCCAGCCGCACACGCGAGGCCGCGTGCGCTGCAGCTGCCAGGTTCACGACCCGCTCACAGACCTCACGTGCTTCGAGATCACCCGCCTCAAGGCAGATGTCGAACCGCGCGAGCACTTCGGCGCCACGCGCAGGCGAACCGACGGCGGCAGCGGGAGTGCGCGAGTCCTTGCCCTCCCACACGTGCCGCAAGCTCATGAGCGCCCGCACTGTCTCGAGCCCTGCAATCCCGTCGTCGGGATGACCGCTGCTGCGCTGGAACTCTCGCACGGCCCGCTCCGCGTAGGGGCCGAAGATCCCGTCCAGATCGCCGGCCCAAAAGCCCAGCACGTTGAGGGCCTCCTGCAGCACTCGCACATCGTTGCCGTGGAGATAGGGTACGCGCAGGTACAGCATGCGATCGCCGAGTGTGAAGGTCGCATCGACGAGCGCGGCCCACGTCTCATTGCCGACGACGCCGTCCTCAGACAGCCCGTGCGTGCGCTGGAATGCTTCGACCGCCTCACGTGTCCTGCCGAGGAATACCCCGTCAACACCTGTCGGGCCAAGGTCGTACCCGAGGCGCAGGAGTCGTCGCTGGATGTCTTCGACGGCGGACCCGCGTCCGCCCGGGAGAATCGGCTTCACTTCGAACCACCCGTGTCCGAGCGATGGTCGCCGGTAGGCTGCTAGTGCTGTCCGTAGCGGTTCCGGAACTTCTCCACATTCGACTGAAGTCGTCCGGAATGTGTCTCCGCGCGACGCATGAACCTGTCGATCTCGAGTTCTAGAAGTCCGTCGGTGCGATACACGTAGCGCGGGGGATCACCGCAGGAGTCTAACACGAAGCTCCTGCGCAGTACGCCCAGAATCTCCTCAACGGCCGCAGCATGCATCTCGGTGACTTGCGTGACGCGAGCGCTGGACAGGGGTTCACCCTCATTCCGACGGAACAGCGAAAGGATTTCGCGCAGCGCCGCCTGTGTTTCCCTATCGGCGGGCAGCCGCTCCAATGCGCTCCTGAGACTCACCGCGACGCCTTCCTTGCCGACACCGCCTTCGCTTACCGCATCGCGCCTACAGCCGGTCCTGCGTCACTCCGCGATTCGGACCCTGTTCTTGCCGGCTCTCTTCGCAGCATACATCGCCCGGTCGACCGCTTCTATCAGCCGACTCGGACTTGTCGCGTGGCCCGGGAACGCCGCGACCCCGACGGAAACGGACTTGTGCACGGGCGGGATATCGTCACCGCCGACGAACTCGTAGTCCTCGACCGACTGGCGGATCCGCTCAGCGACCGCCATGGCACCCGCCGCGTCCGTCTCCGGCAGCACCACGATGAACTCCTCGCCTCCATAGCGCGCGGCCACGTCGATCTCGCGCAGGTTCCGCTTGATGATCGAGCTCACTGCCTGAAGCACCCTGTCACCGCGGGGGTGGCCATAGGTGTCGTTGAAGTCCTTGAAGTCGTCGATGTCGAGCATGATCAGCGATAGCCGGTGATTGAATCGCATCGCGCGGCCAAGTTCTTCTTCCAGGCGCTGCTGGAAGTAACCGTGGTTGTACATCTCGGTCAGACGGTCGGTGACAGACAACTTCTCGAGCTCGCCGTGCAGCAGCGCGTTCTGCAGCGACAACGAGGACTGGTTGCCGATGACCTGTAACCGCTCCATCTCGGCGTTCGTAAGCTCGCGATATGCTGTGGACGCAATGGCAACAACGCCAATGACGTTGTCGCCGGACCTCAGCGTGACCGCCGCATGCGAGCGAACCTCGTCGGGGATGCGCACCCAGCGAACCGAGTCGGACCCTAGGGCAGCATCGGCTTCCTGCGCGATACCGTCACGGAATGCTTGCCCGAGCAGTGTCTCGGATACCGGGACCACGGGCTGGAACGCGTCTTCAGGCCTGCCCTGACACGCCCGCAACCGGAAAGTCCAATCGTCGCGCTCGAACAGGTACACGCATGAGATCTCGGCGCCGAGGATACCGTTGGCACCGTCTACGATCAGGCTGCACACGTCCTCCACGGAGCTGAACGACGTCAAGGCCTTGAAGAACTCGTGGGTGAAGAAGATCTCCGCGAGCCGGCTCTCGAGTTCCTCGTTCGCCCGCTCCAAGGCCTCCTTGCTCGATTGTAGGCGGCGCTCGTGGCTTCGGATCTTGTCGTAGGCGACTTGGAGTTCGACGAACAGCTTCTCCTGTTCCTCACCGCGCTTCTTGGCCACGAGCAGGTCCCAGATCAACTCGGAGCCCGACGAGCCGATCATTTCCACGCTGGCCGGCCGTTGCGATTGCAGAGCATCGTGGACCGAAGGGTCGTCCGACATATCGATGATGAGGTCGAGATCGGGGACTTGGAAGAGTTCAGACATTTCGCGCGTCGCGTAGATGCCCAGGTCCTCGGCGAGGCGCATGGCCGGCGCGGTGGCATTGGCGCACGAGATCGCGGCGACATCGATGTTGTCTACTTCGCTGAGCAGGCGGAGGATGGACGCCGCGCGCAGGCTCCCCCCGACGATCACGATAGTCAGCTGCTGGCCGACATCGTGCATGCCGGGATCCGAGGGCATCGGTACCTCTCCGGCCACCGAACTGATGCGCTCCACCCAGTCCACGCGTCACAACCTCTTTACGCCGTAGAGATAACTTCGCACAACAAACACGCCCGTATCGAGTCTGAGCTCGACGGTGCGCGCGTGGTGCTCTCCTGTATCTTCGGCAAGAATGGGTACCTTCAGTAGCGCGAGCTGCCTCTTTACCTCATCGACGTTCCTTTCGCCGACGTGCGGCACACCGCCCTCCGACTTGAACATCGCAGCCCCTCCCGCGATCTTCGCCTCGAGACGCCGCCGGGGGGATCCCCTCTCCAGCAACTGCGCCACGAGCGCCGGCACCGCCGTGGAGGCGAACCGCAGCTCCTGGCCCTCGACTCCAGAGTCCAGTGGCGTTGGCAGCATGATATGCGCCATGCCACCCTGCTTGAGGGCTGAGTCGTAGAGGGCCAGCCCCACACACGAACCGAGCGCAGGCGTCATCAGGTAGTGCGGGTGCTGGGTCACGGCGACTTCGCCCACCCCGACCGAGACGACGTTCGGGTCGGAGAAGTCCGCCAGGAACCCTGTGGCGCTGGTGTCGCTCACATCCCTACGCCATTCCAAGTCTGCCGAGGATGACCTCGAGGCTGTCAGGGTCCGGCAGGAAGAACACTCCCACGTCGATGCTGGTCTGCTCGTCTTGGAAGCTCGTCCTCACGAGGAGTGCGGCGGTCGCCTTCATGCCGACCTCCACGGTGGCGACCTGCAAGATGGCTCCCGCCATGTCGAGCACGAAGGCCGGCGGAGCCGGGAGCACGTTCAGGTCCGCCATCCTCGCGATAGCCGCAACGTAGGCAGCGGTCATGATGCTGCCTATGTGCGTGAACAACGCCTCCTCCTCACGGCCGAAGGACTTTGTCGTCCCGGGAGGGTGACTGTGCATCAAGTCGACCAGCGCAAGCGACGAATCGCGCGGCGCAAGAAACAGGATCCCGCCGTCTATGTCACCCAGAAGCCGTGAGTAGACGGCCCCGACCAGCTGTTCGGGTCCGCCGAAGACCCGCGGGACCTCGGCAAACGGAATGATCTCGAGCCTGGGGGTCGAGAGCAGCACCTGGGTGTCGACGAGCTGCGAGAGTGCCGTCGCTGCGTGGCCGGCGCCGATGCTTCCGAGCTCCCGCAGCGTGTCCTGTTGCATCGGGGTCAGGTCCTCTAGCCTCATAGCCCCTCCTCCCGCGCAGGGAAGACCGTTCGTGGATCGATGATGAGGGCGACCTTGCCATCGCCGAGCACGGTCGCCCCGGCCAGCCCGGTGACGGAGCGGAACAGGCGCGAGAGCGGCTTGATGACGATCTCGCGGCGACCATACAACTCGTCGACGATAAGGGCACGCCGTACGCCGAACGACTCGAGCAGCACGATGTGGTCGTTCTCGCCCGGGACACGATGCGATTCCCCGCCGATCCCCAGCAGCGTGTCCAGCGAGAAGACCGGCACCACCTGCCCGTCCCGCATGACGACGACGGGAGAGCCGTCTACCGTCTTGCACTTGACGTCCTCGAATGACAGGATCTCTCCCACCGCGGACAGCGGTGCAGCGAACACCTGGTCACCGGTGCCGACGAGGAGTGCCTGGATGATGGCGAGTGTGAGTGGGAGAGCCAGGACGAACGTCGAGCCCTGTCCTGGAATGGACTCGATCCGCAGCGAGCCGCCCAGGTGCTCGATCTTGCCCTTCACGACATCCATACCCACTCCGCGACCGGAGATCTTGGTGGCAGTGGAGGTCGTAGAGAACCCTGGTATGCAGGTGAACAGAAGGACCTGCTCATCAGCGTACGCATCGCGGTCCGCGGCGGAGGCAAGCCCCAACTCGACAGCGCGTTCCCACACACGGTCGCAAGCGATGCCTGCGCCGTCATCGCTGACCGTGATGTGCACATGGTCGCGTTCGCGTGTCGCACCCAGGTGGACAGCGCCGCGACGCGGTTTCCCCGCCGCCTCGCGCTCTTCCGGCGACTCGATCCCGTGATCGACGCTGTTGCGCAACAGGTGGACGATCGGGTCCCCGATCTCGTCAAGCACCGTCCTGTCGAGTTCGATGTCGAGACCCGACATGCTGAATTCGACGTCTTTGCCTAGGTCACGGGCCAGATCACGGACCATCCTCGGGAACCTGCTGAAGATGTTCCCAACAGGCACCATGCGTGTGTGCATGACTTCGTGCTGCAGCTCCCCAGCCACGCGATGCAGGTCCTCGAGCGCGTCCGTCAGCTGGCGGTTCTCTGTCTGTGCCACGACTTGCTCGAGCCGCGAACGAAGAATGACCAGTTCGCCGACGAGGTTCACCATGTTGTCGAGGTGCCCGATGGCCACTCGCACGGTCTGGGTCTCAGAGAGTTTGGGGATGGCGGTGCGGCCTCGCCCCTTCGGGGCTTCGTTTCGCGTCTCGGCGGACGAGTCCTCGGCATCGCTGGGCATCTCGCCCCGCTCCACTACCACGGCCTCGACCTCGCTGACCGCCATCACCGCCTGCTGTACGGCGGACTCGGCCGAATCTGTGCCAAGAACAACCGTGAACTCACGGTCGAACTGCTCGTCTTCGATCTCGCGAGCGCTTGGTTCTGTGTCGACCACGTCTCCCATGTGACTCAAGCGCTTCATCACCATGTACGCCCGCACTGCCTTCAGGACACAGCCCTCCTCGAGCGTGACCGTCACTCGGAAGAGGTTCGACGCGGCTGCGCGCTCGGCTCGCCCAGCTTCGGGATGTCCGGCCCCTTGCGGGACTCCACTTTCCGTCCCCTCAGCCATCCCCGCGATTCTCGCGGTCACGTCCGACGAGTCGACGTCGGTGCTCCCGTTCGACTCGTCGTCGATGAGGGAGCGGACCATGTCGACCGCCTCGAGCATAAGGTCGATGAGTCTGGAATCGGCCGCCCGCTCTCGCTTGCGAACGCGATCCATAAGGCTTTCCATCTTGTGTGTGAGTTCAGCGGTTCGCTCGTAGCCCATTGCGGCAGCCATTCCCTTGAGGCTATGGGCGCCGCGAAACACGATCTCGACCGGCTCCAGGTCGTTGGGTTCCGCCTCAAGGGCCAGTAGGCCGTCGGTTATCCCTTGGATGAACTCGGCACTCTCGGACAGGAAGATGTCTTTGTAGGCATCCATCTCGCCCATGGTCTACTGCTCCCGCCGTATCGTCCGACGTATCTCTGCCGCCACAAGACCGAGGGGCACCACTCGGCGCACGGCCCCCGTCTTCAGGGCTGCGTTGGGCATTCCCCACACTACGCTCGTGGCTTCGTCCTGGGCGATCGTCTCTCCCCCGGCCGACCTGATCATGTCGAGACCCTTCGCGCCGTCGGACCCCATCCCGGTCAGAACGACGCCCACGGCTCTGTCGCCGAACAGCTCCGCCACGCTTGCGAACAGCGGGTCCGCCGCCGGCCGTACGCCATGCACCGGATCATCAGACTCCAGCAGGACACGCGGCGAGCCTCCAGTCTCGCTCACCCGCATGTGGCTCCCGTGGGGTGCGATGAAGGCCGTCCCGTTCTCGAGCGGGGCTCCGTCGTACGCCTCTCTCACCCTTATCTCGCTTCGCGTATCCAACCTTCGCGCTAAGGACGCCGAGAATCCGGGGGGCAGGTGTTGCACGATGAGGAACGCCGCCGGGAGCGATCCCGGTATCCCCTCGAATACACGCTCCAGTGCGGGTGGCCCACCGGTCGACGACGCGATGGCCACCAAGCGCCGTACGCGTCCCGGTGCCACGGGCGCTACCGGGACCGGCGCAACAGGTGGTCCCGGCTCCAGGACAGCAGTGGCCGTGGCGGGAGGCCCCAAGGGCTGGACCTCGTGACGAGACGCGACGAGGCGGGCCGGGTCGACCCGGTACGCAGTGCGGATCTTCTTGAGCAGGAGTTCCGACAGTTCGTTGATCGATGTCGCGAACCCCGTCTTCGGCTTGGATATGAAGTCCACCGCGCCCGCGGCAAGCGCTTGATACGTCGTGTCCGGGTCGTCGATCGTGCTGAGCATGAGTACGCGCGCGTCCGAGTACTTGGAGATGTGCGGCAATGCCTCGAGCCCGCTGAGTTCGGGCATCTCGATGTCCAGCGTGATCACATCGGGATTGAGCTGGCGGGCGCGCTCGATGGCCTCGACACCCGTCCTTGCCACGCCGACGACCTCGATCCGAGGGTCAACCGACAGCGCCCGTGTGAGCATCTGGCGAATGAGGGCTGAGTCATCGACAACGAGGACTTTGATCGTCGAGCGCATGTCTGCGCCCGCCTCAGTGGGCCTGGCTCTGCAGGCACTTCTTGACCGTCTCAAGCACCTTCGTCGGCTGGAACGGTTTGACCAAGAAGTCCATCGCTCCCGATTCTAGCGCCTCGACGATCATCTTCTGCTGGCCCATCGCGCTCACCATGAGCACCCGCGCCGCTGAGTCGCGGTCGCGAATCTCCCGCAACGCCTCCAGCCCACTCATCTCGGGCATCGTGATGTCCATGGTGACGAGGTCGGGCTGGACCTCGTCGTATTTCTCGACCGCATCGCGACCGTTGACGGCCTCGTGTATGACGTAGCCCTCCTTGGCAAGGATGTCTCGGATCATCATCCTCATGAATGCCGCGTCGTCCACGACAAGGATGGTCTTAGACATCGCTCTCCCCTTCCTTGCCCGCAGGATCGACCGGCACGCTCGAAGCATACTCCGCCGGCGGCACGGTCTCGTCCAGATCGAGCAGTATCACCAGACGTTCACCCCGCTCGGCGACGCCCGTGATGGCAGCGGCGGTCTCCTGAGTGAGAATGCCTTCCGGCGGTGGCTGAATCGCATCGACCGGAATGCTAACGACCTCATTGGCAGCATCAACGGCAAGTCCCAGCAAGCCGGCCTCCGACTCCGCAACGACGATCCGCGCGTGGGGAGATGCCTCGAAGACCGTCCCAAGCAGGCGCTTGGACAGGTCGAGGACGGGAATCACGCGACCTCGCATGTTGATCACGCCCTGCACCATCTCGGGCGCCCGGGGCACGGGGGTGGGCTCTTCGTAGCGGATGATGCTCTGTACCCGCTCGATGGCGACACCATATTCTTCAGATCCGAGTCGGAAGACCACGAACGAGCGCACGTCCTTGTCGGCAACATCGATCACGCGGCGCTCCCCCTAGTCGACCTTGAACGTATGGACCGAGTCCTCGAGCCTCTGCGCCATGTCGGACAGCTCCTGTGCCGAGGAGGTGATCTCCTCCATGCACGCCGTCTGCTCCTCGGCAGCCGCCGCGGTCTGTTCGGCGGATGCCGCATTCTCCTCGACGACCGCCGCGATGTCGTGCATGGCCTTGTCCACTGCCGAGGTCTTCCCCGCCTGTTCGGCCATCGCGTGAGCGATCTGCTCGGCCAACAGGGCGGTCCTGGACACGGCATCGGTGATGTGACGCAGGGACTCTCCGGTGCGGCCCACCACGTCGCTTCCCTCCGCTACCTCCCGCATGCCGATCTGCATGTACTGCACGGCCTTGGCTGTCTCCTGCTGTACCTCCTTGATCAGGTCGCCGATCTGCTCGGCGGCCTTGCCCGAGCCCTCAGCGAGCTTGCGCACCTCCTCGGCGACTACCGAGAACCCTCGGCCCGACTCGCCTGCGCGCGCGGCCTCGATGGCGGCATTGAGCGACAAGAGGTTGGTTTGGTCCGCGATCGACGTGATGACGTCGACGATCGTCCCGATCTCGCCACTGCGCTGGCCAAGGAGCTCGACCGAGGCGGCAAGGGTCTGGATGGCCGATTGGACCTCGTCCATCTTCACGACCGCCTCGCCGGTGGCCTTCTCACCGGTCTCGGCGACCCGCGCAGCTTCCTCGCTCGTGCGCGCGGCTTCGTCGGCCTGCTGGGACACCTCACCGGTCGTCGAGTTGATCGACTCCATGGCGCCCGAGGTCTCCTCGACCTTGCGAGACTGCAGCTCGGCCCCGTGTGCGATCTGCTGCACCGACGAAGATATCTCCATCGTCGACGAGGAGATCTCTTGGGAGGAGGCTGAGAGCTGCGCTGCTGCCGCGGACACCGACTCTGCGGACCGGCGCACACCGGAAGCGATCAGGGCGAGCGATTCGATCAGTCCGTTGCAGTCTTCGGCAAGCATACCGATCTCGTCGGCACGCACGACCGGCGCTCGCACCGTCAAGTCGCCTTGCCCGACCTGCTGCATCACGCCACCCAAGTCGCGAAGCGGCCTAAGGATCTGCTCCTTGAACTTGGAGCGCCACAACCAGGTGCCGAACGGCGCAAGAACCATCATCACGAACCCGCCGAAGATGATGACGGGGAGCATCTCACGCAAGCTGAGATCGAGGTAACGCCACGCGAAGATCGCGGAGGCGAAGAGCCCGACCGCCACGGGTGGGCCGATCGTCGCCCACGTCCACAGCGTGAAAGTGAACGACAGACCTCTCTTCACCGAACTGTCGCGGTGCTGCGCCATCACGTGTGGTCCTCCTCCACTGTCGGGTTGCGCGCCGCCCCTTCGGCGCACTCCCTAACGCTCGAGCGGCTTTCTGTATATCCGCTCCCTGCCGTTGACGAGCTCGAACCGCTGAGCGACCTGCGGCGCCATCTTCTCACTACGCCCCAGCACCAGGTAGCCGCCTCGCGCCAGCGCACTCGAAAACTGCTCCAGGATCCGTGCCTGCTGCTCGCGACCGAGGTAAATGAACACGTTCCTGCAGAATATGACGTCAACTACGCTTATCGGCCTGTCCGAGAACAGATTCAAGCGCCTGAACTTGACGTGTCGCGCGATCTCGGGCCGCACTCGGAACATGTCACCGTGCTCTTCCAGGTATTTTACCTGAAAGGCCCGCGGGATGTTCTGAAGCTTGTCGATGGAGTAGCGCGCCTCGCGGGCCTTGCGTAGTGCCGCTTCGTCAAGGTCCGTCCCGAGCACAGTCATCAAGAACCCGGAGTCGTTCTCCCCGATCGCGTCCACGAGCGTCATCGCTATCGAGTACGTCTCCTCCCCCGTCGCGCAACCCGCGGACCAGGCACGGACCAGTCGCTGCCGTTGGGCAGCTTTCTGCGCGAGCAGGGCCGGGACTATGTCTCGCTGGAACGCCTGGAAGACCGTGGCGTCACGGAAGAAGTCCGTAACGTTGATAGTGAGCGTGTCCAGCAGCAGCGCGTACTCGTCGTCGTGGGTATCGAGATAGTCGACGTACTGGCGGTATGAGTGCAGGCCCAAGGAGCGCAGCCTCGTGGCGACCCTGCGCTCAACGTACTGGGGCCGGTACTGGCCGAGGTCGATGCCGCGTTCCTGATCGACCTTCTGCACGAGCCGAGTAAGGTTGCCTCGGTAGATTCGAGTGTTGTCGGAGCGCGCGTCACGCGGCCCCTCGGCTCCCCCGGTAGCATCGGTGCGATGCACATTCATTCCGACATTGTAGAATATCGTTCAGCCATTAGGGCATACTTACAGGCAAGAATTGCGACGGGCGGAGTGGCATTGAGCGTGAAGAACAGAGCGGTGCGACTGCTTGGTCTCTTGATGTCTACCCTCATGCTGACGCTGTCGGCAGGTTTCGCTTGGTCGGCGGCTGACGACTTCGCCTACCGGCAGGTCGTCCCTGCGGGAGTCTCTCTCGGCGACACGGACCTGTCCGGCATGTCGGCCGAGGAGGCGCGCCGAACCATAGAGGCGCTCGTGACCGAACCGATGATGCAGCCCATCGAAGTCACGTTCAAGGACCAGTCCTTCACGTTCGAGCCTTCTGGGACACTCGACGTGGACGTGGATGCGATGCTGGAGCAGGCGTTCAACCCGCGCACGGGCTCGATCCTTGCGGAGCGGGTCTTCCGCCGGGTGATGGACGAACCGGAAGCCGTGCAGGTCGAGCCCGTGCTGGATGTCGCCGGGGACCCGCTGACGCAATGGGTTTCCCAGACAGCGTCGGCCGTGGACACGCCGTCGGTAGATGCGACGATGACGCTCGTCTCAGACGCCATGGTCGTGCGGAACTCGGCGACAGGGTACAAGACCGACGTCGAGGCAGCGGTTCAGGCGCTGACCGACGCCATGCTCGCAGGCGAGAAGCGGGTCGAGCTGCCGGTTGACACGGTCGAGCCGCGTGTGACCGAGTCGGACCTCGGCATGGCACTCGTGGTCGATCTATCCGAGCGCAGGCTATACCTGTACGACGACATGGAGCTGCAGACTACCTATGGCATTGCCATCGGCACGCCGGGGCACAGCACGCCGCGAGGCTCTTGGGAGATCATCAACAAACGCTACATGCCATCGTGGTCGAACCCGGGGAGCTCCTGGGCTGCGAGCATGCCGGCATACATTCCGCCTGGCCCGTCGAACCCGCTCGGCACCCGCGCGCTCGACCTCGACGCGCCGGCGATCCGCATACACGGCACGACCGCCAACTGGTCAATCGGGCGGGCGGCCAGCCACGGGTGCATGCGCATGCACCGCTGGGACATCGAGGAGCTCTACGAGCTGGTCCCGGTGGGCACCCCGGTCTTCATCAAGTCCTAGCGCGAGGATTCCTCGGCCTGCCGAAGGTGGGCGCGACGGTTCGCGTGCCTCGGCGAAGCGACCCCGTGCCGGCGTCTACGAACCGTCGTAGCTATGCGCTGCGGTGTGGCACGCGTTGTCGCACGTGCCTCCCCCGCTCCCGTTGTGCGTGAAGCCCAGGTCGCCGCGAAGCAAGTGCTCGACGTCGGTCCCGTGCGTGACATGGCAAGTGTCGCAGCCGTACCCGAACCCGGTCGAGCCGCCGAAGACGTGCTGCCTATGCAGGCGGGGCTCTGTGGCTGCGCCGTCGTAGAAGTTGCTGGTCGACGCGGGGATCCCGTCCTCAGTACCTGAGTAGTAGACGGTGTACTTGTGGCACTCGTAGCACAGCATGTCGGCCAGGTCCGGCGTGATTCCCCAATACGGGCTCGTTGCGAGCGGCGCCTGTCCACTCGTGTGGGGACCCGCAGGCTCAGACGGATCGGCGTTGCCGTGACAGTGGGTGCAGTAGACGAGGGAAGCACTGGTCCAAGCAGGCGTCTTCGTGACGAACGAGCCGTCGGTGTTCTGCGCCGCGCTCGATGATGCCTCGATCGCATGGAACGACGCATTGCGGGTGTCGATCTCCGATGCGATGTCCCTGCCGCCTTCGAGTTCCGACCACTGCGAGTGACACTTCAGGCAGACTTCGTACTCGTAGTCCACACCCTGACTTTCCGTAAGCGTGATCGTGCCGGGCGCCGGCCCGTTCTCGACTGCGACACCCCATGCGCCTTTGAGGGCGCCGATGACCGCCGGAGGCGTGCCGGTGGTAACGGTCGGCGCGTTGGCTGCCTCGTGCACGTTGTGGCAGTCGACACACTCGACATGCCGGGTGAGCGTCGCTACCTCGGTGGAGACGTGTGCGTCCTCGACCACGCCGACAGGATGGCGGCTCTCTCCAACGCCACCCAGGTCGACAATGGCCAAACCGGGCGCCGACCCGGCGACTTGGACGCCTCCTCCCCACAACGTCTCGCTCGGAGTGGACAGCAGAGCGTTACCCGTGTTGTTGGCGCGGAATACCTGGACCGACGGTGCGCTCTTCTCCGCGGCAATACGCGTCCACGTGCCCGCGTTGCCGACAACGAGTTCCGCCGCTCCGTCCCCGTCCACGTCACCAGCCGCAAGCGCAGAAGTGCGGTAGCGATCCCCGGTGGCATAGTCCTGGCGCGAGCCCAGTCCGCCACCGACAAGCTGCGGGAACACGTTCACGGCGCTCGTCGCGCTCTCATGCCTCAACGCAACGGCGATCTCTGCCCCCGAAACGTTGGGCAGGACGTTGGCGACGAGCGTGTCGTGGGCGACGGCACCCACCGCGCTCGTGGCGGTCGCATCGTAGCTGCCCAAGACGATGCCTGCGCCAGAGATGATCGACACCGTTCCCGTGACCTCACCTGAGTTTGCCACGACGATCTCGTTGACCGTGCTCGCGCCGTCCCACGCATCTCCGATGCTAGGGCCACGCGGCGCGCTGCGTGTGGGGTACGGGCCGCCGGTCACGAGCGTACCCGGCGTCGTCACCGAATCGGCCAGGATGCGGATAGCGTCCTCGGCAGCGGATGTGATCGCCAGATCGGCAGCAGCACCCGCGGTCACGTCCCCCGAGGCCAACCCCGATGCGTCGTTGCCCACGCCTATCGGGCCCGCCACTCGGGACAGCGAAGCGCCGACGAGCCGGTACACGTAGAGCGTACTCGTGAATGGTGAGCTGGCCGAGCGGGAGACGACCGCGATCTCGGGCCGCCCCGAACCCTCGACGAACACGTCGGCAACTGTCACGTACGTAGCCACTACGCCGCTGTCGAGCGCGTATGAGGCCGATGTGAGGCCCTTGAGCTCGTCGTAGCCGAAGACCTCGAGCCTGTTCGAGTCAGGGTCGGCGACAACGAGGTCGGCTTGGCCGTCAGAGTCGATATCGCCCACGGCGATCTCGCCCGAGCGACCCGTGACCTGGTACTCCCGAGGTCCGTTCAGAGCGACCGGAGCCGTTCCGGTCGTCTCCTGGGTGTAGACCGCAACTCGGCCGTAGTTGGCGGGCAGCACTTCCGGATCGTAGCTGACGACGAGTTCGGCATCCGTGACAGCCGACGGCGGGAATCGGAGTGAGGCGACGTCGGTCGCCACCGCAGACGCCGAGTGACACGTGTAGCAGAGCGCGGAACTCGCCTGCTGTGTGAGCTTGGCGTAGATACCGCCCGAACCGTCGTCGCGACCCATCGGGGCGTGGCAGGTGTGGCACTCGCCCACGGTCCGTGTCTGTTCGGCAGACGCCCACTCGCCGGACACCGTGACGGTCGCGTCGGAGACAGCGTGCGTTGATGTCTGGTATGCGAGGCTGCCGACCCAGGTGGCGTACGCGTCGCTGTGGCACCCGAAACACAGGCGCCTGTCGTTCGCCTCAACGGTGTATGTGGCCGGCGCGGCCGGGGGCAGGAGCGTTTGGCGGATGAGCGGCGCGTTGTCCGACCCGTGCTGGTCGTGACAGTTGGTGCACACGATGAGTGCTCCGCTGAACGGGTCCATCGCGGCGTGCGCGGTCAGCTCCCAGACCTCGAGTCCGTCGAAAGTACTCGCCGGGCGAGACGTGTGACAGGCAGCGCAGAACTCGTCGCCCTGGTTGTACAAGACGTCCGTGTCGGTGGTCGACGTCGTGCGCAGTAGTGCGTCGAACGGCTGGCCGTCGGTGTCGTGATCGGTCCCGTGACTGTCGTGACACGTGCTGCACTGCTTGCGCGTTGGACCGAACTCCGATATCTCGGGCTTGAGCAGGTGCGTTGAGGTCGACAGGAACGACGACTCGACGTCGGAGGTCGCGCCGAGCGCCGACACGCCGTGACACGCGTAGCACAACCCCGCGTCACCTTCCTCGACGAAACTCCCGACGAGTAACGCGCTGCCCGTGAGCTCGATGGACCCGAACTCGGTCCGGGACGCGTCTTGGGAAGACGTGTGAGCGCGATGACACATGGCGCACACGTCGGTGTCGGTGTCTATCGCGATGTGCGGCGCGAGGTCCTCGGCATAAGCATTCCCGGCGAATGTGAGCAGCATCACCGCAGCAAGGAGCAGAACGGCGGAGGCGCCCGCAAACAGCGGCTTCATCGACCGGTCGCGCCTATGAGAGGCGGTAGCGCCGTACGCCATTCTCGGTCCCATCGGTAGGTCATCGCAGGCAAGACGAAACCCCGCGGCGCGCACGGCGCGCCACAGTCCTTCATGGTACAGGGTCAAACGCGATGCGGCCACTCGCATCTTCCCTGCTTACGAGTCGTTTCAGGGCGTCGATGCATCCATCACCGCAGAACGCACGCTCGTGGAAAGGGCACCTTCCCCGCCAAGGAAGCGAACCTCACGTATCTCGGTATCGTGCTGTGCGAGGGCGCTGCCGGTTGCGGGCGACAGCGTCGCCGTTCTCGTGAGGAGGAGGACGGAGCCTGCGTGTCCCTGCATGACGCCGCCAGCCAGCGCATCGGGGAAGTTCTCTCCGGTCGCGATCGCCGGCGTAGACCAATCCAGCCCGGCGCTCACCCCGAAGTCCGCAACAGCAACGGCGGTCGCGTAGCGGTCGGCGCCGCCTCGCCGGTCGACGTTGGCAGCGCCGAACGCCGCGTTCAGGGCCTGTTCGGAGGCGGCACTGACAGCGCCGGTCCCGCCGAGGATGACCACCCGCTGCACGTTGTCGGCTTTCATGGCAGCGATGATGGATGCCGGCAGCGTGCCGCGTGGCGCCAGGTAGAGCGGATCACCCGCGAACGTCGCTACCGGGGCCGCTGCCAGGGCATCAGGGAACGCGAGTCCTGTGCCGATGAACGCGGTGCCGTTCCAGCCGTCGCGGCCGGGGAAGCTTACGACTTCGTCGGCGATAAGCTGAGCCGTAGCGTAGCGGTCGGCGCCTCCCAGGCGACGCACCTGCCCAATGCCCGGCAAGGCCGAGACAGCTGCCTGCACTGCCGAGCTCACGGCACCCGTGCCCCCGACGATGAGGACGCGGTCGGCACCGAGCCGCGCGACCTCGGTTGAGACCGCAGCGGGCAGCTCGCCGGGACGCGTGAGCAGCAACGGGCACTGCGCCGCCCCCGCGAGGCCCGAGGCGGCAAGAGCGTCCGGCCAGGTCGCGCCCGAAGCCAGCACGACCCACCTGTTGCCGTCAGGTCCTGCGGGCAGTCCGGTCGGAAATGCCAGCTTGGAGGCGGCAACCGCTGTCGTGTAGCGGTCCGCGCCCGCCACCGGGACCGGTATCGGGTCGGTCGGCGGGTCGGTCGGGGAGGCCTGGATCGTCAGCGACCTCACCCCCGAATCGGACTCGTTGCCGACGTTGTCGACCGCCCAATACCTGAGAGTGTGAGAGCCGACGCCGGTGATGGTTACCGCACCGGTATACGTGCTCCGTGAACCACCGTCGACCTGATACTCGATGTGCGACAGACCCGAATGTGCATCCGACGCCGTCAGGGTCACCGTAGCGCTGTCGGTATACGCGCTCGCGGAGATGTTGTCCGACGCCACCGGGTCGGTCACGTCGACCTTCACTTGCCGATGAATCGCGTCGCTCCAGCGTGCGGGAACGAACGTGTCCTTCGCGCGAACATGCATGTACCAGGTGCCGGAGTCGTTGGCCGTAACGACGGCGCTCGTGGTCACAGGATCAGCGTCTTCGTCCGGCGTGGTCGTCGGCAGCTGATCGAAATCGTAGGAGTAGCCGTCGATGGGCACCGAGCTCGTTGCGCTCCACGAGAACGAGACCTCGGCATCGGCCACCCACTGGTCAACCGGATGCGTGGAACTCGTGAGTGAGAGCATGTGCGGAGTGGTCGCCGGGTTGATGGTCACGACCACGTCAGTGGGATCGGAGATGTTGCCGGCATTGTCGATCGCCCAGTACGAGAGATCGTGATCCCTGACCCCCTCGACGAGGATGGGGGCGGTGTACGTGGTGTCGGGCCCGCCGTCGAGCGAGTACTCGATCGCGTCCAGGCCCGAGTGCGCGTCGCTGCCGGACAGCGTCACGTACGCCTGGGCCTCATAGCCGCCCGGGTCCACGTCGTCGGACGCCATGGGGTCAGTGACATCGACCAGGATCGCGCGGTGGAATGGAGCGCTCCATCGGCCGTACGAATCGGTCGCCCGCACGTGCATGTACCACGTGCCGCTGCCGCTGGCCGTTACGGACGTGCTCGTGGCCGCAGTGTCAACTACGGTGTCGGGCGTCGTGGTCGGGTTCTGGTCGAATGCGATGGAGTAGCCCGTGATGCCGCCTGTCGGGGTGGCCTGCCATGCCAACCCTGCATTCGTGTCGGCGACCCACGTGCCCGCGGGATGCGTGGTCGACCACACATTGGTCACGACGGGCGGGTCTGGAGGCGCGCTCCAGTCAATGCCGTTCGTGGTGAGCAGCACGGTTCCCGAGCTACCGACCGCCACGCCCTTCGTGCCCTCCAGCCAGGCAACGTCTTCAAGGACAGCGCCGGTTTGCGCAGCGGGGACCGTCCAGGTCTCGCCGTAGTTGGAGGTGTATACGATCCTGCCACTCGCGCCAACCGCCCAGCCCCAACCGTTGGTGCCCAGGTCGACGCCGTTGAGGTCGGAGGTCACGCCGGAAGAGACCGAGGCCCACGATGTACCGCTGTTGATGGTGCGCACCAAAGCGCCGCCGGTCCCCACCGCAACACCCACGTCCGTCGATGCGAACGACACGTCCAGCAACGTAGCGCTGCCGGTGACTGTCTGCTTGACCCAGCCGGGCCATGATCGCCCAGAGTCGTAGTCGTAGATGACCGACTTGTTCGGCGTCACCCACTGGTCCACGCCGACTGCCCATCCACGTGAGTCTCCCACGAAGTCCACGCCGCGAAAGCTCCCGTAACCGTCCTTCGGGTACGGGTTCTGATCGGGCGGCGGGTCGTACTCACCGGCGATGAATACCGTTCCCAGGGGCCATGTGCTCCCTGAATCCTCGGAATGGAAGACGAGCGGGGGTGCAACCGCAGTGTCCGGACTCCACCCAAGCGCAAACCCCTTGGTAGCGTTGGGGAACGCCGCGTCGAATATCTGTTCGCTCTCGCGCAACTCGCCGCCAAGATCGCCGTTGACCGTGGACCACGTGTCACCGCCATCCGACGTACCGAGCACTACCCCGTTGAGCGATACGGCCCGCCCGTTATCGGCGTCCCAGAAATCGATGGACCGTATATCGAGCGTGTCCCCAGACCGCACGGTACTCCAGGTCAAACCTGCATCGGTAGTCTTGAGGATCGTCCCCGCGGTCCCGCCTGCGTAGCCGACTGTGGGAGAGACGAAATGCACGCACTTGAGGTTGGCTGAGGTGACCGCCGACGCGGAGACAGCCTCACCCGGGTTGACCGCAACCGCAGGGGTTGCGAAGGGTGCGGTGGCGAACGCTATCGCGAGTGCAAGCAGCAGGCTCGCGGCGCGCCCCGCAAGAGGCCGATGGTTGCGGCTTGACCTGAACATCACTTCATCAACTCCTCGGCGACATCGGAAAGAGTCGCCTTCAGACCGGACGCGTCATCGGAGCCCGAGGCACCCTCGATCGCAACCAGGACCGCCCCGTCCGCGAAAGCCACGATGGCGACCGAGCCACGCGTGCCGAAGTAGGCCGCGTTGCCCGCGACATCGAACGCTGAAGCTGCGTCGGGATATGTGGTCTTGATGGTCCGGTCGAGTTCGGCTTGCGCACCGGCATTGTCCTTGAACTGCTCCGCCACGATGACTAGGGCGGTAATGTCTTCCTGGTTCTCCGGCAGGTACTGCCGCGTGAGGACGAATGGATCGGCGAGCAGGCCCTGCGCCACGAACCCGGTAAGGGTGTCGGGCACGTAGCGCATCAGGTCCAGAACGGGACCCTGCGGTACGTCCGAGCCATCGTCGTCGACGGGATCGGAGGGTGTATCGGCCGGGTCTCCGTCACCGGGGTCCGAGTCACCATCCCCGTTGCCACCCGGCGCATCACCGGGCGATGCCGGGGCGTCATCCGGTTTCGGGGTTCGTCCCGATTCGATGTCCTCCAACTGCGACGCGGCTTTGCGGTACGTCGGATCGATCTTCACGACCTCGGCCAGCGCCTTGCGCGCCTCCTCGGCATCTCCCGCACGCAGTGCATCTTGTGCTTCGGCGTACAGCGAGGCGAGCTGCGCGTGATAGTCGCACGTAGTGACACGCGTGGTCACGCCGTATTCGCCCACGTCGGAGGCGGGTACTTGGAGCTCCTCGGTGGTGTCCGAGATCACCTCGCCCTCGGTGCACAGCACGATCTCGCCATTGGCGACGGTGACCATCCGGGGGTCACGGGTGAGAAGGACGGCGACTGCAACGGCCACGACGACCACGACGGCTACTGCCGCGATGACGAGATACCGATTTCGCCTCATGGCGACTCGCTTTCCCTAATCGGATCGATACCCTCTGCGGACCCAGTACCGGGGTGCCTCCACGCCAGCGCACCAAGGAGTAGAGCCGCTCCGGCAGCGAGGACCACGCCTGCTGACTGCCAGGGGACGGGTATCTGACTGAAGACGATGGAAGCATACTCCGTGCCGTAGTCCTGCTGGACGTCGGATGGAATCCAGGCGACCCACGTATGCAGGGGAATCGCCTTCAAAATGTACCAAGCTCCAGCGGACGCGAACACGCTCACGGCTGCTAAGACCGCGCGCGCACGGCTTGTCCGAACCGAGAACCACAGCGCGGCGAGCACCGCGCCCATCCCCAGAACAAGCCATGCGCCCACGGTCTCGAATCCCGCCATCGCAAAGTCTGCTTTGAACGCAGCGCCTTCGGTGCGAGTGCCTCGGACCGCGACGTCCACTCCAGGCGCAAACATCGCCACGACGGCTAACGCGACCACGAGAACGGCGAGCGCCCGGCCCACCCAGACCAACCGCCGCGCCGACACCATCGTCCCGGCGCGACCCCGTGGCGCCATCGCCAGGGCGATCGCGGACACGGTGACTAGCGACGCCCATCCAACGGCATCGAGCAACACGGGACGCGGTCCGAGCACGCCCACAGCCGCCTCCACGAACGTGACACCGCTCAGAAGCACGGGGACCAAGAGCAGTGACCCTCCAGCGAGTGCCGGGTCCGTCGCAGCGAGTCCAAGGACCAGTACAGCTGCCACCGCGAATGTGGCCGCGTGCATCCACAACACCGGCTGCGCCAGGGGCGCCACGCCATCCGATAGCCCCCAGAGAAGCAACCCCGCCCCCGCAGCGGCCCCTCCCACGGCCACCGGCACGGCCACGCGCGGCCAACCCTTGTCCCGCACCATGTGGCCCACGTACGCCACGGACGCCGCCAGTGCGACCGAGGCGAGTGCGATCCAGAGCTGCTCACTGGAATACCTGACAAGCAACGAGAACGAGCTCGGTCGCTCCCAGTTCGCCAGCACGCCCGCGGCGCCGGTCATGGCCAACAGCGCAGCGGCCGGACGCGCATACGCCCACGATGCCTTCCTTATCGGACTCGACAACAGGACGGCGCCGGGCAGCGCCACCGCCCAAAACAGAACGATGGTGCCTGCCGGCGCGTCAGAGTGCCGGTGAGCCAACACCGCCCACGGCGCCGCGGCAAGCGAGATCGAACCGGCAAGGCCGAGAGCGAGCGTGCGCGGCAGGCTGATGGTGGGCGACCGGTCTGTTCGTCGCGCCGAGTAGACCAGCAACAGAAGCCCGGAAGCCAGCAGGGCCGCCACCCCTGTGACCGCCTGCTGGTCGATCCTGCCGATGGTCGCGTTCTCGAGCAAGAAACGTATGCCCGCGGTAACCGACACGAGCACGACTGAGAGCGCGAGGAGCGCCGAGTGGGATGCGTGCGGCGCTTTCCCCGCATCACCTGCGGAGGGGCCGGGCACTGCCCGACCCCTCCCCAGATCAGAAGCCTTGTCGCTGATTCGCGACATCGCTCCTACTACTTGTTGTGACAGGTCTCGCACACGCCGCGGCTGTTCATGCGGAGCAGTGCGTTGCCATCGGTCGGCGGGACTCCACCCGTGCCGGAATCCGGCAGCGGGTCGGTCGCGTCGGCGATGTTCGCATAGCCCGTCATGACGGCACTTGAGCCGTGTGCAACGTGGCACGTCAGACAATCCAGCCAGTCCGAATCCTCGTTGGTGGCAACGTCAGCGTTACCGTCGTGCGCGAGGGGCAGGACCTGATCGGTCACGATGAGCGACCGAACGCCTAGGTAGTTGCTGAGCGGCACGTTGACCGGGTGGCGGTGACGGACGACGGCACCGAAGCCATCGTTGGCGTCGTAACCGCGACCCTCTTGCCAGACCAGCGTCTCCGGATCGCCCTCACCAGACGTGGTGCTGGTATCGAAGAACGCACCGGCCTCAGCACCGATCGGCTCGAGGTACTGGCGGTGGCATGCTGCGCACCAGCCGCTCATACCCTTCTCCGGATCGCTGCCTGGAGCCTTGGCGTACATAGGCTCGGTGTAGACCGGCTGGTAGCCAGCGACCTGAGCGGCGCCAGGTTCGTGCAGCAGCCAACCCATGGTCGGGTAGCCAGGCTCGGCCGAGATGACCCACGGAAGCGGGGTCGGGTTCTCGGGATCGATCGAGTCATCGTAGCCACCGACCGTACGGCCGTTGACGATGTCCTTCAGCAGACGGTAGTTCGAGCTGCCGTGGACGTCATGACATGTCGAACAGGTCATCTCGATCTGCGGGCCGTCCTTGAGATTTCCAAGGAAGTCGGCATCGGTAGCACCACCGTAGATCAACCACGACGATCCTGTGTACATGTGCTGCGTGGGGAACAACGTTCCCTCGAACCCGCCACCGTTCAGCGGAGCGAACTGCGTGTTGCCGGGAAGAGTACCCTCGTAGATACCTTCCTCGACGTTAGTGTCCGCACCCAAGCTGACAGCGTCGTGACACGTGTAGCAGAACTGATAGATCTCAGTCGCCGTACCCAGAAGCAGCGCGCTCCCGGTCGTGTCGTCCGTACGGGTCCACGTGATGCTACTCGCGGCCGTGTGTGCACGGTGACAACCGGCGCACGCATCGGTAACCATCGGGTAGCTTCCGTGGATGGAGTAGTTCGCCATCGCAACGCCCGGTACGAGAACGAGGGCCACGACCGCAAGTGCGAGAATGAACGCTACGCGCTTATGCATGTCGATCACCCCTCCCCAATCCCAGACGTTTCGCGTGCGATTTTCTCGCGCCGCGCAAGGACAGCGAGAAGTCCGCCTGCGACCAGTGTCGGCACAAGTGCACTCCTCTTGACAGTGTCGTTGAGCACGCCACTCAGGAACGGAGTGAGGTGGTCTTCGACGTACGGATCGGCCTTCGGAGCGGCAAGGATGTACTTCTTGCTCGCCCAGAAGATGCTGCCATCGCCCTGGTAGGAAATGTACCCTTCCGAACCAATCTTAGCGATGATGTTGTCTCGCGTGTCCCACGTGAGGGCCTTGGCCGGACACGTATAAACGCACGTGGGCCAATGTGCCATTTCGGGGACCGCAGCGATCTCAGCGGGCGTCGAGTTCGTCGGAAGCGGGTTGCCATACGCCGAGTCCAGGTCCGTATCGGCACCTGAACGTCCGTAGCACAGCGTGCACTTCCACGACTTCGAGCCTGCGAACAGATCGCTGCCCGCTCCAACCTTGGGATACCCGCCCCGCTGGCAGTCGGTGGTGCACTGCCGCGTGCACTTGACGCCCTGCGCGTTGGTCGCGTCGGGCTGGCACAGGTTCGGGTCAATCGAGACAGCGCCGTTCGCCTGCTTCTTGAGCGCGCTGAACGGGCACCGCTTGACACAAGGAGGATCGGGACAGTGCCAGCAACTGAACCGAATGAACGGTCCCATGTCGACACGCTTCTGGGACTTGATCATGAGCCGCTGATCCGGCGCGGTCTTGTGAACGCCCGGGTTGAGCGCCTTCATCTTCCACGTACGCTTGCAGCTGATCACACAACCGTTGCAGCGCATGCACTTGTCTACGTCGTGGAGAATCGCCATTACGTTACTCACTGTTCACCACCTCCCTATATCTTCTCGATGCGACAGAGACAGGCCTTGTACTCGGGGATGGTCGTGTTTGCATCCCCGGCGTCGATAGTGAGGTCGTTCGCACGGCTGCCCGTAGACAGACCGCGGTCGCCCCAGTGCCACGGGATGGCAACGACGCCCTGACCGACTCGCTGATTGCTTTGCAGACCGACGCCTACGCGGGCCCTGAAGCCGACAGAAGCGGCATAGAGGGACCGAGCGTTCTGGTCCGCGGTGGAATCGCTGCGAGCGGTGACGACGTTGACAAGATCTCCTGTGGCGATGCCCATTGCGGCGGCATCTTGGGAGTTGATCTCGACCCACGGCTCGGGCTCCGCCTCGACGTTCCACGGGTTGTTGCGGGTTATCGGGCCACCCTGGAAGTGCTCGACGCACCGTATGGTGGTCATCACGAGCGGGTAGTCCTCGGCAGGCACATCGCGGCCTGCGACAGGCGTGTCGGCCTTGACGCATGCCCACTGTGCTCCGCCGACAGCGGCCTTCGAGTTGCGGCCGAAATCGGCAAGCAAGTCTGAGCGAGGCGTCTCGTAGGGCTCGGTATGGGCTGGGAAACGTCCGGGATGCACGTGCACTCCCGTGACGTCCGGCTGGTCACCCAGAAGGTGATAGAACCTGTAGCCAGTCGCGTAGTTGACGTTCACACCCTTGCCCGTATACGTGGTCACGAACAGACGACCGACCTTGTCCGGACCCTGGTAGCCGTCGCCGACTTCCATGTAGGGGTCGCCATTGCCGTACAGGATTCGGCGGTTGACCAACCATGCGTAGCCCCAACCGGGGAACGCCAGCGTGCCGTTGGGATCGGCGTTGTCGCGGCTCTTGGACCGGTTGTAGACCTGCCAGTCGGCCTGGTTGGTGTGCTTGTTGGACGTGTAGTCGGACACGTAAGCGTTGACCCACAGCCACGACGTACCGCCCAAAGAGACGTTCTTGCACATCTCGCGGTACATGAGCTCGGAGATCCACTCCGAACCCTCGACCGTGCCGGTACTCGGGGCGGCATCGTCGCCGCGCCAGATCTCGGCCGTGCCGCTGACGCTTTCGAACGCTGTGCCGGGAGTCCAGCCGTAGCGGTCGCCGTACAGCACATCGTAGGCACTCTTGGCAGGGTTGGGAGCTCCACCGGGTATGGACGCGGTAAGCGCCGTCCACTGGTCGGTGATGTGCGAGAAACCGCTCGCCTGATCGATGGCGTACGCCAAACGGAACAGGAGCTCGAGGTCTGCCTTGCTGTTGCCCTTAGGAAGCGTGACACGCTCGCGCCACTGCAGGACACGACCCGAGTTGACGACGCTACCGGCCTCTTCCACGTGCGAGCACGCAGGAATGAGGTAGGTCACGCCATCCGAGGCGTCGCCGTTGGCCACCGACTTGCGCGGCACAGCTGCGGTCTCGTTCTCGAACATGTCGACGACGACCAGCGTGTCGAGCTCGTACAGTCCGTCGCGGACCTTGCTCTGGTTCGGCTCGGTGACGGCCGGGTTCTGGCCCCACACGACGGCTGCCGTCGTGTTGCCGGCGATCATCTCGCGGAACATGGTGATGTGATCGTGACCGTTACCCTTGGGCCACAGGTCGTACAGCCCGTTGGTGAGCGTGCGGTCGGCTATCGGCGTGGCCATCCATGTATCGAAGCTGTCGGTGTTCGGGTTGTAGTCGTGCTTCCCGAAGAAGTTGTAGGTCATGTTGAGGAAGCCACGGTCCTGCAGCCACATGGCGGCCGTGTTGTAGGCATCGTCGTATGAACCGTCCATCTGGGCCTGGTCGCCTGTGCCGCTCAGAGGGTTGCCCCACAGCGGGTCCATATACTTGCCGAACGCGTTCGCGTCCGCAGAGGTCTGGGTGCTGGGGTTGCCCGAATAGAACGGGATCAGGTGCATCAGGTTGCCGGCGTCGGTCGAGCCTTGGACGTTGTGGATGCCACGCAAAGCGTTGATTCCGCCGCCCGGCCTACCGGTGTTGCCCATGAATGTCTGCAGCGTCGCGAACGACTTGACGTTCTGTCCGCCGCACGTGTGCTGGGTGAGACCCATTGCGTACATCATGGTCGTGCACTTGTAGTCGGGGTCACGCGGATCCTGCGAGCCGGCGCCGGAGACCGCACCTACGCTAGAGCAGCGGCTGTTGTCGATGTACGCCTGAACGACATACTCGACGTCAGCTGCCGTGCAGCCGCAGATATCTGCGACGGTGTCCGGGTCATAGGGCTCGACATGCGCCTTCAGGCGGTTGTACACGGTGTTCGCGTCGGCGAACACGTCGGCAGCCTTCTTGGGGAAGTTCGAGATCAGCTGATCAGCTGTCTCCCCACCGATCGGCGGCAGTCCCGTCGCGGCTGCAACAGTCTCGCGCACGTAATCCGTGCCCGAGCCGTTGAGGATGAAGCGAGCGTCCGTGTACTTCGACGAACCGGGAACGGCTATCGAGTTGACGCTTGGATGCGTCGCGTCGCCGTCGGTCCAGAACGCCAGGCTCCCGCTCCAGTTCAAGTACTCGTAGAACTTGTCACGCTGCGGATCGCCGGGCGCCCGCGACTCCATCTCAGCGATGACGCCGCGCATGATGCCGTCGATGAAGGCAATGTCGGTGCCAGGCCTGATACGGATGTAGCGGTCCGCTTGCGCGGCCGTGCGTGTCTTGCGGGGATCGATGACAACGAGCTTGGCGCCCTTGGCGCGAGCCCTGTTGACGTGTGCGATGGACGCGGGATGGTTCTCCACCGGGTTCGCTCCCATAACGACGATCAGGGATGCGTTGCCGATGTCGGTCCAGTTGTTCGTCATCGCACCTCGTCCGAATGAGGCGGCCAGACCGGCCACCGTGGACGAGTGTCAAATACGGGCCTGATGCTCGACGTTCGAGGTTCCGAACTGAGCAATCAGGCGACGGTACGCGATGTTCTGCTCGTTGTTGATGTGAGAACTGCCGAAGAACGCGACGCCGGTCGAGTTGTATCCATTCGCGTCGTTGACGGGACCGCGAGCGCTCACGAGCGCAGGACCGATCTCCGCCATAGCGGCGTCGAGGGACATCTTCGACCAGCTGCCGTTGCCGGTCCTCTTGTACGCGATGCCGTCAGTGTAAGACGGGTCGTACTCGAAGACCGAGTTGACCGGATGCGTGCCGGCGAACGCGCCGACACGACGCTTGTTCGTCACAAGCTGGTACGTGCCTGCTCCCTTTGCGCACAGGCCACCGTCGTTGAACGGTGACATGTGATCGCCGTAGATGTCGAGCACGTTGCCCGACGAATCGACGTCGACCAGCTGTCCACAGCTGGCCGAGCAGTAGGGGCAGGTAGTGTGGTAGGTAGCTGCGACATCCGCGGCATCAGCGCGCGACGGCCTGGCGGCGAACTCTACGCCAGCCGTGGCTGCGGCGATGCCTGCGCCGGCAGTCTGGAAGAACTGCCGACGTGAGAGTCTCAGCTTACCCTCCTCGGTATCTCGCTTGCCCATACGTTGCTCCTTCTTCCTTCGCCTTGTGGTCCGACAGATCGGACCCCATCAGGTCGCGGGCACTGCCCGCAGTCGCGTGTGCTTCCCCGTCACCTCCTTGGTGTACGCGAAGGAAGGTTGCCGGGCACAACAAAGACCGACGCGCACGGTTGGATGACACACCAAACGTGAGCTGCCGGTCCCATTGTTCCAGCTCGCCTCCTTACCCCAGCGTGGCTTGCGGCAACGAGTCCTTTTGCCGGAGGACCCGAAGCCCCACATCTCCTTTCCACCGGGAGGCGCAACCGTTTCCAGCGGCACCCTGTCGGCCCTGCGCCATTGCGTCAGCTGTAGGCGGTCGGGCTCGGAGACTATGGCCGTATTCTGTTCTCGGAGACTTCTTTCGCGCCTCCGACCTGGCTCTTTTGCCAGGATTGTCCAAGTCGTAACAATTGTTACAACCCAGCTATCTGAAACAGTATTGCCTGTCCCGCAGTCTGTCAATAGCCTTACCCAGCGGGGTATGCAAGGATCATGCTCCGTGGCCTGATGAAGGCCTGCTCTCGTGCCCAAACTTCTCCAAGAACCGCTCGTGATCGAATGTTTCGACGCCAAGTGCGGCACCCAGAGCCAGCATCTGCTGGTTCTCCGTGCACAGACTCCCAGCGCGCTGGCTGAGCACCAGCAAGATCGCCATCTCGCGCTCGACGCCGGTGCGGTCCATCAGATCGCGGACGTCAGACTCGGAGTACGCCTCGGGGCTGATGAGTTCCGCGAGATCGATGCCCTGCACGACATGGCCCTCGAACGCGTGCCACACCGTCTCCGACGTGGTCCACTTGAAGCGTCGTTTGTGCATCTGATCGACCTTGCCGACGGCCGCCAGGGCATCGACGAAGTCCTTGGTCACGACGAAGCGCCTGCGGCGGGCCAGCAACCAGATCGGCGGTATGAGCAGCAACGGCGAGAGGCACAGTGCCCACTGCGCCGGCGTCTCCGGAGCGCCCGGTATGATGACCTGCTCTTCGGGCCACGCCCAGACCTGCACCTGATGGTTCTCTCGGTCACTCACGTAGATCCGGCCCTCGGTGTCGAGGGAAACGTCGTTGGGATACTGGAACTGGCCCGGACCAGAGCCGGCCTCTCCGAAGCCGGTGATCCTCTCCCCTTCGAGGGTGTAGACGTCAACCGTGTGCGCAAGGACATCGACCACGTACAGGCGGGCCTCTTCGTCGATCGCAAGTCCGCGAGGAATGCCGGATGTGCGAATCAGGTAATCGTAGGAGCCCTCAAGGTCGAAGACCTGGACGCGGCGGTTGTTGCTGTCTCCAACGAACAACCGCTCGTCGTCAGAGATTGCGATCCCGTTTGGGAAGTAGAACGTGCCCGGAAGCTCGGAGAGCTGGACTGCCTGACCTGTCGACCCGAACCGCAGGATCTCCTCTCCTTCCGTGTCGAACGCGAGCACCCTGTGGTCCGCGCTGACGCCGACGTCCGTGACGTAGACGTTGCCCTCTTCGTCGAAGGTCATGCCCAGGGGGCTCCACACGCCGGCGTCCTCTCCGGCCGGCGCGATCTTACGCACGTACTCGCCACTGGGCGTGAACACGTACACCGCCCGAAGGCGCCTGTCCGACACGTACACCTGTCCGTCAGCGTCGATGGCGATATGCGCCGGCGATCGCAGCTCGGCGTTCTCGCCGTCGGCAATGGCGCCGAAGGAGTCCACGTAGGTCCCGTCGCTCTCGTAGATGCGCACGAGGTCGGACCTCGTGTCGGTCACGTAGACACGGTTGTCCAGGCCGAGGGCGACACCCACGGGGCGCGTTAGCGCGTCTTCTCCTTCGGGTCCCACGATCGAGTACAGGTACTCGGGCGGCGCGACTTCCTCCTCGGCCGTCCGAGCGATCTCGGGGATCGGCAACCGACGGTACTGGAGGTAGTAGTAGGTCGCGTACAAGAGGAGCGCGAGGACGACGAGCAGCAGCGCAAGGAGTATGACCTTGCGCGTCACTCCTCGGCGTTCGCGCTTGCCCTGAAGGTCTGCCGACGGGGTCTGGGCCACCTCACGCACCTTTCGTCATCAACCGGTCTGGGCCAGCAGGCGTTCAACCGCGGCCTCGGCCTCGGCGTCACCGGGCATGAGCTCAAGCAACCTCTCCCACGCTGCGAGCGATTCTTCCGGCTTGCCGGCCTTCTCGAAGCCTTGCGCAACGAGGCGCACGGCATCGGTGTTCTCTGGATCGAGCGCCGCCGCTATCCGGGCTTCGGACAGGGCACGCGTGGTCTCGTTCGATTCCAGCGCCTGGGAGGCGGCGATGATGTGCTCGCCCGGGGTGCCGAAGCGCGCGAGTTCGTCGGCAGGTTCTGTCTTGTGACTCGGTGCGCTGTCGGCCGAGATGCGGAAACGCTCGGCAGCCGAGGCCTCATCGCCGTCGGCGAGGAAAAGCAGGCCCATCTCGTAGTTGGCCTCGGGCATGAGCGGGTCGAACGTGAGCGCCCACTGAAGATGCTCGCGGGCCTTCACGTCGGACCCCATCTCCTTGTACGCGGTGAATAGCAGGAAGTGCGTGTCCGACGCCTCCTGTCTCATGCGCAAGGCCTCTCGAAGGAAGACCGTCGCATCCTCGTACTCGTTGAGTTCCATGAGCGTGGACCCGAGGTAGTAGTACGCCTTCTCCAGCCGCTGGTCTTGGGCCGAGAATTCGCCCTGCTGGAGTATCTCCACGATCCGCCGCCAGTAGCCCTCGGCCGTACGCCACTCGCCCTGGTTCATGGCAAGAAGCGCGAGCCCGGAGAGGGCGCCCGTGTGCTCCGAGTCGATCTGCAGCGCGGCTTGGTACTGCTCGGTGGCTTCGCGCTGCCGCCCTGATGCCCCGAGCGCGTCGGCCAACATCACGCGCGCCTGCGGGTCGTCGGGATTCTCGCGCACGAGCTCGAGCAAGTTGTTCACCGCGCGAGCCGCCGGAGAGGCTTCGCGCTGCGAGATGTTGAAGCTGATGATCGAATACGCAAGGAACCCGCCGCCAAGCACGATGGCGACAGCCACCACGCGCACTGCGATGTCGAGCCAGCGCTTCCGGCGGCTGAAGGGAGTCCCGTGGCCGAGCCCCCCGCTGTCGAGGTGCTGCCCCAGCGAGTCGGTCACGGTCGATGCGCCCTCAGCGCTTGGTGCGCCTAGATGTTCAGGTCCTCGTGACACCTGCGGCATAGCTCCTTTCCAGGCCACGGGGCGATCAAGATGCCGTCCGGCCCGAGACTGCCGTGGCAGTCATAGCAGATACGCAAATCGTGTGCCTGTGTCTGGACCGACGGCTGCAAGACGCGCGCTTGCGTGAACCCGACGTGGCAGTCCGCGCACAC